>Ga0310811_10000011_pt1 | contig 388627 bp, 381 predicted proteins | sample YCmetagenome_FD_207642 | JGI IMG/M metagenome (GOLD analysis project Ga0310811, IMG submission 207642) | Soil microbial communities from experimental microcosm in Duke University, North Carolina, United States - YC | ecosystem: Engineered > Artificial ecosystem > Soil microcosm > Unclassified...
AAAGGTTCTGGAGCACGTGTCCATCGGGCAGTTGCGCAACAACGAAGATAGGTACGCCCAGCGCATGGAAATTGGTGTCGACGGCAATGCTCGCTTCAGGGGTCAGCGCAACACCTTCCGTCCCATCGCTTCCAAGCGACGCATTGCCGACCGGCGCCTCCTTGAAGAAGACATAAGACTGGTTCGTTTCCATGACCTGGCGGGCGGCAGATGGATTGGCCTTAAGCCAGGCGCGAATGGATTGCATGGAAACCGTTTCGCGCGTCAGCGCGCCCAAGCGGATCAGCTCGGCGCCGATGGCGCTGTAGGGCCGGCCGTTCTGCGCCGCATAGCTCACGCGAATCGTCTCGCCATCGTCCAGCGCGACCCGTCCGGAGCCCTGGATGTGGAGGAAGAACACGGCAACCGGATCGTCGGCATAGAAGAGTACGCTCGCTGGTGGCGGAAATTCGTCGAGTTCGGCCCGCGTCGCGTAGGGAACAAGATGTTGGGCACTGACACGCCCAGCCGTGAGCTTCCCCTTCAACTCCGGCCTGAACTTGCCCAGATCTACGCTGATCAAGTCGCGCGGCGCGGCATAGACCGGCGTTTGATACGCGTCATGGCGCGTTCTGCTGCCGTGCAGCAGCGGTTCGTAATATCCGGTGACGAGTGCGTCGCCACCAACTTCGAAGGCCGAGAAATGGTCTTCGAAGAATTTTCTCGCCGCGTTCTCGTTGGTTGCGAGGGCAGCGCGGCAGACGCCGAACCAGTCTTCCACGTGCCTCGCGTAACCGCCAAGCTCGGAAGTGGCCTGTGCTTTCAGAATCGTGCCGCACGATCTCTGAAAGGCAGCCAGTGCCGCGCGCTTGTTGAAGGCGGGCCAGCCTGGCAGCCCCGTCAGTGAAACAGGCGTCAGCTCCAACTTGGACCCTTTGCTTTCCTTGTGAGGCAAAACAAACCAGGCGGCGATGCCGACGCTCACGAGGATGAACAGAAACAGAATTCCGGGAATACGCGAACGCATTCCCTTGCCCCAAACTTATGGAAGAGCGCCGGACGTTGCGACCAGGAGCCAGTTCGGATCGCGCGAGCGCACGTCGCGCGCGAACGTCCAAACATCGGTGACGTCGCGGACCGTTTTGGAATCGCCGTCGATGACGGAGGCATTCTGGTCGGTGGTCGCCGAAATGAATTGCGCGCCGAAGGCGAGCGTGATTTCGGCGCTGCGGCCCTTGAGTGCGGCGTGGACGATCTTGACGTCCTTGAAACCGACGAAGGTGAAGGCCATCGATTCCTTACGTTGTTCGCGGCCACTGATCACTTGCCCGAAGGCGGCGTAGACCTCGTCGCTCAAAAGCGGCTTGAGCTGCGCCCGTTCGCCCTTTGCAAAGGCCGTGACGATGAGTTCATAGGCGCTGCGGGCGCCGGAGATGAAGTGGTCGGTTTCGAAACTGCGATCGGCGAGCTTGATGTCCATGAGTCCGCGCGCCACCGGATCCGACGGCGCATCTGCGGGAGGCGCCGGGCGTGCCGCGACGGGCAAGGGCACGACATTGTCCTTGGCGGCGGCAGCATCCGCCGGCGTTCTGCCGGTCAAACGAAAACTGTCCGGCGGCGGGCGCTCGTTACCTGTCCGACGGCCCAAGACCGTGTAAAGCCGGAACAGGATGACGCCCGCGACGACCGCAAACAGGAAAATGTCAAAAAACTGCGAATTCGGCATTGTTCGTCAAACCCACCGCGGCGCCCAGTCCGCCAGAGACAAGACTAAACCCGCGCGTCATGAGGGTCCAGCATTCTCGGTAACGCTTCGGAACCCAGCGAGTTGCTTGTCACGCTGGCGCCTTCCGTGGTACCCGCCGCGCGCGAAATTCCAAGGAACACGTCTCATGAGCGGTGGACCAGCTGGCGCCCAGGGCGATGCCAATGCGCCGCGCGTTCAGATCGTTGCGCAATACATCAAGGATCTGTCGTTCGAAAATCCCGGCGCACCCGGGACGATCACCAATCGACCGAATATCGATCTCTCCGTCGATCTGCAGGCGCGGCGCATGGATGGTCCCTTGTTCGAAGTCGAACTGAAACTGCGCATTAACGCCAAATCGCAGGAAGACAAACCCGTCTTCCTCCTCGAGCTTGTCTACGCCGGACTGTTCCAGATCGTGAATGTTCCCGACGACGTACTGCAGCAGGTGCTCTTGATCGAGGGACCGCACATGCTCTTCCCTTACGCCCGGCGCATTATTTCGGACGCCGTGCGCGACGGCGGCATGCCGCCCCTGATGATCGAACCGATCGATTTCGCCGGTCTGTTTCGCAGCAAGCAGGCACAGATGCAGCAGTTCCGCAGCGGAGCGCAGGAATCAGGGACCGCCTGAGAACGCGCTCCACAACGCGGCACTGCCAAGCTCCTCGGCGACGAACCTGGCATGCGCCTCGGCTTCGATGGCTGTAAGCCTTGCGGGCAGCGCTTCGGGACGTATCCGGATGAGCCGCACCGCGTCCGGCGCTGTGTCGGCGCGATCGATCGGGCTGAGCGAGAGTTTGCGCTGACGCCCGCCCATGAGCTCCAGGTAAACCTGTGATGTCAGCTCGGCATCGAGAAGCGCGCCATGCTTCACTCGAGCCGACAAATCGATGTCGAAGCGCCGGCACAACTCATCGAGCGAATAGCGTGCTCCGGGTACCTTGCTTTTGGCGACCTCGATCGTATCGATGGCGCGTCCATAGGGGATCGGCGGCCGGCCGATGCGGTGCAGTTCCGAATTGACGAATTTCAGATCGAAGCTCGCATTGTGGATCACGAGCGCCGCATCGCCGATGAACTCCAGAAATTCGTCCACCACGTCGGCAAATTTCGGCTTGTCGGCCAGGAATTCGTCGCTCAACCCGTGAATGCGCACGGACTCGGGTGGCACCGAACGCTCCGGATTGAGATAGCAGCGGTAGGTCCGGCCCGTCGGCAAGTGCTCGACAAGCTCGACGCAGCCGATCTCCACGATGCGATGGCCTTCCGCGGGCTCGAAGCCGGTGGTTTCCGTATCGAGAACGATTTCACGCATGATCGGCATTTTCCTCGGCGCGGCGGCGCTCGCGAAGCTCGGTCAAAATCATCTTCACCTGCTCGAAAGCGTGCTCGAGGCCCTTGTCCGTCACAACCACGAAATGGGCTTTTGCACGCTTTTCTTCGTCCGGCATCTGGCGCGAATGAAGATGGTCGAACTTTTCTTCCGTCATCCCAGGCCTTGCCAGGACCCGTTGGCGCTGAACATGGGAGGGAGCGCTGACCACCACGACCGCGTCCATGTTTCTCTCGCCGCCGGTTTCGAACAAAAGCGGGATATCGAAAACGACGATGTCGGCACCCTTCGCCTCGGCGTCCGCGAGGAATTTCCGCCGCTCATCGGCCATCAATGGATAGACGATGGCCTGGAGCCGCTGAGTGGCGTCGTGATCGCCCGTCACCTTTCGGGAAAGTTCGGCACGATCGACCGCGCCGTCCTTCAGCGTGCCGGGGAACGCCGCCTCGATCGGCGCAACGGCCGCACCGCCAACCTGATAGAGTTTGTGCACGGCCGCATCGGCGTCATACACCGGCACGCCAAGCTGGGCGAACATCTTGGCGGTTTCGGACTTGCCCATCCCGATCGAGCCGGTGAGCCCGACATGTGTCGGCCGCCTATTTGCCACCGCGAAGCGCCTCTTCCAGATATTGCCTGAGCGCCGGTGTGACGTTGGCTTCGCCGCCGTAAAAGGCGGCGAAGGCAGGGACGCCCTGATGCATGAGCATGCCGAGACCATCGATGGTGCGAAAGCCGGCCTTTTTGGCCCGCTTGAGCAAATCCGTCTCGAGCGGATTGTAGACGATGTCGCAAATCCACGCGTCCTTGGGCAGAACATCGAGGGGAACGTCGAGAGACGATGCGCCTTTCATTCCCGTACTCGTCGCGTTGACGGCCAGTACCGCGCCCTTGGCCGCCTTTGCCCAGTCGACATGCTCGAAGATCCGAATCTTTGGCGCGATATGCGGCGACAGCTGCGCGGACAGCTGTTCCGCCCGCATGCGGCTGCGATTGACGATGCGGATTTCCCCGGCGCCAAGATCGTGCAGTGCCATGGCGACGGCGCGCGCGGCGCCGCCGGCCCCGAGAACGACTATCGCTTTTCCATGCAACGCATCGTTTCCCAGATGCTCGCGCAGAGAGCCCGCGAAGCCGGCGGCATCGGTGTTGCGACCCTCGATCCGGCCATTGTCATGAAAAACGAGCAGATTGGCCGCGCCCGCAATTTTTGCCGCGAGGTCGCAGTCGTGACAAAGCGCAAAAGCGGCCTCCTTGTGCGGGATCGTCACGTTCACGCCCTTGAAACCAGCGTTCATCACACCCCGGATGACGCTTGAAAGGTCTTCGGAACGGACCGGCAACGGGACATAGAGTCCGTCGATGCCGAGTTCATTCAACCAATAGCCGTGCAAACGCGGCGAAAAGGTCTGCGCGACCGGCCAGCCGACGATTCCAGCGACTTTTGCGGCTCCACTCGCAGTCATGACGCGATCACACCCTTCAGGCGCAGCTCAGCCAGGAGCGGCTGAAGCGGCAGTCCCAGAATGGAGAAATAGTCGCCCTCGACGCGCGCGAAAAGCTGCGCGCCCATTGTTTCGAGGCGATAGCAACCAACCCCATCCAGTACGGCGCTACCTTCGGCAGAAAGATACGCATCGAGAAACGCGTCGCTGAATGCCCGCATCGTGAGGCTTGCCGCCTCCGAATGGGTCCATACAACCTTGCCCGCCTCTGCCAGAGCCAGCGCACTGATCAACCGGTGCTGGCGCCCCCTTAAACGCTGCAGCAGAGCGCGCGCCGCTGCCAGATCGGCGCATTTGCTGAGCAGTTCTCCGCCGAATTCCAATACTTGATCGGCGCCGAGCACCAAAGCGTTGGGGCGAACCTTCGAGATATCAATGGCTTTTGCCTCGGCCAATGCCTGCGCCACCTCTTGAACCGTCTTGTTCTGTTTCAGGAGTGTCGCCTTCAGCGCGCTCTCGTCGATGTCCGCCGGCACAACGAGGAACGGGACCCTCGCACCGGCGAGAATGCGGGCACGCGACGCACTCGTCGAGGCAAGGACGAACGTCATTTGCCTTGCCGTTCCTGCAGCAAATTGATCACGGTCGCCGCGGTCTCTTCCACCGAACGCCGCGAGACGTCGATCACCGGCCAGTCATGTTGTTCGAAGAGTTTTCGCGTGGCGGTGACTTCGTTGCGCACCGACTCGAGATCCACATAGTCGGTGTCACGAACCTCGCCCATGATGTTGAGACGGTTGCGGCGGACTTGCACCAAACGGTCAGGAGACGCCCACAAGCCGACAATCAGTGGCCCTTTCGTCGCCAATAACGATGGCGGAAGAGGAATGCCTGGCACCAGCGGCACGTTTGCGGCGCGCACGCCGCGAATGGCAAGATACACACAGGTCGGCGTCTTCGACGTGCGGCTGGCCCCGACCAGAACAACCTGAGCGCCATCGAGCGTATCCAGCGCCTGACCATCATCGTGGTGGATCGTGAAATTCAGCGCCTCGATCCTCTGCAGGTAGCGCTGGTCCAACTCATGTTGTGCGCCTGGACGATGCGTTTCGGCGGCGCCAAGAAACTGACGCATCATCGAAATCGGGCCTTCCATCACATCGAGGCACGGCAAGTTCAAAGCCGCGCATTGCGCGATGAGCTCCTTGCGCAGCTCGGGATTGACGAGCGTAAAAAACACCAGTCCCTTCTGCTCCGAGATCTGCTCGACCGCGCGCGCCAATTGTCGAAGATTGCGCACAAGTACGTAGGAATGCTCTTCGACCTGCACGCCTGCGAACTGTGCCAGCGCCGCCTTCGCGATTGAGTTCAACGTCTCACCCGTCGCATCGGAGACGAGATGAACATGGAATTGGTTGCTCACAAATTCATGCTCCGTTTGTGCACCGACACGCTCGATCATGCAGATGTACCCATCGAGGCATCGACGCTCGTGCAGCGTTTGGCATCGCTACAACTTTTGTCACCAGCTGGTGCTTACGCGCGCCTCCCGATGCCTCGATCCAGGTACTTGAGTCTCAAGCGCTTCCGGCCTAGTGATCCGGACAGCCCACGGACTCTTCCACAGATCACAGGCCTTACACCATCTTCAGAATCCTAATCTAGGACTCTTGTATTGAAGATTGAGACGAAACTGATGCGGGTTCTGAATGGAGAGCCGGTTTGGCCGCCCCCGCTCTGGCTGATGCGTCAGGCGGGTCGCTATTTGCCCGAATATCGCGAGCTCCGTGCCAAGGTGGGTTCGTTCTGGGGCATGTGCAATTCACCCGATGTCGCAAGCGAAGTGACGCTGCAACCCATTCGTCGTTTTGCATTCGATGCGGCGATTGTTTTCTCCGATATCATGACGGTACCGGTTGCGCTTGGCTGTCCAGTGGCGATCAAGGAAGCGGAAGGTCCGGTGCTGACGCCCGTGACAAACGCGGTCGGACTCATTCGCGATCGTGCGCGTTGGGAGGAACAGCTAGCGCCGGCCTACGAGACCTTGAAACGCGTGAAAGCAGGTTTGGATCGCGAAACAAGTTTGATTGGCTTCGCTGGGGCGCCCTGGACCTTGGCGACCTATTTGGCAGCGGGGCGAGGTCGCGATGAACAGAGAGCGGCGAAGCTTTGGGCTTATCGCGACCCGCAGGGCTTCTCCGAACTGTTGGACATCATCGGTGAGTGTGTTGCGTTTCATCTGATCAATCAGCTCGAAGCCGGCGCCGACGTCGTGCAACTATTCGATAGTTGGGCGTCAGCTCTTACATCGTTCGGTTTTGCCCGCTGGGTCGTCGAACCGACCAAGAAGATCGTGAATCAAGTTCGTCAAGCGCATCCCCATGCCAAGGTCATCGGATTTCCGAGGGCCACGACGCTTGCCGGCTACGAACTTTATGCGCGCGAGACGGGTGTCGATGCCGTCAGCATCGACACATCGGCACCGATGCGCTGGGCCCGCGAAGCCTTGTCACCGAACGTGGGCGTGCAAGGAAATCTCGATCCTCTCGTCTTGGTCGCGGGCGGCAAGGCTTTGGATGACTCTGTGGATGAAATTCTCGCCGCGCTGAAGGGCAAAGCGTTCGTCTTCAATCTTGGTCACGGCGTCTTGCAGGAGACGCCGATCGCGCATGTGGAGCGCCTGATCACGCGCGTTCGGAGCGCCGGGTGAAGCTGGCCGTTGTTCTCTTCAATCTGGGAGGCCCGGATTCGCTCGACGCAGTCGAGCCGTTTCTGCGCAATCTGTTCGGCGATCCTGCGATCCTGACACTGCCGCGATTTCTGCGCACGCCTCTGGCATGGTTCATCGCGTCGAGGCGCGCGCCGTTCGCGCGCGACATCTACCGGAAGATCGGCGGCCGCTCGCCCATCCTGGAAGAGACCAAGGCGCAGGCCGAGGCTTTGGATAAAGTGTTGGCAACGCGCGGAATCGAAGCCAGGAGCTTCGTTGCGATGCGCTGCTGGAAGCCCTTCAGTGATGAAGTCGCCCAGGCGATCAAGTCCTGGAACGCCGATGCCATCGTGCTGCTTCCGCTCTATCCGCAATTCTCGACGACAACGACGGGGTCGGCGTTGAGCGACTGGAAGCGAGCGGCCCGCAAGGCTGGACTGTCGGCACGCACGGCTGCGGTCTGCTGCTATCCCCAAGCCGAAGGCTTCATCGCGGCCGAAGCGGAACTTATCCACCACACACTCACAAGGATCAGACCAGGTGTGGGTTATCGTCTGCTCTTGTCGGCCCACGGTCTGCCCAAACGCATCATTGCCAAAGGTGATCCATATCAATGGCAGGCCGAACGGACAGCCGCGGCTATTGTGGATCGGCTGGGGATAAAAGGACTCGACTGGCGCATCTGCTACCAGAGCAGGGTTGGACCGCTCGACTGGATCGGGCCGGCCACCGACGACGAAATCAGACGCGCTGGAGGCGAGGGCAAGCGCGTGGTCGTCGCGCCGATCGCGTTCGTCTCGGAACACTCCGAAACGCTGGTCGAACTGGACATGGACTATGCCGAACTTGCCGCCGCTTCGGGCGTGCCGGAGTATTTGCGCGTGCCCGCCGTCGGCGCGCACCCCTTGTTCATCGCAGCATTGGCCGACATGGTGAGCGGCGCAAAGACGGACGTTGTAAGCAACACGGGGACGCGTCTTTGCCCGGGCAAATACGGCAAATGCGTCTGTCGCGGGGCTAGGACCGAATGAATTTTCTGGCAGAGCATCTGAATTGGATCATTGCGTTTCACGTCATTGCCGTCATCGCCTGGATGGCGGGCATGCTCTATCTGCCGCGCCTCTTCGTCTATCACTGCGACGCACCGGTTGGCTCGGCGCAATCGGAGATGCTCAAGGTGATGGAGCGGCGGCTTCTTCGCGTCATCATCAATCCGGCGATGATCGCCACCTGGCTTCTCGGGCTGACGCTGGTGATTGTGACCGGCGCGTACGCAACTTTATGGTTTCAGGTAAAGTTTGTGCTGGTTCTGCTGATGAGCGGTCTACACGGGCTTTTCTCGGCGACGGTGAAGCGTTTCGCGCGCGATGCCAACACCCGCCCGCAACGCTTTTATCGCTTCATTAACGAAGTTCCGTTTGTCTTGATCATCGCCATCGTCATCCTGGCCGTCGTCAAGCCGTTTGGCTGAAAGTGTTGCAGCAGGGCTTGACGAAGGTTTGCAAGCGCCCCAAATCACGGTATAAGTAGTTCGTTCCCCTAGGCACGCATCGGCACCGGCAATGATTGCACGGCGCCGGAACCGGTTCTAACCGGCGCGTGCCGGCCAAACCTCCGACCATGAATACGCGGGCGCCGAAGGGCGCCTTCGAACAGCCGGATCACTTCCCACATGCTCCCCAGGTGCAATTCACAATGACAGTTCAAGACGGCCTGCAGACGATGAATCTGCGGGAATTGAAGTCCAAAACCCCCACCGATCTGCTTTCGTTCGCCGAAGAGCTCGAGATCGAGAACGCCTCGTCGATGCGCAAGCAGGACATGCTGTTCGCGATTTTGAAGGAACTCGCCGAGCGCAATGTCGAGATCACCGGGACCGGCGTCGTCGAAACGTTGCAGGACGGCTTCGGCTTCCTGCGTTCGCCGGAATCCAATTACCTGGCGGGGCCCGACGACATTTATGTCAGCCCATCGCAGATCCGCCGTTTCGGGCTTAGGACCGGCGATACGGTGGAAGGCCCGATCCGCGCGCCCAAGGACGGCGAGCGCTATTTCGCCCTTCTGAAGGTCTCGAGCATCAATTTCGAGGACCCGGAAAAGATCAAGCACAAGGTCCACTTCGACAATCTGACGCCGCTTTATCCCACCCGCTGGCTAAACATGGAGCTGGGCGATCCCACGATCAAAGATAAAACCGGCCGCGTCATCGACATCGTGGCACCACAGGGCATGGGCCAGCGCTGCCTTATCGTGTCACCGCCACGTGTCGGCAAGACGATCATGATGCAGAACATTGCGCGTGCCATCAGCGCCAACCATCCCGAATGCTACCTGATCGTGCTTCTGATCGACGAGCGTCCGGAAGAAGTCACCGACATGCAGCGCACGGTGAAGGGCGAGGTCATCTCGTCGACGTTCGACGAACCGGCGACGCGCCACGTGCAGGTCGCCGAAATGGTGATCGAAAAAGCGAAGCGTCTGGTCGAGCATAAGCGCGATGTCATCATCCTGCTCGACAACATCACGCGTCTCGGCCGCGCCTACAACACCGTGATCCCGTCATCGGGCAAGGTCTTGACCGGCGGTGTCGACGCCAACGCCTTGCAGCGGCCCAAGCGCTTCTTCGGCGCGGCGCGCAACATCGAGGAAGGCGGGTCTTTGACCATCATCTCGACCGCCTTGATCGATACCGGCAGCCGCATGGACGAAGTCATCTTCGAAGAATTCAAGGGTACGGGTAACTCCGAAATCGTGCTCGACCGGAAGGTGGCCGACAAGCGCGTCTATCCGGCGATCGACATCCTGAAGTCCGGCACGCGCAAGGACGAGCTCCTGCTCGACAAGGGCACGCTCGCCAAGACGCATGTGCTCCGTCGCATCCTGGCGCCGATGGGGACGACCGACGCCATCGAATTCCTGCTCGACAAGCTCAGAACTTCGAAGAACAACGCGGACTTCTTCGACAGCATGAACACCTGATTTCCCGGGGGAAGGCTGTGAAGCTTGTTCTGCTGCACAGTCCGCTCGTCGGGACTGGCACGTGGCGGGCGATTGCCCCTGCGCTCGAGGCACGCGGCTTCGAGGTCGCCGTCCCCGATTTTGCCGCCGACATGGCGGGCCCCCCGCCTTATTACTCGCGGCTCGTTCGCACGGCGACTGCGTGCGTTGCGCGCGACAGCGCAATTCTGGTTGCGCATAGTGGCGCGGGGAGCTTGGTGCCGGCAATCGTGGCGAGCGGGCGCGTTTCGGGCGCGATTTTCGTCGATGCGCTCATGCCGCATCCAGGCCAAAGCTGGTTCGAAACGGTTCCCCAGACATTCAAGACACGGCTCGAGAATCTCGCGCGCAATGACCACGTTCCGCCGTGGCACCGCTGGTGGCCGGAGGGCGCCATCCGAAGTTTGTTTGCCGACGAAGCGTCCTATGTCCAGTTCGCCTTGGAGCTGAAGGAAATTCCCCTGGCCTATCTGGAGGAACCGGCACCTGATCGCGACCTCGGTGGAGATTTTGCCGGCGCGTATCTGCAACTTGGGCCAGGCAACGCCGCTGAAGCTTCGGCTGCCGAGCGGCTAGGCTTGCCGGTGAAGCGCTTGGCGCTCCATCACCTCGCGTTGCTGACGCATGTCGAAGAGGTTGCCGACGGGATCGCCGATCTCGCTCGCTCGATTCAACGCTAGTGCCGCGCCGGCTCGTCCATCAGCTTGTTTTCGCTGCCCCGTTCGCCGAGCCAATCCATCGCCGCCAGCACGATGCCGGAGACGAGGAAGACGCCGTGCAGCATCATCAGCCACACCAGTTGGGTCTTATCGGTCGTCTCGATCGACATGAATGACTTGAGCAGGTGGATCACCGAGATCGCGATGATCGAGGCGATCAGCTTCAGCTTCATGTTGCTGAAATCGACGCGGCCCATCCATTCGGGCTTGTCGGGATTTCCTTCCAGATCCATCCGCGACACGAAGTTTTCGTAGCCGGCGAAGACGACCATCAATGTCAGGTTGCCGGCGAGCGACATGTCGATCAGCGTCAAGAGCCAGAGCACGACCGTGTTCTCGTGCAGATCCAGCGTGAAGACCTTGGAGGTTTCCTCGACAAGCTCCTTGCCGAACGTGATCAAGAGCACGATCAGCGCAATGACGAGGCCGATATAGAAAGGCGCCATCAGCCAGCGGCTGCGGAATAGGGATTGCTCGAAGAATTCTTCGTATTTCTTGAGAGCCATTGCAGTCCCCACATCGGATGGCGATTCGCAGTAGACGCGACATTCATGGGGTTTTGAAGGCCTTCAGTCAGTTATCCCCGGACCGGTTGACCCGTTCGGCGCCAGAGTCGAAACTCCGTCGCTCAAGCGGAGAGGGTTCATGACCGAGCATCCCAGCGAACGCGCCCGGTTCAAGGCCATGGCGGAAGGAACGCAGGAAGATTGGGCGAAGATCGCCGCCGCCGGCATGGAATTCAATCGCGACTTGCCGAACCGCGTGCTGACGCACCTCCAACTCCTGCAAGGCGACTGCGGCGGCTTCGCCGTCGACCGGCTCGAGCACTCACTGCAATCGGCGAGCCTGGCGCATCGCGACGGCATGGACGAGGAATATGTCGTCTGCGCGCTGATGCATGACATCGGCGATACGCTCGCCTCCGCGAGCCATGCCGAACTCGGTGCGACGATGATGCGGCCATACGTGTCGGACGAGAATTGGTGGACGATGCACCATCACGGCATCTTCCAGGGCTATTACTTCTTCCACTATCTGGGTCTTGACCGGAACATGCGCGAGCAATTCCGCGGGCATCCGTGCTTCGAGCGCACCGCGATGTTCTGTGCCCGCCACGACCAGAACGCCTTCGATCCCAATTACGACACCATGCCGCTCGCAGCGTTTGTGCCGATGGTTCAGCGTGTCATGGCGAGACCGAAGAACACGATCTACATGCCCGCCAAGGCCGCGGCGGAATAGTCAGGGCAAAAGAACCGTCGCACCGGTCGTGTTGCGTGAATGCAGCGCTTCATGCGCCTTGCGCGCTTCGGAAAGCTTGAAGCGCTGATGCACGGCGATCTTGACCGCGCCTGACGCGATGACAGCGAAGAGATCGTCGGCCGTCTCCTGCAACTCCTTGGCGTTGCGCGTGTAGCTCATCAAGGTTGGCCGCGTCAGATAGAGCGAACCTTTCGCGCTCAGGATGCCGGCCTCGAACGGCGGCACCGCGCCTGAGGCATTGCCGAAGCTCACCATCATGCCGCGCACCGCGAGGCAATCGAGCGAACCCATGAAGGTGTCCTTGCCGATCGAATCGTAAACGACGGGCACGCCGACGCCGCCTGTGATCTCGCGCACGCGTTTGACCCAATCATCCTTGCGCGTGTTGAGGACATGGGCGGAGCCGTTTTCTTTCGCGAGCGCGACTTTCTCGTCCGAGCCGACCGTGCCGATGACGGTGGCACCCAGATGCTTGGCCCATTGCCCGGCGATAAGACCGACGCCGCCTGCCGCGGCGTGGAACAGAATCGTCTCGCCGCGTTTCACGGGATAGGTTCGCTTCAAGAGATATTGCGCCGTCATCCCTTTGAGCATCGCCGCTGCCGCCGTCTCGTCGCTGACGCCGCTGGGAATTTGTACCAGCCGTTCGGCAGGCACGTTGTTGGCTTCGGCGTAGGCGCCCATCGCGCCGGCATAGGCGACGCGGTCGCCCGGCTTGACGTTGGTCACCCCCTCGCCCACCGCCTCAACGACGCCGGCGGCTTCGCTGCCCAAACCGGATGGCAGCGGCAGCTTGTAGAGTCCCGTTCGGTGATAGGTGTCGATGAAATTAACGCCGACCGCGGTGTGATTGACGCGCGCGATGCCACGCCCGGGCGCGGGGAGTTCGACATCGACGAACTGAAGGACTTCGGGCCCTCCGACTTGTTCGAAGCGAATGGCTTTCATGCTGTTCTCCCTGTGGCGTGGCGCACGCACTTTGGCTGAGGCAGCCGAGACTTCAAGCCTGCTTCCTCCGCAATGAAAGTCGCTTGCACTGAGCGCGAAGATACGCGAGGTGAACACCCCCTGGGGTGATCCGCCGTCTCATGTCCGATGAACCTGCCGTTCTCGACGAGTTTCCTGCGCCTGCCGCGGGTCGCAGTCGCGCGGCCTTCGGCTTCATCTTCGTCAGCGCGGTCGCCAGCGCGATGTCCATCGGCATCATGGTTCCGATCCTGCCGAACCTTCTGAAGCAGTTTTCCGCCGGCGACACCGCCATGGCAGCGGAATGGAACGTCACCTTCGCCGTGGCCGGCGGACTGATGAGCTTTTTTGCCGGGCCCGTACTCGGGCTTTTGTCGGACCGGTTCGGCCGTAGACCCGTCTTGCTGATCTCCCTCACCGGTTTCGGCATCGATTTTCTCTTCATGGCCTTCGCACCCAGCCTGTGGTGGCTGTTCCTGGGACGATTGATCAGCGGCGCGACATCGGGAATCTTTTCGACCGCCAACGCCTACGTCGCCGACGTGACGGCGCCGGAGAACCGGGCACGGGCGTTCGGTTGGATGGGCTCGGCCTTCAGCTTCGGATTTCTCGCAGGCCCCGCGATCGGCGGCTTGCTCGGCAACTACAATCTGCGCTGGCCGTTCATGGCAGCGGCGGCACTGACGCTGGTCAACGCGTTCTACGGTCTTCTTGTGCTGCCGGAATCGCTGCCGGAAAATCGCCGCGCCACATCCTTTCGCTGGCGCCGCGCCAATCCGCTCGGCTCGTTGACGTTGCTGCGCTCGCATCATGAGCTTCTGCCGTTGGCCGGCGTCGGCTTTCTCAACCAGCTCGCCAATATGGTCTGGCCGAGCGCGTTCGTCCTCTACACCGGCTATCGCTATCACTGGACGCCGGGGACGACCGGCTTCGTGATGATGGGCGGCAGCGTCCTGGGCATTGTGGTGCAAAGCTTTCTTGTCGGCCCTGCCGTGCAGCGATTGGGTGAACGCGGTTGTATGTATGCGGGGGCGGCGTCCGCCGCATGCGCGCTGTTCTGGTATTCGATGGCGCCGACCGGCTTGATCTATGTGATCGGCATGCCGCTCAGCGCGCTATGGGGTCTTCTGATCCCCGGACTTCAGGGCTTGATGACGCGACGCGTCGGTCCGGCTGAGCAGGGTCAGCTTCAGGGCGCCAACCAAAGCCTGATCGGAATGTCATCGATGCTGGGGCCGCTGATCTACGGCTTGTCGTTTGCCTGGGCGGTCCGGCATCCGGAATATTCTTTTTCCGGACTGCCGATGTTCCTCGCCTCCGTCACGATGATGGCGTGCCTAGCGCTCGCCATCTGGTCCGGCCGGCGCGCCGCGAGGCTTTCTTAGAGCATCAGCTCAGGTGCTGGCGCAGGAAGGTCGAGGTTCGCCCATTGGCGAGGTCGGCGCACGCCTTGTCGTAGTGCGCGCCACCGACGCGCGCAAAAGCGTGATTCATCTCTGCATAAGTATGGATCGTCACGAGGGGGTTGTTCTTCAGCCCATCGACGATTTTTTTCTGCGCCTCCGGTGGAACATATTCGTCCTTGCCGGCGATGTGCAGCATCACGGGCTTTCTGATTTTCGCCGCCTCGGAGAGTTTCTCCTGGATGTTCACGCCGTAATAGCCGACAGCCGCATCGCAGTCGGTACGCGTCGCGGTCAAGAACGCGAGTAAGCCGCCCAGACAGTAGCCGACGGCGCCGACCTTTGCGGTGCAGCCGGCGACCGAATGGCGGAGATAGTTGATCGAGGTCTGGATGTCCCTGACGCCGGTGTCCTGATCGAAGCGACCCATCAGGTCGAAGGCGCGCTTCCACTCCGCATCCGTGCGATCGCTGAGCTGCACGCCCGGCTCCAAGCGCCAGAACAGATCGGGCGCGAGCGCGAAATAACCGCGCGCGGCAAATTCGTCCGCGATCGTTCGCATCACGCTGTTGACGCCGAAGATTTCCTGAATCACGACCAATCCCGGCCCTCGTCCCGACGCGGGCGAAGCGAGATAAGCGCCGAACTCGCCGTCGGGGCTGCTCTTGATCCGTACGTCTTGGCCGCTCATGGACTTTCTCCGCGCTCGTACACCGACGAGGTTAGCGGGTCCGGTTTCGCCACGCTATTGCGGGCGTTGACCAGCCTGAGGGCGCAGCGGCAGCTGCAGCATCTGGGACAACGTGACGGGATTGGTGATCGGCGCCGAACAGGTCTGGCGCTGGCAGAGATAGGCGGTCGGCTGGCCATTGGCCATCGTCTTGCCGTGCATGGGATGGCCTTCGGGGAACACATGGTCCGGCGGAACCACGCTCAGACAACGGTTCGGCAAAGCCCGGCCCAGGATTGCGGCGCTCAGTTCGTGCGTCTTGGGATTGGCGAGCGGCCCGATGACGATCAGATGCAGGTCAGTCAGCGCATATTCGAGGCCGCTGAAATAGGAGCCCATCGTGATCCAGGCGCGCGCTGCTTCGCCGGCGAAGCCGCCGACCATGGTGTTGGCGCGCTCGATATATTCGCGCGTACCGGTGATCATCGTCAGGCGCGCCAGCACCTGCAGCATCGTGCCGTTAGCCGAAGGCGTCGGCTGATCGAAAACCATCCGTGCACGGACGATCAGCGGATCGGCATCGTCGGCGGTATAGAAGTAGCCGCCATTGGCGACATCCCAATAATGTTCGTTCAGAGTGCGAACCCAGGCCTTGGCGTGTTCGAGGTAGCGTTTTTCGCTCGTGGTCTCGTAGAGAATGAGCGCGGCGCGCGCCATGTGGGCATAGTCGTCGGCAAAACCCTGCATGCTGCGCTTGCCATTGAACCAGCAATGATAAAGCCGATCGCCGTCGCCGAGCGTCTTGACGACGAAATCGAAGGCCTTGATGGCGGCGGTCGTCCATTCGGCGTTTTGCAAGACGGCGCCGGCATTGGCAAGCGCGGCGATGGCAAGGCCGTTCCAGTCCGCGAGGATCTTGCGGTCGACCTCCGGCGGCGTTCGCGTCTGGCGCACTTTGAGAAGCATCTCGCGCTGCTTGGCGAGCAGCGCTTCGTCGGCGTCCGATTGCGGAAAGGGCGCCGGTGAGCCGATGCGCTGCAGGATATTCTTGCCCTGAGCACTGCCGTCGCGCGTCACATTGTAGACGGTCTTGAACTTGGCGACGAAGGTGCCCATGAGCGCCGCGTCGATTTCGGCCTCCGTCCAGAGATAGTATTTGCCCTCTTCGCCGTCCGTATCGGTATCGATGCTCGAGGCGAAAGCATCGCCACTTCTCATCTCGCGAAACAGGAAAGCAACGGTCTCCTCGATGCGCGACTTGCAGAGTGCGTTGCGATTGAACTGCCACACGCTCGTCATCAGCTCGATCAGCATCGCCTGGTCGTTGAGCATTTTCTCGAAGTGCGGGATGAGCCAGCGCTCGTCGCTGCAATAGCGCGAGAAGCCGCCGCCGATATGGTCATAGAGTCCGCCGAGCAGGATATTGTCGAGGGTGATTGAGGTGAGCTGCATGAATTGCGGCAGGCCGGTGCGCAGGTAGGAGCGCCACAACACCTCGAGCGGAGCGACAGCCGGAAATTTGATGTTGCCCAATTGGCCGCCGAAGAAAATGTCGAAGCGTTGCCCGATGCGCAGAGCCCCGGTGTCGAGCATCAAGGCGTCCACCGGGCCGCGCATGTCGCGATTCCATAGATTGGCGAGCTGGCCGGTGGCGGCCGTGGATGTCTGCGCGACCTGATCGCTGCGGCCGCGATAAAGCTCGATGACGTCGGCGAGGACTTTTCGGAAAGCCGGCTGGCCCTGGCGCTCCTCGTCGGGCAAATAGGTTCCGGCGGCGAACGGCGCGCCTTTCGGCGTCAAGAACATGGTCAGCGGCCAGCCGCCATTGTGACCCATGATGTTGGCGGCGGCCTGATAGATTTGATCGAGATCCGGCCGCTCCTCGCGGTCCACTTTGACGTTGATGAAGTTCTCGTTCAGCAGCGCCGCGGTGGCGGCGTTGGTGAAACTCTCCCGCTCCATGACATGGCACCAGTGACAGGCGGTGTATCCGATCGAGAGCAGAATGGGTTTGTTCTGGGCCTCTGCCGCTGCCAGCGCTTCCCTCCCCCAAGGGTACCAGTCCACGGGATTGTCTTTACTGCGCAGCAAATAGGGACTGGATTCTTGCGCGAGGCGGTTCATGGAGCTTTTTCCGTGAAGATTGCGGGCCGGCGTTGCATCGGACGGCTTGATCGGGGGAAGCTTCTAGCGATGCCGGGCGCGGCTCACAAGCGCCCTCGAAAGGGTGGGTTTGGGCGATGAAAATGCACATCGAAATCGACATGACGCCAGACGAGGCGCGGAAATTCCTCGGCCTGCCCGACGTCACCAAGCTGCAGGACAAGATGCTGGCGGAAATGGAAAAGCGCATGAAGGCGGCCGTTGACGTCAATGATCCCGAAGCGATGTTGAAGGCGTGGATGCCGCTTGGTGGCCAGGGCTTCGAGCAATTCCAGCGTTTCATGTTCGACAGCGCGCGGCGCGCGACCGGGGCTTCCGCGCGCAAGGAAGCGGATAAAGCGAAGGAATGAGCGACACGATCTTCGCGCTGTCGTCGGCGCCGGGGCGCGCCGGCGTGGCGGTGATCCGCGTCTCGGGGCCATCGGCCGGCGACTGCACCCGAGCGCTGACGGGTGGCGCAGTCCCTTCGCCAAGGACGGCCGCGCTGAGACGATTGCACGATGGCGAGGGCCAGCCGATCGATCAGGCATTGGTGCTGTGGTTTCCGGGCCCGGCAAGTTTCAGTGGCGAGGACATGGTGGAATTCCATATTCACGGTGGACGAGCCATCGTCGCGCGCCTGCTCGCCGCGCTCGCCAAATTGCCAGGGTGTCGACCGGCAGAGCCTGGCGAATTCACCCGACGCTCCGTGGAAAACGGCAAATTCGATCTTACCCAGGCCGAGGCGCTCAACGATCTGATCGATGCCGAAACGGAATCGCAGCGCCTCCAGGCGCTTCGCCAATATGGCGGCGCGCTTTTGGCGCTCTATGAGGTTTGGCGTGAGAGGTTGATCAAGGCCTCTGCATGGGCCGAGACGGAGATCGACTTTGCGGACGAGGAAGTCCCGCTCGATCTTCAGGGGCGCGCGAAAGCAGCGATATCTCATATTATTCAAGAAATACAATGGCATTTGGGCGACTCCCACCGTGGGGAGTTGGTGCGGGAAGGCATCTGCTTAACATTGATCGGTCCACCGAACGCTGGAAAGAGTTCTTTGCTCAACGCCCTGGCCAAACGAGACGTCGCCATTGTGGCGGAGACGCCCGGCACCACTCGGGATGTGCTCGAGGCCAAGCTGGATCTTGGCGGCTACGCGGTCATCGTCGCCGATACGGCCGGCTTACGCGACGTGGCGGACGCGGTAGAGAACGAAGGCGTTCGCCGCGCGCTGGCCCGCGCCGAGTCCTCAGACCTCGTGCTCCTCCTCCTGGACGGCAGCTCATCCGACCCGCTCGCTGGACTTCCATCCGGGATTGCCGAGAGCGCCTCGTTAATTGTGTGGAACAAGTCCGACTTGCCGTGGCCCGCGCCGCGCCAAGGACTGCGATTGTCCCTGAAAACGAATGACGGATTCGAGCAATTGCTGTCTGCCGTCGAAGCCAAGGTCGCAGAACGATTGGACTTGCCGCGCGAAGCGCCGGTACTGACGCGCGCCCGCCACCGCTACGCACTGGAACAAGCCGTGGTATCGTTGGAACGCGCCTTGGCATCGGGAGAGGCCGAACTCTTCGCCGAAGACCTACGACTGGCGGCGCGCTGGATCGGACGCATCACAGGCCGGATCGACATCGAGGAGTTGCTCGATGTCATCTTCCGCGACTTTTGCGTCGGCAAATGAGCGGAATTGTTTCACGTGAAACTGCGGCGACACCTTGAGGCGGAGCGCGCCCTCGCCTATTGAGCGCAGCATGGCTCGGTTCGACGTCATCGTGATCGGTGGTGGACATGCCGGCTGCGAAGCCGCGGCCGCTTCGGCGCGCTTCGGCGCGAAGACACTTCTGCTGACTCACAAGATCGAAACCATCGGTGAAATGTCCTGCAATCCGGCGATTGGCGGCGTGGGCAAGGGTCATCTGGTGCGCGAGATCGATGCACTCGACGGTGTCATGGGCCGTGTCGCCGATGCGGCCGGCATCCAGTTTCGACTTTTGAATCGCCGCAAAGGACCAGCGGTGCGCGGACCTCGCGCGCAGGCGGATCGCAAGCTCTATCGCCAGGCAATGCAGCAAATTCTGCTTGAAACGACGAACTTGACGATCCTCGCTGCCGCCGTTGAGGACCTTTTGATAGAAAATGGACGAGTCGCTGGCGTCATCACCGTAAACTCGAAAACAATACGTTGTGGTTCGGTTGTTCTGACCACCGGTACATTCCTGCGCGGTCTCATTCACATCGGCGAAAAGAAAATCCCGGCAGGACGCGCTTCCGGCGGCAATGCCGTGATCGGCAAAGACTCCGTGGATCAGCCAAGCCTGGGCTTGTCCGAGAAGCTTTATGGGATGGGCCTGGCAATGGGGAGGCTCAAGACCGGAACGCCCCCGAGGCTGGATGGAACAACGATTGATTGGAGCCAGCTCGCGGTGCAGAACGGCGACGATCCACCTTCGCCTTTCTCATTCCTGACCAAGTCGATCACCACGCCCCAGACTGTCTGCCACATCACGCGTACGACCCGGCGCACCCACGACATCATTCGCGCAAACCTCAACCGGGCGCCGATGTATTCGGGCCAGATCGAAAGCACGGGCCCGAGATATTGTCCTTCCATCGAGGACAAGGTCGTGCGCTTCGCCGAACGCGACAGTCACCAGATATTCCTGGAGCCCGAGGGACTAGACGACGACACCATTTATCCCAACGGAATTTCGACATCGCTGCCGGAAGACGTGCAGCTTGCCCTGCTGCCGACCATTCCGGGGTTGGAGAACGTCAAGGTCCGGCGTCCGGGTTACGCGATCGAGTATGACTATGTCGATCCGCGGGAGCTGCTTGCCTCGCTCGAGTGCAAGAAGGCACCCGGTCTGTATCTCGCAGGTCAGATCAACGGAACGACGGGTTACGAAGAAGCTGCCGCGCAAGGCTTGATGGCCGGCCTAAACGCGGCGCGGGCCACATCGGGCGACGCGCCGATCATCCTGGACCGCGCGGCCGCTTATATCGGCGTTCTGATCGACGATCTCGTCACCAAGGGCGTGAGCGAGCCCTATCGGATGTTCACCTCGCGGGCCGAATACCGGCTGTCGCTGCGCTCCGACAATGCGGACCAACGGCTGACAGCGATCGGCGAGCGTGCCGGATGTGTGCGGGGTGAACGGAGCGCCGTCTTCGCCGAAAAAATGGTGCGTCTCGACCACGCGCGAACCCTCATGCGAAGTTCCACTCTGACACCAAATGATGCGCAAAAACAAGGACTTACAGTAAAGCTGGATGGCATCCGTCGGAGCGCCACGGACCTTTTGAGTTTGCCGGGGGTGACCCTTGCTACCTTGTCGAGGATCTGGCCCGAGATGGCTGATTTCCAACCGGATGTTGCGGAACAGCTTGAGATCGACAGCCAATATGCCGGGTATCTCGACCGCCAGGATGCCGACATTCTCGCCTTTCGCCGCGACGAAAGTCTCGCCCTACCCGCCGGCCTCAACTATTCACAGGTGGGAGGCCTCTCAACCGAAGCGGCCGTAAAACTCAGCCGAATCAGACCATCGACGCTTGGCCAAGCCTCGCGAATCGATGGCGTAACGCCGGCCGCATTGACCCTGCTCTTGGCGCATGTCCGTGGCCGCGCCGTTGGGGCCTGAGGAATTCGCTGAGAAAGTCCGTGTTTCACGTGAAACATTGGACCGACTGAAAATCCACGTCGACCTTCTGCGCGATCGGAGCTTGCGCCACAACCTGGTTTCGCGCCGCTCGCTGGACGACGTCTGGCGCAGGCATGTCTGGGACTCCGCCCAGCTCGCGGCATTTGTTCCACAAAATGCAACCCAAATTGTCGATCTTGGAAGCGGCGCGGGATTCCCGGGACTGGTTCTGGCCGCCCTTCTGCGGGATCGGGCGTTGGTGACGCTCTATGAAGCGACGCGAAAGAAGGCGGAATTCCTCGAGCATGCCGCCCGCGCCATGGATCTGAAGGTGGAAATTCGGAATATGCGAATCGAGGATGAGAGAAATCGTCCGTTCGACGTCGTTGCCGCCCGCGCACTCGCCCCACTCGATGCCCTGCTCGACTATTCACACCGATTTTGCGCCCCTCGAACGGTTTGTCTCTTCCTCAAGGGGCAATCGGTAGCGGCTGAATTGACCGAAGCCCGTAAATCTTGGAGGATGAAGGTCAGCCAGCACCAGAGCGTGACCGATCCCTCGGGCGTCATTCTGGAGATTCGGGAGCTTGGCCATGTCGGGGCCAGATCAAGGGCAAAAGGGCGTTAAACCGCGGGTTTTGGTCGTCGCCAACCAGAAAGGCGGCGTCGGCAAGACCACGACCGCCATCAACCTGGGAACCGCCCTCGCAGCGGTCGGCGAGCCGACGCTGGTCCTCGATCTCGATCCGCAAGGCAATGCCTCGACCGGCCTCGGCATCGCGCGCAGCGAACGGCGCCTCACGACCTACGACGTGCTGATGGGCGAAGCGCGGATTTCGGAGGCCGTGATGCCGACACGGATCCCGGGACTCTCGATCGTACCTTCGACGGTCGACCTCTCGGGTGCTGAACTCGAACTCATCGCCCACGACCGACGCAATCACATCTTGAAGGAAGCGCTGGCGGATTACTCTGTATACGGATCAAATCCGTTTTCCTATGTGCTGATCGATTGCCCGCCCTCGCTCACGCTGCTGACGGTCAATGCCATGGTCGCGGCCGATGCCGTGATCGTTCCTTTGCAATGCGAATTTTTTGCACTCGAAGGTCTCAGCCAATTGTTGAAGACGATCGATCTGGTGAAGGTCAATCTTAATCCCGCGCTTGAGATCCAAGGCATCGTTCTCACCATGTTCGACAAGCGCAACAAGCTCTCCGACCAGGTGGCGGCGGATGTGCGCGCCAACATGGGCGAGAAAGTTTATCGCACGATGATTCCGAGAAACGTGCGGATCTCCGAAGCGCCGAGCCATGGCCTGCCCGCGCTCGTCTACGATCTGCGTTGCCCGGGCAGTCAGGCTTACATCAAGCTCGCCGGCGAGTTGATCGCGCGTGAGCGCGAACAGGCGGCCGCGTAATGACAGCAGAAGAACGCCCGCGTGGACTTGGCCGCGGCCTGTCGGCGCTGATCGGCGAGGAAGCTGTTCCGACGCGCGGCGAGTCAGCGGCCGCGCGCGCCACGCACAGACTTCCGATCGCATTTCTTCGTCCCAATAGACTGCAACCGCGCAAGCGCTTCGCACAGGAGGAGCTCAACGATCTTGCCGACTCCATAAGAGAGAAGGGCGTGCTTCAGCCGATCCTGGCGCGTCCGGTGCGGGGCGAGGCGAATTCCTACGAGATCGTCGCGGGCGAGCGACGCTGGCGCGCGGCACAGATGGCGCAGCTGCACGAAGTGCCGGTCGTCGTTCGCGACATGAATGATTCCGAATCGCTGGAAATCGCGATCATCGAAAATGTCCAGCGCGCCGATCTGAACGCGATCGAAGAGGCGGCCGCGTATTACGAACTCATGGAGCGGTTCAAATTCACCCAAGAGAAGGTGGCCAAGGAAGTCGGCAAAAGCCGCAGCCATATCGCCAACACGCTGCGGCTTCTCACTCTGCCGGAATCGGTGCGCGCCTTGGTTCGCGACGGCCAGCTTTCCGCCGGCCACGCCAGAACTTTGATCGGGTTGCCCGACGCGGAGACGCGGGCGAGGGACATCATCGCCGGAATGCTCAATGTTCGCGAAGCTGAGCAGCGCTCGAAGAGCAAGCGGGTGGCGAAACCTAAGCTCTACCCAAAAGATGCCGAGACGAGGGACCTAGAGACCAGACTTTCCAATGCCTTGGGACTGAAGGTTCAGGTGCGGGACAGGAAGAAAAAGGGCGGCGAGGTTCGAATCTCATACCGAACGCTGGAGCAGCTCGACGAGGTCGTCAGACGGCTTACCCGAGGCTGACGCGACCGTTTAATCTACTAAACGCCGTTCACAAGGCGCAAAACCTCGTCGGCAGCGATGCGACCGTCATAAAGAGCGCGGCCCACGACCACACCCTTGATATTGGGTTCGTTGGCGGCCAGCAGAGACCTGATATCGCCGATGCTGCCGACGCCACCCGACGCGATGACCGGGATCCGCACTGCGCGGGCAAGCGCGGCGGTCGCCTCAACATTCACGCCTTGCAGCAGACCGTCGCCGTCGACATCCGTGAACAAGATGGCGGCGACGCCTGCGTCTTCGAATCTGCGACCAAGATCGAGCGGCGTTAGCTCCGATACCTTTGCCCAGCCTTCTGTCGCGACTTTTCCACCTCTCGCGTCGGCCGCCACCACGATCTTTCCGGGATAGGCGCGCGCCGCTTCCTTGACGAGCGCAGGATTTTTGAGCGCGGCCGTTCCCAACACGACGCGCGCAATTCCGGCATCAATCCAGGTTTCGATCGTCGCCATGTCGCGAATGCCGCCGCCGAGTTGAATAGGCAGCGCAACCGCCGAACGGATCGCGCGCACCGCTTCGCCATTGGCCGAGCGGCCCTCGAAGGCGCCGTTCAAGTCGACGCAATGCAGCCAGGAAAATCCCGCTTGCTGAAAGCGCCGCGCCTGATCGGCTGGGTCGGCATTGAAAATCGTCGCGTCGGACATCACTCCGCGCTTCAGTCGAACGCACAGTCCGTCTTTGAGGTCGATCGCGGGGAAAATGATCATGGCTGCCAGGCCAGGAAATTTCCGAGCAGTCTTAGACCAACGGCTTGACTCTTTTCGGGATGAAATTGCATGCCGACATAATTGTCCCGCGCGACTGCGGCAGTGACGGTGCCGCCATACTCGGTGGTCGCCAGCATGTCCGATTGGCGCGCCGGCTTCATCGCGTAGGAGTGCAGAAAATAGACGTGCGCGCCCGGCGTAATTCCGGAGAAGAGGGGATGCTCGCGACTGACGGATAACTCGTTCCAGCCCATCTGCGGTATTTTCAGCGACGGATCGGACGGCGCCAGCCTGACGACCTCGCCTTCGATCCAACCCAGCCCGGCATGGTCGCCGAATTCGCGCCCGACCGTCGCCATCAACTGCATGCCGACACAGATGCCAAGAAAAGGTTTGTGCTGCACCAGGACACACTGCTTCAGTGTTTCGACCATGCCGGAAAGCGCGGAGAGTCCCGCCATGCAGTCGGCAAAAGCGCCAACGCCGGGGAGCACAATGCGTTCGGCGTCGGCGACGATGCGCGCATCCGACGTCACCACGATCTCGTGGTTCGTGGCGCGCTCCTCGGCGGCACGCGCCAAGGCCTTTTCCGCCGAGCGCAGATTGCCGGAACCATAGTCGATGAGGGCCACGACCGGTCGCATCGGGCCGCTCCGTTAGTCCTGATCCATCTTCAGGGCGGCGATGAAGGCTTCCTGGGGGATATCCACCTTGCCGAACTGGCGCATCCGCTTCTTGCCCTCCTTCTGCTTGTCGAGGAGCTTGCGCTTGCGGGTGATGTCGCCGCCATAGCATTTCGCCGTCACGTCCTTGCGCAAGGCCGAAAGCGTTTCACGCGCGATGATCTTGCCACCGATCGCCGCCTGGATCGGGATGACGAACATGTGGCGCGGAATGAGCTCCTTAAGCTTCTCGCACATGGCGCGGCCGCGCCCCTCGGCGCGCTGGCGATTGACCACCATCGAAAGCGCATCGACCGGATCGCCGTTGACGAGTATCGACATTTTGACGAGATCGCCTTCCTCATATCCTTCGATGTGATAGTCGAAGCTGGCATAGCCGCGTGAGACCGATTTCAGCCGGTCGTAGAAGTCGAAGACCACTTCGTTGAGCGGCAACTTGTAGACGACCATGGCGCGGCTGCCGGCATAGGTCAGCTCGACCTGACGCCCGCGTCGGTCCTCGCACAATTTCAGAACGGCGCCGAGATAATCGTCGGGCACGAAGATGGTGGCCTTGATCCAGGGTTCGTCGATGCGCTCGATCTTCATCACATCGGGCATGTCGGCCGGGTTGTGCAATTCCTTCATCGTGCCGTCGCGCAGATGGATGTGATAGATCACGCTCGGCGCGGTCGCGATGAGGTCGAGATTGAATTCGCGTTCGAGCCGCTCGCGCACGATTTCGAGATGCAGTAGCCCCAGAAAGCCGCAGCGAAATCCGAAGCCGAGCGCGGCCGAAGATTCCATTTCATAGGTGAAGCTCGCATCATTCAGATGCAGCCGGCCAAGCGCCTCGCGCAGATCTTCGAAGTTTGCCGCATCAACCGGAAAGAGACCGCAGAACACCACTTGCTGCGCCGGCTTGAAGCCGGGCAGGGCGGTCGTCGCGCCCTTCTTTTCGTCCGTGATAGTGTCGCCGACTTGGGTATCGGCGACTTGCTTGATCTGTGCGGTCAGGAAACCCACTTCGCCGGGTCCAAGCTGCTCGACCGTCTCTTGTTTTGGCGTGAAAACGCCGACGCGCTCGACCTGATAGACCGCATCCGACTGCATCATGCGGACCTTCTGGCCCTTGCGCAGCTGGCCATCGACGATGCGCACCAGAACGACGACGCCTAGATAAGCGTCGTACCAGCTATCCACGAGCAAGGCCTTTAACGGCGCGGCGACATCGCCTTTGGGTGCTGGCAGCCTGGTGACCACGGCCTCGAGCACCTGGTCGATGTTGAGGCCCGTCTTGGCGGAGATCGAAACCGCCTGCGAGGCATCGATGCCGATCACATCCTCGATCTGCTGGCGGATGCGCTCCGGTTCGGCGGCCGGCAGGTCGACCTTGTTGAGCACGGGTACGATCTCGAGATCGGCGTCCATGGCCTGGTAGACATTGGCGAGCGTCTGCGCCTCCACGCCCTGGCTCGCATCGACGACCAGGAGCGCGCCCTCGCATGCCGCGAGGCAGCGGCTGACTTCATAGGCGAAGTCGACGTGGCCGGGCGTATCCATGAGATTGAGGATGTAGGTCTCGCCGTCCTTGGCCTTATAGGTCAGGCGAACCGTCTGCGCCTTGATGGTAATGCCGCGCTCGCGTTCGATGTCCATCGAATCGAGAACCTGGTCCTTCATCTCGCGATTGGAGAGCCCGCCCGTGACTTGAATCAGCCGGTCGGCCAACGTCGACTTGCCATGGTCGATATGGGCGACGATGGAAAAGTTTCGGATGTGCGAAAGTTCGGTCATGGCTAGCGGCGGGGTATAGCGGCGGGCGCGTCGCCGGTCTAGCTCGCCATATTTTCAGCATTTCCGCTCGTTCTTGGGCTAGCTTCGTTCGACCATGGCACGGCATTCAGCAAAGGGCAGTGCGCCGAGGCGCGGTGCGAACCCAAGACAGGCGGTTCGCGAATTGTGGCCAGGGCAGTCTGTGGCGCTTCTCAAGGCGTTGCACATCCTCACCCCCGATGGCGCGCTCAATGCCGATTCGCGGCGCAAGCTGAAGCAGGTTCTCCATCTCGCCCAATTGATCAAACCCGCCCTCGATTGGGCCTTTGCCGAGAAGACGCAGCCAGTCTTAGCAGACCTCGGCGCTGGGAAATCCTATCTCGGGTTTATTCTCTACGATCTCTACTTCGCGCGGCAGGGGCGAGGTCTGGTCTACGGCGTTGAAGCGCGCGACGTTTTGATCGAGACGTCGCGACGGATCGCGGCCGAAAGTGGTTTTGACCGAATGGAGTTCATACTCGGCACGATCGGTAAAGCGACTTTACCTAGCGGTCACACCGATGTCGTGACAGCTCTCCATGCCTGTGACACGGCTACGGACGAGGCGATTCTGTTCGCCTTGCGCCATGAGGCGCGATTCATTGCCTTGGTGCCATGCTGCCAGGCTGAGCTGGCCGCGGCGCTCGAAGCAAACGTTGGCTCATTGCGGCAATTGTGGCGCCATCCCATCCAGCGGCGCGAATTCGGCGCACATTTGACGAACGTTTTGCGCGGACTTTTCCTGGAGGCCCAAGGCTACAAAGTGCGCGTGACCGAATTGACGGGGCTCGAACACTCGCTCAAGAACGAGTTCATCTTTGCCGAACGACACCAGCGTTCGAACCCTCAGGCCAAAGCGGAATTCAATCGCTTGAGCGAGCAGTTCGGCAGTGCGCCCGCGCTGCTCAGGAACGCGCTGTAGCGCGGATCGCCGCAATCAAGGGAATGATCGACAAAAGTTGCGCCGCAATCCCAACGACCGCAACGAGAACCAGCGAGCGGTCATAGAGGAATCCAAGAAGCGCGCTGCCGACAAACCAAGATGTTCCGAACAAGGCCGAGAACAAGCCGTAGGCGCGCGCGCGACCCGATTCCGGCACGAGCTTGGCGACGGACGCCGACATCAGCGCATTCTGTGTTCCGACGGCCATTCCCCACAAGACTATTCCACCAAGCGCGGCCATGGCTTGGCCGAGAAAGACGAGAGGCGTGGCAACCGCGCCAAGAAGAATGATGGGGATCATCACGACGAGGCCGCGGCGGTCGAATAAGAGCCCGAATACCAGGGCGCCAGCGCCGGACGCGCCCATCGCAATTGCATAGAAGATCGGAATGTCCGCCTTCGAAACGACGGAGGCTTGCGCAAAGTGATACGCGATGAGCGAGAAGTCGGCAAAGCCGAATCCGAGAAGTCCGGCACTTGCTGCGTAGAACCAGAAAGCGCGCGAGAACTTGGCCTGCGCCTCCGGTGAAGTCGGCTGCTTGATATGGCCGGCAAAGCTGTAGCGAACAGCGATGATCCCAACACTCAACATGGTGAGCACGGCTGGGACCGCCAGCCAACCATAGGCTGCGCGGTAATCGCCATGTCGCGCCAGCACGTAAGACGTGATCAGAGGTCCGATGATCGCGCCCGTCTGATCGAGCGCTTCCTGCAGACCGAAGGCCCAACCTTGGCCGATATGATCGCCGGCGCGACTCTGCATCGTATTCGTCGCGGGGCTGCGAGTTGCCTTTCCGGCACGCTCCAACACGACGAACAGTGCCGCAGTCTGCCAATTGAAGACAAAAGCCATGGCCGGGACGGATGCCATGGTAAGGGCATAGCCGCCGATGGCGAGCGGCCAGTAAGCGCCGGTGCGTTGGGCGATCCGTCCGGACACCAGACGCAAGAGATATCCGACAAGTTCGCCGCCGCCGGCGATCACCCCGACTGCCGCACCGCTGGCGCCGAGCGTGCCCAGAAAGGGGCCGTTCAATCCGCGCATGCCTTCATAGGCCATGTCCGCGAACAGCGAGACGATGCCGAAGGCGATGATGAAGGCGAGCGCGCTGCGGCGATCGAAGCTCGTGCGTGTCATGCCCGGTTAAGATGCGCGGATGTCGCCGTTCAGATCAAGCGCAAGGTCGGACCGGGCAGCTGCGGCGGCGTGGTCTTGAGATCGCCGCGCTCGAATTCCTTCGACCAAGCCTCGAACGACTCCGGACTGCCGGATCTCGAGTGAAAATACGCCCGTTGAGCGATGGCCTTCATCGGCCCGGTCATCAGGAACGCGTTGATCAGGCCGTTCGAGGGCGCCGTGTTGAGCAGACGTCGCAACGCTCGTTTGACCCGATAACGCGGCGCCTCGTGCAATAACGCGCCGACCGGATGTGGCCCGCGATCTCCGAGATAGTCCGATACAAGCTGAGCGGCGCGCCGGCCGAAGTGCAGGGCTGTGTGGATGCCGCCCCCTGTGACCGGAGAGACCATGCCCGCCGCGTCGCCGATCAGCATGACGCGATTGGTGCCCAGATGTCGAAGCGTTCCGCCGCTGGGGATGAGCCCGCTGCGTCGCGCTACGACCTTGATTTCGCGAATGTCGAGCACTGTTTTCAGCCGCAACAAGAGCTCGCCCAGATCCGGCTTGGCCGGCCGCCTCGCTGCCACTCCGATCTGCGCGTGATCGACACCAGGCACGATCCAGGCAATGTAACCGGGCGCAATGCGACTATCCGCGAAGCAGTGCAAAAAGCGCTGGTCCAAAATCTCGAGGGGTTCGCACTCGATTTCTATGCCGGCCAGGAAGTGCCGGTTGTGATCGAGGCCAAAGTGCTCGGCGACGTGCGAGCGTGCGCCGTCTGCTCCGACGAGAAAATTGGCATGCAGCCCAAGCGAGGGGATTGCGACGCCTCGCGCATGCTCGCTGCCGCCGTCGAACTTGCGCCCATAGAGCAACTTGGCGCCGGCCCGTTCGGCTTCGCAAGCCATCCAGCGCAATACACCCGGCGTGTCGGTCGCTTGGAAGAAATAGCCGGGCGCGGAAAGGTCGAGCGAGCGATCGTTCGGCGCATAGAGGCGAACGCCGCGGATTTTTCGCATCAGCCTGGACGGCAGATCGAAATCGTCGCTCGCCTCTTTCACGACGATCCCGGTCGTGCGGACGCGCGCACCAGGCTCGGTCTTGCCGTCGATCACGGCGACTTTGAGACCGCGCAGCGCTGCGGTGCGCGCACAGGCAAGGCCCGCAAAACTTCCGCCGACGACGACCAGATCGTAGCGCTGGATCATGACGCCCTCCCGAGAAGAGAGGACAGTCGCGCGCTGGTTTGGCGGGATTGTGACGATCCGCCTAGGTGCGAAGAGATGCGCCCGTCGCCTTGGCGACGCCGTTTACGATCTTTTGCGCCACAGCCTCGATCTCCGGTTCGGTCAGGGTCTTGTCCTTGGGCTGAATCCGCACCGAGATCGCGAGCGACTTCTTGCCCTCGGGCACGCCTTTTCCTTCATAGACATCGAAGATTGCGACGGATTCGATCAGGTTGCGATCGACGCCCCTGGCCGCCCGCAAGACTTCGTCGGCCGAGACCTTCACATCGACGACGAAGGCAAAGTCCCGCTCAACCGCCTGGAATGGCGAAGGCAGGAACACGGGTCGTGCCTTGCTCTTTGTTTTCGAATCCGGAAGCGCATCAAGCAGGACCTCAAAGCCGCTGACCGGTCCCTTGAGGTCGAACGCGGCCAGGATCTTGGGATGAATGTCGCCGAACTGGCCGAGAATCTTGGGACCCAGCGCAAGCGTGCCGGAGCGTCCTGGATGATACCAAGCGGGCGCGCCTGCCTTGACCGGCGCCGTCATCGGCGCGCCCATTGCGGTCTCGATGGTCGCCAGCATGTCGGATTTCGCATCGAACGCATCGGACGGATGCGAAGCCTTGGTCCAACTCCGCGCTCCTTTTCCCACGCGAATGCCGGCCGCGACGATTTCCTGCGCCCCCGGCATGCCGCTTTGGAACTGCACGCCGATCTCGAACAGCATCAAGTCGTTGAAGCCGCGCGCTTCATTGCGTTTTGCCGCTGCAAGAAGAGACGGCAACACGCTTGGGCGCAGCGCATCAAGGTCGGACGCGATCGGGTTTTCCACTTGTCGCGCCTTATCGCCGCCGCCGAACAGTTGGGCGTCGGCGCGCGGGATGAAAGAGTAGTTGATCGTTTCGCTGAAACCGCGCGCGGCCAAAGCGCGGCGCACCGCGCGCGTCCGGCGTTGGGCGGGTGTCAATGTCGCCTTGGCAACGGCACTTGCGCGGGTCAGCGCCGTCGATGGCACATGGTTGATGCCGTGCATGCGAACCACTTCCTCGACAAGATCGGCCTTGCCCGAAACGTCGCTCCGCCATGACGGCGGTGTGACTTTCAGCGGACTGCTCTCTGCGACGACGAATCCCAGCCGTTTCAGAATCGATATCGTTTCGCTTTTAGCCACTTCGACTCCGCCCAAACGCGCAACGTAGGCGGGGTCGAAGTCGATCACGCGGCGCCAATTTGGAACGGCTCCCGCGACGACAGTCTCGGAAGGTTCACCGCCGCACCACTCCAGGATCAGCTTGGTCGCGAGTTCGAGACCGGAAACCACGAACTCCGGATCGACACCGCGCTCAAAACGATAGCGCGCGTCGGAGAGGATGGCGAGCTTCTGGCCTGTGCGCGCGGTGCGTGCCGGATCGAAATAGGCGGACTCGATGAAGACGTTCGTCGTGGCTTCCGAACACCCGGTTTCTTCTCCACCCATGACGCCGGCAATGCCGCGTGCGGCATTGTCATCGGCGATCACGGTCATGCCGGCATCGAGCACATAGGTTTTGCCGTCGAGCGCGAGGATTTGTTCCCCGTCCTTGGCGAGCCTTGCCTGAAGATTACCGCTGAGCTTGTCGGCGTCGAAGACATGCAGAGGCCGCCCACGATCGAGCGAGATCAGATTCGTCACGTCGACCAACGCCGAGATCGGGCGTAATCCGACGGCCTTCAGGCGATCCTGAACCCATTTCGGCGACGGTCCGTTCTTGACACCGCGCACCATGCGGCCGGCGAAGAGCGGGCAGGCGTCAGCGGATTCCGGAGGAAAGTTCAGTGCGATGGATTTGGGCGACGCGAATTTGCCCTTGACCGCGTTGACCGCAGTATCCTTCAAATTGCCGAGCCCCGACGCAGCCAAGTCGCGCGCGATACCAAACACGCTGGCCGCATCGCCGCGATTGGGTGTGAGCGAAACATCGATCACCGGATCGGTCAGGCCAAGCGCCTTTGCTGCCGGTTCGCCGATCTTGGCATCTGCCGAAAGTTCGATGATGCCGTCGTGCTCGTCGCCGAGCATCAGTTCGCGGGCCGAGCACAGCATACCGCGCGATTCGATACCGCGAATGGTTCCGACCTTAAGGGCCTCGCCCGTTGCGGGGATGATGGTGCCCGGACGCGCGAATACGCCTTTCATGCCGGTATGCGCATTGGGCGCACCGCAGACCACCTGGATCGGATTGCCCGTACCGTCGTCGACCATGCACAACTTCAGCTTGTCGGCATTGGGATGCTTCTCGGCCGATACGACATGGGCGACGACGAAAGCCTTCAGTCGCGCGCCTGCATCCTCGACGGTCTCGACTTCGAGGCCGATGGACGTCAACTTCTGGGCAATGGCTTCGGCATTCGCATCCGTTTCCAGATGCTCCTTGAGCCAGGAGAGCGTGAACTTCATCGCGACAGCCCTCCGTCGAGGGATGGCATGTCGAGTGCCGCGAAGCCGTAATGGCGCAGCCAGCGCAAATCAGATTCGAAGAACGAACGGATGTCGGGGATGCCGTATTTCAGCATACCGAGCCGGTCGATACCTCCACCGAAGGCGAAGCCTTGATAGACGTCCGGATCGATGCCGCACATCTCAAGCACGTGCGGATTGACCATGCCAGAGCCTCCGAGTTCGAGCCAGTCATTGCCCTGGCCGAACTTGATCTGGTTGGGTACCGAGCGATCGCACCTGAGATCCCACTCCACCGACGGCTCGGTGAAGGGGAAGTAACTCGGGCGCGCCCGCAGTTCGACTTTCTCGACTTCGAAGAACGCCTTGCAGAATTCCTCGATCGTCCATTTGAGATGACCGAGATGGATTCCTTCCTCGATCACCAAAAGCTCGAACTGGTGGAACATCGGCGAGTGGGTTGCATCGCTGTCGACGCGATAAGTCCGCCCGGGCGCAACGATGCGGATGGGCGGCTTCTGTTTCAACATCGTGCGCACCTGGACGGGCGAGGTGTGCGTGCGCAGGATGTGCTGTTCGCCGTTCAGTTGCTTGCCCAGATAGAACGTCGCCTGCATCTGGCGCGCCGGATGATCGGGCGGGATGTTCAACTTGGTGAAATTGTAGTCGTCATATTCGACGTCCGGGCCTTCGGCGACGGCAAAGCCAAGGTCGGCAAGAATGGTCGTGATCTCGTCGAACACTTGTGAGACCGGATGGATACTGCCTTGCGGCTCCGGGCGCGCCGGTAACGTGACGTCGATCGTCTCGTTGCCGAGGCGCGCTTTCAAAAGCGCATCGGCGAGCGTGGCCTTGCGTGCCGCGATGGCGTTTGCGACCTGGTCGCGCAAACCGTTGAACAAGGGGCCATTGACCATGCGTTCGTCCGGCTTCATGGCCCCGAGCGTTTTCAAAAGTTCGCTGATCGTCCCCTTCTTGCCGAGCGCCGCAACGCGGATCGCTTCCAATGCGGCTTCGTCTGGCGCAGCTGCTATGGCGCCCAGGATCTCTTTTTGCAGGGTATGAATGTCGCTCATTTGAAACCCTTATCGGAATGGCTTGAATCACGCGCCTTGGCGATTGCCAAGGCCCGGAGGCTCCGATGGGTTTTGCGACTTAGGCTTTTGCGCCGGCCTGATCCACCAGAGCCTTGAAGGCTTCGGGCTCGTGCGTGGCGAGATCGGAGAGGACCTTGCGGTCGATCTCGATGCCCGCCTTGACGAGCCCGCTGATAAATCGGCTGTAGGTGATGCCGTGAAGGCGGCAGCCGGCATTGATGCGCTGGATCCAAAGCGCGCGGAAGTTGCGCTTCTTCTCCTTGCGACCGATGTAATTGTGCTGCAGCGAGCGGTCGACCGCGGCGTTGGCGTTTGTGATCGTGTTCTTGCGGCGGCCATAGAAGCCCTTGGCCTGCTTGAAGACTTTCTTGCGGCGGGCATGGCTGGCGACGGAGCGGGGGGCGCGTGACATGGGCTTATCTCAACCGTAGGGCATCCAGCGCTTGACGCGCTGGGTTTCAGACTCGGACAGAACGCCCTTCAACTCCTTGCGCGCACGCTTGGACTTGGTGAGCAGGCGGTGGCGCTTGTAGGCCTGCCCGGTCTTGATTTTGCCAGTCGCTGTGAAGCGGAAGCGCTTTTTCGCGCCCGACTTGGTCTTCATCTTGGGCATTTTGCGTCTCCTCTGGCCGGATATGGCCATTCGCTTTACGAACTGCCACGGCATGCCCCGCCGGGCGGCTCACGAAAGAGGGCGCGTTATACGGAAAGCCGGACATTTTGCAACCTCACGCGCAAGTGGTCGGTACTGAGGGTGGCACCAATTCGACTGAAGCAACCGGATGGAACGACAAGAGCGATTTAACACATTGAATATATTACGTATTTCTGACAAGACAGAGCTGGCCTCACTGGATCGCAACGCGTGACTTTGAGAAATTGGCTGCACCAGGTTCGGCAGATCGATTCATGGCTGATCGCGCCGGCGCTTCTGATCGTCATTTTTGGCGAACTCGCGCACTCTTCGACCATTGGCGCGCTTGAGTCCTACTTTGGGGACAAGACGCTGCACTTCACTGCCTATTTCGGATTGAGCCTGATGACGACGATCTCGGTCAGGGCAAATCGCAACGCCTTGTGGTGGGCTCTCGGCTTGGTGTTCTTGGGCGGCGCCTTGGAAATCATTCAAGGTTTCACGGGGCGCGACGCCGACATTTTCGACGAGCTTGCGAACACGATTGGGGTGCTTGCGGGCCTTGGTTTTGGCTGGCTTGGTATCTCCTACCTCAGAGCGCGCAATCTTGTTGGTGATGACGGTCGGGACTAGCCTCCGAGCGGGTCTCAACGGTGGTGGTTCCATGTTCTCGGAATTCAGAACCTTCCTTATGCGCGGCAATGTCATCGACTTGGCGGTTGGTGTGATCGTGGGCGCATCCTTCACCGGCATCGTCAACTCGCTGGTCAAGGATGTCTTGATGCCGCCGATCGGGCTGCTCCTCGGCGGCATCGACTTTTCCAATTTCTTCCTAATCCTTAAGGGCGATCACAGTCTGGCAACGTTGAAGGCCGCGCAGGAAGCTGGCGCGGTGACGCTGAACTACGGCCTTTTCATCAATGCCTTGCTGAACTTCGTCATCGTGGCGTTCGTGCTTTTCCTGCTCATTCGCCAGATCAACAAGCTGCAGCGGCCGCCCAAACCTGCGGTGCCGCCACCACCGCCAGAAGAAGTCCAACTTCTCCGCGAAATCCGCGACTCGTTGAAAGCGCGTTGATGCGGCTTTGTTGGATTGCGGCGTTGACGACTGCTGCCGTGACGGCCGGGGCATTCGCTGCGAGCGGCGAGGCGGACCACATGGCAGCCGCCGCCAACGGCTTCTATGGCGTGTATCGAACCTTTCATCCGTCGGACGGTATTCCGTCCGCGGTAGATCGCGCGAAATATGCTCCGTTCCTGTCACCAGCGCTCGATACGCTCCTCAGTGAAGCGGAAGAAGCCGAAACGCGTTTTTCGAAGGCAAACAAGGACTCGCCACCGCTTCTCGAGGGCGATCTCTTCACATCGATGTTCGAGGGAGCGACGTCGGTTCAGGTCGGAACCTGCAGTGGCGACAGCGCAAAGGGACGCTGTTCGGTCAAATTGGAATATGATGACCGGACGGCAAAGCCGACGATATGGAACGACACTGTCCTCCTGGTGAACACCCCAACCGGCTGGCGCGTCGATGATATTATCTATGGCGGCAGTTGGGCCTTCGGGAACAAAGGCCGGCTAACGGAACTCCTGAAACAAACTGCCGGCCTGCCGTAACGGGCGCTCACCGTCAGACGTATAATGCAGGAATTGAACTGGAGCATCGCATGACCGACACCAAGGCGGAGAAAGACTGGAAGGACGCGCTCACGCCCGAGCAATATCGCGTGTTGCGCCAGCACGGCACCGAACGCGCCGGTTCCAGTCCCCTGAACTACGAGAAACGGGACGGACGATACTTTTGCGCCGGCTGCGGCACAGAGCTGTTTGAATCCAGGACCAAATATGAAAGCGGCAGCGGCTGGCCGAGTTTCTATGCGCCGAAGGAGGGCTCAGTCGCGACCACGGTCGACACCAGCCATGGCATGCGTCGGGACGAGGTTCACTGTGCAAAGTGCGGCGGGCATCTCGGCCATGTCTTTCCCGATGGCCCTGAGCCCACGGGTTTGCGCTACTGTATGAACGGCGCCGCTCTGAAATTTGCACCAGAGAAATAGATGTTCGAGGGCGAGCGACCGACTGGAAGCAAGCCGCAGATCTATCGGGAACTCGCCTTGATGGCGGAAGGTCTGTTTCGCGGCGAGCGGGATCCGATCGCCAACGCCGCCAACCTCTCGGCGCTGCTCTTTATGGGGCTAGCGGACCTTAATTGGGCCGGTTTCTACTTCTTGCGTGGCTCCCTGTTGGTCCTTGGCCCGTTTCAGGGCAAGCCGGCGTGCGTACGGATCGAGCTCGGCAAAGGCGTTTGCGGCAGCGCGGCCGCGCAAGAAAAGTCCCTGATTGTGCCGGACGTGGAATCTTTTCCAGGCCACATCGCTTGCGATATCGCGTCGCGATCCGAACTCGTCGTGCCCCTGCTTCAAGGCAATCGGCTTACCGGCGTCCTGGATTTGGACAGCCCGTCACACGCCAGGTTCGACGAAGAGGATGCCAAGGGAATTGAAACGCTCGCCGCACTCTGGGTAACGGCGAGCGATTCCGTCTGACCAAAATGCTTTAGGTTCCGGAGAGCACGACGTCCGGCATCGCCGGGGCGACCGGGGCCATAGGAGCAGCTTCCACGACTTTTGGACGCCTCACCATTTTTGCCTTTGTCGCACGCTTGGCCTTCTTGGCAACGCGCTTCGTCTTTTTGGCCGCGGACTTGGCGGCGGCTTTGCGCCGCGCCGGAGCCCTCTTCTTCGTCGCGCGCTTCTTCTTCGTGGATTTTTTTACTTTGCGGGCCATCTCGCATTTCCTTCGCTCGAGTTGACGCGAAATCTTCGCGCCTGAAGAGTTACGGTTAGACCTCGGCAATGTTTCGCGCAATGGGTCGCGTGCTGAAGTGAAGCATTGCGATCATCATCATGCCGACGATCAGACCAACGGCGCCTAGGAAGATCGCGCCGTGCACATCGCTGTCGCCGACGACGAACGATGTCGCGAACGGTCCAAGCGCTCCGGCGAGCACTTGTGTTCCACCACTTTGCACCGCGGCTCGTCGAGAAGGGTCGGCTCCGATCGTCATCGGAACCAGGAATGGCGACATGAAGATGCCGATGAAGCCTCCGGCGGCGTTTGCGGCAATGAATGCCCATCCTGGTGGATGCAAAAGGAATACCGCCCAGACCGCCAGAAACGTGATGGTCGAAGTGACGAATGCTGCGAAATAGCGAACATGTCCGGCCAACAAAGTCGCGGCAAACCCGCCGGCAATCTGCGCGGCGAGTGAGACCCACACCGATGTCCGCGCGATTTCCACATCAAGCCCGGATTCATGCGCAAGCGGCTGGATATAGATGCCGACCGTGCCCGTTGCGCCCACATAGATCAGCGTCGCCAGGAGTGCGAACCAGCCGCGCGGCGGCGGCGCGCCACTTTCTCCCTCGGGCTTGGGCAAGGGGGCGAAACGGTTCGGAATCCAGATCAGGAATGCCAGGCCGATCAAACTGACCAATGCCAAACCGGCAAAACCGCCGTCGGCGCCGTGTTGCGGCAGCACCCAGCGCGCGAAGATCAGTGCGAGTGCGAACTGCGCGGCGGTCGAAACCACGAAGAATATTCCGGCCCAACGTTCGGGCGTCTGGGTCCGTGCGATCATGCTCGTCATGATCCAGAGCAGACAGCCTTCCGGCACGCCGGCGACCGTTCGAGCCAGCATCGCACCGACGCCATGCGCCCCCATCGTGGCGAAGTCCGCGAGGGCCAGGGCAAGAAGCGCGGCCGCCCCGATAAGCTTTAGACGCGAAGGGGGCAGCCAGGTACTGCAAGCCGCCGTCGTCAAACCCATGGAGAGTGCTTCGAACGTAGCGGTCAGGCCGATGCCCGCAACAGAGATGCGATGTTCATCGGCCAGTGCGCCGAGAATTTCGGGTAAGACCCCCGCCAACAGCAGCGAGACCACGCCGAGCGCTATGCAGGCCAAGCCATTGACCAGCGGCAGATCGGGTCCCACGGCGTCGCGGACGACCGCATGGTGCGCGGGTGAACTGGGTTCCATGTCGACTCGTGCGCGGGTCCGATAAAGGTGTGTTCAGGATCGGGTCCGGCGGGCGAAAGTCAATTGCACCACATCAAGAGAAGTTGAGCGCGCCGAGAAGCTCGGCGGAACGATTGACCAAGACCGAGAAATGTCCCTCGTCGGGGTAGAAGATGGCCTGGCAATCGACGAGCCGTTTTGCCAGCAGCCGCGCCGGACCGACGGGCATGATCCGGTCTTTTTCTCCGTGCCAGAGAAACATGCGTGCCGGCTTTATCTGTTTGACGTCGAAACCCCAGGGCCGCACCAGGCGCTCGATTTCGCGACGGTTGGCGCTCGCCCCCTGACGCGCGGTCTCGACCATTGTTCGCGCCAGAAGCGCACGCAATTCCTCATTGTGCATCAAGATTTCGTCCCGGCCGCCAAGCCATTGCGACACGCGAAGCATGCGACGCAGGACCATTTCTTCGTCGGGCAGGCCGTCCGGACGGAATTGCACCAGCCGCCGGCGCAAATAGTTAGGGAATCGATGCGCCACCCACCAGGCGAAACGCCTGAGCCTCGGGCCGGAGCGTCTGGCGATCTCCGGTGGCGGTACCGCGCTTACCAGCGCACACGCGGTGATCCTCTCGGGAATGCGCTGCGCGCAAGCGAGCGCATAGGGTGCACCTGCCGACATGCCCTGCACGGCGAAGCGTTCGACCCCGAGCAGGTCCGCCGCGGCGGCTACATCGGCCGGCCAATCCAAGAGCATGTCCCCACTTTTCGGATCAGACCGTCCGATGCCGGGCCGGTCGAAGGCGATGACGCGCAGCCCTAGTCGGAGCGCCTGTTCCTCAAGCATCAGCACTTCCAGCCGGGACGAACCATGACCGTGGAAATGAAAGACGGTGGGGCCAGAACGTGCGCCGACCTCGAGATACGAAAGCGCGCGCCCATCTGGAAGTCGAACGATCGAATAGGGCTCAGGAGATGTGAGATCGAGGCTGACGCGTGCTTGTGAGATCTCTACCGCCACGTGGCTAACTAAGGATCGTATGGATAGTGGCGCCGGCTTTCAGAGCCAAAGTCACGGGTGTGCGCTCGGCAATGTCGGCGAGGCGCGCGCGTTGCTCGGCGTCGAGATCGCCTTCCACGTGCAAAGTGCGCTCGATGCGAAAGCTCTTGTCGTCGCGAAAATATTGCAGATCGACGGCGAGACCGGAGAGCGGCCAGTTCTTCCTCTCGGCATACATGCGAAGCGTGATCGCCGTGCAGGCCGCCAGACCTGCCAGAACAAGACCGAAAGGTGAGGGACCCCTGTCTCCGCCGCCCACCGACACCGGCTCGTCGCCGATGAGATCGTGATGACCCGCACGAATGTTCACGCTGTATCGCGCCTCGGCCTGCTTCGCCGCTGCTCGTGCCAACAGCATGCTACCGCCACCATGTTCGCTCATGACAACCTCCCATCACACTGATACTGCGCGAAGGCTACACGTGATTATGCATGCTGCCTGTTCGTTCCCAACAGCCGCGATGTGAAGTCTGCCGTAGCTAAGGTCTGCTACTTGGCCAGGAACCGCTCTTCGAATTCCAGAATCAACAGGCGTAAGAGTGGCTCAGCAACCGCCTCGGCCGCCTCGGCCGGAGTGCACCAGCGCCGTTCGCGCTCCTCGCCTTCGCTCCACGACTTGCGCTGTTGGCGGACCTTCAAGGCGTAGACCTCGACCTTGCACGGTTCACTAGGTCGGGATTTGTGGTGCTTCAGATAACGATAGTGGCCGACGGGAGCGCGATCGATGTCACCGCTGACGCCGGCTTCCTCCAGCGCTTCCATCGCGGCGCATTGCGGCGGCTGAAGGCCCTCGACCGGCCATCCTTTGGGAACGATCCAGCGGCGCGTGCGGCGCGAAGTGATCAGAAGGATTTCAAGGACCCCGCCCGACACGCGATAAGGCAGCGCCGCATACTGTACGCCCGACCGCCTTTTGGTGACGGCCACTTCGCGTGTTGCTGTATGCGCCTTCATCCCACCATTCCGTACAGGTAGAAAAAGACAGCGCCAATCGCGCCCGAGGCCGGCATCGTAACCACCCAAGCAATAACAATGTCTTTAGCGACGTTCCAACGGACGGCCGATGTCCGGCGGGCAGCACCTACCCCCACGATAGCCCCGGTGATGGTGTGCGTCGTCGAAACGGGGATGCCAAAGCCGGTCGCAAGGAACAAGGTGATCGAGCCCGCTGTTTCGGCACACACGCCCTGAAGCGGCGTGAGCCGGGTGATTCGCGAACCCATAGTACGCACGATCCGCCATCCGCCGAAGAGCGTGCCAAGTGCCATCGCGGCCTGGCAACTCAGCACGACCCAAAGCGGGACAAAGAAACCGCCTTGCAGGGCACCATGCGCGAACAGGAGGGCCGCGATGATGCCCATCGTCTTCTGAGCGTCGTTGCCGCCGTGACCAAGAGAATAGAGCGAAGCGGAAACAAACTGCGCCTGGCGAAAGACCATCTCGACCAAAGCGGGCCTCGTGCGCACGAACGCCCAGGACACGGCGAGAACTAGCAGCAATGCGAGCACGAAGCCGAGCGCCGGCGACAAAAAAATCGCGCCGATGGTCTTGCCAAGGCCCGTCCAGACGATCGCCGTCCAACCGGAATGTGCAACACCCGCTCCGACCAATCCGCCGATCAAGGCGTGCGAACTGCTGGAGGGAATTCCGCCGAGCCAGGTGATCACATTCCACACGATCGCACCCATCAAGGCGCCGAAGATCACCTGATCGGTGATCACGCTGGGGGCGACGATGCCCGTGCCGATTGTCTTGGCGACGTGCAGGCCGAACACCAGAAAGGCGATGAAGTTGAAAAACGCTGCCCAGGCGACGGCGTAGCGCGGCGACAAGACCCGTGTCGACACGATCGTGGCGATCGAATTCGCCGCATCGTGCAGACCATTGAGAAAGTCGAACAGCAAGGCAATCGCGACAAGTGCGATCAGCAGCAGCTGGATGTGCAAGCGCTCCCCCGTCTCCTAAGCCTGTTCGATAGCAATCCCGCTTATGCAGTTGGCGACATCCTCGAAGCGATCCATGACGCGTTCGAGGTGATCGTAGATTTCTGTACCGACGATGTAATCCATGGCGTTCCCGCTACGGTACTTTCCGTAGAGTTCTTTGATGCCGAGGTCATGCAATCCGTCGGCATTCTCCTCAAGACGGATGATCTCCTCGGTAATGGTATTCAGGCGAACCGATTGTTGACGCATCGAGCCCAAAAGCGCGACCGCATTGACCGTCAGCTTTGCGGCTTCGACGATGATGTCGCCCATTTCGGCCATCTGCGGTTCGAAGCCGGACACTTCGAACAAGACGATCGCCTTGGCCGTCTTCTGCATCTGATCGATCGCATCGTCCAGCGCCGTGATGAGCTCCTTGATGTCGCTGCGGTCGAACGGCGTGATGAAAGACCGCCGCGTCAAAGTCAGGACATCACGCGTGATAAGGTCGGCCTGATTTTCGAAGTCCATGACTCTGCGGCTCGCATCGGGCACGGTCGCGCGGGCATGGAGCAGCTCTGCCAGTGCCGCCGAGCCGTCTACGAGTGTACGGGCATGCTGATTGAAGAGGCCGAAAAAGCGGTCCTCTCGCGGCATCAGCGCCTGAAACCATCTCAACATTCGCACTCTCCGATCGCTTTCAGGACCGTCATGACCCATTCGCTGGGTATGGGTTTATAAGAAATTCGTTGCGACGTGCAGGGCGGCAAATTTTTTGAACAAAAATCCACTGTCTCGCTGGGCTCAAATCACGGCGTCGTCGCGCAGCCGGCAGTCAGCCTCTTCTGATAGTTCGATCTGTAACGTGCTGTGTTCGATGTTGAACAGTGCATGGAGTCTTTCGGCGATGTGAGACGTGAACTGATCGCCGGGATGGCCTTCAGGCATCACCAGATGGCAGGTGAGCGCCGTCTGTGTCGTGCTGAGAGGCCAGATGTGCAAATCGTGCACGCGGCTGACGCCCGGAAGGTCGCTCAGGAAAATTCGAACTTTGCCCGGATCGATGGCGGTCGGCACGGCGCCGAGCACCATGTGAAACGAGTCCTTCAAGAGATCCCAGGTGCCAAAGACGATGACGGCAACCACGACGAGAGTCGTCAGGGGATCGAGCCAATACCAATGCGTCAGCACGATCAGGCCGCCGGAGATCAACACGCCGAATGACACCAAGGCGTCGGACAACATATGGAGAAAGGCGCCTCGGACATTGATGTCGCCGTGCCGGCGCGACGAAAAAAGCCATGCGCTGATTCCGTTTATGACAATGGCCAGTCCGGCTATAGCCATCACGAGCGAGCCCTGCACGGCAACCGGTTCCGACAATCTGCGGATCGCTTCCCACGCAATGCCGCCCATCACGACGAGCAGGAAGAGGGCGTTGAATACGGCGGCAACGATTGAGCTTGAACGCAAGCCATAGGTGAACCGTTCGGTCGGCGGCAGCTTCGTCAATGTGGCGGCGCCCCAGGCAACGGCAAGACTGAGAACATCGCCGAGATTGTGACCGGCGTCGGCTAGCAGCGCCGTCGAATGGGCCACGAGGCCATAGGCCGTCTGGAGTCCCACGATTGCGATGTTGAGCGCGACCCCGGTTGCGAACAGAAGGTTGAGGTTCGAAGGCGTGGGGCCGTGGCGATGGTGATGCGTCACGTTATCGGGACGAGAAGCAGGGGTCATGCAAGACGCGCCGGCCAAGAGGCTCGGTTCTGTAACACAAGGCCGCCGAAGCGAGAAGCAGCGTCAAGCCTGATATAATCCGTCTCTGGAACACATAAATTATGCCCCTGGCACCGGGCCCTCTATTTGAAACGCACACGACGACCTCGGACACTTCGGAATAAGTTCATGACGTTTGTCGGCTCAGTATCTGTACGTCACTTGGCGCGAGCTCTGTTGCTTTGGGGACTTGTGGCCGCGTTGGCCGTCGGGGCGACAAGACCGAGCGTTGCGCGCAACGCACGTGCGCAAACTTCATCCCTGGGAACGCTCTTCACCTTGGTGGGCGACTTTCCACTTGGTGCGGCGACCAGCCGGACCGATTATCAAAGCATCGATGCCGAAGCGCGCAGGCTCTACATCGCCAAAATGGGCGATGGGAAACTTCTTGTGTACGACCTCGTTCAAGATCGGCTGGTGCGCGAAATCGCAGACCTGCCGAAAATCACCGGTGTCCTTGCGGTACCGCAACTGCATCGGGTCTATGCCAGCGTTCCGGGCTCAGGGATTGCCGCGTCCTTTCGCGTCGGGCTCGGCATGCTCGGCCTTTCGTCCGGTACGGGCAAGGTCGCCATTTTCGATTCCGAGTCTTTGAAGGAAGCGGCGCGCCTCCCAGGCGGCGTATTCCCCGACGGCATCGCCTACGACCCGCTCGAGCAGCGCATCTTCGTTTCCGATGAGCTCGGAGAGGCAGTGACGGTAGTCGATGCACGCAGCGATCGGTTGGAGGCGCGCATCAAGATGCCGGGCGAAGTCGGCAATGTTCAATATGATCCCAAGACGGCAAAAGTCTTTGCACCTCTTCAGACGCGCAATGCCCTGGCCGTGATTGATCCCGCAAAGAATGCGCTTGTGGCGCAGTTCGCGCTGGCGGGTTGCGACCACCCCCATGGGCTAGCGATCGCTTCGGGTGCCGCGGTCGGTTATGTCGCTTGCGACGGCAATGATGTCCTCCTCGTCGTCCATCTCGAGACGGGACGGATCTCAGGTTCGCGGCCGATCGCACATGACCCTGATGTCCTGGGAACCGACCCAGAGTTGAAACGGCTGTACGTCGCTTCCGAATCGGGAAGTCTGTCGACGTTCGATATCACGAACGCAGAGTCGCCCGCCGCGCTCGGGAACGTATTCGTCGGCGATGATGCGCATGCCGTCGCCGTCGACCCATCAAGTCATCGGCTTTATCTTGCGCTCCCAAGTGTCAACGGAAAGGCAGTTTTGCGCGTGCTTGCGCCGCGCGAGCCGCACTAAAATCCAAACGTCTTGGTCCTGCGCCGAACTTCGCATAGGATTTTGGCGCGCTTTCACTCAGAACCCAACTTTTGCGAAAGGACGTGGTCATGTCCCTCAGGATCAATTCCGAAGCACCCAACTTCACCGCCGATACGACGCAAGGAAAGATTACTTTTCACGACTGGATCGGCAACGGCTGGGCGATCTTGTTTTCTCACCCCAAGGACTTCACGCCGGTCTGCACCACCGAACTTGGCTACATGGCCGGGCTGAAGCCGGAGTTCGACAAGCGGAATACGAAGATCATCGGATTGAGCGTCGATCCGGTCGACAATCATTCGCGCTGGGCGAAGGACATCGAGGAAACACAGGGCCACGCCATCAACTATCCGATGATCGGCGATCCCGAGCTCAAAGTGGCGATGGCCTACGACATGTTGCCCGAAGGTGCCGGCACCAAATCCGACGGGCGCACCGCCGCGGACAATGCGACGGTCCGCTCGGTCTTCATCATCGGACCGGACAAGAAGATCAAGGCGATGTTGACCTATCCGATGAGCACAGGGCGCAACTTCGACGAGGTGCTGCGGCTTCTCGACTCCTGCCAGCTGACCGCAAAATATAGCGTGGCGACGCCCGTGAACTGGCGCCCCGGGCAGGACGTTATCATCCCGACAACCGTTTCCGATGAACAGGCGAAGCAGAAGTATCCCGCCGGGTGGAAAACGCTGAAGCCCTATCTGCGTGTGGTCGCCCAGCCGAAAGGATAGCGTCCCGTTGGGCTAACTCTTTTCGACGGGAAAGCCGGCTTCGCGCCAGGCTTTCATGCCGCCATCGAGCGCGGCGGTGCGCAGAAAGCCGAGTTCGCGCAACGTCGCTGCTGCGAGGGTCGAGATTTTTCCGAACTCGCAGCAGACGACGATGCGCAAAGTCGGATCGGGGAATTCTTCGTTCACGCGCAACTCGAGTTGGCCGCGCGGCAGATGTTTGGCCGTGGGTATGTGATTTGCCGCAAAGGCGTCCTTTTCGCGCACGTCGAGCACGACCAGATCGTTACTCCGCTTGGCGACTTGCGAATTCAATTCGGCCAGACTGACGAACGGGACGGCCGCGGCTGCCCTGGCCAGAAGCTGCGTGATGCTCTTTGCGCCGCTCATATTGACGCGCAAAGCCTCGGTCAGATGAGTCGGCGCGGACAGATTCAGGTTTCGCATCATGGCGATGAATTCCGACCGCTCCTTCTTTTGCAGGCGAGGATTGTCGGTCAGTTCGGCGGCGAGGGACGTGTGACTGCGCCCCTTGTATTCGTGCGCCGGATAGACGGAGAGTGCCGGATCGAGTTTCAACAATTTGTTGAAAAGGCTGTCATAAAGCGCATCGGGATCGCCGGTCGGAAGGTCGGTTCTTCCGGTTCCGCCGATCAGAAGCGTATCGCCGGTGAAGACCTTGTCCGCCGCGACGAGGCACATCGAGTCGCGCGTATGTCCGGGCGTGTGCAATGCGGTTACGCGCAGATCGCCGACCAGCAGCATCTGGCCGTCATCGAGTTTGAGATCGACGAAGGGTGCCGTGCTCTCGCGGTGCATGACGACGGGAATATTCAAAGTTTCGCCGATCTCGCGTGAAGCCGAAAAATGATCGGCATGGGTATGTGTGTCGATGACATAGCGAATCGTCAGACCATCGCGTGTGGCGATGGCGCGGTAGTGATCGACAAGCTGAATCTCAGGATCGATCACAGCGGCGGAAAATGTGGCCGGACAGCCAATGACATAGGACCGGCAGCCGCCGACGGCTAGCTGTTCGAAAATCATGCCCGCCTCCCAGGAAGAGCAGAGTCTTCCTCGCCACGACGGCTAAGGCAAGCGCATGCATCGAGAGATGGGCGGAGCGTTCCGGCTTTTCAGCCGGAACGCTCTATTTGTGGTCGTCAATTAGGCGGCGTGCCCTGATCGGTATTGTCGGTGTCGTTCTTATTCTTCTTTTTCTTGTGACGATTGTCCGCGCCATTATCGGGCTGCGCGGTGTTGGCAGGAGGCGGACTGGCGCCCGGTGCCGGTGTCGCAGCGGGGGCGTTCTGCGGCGCGCCCTGTTCCCCGCGGTTACCTCTGTTCCGCTCGCGATTGCGTCCGCCATTTTCGGCCGGCGGATTATTCGTGGTCGGGGCGGTGGCAGCCGGCGCGTTCTGTGCCGGAGGCGTTTCGTTCTGCGGTGCATTCTGTTCGCCGCGGTTGCCTCTGTTCCGCTCGCGATTGCGTCCGCCATTTTCGGCCGGCGGATTGTTCGTTGACGGTGCGGTGGCAGCCGGCGCGTTCTGTGCCGGAGGCGTTTCGTTCTGCGGTGCATTCTGTTCGCCGCGGGTTCCTCTGTTCCTCTCGCGATTGCGTCCACCATTTTCAGCTGGCGGATTGTTGGTCGATGGCGCACTGGCGGCCGGCGCGTTCTGCGCCGGAGCCGCTTCGTTTCCGCCCTGCGGTGCGTTCTGTTCACCGCGGTTGCCTCTGTTGCGCTCGCGATTGCGTCCACCATTTTCAGCCGGTGGATTATTCGTCGTGGGCGCCGTCGCTGCAGGCGCGTTCTGCGCCGGAGACGTTTCGTTTCCACCTTGCGGTCCACCCTGTTCGCCGCGGTTGCCTCTGTTTCTTTCGCGATTGCGTCCTTCACCCTGAGGATTGTTCGCAGGCGGTGTTGTGGCAGAGGGTGCCGTCGCAGCCGGTGCGTTCTGTGCCGGAGGCGTTACGTTCCCGCCCGGCGCTGCACCACCTTGTTCGCCACGACTTCCCTTGCGATTGCGTCCGCCATTCTCAGCCGGCCCGGGTTGCGGCGTTGTCGGTGCCGCAGTGGGATTGGTCGGTGTCGGGCTTGTCGCCGGCACCGTCGCATTCGTCGGCGGTTGCACGGCGGGAGCCGCACCTGCCGCAGGCGCGCGCGGTGCGAGCGGCGCGCTCTGCACAGTCTGCTTGTTGAACAAACCAGTGGCCGGCCGGCCATGCCGCTCGACAGGCTTGTCGGTCAACGTCGACACCACCGCAGCAGTCGGCTGCGGCGCACTGTTCGCCTGTCCGGTGCCTCGCACGATTGGCACCGGCGCTTGTTGCTGGACCTGCCGCGCTTCGTCGACACGGGTGATGAGCGCCGGGTTGACGACGGTGGCGGCATTCACGGTCGCAACCGGGCGGCCGCTCGCGCGTTCGACGACGCGCGCATCGACGCTGCGATTGACGACAACGTTGTTCACGACCGTGTAGTTGGTGATGTTCGTCGTGTTCTGGATGACATTCACGACGTTGGTCTGATTGACGACGCTTCGACGATAGTCGCGATCACCAAGGCTTCCAGCTCCGACGAAGGTCCAGTTCGACGCGAAGCGATCGCGGTCATAGTCGCGGCCATACCAGTTCGAATAGCCGTAGAAGTTGTTGTCAGTTCCAAAGCGGAGCGAGAAGCCGCTGCCGCTGATGGCGAAACCCGCCGAAAATTCGTTGCCGCGCAGGAAATCGCGATCCGGCGGCATCGGCATCCAGCCGACATAGCGATTGTTGCCGCGCCAGACGACCCAGCCGGGGCTCCAGACATAGCCGGGGATCCAGAGCCAACCGTCATAGGGGTCGTTCACCCAACGGCCATAGTGAAAGGCGATGTCGCCCCAAGGATAGCTCGAACGCCAGAACCAGCCATATTGATTGGTGTTCACCCAGTATCCGCCCGTGCGGTACGGGCGAAAGTCGCTGGGAACGTTCGGAATCCAAACCACGCCCCAACGGTCGCTATAAACCCAGTCGCCATAGCGCGCGAGAATCCGATGGAAGTCGCGGTAGTTGCGATGGGAATGACCCCCATAACTCCGATAGCCCTGCGCCTGCGCCATGTCGGGGACGACGAGCGCTGTCGCCGCAGTAAATGCGATGGCCGTTGCCAATAGTGTAGTGCGAAGTCGATGGCGCATGGTGACCTCCATTTCAAATCGTTCTCGAAATATCGCTGGCGCTCGAAGCAGGCAGAAAACCTGCCAACTCCCCTACGCAACGATTCTGGCGAGACAAAGTTCCAACCGTATTGCCGAACCAGAGGCCGCAAGACTGCTCCCTCCACGCTGAACCGGAGATGGCATAGCCGTTCACGACCGGTTCACTTCTGACGGCTTGTCAGTTTGCCTGTGTGCAACGACGAATTGAGTGCTTAAGAACTCAGGGGAACATCCCCACGGCATTCAGCACTCGCAACATCGTCCCTTTGTAGCCTGGGACGAGCGGGTCGGAATCCGGCCAGTGATATTCGGCGGCAATGGCGCGTCCGACGTCGTCCAAGAGGCCGAGCGCGCCATCGCCGTTGCACATGATCACGACCCCCTGACCGGAAGAATATCCCACGGCAATCGCGACAAAGCCTGCGTCGTCGCCACCATGCATAAAGCGCGGACCATCGATGAAGATGCCGAGCCCTTGGTTCATGTAGTTTTCTGATGCGTAGGCGCGCGAGGTGAACATTTGGCGCGCCACATCTGCCGAGAGCAGTGCATTCGGCTGCCCGGCGCGAGCGCGCATCAAAAGTATCATAAGGCGCGCAAGATCCGACGGGGTTGTCCAGAGACCTGCCGCGGCCATTTCCGGATAGACGTGCCAGCACGCTTTGACGGTCTGGCCCGAACTCCAGACCCCGCACGCAGCCCGCGATTGCAGCGCCGACGGCAGAGGCTGTTCATATGTGCTGTCCTGCATGCCGGCCGGAAGAAGAACCTGCTCGCGCATGAAATCCGGAAATGTCTGGTGTGTCGTGTCGATGGCGATCTGCTGCAATACCAGATAGCCGCCACCGGAATACTGCCAGCGACTTCCCGGCACGGCCTCGACGCGGATCGGCTTCGAATTGGTCGGCGGCACGCCATCCAGAACTTGCACGAGTGTCGGATGTGCGGCGTCCCGTTCATAACCGTTAAATCCGTGCACGGTGGTGTCGGCGGTATGACTCAACAAGCGCACGATGGTGACCGGCGAACTTTTGGTGAAGTCATTCTCTGGAATTTTCCAGGAGCGCAGCCGATCATTGGCGCGGTCATCGAGCGACAGTCTGTGGCTGTCGACGAGACGTAAGATTCCGACGGCCGCAACAGCCTTGCTGATCGACCCCGCCTGAAACAGAGTCTTGTCGGTGACGGCCGTTGTGCTGCCGGGTGCGACGACACCGAAGCCCCGTGCCCACTTGATTTTGTAGTCGTCGATGACGGCGATGCTGACTGCGCTCGCATGGTAAATCTGCATGCGCTTGGCCAGAGTTTGCCCTCCGAACATTCGACCCGGAACGCCGGCCGGCACGCTTTGTGTGATGTGGGCGATTTGCGCATCGACTTCGCCGGCAGCTTCAGCAGCGCTTACTGCGTCAATTCCACAAATCGCAACGCCCGTCATAATCGCGAGCACGAGTTTCCATTTCATGGGGCAGCCCCTTGGTAGTCTTGGCGAAAATAGGTCGTCGGTACCGGTTCGTATTGGACGAATCGACACTCAAGCGCCTCTTGATGCCGCAATGTGACAGCCTCATGGGTGCGAAATAGTGCACGCCACACCCAGTATTATTATGTTCAAGGGGTGCAAAAGGGTCTCGGCAAAATCCACGATGTCCGGGAGGAGCTCGGGCGCGCGTCTACGGCGATCGCTAGCCTCACCGTGCTTCCGGCCGGTCGTGTCGTGCCCGGCCACGTCCATGCAAACCCCTATCTGGCGCTGCACGTCCTTGGCAGCTATCGCGACTACGGCGATCGCGGCGCGTCCCCGGTCAATGGCCCCGCGGCTCTATATTTTCCCGCAGGCTCGACGCATGAGATGGCGATCGGCAACGCCGGACTGGCGACGATCATCATTGAATTCGATTCGGATGCACTTCGCCGCATGGTCACCGGAATCGATGAATTGAAGAGCCCGCGATTTTGGCTGGGCGGTGAAATCGGCCGCCAAGCGCGTTGCTTGGGGCAGAGCTGGCTAGCCGGGACACCATCGCCACAGCGATTCGCCCAGACAACTTCACTCTTGAAGATCGCGCTTCAGAGTGCGCCCCAACCTGCCGCACCGCAGTGGCTCGATGAGTTGGAAACGTTCGTCGATGCCGAGTATCGCTCTCCGGACGCGGAACGATGGGCCGAGAAAATCGGAGTGACGCGACCTTGGCTCACGCGCGCCTATCGCGGCTGGCGCGGCGAGGGACTTTGCGAAGCGCTGCGCCGCCGCCGGGTCGAAGCGGCGGCGATCTTGCTGGAAAGCTCGGACAAGCCGCTTGCGGAAATCGCGGCCGAAACGGGCTTCTGCGATCAGAGCCACATGAACCGGGCCTTCAAGAAGTATCTGGGGCGGACGCCGGCAATCGCGCGTACTGCCCACCTGGGTCTCGCCAAGGAACACGTTCCAGTCGCTAGCTCTTGAAAGGAGTGCGCTGACTACCAGAGTATATTCGGACGACTAGTCCGTTACGAGGAAGACGTGGCGAAGAAGCGAACTCAGCTGGGCGCGGCCGTCGGCGTGGCTGAGCACGGCAATTCGGCAGAGCTCGTCACTGTCGCTCCGAACGGGGCGCTTCTTGATCGCCGGCGTATCGACCTCACGCAGGGATTACCGACGCATCCTTATCACCATGAAGGTTCGTGGGCAGTGGGCCGCTATGCGAACAGTTCTTGGTCACGGCCGATCTCGCTGCCCGATGCGGTGGAGCTCGTCGAACGCGTTCGGGCCGCAGCCGCAAAAGGCGCGCGCGAGAGTCTCAAAAAACTCGCTGCGACCGTCGATGTTCCGATCACTAGCATCGCAATCCGCGTGTGTCCCAAGCTCCCAGTGACGACGGAGGAGCGCATTGTCGATACGCGCGCAGCAAACGTCGCCGATTCCGTCATGTATCGCGAGGCGCTCGCAACTGCTGCCGAGGCGCGTGGCTGGTCCGTCCATTGGTACGATCGCGAGCGTGTGTTTCGCGACGCTGCGACGGTGCTCGGCAAGAAGGACATAGATGCCTACCTGAACGCGATGGGCAAGGCGGTCGGCCCACCCTGGCAAGCCAGACACAAGCTTGCGGCGGCTGCCGCGATTGCCGCGACGAAAACACCGTCGCGAAATCGTCACTGAACGGTTGCGGCGTTACTCCGGAATCTCACGCGAGGCATCGCGATACCAAGCGAGCTGAGTGCTGGTAGCGAGCAGTCTGCCGCCACGGCTCCAATAATTGGAGCGCTCGTCCGACGCGCCATCATTGCCGACCTGGCCATCGCATTCGATCAGGATGAAGTCCTCGCCGATCTCGGCAAGATCCTCCTCGGTAGCGTGCAGGTAGGCAGTCAAAGAAAGCGTGGTGCTATCGACGTTTCGCCCAAGGGCATACATCACGCGCGGCGGTGAATTGTCGGTGACCATGGCAAGCAAGGTCTTATCGAACCGACCGGAACGCGAGCGCACCCAGGCCAGGGATCGGGCGCTCTCGCCGGGCGCCGCGGAAAGCCATCGACGATGCGCCGCTCGAAGGCCTGCGCGCCGTAGCGATCCATGACGCCAGGTATCTCGAAAGGCGGGAGCGAGTTTGGGTCAGGCGCGGCCGGCATCTTGGCGAAGGCAAACGATGTGGTATTCGGACGGCGTGCCAGCGTGACGACGCCGTGGACGGCAATCTGCCCGGTACCCTTCTGATAGAGCGCCACTTCCCAAACACCGATCGATCCACCTTGCCTGAGCCGCTTTGTACGGACATCGACCTCGCCCGACGATAACGCAGCGGTGTATGTAAGGTTTAGCGAAAGCGCTTCACCCCGCGCCTCGGGTTCGTTTTCAAGCACACGCACACAAGCGCCGATTGCATAACCTCCCCAAAGTTCGCCACCGGGGTTGCTCCACTCCGGTCCGGCGGTCGTGGTCCAATGACCCGCTGCGGCGCGGTCGAAAGACATAGCTACTGTCATGGAGGTTACAAATTGCCTTTTGGATTATTCCGATCAGCCTGATCGGCCGTCGCCAATAGATCGCTTCGATTTGCTTGCGATGGCGCACCCGACAAGATTCGAACTTGTGACCTTCGCCTTCGGAGGGCGACACTCTATCCAGCTGAGCTACGGGTGCGTTGGCGTTGGTATAGCTCAGGCCGCAGGCGCCCGGCAAACCGGACGCGTCAAAGCGCTTTGAGCGCCGCGCTGACCACGTCATTGGCGTGCGCCCACACCATCTTCTTCCACTCCGCTTCGCTTGGGTAGAACGCATCGCGCAACTCGCGTCGGATGGCTTCGTTATCCTTGTGCTTGTATCGGCCGTCGGCAAAGCAGTGAAGCCAATTGTCCTTGCGCAACGCATTGAACACCTCGCGTGTGGAGCGCGTGCCGACTTCGAGCGCCGCGAACGTCAGCTCGGTTTTGGGCAGCAAGCGGGGGAACGCCTTATCGATGGTTCCCGTCAGCGGTGCGGATACCGATTCGCCTGCCTCGCTCGACGCCACGCGATCGCCCCACATATCGCGTGCGCGCAGATAGGCGGGTGAGCCCGGCAAGTCTTCGGTGATCATTTCGCCGGCGCCGTATTCGCCAAGGCCGGTATGAAAATCCACGACAATCAGTTTTTCGACATGCGACAGATCTTCGGCGATCACAGCCTTCAACATCTTCGCCGACCAACTCTCCTTCGAACCGCCGTAATAGAGTCCGTCGGCGAATTTGTATTGACCGCGCGAGATCGCTTCCTGCAGTGCGAAGGCGCCATGCGCCTTGAGAAAGGCGGTCAGCTTCGCATTGGCGGCTTTCATGGCATCTGGAGTGATGTCGCGGGGCGCGATTTCTGCTGCGAGCGACTCATAGGGCTTGTTTTGCGGCGGATGCCTGAAGTCGACGAAGTTGCGATTGATGTCCGCATTGTCTTCATTCACGCGCCTGTCCCAGGAGAAGCCATGGGGATTGAGCGCATGCAGCAGCACGATCTTGCTGTCGCGTGGCGCGCGCTTCGCCAGACCTTCGCGCATCAGGCCGGTCTGCACGCCGGATCCGAAATAACCCTCGACGCCATGCGTAGCCGAAATCAGAAGCAGCGCCTTTTTGGCATTTCGTGGGCCAATGATCGCAGTGTCCAGGAAGAGGGACTTGCCGTCGCGCCCGCTCGCCTTCGGATGAACGCGGCTGATAACGTCGATGCCGGCTTGCTCACATGCCGCAATGAAGTTGTGCCGGCCGACACGATAGTCGGCCGGAAAATGTTCTACCGGGTCGAGGCTCATGACTTATACTTTAGCGCGGCCAACGGAATTGGACATGTCACTCTTCGGCGCATTGGATGAATTGCGTTGCCGCCCGATCACAGATCAGGCGAGCGCTCGCAAGCGCAAGATCGATTTTCGCTCTTGCAACATCGCTCGCGCGAACACTTATTATCTGGAGGAACTGGTCGATCTTCGCGACTTGGGCATCGCCGGTGAGAATTACTATTACTCGCCGCGAAACCCGCCCTACTGGCGTCGCATCGAAGGCGCAATTCCGGACCTTCTGGTAAGGCGCAGCGTTGGCGACAAGCTCGTCGGCATCAATGCGGTTCTGGGTTTGGCCGAGCTCGAGCTTTATGTGTTCGACGCCTGGCGCCCGGCGGCGGTGCAAGGCTATTTCCATGACGTCTGGATGCCAGCCGAGCTCAGGCGGCGCAATCCTGAATTGACCGGCAAGGCTCTGACCGAAGAAGTGGAGCGCTACTGGGCGGCGCCGAGCCTCGATGAATCCTCGCCGGCGCCGCATGCCACCGGTGCAGCGCTTGATCTCACGATCCGCTGGATCGGCAGCGATCAACTCTGGATGGGATCGATCTTCGACGACGTAACGGAGCTTGCCCATCGCGACCACTTCGAGAAATCGACAGCGCTGGCGTATTCCGACGCGGAAGCGCGCGCCAATCGGCGCCTTCTCCATTGGGTCATGGCTGACGCCGGGTTCGCCGGACATCCGGACGAATGGTGGCACTTTTCCTGGGGCGATCAGCTTTGGTCTGCATTGACCGATAGCCAGGACGCGCACTACGGACTGGCCGAGGTATCTCCGCAAGATGGCTGATCGGGTCAATTTTGACATTGCGGGTTACGTCGCCAGAACGAAAGCACAGCCTTGTTTCATATGCGAACTTGTTCGGGGCAATCCGGATTTTGCCCATCATGTCATCTACGAAGACGAAGAAACAATCGTCTTCCTGAACAAGTATCCGACGTTGCGCGGATACACTTTGGTGTGTCCAAAGGCGCACAAGGAAGACCTGGCCGATGAACTCACGCGCAGCGAATATCTGAAACTCCAATCGCTTGTGCAGCGCGTGGCACGAGCGCTGAAGCGAGTCGTTCCCACCGAGCGGGTTTATGTCTTGTCTCTCGGTAGTCAGCAGGCGAACCGTCATCTTCATTGGCATGTCGCACCGTTGCCTCCGAACGTACCGCTGGAGCGCCAACAGTTTCATGCGTTGATGCTGGAAAATGGCATGCTCGACATCCCCGAAGATGACATGCGTACGCTTGCCGCATCGCTCGCCAACGCGTTGGCCAACACAACAAACGATTGATATGGTTGTGTAAAATGGTGTTTTGGACTTATTGACGGTACCGTCATTTTTTCTTTGTTCTGTCGTACATCCGCGCTATGGTGCGCGCCGCTGACGAATGCGCGCGCGCAAAGGAGTCTCTCGAATGGACAACATCACCAAGGACCGGGCCTACAACGCAGTCGATCCGTCCGATTTTCCGGCGATGCTCAATCCCGCGCGCTATGGCGAGCGCTCCACCGCCTTCGACAAGATCATCAGCGCGACGCACGACCATTTCTGGGATCCGCTCGACAAGAAGTACATCGACTTCTCCGCGCCCTTCGACACCGAAAAGGAATACCTCGTCGATCCCCGCACGAATGGCGATCTCAAAACCGCGATCGGCGACAAGCTCGATGAGGGTCAGAAGATCAAGCTCGCCAATCTGGACATGCTGTGGAGCATGTCGTCGATTCTGCACGGCGAGCAGGGCGCGTTGTCGCTGTCGGCCTCGCTCTGTCACATCCTGCGCGATCCGGGGGCACAGGAATATGCCGCGAACCAAACGCGCGAAGAGGCGCGGCACGTGACCGGCTTCTCGAAATATGTTCACGCCCGTTGGGGCAAGCCGGCGCCGGTCGGACCCGCGCTCGGCGATCTTCTTAACGAGCTCGTTTCTTCCCCGCTCGTCTGGAAAAAGCTCGTCGGCATGCAGATGCTGATCGAAGGCCTGGCGATGGGCGCGTTCGCGTCGCTCTACAAAGACGCGCGCGATCCGCTCTTGCGCCATCTCTGCCAACTCGTGATGACCGATGAAGCGTTCCATCACAAGTTCGGCAAGATCTGGGCCGACCGCACGATTCCCTACCTGGCGCAATCCGAACACGACATGATCGAAGACTGGGCCGCGCAGGTCTTTCAAATCCTGCTCTACAATCTGGGTTCGCCGGATCAGAAGGCATGGATCTACGAAGCCGTCGGTCTCGATCCGGTCTGGTGCCAGCAAGCCTTCATGGAAGCGATCACCGACGCGGATATCCGCAAAGACATGCAGGATGCGACCAACATCTTTCGCGTGCTTATCAAGACGCTGCTTAAGGCCGGGATCATCACCGACCGCACCAAGGGGGTCTATGCCGCCTATATCGACATGGCCGAACTCCATGCCGAGGGCGATCGCATGGTTGGCGACGATATCGCCGAAGAAGGCATCAAATATTTGGTCAAGCTGAATGGCGGCAAAATGATCTTGCCCGGCTCATTGATCGCGGCCGAATAGGTTATCGCAGAAGATAGTTCGGAAAGGGGCGGCTCGGTCGCCCCTTTTGTTATCCGATGCGTCGCCGCCGTTCGAAGGCAGCGCCGCCGACGAGCGCCAATGCGATAGCAAGACACAGCCAACCAAATGCGTCGCCGATGCGATCGTAAAGCGTATCTCCGCCTGTTCCGGCAAGTGGCAAAGTGCCAATGAGCGTGACGAAGTCGCGGCCGGTCGGCGTCATCGCGACGACGCGGCCATAGCGATCATTCAGCGTCAGCAATCCGTCGCGCGCGGCGCGGGCCATCGGCACGCCGTTCTCGACGCTGCGCAGGATGGCGTCGCGGGCGTGGGCCCACCGGTCGTCGCCAAAATCCCAGGCGGGCACGGCGAGCAAGAATGGCCTGGTGGCCACCATGTCGCGCCGTATCATCGCCTGATAGTCCATGTCTTTGCAGATTTCGAGGCCGGTCCCATCACTCAGCATGCGCGGCCCGGTACCGATCGTGTAGCGGGTCTCGAGTCCGGGAACGAGGCGTCGTTTGGTGTAGATCGTCGGTCCTGCACCATCGGGCATGAAGGTCCACGAAACATTGTAGGAGCGGGCGCCATCGCGCGCATCCAAACCCGCTACGAGCGTGACATGTGCCGCGCGTGCGGCTCCGGCCAACCTTGCCTTCAACTGCGGCTGCCATTCGCTCTCGGCGATTGCGAGTTTCTCGGGCAGAACGACAAGCTCGACGCTCCTGTCTCTGAGCGATGTGATCGCATTCGCATAAGCATCAACGGTCTGGCGGGTATCCCTCTGCGAATCGGAAAATACGGCACGCTGCATGTTGTCGGTGTCGATCAGGGCGACTCGCTTTCCCGAAGTCGGCGCCTCGGACATGCGCGCCGTGCCGTAGAGGGCATTCGCCACGAAGACGGAAGCGGCCAATATCGCCGGGACAGCGGAGCGCGTGCGAAGGGCGAGCGCCAGTCCAGCGGATACGAATCCGAGCAGGAACGTGATGCCCCACAAGCCGACCAAGGACGCACTCTGGATCAACAGCGGCATACCCACTTCGGCCGTTGCCGGCGTCGCCACCGCGCCGCCGCCGCTACTGAACGACTCGAGAAAATCGAACGTAGTCCAGAGTGTTGCGAAGGCGAGAATTCCCGCGATGGGCGCCAAATTCCGCGCTACGAAGCGTGCGCCCAGTACCGACAGCGCGAAGAAGAAGGACGGCACGCTCAGGGAAAGAATGATCACCGAGAGCGGGAGCACGCCGCCATAGGGCACGAGGATGTTGGTGGCGCCCAAGGCATAGGCCGCCCAGGACGCGAGTAGAACCAGCCAACCTTTGCTGTCGCCGAACGCCAACCAAAGAACCGGGATGGGCGCCAGCCATGCCAGCCACCAGATCTCGCCCATTCCGATCGAGAGGTAAAACGCCGCTGCGCTTAGAAGGGCACAGATGACCGCGATCATGGGGGCTCCGTCTTTGAGCTATGGATGCAGGCGGCGAAGTACGGGACGCGTATAGCAGCATATTTTTTGCCGTGAATGAACGGCACTTGCACCGCTCCATCCGCAGCGTACGCTCCGACGTGTGATCATCCTGCAGAGTGCTGCATGAGCGAAGTCAAAATCGGCGAATTCGTCACTGTCGTTCGCGATGGCGCTGTGGCGACGGTGACGATGGATCGTGGCGATGGTCGAAACGCTCTTTCCCGCCAACTCATCCTCGAGATGACGGAAGCGGCAAGGAGTTTCGCCGACGACCTTGGAACCCAGGCCGTTATCGTCACCAGCAACGGCGCCTTCACCGCCGGCGCGGACTTGAAGGACCCGGCCCTCGATCGCCGGCGTGCGCCAGGTCTTCTCGAGCGGCGTCATATGACGCGGATCGGTCCGGACTTGTGCGATGCCTGGGAAAAAGTCGAGCAGGTCACGATCTGCGCCATTGAGAAGTACTGCATCGGCGGCGGTGGTGCGCTGGTGGTGGCCTGCGACTTTCGCATCATGGCGAAAGGTTCGTACATGCGGCTTCCCGAAATTCCGCTCGGCATGAACATGAGCTGGCACGCGGTGCCCAAGCTCGTGTCCCTGATCGGTCCCTCGCGCGCCAAGCAATTCGTGATCTTCGGCGAACGCGTCGAGGCCGATGAGGCTCTCGTCTGGGGCCTCGCCGATGAGGTCGTGCCCGATGGCGAAGCGCTCGCCGCGGCGAGGCGCTGGGCCGCCAAAGTCACCAAACTGCCGCCAAATGCCGTGCGCATGTCCAAGCAAAGCGTGAACGCCGCCGCCAATGCGCTGCATCACGCGACGACATTCATGGATCTCGACCAATATGCGCTCGCCACGGCCTCGGAGGATTATCGCGAGGCGATCAAGGCATGGCTCGAGAAGCGCGCGCCCACATTCACTGGGCGTTGACGCACAGTGCAGCAATGCGCGACAGCGGGAGGAAGGTATGACACCGGGGCGGAACTGAAAGTCGATGGCGGCATTTCGGCCATGTGAGTCGGCAGCACCAAAAGGTTTCCCATGCAGCGATCGGTTTTCCTTGCGGCACTCGCAGCCTTGTTCGCGCTCAACGGTCATACCATTTGCGCAGCTGATCGCCCAGGACAGGTCTTCCACATCTTGGTCAAGGATTTGCCGAAACCTTACGCCACCCCGGGCGTCGACAATTCCTCTCAGCGTGTGCCGCGACCGACCGGCACGTTACCCGAGGTTCCAGCCGGATTTTCCGTCTCGCTTTATGCGTCGGGGTTGAGCGATCCGCGCTGGATGGCGGTGGCCCCGAACGGCGACGTGTTCCTGGCCGAGCCACGTCTGGGGCGGATCACTTTGCTGCGCGATACGAATGGCAAAGTCGAAGCGCATGACTTCGCCGACGGATTTTCGACCCCTCATGGTCTCGTCTTCACCAAGGGCTCGCTCTACGTCGGTGACCTCAAGGCGGTCTGGAAGCTCTCCTACACCGACGGAGCGACGAGGGCGGGCAGGCGCGAACGCGTCACCAAGGCGAGTGATCTCAGTCCGGGCGGACATGTCACGCGCGATCTCGCGATGGATTCCAAGGGCACTCTCTATATCGGCATTGGGAGCGAGAGCAATGTCGGAGAGGACGGGCCGCCGCGCGCGACTGTGCAGACCGTTCAGCCCGACGGGACGTTGAAGACGTTCGCATCCGGCTTGCGCAATGCCGTCGGCCTGCAATTCTATCCGGGTACGGACGATCTCTTCGTCACCGTCAATGAGCGTGACGGCCTCGGCGACGAACTGGTGCCGGACTATCTCACCCATGTCGTGCCAGGCGGATTCTATGGCTGGCCATATTCTTATCTCGGCCAGCATCCCGATCCCGACCTTGGCAGCAAGCGTCCGGATCTGCAGGCCAAGGCGTTGATGCCCGACCTGTTGTTTCACGCGCATTCTGCGCCGCTCGGTTTGGTTTTTTACGAAGGAACGCAATTCCCTGCCGCTTTCAAAGGCGATGCCTTCGTCGCGCTGCATGGCTCGTGGAATTCTGCCGCTCCCACCGGTTACAAAGTCGTGCGGGTGCCGTTCAAGAATGGTCGACCAACCGGCACGTACGAGAATTTCGTCACCGGATTCTGGAACGGTGCCGGCCAACCGGGTTCGCCCGCGCGAGTGTGGGGTCGGCCCGCCGGACTCGCTGTCGCCAAGGACGGCAGTTTGCTCATCGCCGACGATGCCGGGAAAGTCGTCTGGCGCGTAAGCTACAAGGCGAAGTAGTCGTGGTTCGGAGCCGAGCGGGCTCGACCTCCGAAAACGGTGCAACCTGACCTTGCCACTCGCGGATCAAGGTCTATCTTTCGCGCGTAACGGATGGAACCTATGAGCGACGCTGTCGGCCCTGGCGATCTTGTTCTATGCGTCAATGCCGCCCCGAACCATGCCACGGGAAGGCCGGTGCCCCTGCGAGCCGGGGAGACCTACCGTGTTTTTGCGGTCATGGAATTTGCCTGCCCATGCGGGCGTTCCGATGCTCTGCTGGATGTAGGCGTTGATTTCGGGTGGTGCCAAACACGCTTCCGTCTCCTGCCAAAGCCCAAAGCCGAGAAAAAGACCCGCCGGGCGTCGGTGCCCAAAGAAAAAGAAACGGTCCGCTGAACAGCCGGCTTCCCGACCGTCCTACTTCAGGCCGGTTGTGCGTCGGTGATTCGCCGGGACATTTCGGCGGCGAATGCGAAGCGCTCCCCGTCCGTTTGAAATGCGCCAGCCGGAACGATCACGCCCATACCGTTGTCAATCACGAGGATCACGGCGCCCTTCTCGACCGTCGCCCGGCGGAATGCTCCCCAAGAATACGTTGTCGTCATGAGCTTTCGAGAGATCATCAGGCCATCCGCGCCGATGTTAAGGCTGGTTGGGCCGACGAGCGGGCCGCCCTGTGAAACCTGCATGCGAACTGTGCGCCGCCGCAATCTCACCATTGGAAGCAATGCCAGCACGGCACCTGTAAGAAGCACCGCGATCAGGGAGAGATAGGAGATGAGAAACGATCCCGAACTGCGCGGCATAGAGAGCGCCCGCGGCGACGCGTTCAATACGATCACCGCCGTTAGGAAGATCGCGCAAAGAACCACGCCCGCCAACGCGATTATATAGTCGCGGCGGTTACGGACGAAAACTTGGCGCATCATGAAGCTCTGCAAGGCTTGCAAGTCGCCTACTGTGGTGTCGTATGAGAATTCGCTTCCCTGCATACGGGTACCTTCCCAATCCATGCTTTGGACGATGGATCGACTTTGATCGAATCGGGCGCGGGTCTTGTCGAGGTGAGCATCTGGCGAAGGCGACCGGATCGAACGGGCTGACCTCTATATTGTCCACAATTTTCGCGGTTCGGTCATCCAACCTAGCCGTGCCGAGCGCAGCTTAGTTGGTGGAGCTGAGCGGGATCGAACCGCTGACCTCCTCATTGCGAACGAGGCGCTCTCCCAACTGAGCTACAGCCCCGAACCACGAATTGCGCCCGAAACGCGGCGCGGCGGGTATGTAGGAAGTGCGCTGTTTGTGTGTCAAGCGCGCGCTTGGAAAGGGACGGTTGAGCCGCTACAAGCTGCGCTGCGAGACACGACTCGAAAGGTGCCGCCCAGAGCAATGTCCTTTGTGTTCCTCAACCCGTTGATCTGGCTGATCGACACCGTCCTTGGCCTTTACACCTTCGTGATCATCGCCGCCGTGGTGGCGAGTTGGCTCATCGCCTTCGGCGTGCTCAACACCGCCAATCACTTCGTGCGCCAGATCGTGCAGGTTCTCTATGCGCTCACCGAGCCCGTGTTTCGCCTAGTGAGAAAGGTCATTCCGCCGATCGCCGGCCTCGATCTTTCGCCGATCGTGGTTCTGCTCGCGGTTCAATTTCTGAATTACGTTCTCGACAATCTCCTTTATTATCTCATCTATCGCGTCTGACATGACGGCCAAGATCATAGACGGCAAAGCGTTTGCGGCGGCGCTGCGCGCCCGCGTTGCGGCCGAGACGGCCAAGCTGAAATCGGCTTATGGCATTGTTCCGGGACTGGCGACAGTGCTCGTCGGCGATGATCCGGCAAGCGAAATCTATGTCCGCAACAAAGGCAAGGTCGCCGAGGCCATCGGATACAAATCCGTCCACGAGAGCCTTCCTTCCAATGCCGGCGAAGCCGATGTCCTGGCCTGCGTGCGCGCGCTCAACGACGACAGCTCCGTACACGGAATACTGGTCCAGATACCGCTGCCGCACCAGGTGCGCGAAGCTGCGGTCTTGGACCTGCTCGATCCCGCCAAGGATGTCGACGCTCTGACGCCGACCAATGCGGGACTGCTCCTCAGTAACCGCGCCACGCTCGTCTCATGCACGCCATCGGGCGTGATGATGCTGCTCAAGGAATATGTCGGCGACATCACCGGCATGTCCGCTCTCGTGATCGGCCGCTCGCTTCTCTTCGGCAAGCCGGCGGCCCAACTTCTTCTCGCCGCGAACACCACGGTCACCATGGCGCATTCCAAGACGCGTGATCTGCCGGCGTTGGCACGCCGTGCCGACATTCTCGTCGCCGCCATCGGCAAACCGAACTTTGTGCAAGGCGACTGGATCAAGCCCGGCGGCGTCGTGCTCGACGTCGGCATCAACCGCATTGACGCTGGGGGTGGCAAGACCAAAGTCGTCGGCGATGTCGACTTCGCAGCAGCGGAAAAAGTCGCCGGCTACATCACGCCGGTTCCGGGCGGCGTCGGCGCAATGACGATCGTCTGTCTGATGCGCAACACCTTGATCGCCGCAGCGAACCAGTCCGGCGTCGCGGTACCGGCGATTTAAGTCACCTTTCGCAATTCCGCGGCCAGCTTGTCCGGGCCGATGGCGCTGTCGTCCCAGTAGCCGACGAATTTCCCGTCCGGTCCCATCAGATAGATCACGCTGGTATGGTCCATGGCATAGTTGCCGCCTTCGAGCGGCTCTTTCTTGAGATAGACGCCATAGAGACCGGCGACTTTCTTGATGGTCGCAAGATCCGCCGTCAGGCCAATGAAGCGAGGTCCGAACGACGCCACATAGGGCTTGAGCTTGGCTGGCGTGTCGCGCTCCGGATCGATGGTAATGAACAAGGGCACGATTTTCTCCGCCCTTGGTCCAAGCTTGTCGAGCGCGTCTGCCATCAGGCTGAGTGTCGTGGGGCAGACGTCGGGGCAGGACGAATAGCCGAAATAGATCAGCATGTAGCGACCGCGAAAGTCGGCCGACGAACGTCTCGCGCCGTTCTGGTCGATGAGCGTAAACGGCCCGCCGACCCTGGCGGTGCCGGTCTCAACGGTGCGCCCGAGCCCGGGAAGATTGTCGCTCAGATGCCAAAGAAAATAGCCGCCGATCAGGGCGGCGATGAGGGCGGCAGGCAGCAGGACGAAGGAGAGGCGGCGCATCAGGATTTCCACAATTTCTCAGCCCCTCTCGGCGATAGATAGTAGTCTTTGCAGCATGTGAATAGTCACGTTTCCGCCATGCATGACTCTCGAAGATGAAAAACCATTCCGACGCCAGCCCCGTCCGCACCTTCTCGAATACACCCACCTCCTCCACGCGTGGACGGGTGCGGCTTCGTACACTGTCAAATCTGCGCTGGCTGGCCGTCGGCGGTCAGTCGGCGGCACTCTTCATCGTCTATTTCGGCTTCGGCTATCGCCTGCCGCTCGTGACATGCGCCGCGATCATCGCGATCAGCGCCATCGTCAACATCGTTCTCTCCTTGCGCTATCCGGCAAGCCACCGTCTCGCCAACCGCGATGCGACGATCTATCTCGCCTTCGACGTGATGCAGCTCGCGGCGCTGCTTTTTCTCACCGGCGGCATCGTCAATCCCTTCGCACTCATGTTCCTGGCGCCGGTTGTGATCGCGGCCGCGACGTTGAACCTGGGCAACACGGTTCTGCTCGGCAGCCTCGCCTTCGTGCTCGTGTCTTTGATCTCGATCTGGCACGAACCGCTGCCCTGGCCGCGCGGTACCGATTTCGCGCTGCCCATGCTCTACCAGGCCGGCATCTGGGCCTCGCTCGTCATCGGCATCGGTTTCACCTCGATCTATTCCTGGCGCATCGCGAGCGAAGGCGCGCGCATGTCGGCCGGCCTTGCCGCCACGCAACTCGCGCTCTCGCGCGAACATCGCCTGGCCTCGCTCGGCGCGCTCGCGACTGCCGCAGCACACGAGCTCGGCACGCCGCTCGGCACCATTGCTGTCGTGGCGCGCGAACTCGAACGCGCTTTGCCGGCGAACTCGTCGGAAGCCGAGGACGCGAAGCTCTTGCGCGAACAGGCCGAACGCTGCCGCACCATCCTGAAGCGGCTCTCCAATCCCGAAGAAGCCATGCTTGGCGCCACGGCAAGGTTGCCGCTCGGCGCCTTCCTCGAAGACATCGTCGAGCCCTATCGCGGCGAGGACCTTGAAATTTCCATCCTGCTTTCGCCGGACCGGCCGGGCGATGCACCGCCGCAAGTCTGGCGCGCACCGGAACTACTGCACGGACTTGGCAACATCATCGAGAACGCCGCCGACTTCGCGCGCAGCAAGGTCGTGGTCCAGGCGCGCTGGAACGCGAGCCAGCTTCGCATCGGCGTCGAGGACGACGGGCCGGGCTTCGCGCCCGAAATCTTCGAGCGCATCGGCGAGCCCTATATCACTTCGCGTCCCGGGCATTTCGCGCTTGGCACGACCGAAATCGGACCGAGCGGCGCATTCGAGAAGCACGAAGGCATGGGCCTCGGCTTCTTCATCGCCAAGACGCTGCTCGAGCAGACGGGCGGCGCTGTCAGCGTCGTCAATCCGCCGACGGGCGGCGCGCGGGTGAACATCCTTTGGCCGCGCAACACCATCGACGGCGAAGGGCCGCCCGGACGCGGCGAAGGCTAATCCGGCAAGTCGCGCGGATCACCGGCGCTCAGTCGTCCCTGCCGCACCCAGGCTTCCGTCGACGTAGACCACTTGCGCCTGGCAAGCGCGTCGTAGCGCGCCAGGTCATCGGCAGTGAGCACGTCCTTCCAGCGATTGTTGGTGCCCTGATTGATGAAACGGTCGGCGCCCCTGTCCCACGCCATCTTCGCCATCGGCACGAGTGCGTCGCCGTCGCGCTTCATGCTTTGGAACGTCGCGGCTTCGACGAGCTTCGGCATGATGTCGTCGGGGACACTGATCGAAAGAAACTCCGCGATGCGGCGCATCTCGCCGGCGAGATCAGCCTTCAAGTCGTTGTAGTGGACAAACAGCACATTCTCGCGCTTGCGCTCGCGCCAATAGGTGTTCTCGAATTCGAAAAACGGCAGATCGATGCCGAAGCCTTCGGTGACCTCGGCTTCGGCGTCCGCGAGCCAGTCGAGAAAGAACTGGCGCGGATCCTGCGACGGGGGCGCACCGCGCATGGGCAGCCCTGGCACCGCCTTGGCCACCTCGGCCATGCGCTGGCGCATCTCCGGGCGAAATCCAATCATGTGATTGTGCATCGACATGCGCGCATCGCGACCATCGCGCCCGACGTGGATGTATTTGACGCCTTCATAAAGCGGCACGCTGTCGAAGGGCATATGCGTCTTGATGAAGCGGCGATGCGTCTGCGCCTTGAGCTTTGCCAGATCTTCCTCGACCGGCGCGAAGAAGGTGGCGTCGAGCCAGGGCGCGGTCGAGACCACGGGCCTCGGCTCGGGCGTCTGGAAGATCAAGAGATCGACGATCCGCTGCGTCCAGGTCGTGCCGCACTTGGAGTAGGTCGCGATCACGATGTCGTCCAATCTGGGCACGAACTCGTCCCAGCGGTGACTGTCCATGATCGCAGTGCGGAATTCCCGTGTCGGCGCGCGCAACAGTTTTACCATCAACGTCCCCAGTCTTCGACTGCCGCCATGCTAGCAGGGCGGCCGCCAGGTTTGGTAGGCGGGTCGCAACATCTTCACTCCAACAGTTCCGACAACTTCCGCACCACACGGTCGGGGCGAACTAGGCTCCCTTCCGGCAGGCCTGCGCCGTGCGCGTCGAACCAGATCGCGTGGATGCCGAGTCGTTGCGGCGCGGCGACTTCCCATTCGAGGTTGTCACCCACCATCCAGCTGTCGCGGGCGCCGACCCCCAGACGTTCGAGCGCATGCAGATAGGCGCGCGGCTCGGGCTTGCCGAAGCCATGCTCGCCTTCGATCTGGATATGGTGGAAGCGATGCGCGAGGTCGAAGCGCTCGATCTTGGCGCGCTGGCCAACGCCATCGCCATTGGTGATGAGCGCGAGCCGCACACCCTTCGCCCGCAATGTATCGATCGTGTCGTGCGCATCGGGAAAGATGTGCATCTGTTCGTCGCGATAGTCCGTGAAGCGATCGGCGATGGCGTTCTGTGTCGACAATGAGGGAACGGAGGCGCCCTGGCGCGCCAGAGCCGCGAACGCGTCGCGCACAACTTCGCGCCGCGCCTCGCGCAGTTTCTGCCGCCATGCCCGATGACGCTCGGCATCGGCCCAGAAGCGCGCCGCCGAATCCTGGACCGCGCTCAAAACGCTCGCCGTCGTGAGCGGTTCGAGTTCGGCCAGGAATTCGCTGATCACCGCCGCCCAGGCAAGCTCGGGGCGGCCGTAAGCCGAGATGATCGTGTCGTCGAGGTCGAACAGGATGGCGCGCGGAAGTCGAGGCATCACGGCAGTTTAGCGCGATTTGGCGCGGAATTTGGAGAGACGCTGCACATCGTTCGTCATCCGTAGCGGAAAGTGATGCGAGCTTCCGGTTGAGGTCGCTCTGGGCGGGGTATAAAAACGCGCCAGATATTGCCGGTACGAAAATGACCACGCCCGAAGACAAAACCCTGTTGCTGGTGGAAGACGATCGTCCATTGCGAGAGCGCTTGGCCCGCGCCATGGAAGCGCGCGGCTTCGCCGTCACCATCGCCGAAAGCGTGGCGGAAGGAAAAGCCAAGGCCAAGGAAGCGCCGCCGGCTTATGCCGTGGTCGACCTGAAGCTCGATGACGGCAACGGGCTTGACGTGGTGGAGACCCTGCATGTGGTCCGGCCCGACAGCCGCGTCGTGGTCCTGACCGGCTTCGGCAATATCGCGACCGCGGTCGCGGCGGTGAAGTATGGCGCCATCGACTATCTGCCCAAGCCTGCCGATGCCGACGATATCCTCGCCGCACTTCTGGCGCAGCCGGGCTCCAAGCCGAGGCCGCCGGAGAATCCGATGTCGGCCGATCGCGTGCGCTGGGAACACATCCAGCGCGTCTATGAATTGTGCGGCCACAATGTTTCCGAGACCGCGAGGCGCCTCAACATGCATCGCCGCACCCTGCAGCGCATCCTCGCCAAGCGCAGTCCGCGCTAGCGCTGCCTAACCGTCATGGCCCGCGCCTGCGGGCCATCCAATTTTGTCTCAAAGGAAATTGGCTCACCCGCATGCGCGGGTGATGACGTCAGGGTTTTGAAGTCCGGGACTTTTTCTTTGGCGCCGAAGCTGCCGCTGCGTCCACCTCCTTCAGCACCTTCTTGGGCGCAATGGCGCGGAAGCGGCGCTCCAGCATCTTCCGGAGCATGGTCTTGTCGATGCGCGCGATGCGCACCAGCACGGACGGATAGTCGCGATAATGATCCGTTATGAAATAGGTCTTGGGATCCATCTCGAGCAGATGATCGCGCTCGTCGACCGAGCCGACGATCCAGACGATCGAATCGTCCTCGTCGCGCAACCGCGTGAAGAATTTCTTGGCGATGAAGAAGGACGGCTTGCCGTAGGACGGCTTCTCGTTCGCTTCCGGGAACGAGAGCGCGATTCTGCGCAAGTCAGTTTTGCTGATCGCCATCGTCGATTTCTGTCAGGGGCAGCGTTTCGGCCGCGAGATCGAGCACCATGGCGAGGCGTTCCGCTGCCACCTTGGCGAAGCGCAGCGTCACGGCCCTGCGCCGGCTGGCATGTACTGCCGCCGGCGTCGCCGGACGGATGATGGCGCCGCCATAACGGTCGGCGACGATGAGGCCCGTGGTGGCGGGCACATGGTGGTCGGGAAAATCGGGCGGGATCGCGAAATAGAAATGCTCGCAGAATTCGAGATATTCCGGCCATTTGGTGTCACCGCGCAGATCCGCCAGCGCTACCTTGATCTCGACACCCAAGAGCGTTCCGTCCGGTCCTAGGGCGGCAACGTCCAGACGACGGCCGTTCGCCAGGGTGAATTCCAGGATGGGGCTATAGCCCTGTTGGATGAGCAGCCGGCTGACGCCGCGCGCCACATCCTGAGCAGTCGCCGTGGAAATGATCGCCATGGCCGATTGGAACATTGTGGGAACGAAAATTCAATCGCCGCTCAAGGCCAAGAGTCCGGCGCGCAGATCGGCAAGTTTTGCGCGCGAAAAGCCGCGATCGAGTTCGTGATGCGTGCGCCGCCAGATGGGAACGGCTTTCCTCAGAAGCCGTCTGCCTGCCGGCGTCAGTTGCAACAAGCGGCTCCTCTTATCCTCGCGCGCGGCGGCAACCTTCACCAGGCCCCTGCGTTGCAATGGCTTGAGGTTGGCGGTGAGCGTGGTGCGATCCATCGCCAGCAACTTTGCAAGGGCACCGAGGCTCGGCGGGTCGGGACGGTTGAGCGAAATCAAAAGCGAAAATTGCCCGCTCGATAATTCCACCGTCGCGAGTTCCTCGTCGAAGCGCCTCGCGAGCGCGCGCGCCGCGCGCTGCGTGTGCAGGCAAAGACAACTATCGCGCACCTGATGCGTCACCGAAAGTGGAATCGAATCAAGCTTTGACATGCGGAAATTATGTTGATATCAACGTAATTGTCAACAAGAGCGAGAAAGGAACTCCCAATGCAATACATCGCCTTCTACAGATCCGATGCCCCGCCGGCGCCGCCATCGGAGGAAATGAGGAAGAAAATGGACGAGCTCATCGCCAACCAGCATGGCAAGTTCATCATGGGTGGCGGATTCCTGGCGCCGGAGCAGGGCTTCCGCGTGCGCCTCAAGGGCAGCGAATTCATGGTCAATGACGGCATCGGTCACGCGATGGACGGAATCGGCAATGGCTTCGGGATGCTGCGCGCGGATTCGAAGGAAGAGCTGCTGCAGCAGGCCAAGGATTTCCTCAAGGTCGCGGGTCCCGGCGAACTGGTGATCCGCACGATGATGGAAGGCCCGCCGCCGAAATAAAAGGAGAGCGTCATGCAACGAATCTCGCCGTGTTTGTGGTTCGACTCGCAAGCTGAAGAGGCGGCCAACTTCTACGCCGGCATCTTCAAGAATTCGAAGATCAAGAGCGTGACGCATTATGGCGAGGCCGGGCCGATGCCGGCCGGAACCGTCATGGTCGTCACTTTCGAGCTCGACGGGGTCGAGTTCATCGCGCTGAATGGCGGGCCGATCTACAAGTTCAGCGAAGCGGTTTCGCTGTCGATCGGCTGCCGCACCCAGGCCGAGGTCGATCACTATTGGAGCGCGTTGACCAAGGGCGGCGAGGAAGGACCGTGCGGCTGGCTCAAGGACAAGTATGGTCTGTCGTGGCAGGTGGTGCCGCTCGAATTCAGCGAGTTGATGGGATCGAGCGACGCCAAGCGCGTCAAGCAGATGACGCAAGCGATGATGAAGATGAAGAAGCTCGACCTCGCCCAGCTCAAGGCGGCGTATGACGCGTAACAATACGTCCCTCACCCTGAGCTTGCCGAAGGGCGAGGGACTCCCTCATCCTTCGACAAGCTCAGGATGAGGTTCTTTATGCTCAACCCGCATCCCACTCGTCATGGCCTGCAACAGCGGGCCATCTAGGTGATGCAGGACGGAACTGGAGGAAGAATGCGCGCCGCCAAATCCGTCGGCCGCACGTGCCACTCCCAACTGGGTGGCCCGCTCTCCGGCGGGCCATGACATGGTGTGCTACTCCGCCGCGAGCAGCGCGTTCCCCTTGCTGCGGTCGGCGAAGTTGATGGTCTGGAGGTACTTGATGCCTTCCTCGGCAATGTCGTCGCCGACCATGCGGCTGCCTTCGTTTTTGAGCTCGTCCATGTCGACATACATGGCGTAAAACGCCTTGGTGCGCTCGGTGATGATGCCGGCATTGACCAGCGTCTTGATGAGCACGCGGAAGATGTTGGCCGACTGCTTCATGCCTTCACGTCTGTCGGCGTCCGTGAACGCCTCCATGATGGCGGCACGCGCTTCCTGCCAGTCGATGCCGACCGAGCTGTAGACCATGTGCATCTGCTCGGCATTGACGAGATTGAAGAGCAACGTCTGGAAACATTGCGCCGCCCAGTCCTCGACTAGGTTCTGCTCGTCCGTCGAAAGCTTCGGGATGGTGCGGTCGGCCCAGATCTTGCCGAACTTGTGATGGAACGCCTCGTCGGTCATGACGAGCTGGCAGAGCTTGACCAGCAGCGGGTCCTGCGAATTCTGGTAGAGCGTCGCGAAGGCGCCCATGGCGAGGCCTTCGACGAGCATCTGCATGCCGACGATCTTTTTGTAGACCTCCGGCGCGCCGACCATTTCGGTCAGCAACGTCTGAAGCGTCGCGCCGCACGGCAGGGGCGTGCCCCAGCGCGCCTTGATGTAGCTGGAGAAGGCGGTGACGTGGCGCGCTTCCTCGCGCGTCTGGTTGGCGGCGTATTCCTGCGCGCCCGGATCGCGCAGGATGTGGCAGAGCGAAGCCGAGAGCGCGAGCGCGCCTTGCTCGCCGTGCAGGATCGCCGAGAGCTGCCAGCGCGTCGACTCGTTGGCGAACTTGATCTTCTGCTCCGCCGACATCTTGTCGCCGATGCGCGTGTGGAAGATCGGGAAGAAGCGCTCCGGCAGGATGGTGTTCTTCGTCGTGTCGAAGGGGGCGGAAAAGTCGATGTACTTCTTGTCGAGCGGATCCCAGAAATGGTCGTGGGTGGCGCTGATGATCTTGTCGAAGGCGGTGGAACGCACGCCATAACGCGCCGGGTTCAGCATCGCCGGGAAATCGTTCGGCGCCACCGCGTCATAGGCATTGTCTTTGGTGATCTGGACCATGAACCGGCTCCGCCTTCTCACACTTGAAATAGTGACGAAGGCGTCAGTGTGAAGGCGTGCGTCTTAAAAGTCAATGAAAGTGACGCCAGTGTCATATTTCGTTGCCGGCTTATCCGCCCCACCACCAGAGCGAGGCAAAGACTGACGCCGCCAGAAATAATCCGAGCGCGGCGTGGACTGCGGTTCCGCGCAAGGGCTGGACAACACCGCGAGGCAATTGGGCTCGCCCGCTCAGCATAGGCCAGACGAGATTCTTGCCACGCCAGGCATACGCTGCGATGGCGAGGACATGCAGCGCCACGAGTGCGAGGAGCACATAGTAGAAAAGGATCGCATGCATCTGTTCGGCCAATTGCGCGTCATCGTCGGAAACGAGGCCCGCGAGCGGTCCCGAGTCCAAACCTTCGCGATCGGCGGCGAACAATCCCAGCAGCGGTTGGACACACGAAAGACCGATGAGCAATGCGACGCTCCAGCCGCCGAGCGGATTGTGCCCGACATGGTGTGGTGCGCGACCGCTGAGATACGCCGCGACTTTGCGCGGACCGCGCAGGAAGTTCGCAAAGCGTGCCGGCCCGGAGCCGGCGAAACCCCAGAACAGTCTAAAGGCCAGGAGCGCGAGAACGGCGTAGCCGATGAGACGGTGCAGCGCCATCTGATCGATCTCATAGGTCCACCAGGCGAGAGGAATCAAAACGACGAGCGACCAATGGACGATCCTGACGAAGATGTCCCAGACCAGAACCCGCCTGGCATCATCCGTCATCGTCGTCAATCGCGTGTCTTGAAATCCGCGTGACAGGCGTCGCACGCCTTCTTCACCAAATCGACTTGGTTTGCGAATTGGCTGGCGTCGCCGGCTTTCGCCACGTCGGCGAGTTTGGCCGTCATGGCCGCGTAAACGTTGGCGCGCCCGAGAAAACCTGTGCGATTGCTCCACACTTCCGCCTTGGCGCTCGTTTCAATGGGTGTTTGACCGGGACCGGTTCCTTGCGGAAACAGCGTCGGGAGCGCCGCCGCCCATGCCGCGAGAGCGTCTGCCGCGAACTTCTGCTTGGTCACGTCGCTCCCGGTGTCGACGGCGCGCTTCAGTTGCGAAAACGTCACCACCGACATTTCATAGGCTGCTTGCCGCGCCCGAATGATTTGAGCCGGCGTCGGCGGCGGCGCGGCTGCCGGCTGCTGCGCTAGAGCGAGTTTGCCGGCGACGACGGCGAACCCGACCGCGAAAATGCCGACCGTGATCGCACGGAGAAAATGACTCCTGTGCATATCGATTAGCCCGGAAGCTTCGTCCAGGTGACCTGGAACACCGTCAGGTGATCCCAGACATATGGTTTGTTCGGCCACACGAGAGAGCTCATCGTGATCATCTCGCCGTCTTTGAGATAGCCGTACCAATTCGGCAACGTGCCGTATTCGTAGAGTGTCGTGCTGAAGGTCACGGGAACGACATGATCGGCGCCCTTGCGCTGTGGCGCGTCGCTTACCCAGCCGACCAGTTCATGGGCATCGCCCGCGGCCGGGCCGGTCGTGGGCGAGAGGTTGCCGGAAATCTTGCCGCTGGTGAGGTCGACGTCGGTGATGTCGATGATCAGATGGTCGAGTGAATTGGTCCATTTTCCGATGAGAGCGCTTTTGACGGCCGGGTCGAGCGGCCCGGCACGTTTGCTATAGTCCGGCGCACTTTGCGACCACGCGGGAGCGGACAACACAGTCAGCGCGAAGAGAACGGTTACTGCAGTCGAACGCACACAGGCCTCCGAGGCGGTTGTGGATTTAATTAACACTGTTAAATATATTCCCTGGATGGACGAATGCAATGGCGGCAAAGCGTAGCAACAGCGAACGATTGTATTTTTTCGTGCGCCATATCGGCCGGCGGCTGCGCGACATCGATGTGGCGCAAGGCACGTCACCGGCACGCATTTCGGCGCTGGCGCATCTCGTCTTCCATGGCATCGACAATGTAGGCGCCATGGCGGATCACGAACGTGTGAGCCGTCCCGCCATGACACGCTTGGTGCGCGACATGGAACGCGCCGGTCTGGTGAGGCGGCTGGGCGACAAGGGCGATGGTCGCGCCACGCTGGTGGAGGTCACTGCGAAAGGCAAAGCCGTGGCCTATCGCGCGCGCGACGAAAAGGTCGCGCTCATCGCCAAACATGTGGAAGGACTTGATCGCGCGACGGCTGAAGCCGTGTCACGCGCGCTCGACGTGTTCGAAAAAATCGAAGGCAGCTAAATTCGCGCGGGCGGGCGGCTCACTCGTTCTTTTCCTTGAGACTGCCCTTGATCGAAGGAACGCCACCTTCCAGCCGTTCGTCCGGCGCGAGCGCCTGACGCAATGCCCGGGCCGTGCCCTTGAAGCAGCTCTCGACGATGTGGTGGCTGTTGTCAGCGTAGAGATTTTCGATGTGCAGGCAGATCCCCGCGTGCTGCGCAAACGCCTGGAACCACTCCTTGAAGAGTTCGGTATCCATCTCGCCGAGTTTGGGCTTGGGGATCTTCACCTTCCAGATCAGATAGGGCCGGTTGGAAATATCGATGGCGACGCGGGTCAGACACTCATCCATGGGAATGAGTGCCGCACCGAAGCGCGTGATGCCGGCATAGTCGCCAAGCGCCTTTTTCACCGCCTGACCGATGACGATCGCCGTGTCTTCAGTCGTGTGGTGATAATCGACGTGCAGATCGCCCTGCGCGCGAACCTTGAGGTCCATCATCGAGTGATGCCCGAAGCTCTCGAGCATATGGTCGAGAAAGCCGATGCCGGTGTCGATATCGCACTCGCCCGATCCGTCCAGGTCGAGTGAAACCGCGATCTCGGTCTCGCGGGTCTTTCTTTCTACGGTCGCGGTACGCATACCTTGTCTCCAAGCGGCCCAGCTCGGCCGATGCGGCCTTCTTAGCCGAAACCACTGGCGATGTCGTTAATGTCGCCCTCAGTTCGCCGGATTATCCATCCAGTTGCCGTACATCGGATTGGGCAGGATGAAGCGGTTTGTTCCGATGCCGTCGCCCTGATCTTTCTGGTTCAGGGCGCGCAAGATTTTGCCGCTCCGATCCGTGATCGGGAGATCCGTCACTTGATCGCCGATCCAGAGCACAATGCGCGGGCGCCCGCCGAATTTGCGTGCTAGCTCCACTTCTGCATTCCGCCAGCGCACCGTCTTGTCGGATGTCTCGGCCATCCCGGCTTCGCTGTCGAACCAAATGCCAGCGGCTCGGAGCGTGTGCTGCGTGATCGCATCGTCCGTCGCCTTGCGATTGGTGACGATGGCGATGAGACCGCCCATGCGATGTATCGCTTGCGTGAAGGCCGTAGCGCCCGGAACCGCGTGCGCCAAGTCCGCACGCACCCAGCTTTCCCATTGCGCGTCCTTGAATTCGCTGCCGCACATGTTGCGCTCGCGCTCGAACAAGGAATTGTCGAGCACGGTCTCGTCCGCATCCAGCATCACGATCCAGGTTCGGCGACGATGCGTGGCCGCGATCCGCCGCGCCGCGCGCAAGGCTTCGTCATAGACGTTCACGGCGAGACGGCAATATTCCAGCGCATTGCGAAACCAGTGCGTTGCCGTCGTCGGCTTCGCCGTTGGCATACGGCATTGCCAGGGATCGCTGTCGCCGGCTGCGACGGGCGGCACGCTCTCCGCTCTTGTTATGTAGGCCTGGCAGTCATAACTCAGTCCGGCGGCCACTGCTGGTTGCGCGGCGACGAGTGCCGCGCCTAGGCTTGCGGCTGCGAGATAACGAAACTGCATGAGCGTGCCCTTTCTGGGCGACAATAGGTTGGTTGCCATGGCGGAAAAAGAGAAATGGCGCTCGACGACGATCCTGTCGGTGCGCAAGGGCGATCGCGTCGTCGTCGCCGGCGACGGCCAGGTGACGGCGGGCGTCACCGTGATGAAGTCCAATGCGCGCAAGGTGCGCAGAATCGGCAAGGGCGATGTGCTCGTCGGTTTCGCCGGCGCAACGGCTGACGCCTTCGCGCTCTCCGAACGCCTCGAAGCAAAGATCGATCAGCATCCCGGCAATCTGGCGCGCGCCTGCGTCGAACTCGCCAAGGACTGGCGCACCGACCGTTATCTCCGGCGTCTCGAAGCGATGATGGCGGTGGTGGACGCCAAGACCTCTCTCATCCTCTCGGGCACCGGCGATGTGGTGGAACCGGAAGACGGGTTGATCGGGATCGGCTCGGGCGGACCGTTTGCGCTCGCCGCCGCTCGGGCGCTTTTGACACTCGATCTCTCGGCCGAAGAAATTGCTCGTCGCGCTATGCGGATCGCGGCCGACATCTGCATCTACACGAACGAGAACGTCGTAATCGAGAGTTTGCCGTCCGTTTGACGAGCACCGCCACGCTCCCCATATAGGTCAGCATGAACACCTCCTTCACGCCGCGCGAGATCGTTTCTGAACTCGACCGCTTCATCATCGGCCAGCACGACGCCAAGCGCGCGGTCGCCATCGCCTTGCGCAACCGCTGGCGCCGCCAGCAGCTCACGGCCGAGATGCGCGAGGAGGTTCTGCCCAAGAACATCCTGATGATCGGCCCGACGGGGGTCGGCAAGACCGAGATTTCGCGCCGGCTCGCCAAGTTGGCGCAGGCGCCTTTCCTCAAGGTCGAAGCCACCAAGTTCACCGAGGTGGGCTATGTCGGGCGCGACGTCGATCAGATTGCGCGCGATCTTCTGGAAGTCGCCATCGCGCAGGTGCGTGCCGCCAAGCGCCGCGACGTCGAGGCACAAGCCGAAGCGCGGGCCGAGGACCGCATTCTCGACGCTCTGGTCGGCGCCTCGAGCGGCAATACGCGCGAGAGCTTCAGGAAGTCTCTGCGCTCCGGCGAGCTCGATGCCAAAGAAGTCGAGATCGAGATGAAGGATGCCGGCGGGATGCCGGCCTTCGAAATTCCCGGCCTGCCGAACGCGCAGATTTCGATGGTCAATATCGGCGACATCTTCGGCAAAGCCTTCGGGCAGAAGGGCAAGAAGCGGCGCCTCTCTGTGGCGGATGCGCATGCGCCCCTGGTCGCGGAGGAGGCCGACAAGCTCCTCGACAATGACTCGATCGTGCGCGACGCCATCGAGATGGTGGAGAATAACGGCATCGTCTTTCTCGACGAGATCGACAAGATCTGCGCCAGGAGCGAGATGCGCGGCGGCGGCGACGTCAGTCGCGAAGGCGTGCAGCGCGATCTCTTGCCGCTGATCGAAGGCACGACGGTTGCGACCAAGCATGGACCTGTGAAGACCGACCACATCCTCTTCATCGCGTCCGGCGCCTTCCACACGGCGAAGCCGTCGGATCTTCTGCCCGAACTCCAGGGGCGGCTTCCCATCCGCGTCGAGCTGAAGGCGCTGACGCGCGACGACTTCGAGCGCATCCTGAGCGAGCCAGAAGCGAGCCTGATCAAGCAGTATGTCGCTCTCTTGAATACCGAGAGCGTGGCGCTCGAATTCACCACCGACGGTATCGCGGCCATCGCCGATCTTGCGGCGCAAGTGAATGCCAGCGTCGAGAATATCGGCGCGCGCCGGCTGCAGACGATCATGGAGCGCGTCCTCGACGAGATCAGCTTCTCGGCCACCGAGCGCAGCGGCGACAGAATTGTCATCGACGGCAAATACGTGCACGCGCGCGTCGACGACCTAGCGAAGGATCAGGACCTGTCGCGCTTTATTTTGTAGTCACCACTAGGAACAAAAATCCTCACCTCATCCTGAGCTTGCCGAAGGATGAGGAAGCACCCTTCTTCCATCCTTCGACAAGCTCAGGACGAGGATTGAGTTTGGCTCGTCTTGTTCCGCTCAACTAGCACCCGGCGGCATCTTCTCGAACTGCACGAGGTTCGGATCGATGTGCGCCCAGGGTTGCGCCGACTTGGTGTAGAGATTGCCGCCCAACTTGAGCCAGCTTGGATCGTCCAGCGTTCCAGCCTTTACCACCCAGATGGCGCCACCTTGCGGCTCGCTGAAGATCGGCGTGCCGCAACTGGCGCAGAAACTGCGCGTGATGTCCTTGCCGGAATCGCCCTTGACCGTGAAACGCGTCGGCGTGCCTTTGGTCAGGCGGAAGGCGGCCATAGGGACGACGACGACGGTCGAAAAGCCGCCGCCCGAGGCATATTGGCAATCGCGGCAATGGCAATTCATCACCGCCAGCGGTTCCGAGGACACCTCATAGCGGATGGCGCCGCAGCGGCAGCCACCTTGAAACGGTGCAACCATGGCAAATTCTCCCGAGCAATTGTGACAATCGAGCCTAGCGGAGCAGACGCCGTCTCTGCCAGTTGACCAAGGGGTCGATTGTTGCAAAAAGGCGCGGCTTCCACTGGGGCGGCGGGCGAAAGGCCAGAGCTATGACGCGGCAGAACTACCTCTTCACCAGCGAGAGCGTGTCCGAGGGACATCCCGACAAGGTCTGCGACCGCATCTCCGACGAAGTGGTGGATCTGTTCTTCCGCGAAGGTCCAAAGAGTGGCCTGTCGCCCTGGGACATCCGCGCCGCCTGCGAAACCATGGCGACGACCAACCGCGTCGTCATCGCCGGCGAAACCCGTGGACCCAAACACATCGGCCAGGAGCAGATCATCGAGGTCGCGCGCAAGGCGATTCGGGACATCGGCTACGAGCAAGCCGGCTTTCACTGGAAGACGGCGAACGTCGAAGTCTTACTGCACGCGCAGTCTCCGCATATCGCGCAAGGCGTCGACGCAAAAGGCAATCGCGACGAGGGCGCGGGCGATCAGGGCATCATGTTCGGCTATGCCTGCCGCGAGACGCCGGAGTTGATGCCGGCGCCTATTTTCTACAGCCACAAGATCCTCAAACTTCTCGCCGACGCGCGCCATGCCGGTCGGGAGCCGAAGCTTGGACCCGACGCCAAGAGCCAGGTGACGGTGCAATACGAAAACGGCAAGGCGGTTTCGGCGACGCAGATCGTGCTTTCCACCCAGCATCTCGATGCCGACATGACGTCGAACGACGTGCGCGCCGTCGTCGAACCTTATGTTCGCCAGGCTCTGCCGGCCGGTTGGATCAGCGACAAGACGCTTTGGCACGTCAATCCGACGGGCGCCTTCGTCGTCGGCGGGCCGGATGGCGATTGCGGACTTACCGGACGCAAGATCATCGTCGATACGTATGGTGGCGCGGCCCCCCATGGCGGTGGCGCGTTTTCGGGCAAGGATCCGACCAAGGTCGACCGCTCGGCGGCATATGCGGCGCGCTATCTCGCGAAGAATGTCGTCGCGGCAGGCCTTGCCGATCGCTGCACGATCCAGATCTCCTACGCGATCGGCGTGCCCGATCCCTTGTCCGTCTATGTCGACACGCATCACACCGGAAAGGTCGACGAAGTCAGGCTGGAGAAGATTCTCCCGGAGATGATGAGTCTGAAACCACGCAACATCCGCGAGCATCTGGGATTGAACAAACCGATCTATGCGCGCACCTCGGCCTACGGCCATTTCGGCCGCGAGCCTGACGCCGATGGCGGCTTCTCCTGGGAGAAGACCGACCTTGCCGAGCAGCTGACGCGCGCTTTTTAAGCGAGAAGTTTCGCGGATACGACGACAAGGATCGTCGAGAGCGCATAGCGCAGGACATTCTCTGGAAGGCGCGGCGCGAGATTGCTTGCAAGCATGATGCCGGGAAGCGAACCCAAAAGCAGCGACGTCAGCATCCTGACGTCGATGTGACCCATCATGAGATGACCTGCGCCGGCGATGAGCGTCAGCGGCACCGCATGCGCGATGTCCGATCCGACGATGCGCGTGATCTGCATTTTGGGATAGAGCAACAGGAGTGCGGTAACGCCGAGTGCACCGGCGCCGACCGAAGAAAGCGTCACCAGGACACCGAGCGCAGCGCCGGTTGCCGTCGTCAGCACGTGAATCTTTTTCTCGCCGAGCGCCTCGAGTTTTTCGGCATAGCGGCCGACCAGCGCGCGCCGGAAAATGAGCGTGGCGGCCGTCAGGATCAATGCGAAACCCAAGGCGCGCGAGATCACTGCGTTCAACGTCGTCGTCTCGCCGGCATAGTGCTGCAGTACCAGCAGGGTCACGACTGCTGCCGGCACGCTGCCGAGCGCCAGTCGCGCGACCAGCGGCCAGTGGATGGTTTTGTTGAAACCGTGAATCAGCGAGCCGCCGGTCTTGGTCACGCTGGCATAGATGAGGTCGGTCCCGACCGCCGCCGCCGGGTGCACGCCGAACAAGAGGATGAGAATCGGCGTCATCAGCGAACCGCCGCCGACGCCGGTCAGCCCGACGATGGCGCCGACCGCAAAGCCGGATACGACGAACAGCGGATCGATGTGCTGAAGGAATTCCATAGACGCCCCGTTCCTGGACGGCCTTATTACATAATCTCTATCGTTTTACTAGTGTTTATCGGGACAACCTGCCGACTTGGTAAATTGACAGGGATTGGTGTCGTTCCGTAGCGGCGCGATTGACCGTGAGAGGGCCAATCCGCGACAACCTCGCCATGGTCGAGGAGCAAAATCTGAGGCGCCGGCGCCTGCTCTATGGCCGCCGCAAGGGTCCGAAACTCTCTGCGCGCCAAGCGCGCCTGCGCACCACCCTGCTCCCCCGCCTGACGTTGGATCTCAAAAAGGGTCGCGATCCCAAGGATTATTTCGCGAAAGCCGTCAGCGACGTTTGGCTCGAGGTTGGCTATGGCGCAGGCGAGCATCTTCTCTGGCAGGCCGCGGCCAATCCCACAATCGGGTTCATCGCGGCCGAGCCTTACATCTCCGGCACTGCGAAACTCCTGAGCCGGCTCGATGAGAAGAACCTTCCAAACCTCCGGCTCTACGAAGACGACGCGCGCGACATCATCGCCGCTTTGCCCGACAGGTGCATCGGACGATTCTTCATTCTCTTTCCCGACCCCTGGCCGAAGACGCGCCATCACAAGCGCCGCTTCATCCAGAGCGATACGCTCCATGCGATCGCACGCATCCTGAAACCCGGCGCGGAACTTCGCTTTGCCACCGACGATCCCGGCTATCTCGGCTTTGCGCTGGAAAGGCTCTCGGCACATCCGGCCTTTCGCTGGACGGCCGAAGCTCCATTCGATTGGAAGACGCGACCGGCCGATTGGCCTCAGACACGTTACGAAGCCAAGGAGCTGCACGGTGCGCCGGCATTCCTCAGATTCGCGCGGACTGATAAGGTCCACCCATGAACCTTGAAGAAGACGACAAGCCGCCGCGCAATCAGATTTGGGACGATGGCATCGTTTTTGTTGCCGCCTTGCTAACCCTATGCGCGATCGGGGTGTGCTTTTTTCAGTTCACCATAGCGCCCGCGAAGAAACCCCAACCGGCGGCCAATACGGCAGTCCCGGGCGAGGTTACGATCGGTCTTCCGGCCCGAAAGACGCCCGTTTCGCACTGATTTCCGCCAATCAGACTTGAAAAGGCGACCTTGCCGGCGTACATAGCGCCCATCCCAAACAACAGAACCTACTGTTGTGTGGCGGTTCCCAGAGGATCGCCGCGCGGGAGAGGTTTTGCTTTTGGAGTTGCGATTATTCTGAGTGCGATGAGCCATCTGGAGCCGATCATCGAACCCGCTATCGAAAGGGCGGGCTTTCGGCTCGTGCGCCTGCGCCTGATGGGCGGGCACAAAAAGACGCTGCAGATCATGGCGGAGCGCCAGGACGGCACGATGAACGTCGCCGACTGCGCCGTGCTTGCCCGCGCGCTGCAGGATTTTCTCGACCGCGAAAGCGTGCTCGAGGGCGATTTCGAACTCGAAGTATCCTCGCCTGGCATCGACCGGCCGCTGACCAGGTTGACGGATTTCTCGCGCTGGTCGGGGCACGAGGCCAAGATCGAGCTCACTGCCGCGATCGACGGCCGCAAGCGTTTCCGCGGCAAACTCCTGGGTCTGGAAGACAATGACGTTCTGCTTCAGACACCGGAGTCACGCATCGCGCTGCCGTTCAAACAGATCGCCGAGGCCAAGCTGGTTTTGACCGACGCATTGATTGCCGAAGACTTGAGGGCGCGCAAACGCGCCAGTTGAAAGTAAGGAGAAAGACGTATCATGGCTGCCATTGCCGCAAACCGCACCGAACTTCTGCAGATCGCCGACGCGGTCGCACGCGATAAGTCGATCGACAAGGCGGTGGTTCTCGCCGCCATGGAAGAGGCGATGCAGCGCGCCGCCAAGCAGCACTATGGCAGCGAGAACGAGATCAAGGTCGAGATCGATCCGAAGACAGGCGAAACGCACGTCTCGCGCTATCTGCATGTCGTCGAGCAGGTCGAGAACGACAAGACCGAGATCAGTCTCGCCGATGCGCGGGCGCGCAATCCCGCCGCCCAGGTCGGCGACATCATTGCCGAGACGCTGCCACCGGTCGATTTCAACCGCATCAATGCACAGAACGCCAAGCAGGTGATCGTGCAGAAGGTGCGCGACGCCGAGCGCGAGCGCCAATTCGATGAATACAAGGACCGCATCGGCGAAATCGTGCATGGCATCGTCAAACGTTCCGAATTCGGCTCAGTCGTCGTCGATCTCGGCCGCGCCGAGGGCGTCGTCCGCCGTGACGAGATGATTCCGCGCGAAAGTTTCCGCGTCGGCGACCGCATCCGCGCCTATATCTACGATGTGCGCCGCGAGACGCGCGGGCCGCAGATCTTCCTGTCGCGCAGCCATCCCCAGTTCATGGTCCGCCTTTTCGCGCAGGAAGTGCCGGAGATCTATGACGGCATCATCGAGATTCGCGCCGTGGCGCGCGACCCCGGCTCCCGCGCCAAGATCGCGGTGATCTCCAAGGATTCCAGCATCGATCCGGTCGGCGCCTGCGTCGGCATGCGCGGCGTGCGCGTGCAGGCGGTGGTGCAGGAACTGCAGGGCGAGCGCATCGACATCATTCCCTGGTCGGGCGAGGCCGCGACCTTCATCGTCAACGCACTGGCGCCGGCGGAAGTCTCCAAGGTCGTGCTCGACGAAGACACTCATCGCGTCGAAGTCGTGGTGCCGGACGAGCAGCTGTCGCTCGCCATCGGCCGGCGCGGACAGAATGTGCGCCTCGCCTCGCAGCTGACCGGCTGGCAGATCGACATCCTGACGGAAGCTGAAGAGTCGGAACGCCGCCAGAAGGAGTTCAGCGAACGCACCAAGCTCTTCATGGACGCGCTCGATGTCGACGAGACTGTGGCCCAGCTTCTCGCCTCCGAAGGCTTCGCCACCATCGAAGACGTCGCCTATGTGCCGTTGAACGAGCTCGGCTCGGTCGAAGGTTTCGATGAAGAGACCGCGCAGGAATTGCAGAGCCGTGCTCTGGAGTACATCGAAGCGCGCAACAAGGAGATGGATGATAAGCGCATCGCGCTCGGCGTCGCCGACGAGGTGCTCGAAGTCGAAGGTATCACCCCGGCCATCGCCGTGGCGCTGGGCGAAGCCGAAATCAAGACGCTCGAGGATCTGGCCGGCTGCGCCACCGACGATCTCCTGGGTTACTACGAGCTCAACAAGGAGAAGGAGCGCGTGCGCGTTCCCGGTGCTCTCGAAGGTTTCAACCTGACGTCCGACGACGCCAACGCCATCGTCATGAAGGCGCGCGTCAAGGCCGGCTGGATCGAGGAAGAGCCTGAAGCGACGGAAGAAGTCGCGGAAGGAGAAACCTCCGAAGCATGAGCTTGGCCGCTGCCACGAAAGCTGAGGACGACGCGATGCAAGGGCGCGAACGCGATTCATTGTGCGGCTCTCGCTCACGCGAACGCCGGTGCATCGTGAGCGGCGAAGTGTTGCCGGAAGCAAAGCTCATTCGCTTCGTCGTTGGACCGGACGGTGCGTTGACGCCCGACCTTGCCGCCAAGCTGCCGGGCCGCGGCATCTGGGTCGGCGCAAGCACGGCGACACTTGCCACTGCGATCGCCAAGAACTTGTTCGCCAAGGCTGCAAAAAAAGCCGTGAAGATTTCGCCTGATCTTTCGGTACGCGTGCCCGCGTTGATCGTGCAGCGCATGCAATCCGATCTCGGCATGGCGCTGCGCTCGGGACAGCTCGTTCTCGGCTTCGATCAGGTGCAACGCGCCTTGCAAGGTACGGAACCGCCGTCTTTGCTACTGGAAGCGAGCGATGGTGCCGCCGACGGCAAGCGCAAGCTGTTCGCGATCAGTCACGCGCGCGGCCTAAAAATACAGACGATTGAGTGCCTTACATCGGCCGAATTGAGCGTGGCCGTGGGGCGCGAGAATGTGATACATGCAGCCCTAAAATCCGGGCGCCTGCAAGAACGGCTGAGCATGGATGCGGAACGGCTCTCGGGCTTTCGTTCCGCCGCCACGCCGGCAAGCCCACACGAAAGAGACGCATGACCGATACGAATGACACCACGAAGAAACCGTCCGGCGCCAAGACGCTGACGCTAAAGAAGACGGAAACTTCGACCGTGAAGCAGAGCTTCAGCCATGGCCGCACCAAGGCGGTCGTGGTGGAGAAGAAGCGCACGCTTGGTCCGGTGACGACGAAGCCGTCCGACAAGCCCGCCGCAACGCCCGCATCGGCTAAGACCGCCACCGCCGCCGCAACGCCTGCCGCTGCTCCGCGCGATGGCGCACCCAGGGCCGGGGTGGTGCTGCGTCAGTTAACGGAAGAAGAGAAGGCGCGGCGTGGCGCCGCCCTTGCCGATGCGCGCGTCTATGAAGTCGAAGCCCGCAAGCGCGCCGAGGAAGATGCGCGCCATCGCGCCGTCGAAGAGGAAAAGCTCGCACGCGAACGAGAGGCCGCCGCCCGCCGCAAGGCCGAGGAAGACGCGCGCAAGGCGCAAGAAGAACTTGCGCGCAAACATGCCGAAGAAGAAGCCGCGCGCCGCGACAAGAAAGACGATACGGCCTCCACCGCCGGCGCGCCCGCGCGTGGTCGTCGGGCGGTCGAGGAAGAGGAAGAGGAGACGACGACCAAGAAAGGCGCGAAGGTCGCAGCCAAGGTTCCCGCCGCCAAGAAGGTCGGCGACGACAATCGCCGTCGTGGCAAGCTGACGGTCACACGCGCGCTGTCAGGCGATGACGAGCGCACGCGTTCGGTCGCCGCCTATCGCCGTCATTTGCAGCGTGTCAACAAGACTCAACAGCAGCAGCCTGCCGGCCCCGCCGGCCCGCGCGAGGTGACGATACCGGAAGCCATTACGGTCGCCGAACTCGCCAACCGCATGGCGCGGCGCAGCGTCGACATCATCAAAGTGCTGATGAAGAACGGCCACATGGCGACGGCCAACGACGTCATCGATGCCGACACCGCCGAACTCGTCGCCGCCGAATACGGCCACACCGTCAAGCGCGTCGCCGAATCCGACGTGCTCGAAGGTCTCAAAGGCGCCGCCGACACGGACGAAGCACGCACACCGCGTCCGCCCGTCGTCACAGTCATGGGCCATGTCGACCACGGCAAGACGTCGCTGCTCGATGCCTTGCGCAAGACCGACGTCGTGTCGGGCGAGGCCGGCGGCATCACCCAGCACATCGGCGCCTACCAGGTGACCTTGAAGGGCGGACAGAAGATCACCTTCCTCGACACGCCGGGCCACGCCGCCTTTACCGCCATGCGCAGCCGCGGCGCCAAGGTCACCGATCTCGTCATCCTCGTGGTTGCCGCCGATGACGGGGTCATGCCGCAGACGGTGGAAGCCATCGCGCATGCCAAGGCGGCGCATGTTCCCCTCATCGTCGCGGTCAACAAGATCGACAAGGGCGATGCCAATCCGCAGCGCGTGAAGACGGAATTGCTGCAACACGAAATCCAGGTCGAAGAACTCGGCGGCGAAACGCTTGCCATTGATGTCTCGGCCACCAAGGGCACCAATCTCGACAAGCTCGAGGAAGCCATCCTGCTGCAGGCAGAATTGCTCGACCTCAAGGCCAATCCCGATCGCTCCGCCGAAGGCGCGGTGATCGAGGCCAAGCTCGATCGCGGTCGCGGGCCCGTCGCGACCGTGCTCGTTCAGCGCGGCACGCTGAAGGTTGGCGATATCGTCGTCGCCGGCTCGGAATGGGGGCGCGTGCGTCTCTTGCAGAACGATCGCGGCGAGACCGTGACGAGTGCCGGGCCGGCGAGCCCGGTCGAAGTGCTTGGCTTGTCCGGCGTGCCGGAAGCCGGCGACGAAATGGTCGTCGTCGACAGCGAAGCGCGCGCCCGCGAAGTCACCGAATACCGCGCCAGGAAGCGGCGCGAGGCGCGTCAGGCGACCACGTCACGCCAGACGCTCGATCAATTGCTCAAGACCCGCGACAGCGGCGAGAAGCGGTTTCTGCCGTTGGTCATAAAGGCCGACGTGCAGGGTTCGTCGGAAGCGATCCAGGGCGCGCTCGCCAAGCTTGGCAGCGACGAGGTTGGCGTTCAGGTGCTGCAATCCGGCGTCGGCGGCATCACCGAAAGCGACGTCATCCTGGCGCACGCGAGCGGCGCGGGCGTCATCGGCTTCAACGTGCGTGCCGACAAGCTGGCGCGCGAACGCGCCAAGCGCGACGGTGTCGAACTGCGTTACTACAACATCATCTATAACGTCGTGGACGACGTGAAAGCCGTGCTCTCGGGTATGCTGGCGCCGGAAGTGCGCGAGAGGCTCCTCGGCAATGCGCAGATCCTCGAAGTCTTCACGATCTCCAAGGTCGGCAAGGTCGCCGGCTGCCGCGTCACCGATGGCGTCGTGCGCCGGGGCGCACGTGTGCGCCTCATCCGCGACAATGTCGTTATCCACGAAGGGGAGCTTTCGACGCTGAAGCGCTTCAAGGACGAGGTGCGCGAAGTGCAGACCGGCCAGGAGTGTGGCATGGCGTTCGCCAACTATCAGGACATGCAGAAGGGCGACGTCATTGAGTGCTTCGAGGTCGAAACGATCCAGCGAGCGCTCTGATCAGCAATTTTGTTGGATATTCGCGATGTCGGAGATGCGCAAATCCATAGTTCATGTCGAGACCACGTCGGCCGACTACGCCGCGGCCCAACGCGTATTAGGTCGCGATGCCCATGCACCATGGCGAACCTTGTTTTGGATAACGGCTGCGCTGGCGGTATTGATAGTCGCATGGCTCGGTATGACAGCCATCGTCGAGGAGGTTGTACCTCGCCCGGCCTATCTTGGCGCACTTGTCACGCTCCCAAGCGCCTGGATCATCTATTTCCAGTTTGTGCGGTACGCCAATAACAAGTCAATTCTCGATCCCAATGGATCATTTCTGACACCAACCGATATCGAGCTCGCGCCAGACGGCGTGCATTGGAGCAGCAAAAGAGGTGAAGGCCGAACCAATTGGAGCGCCGTGCATAAGATCGAGGAAACCAAGCAACACATCTATATATTTGTCGATCGTGCCGCCGCACATGTTCTTCCCAGGCGAAACTTCGCCACCCCCGAGGCAGCGACTGCCTTTGTGAAACTGGCCCTCCAATATTTTTCCGCTGGTCGCGCTCCAACGTCGGCTTGATGGCAGTGTCGCGACACAACGATCGTTCCGCCAATAAGGGCCCGAGCCAGCGCCAGCTCCGCGTCGGCGAAATGTTGCGCCACGCACTTTCGCACGTACTGCGTCGAGGCGAACTGCGCGATCCCGATCTCGCCGGCGTCTCGGTGACGATCACCCAGGTCAAGCCGTCGCCCGACATGCGCTATGCGACGATTTTCTGCGAGCCGCTCGGCGGCAAGAACGCCAAGACGGTCGTCGCGGCACTCAACCGGCATAAGGGATTTCTCCGCGGCGAGATGGGCCGCCTCATCGCGCTCAAATTCACGCCGGAGCTGCGCTTTCTCGAAGACGAATCTTTTGCCGAGGCGCAGAAGATCGAGTCGCTCCTCAGGTCTTCGCGTGTGGCGCGCGATTTGTCGACGCCGAAGCCGAACGACATGCCCGACGAAGACGACGTGGACTGAGCGATCAATGGCGCGCCGCATAAAGGGCCAGCGTGTGCATGGCTGGATGGTCATCGACAAGCCGGCCGGCATCACCTCGACGCAAGTCGTGGGCATCGTGAAGCGCGTCTTCGATGCGCAGAAGGCGGGCCATGCCGGCACGCTCGATCCGATGGCGACCGGAATATTGGCGGTCGCGCTGGGCGAGGCGACGAAGACCGTTCCGTACGCGATGGACGCGGAGAAGACCTACCGCTTTACCGCGTGCTGGGGTGAAGCGCGCGACAGCGACGATGCTGAAGGCGCCGTCACTGCCACCTCCTCCAAACGTCCGACGCGAGAGGAGATCGAGAGGGTCTTGCCGAGGTTTGTCGGGCACCTCGAACAGGTCCCTCCCGCCTACTCGGCGATCAAGGTTCACGGAGAGAGGGCCTATGACCTTGCCCGTGAGGGCGAAGCGATCGTGCTTGAGCCCCGCACCGTCCAAGTCTTTTCGGCAAGGCTCCTGGGCGTCCCCGACGACGACCACGCCGAGTTCGAAATCCGTTGCGGCAAAGGGACTTACGTCCGGGCATGGGTGCGCGATTTGGCGCAATCTCTGGGGACGCTGGGCCACGTTTCGGCGCTTCGCCGCACTCGGATCGGCGCCTTTTGCGAGAGGGATGCGATAGCACTGGAAACCCTCAAGGGTTTTATGCATATTCCGGCCGCTTTTGAGCACTTGAGGCCCATTTCGACCGCGCTGGACGGCATCCCGGCGTTGGCCGTCACAGGCCCGGATGCGGTACGCCTGAGAAGCGGCAACCCGATCCTGATCCGCGCGAACCAGTTCGCAAAGATCACGGAGGGCCGATCCGATGGTCCCGATCTTCAAGGGCTCACTGTTTTTCTCTCGACAGCTGAGGGCGAACCAGTGGCACTGGCCGAATTCGCACAGGGCGAGCTTAGGCCGTTTCGCGTATTCAACCTTTAGGACCCGGTGACCGATGATAACTGCCGAACGAAAGAAAGAAGTCGTTGCGAAATTCGCGACCAAGGAAGGCGACACAGGTTCGCCCGAAGTTCAGGTCGCCGTGCTTTCGGAACGCATCAACAACCTGACCGAGCACTTCAAAGCGCATAGCAAGGACAACCATTCGCGCCGCGGCCTCATCAAGATGGTGCAGACCCGTCGCAAGTTGCTCGACTATGTGAAGGCGACGGATGCCAAGCGCTACGAAGCGCTCATCGAACGCCTGGGCCTGCGCCGCTGAGCGGTTCGGTTTCAAGACAACGGGAATCCCGCGTGTGTTCGCGATGGTCGCGGACGCATGCTCATACGCGTTCCAGGGCATGGGCCCTGGAAGGCACACACGTACCGGCAGGAAGCCGGTAGCAAGCGCCGCGGCAATCCGGCCACGGCAGACGAAGAAAGAAGATAGAGATGTTTAATGTACAGAAGGAAAGTTTCGAATGGGGCGGCAGAACGCTGACGCTCGAGACCGGTAGAGTTGCGCGCCAGGCCGACGGCGCCGTCGTCGCGACCTACGGCGAGACCGTGGTGCTCGCGACCGTCGTTGGCGATGAGGCGCCCCGCGAAGGCGTGGATTTCTTCCCGCTCACCGTGAACTACCAGGAACGCTATTACGCGGCGGGCAAGATTCCCGGCGGCTATTTCAAGCGCGAACGCGCACCGACGGAACGTGAGACTCTGATTTCGCGGCTGATCGACCGTCCGATCCGCCCGCTATTCGCCGAAGGTTATCGCAACGAAACGCAGGTCGTGGTCCAGGTGCTGAGCCACGATATGGAGAATGACCCCGACATCGTCGGCATGATCGCTGCGTCGGCAGCACTGACGATTTCGGGCGTTCCCTTCATGGGTCCGATCGGGGCCGCACGCGTCGCCTGGATCAACGATCAGTATGTGCTGAACCCGCCTATCGACGACATGGTCAATTCCAAGCTCGACCTCGTCGTTGCCGGGACCTCCGATGCGGTTCTGATGGTGGAGTCCGAGGCGCAGGAGCTCTCGGAACAGGTGATGCTCGGCGCCGTCATGTTCGGCCATCGCGAGATGCAGCATGCGATCAACGCGATCATCCGCCTGGCCGAGAAAGCAGCGAAGGAGCCGCGTCCGGTTCCCGAAGATGCGCACGTCGCGGTTCGCGAGAAACTCAAATCGGTTGCCGGCAAGGAGCTCGCCGAAGCGTTCAAGATCGCGCAAAAGCATGTTCGCGGTGACGCCATTGCAGCCGTGCGCAAAAAGCTCGCAGCCGACTATGTCGGCGACGGCGAGGGCAAACTTGCCGCCAATACATTCTCCAACCTGATGCACGATGTGGAAGGTCACGTCATGCGCAACGCGGTGCTCGACACCAAAAGGCGCATCGACGGGCGCGACCTCGTCACCGTCAGGCCAATCATGGCGGAGGTTGGCGTGCTGCCGCGCACGCACGGCTCGGCGCTCTTCACCCGTGGCGAAACGCAGGCGCTCGTCATCTGCACGCTGGGCACGGCGGAGGATGAGCAGTTCGTCGACAGCCTGGAGGGTACCGGCAAGCAGACCTTCATGCTGCACTACAACTTCCCGCCCTACTCGGTCGGCGAGACGGGCCGCATGGGCGCGCCCAGTCGGCGCGATATCGGCCACGGCAAGCTCGCTTGGCGCGCCATCCATCCGCTTTTGCCGAGCAAGGAAGAGTTCCCCTACACGCTGCGCGTGGTCTCGGAGATCACCGAGTCCAACGGCTCGTCCTCCATGGCGACGGTGTGCGGCACCTCGCTTGCCTTGATGGACGCCGGTGTTCCTCTGAAGAAGCCGACGGCGGGCATCGCCATGGGCCTCATCCTGGAAGGGGAGCGCTATGCCGTGCTGTCGGACATTCTCGGCGACGAGGATCATCTGGGCGACATGGACTTCAAGGTGGCGGGCACCGAAGAGGGCATCACCTCGCTGCAGATGGACATCAAGATCGCCGGCATCACCGAGGAGATCATGCGCGTCGCGCTCGATCAGGCCAAAGGCGGGCGCATCCACATCCTGGGCGAGATGAACAAGGCGATCACCGGCGCCCGCGCCGAGCTTGGCGAGCATGCGCCACGCATAGAGCAGATCAAGATTCCGACCGACAAGATCCGCGAAGTGATCGGTTCAGGCGGCAAGGTGATCCGCGAGATCGTCGAAAAGACCGGTGCCAAGATCAACATCGAGGACGACGGCACGGTGAAGATTGCCTCCGCCGACGGCGAGTCGATCAAGGCAGCGCTCAAATGGATCAAGGGCATCGTGGCCGAGCCGGAAGTGGGCGAGATCTATGACGGCAAGGTCGTCAAGGTCATGGATTTCGGCGCCTTCGTGAACTTCTTCGGACCGAAGGACGGGCTCGTCCATGTCTCGGAGCTGGCGCCGCAACGCGTCAACAAACCGAGCGACGTGGTCAAGGAAGGCCAGCAGGTGAAAGTGAAGCTGCTCGGCTTCGATGATCGCGGAAAGGTGCGTCTGTCGATGAAGCAAGTCGACCAGACCACGGGCGAGGACATTTCGAAGAAGCCGAAAGTGGAAGCGCCGCCCGCCGCGCAATAGGCGGGCTCGCTTTCGAGGTTGGGCATGTTCGTCATCCTGCGCCTGATCAGTCTGGTGTTGATCGTCGCGGCGCTCCTCTTGTTGGGCGCCGACGCAATCTCGTCGCTGGAGAATGGCGGCAAGATCATCGTGCGTTCGCTCGATCAGATCTGGGCGACGCTGGACAAGCCAGGCGTGGACGCTTTCCACGCTTGGCTCGATCGCCACCTGGCTCCGGTTCTGGCGCACGGCGTTGCGGCGATCTTCACGCTTCCCGGTTGGGCGGCGACGGGTGTTCCCGGAACGGTGTTGGCGTTTCTCTTCGGTAGACGCGCGTCGGACGCCGCCTAGTTCAGCGGTTGGCGCCCGGAACCCAGAGCACGTCCTTCTTCCCGCCGTCATTGGCCGTGCGGCCGGCAACGAAGAGATGATCGGACACGCGGTTGATGTAGCGAAGCGCGACCGGACTGACCTTTTCGTGTTGCGCGAGTTCGACCATCAGCCGTTCGGCGCGTCGGGCGATTGTTCGCGCGAGATGCAGATAGGCAGCCGCGTTCGTGCCACCCGGCAGGACAAACGAATCGAGCGGCTTCAGGGCTTCGTTCATCAGGTCGATCTCGCGTTCGAGGCGCTCGACCTGGGAGTCTGCAATTCTGAGACGGCTCTCGCCACGGCGGCCATCAGGAGGTGTCGAAAGATCGGCACCGAGATCGAACAAGTCGTTCTGGATGCGGCCCAGCATCGTGTCCAACTCGTCGCGTGTGTGCAAGCGGGCGAGCCCGATCGCGGCATTGGTCTCATCCACCGTGCCATAGGCTTGGATACGCAGATCGTGCTTGGGGCGACGCGTGCCGTCGCCAAGCGCGGTTTCGCCCTTGTCGCCGCTCTTGGTGTAGATGCGATTCAACGTGACCATGCGCGCAAGGCTAGCGTGTAGCGCGCTCATCGGCAAAGGTGGGTTGCGGGCTCCGGCCTTGCAGTTATGATCCGCAGTCTTCCAACAAAAGTGTCACCAATGCCTGTCGCAGACCCTGAAATCGTCGAAGTCGCTGAAACCCGCGTCGCCTGCGAGGGCATCGGCGGGACGCTTGGCCATCCCAAGGTTTATCTCGAAATGGGCGACGAGAATTTCGTCGTTTGTCCTTATTGCGACCGGCGCTTCGTGCTGAAGGCGGGAGCCGAACGGCATTGAGCGCAAAAACCAAAGCGCTGGCAAAGGGCGATCACCTCTATCTGATCGACGGCTCGGGCTATCTCTTTCGCGCCTATCACGCGTTGCCGCCCCTGACGCGAAAGTCGGATGGGCTGCCGACCGGCGCCGTCTCCGGCTACTGCAACATGGTGTGGAAGCTGCTTGAGGACATGAAGGGCGGCGAACGGCCGACCCATCTGGCTGTGGTCTTCGATGCCGGCGAGGTGACCTTTCGCAACAAGCTCTATGACAAGTACAAGGCGAACCGGCCGCCGCCGCCGGAAGACCTGATTCCGCAATTTCCCCTGGTGCGCGATGCGACGCGCGCCTTCGGGGTCTCTTGCGTCGAGCAGAAGGGCTACGAGGCGGACGATCTGATTGCAACCTATGCTCGGATGGGCCGCGAGGTTGGGGCGCGCGTCACGATCATCTCCTCCGACAAGGATCTCATGCAGCTTGTCGTCGACGGCAAGGTCGAATTGTTCGACACGATGAAGAACAAGCGCATCGCATCGGCCGAGGTCATGGAAAAATTCGGCGTGCCGCCGTCCAAGGTGATCGAGGTGCAGGCGCTGGCCGGCGATTCGACCGACAATGTGCCCGGCGTGCGCGGCATCGGCGTCAAGACGGCGGCCGAATTGATCAACCTTTATGGCGACCTCGAGACGCTTTTGAAACGCGCTGGCGAGATCAAACAGCCCAAACGGCGCGAGACTTTGCTCGAGAACGCCGACAATGCGCGGATCTCGAAGAAGCTCGTGACTTTGGACGACAAGGCGCCGCTGCCGGAAGGACCCGAGCACTTCGCCGTCCACGAGCCCGAGCCGACAACGCTGATCGCGTTCCTCAAGAGCATGGAGTTCGCGGCCATCACCAAGCGCGTGGCGACGCGCTTTGGCATCGAGGATGTCGACGCGATTGCAGCGGCGGGCGGACCGGCGGCACAGCCGCCGGCATTGCAGGAAGAATCAGTGCGCCCAAGCGCCGCTGTCAGGGACAAGGACGCCGTGACCGTCGGCGCGGTCGCAGCACGTGCCGCGATTCTCCGCGCCATCGATCATAATGCCTATGAGACAGTGACATCGGTAAAGCGGCTCGACGACTGGGTAGAACGCGCACGTGAAACCGGTTTCGTCTGCGTCAATGCCAATACCTCGTCGTCCGATGCCATGCAGGCGGAGCTCTGCGGCGTCTCGCTCGCGGTCGCGCCCAACGAGGCTTGTTACATCCCTTGCGGTCACTCCAAGGGCAAAGGACTCGCGCTTGACGGCGGCAAAGGCGATCTCGAGCAGTTGCCGGAAAAGGACGTACTCGCGCGGCTCAAACCGCTTCTGGAAGACGACAGTGTTCTCAAGGTCGCGCAGAGTCTGAAATACGACTATCTCATCTTCCTCGAGCGCGGCATCCGCATCACGCCCTTCGACGACCCGATGCTGATCTCGTATGTGCTGGAAAGCGGCGTCCACGGCCACGGCATGGACGAACTATCGCAGCTGCATCTCAACCACGCGCCGATCGAGTTCGACTCCGTCGCCGGCAAAGGCCGGGAGAAGGTCAGCTTCGATCAGGTCGCGATCAAAGAGGCGACGCGCTATTCGGCCGAGCAGGCCGATGTGACCTTGCGCCTTTATCTCCTGCTGAAACCGCGTCTGGCCGTCCTGGGCAAGACGACGACGTATGAAACGCTCGAGCGCCCGCTGGTTCCCGTGCTCGCCGACATGGAGCGCGCCGGCGTCTCGATAGATCTCAATCTGTTGCGCAAACTCTCCAACGATTTCGCGCAGGATCAGGCCAAGCTCGAAAAACAGATCTACAAGCTCGCCGGCGAGGAATTCAACATCGGCTCGCCCAAACAGTTGGGCGACATCCTGTTCGGGAAATTCTCGTTGCCGGGAGGGCGCAAGACCCGGACCGGCGCCTGGTCGACCGACGTCGATATTCTCGAAGAAGTTGCGGCGCAGGGGCACGACATCGCCCAGAAAGTGCTGGATTGGCGCGGCTTGGCAAAATTGCGCGGCACCTATACCGATGCGCTGCCCAACTACATCAATCCCAGGACGGGGCGCGTCCACACCTCTTATGCAATGGCCGCGACCTCGACGGGACGGCTGGCATCGATCGATCCCAATCTGCAGAACATTCCGGTGCGCACCGAAGAGGGCCGCAAGATCCGCCAGGCCTTCATCGCGCCCAAAGGGACAAAGCTGATCAGCGCCGACTACAGCCAAATCGAGCTGCGTCTGCTGGCGCACATCGCCGACATCCCGCAACTGCGCAAGGCCTTTGCCGACGGCACGGATATTCATGCCATGACCGCGTCGGAGATTTTCTCGGTGCCGGTCAAGAACATGCCGGCCGAAGTGCGACGGCGCGCCAAAGCGATAAACTTCGGCATCATCTACGGCATCTCGGCGTTCGGGCTCGCCAACCAGCTCGGCATCGCGCGCGGCGAGGCCGACGATTACATCAAGAAGTATTTCCAGCGCTTTCCGGGCATTCGCGACTATATGGAATCAACCAAGGCATTCGCGCGCGAACACGGCTATGTCGAGACTTTGTTCGGCAGGCGCATGCACATTCGCGACATCAAGTCGACGATTCCGGGTCATCGTGGCGGCGCCGAGCGTGCCGCGATCAACGCGCCGATCCAGGGCAGCGCCGCCGACATCATCCGCCGCGCCATGGTGCGCCTGCCGCTCGCGTTATCCGACAGGAAGCTCAATGCGAAGATGCTCCTTCAGGTACATGACGAGCTCATCTTCGAGACGCCGGACGCCGAAATCGAAAAGACGCAAGAACTGGTTAAGGCGGTGATGGAGAAGGCGGCGCACCCCGCGATCCAACTTTTGGTGCCGCTGACGGTCGATGCGCGCGCGGCTGCGAATTGGGACGCCGCGCACTAGCTCATCCTTCGACAAGCTCAGGATGAGGGCATGATACAATTCCTCATGCTGAGCCTGTCGAAGCATAATTACTCTTCGTATTCGAACTCGATCAGATAGACCTTCTCGCCGGGGCCGTGCTTCGCGACCTTGAGCAGATCGACGACGCCGGCAAAGCCGGACCGCCTGGCGAGCGCCGGCGTGATGTCGGAAAGCGCGATCTGGCGGATCGATTGCACCACAATGTGGCCGCGTCCCATCGGATAGCGGCCGCCGGCTTTGACATGCGGTCGTTGCCAGATGCGTACGCTGCACGTGACGTCGCCGCGCATGACGGGTTCGCGAAGGCGCTTGGTGAATTGCATTGCTCAGTCAGGCAGGGTTGGCATGACTGGAAAGATCCAGGATCGTCGGCGTGTCACCGCAGAGCGCACATCCGGGATCGCGTTTGAACGTCACAGTGCGAAAGCGCGTCGCCAAAGCTTCGTAGATCAGGAGCCGTCCCGACATACTGTCGCCGACGCCGGTGATTTCCTTGATCACTTCCAGGGCCTGCAGCGTGCCCATGACTCCGGCGGCTGCGCCGAGCACACCCGTTTCCGAACAGGAGCGCGCCGTCCCTGGCGGCGGCGCTTCGGGAAAGAGGCAGCGATAACAGGGGCCCGTATGATCATGCGCCTTGAAAGTGGCGAGCTGTCCGTCGAATTCGGTGACGGCAGCAGACACCAGCGTGCGCTTGGCGAAGTAACAAGCGTCATTGACGAGAAAACGCGTCGGGAAATTGTCCGAACCGTCCGCGACCACATCGTAGCGCGCGATGAGATCAATCGCGTTATCCACAGTAACGCGAGCGGCGTGGCGCTCGACTTTCACGCCGGGATTGAGCGCATTGATCATTTGGGCAGCGGAATCTGTCTTGAGATGGCCGACCTGATCGGTCGCGTGCACGATCTGTCGTTGGAGATTGGAGAGACTGACGGTGTCGAAATCGACGATCCCGAGCGTGCCGACGCCGGCGGCTGCCAGATAAAGCAGGACCGGGCTGCCAAGTCCGCCGGCTCCGACGACCAACACCCGTGCGGCACGGAGTCTTGCCTGCCCTGGGCCGCCGACCTCGCGCAACACGATGTGGCGGGCGTAGCGCTCAACTTCCTCGTCGCTCAGGCTCATCAAGGGGTCTTAGCGTTTCTAAAGCGCCGATAAAACCCGGTGGAACGTTGGTTCCAGGCCCCGAAAAGCGGACGGCGTCGTTTCTAACCCGTTGTATCTGGCTATATTTACCTGGTAACCGCCTTTGGTTCTTCGGTTGAAGCCAAGGGTGGCACCCTCTATTTTGGACACATATAAGACCGAGTCCGCGGGCCACGCGGCGCCGGGTGGAAAGCGTTTTTTCAGAGGTATTTTCAATGTCGAATGACGGGCCCAGCGGTCTGGAACAACAAGGCTTTCGCAATCTCAAGAAGGCTCATTGGAATCTGAGCGCGCCGGAGCTTTATGAAATCGCCGTCGCGCGCGGCGAAGGGCGCGTCGCCAAGAATGGACCGCTTGTGGTTCTCACCGGCCAGCACACGGGCCGCTCGGCATCCGACAAATTCGTCGTGCGCGATGAAGCGAGCGAAGACCAGGTCTGGTGGGACAACAACAAGGCGATGACGCCGGCCCATTTCGACGCGCTGCATGCCTCGATGCTGGCCTATGCGCAGGGCCGCGAATTGTTCGCCAAGGATCTTTTCGGCGGTGCGGATCTCAGTCACCGCCTGCCCGTGCGCATCATCACGGAATATGCCTGGCATTCGCTGTTCGTGAATCAGCTCTTGATCCGCCCGACGGCGGAGCAGCTCAAGGGCTTCTCGCCCGAGTTCACCATCATCGATTTTCCCGGCTTCGAAGCCGACCCCAAGCTGCATGGCTCGGCGAGCGGCACCGTGATCGCGGTCAATTTCACCAAGAAGTTGGTGCTCATCGGCGGCACCTCCTACGCCGGCGAGATGAAGAAATCGGTCTTCACGATTCTCAACTATCTCTTGCCGGCGAAGCGCGTCATGCCGATGCACTGCTCGGCCAATGTCGGCAAGGACGGAAAAGCCGCGATCTTCTTCGGCCTTTCCGGCACCGGCAAGACGACGCTGAGCGCCGATGCGTCGCGCACGCTGGTCGGCGACGACGAGCATGGCTGGAGCGAGCATGGCGTCTTCAATTTCGAAGGCGGTTGCTATGCCAAGGTCATCAAGCTTTCCAGGGAAGCTGAGCCGGAAATTTATTCCACGACCGAGCGCTTCGGCACGGTCTTGGAAAACGTCGTGATGGACCCGAAGACGCGCGAGCTCGATCTCGACGATGCGCGCCATGCCGAAAACACGCGCGCCGCCTATCCGATCGATTTCATTCCGAACGCGAGCGAAACCGGCAGGGCCGGTCATCCCAAGAACGTCATCATGCTGACCGCCGATGCCTTTGGCGTCCTGCCCCCGATCGCCAAACTGACGCCGAGCCAGGCGATGTATCACTTTCTCTCAGGCTTCACCGCCAAGGTGGCAGGCACTGAAAAAGGTCTCGGCAAGGAACCGCAGCCGACCTTCTCGACCTGCTTCGGCGCGCCTTTCATGCCGCGCCACCCGTCGGAATACGGCAATTTGCTGCGTGATTTGATCGGCCTGCATCAGGCCGATTGCTGGCTGGTCAATACGGGTTGGACCGGCGGCGCGTTCGGAACCGGCTCGCGCATGCCGATCAAGGCGACGCGCGCTCTTTTGGCCGCCGCCCTGGACGGTTCGCTCGCCACTGCGGAAATGCGGGTCGATCCGCACTTTTCGTTCCGCGTGCCGGTTGCAGTCAAAGGCGTCGACGCCAAGATTCTCAATCCGCGCGATACCTGGGCCGACAAGAAGGCTTATGACGCGCAGGCCAGGAAGCTGGTGGCCATGTTCCAGGAGAATTTCAAGAAGTTCGAGTCGCATGTCGGGCCCGACGTGCTGCAGGCCGCGCCGCACCTCGCCGAAGCGGCGGAGTAACCGGGAGCGCAGCGATGGTCACCTCGCTGGGATTGAACCACATCAATCTGAACGTCAGCGATCTTCAGCGCTCGGAGCGCTTCTATCTCGCTGCATTTGGTCTGGAGGTTCGCTTCCGCGAGGGCGAAGACATGGTCTTCGTCGGCTCGCCGGGCGCGCACGATCTCATCACGCTCTGTCAAGCCAAGCCCGGCGAAGCGATCGGCAATGGCGGCGTCTCGCATTTCGGATTCCGTGCGCAACCGTCGGAATTCGACGCGATGGTCGAGCAGATTGAGCGGGCGGGCGGCACGTTGCTACGGCGCGGACATCATTCGCAAAGCACACCATTTGCCTATTTCAGCGATCCGGACGGCTATACGATCGAGCTCGGTGCCTGAGGGCTCTCACTTTTGGCGATACAGCCAGACGCGGGCAGGCGGCAGATTGAAGAGTACAAGCGCCGCAAGCGTAACGGTGACGCCTGGAGGTGCTGCAACGGGCGCGTGCAGGCCATAGGAGAACTGCACCAGTGGCGCGCCCGGCTTCAGGCGTGCGAGCAAACCTTGCAAAAAGCGTTTGCGGCGTTCGAGGCTGTGGTTCAGGAGCGGCACGCCGGAAATGATGCCCGCAAACGGTTCGTGCTCGCCGAGCATGCGATCGAGATCAAACGCATCGCCGCGGATGAGCCTGATGCGGGGAAAGCGCTGCGCGATCAGGCGCGCGAATTCCGGATCATATTCGATTGCCGTGATCTGGTCCGGCGATACGCCGCGCTCAATGAGTGCCTGGGTGGCGACACCGGTTCCTGGACCAATCTCGAGAATCGTCCCCTTGGTCGGCATCTGGGCGGCGATGGCGTTGGCAAGAGCCCGGCTCGACGGCGCGATCGCGCCCACCAGCTTCGGCTTCGCCACAAGGCGGCCGATAAAGCGCAGGCTGTCGGACATCGCGGTTCCCATGGCAGGGCCGAAGGTAGGGGGTGGCTCATCCCTCGACAAGCTCAGGATGAGGTATTCACTCGCGGGTGTTGAAGAACAACAATCTCGCTGCCCGAATGTTCCCTAGTTCTTGGCAGCCGGATTGAGGAAACTCTTGGCCTTGGCGAGCCAGCTTTCGCTCGCGGGATTACAGCCCTCATCGTTGAGCTGATCGAATTCGCGCAACAGTTCCTTCTGCCGCTTGCACAGCTTGACCGGCGTTTCGACCGCGATCTCGATATAGAGATCGCCGTGCATGCCGCCGCCGCGCAAGACCGGCATGCCCTTGCCGCGCAGCCGGAACTGGCGGCCCGTTTGCGTGCCTTCGGGAAGCGTGACCTTGGCTTGGCCGCCGTCGAGCGTGGGTACTTCGATCACACCGCCAAGCGCGGCAAGCACAAATGACACCGGCGCATGACAATAGAGATCGTGTCCATCACGCTGGAACATTTCGTGCGCCTTGACCGACACGAAGATGTAGAGATCGCCCGGCGGTCCGCCGTTCATGCCGGCCTGACCTTCGCCGGAGAGACGGATGCGCGTGCCTTCTTCGACGCCGGCCGGGATGTCGACGCTGAGCGTGCGCTCCTTCTGCACGTGACCGCTGCCTTTGCAGGGCTTGCAGGGATGCTTGATGATTTTGCCGTTGCCTTTACAGCCGGGGCAGGTGCGCTCGATGGTGAAGAAGCCCTGCTGCGCGCGAACTTTGCCGATGCCCGAGCAGGTCGGGCATTGCTCGGCCTTGTGTCCCGGCTCCGAACCGCTGCCGCCGCACGCCTCGCAGGCGACCGCGCTCGGCACCTTGATCTGGACGTTGCGACCCTTGAACGATTCCTCGAGCGTGACTTCCAGATTGTAACGCAGATCGCCGCCGCGATTCTGCCGTCGCGCGCGGCGCCCGCCCATGAATTCGCCGAACAGGTCGTCGAACACGTCGGTGAAGGAAGAGGCGAAGTCGAAGCCGCTCGGTCCGCGGCCGTGCATGCCGTTCTCGAACGCGGCATGGCCGAAGCGATCATAGGCGGCGCGCTTTTGATCGTCCTTCAGGACGTCATAGGCTTCGTTGATTTCCTTGAATTTGACTTCGGCGGTGTGATCTCCGGGGTTGCGATCCGGATGCAGCTCCATGGCGAGCTTGCGATATTTTGCCTTCAGTTCGGCGACGTTGGCATCCTTCTGGCAACCAAGCGTCTCGTAGTAGCAGCGCTTCATGGCTCAGCAATCAGGCATCAGGGATCGGGTATCAGAATGCAAAGGTGTCATAGCGCATCGCCCATGTTCTGATCCCCGATTCCTGTTCTCTGATCCCTGACTTACGCCGCGCCCTTCTTCTTGTCGTCGTCGACTTCCGAGAACTCCGCATCGACGACATTGTCGTCGGGCTTGGAGCCTCCGGCCTGGTCGTCCGGCGGCGTCGTGCCGTCGCCACCTTGCGATGCCTGACTTGCCTTGTACATCGCTTCACCAAGCTTCATCGAAGCCTGGGCCAGCGCCTGGGTCTTGGCCTGGATGCTTTCCACATCGTCGCTCTTGACCGCTTCCTTCAAGGTCGCGATCGCATTCTCGATGTTGGTGCGTTCGCCGGCGTCGATCTTGTCGCCATGCTCGGACAAGGCCTTCTCCGTCGAATGGACCAGTGCATCGCCCTGGTTCTTGGCTTCGACCAGCTGACGGCGCTTCTTGTCTTCCGCAGCGTGGCTTTCGGCTTCCTGCACCATCTTCTTGATGTCGGCTTCCGAGAGGCCGCCAGAGGCCTGGATGCGGATCTGCTGTTCCTTGTTGGTCGCCTTGTCCTTCGCGGTGACCGAGACGATGCCGTTGGCATCGATGTCGAAGGTGACTTCGACCTGCGGCACGCCGCGCGGGGCCGGCGGAATGCCCATCAAGTCGAATTGTCCGAGCAGCTTGTTGTCCGCCGCCATTTCGCGTTCGCCTTGGAAGACTCGGATGGTCACGGCAGTCTGATTGTCCTCAGCCGTCGAGAAGATTTGCGACTTCTTGGTCGGGATCGTGGTGTTGCGATCGATCAGGCGCGTGAAGACGCCGCCCAGCGTCTCGATGCCGAGCGACAATGGCGTGACGTCGAGGAGGAGAACGTCCTTCACTTCGCCCTTGAGCACGCCGCCCTGAATCGCCGCACCGATGGCGACGACTTCGTCCGGGTTGACGCCCTTGTGCGGCTCCTTGCCGAACAACTGCTTGACGACTTCCTGCACCTTGGGCATGCGCGTCATTCCGCCGACCAGGATCACTTCGTCGATCTGGTTGGCCGACACGCCGGCATCCTTGAGCGCTTGCTTCACAGGGCCGATGGTCTTCTGGATCAGATCGTCGACCAAGGCTTCAAGCTTGGCGCGCGTGATCTTGATCGTCAGATGCTTCGGGCCGGAAGCGTCGGCCGTGATGAAGGGCAGGTTCACTTCCGTCTGCGCCGCGCTCGAAAGCTCGATCTTGGCTTTTTCCGCGGCGTCCTTCAGACGCTGCAAGGCCAGGCGGTCGCTGCGAAGATCAATACCGTTCTCTTTCTTGAATTCGTCGGCGAGATAGTTGACCAGGCGCTGGTCGAAGTCTTCACCGCCGAGGAAGGTGTCGCCGTTGGTGGACTTCACCTCGAACACGCCATCGCCGATCTCGAGCACCGACACGTCGAAGGTGCCGCCGCCAAGGTCATAGACTGCGATCGTGCCGGAGCCCTTCTTGTCGAGGCCATAGGCGAGGGCGGCCGCGGTCGGTTCGTTGATGATGCGAAGAACTTCAAGGCCAGAGATCTTGCCGGCGTCCTTGGTCGCCTGGCGCTGCGCGTCGTTGAAGTAGGCGGGAACCGTGATGACGGCTTGCGTCACCTTTTCGCCGAGATGGGCTTCGGCGGTTTCCTTCATCTTCTGCAGGATGAAGGCGGAAATTTCCGACGGCGAAAAACGCTTGGCGTCGCGGCCCTGGACCCAGGCGTCGCCATTGTCGGCCTTGATGATCTTGTACGGCACCATGCCGATGTCCTTTTGGGTCATCGGATCGTCGAAGCGCCGGCCGATCAGGCGCTTGATGGCGAAGTAGGTGAATTCGGGATTGGTGACCGCCTGGCGCTTGGCCGGCTGGCCGATGAGGCGTTCGCCGTCCTGAGCGAAGGCCACGATGGAGGGCGTAGTACGCGCGCCTTCCGCATTTTCGATGACTTTGGGGGCCGAGCCCTCCATGACCGAGACACACGAATTGGTCGTACCCAGGTCGATACCGATGACTTTAGCCATGTTGTTTTCCTTCCTTGGAGCGGCGGGTTCCTGGCCCCGAAGGCGCCTTCCGGCCCGTCCTCTTTGAATCAATTGGCAAAACCGGCAAATGGCTTAAATCCATGCCGGTCCAAGGGGGTATATAGGGACGGGGTCGGGTCCCTGCAAGCGGTGAAGTCCAGTCGATTGGGCCGATTTTGCCGCATCGGGATAGGTGTCGAAGCAGCCTACAGAATTTGTCAGACCGAATACGAGCGAGGGCGATCCTCACAGCATGACCACGACACCCATCGCCCACTCCGCACGGCTCGGAGACTGGTCCCTCTTTGTTCCCAAGCTCGTCACCGTCTTCCAAGAAGGCTACGACCGCGCGAGCTTCAAGGCCGACATTTTCGCCGGATTGACCGTCGCCATCGTGGCGATGCCGCTCTCCATGGCGCTCGCCATCGCGAGTGGCGTCGGTCCCGAGCGCGGACTCTTCACCGCCGTCGTCGCCGGCGCGCTGATCTCCGCCTTGGGTGGAAGCCGGCATCAGATCGGCGGACCCACGGGCGCCTTCGTCGTCGTAGTGTTCAATGTCGTCGCCCGCTTTGGCTATGACGGGCTCGCTGTCGCAACCTTGATGGCCGGCGCGATGCTGGTCGCGGCGGGATTTGCGCGGCTCGGCACCTTCATCAAATACATTCCCTATCCGGTGGTGACGGGATTCACGACCGGCATCGCGCTCATCATCTTCTCCAGCCAGATCGGCGATCTGTTGGGTCTTTCGCTCGCGCATGTGCCCGGCGATGTCGTCGGCAAATGGCAGGCCTATCTTGCTGCGATGGGAAGTTTTCGCTGGCAGGCGCTGGCTATCGCGGCCTGCACGCTCGGCGGCATCCTCGCCGTGCAGCGGCTTGCGCCACGTCTACCGGCATTTCTGTTGATCATCGCCTTCGCATCGGCCGTCGCGTTGATCCTGCACTTTCCCATCCAGACGATCGGAACGCGTTTCGGAGAAATTCCGAACATGCTGCCGGCGCCACACCTTCCGACCTTCACGCTCGCAGAACTGCGTCTGTTGTTCCCATCGGCCTTCACAATCTTCCTGCTCGGTGGAATCGAGTCGCTGCTCTCCGCCGTCGTCGCCGACGGCATGACGGGTCGACGGCATCGTTCCAATGGTGAACTCGTGGCGCAAGGCATCGCCAATATGGCCAGTGCGTGCATGGGCGGAATTCCGGCGACGGGGGCGATCGCGCGCACGGCCACCAACATCCGCTCGGGCGCGCGCACGCCGGTTTCCGGCATCGTTCATGCGCTGGGCGTACTCGTCATGATGATGGCGCTGGCGCCACTCGTGTCTTTCATACCGCTCGCCGCGCTCGCTGCCGTTCTCCTTGTCGTGTGCTGGAACATGGCGGAACTTCGGGAGTTCGTCAGCATCCTGCGCGGCCCGCGCGGCGACATGCTGCTCCTGCTCGTGACGTTCGGCCTGACAATCCTGGTCGACCTGTCGATCGCGATCAGCGTCGGCGTGGTTTTGTCGTCCGTAATCTTCATGCATCGCATGGCGCTGGCCGTGGAAGCGCAAACCGGCGTCGCGCTGATCGAAGGTGATGCCGAGGAAGGTGCGCCGGATACGGCGCTCGAAAGAGCGCAATTGCCGCGCGGTGTCGAAGTCTTCAGCCTCTCGGGTCCGTTCTTCTTCGGCGCCGCGGCGCACTTCGAACAGATGCTGGCGCGTACCGGCGGGCGGCCGCGCGTGCTCATCCTGCGTATGGATGATGTTCCGCTCATTGATTCAACCGGCGCCAAGATTCTCAAGAAATTCGTGGATTCTGCGCGCGCCAAGGGCACGACGATCATCCTCGACGGCTTGCGCAGAGGTCCAGGCGAAGCGCTCGACGCCATGCAGGTCGAAGCGCCGCGTGCCGCGACCTTCGACGAGGCGGTTTCACAGGCAAGGACGCTGCTCGCCGGTTAGCGCGCCGCGTGATCCGCCAGGATGTCGGCGATACAGGCGCTGACCTTCTTGGCGGTTGGGATGTGCAGGAATTCGTTGGGACCGTGCGCGTTGGAATGAGGCCCAAGAACACCGGTGACCACGAACTGCGTCTCTGGATATTTTTCGCCCAACATCGCCATGAACGGAATCGAGCCGCCCTCGCCCATGAAGGCGACGGGCTTGCCGAAATGCGCGGCGCTCGCCTTGCTCAGGGATGTCGCGAGCCATGGCGCGAGTTTCGGCGCGTTCCAACCCGTCTGGCTGTCTTCCGCGTCGAAGATAACTTCGGCGCTATAGGGCGCGCTCTTCTCGAGCTCGCGCTTGAGCGCTGCTGTTGCCTTGGCCGCATCGCAGGTCGGCGGCAAACGGACGCTGAGCTTAGCGGTGGAATAAGGCAGGAGCACATTGCCGCCGTTTTCCGGCAAGGGATAACCGTCCATCGCGAGGACGGCGAGTTGCGGCCGCCAGGTACGGTTGAGGATGAGCTCGGTCAGGTCCGAGGCCATCGGCTTGGTGGCGCCCGCGAGCGGCATCTTGGTATAGACCTCGTCGCCAAGAATTTTTGCGGATGCGCGCGCCTGTTCCAGCCGATCGGGCGGTACCTGGACGAACAGTTCGTCCATTTTCATCTGCCCGCTCGCCTCGTCCTCGATTCTGGAGATCAGGCCCCGCAGGACTCGAAACGACGATGGAACGACTCCGCTGGCGTCGCCCGAGTGCACGCCTTCGGTCAGGACGCGCACCGTGAGATTGCCGCTGGCGATGCCGCGCAGGCTCGTCGTCAACCAGAGCTGATCGTAGTTGCCGCAACCGGAATCGAGACAAACCACGAGATCCGGCGTGCCGATGCGCGCCGACAGGTGATCGATATAGAAGGGCAGGTCGTAGCTGCCGGATTCCTCGCATGCCTCGATGCAGATGACACAGCGCGCGTGCTTCTTCTCGTCTTCGCGTAGGGACAACAGCGCGGCAAGCGCGGCGAACATGGCATAGCCGTCGTCGGCGCCACCGCGCCCGAACAACTTGTCGCCCTGCATCACGGGTGTCCATGGCCCGGTGCCCTCAGTCCAACCCACCATTTCCGGCTGCTTGTCGAGGTGGCCATAGAGCAGAACCGTGCCCCTCGCTTCGCCTGGAATTTCCATGAAAATGAGCGGTGTGCGCTTGGGCAGACGAACGACCTCCAGCGTCGCGCCGGGTAAGGCCGCGATCTTCCCGCGCGCCCAGGTCTCGAACAGAGCGACGGCCCGATCCATATGGCCGTGCTTTTCCCAATCCACATCGAAGTACGGCGACTTGTTCGGTATGCGGATATAATCGGTCAGAGTCGGAACGATTTCGTCGTCCCAGATGCGATCGATGAAGGGCGGTACCGTCATGTGTGTGCTCGTTGAATAGCGCTGCACTATAGCGCGGCGATGACTGCCGCGTTGTAAATCTCGCTCATCTTTGCGCCCAACGGCGCGATCTGAACCGGTTTTTCCAGACCGACGAGCAACGGGCCCATCATCGACACGCCGCCAAGCTGCGACAGGAACTTGGTGGAGATCGCCGCCGAATGGATCGCCGGCATGATCAGGACATTCGCCGTGTCGGTCAGGCGGCAGAAAGGGTAGAGCAGCATCTTCTCGCGATCGAGCGCCGCATCGACGGCTATCTCGCCGTCATATTCGAAATCGACGCCGCGCTTGTCGAGAATGTTCACCGCCTCGACGATGCGTTCGCTGCGTTCGCTGCGAGGAAAGCCGAACGTCGAGGATGCAAGCAGCGCCACGCGCGGTACGAATCCGAAACGGCGCGCCACGCCTGCGGTCTGCACTGCGATATCGGCCAGCTCTTCCGATGTCGGCATCTCGTGCACGCTGGTGTCGCCGACGAAGACGATACGCCCCTTGGCAAAGATCAGCATCACGCCGACGGGCCGCTCGCCCCTCGGCGGATCGAGCACGAGACGGACATCGCCAAGCGCCGTCGCGTAGTTCCGGGTCGCGCCGGTCACCATGGCATCGACATGGCCTGCCGCCAGCATCGACGCCGCGAACACATTGCGATCGTTGCTGACCAGGCGCACCGCATCGCGATAAAGCGCGCCGCGCCGTTGCAGACGCTTGTAAAGCGCTTCGGCGTAAGGTTGTGTTTCCTTCGCCGAGTGGGGCACGCGGATTTCGAGCGACGTCTCCTCGAACCCGGCTTTGCGTATGCCGGCGCGGATGATTTCTTCGCGCCCGACAAGGATCGCCTTGCCGAGACCGGAATTCTGGAAGGCGGCCGCGGCGCGTATGACGGATTCCTCTTCGCCTTCCGCGAACACGACGCGCTTGGGATTGGCGCGCACGCCGGCGGTGATGCGCTGGAACAGGTCCGCGGAGGGATCGAGGCGCGCGGAAAGCTGGAAGCTATAGGCATCCAGATCCTTGATTTGCCGCCGCGCCACGCCCGACTTCATCGCAGCTTCGGCGACAGCGCGCGAGACGCGGCTGATCAGGCGCGGATCGAACGGCACCGGAATGATGTAGTCCGGTCCATAGACCGGGCGCGCGCCGCGATAGGCGGCTGCCACTTCGTCGGGCACATCCTCGCGCGCCAGTTCGGCGAGTGCGTGGGCGGCGGCGATCTTCATTTCTTCATTGATGGTCTTGGCGCGCACGTCGAGCGCGCCGCGGAAGATATAGGGAAAGCCCAAGACATTATTGACTTGGTTGGGATAGTCGCTGCGGCCGGTGGCAACGATCGCGTCGGGGCGCACCGCCTTGGCATCTTCCGGCGTGATCTCGGGATCGGGATTGGCCATGGCGAAGATGATCGGCGCCTTGCGCATGCTCTTGACCATGGCTTGCGTCATGGCCCCTGCCACGGAAAGCCCTAAGAAGACATCGCTGTCCTTGACGGCATCCTCGAGCGTGCGGGCTCTGGTTTCTACTGCGTGCGCGGACTTCCACTGGTTCATGCCTGCCGTGCGGCCGCGATAAACTACGCCCTTCGAGTCGCACAGAATCGCATTCGCATTGGGCAAGCCCATCGACTTCAAGAGCTCGAGACAAGCGATTCCGGCCGAGCCCGCACCGTTGACGACGACGCGGATGTCCTTGATCGAGCGGCCGGTCAGATGCAGGGCATTGATGACGCCGGCGGTGGAGATGATGGCAGTGCCATGCTGATCGTCATGGAACACCGGAATGTCCATCATCTCGCGCAAGCGCTCTTCGATGACGAAACAGTCCGGTGCCTTGATGTCTTCGAGATTGATGCCGCCGAAGCTCGGACCGAGATACCGCACCGCGCCGATGAATTGATCGATGTCGGAGGTCCCGATTTCAAGATCGATCGCATCGACATCGGCGAAGCGCTTGAAGAGAACGGCCTTGCCCTCCATCACCGGCTTGGAGGCGAGCGCGCCCAGATCGCCCAGGCCCAGAATCGCCGTCCCGTTGGTAATGACCGCGACGAGATTGCCTTTGGACGTATATTCATAAGCGAGGTCGGGATTGTCGGCGATCGCGCGCACCGGCACGGCGACGCCGGGCGAATAGGCGAGCGACAGGTCGCGCTGCGTCGCCATCGGCTTGGTCGGCGTGATCTCGAGCTTTCCAGGCTTGGGCTGCGCATGGAAAGCGAGCGCCTCGTCCTGCGTAAAGGAAGGCCTGCGGATGTCGGACATGGATTGTCACACCAGAACCAATCCACAGAATATCCCTTTTTGTCGGCCTGTCTTTCAATGGCTTAGGCCTGACGGCCGCTGCGGCGTGTTAACGTCGGGCCATGAACGAGAAGCCGCCGGATTTGCCTGAAACTGCGCCGGGTTCGACGCCCATGATGGCGCAGTATCTCGAGATCAAGGCGGCGCATACCGACTATCTCCTGTTCTACCGCATGGGCGATTTCTACGAGCTCTTCTTTGCCGATGCCGTGAAGGCCGCCGAAGCGCTGGACATCGCACTGACAAAGCGCGGCCGCCATCTCGGCGAAGACATCGCCATGTGCGGCGTACCTGTGCATGCGGCGGATTCCTATCTGGAGAAGCTGATCCGCAAGGGCTTTCGGGTCGCCGTTTGCGAGCAGATCGAGGATCCGGCCGAAGCGAAAAAGCGCGGCTACAAAGCCGTCGTGCAACGGCAGGTGATCCGGCTGGTGACGCCAGGGACGCTGACCGAGGATTCCCTGCTCGAGGCGCGGAGCGCCAACGTGCTCGCGGCGCTCGGCCGGGCTTCCGGTTCGTTTGCGCTGGCGGCGGCTGATATTTCGTCGGGCAGCTTTTTCGTCTCGCCTGTCGAGCCGGAAGACATCGCCACCGAACTGGCACGCATCGCGCCCCGCGAGTTGCTCGTGCCTGACATGCTGCTCGCCGACGAGACCTTGGCGCCCCTGCTGAAAGCATTCGGCGCGGGACTATCGCCGCTGCCATCGATCAAGTTCGATTCCGCCGCCGGTGAGCGCGCTCTCAAAGCACAATATAAAGTGGCGAGCCTCGCCGGCTTCGGCGTCTTCAGCCGCGCCGAACTCTCCGCGGCCGGCGCGCTCGCCTCTTATCTCGACCTGACGCAAAAGGGCAATCGCCCGGCGTTGCAGAATCCCACGCGCATCGCGTCGCGCGCTTTCATGGGGATCGACGCCGCCACGCGGCGCAATCTGGAACTCAGCGAAACGCTTTCGGGAGCGCGCAGGGACAGCCTCCTCGCCGTGATCGACCGCACGGTGACGGCGGCGGGCGCGCGCGAACTGGCGACGCGATTGGCCGCGCCCTTGCTCGACGGTGCCGCCATCGCCCGGCGGCACAATGCCGTGGCGTTCTTCAAAGATGAGACTGACGTGCGTCGCGCCATGCGCGAGGAATTGCGCCGGGTGCCGGACATCGCGCGCGCCTTGGCGCGGATATCCGTCGGTCGCGGTGGGCCGCGCGATCTCGCCAATCTTCGCGACGGAATCAAATGCTCGCGCGTCTTGCGCAATAAGCTCAAGCTCGACGATCCGCTAAAGCCGTCGGCCGGCGAAGTCGACGAAGCTCTTTCGGCTCTCATCGCCGCCATCGCCGAGGTTTCGCGCGTGACGGACCGGCTGGAGCAGCTTCTGGTTCCCGAGCCGCCTTTCTTCGCGCGTGACGGCGGCTTCATCGCGGCCGACGTGCATGCGCCGTTGGACGATGTCAGACGGTTGCGCGATGAATCGCGCCGCGTCATCGCCAGCCTCGAAGCACGCTACAAGAACGACAGCGGCGTTTCCCAGCTGCGCATAAAGCATAATGGCGTACTCGGCTATTTCATCGAAGTGACACCGCAGCATGCCGACAAGCTGCAAGCCGACGGCAACCGCGCTCTCTTCCGTCATCGCCAGACGATCGGCAGCGCCGTGCGCTTTTCAACCGACGAGCTCGCGACGCTCGCAAGTCGCATCGCTCAGGCCGCCGAACAGGCACTCGCGCTCGAGCGTGAACTGTTCGACAGCCTGTGCGCCAGTGTTCTGGAGCATGCGTCATCGTTGACCACAATCGCCAGCGCACTTGCGGTGATCGACGTGGCGGCTGCGCTCGGCGAACTCGCGGCCACGTCGCGTTTCACGCGTCCAGCCATCGACGACAGCCTCGCCTTCCACATCGAGCGCGGCCGTCATCCGGTGGTCGAAGCCGCTCTTTCTGCCCAGCACGCGCAACCGTTCGTTCCCAATGATTGCGATTTGTCCGCCGATGGCGTTGGTCGGCTTTGGCTCGTCACTGGTCCGAACATGGCCGGCAAATCGACGTTCCTGCGCCAGAACGCACTGATTGCGATCCTGGCGCAGGCCGGCTCATTCGTGCCCGCCGAGAAGGCGCATATCGGGATCGTCGATCGCCTCTTCAGCCGCGTCGGCGCGGGCGATGATCTCGCCTCAGGGCGCTCCACCTTCATGGTCGAGATGGTCGAGACTGCCGCCATCCTCAATCAGGCGACGGAACGAAGCCTCGTCATCCTCGACGAAATTGGCCGCGGCACCGCTACCTTCGACGGCCTCGCCATTGCCTGGGCGACGGCCGAACATCTGCACGAGAAGAACAGGAGCCGCGCACTCTTTGCCACGCACTATCATGAAATGACCGCGCTGGCGGAGCGGCTCTCCTCGCTCGCCTGCGTGACGATGCGCGTGCGCGAATGGAACGACACGATCGTGTTCCTGCACGAAGTCGCGCCGGGCGCCGCGGACCGCTCCTACGGCATTCACGTCGCGAAGCTCGCCGGGCTGCCGGCGGCCGTGGTGGCGCGTGCCGAGGACGTGTTGCGCGCGCTCGAAGAAGGCCGCGAGGGCCATAAACCGCTCGCCAGGATCGGCGATCTGCCGCTCTTCGCCGCCAGCGTGCCGACCAAGCCGGTGAAGCCGAACGGCTTCGAAGAGGCCATCCGCGCCATCGAACCGGACACGCTGACGCCGAAGGAAGCCTTGGAGCTGATCTATCGGCTTAAATCCATCAAGCCATAGGCCTTAGACGGCCTTGCCGCTTTGCCCGCGATGGTGTCAGCATTCAGGCTTATGAGCGAGCCCATCCGCGAGCGACCGCGCAAATTCCTCGTCGTCGTCGACAAGACCGAAGAGTGCCGGGTCGCGGTGCGCTTCGCCTCGCGACGGGCAAAGCACACGGGTGGTCGCGTCACGCTGCTTTGTGTCGCGCAAGCGGCCGATTTCCAGCAATGGCGCGGCGTCGAGTCGATCATGCGCGCCGAGGCACGCGAGGAAACCGAACGGCAGATTTATGCCGCTGCGAAGGACGTCAACGAACTCTCCGGCATCATCTCGGAGCTGGTGCTGGCGGAGGGCCGCGCGACCGAAGCGCTGCTCGAGCTGATCAAGTCCGACAAGGACATCTCGATCCTGGTTCTGGCATCGAGCACGGCCAAGGAAGGCCCAGGTCCCCTGGTTACGATGTTTGCGACCGGGATCCAGGCGATTCCCGTGACGATCGTGCCGGGCAATCTCACCGACGCCGCGATCGACGCGATCGCCTGATCTACCGTCTTGCACAGGACGGCCGGGGCACCGATATAGTCAGGCGGGATTTGGGGAACGAAACCGTGTGGAATTTCAGTTTCGGCCGGGCGATCGAGATGGTCGTCAAGACCCTTCCATTCATCATTCTGCGCCTCATCGTCTATGCCGGAATTGCGCTGACCTATGTCTTCACGGTGGGCATGGGCGGCGCACTCGGCTGGGGCTTCGGTCATATCGGCGCGGGCGACGGCGGCCCTGCCAATGGGGCGCTCTGGGGCAGCATCATCGGCTTTGGTCTCGTCAGTGCGGCGCTCTATTTTGCGCGCGAATATCTGCTCTATCTCGTGAAGGCCGCCCATATCGCCGTCCTGGTCGAGGTCTATGACGGCCGCACTGTTCCCGTCGGTCAAAGCCAGATCGGATTCGGCACCACATTCGTCAAAACACATTTCGCAGAGGCGTCGGTTCTCTTCGGCGTCGATCTCCTCATCAAGGCCGTTCTGCGCTCGCTCTTCCGCACCATCAACTTCTTCTCGGCCTTCCTGCCGATCGCGCCGCTGCAAAGCCTGATCCGTATCGCCGAGGCGTTCGTGCGCATGTCGCTGACCTATGTCGACGAGATCATTCTCGCCCATTTGATCCGTACAAGGACGACCAATCCCTGGGGCACGGCCCGCGACGGTCTGATTCTGTTCGCGCAGAACTACGGCCACTTCCTGAAGAATGCGGCCTGGCTCTCGGTCATGATGTGGGCGCTGACATTCGTGCTGTTCACGATCCTCTTGGCACCTGCGACCGCATTCGTGGCGTTGGTGCATTCGACCTCGGGCATGTGGGCCTTCGGCTTTGCTGTCGTCTTCGCCGTGGCTGTCAAAAAAGCGATCATGGAACCCATCGCCATCGCGGCCCTCATGCAGGTCTATTTTCAGGAGATCGAGGGTCAGACTCCGAATGCAGAATGGACCGAGCGCCTGGAGCGGGTCTCCTCGCGGTTTCGCGATCTCGGCCAGAAGGCAGCCAATTGGGTGCCGCCGGCCCGCCCGGCATGAGCGCCAAAATCCTCGTCGGCTTCGCGGTTGCGCTTGTCTTCGCCGTTCTGCTTGCCGGACTTTATACACTCTGGAAAGGCGGCGACGTCGCGGCGAACTGGTCGAACCGGCTGATGCGCTATCGCATCCTCGCCCAGATCGTCGCCATCGCCATCATCCTGGCCGTGCTGTATCTTAGCCGCCGCTAGTCCGCTCATCTGCGACCCGCTTGCCAAGCCGCGGCTCCGGCTGATACGGCAAGCGACGTTTTTGACTTCGTGCGACAGAGATGGCATCGCCAAAGACACTATATGACAAGATCTGGGATGCGCATTTGGTGCACCAGGCGCCGGGCGAGCCGGTCGTGCTCTACATCGACCGGCATCTCATACATGAAGTGACCAGTCCGCAGGCGTTCGAGGGTCTGCGCAATGCTAAGCGCAAGGTGCGCCGGCCGGAGCTCACGCTCGCGGTCGCCGATCACAATGTGCCGACGAAGGATCGTGCCAAGGGCATCGCCGATCCGGAGTCGCGCGAGCAGATCGCGCAACTCGAGATCAACACGCGCGAGTTCGGCATCGAATTCCTGAAGATGGACGATATCCGCCAAGGCATCGTGCACATCGTCGGGCCTGAACAGGGCTGGACGTTGCCCGGCACCACAATCGTGTGCGGCGACAGTCACACCTCGACCCATGGCGCCTTCGGCGCGCTCGCATTCGGCATCGGTACCAGCGAAGTCGAGCATGTGCTGGCGACGCAAACCCTTCTGGCCGAGCGTTCGAAGAACATGCGCGTCAGGGTCGACGGCAAGTTGCCGATCGGCGTGACGGCCAAGGACATCGCGCTCGCGATCATTGCAAAGATCGGCACCGCCGGCGGTACCGGCTATGTCATCGAATATGCCGGCGAGGCGGTGCGTGCGTTGTCGATGGAAGGACGCATGACGCTTTGCAACATGACAATCGAGGCCGGTGCGCGCGCCGGCTTGATCGCGGCGGACGAGGTGACGTTTCAATACATCGCGGGAAAACCGCGCGCGCCCAAGGCGGCCCAATTCGAACATGCGACAATGTATTGGAAGACGCTCAAGTCCGACGAAGGCGCCAAGTTCGACGCGGAGGTCGTGCTGAATGCAGCCGACATCGTGCCGATGGTCACCTGGGGCACCTCGCCGGAACAGGCGCTGCCGGTGACCGCGCGCGTGCCCGATCCGGCCGAGTTCGCGGACGAAAACCAGCGCGCCGGAGTCGAGCGCGCGCTCGCTTATATGGGGCTTGTGCCGGGCGAAGCATTGAAGAGTGTTAAAATCGACCGCGTCTTCATCGGCTCGTGCACCAACGGCCGGATCGAGGATTTGCGCGCCGCCGCGACGATCGTGCGCGGAAAGAAAGTGGCCGCGCATGTCGGCGCGATGGTCGTTCCCGGCTCCGGTCTTGTGAAGGCACAAGCCGAGGAAGAAGGCCTCGACGAAATCTTCACGGCTGCGGGTTTCGAGTGGCGCGAGCCCGGCTGCTCGATGTGCCTGGCGATGAATGCCGACAAGCTTCTGCCGCAGGAGCGCTGCGCATCGACCTCGAACCGCAACTTCGAAGGCCGGCAAGGCCGTGGCGGGCGCACGCATCTGATGTCGCCGGCCATGGCCGCGGCTGCCGCGATCGCGGGCCATCTCGCCGATGTGCGGGAATATCAGTAACTAGAAGAAACTGACCGGATCGACGTCGACAGTGACGCGGACTCTATTGGACACCTTCACGCTCGCAAGCCAGGCGCGAAGATAGGCCTGCACATCGACGTTGCGTTCCGCCTGCACCAGCAGCCGTTCGCGCGACTGGCCGCGCAGGAGGTGATAAAAAGCCGCCGTAGGTCCCCAGACCTTGACACCTTTCGCGGGCGGCGCTGCCTTCGCAAGCGCGCGCCCGGCATCCTGCACCTCACCGGCATCCAGTCCGGATAGGATGAGCGCCGCCAGCCGGCCGAAGGGTGGCGCGTGGGCGCGTTCGCGCAATTGGCGTTCCTGTTCGTAGAATTTGTCTCGGTCTGCCGACGCCAAGGCAATCATGACGGAATCCTGCGGATTGCGCGTCTGGATCAGGACAAGCCCCGGCTTCTCAGCGCGACCGGCACGGCCCGCGACCTGGTGCAGCAACTGGAAGGTGCGCTCGCGTGCGCGCACATCGCCGTCCGAACCGCCGAGATCGGCATCGATCACGCCAACCAGCGTCAATTGCGGGAAGTGATGGCCCTTGGCGACGATCTGCGTGCCGATCAGGACGTCGATCTCATGCTTGGCCATGGCGCGGATCGCGGCTTGTGTCTCCTTGGGTCCATGCATCGTGTCGCTCGATGCGATGGCCACCCGGGCTTGCGGAAAAAGCGCGGAGAATTCTTCCGCAACGCGTTCGACGCCCGGTCCGCAGGCGATCAGGCTCGCCGCCGTGCCGCATTGCGGACATTGCGGCGGAGTGGTCGTTTCATAGCCGCACTGATGACAGATGAGGCGCTTGCGATAACGATGCTCGACCAGCCAGGACGAGCAATCGCGACACATCATCTTGTGGCCGCAGCTTTGACAGAGCGTCAGCGGTGCATAGCCGCGGCGATTGAGGAACAGCATCGCTTGTTCGCCCGACATCAGCGCGGCCGCGAGGGCTTCGCGTAGTGGTGGCGACAGCCAGCTTCCCGGTTCGGTTTTTTCCTGGCGCAGATCGATCAGCAGCGTTTGCGGCAGCACCGCGCTGCCATGGCGGGCGCCAAGGCGCAGATGCGCGTAGCGTCCGCTCGTCGCGTTGACATAAGATTCCAGAGAGGGCGTCGCACTCGCCAGGACGACCGGGCACTCTTCGATGCGCGCTCGCACCACCGCCATGTCGCGCGCATTGTAGATGATGCCTTCTTCCTGCTTGTAGGCCTGCTCATGCTCTTCATCGACGATGATGAGGCCGAGCTCGCGGAAGGGAAGAAACAGCGCCGAGCGCGCGCCCACCACGACGCGCGCCTCGCCATTCATCACCGCGCGATAACTGCGCGTGCGCTCCTTCTGCGACAGATCGGAGTGCCATTCGGTAGGCCGGCAGCCGAAACGCTCGGCGAAGCGATCGAGAAACTGCACGGTCAGTGCAATCTCGGGCAGCAGGATCAGGACTTGTTTGTGCTTGCGCAATGCCTCGGATACGGCTTCGAAATAAACCTCGGTCTTGCCGGATCCGGTCACGCCATCCAGCAAGCTGGCCGCGAATTTCGCGCGCGCCACATCGTCGACGATATGCGTCGCGGCCTCGCGCTGCTTTTCGTTCAACGTCACGGTCTTAAAGCTGGGATCGGGAACTTCGAAGCGTTCGAATTCCGGCAGCTCGGCGCGCATGAGCGCGTTTCTATCGATCAGGCCACGCACGACCGCTGTCGATACTCCGGCTTGCTCGGCCAGGACCGGAACGCTGCGGGCAAGCCCGTCGGCGGCGACGTCGAGTACGCGCTGACGGGCGTCCGTCATGCGTTCAGGCTTTTGCGGTCCTGCCACATAAGCGGTGCGGGTCACTTCGGGTTCAAAGGCGCGCGCGCTGCGCAGCGTCATCGCCAGAACCATGCCGGGCGGAGTCAATGTATATTGTGCGACCCAGTCGACCAGATCGCAGAGTTTCTCCGGCAGTGCAGGCGAAGCTTCGAGCGGAACCGCCTCTTTGAGCCGATTATCGCCGATGGTTCCTTCTGCAGCACCCCACACAACGCCCAGTTGTTCGCGCGGACCAATGGGCGCAGTGACAAGCAAGCCGCGAGAAACCAATGTTCCTTTCGGGAGTTTGTAGTCATAGGCGCCCGACAACGGCAATGGCAGCAAAACGCCAGCGCGCGGTGCCGGTTGCCATAACAATTCGTCTACGGGTCTAACCGCTGCCGGTTTCATGCGATACAATTCGTATGGCGATTCTATCGGGTCAACCCCATATAGGTCATCATGAAGCTCTTCATCGACAGCGCCGACCCCAGCGAAATTGCCAAGCTGGCTGAATCCGGCCTTGTAGACGGTGTCACGACGAATCCGACGCTCGCGGCCAAGACGGGCCTTGATTATGTGGAAGCGCTGAAATCGATCTGCGCCAGCGTGCCGGGCCCGATCAGTGCCGAGGTGCTGGCGACCGACACCGAGGGCATGGTCGCGGAAGGAAAGCGCTTCGCGAAGATCGCCAAGAACATCGCGATCAAGGTGCCGCTCACGTGGGACGGCATGAAGGCGTGCCGCCAACTCGCCAACGCCGGGCTGATGGTCAATGTCACGCTCTGCTTCTCGCCGGTTCAAGCGATGATGGCGGCCAAGGCAGGCGCCAGCTTCATATCGCCGTTCATCGGGCGCCTGGACGACGTAGGCCATGACGGCATGGCTTTGATCCACGAAATCCGCACGATCTACGACAATTACGATTTCAAGACGCAGATTCTTGCGGCCTCCATCCGTGGCGTGCCGCATGTGCGCAATGCCGCGCTGGCCGGCGCGGATATCGCGACGATTCCGCCGGACGTGTTCAAGTCGTTGCTCAACCATCCCTTGACCGACAAGGGGCTGGCGGCGTTTCTCGCCGACGCCAAGAAAGCCGGCGTGCGGATTCGCGAGGAATGAGCGGCCAGGCGACACCGGTCGAGCCCGTCCCGGCGGTCGCCGATGCGGTGAAGGCCTATATCCGGATGCATCGGGGCCAGCTCGCATCGGACGGCGAGCTGCTGGCGCTACTCCTTCCCGAGAGGCCCGGACTCGGAGAGGCGCGCGATCTGCAGCGCTTCATCATCGAAAAGTTGGCGGCGGAAAATGCGGCGCTCAAAGCCGAGCGTGACGCCCTTGTCGGACGACAAAGCGCCGGCGTGCGTCTCGGTGAAGGGGTTCGCAAATTCGTGCTCGACCTCATCGATGCGCGCAGTTTCGCCGAAGCGATCTCGCTCACGCTCGTGGCGGCGCCCGCCTTTGGTGCCGATCGTACCGCCATCTGCGTCGAGGCCGATGGCGGTGCGTCGTCGACGCGCACTGAAGGTGTTCGGCTCATTCCTGAAGGAACGACGGAGGCAGTGCTCGGCCGCGACGGCAGCGGCGCAATCCTCTCCGGCGGCGGAGAACTGCTTCTGGGCGGCGACGGCCAGGATTGCCGCTCGCTTGCCGCCTTCCGCCTCAAGATCGGGCACGAAGCACCGCCCGCTCTTTGGGTTTTGGGGGCGGTCGCCTCTCGCGCTTTCGATGGCGATGACCTGGCGCAGGATCTGCGCTTCGCTGCCCGCGCGCTGGAACGCGCCATTCGTGCATGGCTCGCTCTGCCCCGGATCTGAAGAAGCTTTGGCTGGCCTCGCTCGCCCATGAGCGGCGCGCGAGCGCGCACACGCTGCGCGCCTATGGCGACGATGTCGAACGCTTCCTGGCGTTTCTCCACACCCATCTCGGCGCCGTCGCGAATGAAAAGTCGCTCGCCAGGCTATCGCCGGCCGACATTCGCGCTTTCATCACCGTTCGCCGTTCCGAAGGCTTGGGCGCCAAGGGCGTGCAGCGCGCGCTCGCGGCGGTGCGTAGTTTCTTCCGTTATCTGGCACGCGAAAACATCCTCGAGAATGCGGCGGCCCGCAATGTGCGCACGCCGCGCATTCGTCGCTGCCTGCCGCGCCCCTTGAGTGAAGACGATGCGGCGCGCGCCATCGAACAAGCGGGCGAGCACGAAGTTGAATGGCTGGGCTCGCGCGATGTCGCGTTGTTGACGCTGCTTTACGGCGCGGGACTTCGCATCTCCGAAGCCTTGAGCCTAAGACGCGGCGACGTTCCGCTGCCCGCTTCGCTCACGATTCTCGGAAAAGGCGGCAAGGAACGTGTCGTGCCGTTGCTGATCGTCATTCGCCAGGCCATCGATGCTTACGAAAAGCGCATTCCGTTCTCTGGCGCGAAGGGTTCGGCGCTTTTCCTCTCGCGCCGCGGCAAGGCGATGAGCCCGCGCGAGGCGCAATTGCTTATGGCGCGATTGCGGGGCGCCCTCGGCTTATCCGAACGCGCGACGCCGCACGCCATGCGCCACTCCTTCGCGACTCATCTGTTGTCCAATGGCGGCGATTTGCGCAGCGTGCAGGAACTTTTGGGCCATGCCTCGCTCTCCACGACGCAGACCTATACGCAAATCGATACCAGGAAGCTCAGGGACGTGTACGAAAAGGCGCATCCGCGGAACTAGTCCACGACACTAGATCGCGTCGCCGATCTCTTCGCCGCCGCTCTGGGTAAGCCGCCCGCCATGCCAGGCGCGGCCAAGCCACCACGCAAAGACCATCGCCGCCGCGCCCATCGCCGACATCAAGAGATAGGTGCGGCCGCCAAAATTGGCGTAGAGCGGGCCGGCCGCAAACGTCGCCGCACCCATGACGATGCCGTTCGAAAACACGGCATAGAGACTTTGCGCCGTCGCCGACAAGCGCGGCGACACGGCGTTGACGATGAAATACATCGCGCCCAGTTGTGCAAATGTGTAAGTCGCGCCATGCAAAAGCTGCGCGAAGATGACAAGGGCGAGCGGTGGATCGAAGGCCAGGATCGTCCAGCGCACGACGCAGCCCAACGCACCCAGCATCAATAGGCGCGTCACGCCGAGCGAACGGAAAAGCGGAAGCGAAATCGAGAACAGCAGCGCCTCGATGATCACGCCGAGCGGCCAGAGGATGCCGATGAGGGCGCCGCTGTAGCCGAGCGCGCGCCAATGCAATCCGCCATAACCGTAATAGAAGGCGTGGCTGCCTTGATCGAGACTCACGGCAAGCAGAAAGATGAGGAAAGCGCCTGAGCGTAAAAGTTCACGCGTCTCCGCCAAGGTCGCGGCGAGCCTGATCATAATTTGTCCGGATGAGCGTCCGCGCGGCGGCGCGGGCAGTACTGCGACGGCTGCCAGTGTCAGCGCGAGCGACACGGTGAGCCACGGCGCCAAGACAACGAGACCGAAGCGCGAGACGGCAAATCCCGACGCGACATTGGCGATCGCAAAGGTGATCGAGTTCCAACGTTTGACATGGCCATAGTCGAAGCCGAGGCGTTCGGCGAGACGCGTGCTGACGCTGTCCATGAGCGGACCGGCTGCCGCGGCGGAGACATTCGCCAGCACCGCGAAGACGAAGATCTCGAACGGCGTAAGAAACCAGTTGAGTCCGAGATAGCCAAGAAACTGCATCCCGATCAGCGCGATCAAGACGCTGCGGCGATCGTTGCGCGCATCGGCGATGATTCCCGTAACCGGAGGCACGAGTACGCGCAATAGCATGCCTGCCGACAAAAGCGTGCCGATCTTGGTCGGGCTCAAGCCTTGAAACGCGAGCCAGGCGCCGAAGAACGGTGTGTAGATGCCGCCGCTCAGACCCCAGGCACCCCAGGCGGCGGACAAGCGCAGTGAAATCGGAGCGCTGCTGGCGCGCTCAGGGACCAAGCTGGACAAGGCGGCGCTCAGCGAGTGCTTTGAGGACCGCCCATATACGCTTTTGCGCAGGCAGCGCGCCATGCTCTTCCGCGTCGATCAACAGTCGCGTCAGCAAGCGGCGCAGCGCGTAGTTGGCGTCGTTCAAGTCGGAGATACGCAAAGAAGCATCGCGGCTTTCCGACGCCTCTGTCAGCTCCGCGCGCAATCTCGAGTCTTCCACCGCCGGCGCAAGCTCGGCGAACAATGCGCGGACCTCGCGGTTCTCCTTGAAGCGGATGTCGGCGCCACGCTCATATTCCTTTGCCGACAGGCTGAGCACCATGGAAAGCAGCCCCACCGTTCCTTGCGCGAAGGCGGCACCTTCCTGAGTGATGCCCATTGCAAGTTTCTGCACGCTCAAACCGAGAATGGTTCCGACTTCGGGTCTCATGCGATCTCCGCTGAGAGGCGTTCGGCGAGCACAAGGTTGTGCACGGAGAGGCAATACCAGCCGGAAAATGCATTGACCGGATCGATGTTGCGGCCTTCTTCATATTCGCGCGCCGCCGAGATCCAGATCGCCGCGCCCTTGAGGCTGGCGAAGATCTCCCACCAGTGTAGCGCCTTGGGCTCGGCCTTCAATCCGCTTGCCTGTTCCCAGATGCCGATCGCTTCGGCGCGCGGGATCATGCCGCCGGGTCGCGCCGGATCGGTGCCGGCCCAGAGCGGATCGATCGCCCAGGCCAGGTCTTCCAATGGATCGCCGAGATGGGACATCTCCCAATCGAGAATGGCGCGGATTTCTCCGTTATCGTCGACGAGAAAATTCCCGGTGCGATAATCGCCATGGACGACGCATATCTTCTGGGCGGGGGGTGGCGGATTTCGTTTGAGCCAGCGCAACGCGGCGCGCACGATCGGCTGCGGTTCGAGCTCATCTTCGTCGATGACTTTTTCCCAGCGTGCCACTTCGTGCCTGGCGGCATCGCGCACGGTCGCCGCGCCCTCGAAGTCACCCAAGCCGATGTCCTTGGGATCGGCGCCAGCGATTTTGCCGAGCACGGAGTAGAACTGCCGCCCGACGCTCTCACGGTGTTGACCGAAAGGATCGGGACTCAAGATCCCGCCGGTGGTGCAATTTTCGACTTCCGCCATGATGAAGAAAGGCCGCTCGAGCGCCTCCCTGCCGAGTTCGAGCGCGATCGGTTCGGGAACCGGCAAGCCCAGCTTGTGAAAGGCGTCGTAGGCGCGATATTCGGCGCTGCGCTCGGTCTCGATCAGGCTGGCGGGCGGATCGCGTCTGAGAATCAAAGCGCGATCGATCTGTTTGCCGCGCTCACTGTAGCGCGCACGAAACCGGTACGTCTCGCGCGAGGCGCCGCCGGGAATCCGGGCTAGGTTCTCGACTGTCAGATTGGGCGCCGCGAGCTTCTCACGCAGATAGGCAGCGAGTTTGTCTTGCAGCTCGTTCATGGCGCGGGATCGAGAATGCCCTTGAGACCATGTGGCGCGAATTCGCCGATGACGAGTTGCTCGAGAATGCCGGGACCGTTCGTGTTCACGCCCGGTCCTGTCAAGGTCGCTGTGACGAAGGCCTGGATGTGCTGGAAGTGCGGCAGGTTCTCGTTCACTTCTTCGGTGCGGAACGAGTCGTACATGAGCTCATTCTCGCCCTTGTAGCGGCCATGGCTAAATTCGGGATGGCCGTAGCCGATTCCCATCATGTAGAAATTATACTTGGCCGTTAGTTCGGCGCGCCATTCGCCGCCCTTGGCATCGCGCGTTTCGATGACGCAGCGTTTCGCATGACGCGTGCCCGGCTTGTAGTCGATGCGCGAGCGGCAACTCGCCATGTGGAGTGCCGGCTTCTCGCCTATCTCGCCGATCACCGAAGCGGTGTTCCATGGCGTGCCGTCGCCATCGGCATTGTTGTGGTAGAGCATGAAGCGCTCGGGAAAATTGAGCGGCGACCAGAGCCAGTAGAATTGCGGTGCGCGCGGCGGGGCGACGCCTTGCGGATCGCCGAGACCGATGGGGCGCACGCCCCAGGAGCGGTCGCGCGTGCCGAGAATGGCGTTGCGCTTCAGTTCGATGCGCTTACCGGCGACCTCGATCGAGCCTTCATAAGAACCGTTCTGGGTGAGACGGGTATAGTCCATTACCGTGCGCGGACCCTGGCGGTACGTGAAGCGTGGCTCTTCCACCGCCGGCGCGCGGGCATGGAAGGTGATGTCGGCCTTGATGCCATGCGCATTGTCGCCGACGCGCACACGCAAGATTTTCAGGGGTTCGACGACCTCAACGGCAATCGGGCCGACCTTGGTATCCATCCGCTCCATGTTGAGCAGCCGCGAGGCGTGCAGATTATGCTGCACGCCGCCATCGATCACGGAGAAGGCCGCGTCCATCACGTTCAGGTGCGGGTAGACGCCGAGTGCGACGGCAAAATAGACCGAGCCGTCGGGCGAATAGCCGTTGAAGAAGTAGCGGTCGTAAAAGTTGCGGTCGGTACCCGATGTGGCGATCGGTTCCGGCAATTGATGGATGGGGAAATCGTCGGCTTTGGTCAGCATGGGTGCGTCTTGTGGCAGGTTTTCGCCAGCATGGCCCCGGCGCGTGGGCAGGGCAACGCCAAAAGCGCGGCTTTCCTTAGGGGAAATCGCTGTTGCAGTTGCGCTGTCGTGTGCGTATTTTCCGGCCCGCTTCGCCAACGTCGCGAAGCCAAGAGCCGCCTTAGCTCAGCCGGTAGAGCACGTCATTCGTAATGACGGGGTCGCGTGTTCGAGTCACGCAGGCGGCACCATAATCGCAAGATACGACTAAAGGAGTGCCGGTTGCTCAGGCGGGTATGTGATTTGCGTCCCCTGCACCCGCGCGAAGGGCGTGAGCTTGTGCATCCGGTGACTGCTCTGCGATAGAATCTCGATTACCGGCACGCCATGCACCATGAGCGCATCGGCCACCAACGAACGGTGGCAGTGCCACGGCACCGCTTCGGCACACATGATGGCGACGCGCTTTTGTCGGCTCAGTTGAATCAGCGTCGCAAGCGCATCTTCGAACTCCGGACTCTGCATGTAATCGGCGTAGCCGCGAAAGCTCTTGTTCCGCCAGCCGGCATTGGGTGAATCCTTGCGGGCGTGCCGAAGGCCACCAAGCTTCTGGAGCAGAACATATTCGATGGCCTCCGCTCTCAGCGCATTATCGAGAGCGTCGCCATTGAATTGCGGGTTGTGGCGCGACCGCGGCACGGTGCGGATGTCGACGAGTCGCTCGATACCGTAGGTCTTGAGCAAGGCGACGAAGGTCTCGATCGGCAAGGTCGAGTGTCCGACTGTGAAGATGGCGCGATCCGGCCAATGTGCTTCTTGTGGCGGCGGTTGTTTCAACATGGTGATGCACGCGAGTGGTTGAATTGACGGGTCAGCCGCGACTCATGCCGTCGTCTCCTGCTCGAGCTCTAACTCCGCGCGCAGGCTGTCCTGATCGCGGCCCACCGTCGCGACCGCCTGTCTCTGACCTTGGTGCCAGAAATGCGCGGCGCCGTCGCCCGCTGCGATATTGCCGTCGATATCGATGCGGTCCCAGCTTTCCGCATGTCCGACATAGGAGATGACGGTGTCGTAGTGCTGGCTCCAGAAGAACGGCACGGCATTGAATCGTTCCCTTCTCCCGAGAATATTGCGTGCTGCAACCTGGCCCTGGCGTTCCGCCACGACCCAGTGCTCCACACGGATCGGTGCGCCCTTTCGCCATGGCGGAAAGCGGGCCACGTCGCCGGCGGCGTAGATACCCGGCACGCTGGTCTGCAAAAACTCATCTACCATTACGCCACGATCGACGGCGAGACCGGCCTTCTCAGCCAGCGCGATTGCCGGTCTGACGCCAATGCCGACGACCACCAGATCGGCCGCAAGACGCTTACCGGTCGAGAGCGTCACGCAGTCGCGATCGATGTTTGTCGCTGTCGCGCCAAGATGGAACATCACGCCGTGCTCCTCGTGGATTTTGCGCACCATGTCGCTGATCGCCGGTCCCATGACGCGCTCCATCGGACGGGCCTCAGGCGCGACGACGTCAACCGCGATGTGACGGGCTCGTAGCGAGGCCGCGACTTCCAGTCCGATGAAGCTGGCACCGATCACCACGGCCTGACGTGCAGTACCGAGAGCGGCAATCAGTGCTTTGCTGTCGGCGAGCGTCCGAAGAAGATGCACATGCGCCAGATCGGCCCCCGGTACGGTCAGCCGAATGGGCTCGGCGCCGGTCGCAAGCAAGAGTGAGCCATACTGCAGCCGGCTGCCGTCGGAGAGAAGAACTGCGCGCGCGGCCGGCTCGATCGCGGCAACCCGCGCCCCGAGTCGCAAGTCGATCTGTTGTTGCTGATAGAAGTCCAAAGGTCGAAGGGGGATCCAATCTTCCGACGCGGTGCCGGCAAGATAGTCCTTCGACAGGTTAGGCCGATCGCATGGCGGAGCTTCGTCGGCGCTCAGCATGGTCACCGGGCCGGCGTAGCCTTCCCGGCGCAAAGTCTCCGCCGCGGCATTGCCGGCGGCGCCGCCGCCGATGATGACGACGGACTCCGGCAAACCAGCTGTCGACAATTTCGGCTGCGGTTCGGCTGCCAACTCTTCGCGCACGAACACTTGGCCATCAACCTTCTCCACCCGCCAACGCGACAGAGCGTTCAGCGCCGGCGGGCGCAATGCCACGCCGGTGCGGAGACTGAAACAGGCGTGATGCCAGGGGCAGCGGATTGTGTCGTCGACAACGATGCCTTCGGCCAACGGCCCCGAGTAGTGGGTGCAGGTCGCGCCAACAGCCAGCACGTCGGCACCGCGTCGGACAAGCAGGACCGCTTGGTCGCCGACATGACCGAGCAGCGGGACACCATCGACCAGAGAGGTTGCCGCGACCCCTTGCGAAAGGTCAGGTCCGCTGGGCGCCGTCTCTCCTGTTGACATCTTTTGCGCTCCCTTGGTTGGCGGTCGTGATTCAGCCATAGCGGCATGGCGCAGTCACTACTAGATGCCGGGCACTGGGAAAGGTTCCCGTCTTGCCCGCGAAATCTCGCGCAGGCGCACAACCGTCTTTGCGAGCAGGAGAATTGGGCGCGCCTCGGATTGACGACGCCGTCACTCCTCAATCGCGAACGTCGCGACCCTCCAACCAAGCGCGGGCGCGCCAACTCTGGGCATTGGGAAACACCCTGATTGAGCTGTGAAAGAAGGGCCCGAAAAATTGAATCAGCATGCGCGTGATCACATCGTCCGTGACGATAGCAATTCGTCCAATGTCACGCCATTGACCGGCGCTCCGCGACAATTGCGCAAGCGCAAGCGTTTTGTGGCGCTTTTCCGAGAATGGAAGAAGCTTCGCCAGCAAGCGAAGATCGTGTTTACCAGCGCGCATGTCGCGCTCACTGAGCGAAAGGTCGCTGCGCACATCACTCTCGTCCATTTTTTTGTGCCAATTGAGCGCGACCACGTCGCTGGGGTATCCAGTGACAACTTCCATCGTTTCGCGGGTTCTTTTTGACATGAGCTTTCCAGCCAATTTGATGTAGTTATCCGCTGGCTGAAATTCCACAGTCGCGTCCAGAGACTTGACTGACCCCGCGTAGTCTCTGCCACGCTCACCCATCCTTTGGAGGATACGGTCATGGCGGAATTGTCGGGCAAGGTCGCGGTTATCACCGGTGCGGCGAGCGGGATGGGCAAAGCGGCCTCCATGCTGTTCGCGAAGGAGGGTGCGCACGTCGTGCTCGCCGATTTGAACGTCAAGGGCGGCGAGCAGGTCGCCCAAGACGCAAGCGCCATGACACGCTGTGTTTTTCAGCGCACCGACGTCTCGCAGGAAGAAGACATCGCCGCACTCGTGAAGCGCGCGGCGGACGAATTCGGCGGCCTCGACATCATGTTCAACAATGCCGGGATCGGTGGCGCGGTCGGTCCGCTCGAGGAGATCGGCGTCGAGGACTGGGACAGGACCCAAGCCGTGTGTCTTCGTGGCGTATTTCTCGGCATCAAACATTCGGTGAAACCGATGCGGGCGCGCGGCGGCGGGGCCATTGTCTCCACGGCGTCGATTGCCGGTGTGTGGGGCTATCCCAATCTTCACGCCTACTGCGCGGCGAAAGCGGGGGTCGTCAATCTGACGCGTTCGGCTGCGCTTGAGTTCGCTGGTGACAATATCCGCGTGAACTGTATCGCACCCGGCGGTGTCAGCACGCCCATCGTCTATGGCGGTCTGGCGAACAAGGCCGCGGTGGAAGAGTTCCTGACCCGCGCGCAACCGATCCAGCGTGCGGGCCAGCCGGAAGACATCGCGCAGGCCGCACTCTTTCTCGCAAGTGAACGGTCGAGCTTCGTCACTGGCCAGACCCTCATTGTCGACGGCGGAGCCGTCGCCGGCCAACGTGTACCGTTCCGTGATGGCAGCGAGACTAGGTCCCAGCGACAGTTCCGCTTCGCAGGTCCAAGCTTCGAACAGGGTTGATCGCTACTACGTCATCACGTGTTTGCTGGCGTCGTTGCGGCCGCTATCGCCGCGGCTTGCGGTCGCGAATTCTGTCGAAGCCTTGTTTGATGTTGGCGAAGCGCGCCTCGATGGCCGGCTCGAACTCCGCATCGGTGAATATATAAGGCCAGTCATTTTCGATGCCTTCGCGAACCAGTTCGCCGACATAGAGCGGATCGATGCCGCCGGCGATTCTGCCGACGACCATTTTCGCGAACTCGGCCTGCGGGCCTTCGGTGGGCCAGGAGGAGGAAGGAAGGGCACCGGCCAGGCGTGACGGCAAGTTGCGCGCCGACGACATGATGTTGGTCCGGATGAAGCCGGGGCAGAGGACCGACACACCGATCCCGCGCGGCGCGAGAGAGACACGCAAACCCTCGGACAGCGCCACAACACCATACTTGGTGACGTTGTAGGCCGAGCCCGAACCCGAGATCAGTCCGGCGATCGACGCCGTCGAGACGATCTGGCCGCCTTCGCCGCTGGCTTCGATCAGAGGGCCGAAGATCTCGATCCCCCAGATCACGGCCATCAGATTGACGCCGATGGTCCAGTCCCAACTCTTGTCGGTCCAAGTGGTATAGTCGGCGCCGCCGCCGCCGACACCCGCGTTGTTGACGAGGATGTGGACCTTGCCGTAGCGCGCGATGGTGGCATCGGCCGCGGCCTGAAGTTCGGCTTTCAGCGAAACGTCTGCCTTCACGCTGTCGACGTCGGCGTTGGTCTTGCGCAAGCCCTCGAGCGCCTTCTTCAGCGCAGCCTCCTCGATGTCGCAGAGCATCACCTTGACGCCCGCCTGGGCGAGCGCGGTCGCGATGCCGAGCCCGATGCCCGACGCAGCGCCGGTCACGAAAGCGGTTTTTCCGGCCAGGTTTTTCATGAAGGTCTCTCCATCCTTGCTTGATCGTGCACCGGACTATCGAACCTCACAAGTCGAAGTTCACCGCTGACCGGCGCTACTTATTGTATGTTCGCTATGCTTCGCTGAAACGTCATTGTCCGAAGACAAAGGGGGATTTGATCCATGTCGCTTTCCGATCTTGCCTCGATTGGCAATCTTGTCGGCGGTATCGCCGTCCTGGCGTCGCTTGCCTATTTGAGTCTTCAAGTGCGTCAGAACACCAGGCACACGCGCGCACTCATCGAGCTCGGCCGCGCCACGCGTGTCGCCGAATTCAATCTCAGCATGTGCCAGGCTCCCGATTCCTGCATTCAGGCGGTTTTGGCCGGCATCAATGCCGATCCTGCTTTGACGGATGAACAGGAATTCCGATTTTACTCCTTCAGCCGCGCATCGTTCTTCGACGCACAGGACAGCTTTCGCCAGCACTTCGAGGGTCTCCTTGGCATCGACGCCTATGAGGGCCTGATGTCGATCATGCGGGTCCGTTTTTCCACTCCGGGCATGCGGGCCGCATGGAAGGTTCAGCGCGGGACCTTCACGCCGAATTTTCGGACGCTGATGGACGATCTGGTGCAAACGACGCCCATTCGAACGACCAAATACGCACCCTTGCGGCAAGCCTTGACGGAAGAAAGGGCGATGGTTGCGGCACATTAGACCGTTTGCGAATTGGCTTTCGGCTTGCCGTTCGTTTGCCTCGCCTGTCGCCATGATCTCGGCCACGGGCACGTTTCAAGCCGTGGCGCATATTTGAGCGAGGTTGCCCAAACGGCCGATGTCGGTTGAGATGAGCCCAACGCGCCGGGGGAGTCGATGCGCATGAGAATGACGGTTGTCGCTGGGGCAACGGTGCTCGCGTCGAGCCTTGCCGCGAACGCAGCGACGGTGGCGACGAAGCCGGCTTTGCCGCCGGAAGCGGTCCAGCAGCAGACTTTGACGATCCAAGGTCTGCAAAAACCGGCGCGCATCGTGATCGATCATTGGGGCATCGCGCACATCTTCGCGAACAACGTGCATGACGCCTTCTTTCTGCAAGGCTTCAACGCCGCGCGCGATCGTCTCTGGCAGATCGATTTGTGGCGGAAGCGCGGGCTCGGTCTCCTCGCCAAGAATTTCGGCGCCTCTTATGTCGATCAGGATCGCGCCGCACGACTCTTTCTTTATCGCGGCGACATGACGCGGGAATGGGCCGCCTACGCGCCCGGAACGCGCGATGCGACCGAGGCTTTCGTCCAGGGCATCAACGCTTACGTGCACGACGTTCGCGCCGGCACCAAGCCGCTGCCGCCGGAATTCAAGCTCACGGCCACGCTGCCGGATGACTGGCAGACCGACGACGTTGTCCGCATCCGAAGTCACGCGCTGGTTTCGAACGTGACCTCCGAAGTGGCGCGCGCCTATGTCGCCTGCGCCGCGGGGATTGGCGCCGACCGCCTGCGGCGCAAGCTCGATCCGCCGCACACAACAGTCGTACCGCAAGGGCTCGATCCCTGCGATATCAGCGACGACGTCCTGAAGGATTACGTACTTGCCACCGAGCCGGTCAGTTTCGCGCCGCCTCCCAAAGTAAAGGGCGCCGACAATGCTCCGCCGCTTCGCTTCGGCGACGCGGTGTCAGGCGAGATGGGCGAGGGGTCCAACAATTGGGTGATCGCGCCGTCCCACTCGGCGACCGGTCGCGCGATCCTGGCCAACGATCCGCACCGTCAGCTCGGCGTGCCGGCCTTGCGCTACATCGTTCACTTGAGCGCGCCGGGTTTCTCGATCATCGGCGCGGGCGAGCCGGCGTTGCCGGGCGTGTCTTTCGGGCACAACGATTCGATCGCGTGGGGACTGACGATCTTCAACACCGATCAGGAAGACCTCTACGTCTACATGCTGAAACCGGGCGAGCCGAACTTCTACCGCTATGGCAGCGGCTATGAGGCGATGCGCGTCGTGCACGAGACGATCGAGGTGAAGGGCGAGGCGCCGCGCGATGTCGAGCTGCGCTTCACGAGACACGGACCGGTTCTCGCCCTCGATGCCGCCAAGGGCCACGCCTTTGCGGTACGTACCGTGTGGAACGAACCGGGCGTCTCCGGCTATCTCGGAAGTTCGCGCATGTGGCGCGCGCAGTCGTGGGACGATTTCAGGTCGGCGCGCGACCAATGGGGCGCGCCGCCGCTCAATCTCGTCTATGCGGACACCAAGGGAAATATCGGCTGGGCACCGGGCGGCGTCACGCCGGTCCGTCCCAACTGGGACGGGTTGATGCCGGTGCCGGGCGACGGCCGTTACGAGTGGCGGGGCTTTCTCAGCGGCGATCAGTTGCCGTCGGCCTTCAATCCTAAAGAAGGTTGGTTCGCAACGGCGAACGAAATGAATCTGCCGGCCGGTTATCCGGCGGACCAGCGCAAGATCTCCTTCGAATGGGCCGACCCGACGCGCATCGTGCGCATCAAGGACGTGCTGAGCAGAAATCCCAAAGTCAGTCTGGCCGATTCGATGGCGCTGCAGACGGACAGTCACAGCGCCCAATCGGTGCGGCTGACCACGCTGCTCGCGCCTTTGACGTCCGACGATCCGCAAGTGAGCCAAGCGCTATCCATTCTCAAGCGCTGGGACCATGACGAGACGGTCGGGAGCGCAGCAGCCGCCATATATGAAGTGTGGGCGACCAAGCATCTGAGCCCGGCGACCGTGTTCATCGTGACGCCGGCCGCCGCGCGCCCGTTCGTCGGTTCGGGCTCGCTCGATGCCGTCATCACGTATCTCGAGCATCCCGACTCCGCACTCGGTGCCGATCCAGCCGCGGCGCGCGATGCGCTGCTGTTGTCGAGCCTGAAGGAAGCCTTGGGCGAACTGGAGTCTGAGATGGGACCGGACCTGACGGGTTGGTCCTGGGGCCGGCTGCATCACGCGACGTTCGAACCTGCCATCGGCGTCTTGGCCGAACCGGCGCTCAAGGCGCAGATGTCGATGGGACCGCTCGAGTTGCCCGGGTCGGCGTCGTCGCCGCGCGCTGCGACCTACCGCGTGTGGGATTTTGCCGTCACGTCCGGCGCCTCGGTGCGCCTGGTTCTCGATGTCGGCCGTTGGGACGATTCGGTGGCGATCAACGCGCCGGGCCAGTCGGGCGATCCCTTCAGTCCGCACTATCGCGATCTCTTCCCGCTGTGGGCCGCTGGCGATTACGTGCCACTGCTCTACAGCCGCGCGGCGGTGGAGCGCGAAGCCGAAACGGTCCTCACCGTTCTGCCGGCTCTGACAGTCAAAGCCTCGCGCTAGCGCTAGTGGAGCGGATTTGACATTTCGGACCACTAGCGGCGGAAACGGATATCCCAGCCCAGCGCCTTCCAATTTGCCTCGATCCTGTCGATGTCGTGCAGCCCGGCCGGATTGGCCTTCGACGGCGAATTGCCGAGGAACGGGGCGCGTTCGCGGCGCCAGATCGTCAACAGGCGGCGCAGTTCCGGCAAGGGCTCGCCGGCATCGTCGACGCGAATGCTGAGATCGGGAAAATCTTCGCTCGTCACCATCACCATCGCGGCCGATTGACGGCCACGCCGGTCGCCGCCCGCCATTTCGCCGCGTTCAAGGGCCGCCATCAGTCGTTCCGGCAACGGCAAACCGGGATCGGCTTTGAATCCGGCCAGCGTCTCCGCCGCAACGCGATCGTTGCTCAGCATGTTGCCGGCGACGCTGACGCCGCTCTCGCCGACGCTGCCGCACCATTCGACGCAATGTTTCCCGGTCCATGCCGCGTGACGCCCATGACGGTCGACGGCATGAAGCTGACGGATTTCACGGCCCTCGTCGCTGGCGACCGCCGCATCGATCGCGAGCTTCGGCGACAAGCCTCTGGCCAACCCGTCCAACACCACTGGCGCCAGATAGCGATTGGTCAGCGATTGGGTGCCGACGGCGCCGACGCCTGCGCGCACGAACGGGACGAAGGAGCCTGAGGCGAAGGCTTTGGTGGCGACGGCGGCGCCGAAGGCACCGGTTGCTGAATCGTAGGCGACGATCGACCAGGTCATGATGCTCGACTTTGCTGACGAAGGTGCTCACCGTAGTACAGACGGGCGCCAGACTGTAAACGCCGGAGGGGACATGATCCGACTTTATCATTGCGCCGCGGCGCGCTCATTCCGCGCTCTTTGGGCGTTGGAAGAACTCGCTCTCTCCTACGAGCTGATCCTGATGCCGTTTCCGCCACGGGCGCTCTATCCTGACTACCGTTCGCTCAATCCCTTGGGCACGGTGCCGGTCCTGTTCGACGGACAGCATCGGATGACCGAGAGTGCTGCCATCTGTCACTATCTTGGAGCGAAGTATGGACCATCAGAACTTGTCGTGCGCCCTGACGAGCACGCCTTCGCCGACTATCTGAATTTTCTTCACATGGGCGAGGCGACGCTGACATTTCCCCAGACCATCGTGCTCAGATACACGCGGCTGGAGCCGCCGGAGAAGCGGGTCGCGCAGGCCGCCGAGGATTACCGCATCTGGTTTCTCTCCCGCCTGAAGGCGGCGGCCAGCATGAGCGGAGAGCGCTACGTCTGCGCCGACCGCTTCACCATGGCCGATATTTCTTTTTCGTATGCTCTCTTGCTCGCCACCACGCTTGGCCTGCAGGATGACTTCCCGGCGAAGCTCGTCCCCTATTGGGAAGGGTTGCAACAGCGCGACGGGTTCAAACGCGCGTTGCGGGCCGAACAACAGCCGTCGAGATCAGCGTAGATGAACCGGAGATGAACGGCCGGGGCCACCAATTTTGGCGAAAATGGGACCGAATTGTGACCAACCTATTGTTTTCCCTGAAATAAATTCGAGACACGGGCCTTGCTAAAGCAATTGTGAACCGCCACCTTCCCAACCGTACGAAGTAAACCCTGGGGGCCCAGCATGACCAATCTGTCGCGTAACACGTCGATTCTGCTTGCGGGAGCAACATTTGTAGCGATCGGCGCAGGCGCACTTTATGCGACGCATGTTCTGCCGCTGGAAAACGGGCCGGTCGCCGGCACGATACTTCCCGCCGAACGCTATCATTCCAGTCAGATGTCCGTCAGGGACGTCAAACTCGGCGATACGAGCGTTGCCCAGTTGATGCAGACCGACGCGTTCGAACTGATGGTCAAGAACCCGACCTTCCGCGCGATGGCATCCGATCCCGGCTTCATGGCTTTGGCTCTCAATCCCGCCGCGATGGCCGCGCTACAGAATAATCCGCAGGCGTTCGCTTCGATCGCCCACACGCCAGCCGCCTTCTCGCTTCTTGCTCACAATGCACCGGCGCTGGCAGCGCTCGCACACAATATCAATCTCTTGCAGCAGGCAGCGAGCGCGACTGGATCCAACATTGTCGCGTCAAGCATAGCAGCGGCCAACACCGTCGCGTCCCACACGGGAACAGCGGCGTCTCATACCGCTGCTAACCTCGTCGCGGCGAATGGCGCTGCGGCGGGTACGGTAACCTCGGCCATACATACCGTCTCGAACATCGGCGCGAATGCCGTCAACACCGCTGCCGCCTTCACGCATGGCGCGAACATCACGGCCGCGTCATTGGCCGCACAGGCCGCCGCTCAGCTCAACGCCAGCGCGGTTTCGCAGACCTCGGCGCTCTCATCCAATCTGAGCGCGAACGTCATCGCCGTTTCGCAACTGACGCAGTCCTCAGCGGCACTGAGCGCCAATGCGGTGGCTGCTTCGCAGGCCGCAAGTGCCGCCACGCAGCTCGCGACACAGGCTGCCGACGCTGTCGCAAGCTTCAATGCGGCGCTGCAAGCGGCGCGGACTGGAACGAACCTTGCGACGAATGCCGCCACGGCGGGACAGCTTCAGCAAGCGCTGACGGCCGCCCAGACCACGGCAGCCATCGCTCCGAAGGTGCAAGCCGCTGCCGCGGCGTCGCAAGCAGCCGCAACCGCTGCGGCGACGGCCGCTTCGACGGCTGCGAATATCGCCAGCCAGGCGACGGGCGCCGCCTTGTCACCGAACGCGGTCGCAGCTTCTCAGGTCACGCAAGCTGCAACGGCAGCAGCGACGGCGCAGAGCCTGGCCGCAAGTGCCGCGGCTGCTTCAGTCGCCGCGCAAGCGGTCGCATCCTTGTCGCCGCAATTGGCGCAGGCTGCGATCAGCGCACAGGCCGCTGCTTCACTCTCGGCACAAGCCGCTGCCGCGGCGTCGGTGGCGCAAGCCGCTTCCGCCATCCGCGCGGCGCAGGCAGCCTCAACCGCGAGTTCGGCCATGGCGTTCTCGATGGCCAATCCCGCCTTGGCGGCAATGGCGCATGATCCGCAGGCCTTCTCGCAACTCGCCGGCAATCCGGCGGCCATGGCGTCGATCGCCGTAAACGCGCAGGCGTTTGCGTCGCTCGCCGGCATCCCGGCCTTCGCAGCGTTGGCGTCCAACGCGGCATTCGGCCCGATGCTGAACTCGGCGAGCTTCGCAAGTTCGATGCATGGGGGCTCGAACTAAGCAGAGTTGCTACACTTGAGGGGAAAAAGGGGCCGTCCTGATATCGGGACGGCCCTTTTCACTTCCTCCGTAAATCAAAGCGGGTAAGTTCGGGCGGGGACCTCTTTGGGGGCAAGGATGCGTAAGGCACTTCTGTGCCTGGCGGTGACACTGCCGGCTGCTTTGGCCTGCGCGTCGGCGGCGACGATCGATCTCAACGAGCTCGAGACCAAAGACCTCCTGCTGCTCTATTTCGATCCGACCGAGACCTATCTCACGCCCTATATCGGCCGGAATTTCGAAAACTCGCTCGCCTTCCAGAAACGCACCTTCGACTGGAAGCCGTGGGAGCCGACCACGATCCTGCTCAAGGATTTCTCGGACTATGGCAACGCGGCGGCGCGTTCGGTGCCGAACGGAGCCGTCCTGATCGACATCGCGCCTCTGCCACTGACCTTCGAGACCTTCAGTCCCGGCGAGCGCTTCTACACCATCATGAATCACGAGATGGTGCATGTCGCGACGATGGATGTGTGGAACAGCTCGGATGCCTTGTGGCGAACCGTGTTTCAGGGCAAGCCCGAACCCATCCAGGCGCATCCCGAATCGATTCTCTACAGCTATCTCGCGGCGCCGCGCGCCACCGTGCCACGCTGGTACCTGGAAGGCAGCGCCGTCTTCATGGAGACCTGGATGGGTGGCGGCTTGGGCCGCGCCCAGGGCGCCTATGACGAAATGGTGTTCCGCGCCATGGTGCGCGACAACGCGCATTTCTACTCGCCGCTGGGCCTCGAGGCCGAAGGCACCCAGGTCGATTTCCAGGTCGGCGTGAACGACTATCTCTACGGCACGCGCTTCTTCTCCTACCTCGCTTTGACCTATTCGCCCGGCAAGGTTGTGGAATGGCTGAAGCGCGACGAAGACAGCGCCGCCTATTACTCCACCCAGTTCGAGCAGGTGTTTGGCAAGCCGCTCGATGCCGCCTGGAACGACTGGATCCAATACGAGCATCAATTCCAGGCCGCGAACCTGGCCACGGTCCAGCAATATCCCAACACGGATGCGAAGCGCTTGACGGAACGTACGTTAGGCTCGATTTCGCGCGCGTTCCTGGATCCGGAAAGCAAAAGCCTGGTCGGTGGTTTTCGCTATCCCGGCGTGATCAGCCATATCGGCGAGCTTTCGCTTGCCGACGGCTCCTTGAAGCATCTCGTCGACCTCAAGGGACCGATGCTCTACCGGGTGACCTCGCTCGCCTTCGATCCGGCGAAGCGGCAGGTCTTCTATACCGACGACAACTACGCCTATCGCGACGTGATGCAGCTCGATCTCGCAAGCGGCCACACCAAGATGTTGCTGAAGGACGCACGCATCGGCGATCTCGTCTTCGACAAGTCCGACCACTCGCTCTGGGGACTTCGTCACCTCAATGGCTTTGTGACGCTGGTCAGAATCCCGGAACCATACGAAGCCTGGAACCAGATCCATACCTTTCCGTTCGGCGAAGTGCCCTTCGATCTCGACATTTCGCCCGACGGAACACTGCTGTCTGCGTCCGTCGGCGAAGTGAACGGCGACCAGATGGTGCGCGTCTTCAAGATCGAGGACCTTCTCGCCGGCGGCATCAAGCCGGTGTCGGAATTCAATTTCGGCCAGACGGTGCCGGAAGGCTTCGTCTTCTCGCCGGACGGGAAATATCTCTACGGCAGCGACTACTACACCGGCGTTTCGAACATCTTCCGCTACGAGATCGCCACTGGAAAGACCGAAGCCGTCAGCAATGCGGTCACCGGCTATTTCCGGCCCATCCCGCAGGCGGATGGCTCGCTGATCGTCTTCGAGTATACCGGCCAGGGCTTCACGCCCGTCGTGATCGATCCCAAACCACTCGACAATCTCGGCACGATCAAGTTTCTCGGCACCGAGGTCATCAACAAGCATCCCGAACTCAAGGACTATGCGGTCGGCTCGTCAGCTGACATTCCACTCGAATCGATGATCACCAAGGAAGGCAAATACAACTCCACCGACCATATCCGCCTCGACGCCACTTATCCCGTGATCATGGGCTACAAGGGCCATGCCGCCTTCGGCTGGCACGTGATCTTTCAGGATCCGCTCGCCTTCGAGCAGATTCTCGTCACGCTCGCCTATTCGCCGGCCGGCGATTTGCACACGCCTGAAACCTTCCACGCCAATCTCGAATACAAGACGCCGGAGTGGCACTTCCGCTATTGGCACAACGACGCCAATTTCTATGACCTGTTCGGGCCGGTCGACCGCAGCCTGAGGGGCGACGCCTTCATGGTCGGCTACAAGCATCCCTGGATCTACGATCCGCCGCGCCAACTCGATATCACCGCCGATCTCGCCTACTACACCAATCTCGATCAGCTTCCCGGATTCCAGAACGTTCCGGCCACGATCGATCGCAACATCGTCTCCGCGCACGCCGGACTCAAATACGTGAACACCACCAAGTCGCTCGGCGCCGTCGATCATGAAGAGGGTTGGGGCTGGAATCTCGATCTGTCTGAGGACTATGCGGCGCACGAAGTCTTCCCCAAGGCGCGCGCCGGTCTCGATTTTGGCTATGCGCTGCCGTGGAATCACTCCTCGCTCTGGCTCTACAGCGCGGCGGGCGCGGCGGGCGGCAATCATCTCAATCCGCTGACCTTCTTCTACTTCGGCAGCTTCCGGAACAATTTCGTCGACAATGGCGAGGTCAAACGCTACCGCGAATATGACAGCTTCCCCGGCTTCGACATCGACGAGATCGCGGCGCGGAATTTCGTCAAGTCGGTCGGCGAATGGAATCTGCCGCCGATCCGCTTCAGCGACGTCGGCACGCCGAGCCTGTTTTTGAGCTCGCTGCGTCCCGCGCTGTTTGCCGGCGTCCTCTTTGCCGACCCCGGACAAGCGACGGCAAAGACGTATGAGAGCGTGGGCGTGCAGGTCGACTGGAATTTTACTGTCGCGCTGCGCCTGCCAATGACATTTTCCATCGGTTACGCCGAAGGCTTTGTGGAGGGAACGCCCCATCGCGGCCAGATTCTGGCGTCTTTAAAGATCCTGTGATGAACTGCCTCGCAGAATGATCAGCATCCTCATCAACGTGGCCGTCGCGCTGTCGCCGGTCGCCTTCTTCCTTTACGCGCTGGTACATCTCGACAGCTTCAAGCTCGTTCGTTTTGCCTTCGTACTGCAAATGCTGGTGGTCGGGGCGCTGCTCGCCGGCGTCAGTTACCTCCTCAATGGCGCGATTTCGAGCGGCTTTCACATCGACATTTCGGACTATACGCGCTTCGTTGCGCCGACGGTCGAAGAGCTCTTGAAAGCCAGCGCGCTCGTCGTGCTCTTCGCGATCAATCGCATCGGTTTTCGCGTCGATGCCGCGATCGTCGGCTTCGCCATTGGTACCGGCTTCTCCATGGCGGAGAATGCTTATCTGCTGCACGTGCTGACACAAGCCAATGTCACCGTCTGGATCTTCCGCGGCTTCGGCACGGCGATGATGCATGGCGGTGCAACCGCGATCTTCGCGGTCATGGCGCAGACGCTGATCGAGAAGGAGCCCAAGCTTGGCCCGCTCGATCTTCTCCCCGGGCTCGCCGTGGCCATCTTCCTGCACACGGCTTTCAATTATTATCCGCACCAGGTCCTGCTCAACACGGCTGCGTCGTTCATCGTGCTGCCCGCGATCCTCCTGATGATCTTCGCCAAGAGCGAGGAGCAAATTCACACTTGGCTGCTTTCCGACTACGAAACCCATCAGCACCTGTTGTTCGAGATCGAAAGTGGTGAGTTCGTCAACGACGAGGCGGGACGCTTCATCACCAATCTGGCCCAGCGCTTCGGCGACACGGCGGCGGCCGACATGTTCGAATACGTCAAGCTGCACACCGAATTGGTGCTGCGCGCCGAGAGCATCGATCTGACGCAGGAGCGCGGCGGCCACGTGACGTTGACCGGCGCCGACGACGCGAAATTCGACCGCATGCACGCGCTGGAAAAGAAGATCGGCCGCACGGCCCTGGCAGCGCTTGGCCCGCATTTGAAGTTCAGCCGCAAGGAACTCTTCGAGATCCACGAGCTGGAACGCCTCGCCCGCGCCACCCCGGACTAGCCTTAAAAGCTTACGCAACGGCGGATCCAACCATGCCTTTGCATTCGGAGCAGCGAATGGCAGGCTGAGGGAAAGCTGCCTCTGGGAAACCATCGATGTACTACCGGGAATTGAAGACGGCCTGGGCCGAACTGACCGCGTCCGGCGCCCCCTTCGAGATCGAGACCATCGAGGTTCGCGGCACCAAGATCCGTAGCTTCAAGAATGCGCTGCCGAACATTCGCGCGCTGTGGCTTTCGACCGTCCCCTTCGCCGAGCGCGAATACCTCATCTATCAGGACGAGCGCATCACTTACGCGCAAGCGCATGAGCAAGTGAACGCGATTGCGTCCTGGCTTTTCAGAGAAGGTGTGAAGCCCGGCGATCGGGTCGCCATCGCCATGCGCAACTATCCCGAATGGCTCCTGATCTATTGGGCGTGCGTGTCGGTCGGCGTTGCGGTCGTTGGCATGAATGCCTGGTGGGTGACCGACGAACTCGAATACGCCATGAAGGATTCGGCGCCGAAGGTCGTGTTCTGCGACGAGGAGCGCCTCATGCGGATTCGCGAGCGTCCCGCGATGGCGGTGGGCGCCAAGCTCGTCGCGACGCGCATGCGCAATCTGCCGGCCGGCGTGACCGCATGGGCCGATGTCATCCGCGAAAGAGCCGCCATGCCCGACGTCCAAGTCGATTCCGACGCCGATGCCTGCATCTTTTATACGTCCGGGACGACCGGATTTCCCAAAGGCGCGCAACTCACCCATCGCGGCTGCATCGCCAATCTCTTCAACATGATGTTCTCGGGCCAGGTGCAGGCGCTCGCCGTCCAACGCGCCACCGGCGTCGTCGTCGATCCCGCGGCGGTCCCGATTCCGGTGGCACTTCTGACCACGCCGCTCTTCCACGTCACCGCCAACAATTGCGGTGCCTACGCCGTGACCGCGGCCGGCGGCAAGCTCGTCATGATGTACAAGTGGGACGCCGGCGAAGCACTCCGCCTGATCGAGCGCGAGCGCGTGACGGCGATGAGCGGCGTGCCGGTGATGTCGCGCGAGCTTCTGGCGCATCCCGATTTTGCCAAGACCGATCTCTCGAGCCTGATGACGCTGGGCGGCGGCGGCGCGCCGTTGCAGCCCGACCTGGTGCACAAGATCGATTCGCAAGTGAAGACGGCTAGGCCCAACACCGGTTACGGCATGACGGAGACCTGCGGGATCATCACCGCCGTGGCCGCCGACTTCTTCGTCGACAAGCCGGACAGCGTCGGCCCCGCCATGCCGTCCTACGACGTGCGCTGCGTCAACGATGCCGGCGAGACATTGGCGCCGGGCGAACTCGGCGAGCTTTGGGTGAAGGGCGCGCCCGTCATCAAAGGCTATATCAACCGGCCCAAGGAGACGGCGGAATCGATCACCGAGGGCTGGCTGCACACCGGCGATGTGGCGCGCATCGACGCGGACGGCTTTCTCTATATCGTCGATCGCAAGAAGGACATGGTTCTGCGCGGCGGCGAGAACGTCTATTGCGCCGAGGTCGAAGCCTCGATGCATCGCCATCCCGCGGTCGCCGAATGCTGCGTCTTTGGCGTGCCCGACGCGCGTCTCGGCGAGGAAGTCGCGACCGCGATCGTGCTGCGCGCCGGTCAGAAGGTGAGCGCCGACGAACTGCGCGCCCATCTCGCGGCGCATCTCTCCAAGCACAAGATCCCGCGCTATTTCTGGTTCCTCTCCGAATCCATTCCGCGCAACGCCAATGGCAAGTTCCTGAAGCGCCAGTTGCGCGAGTCGCTGAAGCTGGAAGAAGCGGCTTAGGCGCTACCTCCGTTGTCATGGCCCACAGGCCACCATTCACCATTGTCATGGCCCGCCACCCCGATCCGCGCGAGAGCGCGGTCGTAGTGTAAACTTCGTGCGGGCCGCCCATCCTCCATTGTCATGGCCCGCCGGAGTGCGGGCCATCCAGGTGACGTAGCGCTCCGTCATCGACGAGTTTGTCTGCGCTCAATCTTTCGCAATCCAAGTCCTGCGTCACCTGGATGGCCCGCTGTTGCGGGCCATGACAGAAAAGGCGGGTGGCCGCACTCCGGCGGGCCATGACAGTAAGGCCGCCCTCACGCCGGCGCGAAGATCTTTCCCGGGTTGAGGATATTCTTCGGATCGAACGCCTTCTTGAGCGAGCGCATCAGCTGGATCTCGTCGGCGCTGCGCGAATAGGAGAGAAAGTCGCGTTTCTCGAGCCCGATGCCGTGCTCGGCCGAGACCGAGCCGTCGCGCCGGCGGAGCGCGCCGTAGATAATCTCCTCGACCTCCCGATGCGCCTCGTGGCTGCCGTCGCCGACACCTGGAATGAGATGCAGGTTGCCGTCGCCCAAATGGCCGAACACCATCAAAGTCATCGCCGGCCAGCGCGCCTTCAAGGCATCGCGCACTTCGGCGATGTAAGCATCCATCTTGCCGATGACGAGGCTGACATCGAAGGTGAAGATCGGCGCGTTCTGCCCGACCTGCAGGACGTCGTCGCGCAGGCCCCAGAGCCGCGCACATTCGTCCTTGGATTTCGCGATCGCCGCGTCGGCGATCTCGCCATTTTCCAATTCCGCCGCCAGCACGCGTTCGAAGCGCGACGCGTCTTCCTCCTGATCGCCGCCCAACGCTTCGATGAGGATGTAGTAGGCGTGACCGTGCGGCACTGGCGGGCGGCCCTTGGCCGGTGGTGTCGTGACGAGCTTGTAGAAATCCTCCCACATCACTTCGAAGGCCGACAGCGTGCCGCCGAAGCCGCGTTCCAGATTGCGCAGGATACGCGGGATGTGTGCGAATTCGTCGACCGCGAGCAGCGCCATGTTCTGACTGACCGGCTTCGGCCGAAGGCGCAACACCGCGCGCGTCACCACGCCGAGCGTTCCTTCCGAGCCGATGAACGCGTGCTTCAGATCGTAGCCGGCATTGTTCTTGATCAGATGATTGAGCGACGACATCACGGTGCCGTCCGCGAGCACGACTTCGAGGCCGAGCACCAGCTCGCGCATCATGCCGTAGCGCAGCACGCGATTGCCGCCGGCATTGGTCGAGATGTTGCCGCCGATGGTGGCCGAGCCACGGGCGCCGAGATCGAGAGGAAAGAAGAGGCCCTTGGCGTCCGCCGCTTCGCACACCGTTTGCAGAATGCAGCCGGCTTCGACCGTCATGGTCGCGCCTTCGGCATCGATCTCCTCGATATGGTTCATGCGCTGCAGCGAAAGTGCGATGGCACCGTCGGAACGCGCGCCTTCGACGAGGCCGGTCAAGCCGCCCCAGGGCACGACGGGCTGCCCGGCACCGTGACAAAGGCGAAGCACGCTCGCGACTTCAGCGGTTGACGCCGGCTTGACGACCGCGATCGGCACGCCGAGCCGGCCGCGACCGCCCAGACCGCTTTTGACGGCTTCCGCGCTGTCGCTGACGGCACTCTCTCCGAGCAACTTTTTCAGCTCTGGGACAAGATCGATCATGCCGGTCTCCTGGCGCGTTTCCCCCATGAACTCTAGCGCAACTTGCTGGCCCCGTCGCGCAGGCGCAATTCACGGCCTGATCGGCTAGCCTGCCGCGAGAGTAGCAGCGGGATCATTCCGTGAATCGCTTCGACGTCATCGTGCTGGGCCTGGGCGCGGCCGGCAGCGCCACGCTCTATCAGCTCGCCAGGCGCGGCGCGAAGGTTCTCGGCATCGACCGCTTCTCGCCGCCGCACGTGCATGGCTCGACGCATGGCGACACGCGCGTCACGCGGCTCGCGATCGGCGAAGGTGCGCACTACACGCCGCTGGCCCAGCGCTCGCATCAGATCTGGCGCGAACTGGAAGCCGCCACCGGCACCGAATTGTTGACCGAGTGCGGCGGGCTCATCATGTCGAGCGGCTCCGAGGAGAAGAGTTTTCATGGCGCCGCGTTCTTTCCGACGACCGTCGAGGCGGCGCGCCGCCGTAACATTCCGCATGAGCTGCTCGACGCAGAGCAGATTCGCCGCCGCTTTCCGCAATTCGCCATCGACGATACGACACGCGGCTATTTCGAGCCGAGCGCCGGCTTCGTGCGTCCGGAGGCGTGCATTCGCGCCGAGCTGGCGCAGGCAAAGGACAATGGCGCGGGCATCAGGCTCGACGAACCGGTGCAGAAGATCGAACAGTTAGGCAACACCGTCCGAGTGACGACGGCGCAGGGCCGCTATACGGCCGACCGGCTCGTCGTCGCGGCGGGACCTTGGCTGACCCAACTGCTGCCCGAGCTTGCGCGCCACTTTAAAGTTTACCGCCAGGTGCTCTATTGGTTCGACGTCGAAGCGCACTTCGCCGATTTCACGCCCGACAAATTCGCCATCTTCATCTGGGAGCTGCCAGGTGACGGCCGCGGCATCTACGGGTTTCCTGCCATCGACGGACCGAGGGGCGGATTCAAGATCTCGACGGAGCACTATCTTGAGACGACGACGCCCGAGACGGTGGCGCGCGCCGTCACGCCTGATGAAATCACCACGATGCTTCGTGAGCTCGTCGCGCCGCACATCAAGGGTGTCGGCGCAGAATGCGTGAAGGCGGTGACCTGCCTCTACACGGTGACGAAGGACTTCGGCTTCGTGATCGATTCCCATCCCGAGCACGACCGCATCATCGTCGCCTCGCCCTGTTCGGGGCACGGCTTCAAACACTCCGCCGCGCTCGGAGAAGCGATCGGCGATCTTGCCCTCGGAGAGCCAAGCCGCTTTGATCTTTCAGCCTTCACCCTCGCGCGATTTGCAAAATGACCAACCGTCTTCGCTCTATCTTTCTCATCGCAGCGCTGACGTGCGCGCCGGCCGCGAACGCCGCCGACTATGTCCCGCCGAAGAGTGGTTGGGAGATACACAATCCTGAGACGGAGGGGTTCGATCCCGCCAAGCTCAAAGCCGCGATCGACTTCGCCGTCGCCAACGAGACGAAATTTCCGCCGGAGCTGCAGGGCGTCGCCGATCCGCGCGACATGGCGATCGCCATTCCGCTGCAGTTTTCCGGACCCTTTTCCGATCCCATCGGTCCGCTCAAGCCGCACGCCCCCGCCAACGGCATCATCCTTCGCCATGGCTATATTGTCGCCGAATGGGGCGATACCCGCGCCGTCGACATGGCGCACTCGGTGACCAAGACATTTCTCTCGACGCTCGCCGGCATCGCCTTCGACCGTCACATGATCCGCGACGTCAACGATCGTGTCGTCGATTACATCCGCCCGACGCCGGATTTCCTCCTGCCGCACAATCTGCCGGTCACCTGGGACGAGATGCTGCGCCAGACCAGCGGCTGGATCGGCACCATGTGGGGCAAACCCTGGTGGGCGGATCGGCCCGGCAAGAATCCCTGGGACGAACTGGCCGCCGGCCCGCCGCCGGTGGGCAAGGAATGGAAATATTCCGACGTTCGCGTCAATGCCTTCGCGCTGGCGCTGACGTATCTGTGGAAGCGCCCGCTGCCCGACGTGTTGCGCGAAACCGTGATGATGCCTATCGGCGCGTCCGACGATTGGCACTGGGAAGGCTACAGGAATTCCTGGGTCACGATCGGCGGGCGCAAGATTCACGTCGTGCCGGGCGGCGGCCATTGGGGCGGCGGCATGTTCATCTCGGCGCGTGACCTCGCGCGGATGGGACTGCTCGGCCTGCGCAAAGGCCAATGGGGCGCGCGCAAGGTCGTGTCGGAAAAGTGGATCGAAATGGCGCGCACGCCGACCGGTCCCAATCCCGGCTATGGCTACATGAACTGGTTTTTGAACACCGACCGAAAACTCTTTCCCGCCGCGAGCGAGGATTGCGTCGCCTATATCGGCAATGGCGACAACATCGTCTTCATCGATTACCGCCACGATGTCGTCGCCGTGGTGCGCTGGATCGACGATGCGAAAAAAGCCGACTTCGTGGCGCTTCTTGAAGCGGCGCTCGAAGACACTGGCAACTAAAATTCTCCAGTCGCAACACTTCGCTCAGCGGAAAGCGAAAAGGTCTGCATCCTTGTCGCGACGTCCTTTGAGGAAGGTCGGCACGATCTCCGCAGCCAACTTGCTGTAGATCGTGCCGTTGCCGCCGAAACCCATCACCGCGATGCAGCCGGGCATGCCGGGCACGACATCGATGATGGGCAGACCATCCGTGCTTTCGCCGAACGCCCCCGCCCAGGTGCGCGAGACGTCGATCCGTGCGTCGGGCAACAGCTTGCGCACTTTTTTCAGAAGGCGTTTGCGTTTCGCCGCCAGCGCGCTTGTGCGATAGGACGGCGTATCGACGTCTTCGTCTTCGCCGCCGACGACGAGCCGGCCATCGGGTGTCGTACGCATATAAAGGTAGGGCTTGGAGGCCTCCCACACGACTGTGCTGTCGAGCCAGCTTGGATATCGGGCGCGAGGCTTCGAGGCGAGCGCCCAGCTCGAGGTGATCTTGGTGCCGCTCTTCGGCATGCCCTTCAACCGCTCATAGCCGGTGCAGAAAATGCAGTGCTTGGCTTCGATGAAATGCGCGCCGGTATCCAGCAGAACCCCATGATCCGTCGCGAGGACATCGGTGATCTCGACCGGCGTGTAAATCTCGAGCCCGCGTTTCACTGCGCGCTTCAGAAGCCCTGCCGAGAGCGCGACCGGATTGGCGACGGCGGCGCCCGGACTGAAGATCGCCCCCGTGCGGTCAATCCCGAAAATCTCGCGCAGCCTTGCGGCATCGAGAAACTCACCTGGAAGGCCGGCACGAATTCTCTGCCGACACTCCTCCTTAAGTGCGCGCGCCCCGGTCTCATCGCCGGCAAGATAAAGCGAGTCGCGCCGTTCGAAGCCGCATAGAATTCGCTCCACGCGCACCAGCGCGGACAGGCGTTGCGTGGCTTGCCATGATCTTCGCCATGCCCGCGCCGCTTTCTTCGGACCAATCTGTTCGGCAAGCTTGATCAGCGGCGTGTCGATTTCGAACTGCAGCAACGCCGTACTCGCCATCGTACTGCCATGCGCGGGCATCCGGCGATCGACCAGAGCAATACGCGGATAGCGTCCGGCCAGCGCATCCGCCATGAACGCGCCGCTCACGCCTCCTCCGACAATCAGAACATCGAGCCTGATGGACTTCTTGAGCGACTTTCCCGGCACGGACACGCCTCCCCAGAGCGGATGCCCAGTGTGAAGTTCGCGGACCTGCGTTGCTGGCGATGTCACGACAGTGCCGCCGTTTCGCTCTGGTCTGGGTGTGTGACGAAATAGTCGAGCTCGGCGAGCAACTCATTCCATGCCGCTTCGAACGCGGACGTCCAGTCGGCGCCGAGTTGGTCGCATAGTACCTTCCTCACGATGCCGAAGAAGACTGCGAACACGTCGGGCGGAACGTCGTAGCCGGAATGGGTGATGACCTCGCACTGGATCATGTTCGAGGCAAACAGATTGTCGCCGACAAAATCGAGGACGATCTCGAATACCTTGGCCAGCATCTCGCCTTTCACGGCATTGTTCGTGTCGCGCCAGAACAGCGGCTTCATCTCGGGGTATTCGGCGAACAGCGCGGCATAGACGTGCGGCGTGAGATCGCCGAGCCGCTCGGACGCCAGTTCCAGGCTCGCGACGATGGCGTTGGCCGTCTCAGCGCTGATCTTTCGAGTCACGATGCGGCCTCGGCGGGATGCGACATTTTGCTTTACAGAACAAGTTTTTGATCGCCTCTTGATCGTCTGGAATTAGTTCCTATCTGCACTTTTCGGAGTCCAGCGAACGGGAAGAACGGATCTAAGTGAAGCGAAAAAAGCCTGCACAATTATGTTGCCGAACGGCCTTATCCACGTCTTTTTGTCTGCAGGTACAACGGGTTGGGCCAGAAAATTGGGAATTGAATGTCGAAAAAAAGAAAATTTCGCGGTGAGGATAACTTTCTGGCGCTACGGGCTATTCGTGTGCCTAGGCCGTACTTGATGTTCGAAGGTTCTCAAGCATAGTGACAATAAGTCAGTTCTCCAGGGAGTCGAGATCGATGTCGCAGACGGCGGAACCGCGCGCAAAACCCGGGCAAGAAGAGCTCGGCTTTGATCCGGCCTCGTTGAAGAAAAAGTATCTCGCGGAGCGCGACAAGCGCCTGCGTACGGACGGCAACGAGCAATATCGCGAGATCAAGGGCGACTTCGCGCATTACCTCGATGATCCCTATGTCGAGCCCGGATTTACGCGTGCACCACTGACCGACGAAGTCGAAGTCGTGGTGATCGGCGGCGGCTTCGGCGGCTTGCTCGCCGGCGCGCGGCTGCGCGAGGCCGGCGTCAAGGACCTCCGCATGATCGAGAAGGGCGGCGACTACGGCGGCACCTGGTACTGGAACCGGTATCCGGGCGCGGCCTGCGACATCGAATCCTACATTTATCTGCCGCTGCTCGAAGAAGTCGGCTACATGCCGGTCGAGAAATATACCCGCGCGCCGGAGATCCTCGAACACAGCCGCGCCATCGCGCGCAAGTTCGATCTCTATCGCGATGTCTGCTTCCAGACCAAAGTGACCGAGATGCGCTGGGATGACAAGATCTCGCGCTGGATCATCAGGACCAATCGCAACGACGCCATGAAGGCGCGCTTCGTCGTTATGGCGAACGGACCCTTGCATCGTCCCAAGCTCCCCGGCATTCCCGGCGTCGAGACGTTCAAGGGCCATTCCTTTCACACCAGCCGTTGGGACTATGACTATACGGGCGGCGACTGCCATGGCGGCCTCACCGGTCTCAAGGACAAGCGCGTCGGCATCATCGGCACCGGCGCGACCGCGGTGCAGTGCGTGCCGCATCTCGGCGCCGGCGCCAAGGAGCTCTTCGTCTTCCAGCGCACACCGTCATCGATCGACGTGCGCAATGATAGGCCGACCGATCCCGACTGGGCCAAATCACTCGCGCCGGGCTGGCAGCAGCATCGCATGGACAATTTCAACGCGCTGGTTTCCGGCGTGCCGCAGGATGTCGATCTCGTCAGCGACGGCTGGACCGACATCATCGGCAAGTTCCTGACCCTGATGCGCAAGCAGAACGAAGCCGGCGCCAGCGTCGATCTCGGCGAGACGCTGCAGCTCGCGGATTTCAAGAAGATGGAGCAGATCCGCGCCCGCGTGGATGCCGTCGTGCGCGATCGGAACAAGGCCGCGGCGCTCAAGCCCTACTACAATCAGTTCTGCAAGCGCCCCTGCTTCCACGATCAGTATCTCGACACCTTCAACCGGCCGAACGTCCATCTCATCGATACGGACGGCAAAGGCGTGGAGCGCATCACCGAGCACGGCGTCGTCGCCAACGGCAAGGAATATGAAATCGATTGCCTGATCTATGCCACGGGCTTCGAAGTCGGAACGGATTATACGCGCCGCTCGGGCTATCAGCTCTACGGCCGTGGCGGCGTTTCCTTGAGCGACAAGTGGAAGGATGGCGTCTCGACCTTGCACGGCATACATTCGCGCGGCTTTCCCAACGTCTTCATCATGAGCAACAGCCAGTCGGGATTCACCGCCAACTATCCGCACATGCTGAACGAACAGAGCAAGCATCTCGCCTACATCATCCAGGAGTGCCTCGCGCGTCAGGTTCGCGTGGTGGAAGCCGGGCAGGACGCCGAAGAGTCGTGGGTGCAGACCATCATCTCGTCGGCGATCATGCGGCAGAAATTCCAGGAAGAATGCACGCCGGGTTACTACAACAACGAGGGCAAGCCCTCGGCGTTGGCGGCGCGCAACGGCTTCTACGGCCACGGCCCCATCGCCTTCGCCAAACTGCTCGAGGAATGGCGCAGCGAAGGAACACTCAAGGGTCTGGAACTCAACCGCGCGTAACGCTTCAGGCGGGCCGATTGAACTCGGTGTCGATCACGAGTTCGATCGGCTCGTCGAACACGGCGGGCAAGCCGAAGTCCTGCGGCTTGATCGCCGTCTCGGCGTGGATGCCAATGACATAGTGGCCATAGAACGGCCCCGCGCCGACCAGCGAGACATCGAAGGTCACGGGCTGCGACTTTCCCATCAGCGTGAAGACGCCGATCACCTTGCCGTGAGTCGCGTCGCTGCGGCGAAAGGCGGTCGAGACGAAGGTGGCGTTGGGAAATTGGACGGCGTTCAGATATTTCGGGCCGGCCAATTGCGCTGCGAAATTGGCGACGGGTGAGGCAATCGAACCGGTCTCGACGCTCGCCGTGAGCTTGGACTTGTCGATCTCCTTCGGATCCCAGTTGAGCTCGCCGGTAACGCGTTCGAAGCGGAACACGCTGCGGGAAAATCCGACATGCGAGACGCGCGCAATGATGGCGGTATGCGCCGGATCGAGCTTATAGGTTCCGGCCAGTGCCAGGCTCACATCCTTCTGACCGTGCGGGATCGGTCCGGGGGGCGGCGCTTCCTCGGCGGCGAATGCAACCATCGGTGTGAGCAACGCCAGGGCGACAATCAAACTGCGCATCATGGTTCCTTGGTGTTCGCAATTGCTGAGATTGTGTCGCTTGAAATCAGCCGGACTGCAACCGGGATTCGAGTGCGGCCCGATCGGCGACGAACCAGACCTGACGGCCGCGATTGGTCTCATAGACGAAATCGCGCAATGCCTTGCTCGCCTCGAGATGGCGATCGATGTCGCCCAGGATGGCAAGACGGCGCTCGTAATTCACGAACTTTTGAATCACGTCGCCCAAGATGCGGGTCTTCAGCTGAAAGAAGTCGTCGCTCAGCCGTTCGACCGGCAGCACGACCATGCTGCAGCGCTCGGAGAGTGCCGCGCCGATGAGATCGACGGCATCGCGGTCATTGCGGATGGTCTGCCCGTTCGGATCGCAGAACAACGCACGGATACTCCCGAGCATTTCGATGGTGTCGGCCATGGCATCACCCGGCGCGGCGCAGGAAGTCGACGATTTCCTTCGTCGGCGTCGGGATGAAGTGGCCAATCTTGGGATCGAAATGAATTTCCGCCTGCGGCAACAGTTTTTCCGCGCGCCGCTTGGTGTCATGGGAATCGATCAAAGCGTCCTCGCCGCCGATGAAAATGGCGATCGGCATCTTGAGCGTCTGCAGCGCCTGGTCGCTCGCCGGCGGAATGGGATCGCGGCGCGGATTGAAGTTGCGGAAGATGAGGCCGAGGAAATCGCTGATCGGCTTGGCCGGCGGCGGCAGCGTGGTATAGGCGCGGCCCATGACCATCGCGCGTATCCGCTTTCGCCCCCATTCGCCGAGAAAGAAGAGCGGGAACGCCTTCAGAAGGAAATTCTTGATCTTGCCGATCCCCGCAGGACAGACGAGGGCGAGCGCCTTCACGCGCGCCGGTCGGCGGATCGCGTAGTCGAGCGCGAGCCAGCCGCCGAGCGACACGCCGACGAGAGACGCAGCATTCAGCGACAAGGCCTGGAACACGTCATCGAGCCACAGCGCATGCTCGTCCGTTCCGGGGCGATAGCGTGTGCGCGCCGAGAGTCCCGGCTCGCCGATCAGATCGACGGCATAGACGCGGAAATCCTTGGCCAAGGTCGCGCTGTCATTGAGCCACATGAAGGAACTCGACGCCGAACCGTGGAACAGCAGAACCGGCGGCGCATCCTCGGGTCCGCAGGCGATGATGAATGTCTCGCCGGCGCGCGTCGGCACCGTGAACTGGCGGTTCGGCACCGGCCACTGGCTCAGGATCTCGCGATAGCGCGCATGGATCGCGCGCGCGCCCTCTTCGGATTTGTAGATCGCAGGCATTGTTCAGCTCCCGGAAAGTGCGGCGATCGCGCCGAGCAGCGTGTTGGTGGTCTCGATGCTCGCCGAAATGATGATCTTCAGCCGCGCGCGCTCTTCGTCGTAGACGGTTTCCACGCGCGCCGGCGCATCGGATTGCGGACGTCCCTGAAGTCCTGCCGTCAGATACGTGGTGAGACGATGCGCCGTGTCCTGGCTGACCGCATCGATCAGCACCACGCTCGAGACTTCGATATGACGCTGACGGCGCACCGGCGGACGCTCGAGCGCCGATGCGGATTGTCCGGTGAACGCTTCCAGATCTGCGCGCGCGATGCGGTACTGCTTGCCGATCCGGATCGCCTTCAGCTTTCCATCGCGCACATAGTGGCGCACGGTCCTGACATGCAGGCCGAGGAGGTCCGCTATCTGCTCTACGGAGTAAAGCTCGTGGGTCACCGAAAATCTCCTGTAATATTCCCTATAACGACGTATTTTTGATGTCAATAGGGAACTATAGGGAAGTTATAGGAAGCACGGTTTTGCCTGCGTTTTTGGGCCCATGTGGGCGGCAAAGCCGCGGAATCGTTGGTTAGAATGGGCTCAAAGTCAGCGACGATTTCGGGGAAGACATCATGGCCGACAGCAAAATGAACGGCGCGGAGAGTTTGGTCCGCACGCTGGTTTCAAGCGGCGTCGAAGTCTGCTTTTCCAATCCCGGCACGTCGGAGATGCATTTCGTCGCTGCACTCGACCGCGTCGATGGCATGCGCGCGGTGCTCGGATTGTTCGAAGGCGCGGTCACCGGCATGGCCGACGGCTACGCGCGCATGGCAGAGAAGCCGGCGTGCACCTTGCTGCACCTGGGACCGGGACTCGCGAACGGTCTCGCCAATCTGCACAATGCGCGCCGCGCCGCGACGCCGATCGTGAACATCGTCGGCGATCATGCGACGTATCACGCGCAGTATGACGCCCCGCTCGCCTCCGACATTGCCGGCTTCGCGCGGCCGGTCTCGGCCTGGGTGCATTCATCGCCAAATGCTTTGACGGTTGCGGCGGATGGTGCACGTGCGGTGCAGGCTGCACTGACGCCACCGGGCCAGATCGCAACGCTCATTCTGCCCGCCGACACGGCTTGGAACGATGCCGACGGACCGGCGCCCGCCCTGCCGCGCATTCAGCCGGCCACAGTCTCAAGCGATGCCATCGATCGCGCGGCGCAAGCGCTGAAGGGAGGAAAGAAGACGACCATTCTGATGCGCGGCGCGGTGCTCAAGGAACGCGGACTGACGGCTGCCGGTCGCATCGCGGCAAAGTCGGGCGCGCGCATCGCATGCGATACGTTCATCGCGCGGTTGCAGCGCGGCGCGGGCCGCGTGCGCGTGGACCGCGTTCCCTATTTCGCTGAACAGATCGTCGAGTTTTTTCAGGATACCGAGCAACTCATCCTCGTCGGCAGCAAACCGCCGGTCTCTTTCTTCGCCTATCCAGGCAAGCCGAGCTACGGGCTACAGCCGAGCACGAAAGTGCACTATCTCTCGCACGCGCACGAGGATGGGACGCAGGCGCTGGAAGCGCTCGTCGAAGCGCTTGGCGCGCCCAAGCAGGCGACGAACGTCGCCGACTTCAAGAAGCCGGAGTCCATCGCGGACAAGTTCGACCAGTACACGATCGGTCAGGTCATTGCGCGTTATCTGCCGGAAGGCACGATCCTTTCCGACGAAGCAGCGACATCGGGCGCCGGCACCGCGCTCGCCACCATGACGGCGGCGCCGCACGATCAGCTGGGCCTGACGGGCGGCTCAATCGGCCAGGGTCTGCCGGTCGCGACCGGTGCGGCGGTGGCCGCCAAGGGCCGCAAAGTCGTTTGCGTGCACGGCGACGGCGGCGCGATGTACACGCTGCAGGCGCTCTGGACTCAGGCGCGCGAGAAGCTCGACGTCACGACCGTCATCTTCGCCAATCGCTCCTATGCCATCCTGAACATCGAACTGGCGCGCGTCGGCGCGTTGAATCCGGGACCAAAGGCGCTTTCGATGCTCGACCTGCACAATCCCGAACTCGACTGGGTCAAGCTTGCCAGTGGCATGGGCGTCGAGGCCTCGCGCGCCACGAACATTCGCGACTTCGAAAGCCAGTACGAATCCGCTATTCGTCACAAAGGGCCGCGTCTCATCGAGGTCGTTCTCTAACTCTTCCTAGCAATCACAGGTGCAACATGGATAAGCCCGCTGACGATCTGACGATGTGGCGCGAGGGCGCCAAGGAGCTCATGCCGATGGTGGTCGGGCTCAGGCGTGAGTTACACAAATTCCCCGAGCTTGGGCTGCATTTGCCGGAGACCACGCGACGCGCGCGCGAGGCGCTGGCAGGTCTCGACGTCGAGATCGCCGAAAGCGAGACGACCTCCAGCCTCGTCGTGACGTTGCGGGGCGCGCAGCAGGGGCCGACCATTCTGCTCCGCGGCGACATGGATGCGTTGCCCATGCCCGAGGACACCGACGTCGAGTTCAAATCGCAGAATGAAAACCGCATGCATGCCTGCGGCCACGACTCGCACACCGCGATGCTCGCGGGCGCCGTGCATCTGCTGCACCGTCATCGCGACAAGCTGAACGGCAATGTCAAATTTCTCTTCCAGACCGGCGAGGAAGGTTACGCCGGCGCGCGCTTTGTCATCGAAGAGGGCATGCTCGACCAGGCGCCCGCGCCTTCGGCCGCATTCGCGATCCATATCTCGCCCAACATTCCGACCGGCGTCATTGCGTCACGTCCTGGCCCGCTGATGGCGGCAACCGATACGATCGACATCGAAGTCGTCGGCAAGGGCGGCCATGCCTCACAGCCGCACTACACGCTGGATCCGATTCCCGTGGCCTGCGAGATCGTCACGGCACTGCAAAGTCTCGTCACCCGACGGATTGAGGCGTTCGATCCCGTCGTGCTTTCGATCACCAAGATCACGGCGGGAACGACGGGAAACGTCATCCCCGAGAATGCACGCCTCCTCGGTACGCTGCGCAGCTTTTCGGAGAAGAGCCGCGCCCAGGCACGCGAAGGAATCGAGCGCATCGCGATGGGAATTGCCCGTGCGCACGGCATCGAAGCGAACGTCACGCTCACGCCAGGTTATCCGGTCACGATCAACGACGAAAAATTCGTCGGCTTCGCGCAAAACGTGGTGCAGGACCTCTTGGGCGAGAAAGGCTTTCTGAAAATGCCCGCGCCGATCATGGGCGCGGAAGACTTCTCCTTCGTTCTGCAGCGCATGCCGGGCTGCATGGTCTTCCTGGGCGTTGCACCCGAAGGCGTATCGCACCATCACGCCCATGCCTGTCATTCCAATCGCATGATGATGGACGAGGCGGCGATGGCGAACGGCATCGCGCTGCACGCGGCGATCGCCGAGCGTTTCCTGCGCGGCGCCGCCTGAACGGCCGAGCCCGACATGTCGCACGATTCCGCATTGCAGGCGCATGAGCATAGCGAGCATGCGAGGCATGCCGCGCATAGCGGCGACGTCTTCATCTCGCGCATCGCGATCTCGGTCGCCGTGTTAGCCGTGCTGGCTGCGATGTCGGGCAGCCTCGAGACCGTCGAAGGCGGCCGCGCCTTGAACTACACGAGCGAGGCGGTGCTGGAGCAGGACAAGGCGACCGACGCCTGGGCGGAGTATCAGGCCGATAGTTTGAAGAAACATATCTACGGCGTGGCAGCCGATGGCGGCGGGCCCCATGCGGATCGCTATCGCAAGCTTGTCCAGGAAAACATCGACAAGCAAAGTGGGATCCACAAGACCGCGGAATTCGAGGAAGCCGAGCGCAGCAGGCTCTTGGCGTTGAGTGCCGCGCATGAGGAACGTCATCACTGGCTGACCGGCGCGGCAACGCTGTTCGAGATCGGGATAGCGATGTCGACCGTCGCGATCATCACACGCCGCCACTGGCTCTGGTTCACCGCGCTCGGTTTCGGCACAGTCGGTATCGCGCTGTTCGCCGCCGCCTATTTGTTCTAGCGCGTCACGGGCTCTGCGCTGAGTACGCTGTCGACCGGCAGGTCCAGGCGCGTACCACCTTCGACCTTGGGCTCGTAGGCCTCGCCGGGATACGAGACTTTGTAGTTCGCCCGTACGCTGGAGATGATGTCGGCGAATTTCTCTTTCGGGTTCTTTCTGAGCGAATCGACGATGAAGTAGGAAAATGCCGTGAAGCGCGAAGGTCCGCCACCAATGCGCGCCGCTGCGGGCCCTGCATCAGCGACAATCAAGGGGGTGGTTTCGTCCGCGCTCGATGCGAAGAACGCGACATAGTTCTTCGGCCAATCCTTGTCGCGCGGCGAAGGTCCGAAGGAAGGCGGCGGTGTCGCTACCTGCATGTGAGGTTGCACTGAGGGCCGCGCGGCGTAGTTGAGCGCATTCATTTCGGTGGACAGCACGGGCTTTCGGTGCAGCAGCAACGCGTCATAGGTCATGGTGTCGGAGTGACAGGAATCGAACACCAGCCAGATGAAGCTTGCGTGGCGCGACATGCTTTTGAGGTGAGGCGCAATATCGTGATCGACGAGCGCGTTGGCGAACGGGCCTTGCGGATCGTTTTTCGGCCTGGGACCGGCGTCCATCGGCAAGAACACTTCATCCAGGTTGAACGGCTTGGGCGGGTCGTTCGGCGCGGCACGCTGTTGGCTGCCGTGTCCGATGAGTACGATCAGGACCTTGTCGTTGCCGCCGCTCGTGGTCAAACGCTCTTCCAGTTCGGAAAAGGCGCGTTGAATGTTGGCGCGTGTCGGCGGCACGACGCGTGGATCGTTCCTGGACCATTTGACGTCGCCGCCGTTCATGTCCTCGGCGAGGACATGGATGTCCGAAAATCCGCGCGCGTGCAGATAGTCGTTCCACAGAAGGAGCGAATTGCGCGGACCGTCGAACAAACTTACGCCTGGTAGATTGTCGTAGCCTTGCACGGCGACGAGCAGCGCGTGCCGCACTGCCGCCGCTTCAGCCGGCGTCGCAAGACCTGTGACGGCCGCAAGCGCGCCGCCGAGAATCACCGCGCGCAAGTTCATCCATCACGCTCGTCGCAGAAGGTCCGCCGACGCGGCTTCGCGCTAGTAGCAGTAATACTGGTACCAGCAATAGCCGTAGTTGCAGTAGTACTCGTAGTAGCACACGGCCTGTGTCGCGCTGACGTTCTTCATTTCGCCGTCGATCGCCGACGCCAAGGAGGCATTCGCTCCCGTGGCATAAGTCTTGGCGAGCTTGAGCAGTGAAAGCGCGTCATACGATTCGGGCTTGCCGGCGCCAGCCATTTTGGTCTGCTTGGCGACGTTCGCTTTGAGACCGTTGATGATGTGCGCCGCGGCCAGAAGGGCAGCCGGATCGTGGTTGGCGGTGCCATATTGCGCCAAGGTCGCCGCAAGATTGGCGCGCGCGGCGCCGTCCGGCGCCCCAGTCGCTTCTTTTGCGGGTGTCGGCGCAAACGCTGAGACCGTCGTGAAAGCTGCGACAGTGGCCGCAAGAATCAAGTTTCGAGATATCAAGTGATGTTTCCTCCCCAGTTTGGCGACGAAGCTACACTCGTCCCGCGGCGGAGTCGCGCACCAATTCGTCTTGAAGGGCAACAAGCGCCTGTACGTTCCTGCATCAAGCCGATCGGTTTGCTTCACCCAACATGTCGGAACGATGACGCACTTCTTGCTGATTCTTGGCTGGTCGGTGGCTGAAGCGGCAAGCGTCCGGGGTCCCGACGTCAGTGTCGCGAGCGGGCTTTCTGACGCGCCTGCAGCGCAATGCCGAACGGGATCGACGTCAGATAAATCACCATGCCGATGGTGAGCGTGATCCACGGCCAGGTGATCATGAAACCAGCTAGAAGTCCGATGAAGCCCCACACGATCAGGCGATGCTGGCGGGCAGGGCGCATGTACTTGATCGACGGCGTCGGCAGTTGGCTGACCATAAGACTGGACGCAACCGCGATCATCGCGCCGCTAAACACCGGATTGCGAAACAATTCGCCGCCCAGTTGAAAGCTCAAGAGCATGGGCAGGAGCAACAGGCCCGCCGCGGCCGGTGTCGGCAGCCCGGTGAAATACGGATTGGCGGGCGACGAGCCCTCGTCGCGCACGCTCTGCACGTTGAAGCGCGCCAGGCGAATGGCGCTGCAGGCGCAAAAGATCAGCGCCGCGATCCAGCCGGCATTGCCCATGCGCGAGAGACTCCACATGAAGACAAGAACGCCCGGCGCCACGCCGAACGAAACAAGATCGGCGAGCGAATCCAGTTGCGCGCCAAAGCGCGTATCGGCGCCTAGAAAGCGCGCCGCGCGCCCGTCCAGCATGTCGAACAGCATGGCGAAGATGATGGCCGCCACGGCCGCTGGCCAATTGGCATCGAGCGCAAAGCGGATCGCGGTGATCCCGCTGCACAAACCAAGCAGCGTCAGAACGCTCGGCACCACGCGGCCGACCGAAAGCTCTTCCAGCCTTTCGGCCATGCGGCGCGGATCAATTCTGCGATGAGTCAATGGCGTGTCTAACCTGCAGTTCCGCCAGAACCGTTACGCCGGCCTTTGTCACGGAACCTTCTTTTATCACGATCCGGGCTGAAAGAGGCAAATAGACGTCCAGCCTGCTGCCGAAGCGGATCATGCCGTATCTGGCCCCTCTTTTGACGCTGTCGCCGAGCTTGAAGTCGCAGACGATGCGCCGCGCGATCAGGCCCGCGATCTGGACGACGGCGAGATCGGCTGCAGGATCAAGGCTGCCGGTTGGCCGAAGGCGGGCCGCCATCCGCTCATTGTGCACGCTCGCCTTGTCGAACGAGGCGTTGAAGAAGCGTCCAGGCCGGTAGGAAAGGGAGATGACTTCGCCGCTGATCGGCACGCGGTTCACATGCACATCGAAGACGTTCATGAAGATTGACAGCCGCTTGCGCGGCTCGCCGCCGAGCTCGAGTTCTTCCGGAGGCGTCGCCTCCACGACCGGAAGCAGGACGCCGTCGGCCGGACTGACGACCAGATGCTCGCCGGGTGGCGGTGTGCGCTCCGGATCGCGGAAGAAGGCGACGCACCAGAGCGTTATCGGAATGAACAAGGCCCCGAGAATTGCAGAGAGCCAGAACAGGCAGGCATTCACCGCAACAAAAAGGGCGATGAAGGGGATGCCTTCGCGGTGAATGGGAATTCGCAAACTGCCTCGCGTCGTGAAAGCTCATCTAGCGCATGGTGCGCGCAAAGAAAAAGGGCGGCCCCGAAGCCGCCCTTTGGACTTGGCTCGCAAAGAACTAGGCGCGCGTACCGGAGAAGGGAAACGAACCGAATGCGCCAGCCTTCACATTGCCGGAAATCTTGTCGCCGTCGACCGTGCCGGAGTGCTCCAGCGTCATCGGCATCGGCGAAGTGATCGAGATCGACCAGGAGACGTTGTTGCCGTCTGCCTTACCGTTGGCGATTTCCATGGAACCCTGTTGGCCGCCTTGTGTACCGGTGAGCGCACTGCCATTTGCCTTGAGATCGAGCGTCGCCTTCTGCGGGCCCATGGGTGAATTGATGGTGATATTCCACTTGCCGTCGACGGACATGCGCCGTACCTCCCTTGATGAGGCGAGCATCTAAGAGTTCCGAACGCTTCCGCGCAAGGCTTAGTTGACGACAACGTCATGAAAACCGCCGACGTCCTAAAATCCCTTTTGGACTCAACTGCCTATGGTTTGCGCAGCGGAACGAGCAACGAACTTCGCCCGATCGTCGAACGGGTGAGCGCATGGCGTTGCGCGAAGAGGCCGTTGGGGTCGCGTGTCTGGTGGCGTGACTCTTCCCAAACGCCATGGCTGGCATAGTAGGTCAGGAGCAAGAGCCGGCCCGCGCCTTCGCGCACATCCTGCGCGGTGCGCTCGGCGGTGAAGAGGCCAAATATTTCGGTGGCATAACTGCCTTCGAAATCCGTCCAGGCACGGTTCGATAGCGAAATGAAATCCGCCACGGAATCGGCGTCGACGCTGAACCAGCGGTGCACAATGATACCGCCTGCCGTCAAACCGGCATCGTCCTTCGGCCGCACAGTCGGAGTCAGCGCTTCGGGATGCATGCTGACGATACCCGGTGCAGAATCGAGTTCGCGCAAGCGGTCGCGTATTGCCGACTTGAAGCGCAGCAGCAGCACTGCTTCGTTCGACGCGAAGCCAAGTTGTCCCTGGAACAAGCCCAGTACTTCACCGCCAGCCGCTGCGATGGCAGGCGAGGCCACATCGCGCACATGATCGACGAACGACGTCCACACCGGGCGGCCACGTTCCAGGGTAAAAGTCAGGTAGTCGTAATGGGCCGACATTAGCCTCTCTCCTAGCCGCGCGCCGAATGGGTGCCGAGCTGCCAACTCTCGAAGGCGCCGAACAGGTGAGTGACGTTGGTGCCGTCTTCACTGAGCGGCAGCACCATGGCTTCGATCTCGAGAAATTCCTTGCCGGGATAGGTCGCCTGGCGAACGCCACTGGTGATCGGCCTCTTCGCAGCGACGCAGCCCGAATACATGGCGCGCATACTGTCGAAGAAGGATGTGCCGATTAGTTCCGAGAGAAGCATTCCGGCAAATCGCCGCCCCATGAACTGGATGATGCGGTCGCCGGCAAAGCGAAAGCGAAAATCCTGTCCGCCGTCGACGACATCGATGATGAAGGTCGACGCAAGAACGCCCTTCAAAGGTGCGGGCGTAATCTCCTCGCGCTTCGGCCCGATGCGCCCTGCGCGCAAAGTGTCCCAGGCGTCGAATGCGCTCTTCAGCTTTTCACTCGTCAGCGTCTGCCGAAAGTCGGTCTTCTTTTCCATGCTCGTGTCCGACAGACCGCGCAACGGCACGGCTGGCTCTCGCTCTCCAAGGGATTTGCGACTCCCCGCCCGGCGAATCGCGCCGGGGCTTGTAGCAGGTGGCCTGGACGCTGCGCTGCGACGCAACGTCCGACCTATCGCATCGATATAAGTACCGCTCAGTTCTCCAGCATCACCTTGCATTGGTGCGACGGCTTGCGCAGCGCCTCGAAGGCCGCGGGCAGCGCGTTAAGGTCGACGACATCGGTGACCATGTGGGCGACGTCGATCCGGTCGCTGGCGATCATGGCGATGACATAGTCGAAGTCGTCGGGGCGGTAGCCGAGCACGAACTGGATTTCGAGTTCCTTGACGATTCCCATCAGGGGCAAAATCGTATCCGGCTGCTGACAGACGCCAGCCACGACGATCCTGCAGCCGCGCGGCGCTTCCAGCATGGCGGTGTTGAGGAGCCCCGGCACACCGACGCACTCGAAAATGACGTCCGGTGCTTTGCCAGCGATCTTCTGCACCTGCGCCACAAGAGATTGGCCGGGATCGATGGCATCGGTTGCGCCAAACTTGGCCGCCATCTGGCGACGGACTTCGGCCTTCTCGCTGACGATGACATGGCGCGCGCCGAGAAACTTGGCCCACAGCATGGTCGCAAGGCCGACGGGTCCCGCTCCGATGATGAGCACGGTTGCGCCGCGCGGCATCTTGGCCATGTCGACCGCGTGCAGGCCGACCGCGAGCGGTTCGACCATGGCGCCTTCCTGGAACGATACATTCGCCGGAAGCTTGTAGCCGCTGCCCGCGCCGATACGGACATACTCGGCATAGGCGCCGGGCGAGGCGCCCAATCCGACGCTCAGCATCTTGGTGCAGGTGCCGCGCAGGCCGAAATTGATGCAGGGCGTATGATCGCCGCAGCAGATGACCGGGAAACCGGCCAGCCGGTCGCCCGCCTTCCAGAGGTGCTTGACGGCACTGCCGACCTCGATCACCTCGCCGGCAAACTCGTGACCCATGATGGAGCCGAGCGCGAGCGGCATCGCTGACGTGGGTTCCGTCATGTGCAGATCCGAGCCGCAGATGCCGCAATTCTTTACTTTCAAGATGATGTCATGCGCGCCCGCTTTCGGATCTGGCACCGTTTCGATGACGAGCGGCTTGGACATTTCCTTGAAGACGGCGGCACGCATGGCACTTCCTCGTTTTTCTCTGGACAGGCTTGGCGCAAGCCTATGTCATCGGCGGCGAAGAAGAAAATGGGGTGGGAAATGACCGACGTTTACGCGACGGCACGCGAGATGATCGCCCAACTGAAGGCCAAGAAGGTCTCGGCGCGCGAGCTGCTTGATCTGCATTTGGCGCGCAACGACAAGATCGCCAAAGCGATCAACGCCGTCATCGAGACCGACATTCCGCGCGCAAAAAAGGATGCGGCGGCGATCGACGAGGCGCGCGCCAAGGGTACGACGCTGGGCGCGCTCGCGGGTTTGCCGATGACGATCAAGGACGGTTTCGATGTCGAGAATATGCCCGCGGTTTCAGGCAACCCCGCCTTCAAGGACCGCGCGAAGACGTGTTCCGATGCAACCGTGGTTGCGGCCGCGAGGAATGCGGGCGCCGTCATCTGGGGCAAGACCAACGTGCCCTTCATGCTGAGCGACATCCAGAGCTACAACGCGATCTACGGCACGACGAACAATCCCTACGACGTAACGCGCGTACCGGGTGGCTCGTCGGGCGGCGCTGCCGCTGCGCTCGCCACAGGTGTGACGCCACTCGAGATCGGTTCCGACATCGGCGGCTCGCTCCGTCATCCGGCGAATTTCTGCGGCGTCACGGCGCTGAAGCCGACATGGGGTGCGTTGAGCGGTCGCGGTCACGTTCCACCGTCGCCCGATCAATACGCCGAAGGCGATCTGGGAGTCTTTGGCCCCATGGCACGCAATGTCGGCGATCTCAAATTGTTGTGGAGCGTGCTCAAAGGCACGCCCGAACAAACGCGCCGGGAGGTGAAGGGTGCGCGTGTCGCAATCTGGAACGAAGAAGCGAGCTGGCCGCTGGCGCGCGATGTGCGCGATGGAACCGAACGCGCCGGGCATGCCCTCGAAAAAGCGGGGGCGCGCGTCGAGCATGCCAAGCCCGACATCGACGGTTCCGAGCTGATGGCGTTCTATCTCGACATCCTGACGGCGATCATCGCAGCCGGCCTGCCGCGGCCAATGCTCGAGAGTTGGGAAGCAACGCGCGCCCGCGACAGGGAAATCGTCACCGAAGGCGGGCCGGATGTGGCGGGTGCAAGCTATCGTCTGCGCGCGACGGCGAGCTTCCGCGAGATCGCGGCAGCGAATGTCAAACAGCAGGTGCACAAGGACAAACTCGCGCGCTTCTTCGAACGCTACGACGCCATCGTGATGCCGATCTCGATGGTGACCGCCTTTCCCCATCAACAGGAGCCGAGCTTCCAAGACCGCATTCTCGACCTCGACGGCAAGCCCACGCCATACCCGAATATCCTCAACTGGATTTCGCCGGCGACGGCGTTGCATGCGCCGGCCCTCGCCGTGCAGGCAGGTCAGACAGCGAAGGGCATGCCGGTAGGCGTGCAAATCGTAGGCCCGTGGAACGGCGAGGATCGTCTGTTTGATTTCGCGGCGGCCGTAGAGGAAGGTCTGGGCGGCTTCAAGCCGCCGCCGGAGCCATAGGCGCGGATTTTCCTCGGCCCCAACGATATGCGATAAGGCGGAACCGCTATTCCGCAAAACCAGGAGACGTTTCATGGCCATCAAATTGCGCAACGGCATCTTCCTTGCGCCCTTTCATCCGGTCGATGAAGACCCGACGCTCTGCCTGCAGCGCGATCTCGAACTGATCGAACATCTCGATCGGCTGGGCTATGACGAGGCCTGGATCGGCGAACATCACTCCGCCGGCTACGAGATCATCGCCAGCCCGGAAGTGTTCGTCGCTGCCGCGGCCGAACGCACTAAGCGCATCATGCTGGGGTCCGGCGTGATTTCGCTGCCCTATCACAACCCGTTGATGACGGCGAACCGCGTCATCCAGCTCGACCATCAGACCAAGGGCCGCTTCATGCTCGGCGTCGGTCCGGGCCTGTTGCCGTCCGACGCTTTCGCGATGGGCATCGATCCGTCGACGCAGCGCGATCGCATGGTCGAATCGATCGACGTGATCCTGAAGCTGTTCGCCGGCGAGCGCGTCACGCAGAAGTCGGAGTGGTTCACCCTCGTCGACGCGACGTGTCAACTGCGTCCCTTCACCTGGCCGCATCCCGAGATTGCGGTGGCATCGTCGGTGACGCCGTCGGGTGGCAAGCTTGCCGGCAAGCATGGCTTCGGCATGCTGTGCGTGGCGGCGACCCAGGAAGGCGGCTATGACGCGCTCGGCATCAACTGGAAGATCGCCAACGAAGTCGCCGCCGAAAACGGCCGCAAGATGAATCCGGAAAAGCTGCGCCTGGTCGGTCCGGTGCACATCGCCGAGACCAGGGCCGAGGCCTACAAGAACGTCGAGTTCGGCCTCGACAAGTGGCGCAATTATTTCAGCGGCATCAGCGCGGTTGCCGGCCGCGAGGGCATGGAGCAGATGACGCTGGAGGACCTGACCAAGAGCGGACAGATCGTCGTCGGCACGCCCGACGATGCCATCGCGCAGGTCCGCCGCCTGCAGGCCAAGCAGGGCGAGTTCGGCGTCTTCCTGCAGCTGGCGCACAATTGGGCCAACTTCGAGAACACCAAGAAGTCCTATGAGTTGTGGCAGCGCCACGTCACGCCGGTGATCAACAATGCCAACACGGCACGGGCGGAAGCCTTTGACTGGGCGCGCAACAACAAGGAACGCTTCATCGGTGCCGCGATGAGTGCCGCGATGCAGACCATCGCCAAGCACCAGGAAGAACAAGCCAAGAAGACGCCGAAGGCAGCGGAATAGGTAAAGGCGTCCACTTTCGCGGGAGGTGTCATGCGCACTGCTGACATCTCCCCGTTTCGTTTTGCGCTATTCTCGGCGGATGGCGAGGTATCGCATCGAGGGCGCCTGCCATTGCGGCAATATCAGCTACGTCTTTGACGCGAGCCAGAGCGTTGCTGCACTGGGCCTGCGCGCCTGTCAGTGCAGTTTCTGTCGCGCCCACGGCGCCCGCACGACGAGCGATCCGAAGGGCGCGATGCGCTTCAAGATCCGCGACAAGGAAAAGTTGCAGCGCTATCGCTTCGGCCTGAAGACGGCGGACTTCCTGGTCTGCCGTGCCTGCGGCGTGTTCGTCGGCGCGCTCATGACGGAGGACGGCAAGAGCTACGTCACGGTCAATGCCAACACCTTCAAGCCGCCGCCGGCCTATGACATCATCGCCGTTGCCAAGGATTTCGGCGCGGAGGATGTGGCGGGACGTACGTCGCGCCGCTCCGCCATGTGGACGCCTGTCACGGAGTTTCAAGAATGAGCAAGGCTCTTGTCGTCATCGATGTGCAGAAAGGCATGTGGGAGAATCCGGATTATCCGCCTTACGACGACAAGGGCGTGGTGGAGCGGATCGCTTCCCTGATCGCCAAGGCCCGCGCCGCGGGCACGCCGGTGATGTATGTGCAGCATCATAATGTGGACGAGCCTCAGCACCCGCTCAAACCCGGCTTGCCTGGCTATCCCTTCCACGACGCGATCGCGCCCAAGACAGGCGACGACGTGACGGTGAAACACAAATCCAGCGCCTTTCACGGCACCGATTTCGATAGCAAGCTCAGGGCGCGCGGCGTCGACCATCTCGTCATCACCGGCATGCAGTCCGAATTCTGCGTCAACTCCGCGATCCGCGGCGCCTATGAGCGCGACTACAAGATCACGCTGGTCTCCGATGCGCATTCCACCGGCGACACGCGCATCGCCAAGGCCAAGGACATCGTGGCGCTGCAAAATATGATCAGCCAAGACTTCGGTGCGGTCGTGCCCGCCGCAGAGGTGAGCTTCGCCTAGAGCTTGATCTTGCCCGAGAGGATCGCGGCGTAGATGGCTTGGGTCAGCGGCTCGAAGCGCGCCGTCGCGGGATCGAACCAGTAGAGCGGATCGTGCAATTGGTTGGGGTCGAAACCGGCCTTCACCAGATCGACCTTGCGCTGCTTGAACGTGCCGGTGATTTCGATCTCCGGCAAAAGACGAATGAAAACCGGTCGGGCGTAAGCGGGCAGCGACGTGGAGAGTGCGGTCGCTAGCTTGCTGATGTCGAAGCCGGGCGTCGTCACCAGTGCCGCCATGCCGGCGCGGCCGTCCGTTCCGGGCACGGCGACACCATAGACAATGGATTCCTTGATGCCGGTGACGACACCGAGCGCCTCGGCGACTTCGCTGGTCGCGACATTCTCGCCCTTCCAACGAAAGGTGTCGCCGATGCGATCGACGAAATAGAAATAGCCTTTGGCGTCGCGGCGCATGAGATCGCCGGTGCGAAACCAGCTGTCTTCCGCTTCGAAGACGTCGTGCAGCACTTTCTTTTCCGTATCGGCCTTTGTGGTATAGCCGTCGAAGCTGCGGCCGGGTTCGGCGCTGATCTTGCCGATGACCTCGCCCACTTCGTCCGCAGCGCATTCGATGCAGCGTCCGTCGGGTCCGCGCACCGGAACCTCGTGCTCGATATCGAATCTGACGATCCGTGTCTTCATGAGGCCGCGCATATAGGGCGGGATGCGCCCGACGGCGCCGACCTTGCCGTCATAATTGAGCATCGAGACGTTGCCTTCGGTCGCGCCATAGAACTCGATGATGCGGGGAATCGCGAAACGCTGCTGAAATTGCGTCCAGATCTCGGGACGCAAGCCGTTGCCAGTGATCGCGCGCAGCTTGTGGTCATGCTCGAACCGCGCCGTCGGTGCATTCAAGAGGTAGCGGCAAAGTTCGCCGATATATTGAAAGAGCGTCGCCTCGTAGCGATGCACATCGTCCCAGAACTCGTGGACCGAGAATTTCCGCTTGAGAATGACAGAGCCGCCGGTGAGAAATGCCGGTCCCAGGGCACAGACGCCGCCGGCGGAATGATAAAGTGGCAGGACGTTGTACATGCGATCCGAGGCCTTGGCGTTCAGGCCGCCGGCAAAGCCGTGCATCATGTAGAGCAGTCGCAGATGGGTGAAGTTGGACGCCTTCGGTAGGCCCGTCGTGCCCGACGTGTAGATGTAGAAGGCCCGGTCCTTGCACAGGACGCCCTCGCGCCAGCCATGTTCGGCCGGAAGAGACGGCAAAGATTTTAGCGCCGAATCCAGGTCCCCCAGTTCGGTGCTCCCGCCGCCATCGCACCAAGCGGTCGGGCGGGGGTCGATCTCCGATTGCGCGTCATGATAGGCGTCTGCGAGTTCATGACCGACGATGACGTGGCGCGCGCCCGAGATGGCGATGGAGTGCGCCAATGCGGCACCGCGCAAATTGGTGTTGATCAGCGCCGCCACGGCGCCCGCTTTGAGCAGCCCGAGCCAGGCGACGACATAGTCTGGCCGGTTCTCCATCAATAGCGCGACCGCTTCGCCGCGTGCGATCCCGTTTTGTCGCGCCCAACGGGCGATGCGATCGGCGGCGGCGTTCAAGGCCGCATAGCTCATGGTCGAGTCGAGATAGTAGAACGCGATGGCATCAGGCATCGCGCGCGCTTGTGCCTCGACGATGTCGACGATCGTATGCGTGCTCTCCGGCTTCACGTCGCGCATGCCGAAGAGCGTGCGCGTGACGGCGGAGATATATGTGTATTCGCGCGCGGCGGCGTCGAACAATCCCATGGGCGGGTGGGCCGAAATCCGTAAGATAGATCGCCATGGATAGCGATATGGGTGCAACAGCGGAAGTGCTCGATCTGCGCGGGCTCAAATGCCCGTTGCCGGCATTGCTGGCGAAGCGGACTTTGCTGCGATCGGCTGCCGGGACTCTCTTCGAAGTCGTCGCCGACGATCCGTTGGCGGCCGTCGACATCCCGCATATGTGCGCGCAGGAGTCGTTCGACGTCCTATCCATTCACCGTGACGGAGCGTGTGTCCGACTGAGGCTGAGGAGGCCTACTGTGCCGTCGAGCGCGCCGCCAGGGGACCAAGACGCGAGATGACATCGTCGGCGCGCAGCGAATGCGCATCGCCCCTTGCCTGCTGCGGGGTCAGAAGCACGATTTCCGCATAGGCGACGTATCGCGTTATCGGAACCGTTGTCTCCACGCGCCCAAACGAATCGAAAGCCCAGCTGTGGCGGTACCAGCCGAAGCCCGGACCCCAGCCGGGCCAGCCGGCAAAATCGGTGTGATAGGTCGTCTTGGCTTCGGTATCGCGCGTGTCGAACTCGAACCACGAATAACCCGCCTCGCGCGTCGCCTCGGCCGAGCGCAGCAACAGGTAATCCTCGACCTGCTCGCGCACCGTTGCGGCATTGCCGCGGAAGCTCACCCGGATCCGATTCTCCGCCAGTCTCTGGTCCGAATAGCCCAGCGGATGATCCGGATCGGCCGCGCGATAGGGGGTGGGCGACATGCATGCCGCAAGTGCCAGAAATGTCGACACAGTGGCTATACGATTGAAATTCATAGCTGTTCTCCTGCCACCCTCCGTATCCATCATACCACAGTCGATCGTCGCGGCAGCCGGGTCAAAAATTAACTTGATAACTGAACAGTTAGTTATTTACTGGCAGCGATGAAACCGACCCCACTCGCCGGCGAGACGCGCTGGACCCGCCGCAAGCAGGAGCGGCCCGCCGAAATCCTCGACGCCGCTCTCAAGGTTTTCGCGCAAAAAGGCTTCGCTGCCGCTCGCATGGACGACATCGCGAAGGAAGCCGGTGTCACCAAGGGCACGATCTACCTTTACTTCGAGAACAAGGAAGCGGTCTTCAAGTCGCTCGTGCGCGAGTCTGTCGGCGCCACCATTGCAACCGTCACAGCAGCTGCCCAAGCCCAGGAAGGTTCGGCCCGTCTTCTTTTGCGCATGGTTTTGACCCGCGTCGCGCAACTCCTGGTCGAAAGTGACCGGGTCGTCTTGCCGAAGATCGTCATCGGCGAGAGCAGCAATTTTCCCTGGCTCGCGGAGTTCTACCGCTTCGAGATCATCGAGAAGGGCTTGCAGCTTATGATGTCGCTGATCGAACGCGGCATTGCGCAAGGCGAGTTTCGTGCGCTCCCGGCGCATCACGTAGCGCGGCTCTGCGTGGCGCCGGTTCTGCTGGGCGCCATCTGGCGGGTGACGTTCGCCCATCTCGATGCCGAGCCCTACGATTATAACGGCCTCATCGAAACACATCTCGACGTGCTCTTTCGCGGCCTTGCGCCAGAGGGAGGAGCATCGCCATGAAGCACGTCGCCGCTCTCGTGTGCCTGCTTTTGCTCGGCGGCTGTAGCAAGAAGGACGAGGCCTGGCTCGGCTATGCCGAAGGCGACAACGCCTTCGTCGCTGCGCCGCAAGCCGGATGGGTGGCGCACATGCGTGTCCGGCGTGGCGACGCGGTGAAAGTCGGCGACATTCTGTTCGCGCTCGATGACACCAGCCAGACATCGGCGCGCGATTCTGCCGAGGCGGCGATTTCGATGGCCGAAGGGCAGATGCGCGAGGCCGAGGCCAATCTCGCGCTCACGCAAAAAGAACTTGTGCGGCAATCCGGTTTGCTGCGCGCCAATGCCGGTACGAAGCAGAACTACGATATCGCCAAGTCGAACTACGACCAGGCGGTCGCTCGCGTCGCTCAGATCAATGCGCAAGAGGCACAAGCTCGCGCGACGCTTGCCAACGCGCGCTATCTACTTTCCGAACGCGATGTCGTCTCCAAAACCGCCGGCCGGGTCGAGGATGTTTATTTTCGCACAGGCGAATATGCGCCGGCGATGACGCCAGTGGTGTCGATCCTGCCGCCGCAGAATGTCTATGTGCGCTTCTTCGTACCGGAAACCGAGTTTGCCAGGATCAAGCTTGGTCAGCGCGTTTCGATCAGTTGCGATGGCTGTCAACAGGGTTTGACGGCGACGATCGCCTTCATCGCGCAACAGGAAGAATTCACGCCGCCTGTCATCTTCTCGAACGGCAGTCGAGAAAAGCTGGTGTTCAAGATCGAGGCGCGCGCGCAGGGCGGGCTGAAGCTCAACCCCGGCCAGCCGGTGCAGGTCCGGCCGCTCTGATGACTGCGCTCGCCATCGATGTGCATGGCCTGACCAAGAGGTTCGGACACAAGACCGCCGTCAACGCGATCGATATCGCCGTGCCGGAGGGTGAGGTGTGGGGCTTTCTCGGTCCCAACGGCTCCGGCAAGACCACGACCATCCGCATGCTCTGCGGCTTGCTCCACGCCGACGCGGGCGAGGGGACTTGCCTCGGCTACGACTTGCGCACCCAGTCGGAACAGATCAAGCGCGAAGTCGGCTACATGACGCAGAAGTTCAGCTTCTGGGAGGATCTGTCCATTCGCGAGAATCTCGACTTCGTCGCGCGGGTCTACGAATTGCCGAAACCGCGCGAGGTTGCGGCCGCCGCCATCGAGCGTCTTGGGCTCAGTGAGCGCCAAGATCAGCTCGCGGGCGATCTCTCCGGCGGCTGGAAGCAACGCCTCGCGCTCGCCGCCTGCATGCTCCATTCGCCCAAGCTTCTCTTGCTCGACGAACCGACGGCCGGCGTAGATCCCAAGGCCAGGCGCGATTTTTGGGACGAGATCCATCGCTTGAGCAGCGAAGGCCTGACCGTCCTCGTCAGTACGCATTACATGGACGAAGCCGAACGCTGCGATCGCATCGTCTATATCAATCTCGGCACCATCGTGGCGCGCGGTACCGTCGCCGAGGTCGTGGCGCGCTCCGGACTGTTCACCTTCATCGTCGAAGGTGAAGGTGCGCGCGCGTTGGAGGGAGAGCTGCGCGGCAAACCGGGGATCGAATTCGTGGCTTTCTTCGGCACGGCGCTGCATGTCAGCGGCAAGAATCACAAGGCTCTCGAACAAACAATGGCGCAAATTCAGGGCCGGGCCGGTCTGGCAATTCACGAGGCGCCGGCCAGCCTCGAGGACGTCTTCATCCAGCTGCAGGACAAGAACGGAGACCATCCGTCATGAACGGCCGGCGCTTTTCGTTCTCGCGCATCCACGCAATCCTGGTGAAGGAATTCATCCAGTTGCGCCGTGACCGGCTGACGTTCGGCATGATCGTCGGCGTGCCGATCATGCAGCTTTTGCTGTTCGGTTTCGCCATCAACAACGATCCCAAGCATTTGCCAGCAGCCGTGGCGATTTCCGATCCCGGCGTTTTCTCCGATTCGATCGTCGCTGCTCTGCAGAACTCGGGTTACTACGACATCAGGCTCGCGACGAATTCGCCAAGCGTGGCGCGGCGCATGCTGGCCGAGGGCGACGTCTCCTTCGTCGTGGAAATTCCGGCCAACTTCAGCCGTGACTTGGTGCGCGGCGCCCAGCCAACTCTGCTCATCGAAGCCGATGCCACCGATCCGGCTTCGTCTTCCCAGGCGATCGGCGCGATCAATCGCATTGCGCAGGATGCGCTGCGCGACGACTTGACCGGACCCTTGGCGCAGCGCGCGCAATCGGCGCCGCCGTTCCAGACGGTCATTCACCCGCTCTACAATCCCGAGGTCAATACGCAATACAACATCGTGCCCGGCCTTCTAGGCATTATCATCACCATGACAATGGTTCTTTTGACGTCGATGGCGCTGACGCGCGAGCGCGAGCGCGGCACCTACGAGAACCTGTTGGCGATGCCGACCCATCCGGCGGAGATCATGATCGGCAAGATCGCGCCCAACATCCTGGTGGGTATGTTGCAGAGCGTTCTGGTCCTGCTCGCCGCGAAGCTGATCTTCGGCGTGCCCATGCTGGGCTCGCTCACCATGCTCTTCGGCGTCCTCCTCATTTTCATCGCGGCCAACCTGGCGGTGGGCTACACCTTTTCGACCATCGCCCAGTCGCAGCTCCAGGCGATGCAGATGATGGTTTTCTTTTTGCTGCCGGCGATCCTTTTGTCGGGTTTTGCGTTTCCGTTCCGGGGAATGCCCGTTTGGGCCCAATGGATCGGCGAAGTCTTGCCGGTGACACATTTTCTGCGCGTCGTTCGCGGTATTTTGCTCAAGGGGAACGGGCCAATCGAAATCTGGCCCGACGTCTGGCCACTTATTCTCTTTCTGTTCGCGGTCCTCACCGTCGCGCTTCTCAGATTTCGCCGCACCCTCGATTGAGGCTTTCGCCCGGCCTTGCTAAAGCTAGCTGCCCGTTCCAAGTTCGGGCCCAGGCAGAACCCCCGGGAAACGGGGCGTCTTTTCGGAATTTTTCGGTGGGGTCCGAACGCTTCGCATGACCGGTCTATCCCTCATTTTGCAAATTTCGCTCGCTGGCGTGCTTTGTGTCATCGCGGCTCTGTCGCTGCAGCTGATCGTTCTGGGTTACATCCGCCTCTTCCGGTCGGCGCCGCGCGTGCGCACGCCGCTTCTGCCGGATGAAGCGCTGCCGCGCGTTCTGGTCCAGCTGCCGGTCTGCGACGAAGGTCCGCTGGCGGTCAGGGTTGCCGCCGCGGCCGCGCGACTCGACTGGCCGCTCGACAAGCTCGAGATCCAGGTCCTGGACGATGGCCGCTTCGGCGATCCCGAAGAGCTCGCGGGCGCCATCATGAGCGTGGTGCCGCAAGAGGTGAATCTCAAAGTGCTGCGCCGTGGCGTCCGCTCGGGCTTCAAGGCCGGCAATCTCGCCTTCGGCCTCAAGCATTGCGACGCGCCGTATGTTGCGATCTTCGATGCGGACTTCGTGCCGCCGACCGATTTTCTCCGCCGAACCGTTCCAGCCCTGGTCGCCGATTCCGGACTGGCCTATGTCCAGGCGCGCTGGAAACACGCCAACCGTACCAAGAACTGGCTGACGCGCGCCCAAGGCATGTTGCTCGATGCGCATTTCGCGGTCGAACAGGAAGCGCGGTTCCGTGCCGGTGTCCCGATGTCGTTCAATGGAACCGCGGGTGTGTGGAATCGCGACGCGATCGATGACGGCGGCGGCTGGACCGGCGATACATTGACGGAGGATCTCGATCTCTCCATGCGCTGTGCGATGAAGGGATGGCGCAGCGCGCTGCTCTCCGATGTCGAAGTGCCGGGCGAACTGCCCGACACGGCCGCGGCCTGGCGCGCGCAACAGGCGCGTTGGACCACGGGCCACGCCCAAACGGCGCGCAAGCTTCTGCCGGTAATCTGGATGAGCGCCATGCCGCTTTGGAAGAAGACGGCCATGTCGCTGCAGATGATCCAGTTCGCTTTCTACACGCTCGCCTTCATCAGCGCCGTGATCAGCTTGGCCCTGATGTACATGGACGTCGTGTACCTCATGAGCATCTCGCTGCTCGGCCTCTCGGTTTCCGCTTTGGGGCTCATCGCCAGCACGGCCTATCTCTACTTGGGTCAGGTGATGTTGGGGCGCGAACGTCTGCCCTGCATTGCGCGTTCCATCGCGCTCGCCGTGGTGTTCCCGAGCGGATTGATCCTGGCGAACAGCCGCGCGACCTTCGAAGCCTTCTTCAGCTCGCAGTTGAATTTCCAGCGTACCCTTCGCTCGGGCGAGCGCTATGCCGGCGGTTGGCGCGGTGGCCCGGAACTCGTCGCTGGTCTGCTCTTGCCGATTTTCGCCTTTGCCGAGCAGGCGTGGAGCGCGCCATTCTTCTTTTTTGCGGTCACCGGCCTGGTTTCGATTGGCGCAATGGGCCTATCCGGATCGACGGCCGCTGTCCCCGCGCGCGAAATCCGATCCAGAGAATAGCGCGGAAATCAACCATTTTTATTGCTTTTAAAAGTCGATGGTCTCGGCTAACTGCGTCTTGAACCTTTCCGTTGAGCATGGCCTTCAGCCCAAGCCACCGGACAATAAGGGGGCAATTCATGGTTTTTGCCGATCCCCGGCGGTACGCCGCCGTCGTTGCCGTGTGTGCGCTTCTTGCAGGATGCGGCACGCTCGACGGGGCCGCACCTTTGCAGTCCGAAGCGACCTATTCGCGCGATGAGCACGGAACCGTGCCGGCGGGACCGGCTGATGACCCGACTCTCTTCCCCGATGACGATCGCGATTCCTCCCCGGCGCTCGTGGCAGGCGCGGTCCAATGCGTGCCTTATGTCCGGGCGCATTCCTCCGTCGACATCCACGGCGACGCCTATACCTGGTGGGTAAAGGCAGCCGGCATCTACGAGCGCAGCGCTTCGCCGATCGAGGGCGCGGTCATGGTCATGGTCGGCTACGCCGGCAAACACCGCGCCCATGTCGCGGTCGTGCGCCGTCTCGTCACGCCGCGCGAAATCCGCATCGACCACGCCAACTGGCTCAATGACGGCGCCATCTATGTCAACGATCCGGTCATCGACGTCAGTCCCGACAATGATTGGAGCGAGGTCAAAGTCTGGAACATCCGCTCCGGCACCTGGGGCACCAAGACTTACGCACTGCGCGGCTTCATCGGGCCCGGACAGGCTGACGGCAATCCGCGCGTGTCGTCGAATGCAAAGCCCGACGACGACCCGATTGCGCGCCAGATAGCCGCGTCCGATCCCACGGCCGGCTATCCCGCCGCTCCAACCGTCTCCGTGCCAAGCTCTCGGACAATTCGCTGAACGAATTCCGTAGGTTGGCCATGGATCTGTGCCATTCCGCCTCCCCCTCTTTTCCGGCGGCAGCCGCAAGCCTAATGTCCCGCGCCTTTGCGAAACGGGCCTGTCCCGCTTCGTCATAAGTTCCGCCGGATGAGCCCCAAGCGCACGCCGTGAACAAGACAGACGCATCCGTTCCGGAGCCACTGGCAAGCGACATCCTTGCTGCTGCGGAAAGCGTGGCCCAACCACATGCGCCGGCGGAGCCGCGCTCACGCAAGCGCGATGCATTGCTCACGCTGGGCGCGCTTGGCGTTGTCTTCGGCGACATCGGCACGAGCCCGCTCTACGCGATGCGCGAAACGGTCTTGGCCACGGGCGGTACAGTACCAAGCCAAGCCGCGATCTTCGGCGCGCTGTCACTCATCCTGTGGGCCCTCGTCATCATCGTGACGTTGAAATACGTGATCCTCATCATGCGCGCCGACAATAACGGCGAGGGCGGCGTCTTGGCGCTTGCGACCCTGGCGCACCGTTCGCCAGGACTTGGACGACGGGTCAAGATGCTGATCGGCTTCGGCGCCATCATGGGCCTCGCCTTGTTTTATGGCGACGGGATGCTGACGCCGGCGATCTCGGTGCTAAGCGCAGTCGAAGGTCTCAGCGTCGTCAGCCACACCTTCGACGCGCTCGTCTTGCCGTTGACGCTGGTGATCCTCATCGGGCTCTTCGTCATGCAAAGCCGCGGCACCGCGCGTATCGGGCGGCTGTTCGGTCCGGTGATGGTGGTTTGGTTCTTCGTTCTTTCGATCCTCGGCATCAGTTGGATCATTCGCGCGCCGATCATCCTGACCGCCCTCAACCCCTGGTACGCCCTTGCCTTGTTCGCGCATGAGCCATGGACGGCGTTTGTCGCCCTTGGTTCGGTCGTTCTCGCCGTCACCGGCTGCGAAGCGCTCTATGCCGACATGGGTCACTTCGGAAAATTGCCGATCCGCAGCGCCTGGTTCTTCGTCGCGCTGCCCGCGCTTGTCCTGAACTATTTCGGCCAAGGTGCCTCGCTCCTGCTCAATCCGCATCACGCGGCCACCGCGTTCTACTCGATGGGACCGAGCTGGGCGCACTATCCGCTGGTCGTGCTGGCGACCTGCGCCACCATCATCGCATCGCAAGCGGTCATCTCGGGCGTCTTTTCGATGACGCGCCAATCGGTGCAGCTCGGGCAACTGCCGCGCATGGAAATCCGTCATACCTCGATGGAGGATTTCGGACAGATTTTCGTACCGCGGATGAATGCGCTGCTGCTGATCGGCGTGGTGCTGATCGTTCTGATCTTCCGCACCTCGGGCGCGCTGGCCGCGGCCTATGGCATCGCGGTCACCGGCGTGATGGTGATCGACACGTTCCACGCCTCGCTCGTCGCGGCCAAGCAATGGCATTGGGGCGTCAAGCTCGCCGTTGCGATCTTCGGCGTGCTCGGGTTGATCGACGTGACGATGCTGCTCGCCAATCTCTTGAAGATTCCGCAAGGCGGCTGGCTGCCCTTGGCAATCGCAGCAGGCGTCTTCGTCGTGATGGAGACGTGGCGGCTCGGCCGGCGCATCCATCAAGACCGCATCCGCGACGATTCACTTCCGATCGACCTCTTCCTCGAGCGCGCGGACAAGACACCGCTCCGCGTCGCAGGCACCGCCGTCTTCATGGCAGCGCGCAGCGACGTGGTTCCAGGAGCACTTCTCCACAACCTCAAACACAACAAAGTGCTGCATGAGCGTGTGATCATCTGCAACGTGGTGGTCGAAGACACGCCGATCGTGCCGGAGCATAAGCGACTCGAAGTCGAAAAGCTGGGCAAGGGCTTTTTCCGCGTGCGCATCCATCACGGCTTCTTCGAAACGCCGGATGTGCCGCTCTCGCTCGCCCAGGCGCGCCCCTTCGGGATTGTCATCGATGTCGATACCGCGACCTTCTTCATCGGCCACGAGACGTTGGTGCCGGCTGAACATTCCGAACTCGGCCGCTGGCGCACCTGGCTCTATATGCGGCTCGCATCCAACGCGCTTTCTCCCGCGCGGTTCTACCATCTTCCACCCAATCGGGTCGTGGAGCTGGGCACACAGGTATCCATCTAGATGAGCGAAGCGGTGATCAAGGGAACAGCGTTCAGGCGTCAGGCAGGTCTGACGTTAGGCGCACTCGGCGTGGTGTTCGGCGATATCGGCACCAGTCCGCTTTATGCCGTGAAACAGTCGGTGATCGCCGCCGGCGGCAATCTTCCCGGACCTCCGGCAGTGCTCGGCGCATTGTCCTTGATCTTCTGGTCGCTGATCTTCGTCGTGACCGTCAAATACGTCTTCATCATCATGCGCGCCGACAACAACGGCGAAGGCGGCGTCATGGCGCTCGCCGCACTCGCGCATCGTTCGACCGGTCTCGGACGCGGCATCAAAACGGCCATCGGCCTCGCTTCGCTCGGCGGACTCGCACTCTTCTACGGCGACGGCATGCTGACGCCCGCCATTTCGGTTCTGAGCGCCGTCGAAGGTCTGGGTGTCGAAAGCGACAGCCTGAAGGAAGCAATACTACCGCTCACGCTGATCATTCTGGTCGGCTTGTTCGTGCTGCAGCGCTTCGGAACCGAAAGCATCGGCAAGATGTTCGGCCCGGTGATGATCGTTTGGTTCGTCGTCATGGCGTGGCTGGGCATCGTTGCGATCGCGCATGATCCGCTGATCCTGGAAGCGATCAATCCATGGTATGGCATCTCCCTCTTCGTCCGGGAGCCCTGGACAGCATTCGTCGCCCTTGGTTCGGTGGTTCTCGCCGTGACCGGCTGCGAGGCGCTCTATGCCGACATGGGGCATTTCGGTCGCGGGCCGATCCGTTTCGCTTGGCTCTCCTTCGCTCTGCCAGGCTTGCTGCTCAACTATTTCGGTCAGGGCGCCGCCGTACTCGCGGACCCCAGGACCTCGTCGAACACATTTTATGCTCTGGCGCCGCACTGGTTGCACTATCCGCTGGTCGCGCTTGCCACCATGGCGACAATCATCGCTTCGCAAGCGGTGATTTCAGGCGTCTTCTCGATCACGCGCCAGGCGGTGCAGCTCGGTCAGTTGCCACGCATGGAAATCCGCCACACTTCGGCGACCGAGTACGGCCAGATTTATGTGCCGCGCGTCAACGCCATGCTCGCCGTCGGTGTCGTGCTCATTGTGCTGATCTTCCGGACATCGGATTCGCTGGCAGCCGCTTATGGCATCGCCGTCACCGGCGTGATGGTCATCAGCACGTTCCTCGTCGGCATCGTTGCGGTCCGGCAATGGAAGTGGCGCCTGCCGGTCGTCATTGCCGTCTTCGGCGCACTGGGCTTGGTCGACTTGACCTTTCTTTCCGCCAACACGCTCAAGATCGTGCAGGGCGGCTGGCTGCCGCTCGCGATGGCGGCGCTGGTCTTCGTCCTGATCGACACCTGGCGTGTCGGGCGACGCGTCCATGTCGATCACATGCGCGAGGATACGCTGCCGCTCGATCTCTTCCTGGAGCGGGCGCCCGCCGCCCGTGTCGCAGGCACTGCGATCTTCCTCGCTGCGCGCACCGATGTCGTGCCGGGCCCGCTGTTACACAGTCTCAAGCACTACAAGGTGATGCACGAGCGTGTCGTTCTTGCCTCGATCGCGGTCGAAAACGTACCCTTCGTTCCGGTCGAGCGACGGGTTGAGGTCGCGAAGCTCGGCAAAGGGTTCTTCGAGGTCAAGATTCACTACGGTTTCTTCCAAACGCCGGATGTTCCAAGCGCACTGGAACGCTGCCGCGCCCTCGGCTTGGCGCTGGATCCCGATACGTCGACCTTCTTTCTCGGCCGCGAGACATTGGTGCCGGGGGCCCATCCCGATCTCAGGAGCTGGCGCATTGCGCTCTACACCTGGCTCGCGTCGAACGCGTTGGCTCCGGCGGGATATTTCCAGTTGCCGCCCAATCGCGTCGTCGAACTCGGCACTCAGATCACGATCTAGTCGAGCGCGTAGACGAGCGCCTTCAAATAGGCAGTCTCGGGCAACATCGGGTGCACCGGATGATCGGGCGCCGCCCCGGCTTGACGGATCAGCGCGCACCTGCGCTTGGCGCGCGAAATGCCTGCCGCGCACTCGCTCGCGAAACGGTCCGGCAAAATGTTGTGCGAACAGGACGCAAGCAGCAGGTAACCGTTGGGGGCGACAACCGAGGCTGCGAGGCGCGCCAACTTGCGATAAGCCTTCGCGCCGGGCTCCAGGTCCTTGCGCGCACGCACGAAAGGCGGCGGATCGGCGATGACGATGTCGAACACCTCTTTGGCTGCTGCAAGCCGTTCCAGTTCTTCGAACGCGTCCGTCTTGACGAATTTGCACGCCACACCGTTCGCCGCCGTGGCTTCTTCGCCGAGTGCCAGCGCTGGGGCCGAGGAATCGAGACAGATCACTTCGCGCGCACCGTTCTTTGCGGCGGCAATGCCGAACCCGCCGCTATAGCTGTAGGTGTCGAGCACGCTCTTGCCTTTGGCTAGAGATGCCATGAAGGCGCGGTTGTCGCGCTGATCATAGTACCAGCCCGTCTTTTGTCCGCCCGCCGCATCGGCGAAATAGCGCACGCCATTTTCGTCAAGAGCGATGCGCTGCACGTTGCCCTTTGCCGCGCGGACATAGGCGTCGAGCCCTTCGAGCGCGCGCGATGGTGTGTCGTTGCGCAGGATGATATTCGCCGGTGCAATCGTCTTCTCGAGCGCGGCCAACAGCGGATCGATCAGCCTTTCCATTCCGGCCGTCGTGACTTGCACCACGACGGAGTCGTCGAAACGGTCGATCGTGAGCCCGGGCAGGCCGTCACCTTCTGCGTGCACCAGACGGTAGAACGGCTTTGCGTAGAAAGCAGCACGGATCGCGGCCGCGCGTTCGAGTCGCCGAACGAAAAATCCGGTTCCGATGATCGTGTCCGGTGCAGGATCGAGCAGTCGCACCGCGATCAAGCTCTTTGAATTGAAATAACCGGTGCCGAGCGGTTGGCCGTCATCACAGGCGACATTGACGATCGTTCCCGGCGTCAATTCCTTCGCCGCAGCGTCTATCTTGATTTCGTTGGAGAAGATCCAAGGGGCGCCGGCGCGGGCGCGGCGGCCTTCCTTCGGCTTGAGGCGAATGATCTTGTGGGAGGTCATGGCGGTGCGGGTTAGCACGAAGCAACCGCAGCGGTCATCATCCTTCGACAAGCTCAGGATGAGGTTTGGTTAGCCCCTCCACTGTCATGGCCCGCTGTTGCGGGCCATGACACCGAATTTTGTTCTGCCTCACGGACCGATCTTGTCAGCCGCAATTCCCTGCCAGGCCCGGCGGCGCTCTTCGTTCGGTGCTGACGTCAAATGCGGCGCGCCGTCGCCGAAGATCATCGTCATGCGCTTGGTCGTATCATAAGGCTGCCAATCACCGCACGCAGCGTTAGACGGATCGCCGGTTTTCGCAAAAGCGAGCCAGGCGTCCATCATCGCGTTGGACAATTCCTCTGCCGCAGCACCCGAACCAAAGAACGGCGCAGCACCTTTCACGCGCATGGTGCCGAACATGAAGCCGAGCTCGAGCGCGTGACACGCGCCGAGCGAGCCGTCCATCATCGGCGACGCCCAATCGAAGCGATAGGCATAGACCGGCGCGTACGCGGCCTGGCTTTCGAGAAGCCGGGTCGCCGGGAAGAAGAATGAGTGATCGGTCATCACGTCGTTCCAACGTTCGAACGGTGTCCCTTTCTCGTAGCCTGCAAGCAAATCCGTAACGCCGGCTTCGCCGATAAGATTCGTCGTCATCTTACGCAAACGCGCTTCGTCCATGCCGCGCAGGTTTGCTGCCGCCACCGTGAAGAGCTTCCACTCGTCGCGCGTCGTACCGGTCATCACCGGCACGCCTTTGGCCGAGCCTTCGGAAACGCACTCGATGGCCCGCTTGGGGAGGATCGTGCCGTCGCTCGTGGGCGCGAACGGCATGCCGAGGCCCACTTCGCGCGGCGAAGCCAGCATGTCTTTTTGAATGCCGAGGATAGTCTCCCATGGCGCCTCGAAGGGATCGGTCGAGCCGAGTTTGTCCATCACATGGCGTGCCACCTTCGCGGAGGTGTCGCGGGCATAGCCGATGTCGCTGGCACCGGACTGTGCAATCGCCTTGTGGAAGAGACCGCGTGCCGCCGGCGCGGCCAACAACGCGCCGACGCTCATGCCGCCGGCGCTCTCGCCGAAGATCATGACGTTATCCGGATCGCCTCCGAATGCCGCGATATTCTCTTCCACCCATTTCAATGCGGCGATCTGATCGGCAAGTCCTTCCGCACCCGTTCCCGGCAGCTTGCCGCCACTCGCGTCATGCAGATTGAGAAATCCAAAGGCGCCCAGGCGATAATTGATCGTGACCAGCACCACGTCGCCGCGCGGCACGATGAATTTGCCGTTGTAGGTTCCGACACTGCCAGCGCCGTTGACGAAACCGCCGCCATGAATCCAGACCAAAACCGCGCGCTTCGCAGCATCGCAAGCTGGGGTCTGGATATTGAGATAGAGACAATCCTCCGAGCGCGTTCCGGGCGTACCGCCGAGCACCGCGCCGGACGTGCTTTCCACCTGTGGAGCGATGTTGCCGAAACGCGATGCGTCGCGCGTGCCGGCCCAGGGTTCCGGCGCCTCGGGCAGGTGCCAGCGCAAGTGCCCGACCGGCGGTTTCGCGAAGGGAATGCCGTTGAATCGGAGCACCCCATCCCTGGCAACGCCCTGGAGCTTGCCTTGTGCGATCTCGACGGTCGCGGAGAGAATCTGGTCCATCCCATCCCCCAACTCGGCTATCCCGGGCAGCCCAAAATGGGTGACATAAGTTCGGCGCGCCACCCGGAAGGCGCGCCGAAGCTTAACCGGAAATTGACGGCCAGGGAGCATTAGTTTGGCATGCGAACGGCAGCGCGCTCCGACCCGATGAAGGTGTTCAACGAACAGGCGAAAGCCTCGGGCTGGACATTCACGTGCGGCCCGGCGACCGGCTTCGATAACCCGGCGCTGTCGGGCGCCTTGGCGTTATGGCGTGAAAAGGCAAAGGGCCGCTCGATGCCGGCACGCTCGGACATGACGGCCCGGCTGATGAAGCCCTACATGCCTCACATGTCGCTTCTCGAAAAGGTCGGAACCCCGAAGGGTCCCCGCTATCGCGTGCGTCTGCACGGCACAGCTCTTGCGAGTTATGCCGGCGACAAGACCGGTCAGTTTCTGGACGAGATAATTCCGCCCGATCTCATCGGGAGCTACACCAGCGTCTACGACACGGTGCTGGAACTTCTCGAGCCGATGAGGGTGGTGCGCGATTTCCAGGTACCGGAGCTCGATTATCTCGCCGGTGAAAGCTTGATCGCGCCCTTGTCGGCGCCAGGCAAAGCGACGCCGCTCATTCTCTCCATCACCTATGTGATGCCGCGCAGCGCTGCCGTGCGCTGAACGGGATCGGACTTACGCCGCCGTCACCGAAAATCCTGCGCGCGGGAAGTGCACCACCACCTCGCCGACTTCCGGACTGCTGCGGCGTATTGCGATTTCGTGCGCATTGCAGAACACGATTTCGCCGGCGATCGGATCGCGACCGTAATCGTCCGCTGCAACGTTCACCTTGTCGCCAGGCTTTCTGCCATGCGGATCGTGCGGATCTTGCGCCGGGCGTGCCTCCGATGTCGCGTCCTTGGCGATCGCGAGCGCCTCCTTCGGGGTCATGTCGGTGTGCTTACCATGGCCGATAGCGCACACGCGCTCGTACCAGGCGAGCACCCTGGGGAATTCCTCGAGCGTCGACTTGGCGCGGTGCGGCAACGCGCTGTTGACGAACCAGGGATTCATGAAGGCGTGGATGTCGGCTAGGCCGGGCTTGTCGCCGCCCCAGAAGGCTCTGCCGTCCTCGAGCTGATCGGCAAGGAATTTGGTATGCGCGCGATATTGATCGCGCATGAACGGCACGGCGGCCTTCAGCGCATCGGACGAAAATCCGCCGCCGCTCATCGCCGCGCGGTCCTTCTTGAAGTCCTCCGGCACCATGTCGCCGATCTCGCCGAAGATGATGGCGACCGCCGCCTGGAAGATCTGGCGATCGGCCCAGAAGCCGAGACCGTAAGGCGCGCCTCTGTTGTCGGGCGAAAGGCTCGGCGTCGGATGGCGGCGCTCAAGCTCGCGCAGGATGATCTGGCTGTCGCAGAAGATGTCGGCGCCGATCTGCATCACCGGAATTTTGCGGTAACCGCCGGTCAATGGAATGAGATCGGGCTTCGGCATGATCACCGGCTGGATGACCGAGCGCCACGAAAGCTGCTTGATGCCGAAAGCGATGCGCACCTTCTCCGAGAAAGGCGAGTTTGGATAGTTATGCAGGATGATGTCGTGGGCCACGGAGTTTCTCCTGTTCATTGGTTCTCACAAATTGTCATGGCCAGCCGGAGTGCGGGCCACCCAGTTGGAGAGAGATGATTCAAAAAAATTGTGCTCAGCCCTTACCTCTCATTGATAAGCCCGGCTTCACCTGGGCGGCCCGCACTCAGGCGGGCCGTGACATCCCCGATCTAACTCAATTCATTCGAGAAGCGGATGTTGTTGTTCTTGATGCCTTCCAGCACCACGTCCAACCCGCCGGAACGGATCATCCATTCCAGGCGATGATCGCGGTATTCGCGCTTGAAGACGCCGCTTTGCACCGCACCCGCGACTTGCGTCATGCCCTTGAGCGAGTCGGCCGCGGCGGTCGCCGCCTTGCGCACCGATGGTCGCGCATTGGCGCGGGTGAGCCATTGGCCGAGCGGCGATTTCTCTTCCGGCCCAAAGCCGTTGCCGCGCGCGCCGTTGAGATAAGGCACGACGGAAAGATCGCCCCAGCCGAAGCTTTCGCCGTTGAACCATTGCGCGTTGCCGAGATGGCGCGTCAGCCATTCATAGATGCCGCGGGCTTGCGACATCGCGCGCGCCTCGAGCGTCCTGGCACGCTCCCCTTCCGCGCGCTTGAACCAGCGGATCTCGCCCATGCCCCAGTTGATCGGCTCGAACAGCGTGTCCATCACGTCTTCGATGGTGCGTGCGCTCGCGCGCTCGGCCGGCGACTTCGGCAGAAGCGCAGGGGTGGTCCATTTGTCCTCGATATATTCCAGGATGATCGTCGAATCGAAAATCATCGTCTCGCCATCGATCAGGGCAGGGACTTCGCCGCGTGGATTGGCCCTCAGGAATTCGCGGTCCGGCTGGCCGGAGCCGATGGCGCTCGGCATCTTGGTTTCGTAGGCCACGCCTTTTTCGTCGAGCGCGATCTTGACCTTCTGCGCATAGGGGCTGAGCGGATGTTCGTAAACCGTGACGGTCATTTTTTGTCCTTCCACAATTGTGCCATCCAGCCGAACAACGTGGCGGCATCCGATGGCGTGTCTTTCGATCCGAATTCGCGATAGAGCGTTGCGACATTGACGGCGATGCGCTCGCTGTCGCCCCAGCCGGCATAGTCGTCGAGCGCGATCGAGCGCGCGGCCTCTAGCGCCTCCATGCCCGCGTCGAAGCGCGTCTTCGCTTCGTCGCGGATGAAACAGAGATAGTCGCGCACCCGCGCCACGCCTTTCTTGTCGGTGACGGGGCCGTGGCCTGGCACGATCGTCTCGACGTCCATCGCGGCGATGGTCTCGCAGGCCGCGATCCAGTTCTCCACCGGGCCTACCCACATGATGGGCGTTCCTTCGATGAAGAGGATGTCGCCGGTGAAGAGCGTCTTGTCGGCAGGCACGTGCACCAGCGCGTCGCCGCCCGTGTGTGCCGGGCCGACTTCGATCAGCTCGACCTTTTTCGAGCCGACGTTCCGTGTCTTGTGGCCCGTGAAGATCGTGTCGGGGGCACGGAACGACGTCTTGTCGAAATCGAAATCGCCGAAGCAATGGACGAGATACTCGCCGGTCAGGCCGAGGCCAGGCGCCGCTTTCATGAATTGCGCCAGTCCGCGCGGCGTTTCGTGCTTCATCGCTTCGGCGGCCGCGGCAGTGGCGATGATTTCGCACCGCTCGAGACAAGCATTGCCGTAGCAGTGGTCGCCATTGTGGTGGGTGTTGACGAGGGTGCCGATCTTCGCGTCCGAGACTTTCTTGAAGCCATCCAGCATGGCGCGGGTGTGGGCGGTGTCGAACATGGTATCGACGAGCAGCGCTTCGCCCTGGTCGGTCACCAGACCGGCATTGGAAAAGCCCCAACCCCCATCGGGCTGGAGATAGGCGAAGGAGCCGTTGCCGAAGGCGACAACGCCCGGCTCATAGCTTGCCTTGCGGAAACTCAACGCCATCCCACACCCTTATTCTTGTCTTGACCAATTAGCGCTCGCTCTGCTTCCTGACGCAAGTGTTCCTCGCCCTTCGACAGGCTCAGGGTGAGGAATACAGAGGCTTCCTCATCCTGAGCTTGTCGAAGGATGCGCTGACGAAGGATGACGGCGAGGAATGACATGATCGAAGCTGTGATTTGGGACTTCGGCGGCGTCTTTACCACCTCGCCGTTCGAGGCCTTCGCCCGCTACGAGCGCGAACACGGCATTCCCGTCGGCACGATCCGCAAGATCAATTCCACGAACCACGAGAACAATGCCTGGGCACAGTTCGAGCGCTCGGATATCGACATGGACGGCTTCGACCGGATTTTCGCCGACGAGGCTCGCGCGCTCGGCCATCACATTCCCGGCAAGGATGTGCTTCCACTGCTGTCGGGCGATTTCCGCCCCGAGATGATCGAGGCGCTGCGCCGCATCCGGACCAAGTTCAAGACCGGCTGCATCACCAACAACATGCCGACGAACACGGTCGAAGGGCCGTCCTCGGTTTCCGCCGGCCGCTCCATCTATGCCCGCGAGATCATGGTGCTGTTCGACGAAGTGATCGAGAGTTCCAGGATCGGAATCCGCAAGCCCGATCCGCGCATCTATCACATGATGTGCGAGAAGCTGGGCGTCGTGCCGGCGGCGTGCGTGTTCCTCGACGATCTCGGCCCGAACCTGAAACCGGCGCGCGCGCTTGGCATGACGACGATCAAGGTCGAGAACGGACCGCAAGCGATCGCGGAACTCGAAGCCGCGACCGGAATGAAGCTGACATAATACACTCGTCATGGCCGGGCCTGACCCGGCCACGCATCACGCTCGCACCGCGAGCGGAAAAGAGTTTAACGGCGCGCCGACGCGCGCCGATGGTTGGGCGGCTCAAGGGCCGCCCATGACGGTGATTGGCGCTAGCCCCAGCTTGCCGGCACCGGTGTAGCGCGCTGGTTAATCAGAAGCTTCGCGCGCCGCGCTTTCTCGGCATCCGACAGCGTGGCGGGATCCTCGACCTCCGACGGCGGCAGCGTCGCTTCCATCGCCTTCTTCACCGCAGGCCGCGCTTCCATCGCCGCCATCCAGCGCTTCACATTGGGAAACTCGTCGAGGTCTATCTTGCGCAGCTTGTAGCCCGACGCCCAGGGATAACAGATCATGTCGGCGATGGTGTATTCGCCCGCGGCCAGCCATTCCTTCTTATGCAGGCCCAGATTCATCACGCCATACAGCCGGTGCACTTCGTCGCTGAAGCGCTTGATCGCGTAAGTCTGATCGCCATTCGCGGCATTCTGTCCGGCGCGGAAGAAATGGCCTTGCTCGCCGAACTTCGGACCCTGATTTCCCATCTGCCACATGATCCATTGAATTACGTCGTATTTTTTCGCCATGTCCTGCGGATAGAATTTTCCGTGTTTCTCGGCGATGTACATCATGATGGCGCCGGATTCGAAAAGTCGGATGGGGGCGCCGCCGCCTTTCGGCTCGTCGTCGACCAGCGCGGGCATGCGATTGTTGGGCGAGAATTTCAGGAAATCGGGATGAAACTGATCGCCGCGGCCGATATTCGTGGCCTTGATCGTATAAGCCACGCCAAGCTCCTCTAACAGGATCGTGACTTTCTTTCCGTTCGGCGTCGGCCAGTAATGCAGTTCAAGCATGGGCGTCTCCTTTGTGGCGCTAAGGAATAATACCACTCTGATCGCTGTCTAAGACAGAAGATTCCCATGAGCGCGACGATAAAGGCGAGGTGTATCCATGTCTCTGAAGGACCCGAATCCCGTCAACAAGAAAACACCCAAGCGCGTCGCCATCGTGATCGCGAATCCTGCCGTATCGACAACGACTGGTTGGCCCGTGGGCTTCTGGTGGAGCGAGTTGTCCCATCCTTATTTCGTGTTTTCTGAGAAGGGTTATGAGGTCGAGATATTCTCGCCAAACGGAGGCAAGTGCGAAGCGGACGCCATGAGCGATCCGCGCGATCCATCAGGCTACTCCAAGTCTGACCTTATCAGCATGGGCTTTATTGCGACTCCGGAACTGGTCGCGCTGGTCAACAATACACGATCGGTAGACGACATCGACGTAGCGGAATTCGACGCGATCATGGTGGCAGGCGGGCAAGCGCCCATGTTCTCGTTTGACAAGGCTGATGGTCTGCAGCGGAAATTCGTCGAGTTCTTTGAAAAGGGAAAAGTGGCTGCCGCGCTTTGTCACGGCACAGCCATATTGCGCTATGCAAGGCTTTCCAATGGAGAGCTTCTGGTGAAGGGTCGGACCGTCACCGGCTTCGCCAATGTCGAAGAAGATTTTGCGGACAATGCGGTTTGGGACATGAAGCTGCTGGGGCGCGACCAGCACGTCATGCCCTGGCGCATCGAAGACGAACTCAAAAAGCTGGGCGCCAACTATGTTCAGTCCGGCTTATGGCGCGAATTCGCGTTGCGCGACGGCAATCTGATTACAGGACAGCAGAATTTCTCAGGTGCTGAAACGGCAGAGGTCGTTATCCACGCCCTGGGAGAGTGAAGGCGCTCGACCCGCCGGCCTCGATGGAAGGTGCACGCATGCCGGCGACTAACGATCAGCTCGTCAGGGACTATTTCGCGGCGTGGAACGCGCATGACGGCGAACGCCTGGCCTCGTTTTTTGCCGATACGGCGACATTCGAGGGGCCGACCACGGCCATGGCCATCCGTTCCTTCGATCTGGCATCGGTCGTCGAAGCGCTTGCCGCGCAGTTTTCGGACTTTGTGTTCGAACTCACGCGCGTAACGGCGACCGAGACGCTGGTGTATGCTGAATGGATCCTACGTGGAACCAATGACGGCGCCCTCAAGCGCGGCCTCCCTGCGACCGGCAGAAGATTGCACACGGTCGGCGTCGACGTGATTGAAATCGGTGGGGCAAAAATCGCGCGTGCAAGACGCGTCTACGACCGCCGCGCGATGTTCGAGCAGCTTGGTTTGCAAGTGCTGGTAGAGCCGCACCAATTGGGAGCGATGCAGTTCGGCTATTCTCTGCACGCCTCGTCCGGCAATCTGTCCATGCCCGGAGTCGTTGCACTCACCTGGATTCAAGGACGCGATGAGGCTGAGCGCGACCGTGTACGCGAACATTCGGGTCAGATCGTCGCCGACTTTCTCAAGCAGCCGGGCTTTATCGGCATTGTGACGGGGTTTGCCGGCGCGCGCGGGTTCACCTGTAGCGCCTGGGAGGACGAACAGTCGCTCTATCGCGCGCTCAACCAACATCATGCGCGTGCAAAACAGGATTTTCGCACCAGCGGTCTGTCGCCCGGCGTCTGGACCAGCGTTTGGAAACCGGATCACATAAACCGTCTTTGGCTGCGTTGTCTGACTTGCGAAACGCCCAACGACGTCACTGACCGCCACCGGCGATGTTCAAATTGCGGGGGCGATCTACCGCCTCAGCCTTCCTATTGGTGACGGCACATCATGGTCGCTTGTGAACATCGGCATGACGAGCGGACCTAATATCTCTAAGATTTGCAACGGCGCCACCGCAAAACAATGAGGCTTCTTCCATGACCATCTCCATGTTTCAGGTATCCGTACCGGTCTTCCTGCGCAATTTGAACGCGTTGAACGGCGTTCTCGACAAGGCTACGGCCTTTGCCGAGGCGAAAAAGTTCGATCACGCCGTGCTGCTTTCGACCCGTCTCTATCCCGACATGTTTCCGCTGAATGTGCAGGTCGGGCAGGTCTGCACCCACGCGGCGCGTTGCGTCGCCCTGCTGGCCGGATTGCCGCAGCCTGACTTCGGCGCACCGGATACGACCATCGCGGGGCTGAAGGAGCGCGTCGCCAAGACCATCGCATTCGTTAAGACCGCCAAGCCGGAACAGATCGACGGCACCGAGACCAAGGACGTCGTGGTCAAAATCGGCACGCGCGAGATCCCGTTCAAGGGCGAGCAGTTCCTGATCGGATTCACGCTGCCGAATTTCTTTTTCCACTACACGACAGCCTACGACATTCTGCGCAGCCTCGGCCTCGAAGTGGGCAAGCGCGACTTCATGGGTGCGCCGCCGGCTTAAGTGGTTCAGACACGAACCTTCGTCTATGGGTTGATCGGCGCTGTTCTGCTCGGCGTGCAAGCCGGCGTGCTGCATCATTTCGGCCAGCCGCTCATCGCGGCAAGCGGCCGCATCCTCCTCTGGGTGAGCGATCCGTTCAGCTCCGACATGTCGCAACAGCTTTTCGATTGGTACAGTTTTTCGCACATCATCCACGGTTTCATTTTTTTTGCGGTGCTCAAATTCGCGGCGCCGCGTCTTCCGCTGGGCTGGCGTTTCCTGCTCGCCATAGGCATCGAGGTCACCTGGGAGATCGTCGAGAACAGCCCGGCGGTGATCCAGCACTATCGCGAACAGGCGCTAGCGGCCGGCTATGTCGGCGACTCGATCCTGAACTCGCTCTGCGACACCGCGATGATGTCGCTCGGGTTCTTCGTCGCGTCACGTGTCCGTGCGGCGTACGTCGTGACGCTCGCTCTCGCGTTCGAAGTGTTTACCGCCTCGATGATCCGCGACAACCTCACGCTCAACGTGATCAACCTCATCGCGCTCAACCAGTGGGAACCGATCAAGGCCATCCATCGCTGGCAAATGGGAGCGCCAAGCACCACCTGTCATGGCCCGCCGGAGTGCGGGCCACCCAGGTGAGGCCCTTTCAACTGTTCAAGGTTTCGTAGAGATCGTTCCACTCGACGTTGCGCGACTGGATCAGATTGATCTTCCACTCGCGCTTGTACTTTTTGAGACGTGTCTCGCGAAACAACGCCGCCTCGATACTGCCAAAGACTTCGAAATAGACCAAACGACTCACACTTGGGTGGCCCACACAAGGTGGGCCATGACATAGGATGTGATCGACGTCGCAGGTGCTGCGTCGAAAAGTGCGAGCGGCGTTTCAGTCGTCTGAAACGCCGCTCCGCGTTGGATCAGGCGAGGTCAAAGCGATCGAGATTCATCACCTTGTTCCACGCCGCCACGAAATCCTTCACGAACTTCTCCTTCGAGTCGCTGCAGGCATAGACTTCCGCGAAGGCGCGCAGTTGCGAGTGCGAACCGAAGATCAGATCGACGCGCGTTCCGGTCCATTTGACCGCCTTGGTCTTGCGGTCACGCCCTTCGTAGGCGTTCTCGCCCGACGGCTGCCACTCCGTGCTCATGTCGAGCAAATTGACGAAGTAGTCGTTCGTCAGTTTCTCTGGCTCTTTGGTGAAGACGCCGTGCTTGGATTGTTCGACATTGGCACCGAGCACGCGCAAACCGCCGACCAGAACTGTCATCTCTGGCCCCGTCAGTCGCAAGAGCTGTGCCTTGTCGACCAAAGCCTCCTCCGGCGTCATGAGCGACTTGCGGTAATAGTTGCGAAAGCCGTCAGCCACCGGCTCCAGCGGCTTGAACGACGCGGCGTCGGTCTGTTCTTGCGACGCGTCCATGCGGCCCGGTGTGAAGGGGACCTTCACATCGACTCCGGCGTCCTTCGCGGCCTTCTCGATTGCCGCACATCCGCCGAGAACGATCAGGTCGGCGAGCGAGACCTTCTTGCCGCCGGCGTTGAACTCCTTCTGGATCGCTTCGAGCTTCGCCAGCACCGTCTTGAGCTGAGCCGGGTGGTTGACCTCCCAGTCCTTCTGCGGACTAAGACGAATGCGCGCGCCGTTCGCGCCGCCACGCTTGTCGGAGCCGCGGAACGTCGCTGCCGACGCCCAGGCGGTCGAGACAAGTTGCGAGACGGTGAGGCCGGATGCGAGGATTTTCGCCTTCAGCGCGGCAGCATCGTTTGCGTCGATGAGCGGATGGTTCGGCGCCGGGATCGGATCCTGCCAGATCAACGTCTCCTTCGGCACAAGCGGGCCGAGGTAGCGCTGGATCGGACCCATGTCGCGATGCGTGAGCTTGAACCACGCGCGGGCAAACGCGTCGGCGAACTGTTCCGGATGCTCGTAGAAGCGCCGCGAGATCTTCTCGTAGGCCGGGTCCATCTTGAGCGACAGGTCCGTTGTCAACATGGTTGGCACATGCTTCTTCGATTCGTCGAACGCATCGGGAATCGTGGCCGCGCCGTTCTTCGCTTTCCATTGCGGCACGCCGGCCGGACTCTTTGTCAGCTCCCAGTCGTTTTCGAACAGGTTCTTGAAGAAGTGATTGCTCCACTTGGTCGGCGTCTGCGACCAGGTGACCTCCGGGCCGCCGGTAATGGCATCGGACCCGAAGCCGGTGCCGTATTTGCTCTTCCAGCCCAAGCCTTGATCTTCGAGGGCACCGGCTTCAGGCTCCGGCCCTACCAGCGATGGATCGCCGGCGCCGTGCGCCTTGCCGAAGCTGTGGCCGCCGGCAATCAGCGCGACCGTTTCTTCGTCGTTCATCGCCATGCGGAAGAACGTTTCGCGGATATCCTTGGCCGCGGCGATCGGATCGGGTTTTCCGTTCGGTCCCGCTGGATTGACGTAGATCAATCCCATTTGCACCGCGCCGAGTGGTTCGGAGAGCTGGCGTTCGCCGCTGTAGCGCTCGTCGCCAAGCCATGTCCCTTCGGGACCCCAATATAGCTCTTCGGGCTCCCAGACATCGGCGCGGCCGCCGCCGAAGCCGAACGTCTTGAAGCCCATCGACTCGAGCGCGACGTTGCCGGCGAGAACCATCAGGTCCGCCCACGAGAGTTTTCGTCCATACTTCTGCTTGATCGGCCAGAGCAAGCGGCGCGCCTTGTCCAGGTTCGCATTGTCCGGCCAGGAGTTGAGTGGAGCGAAGCGTTGCTGCCCGGCACCGGCGCCGCCGCGACCGTCGGCGATGCGATAGGTACCGGCCGCATGCCATGCCAGGCGGATCATCAAACCGCCATAGTGGCCAAAGTCTGCCGGCCACCACTCTTGCGAGGCGGTCATCACGGCATGGAGGTCTTTGATCACGGCATTCAGGTCGAGGCTCTTGAACTCCTTGGCGTAGTCGAACTCCTGCCCCATGGGATCGGAGAGCGAAGAGTTCTGGTGGAGAACCTTGACGTTCAGTGAATTGGGCCACCAATCCTGGTTCGACATATGCCGGCGCTTGCTACCCGTGACGGGGCACTCGTTTTCGTTTGCCATCGCAAAATCCCTGGGAAGATCGTTTTCCGTCGCACAGAAAACTACCTCGGACTGAAGCTGTCAATTGATTAGAATAATTCTAAGGAATTTTTTGTCGCAACGAAAAAGAGCATCAGGCGCGCCGTACGCGCACCACGACGTCGATGCGTTCGACGTTCATGCCCTTGGGCGGCGCCGGTACGCCGGCAACGGCAATATTCTCACCCGGAATGTCGATCAGCGTCGCTTCGTCCTGGACGAAGAAATGCTGATGGTTGCCGGTATTGGTGTCGAAATATGTCCGGGACGCGTCGACCACGACCTGGCGCAGCAAGCCTGCTTCCGTGAACTGATGCAGCGTGTTGTAGACAGTGGCGAGCGAAACCTGCACGCCCGCCCGAGTTGCTTCGGCATGAAGCGACTCGGCTGTCACATGTCGGTCACCGGCCCGGAAGAGAAGCCCGACCAGATCGACGCGCTGGCGGGTGGGGCGCAGCTTTGCGCCGCGCAGCCTTGCCACTGCTTCCTGATCCGTATCGCGACTCTTGCGCGCCATAAGTGCCTGACGTCCCAAAGAAGCCCTTGTGCCTCTGACACTCGGGCCCCATCTTTGCTATTCTGCCTCTAACACCAGTTGTTAGAACGCTTCTAACGTAGAAATCGGCGTTTCGCCCGCTTGTGTCAAGGGTCGCCGCCGGTAAAGGACCAAGACGTGGATACCCGAAACCCTGCCAAACAATCCAGTTTCGACCTCGCCGGCTTGCTCGCCTGTGCCAGAGGCGAGCTTTTCGGCCCAGGCAATGCGCGCCTGCCGCTGCCGCCGATGCTGATGTTCGACCGCATCACCAAAATCACCGCGAAGGGCGGGGCGCAGGGCAAGGGCGAGGTCGAGGCGGAACTCGACGTCAATCCGAACCTGTGGTTCTTCAAATGCCATTTCCAGGACGATCCGGTGATGCCCGGTTGCCTGGGGCTCGATGCCTTGTGGCAGATGGTCGGTTTCTTTCTCGGTTGGATGGGTGGCATCGGAAAGGGCCGGGCACTCGGCGTCGGCGAAGTGAAATTCAGCGGCATGGTTTTGCCCACGGCCAAGAAGATCACCTACTACATCGAACTCAAGCGCGTGATCATGCGCAAGCTCGTGCTTGGCATCGCCGACGGAATCGTGAAGGTCGACGGCAAAGTGGCCTTCGAGGTAAAGGACCTAAAGGTCGGACTGTTCACCGACGCGGCGGCTGCGCTGGCCGAGAACGCCGCCGCGCCCGCTTAAGACAATATGTCTTCGCTCTCACCCTTGGACAGGCTCAGGGTGGGGTCCCATTCAATCCCTCATACTGAGCTCATGAGGGCGCACGCAAGGGCAATGGAGCAATGAGACGCGTCGTCGTCACCGGTATGGGCATCGTCTCATCGATCGGCAACAACACGCAGGAAGTCGTCGCCTCGCTGCGCGAGGCGCGTTCGGGCATCGTCAAGGCCGACGCCTACGAAAAGATGAACTTCCGAAGCCAGGTGCATGGCAGTCTGAAGATCGATCTCGATGCTGTCGTCGATCGCCGGGCGCGTCGCTTCCAAGGCGACGGCGCCGGCTATTGCTGGGTCGCGATGCAGCAGGCGATTGGCGACTCCGGTCTTGAGGAAAAGGACGTTTCCCATCCGCGCACCGGTTTGATTGTCGGTTCGGGCGGACCTTCGACCAAGGCCATCGTGGCGGCCGCGGATACGGCGCGTGCGTCCGGGCCAAAACGCATTGGTCCCTTTGCAGTGCCGAAAGCGATGTCGTCGACCTGCTCGGCCAATCTTTCCACCTGGTTCAAGACCAAGGGTGTCAATTATTCGATCTCGAGCGCCTGCTCGACGTCCGCCAATTGCATCGGCAATGCCGCCGAGATGATCCAATGGGGCAAGCAGGACGTGATGTTCGCCGGCGGCGGCGAGGAGCTCGACTGGACGCTCTCGGAATTGTTCGACGCGATGGGCGCGATGTCGTCGAAATACAATGCGACGCCTGAAAAAGCCTCGCGCGCCTATGACAAGAACCGCGACGGCTTCGTGATCTCGGGTGGCGGCGGCATTCTGGTGCTCGAGGAGCTCGAACATGCCAAGGCGCGCGGCGCAAAGATCTATGCCGAGCTTGTCGGTTATGGCGCGACGGCTGACGGCGCCGACATGGTGGCGCCGTCCGGCGAAGGTGCGGTGCGCTGCATGCAGATGGCGATCAAGGATGTGAAGGCGCCGATCGATTACATCAATCCGCATGCGACCTCGACGCCGGTCGGCGATATTCCGGAGGTCAACGCCATCCGCGACGTGTTCGGGGCGAAGATGCCTCCAATCAGCGCGACCAAGTCACTGACCGGACACAGCCAGGGCGCGGCCGGCGTGCATGAGGCGATCTACACGCTCTTGATGATGCAGTCGGGTTTCATCTGCGAAAGCGCGAACATCGAGGAGATCGATCCAGAAGTCGCCGACGCGAACATCGTTCGCCGGCGCATCGACAATGCGCGGATCGAAACCGCGCTCTCGAACAGTTTCGGCTTCGGCGGCACCAACGCGTCGCTGGTGTTCCAGAGGCATGCATGAGGAAGGACTGGATGGCGGCATCGCGCCGGCCATCCCAAGACCCAAAAGGGCGAGGACAAGATGGCTGAGGCGGGACTGATGCAGGGCAAGCGGGGCTTGGTGATGGGAGTGGCGAATGATCACTCCATCGCCTGGGGCATCGCGCGCACGTTGGCTTCTCACGGCGCAGATGTCGCGTTTACCTACCAAGGAGAGGCGCAGGCCAAGCGCCTGAAGCCGCTCGCGGCCTCGATCGGTTCGCGCATCGTGCTTCCTGCCGATGTGGAAAAGGATGACGAACTCGATGCCGTGTTCGCGACCCTGAAGAAGGAATGGGGCCGGCTCGATTTTCTCGTCCACGCGATCGCCTTCTCCGACCGCGACGAACTGAAAGGCCGCTATGTCGATACCTCGCGCGCCAATTTTTGCCGCACGCTCTCCATCTCCTGCTACTCGTTCACCGCCGTCGCGCAGCGCGCCGCGCACCTGATGAAGCATGGCGGCGCCATGCTGACGCTGACCTATCTCGGCGCCCAGCGCGTCATGCCGAACTACAACGTCATGGGCGTGGCCAAGGCCGCACTCGAAGCGAGCGTGCGTTATCTCGCCGCCGACCTCGGTCACGAGAAAATCCGCGTCAACGCGATATCTGCGGGGCCTATGCGAACCTTGGCGGGTTCAGCGGTCGGCGACGCGCGCATGGTGTTCAAGTGGAACAAGAGCCACGCGCCACTCAAGAAGTCGGTCGAACTTGATCATGTCGGCGGTGCGGCCCTCTACCTTCTGAGCGAACTCTCCGGCGGCGTCACCGGCGAGGTGCATTTCGTCGATGCCGGCTTTCATGTCGTCGGCATGCCGCCGACGGCCGACCTCAAGGGCTGGATCGCGCCCGAGAACGGCTTCGAAGCGGCGGAAGCGACGAAGGCCGACGCCAACGTCTAAGACTCTCCATGACCGACGCTGAGTTGACGGCACGACTCGCCAAGCCGCGCTTTCCGCGCGCGTCGCGCTATGACGGGCGCTGGATCGTCGACAATCTGATGGGACCGAACGTGCTCTGGCTCGCAGAGTATGTGAGCGAGAAGATTTCGCTTCAGCGGGGCATGCGTGTGCTCGATCTCGGCTGCGGCAAAGCCATTTCGTCGATCTTCTTCGCCAAGGAATTCGGCGTCGAAGTGACGGCGGCGGATCTCTGGATCAAACCGGACGACAACCAGAAACGCATCGATGCCGCGGGCGTCGGACATCTCGTGACGCCCGTTCTCGCCGAAGCGCACGCCTTGCCGCTCCCGCAAAAGAGTTTCGATACGATCGTCAGCCTCGACGCCTATCAGTATTTCGGCACCGACGATCTCTATCTCGGCTACATCTTGAAATTCCTCAAACCCGGCGGACGCATCGGCATCGTCTGTCCCGGCCTCGCGCATGAGATCGCCGAACCGCCGGCGCATCTGAAGCAATGGTGGGAGTGGGATTTCTGCTGCTTCCATTCGCCGGAGTGGTGGCGGCAGCATTGGGCGAAGACGGGGCTCGTCAACGTCGAGGTGGCCGAGCAGATTCCGGACGGTCACGCGCTTTGGCTGGACTGGTATCGCGCGACCGTGCACATGCTTGAAGGCTTTCACAGGAAGGGCGCCATTGACGGCATCCAGATGCTCGAAGCCGACCGCGATCAGCTGTTCGGCTTCACCGGTGTCGTCGCGCAGGCAAAAGGCGGCGATTGGTTCTCGCCCAATGCCGTCGAACCGGTCGATTGACGGCATAATCTCACAGAAAAGAAATGAGCCGGGACACCGGAAGGGCGGGTGGTGTCCCGGCTCTGTGCGCGCGCGCTGAGGGATACTGGGGGGTCGGCGCGCGAACCTCTATTTCACGGTCACAGTGGCAACCATCCTGGGATGGATGGTGCAGACATACTTGAACGTGCCCGCCTTGGAGAATTTGAAGGAAAAGGATTCGCCGGTGTCGATCGCGGCCGAGCGGAAAAGGCCGTCGGCGCTCACGACGGTGTGTGGTTCGCCGTCGCTGTTGTGCCAGGTCACGGTGGTGCCGGCTGCGACGGTGATGGCGTTCGGCCCGAAGCTGAAATTCTTGATCGTCACGTCGCTTTTTTCGGGTGTCGCCTTGGCGCACGCAAAAGCGAGCGTGCTGAGACAAAGGGCTGCGGCGATGGTTTTTGCTTTCATGGTTATGTCCTCGAATGCCTGAGACTCAGGCGAGTGCAGTGTCCTTGATCGTCATTGTTGCCGGGTGCGGTGCGTAGGTGATGCTGCGGATTCCCAGCATGTGCGGCAGCTCGGCCTTGTCGACGGTCAAGGGTCCTGGACCTGGGCCGACGCCGGCCTTGGGCTGCGGGAAACAGGTCGCGCGCGCGGTCTGGAAGGTGATGTTGCCTTCGACCTTCGAGACGATCTGATGGATATGACCGTTCAACACGGTGACGGAGCCGAAGCGGCGCATCAGCGCGAAGGCTTGTTCGGCATCGCCGGTGCCCCAGCCCCAGGGCTCGTAGATCGTCCAGAGCGGCATATGCGCGAAGACGACGAGCGGCTGGCTGGCCGAACGGCCCTCGAGATCCTTCTTGAGCCAGGCGAGCTGGTCCGCGCCGAGAATGCCAAGTCCGCCGGGCTTGAAGTCGAGCACGTTGATCAGCGCGATGAAGTGCACGCCTTCGGAGTCGAAGCTGTAATAGCCGCGATTGTTCGAAGGCTTGCCGAAGCGCGAGAAGAATTCCTTGCCGCCGCCGGCATCGGCGGTGTCATGCTCTCCCGGTGTGTAATGGATCTCCGACACTTTGAGGCCCTTGAGCAGTTGGTCTGCCATGTCGAACTGTTCCGGCTTGCTGAGCTGTGTGATGTCGCCCGTGTGAAGGATCAGTGACGGCTGGCGCGGCATGGCGTTCACCAGCGCAATGCTCTCTTTCAGCGTGCCGGCGACATCGGGATTGGCCTCCTTGTTGAAGCCGATATGCGTGTCGCTGATCTGAACGAAGAGCGGCATTCCGACATCGGCGTGCGCCATCTTCTTTCGGGTCGCCGCTTCGGCCAGATCGCTTGCCAGCAAGACACCGCCGGACAGCGTGAACAGCGTGCCGGCTCCGCCATACGCCAGGCATTTGAGCGCGCCGCGGCGCGACGGTTTGTCGGTAACGATCATCGGGTCCTCGAGAATATTTCGAAGCCCTGACCGATCGTTTACGCGATTTATTCCCGCGCGTCGGTTTGTGACAGACCCTTCAACAGGCGCGAGAGCGCGAGGATGTCGTCGATGGACGTGTCGGAGATCGCGCAGAACGTCAGATTGCCGCTCTTCCAGAAGACGATGTGATAACCATTTCGCGTCGCGAAGTCCGGCAAGGCTTCGTCATAATCCGCCCAGGCAAAAACGTTCACGATGTGTGCACCGTGGCGATACACCGTTACTGCCGAGCGCACGCCTTCCAGAAAGTCGACGCGCCCACCGATAAGCTTGAAGCCCTGGTTGGAGAAATCCGCTACAGGCGGGGAAAGATCCGCGTGTGCTGCGAGCCAGGGCTTGACCGTGTGGCGGTCGGTCGACACCACGTCGATCAGATGCTCCGACGCCAGCGAACGCAGATGGGCGTTCGTGATATCGGTGATGAGCGGGTCATTGGCTGCCGGCATGAGCAGGAAGAAAGCCAGCGACGCGGCGAGCGCCGTGGCGGTGGCGCCGCCCGCGGCACCGGCCCAAACAGCGCGCGCGCCAGGAAACAAGCGAAGCACGCCTGGGCGCGGCGTCTCCTTGTCGAGGCTGGCGCGAATGCGCGCGCGCAATTGCGGATCGGCGCGATGATAGCTCGCCTTTTCTCGTAGCGCAGAACGCAGCGCTTCGATCTGCACCTTAGCCTTGCGGCATTCGCTGCAGGTTTCGAGATGGCGCTCGACTGCAGCCGCACTGGCGGCGTCGAGTTCGCCGTCGAGATAGGCTTCGAGTTGTTGCGCCCGTTCACAGGGCATGACTGGCCTCACTCTCCACTTCGCCCAACCATTTTTCTCGCAGCATCCCGCGCGCCCGGTTGAGGCGCGACATCACCGTTCCGATCGGTACGTCTGTGATGGCTGCGATCTCGCGATAGGAAAGATCTTCCATCTCGCGCAGGATCAGCACTTCGCGAAATTCGTCCGGCAGCGTGGCGATGACCGCGTCGAGCTTGCGGCCTTCGTCGCTACGCATCGCCGCAGATTCCGGGCTCGGTCCGGCATACGTCAGTTCATCGCCCAGCAATTGCGTGTTCTCGTCCGGCATCGCGACGTGACCGCGCCGCTTGCGGTCGCCCAGTGATGTTCGCCAGCAATTGCGCACGATGGTAAGCAGCCACGGCCGGATATCGCCGCCGCGAAATCCGTCGAATGCACGCCAGGCCCGCATCATCGCTTCCTGCACCACGTCATCGGCATCCGCGTTCGAACGCGTCAGCCAGCGTGCAAGGTTGATCGCCGCATCCAGATGCGGAAGTGCCTGCGCCTCAAACCGTCGGCGCCTGTCATCCATCGCGGCGAGCTGGTCCACGCGTTTCGATCAGCATGACCGCCAAATCGGCAACTTTATTCCCACGCATCAGCGCACCGTGCCGCCCTTGGGGCCGAAGAACAGGACCCAGGCCTTGAAATCCTCGGAAAAGCTGGCGAAACGATGTTCCATGCCAGCCGGCACGAACAGCACATCGCCGCCATCGAAGCGGACCGTTTCGCTGCCGCGCTTGAAGATGCCTTGCCCAGATTGGATGACGTAAATCTCGTCGCGCTCATGCTTGACCTGGGTGTCCTGATCGGTCGGCACGAACAGAAGCAGGTTGGCGTCGCCATGCTGGAACAGCGAAACCGAGGACTGACCGGACGCCGACAGTTTTCTCGCCGAGGCGATGAAATCGATCTTGAACGGAACCTTCGTCGTCGTCATGTCGATTTTCCTGCCGCGTGCGCGAAGCGGTCGAAGAGATAGTGGCTGTCCATCGGACCCGGCGAGGCCTCGGGATGATACTGCACGCTGAACACCGGTTTGCCGTCGAGCGCAATGCCGCAATTGGTGCCGTCGAACAGCGAGACGTGTGTCTCGGTCACGCCTCTCGGCAAGGTCTCGCGATCGACGGTGAAGCCGTGGTTCATCGACACGATCTCGACCTTGCCGGTTTTCAGATCCTTGACCGGATGATTGGCGCCGTGATGGCCCTGCGCCATCTTGCGTGTCTCGGCTCCCAGCGCGAGCGCGAGCATCTGATGCCCAAGACAGATACCGAAGAGCGGCACGCCCTTGGCAAGCACACCCTTGATCGTGGGAATGGCATAGCTGCCCGTCGCCGCCGGATCGCCTGGCCCGTTGGAGAGTAGAACGCCGTCGGGCTTGTGACGCATGACATCATCGAGACTGGCCTGCGCCGGCACGACGGTCACATCCGCACCAAGCCCTGCCAGCATGCGCAAGATGTTCCGCTTGACGCCGAAATCGACGACGGTGACGCGCCAACTTGGCGCGGTTTGCTCGCCATAACCTTTACCCCAAATCCATGGCGTCTCGCGCCACGTGTAGGTCTGACGCGTCGTGACATCCTTGGCGAGGTCGAGACCGACAAGACCGGGAAAGGAGCGCGCGGCTTTCACGCCGGCCGCGGTGTCGATCGCGCCGTTCTTCGCTTGCACGATCGCGCCGTGCGGCATGCCGAGCTCGCGGATACGATTGGTCAGCGCACGCGTATCGATGCCTGAGATGGCGGGGATGTTGTGTTTCTTGAGCCAGGCGTCGAGCAGCGACAGAGCGCGATAGTTCGACGGTTGCTCGGCGTCGGCGCGCACGATCAATCCGCGCACGAATGGCGTGACCGTCTCGATGTCCTGTTCGTTCGTGCCGACGATGCCGATATGGGGAAAGGTGAAGCAGACGATCTGTCCGGCATAGGACGGATCGCTCAGGATCTCCTGATAGCCGGTCATCGCCGTGTTGAAGCAGACTTCGCCGATGCCTTCGCGAGCGGCGCCGAAGACCTGGCCCTCGAATACCGTGCCGTCGGAAAGGATCAATGCGCCTGGCGCAAACGCCGCCGCCGGTTTTGCGGCTTTGGCGAGCGTGGCGTCGGACATTGGAGATACCGTTTGGATTTGGCGGAAAATAGGGATGCGACCTCTTCGGGTCAAGCCGCTATGACGAGTATTTTATTCAGTCTTTTCAATCAGTTGACAAAGATTCCGATTTCCTTCCATTGTCATGGCCCGCCGGAGTGCGGGCCACCCAGTTGGGGAAACGCTCTCGGTTGGAGGAGGGCTCTGCGCCTGATTTTCTGGATTGGAGCACCGCTTCATCTGGGTGGCCCGCACTCCGGCGGGCCATGACAAATGAGATGAATGGGTTCAATCAACTGACTCAGAGAGAACCGGAGCAAACACCATGGGCCTGCGTGAGCAGATCAACGATTCGCTCAAAGAGGCGATGAAGGCCAAGGATCAGAAGCGCGTCGGCACACTTCGCCTCGTCAACGCGGCGCTCAAGGATCGCGACATCGCGGCGCGCACCGAAACGAGCCGCGAACTTCTCGGCGACGATGAAATCCTCTCGCTGCTCGCCAAGATGATCAAGCAGCGCGAGGATTCGATTGCCGCTTACGACGCCGGCAAGCGCCCCGAACTGGCCGACGCCGAGCGCGCCGAAATTGCCGTCATCCGCGAGTTCATGCCGAAGCAGATGAGCGCCGAAGACGCCAAGGCCGCCATCGCGAAAGTGATCGCCGATCTCGGTGCGTCCTCAATCAAGGACATGGGCAAGGTCATGGCGACGCTGAAGGAACGTTTCGCCGGCCAGATGGATTTCGCCAAGGCGAGCGGGGCGGTAAAGGAGGCGTTGACGGCAAAATAAGGGGTGACTGCATGTCGCTAGCCTCACAGGTAACCGGTCTCTCGCACATCGGCATTCGCGTGCACGATGTCGCGCGTACGCGCGCCTTCTACGAACATTTGGGATTCGAATGGTCTTGGGGACCTGCGGGACCCGAACCTGTCGCGGCGATGACGCATCCATCGGGGCTCGAACTCAATTTCATCCTGAATGCGAAGGAAGCGCAAAAGCCCAATATTCTGATGGATGTGCCGGAGAAGCATGCCGGCATCACGCATATCGCGCTCGCGATCAAAGACGTCGCCGCCACCAAGGCGGCGCTCGAAGCGGCCGGCATAAAGATTTCCGGGATGCGCGGCTCTGCTGCCATTTTCGTGCGCGACCCCGACGGCAATGTCATCGAATTGGCATCGGATTGAAGACATCGGACCTGGGGACAGTGCGATGAGAAAATCTTTTGTTTCATTGGCCAGCGCGGTGATGCTTTGCGGCATCATGCCGGCGGCAGGCGAGGAAGCGCATCATCATCCGGTGCCGGAAAAACTCGGCACCGTGACGTTCGCCACCAGCTGCGCGCCGACGGTCAAGCAGGGCTTCGACCGCGGCATCGCTCTGCTTCATTCGTTCGCCTACGACGCCGCGGAAGCGGACTTTCGCGTGGTTTCCGTGGCTGACCCGCACTGCGCCATGGCGTGGTGGGGCATGGCGATGACGCACTATCACCAGCTTTGGGAGCCACCGTCGGAAGGAGACGATCTCGTAAAGGGTGCCGATGAAATCCGTTCGGCGGCTCACATTTCATCCACCTCGCCACGCGAACAACAATTCATTGCGGCGCTGGAGCTCTACTATCGCGATGCAGAGCATGCGGCGACGGCCGTGCGTGCGACGCGCTACGCCCGTGCCATGGCCGACCTGGCGCGAAATTTTCCCGACGATGACGAGGTGCAGATTTTCTACGCCCTGTCCTTGATTGCCACCGCGCCGCCCGCCGACAAGTCCCACGTCAACCAGAAACGCGCGGCGGATATTCTCGAGCCGATCTATCGCCGCCAGCCGCAGCACCCGGGCCTCGCGCACTATCTGATCCATGCCTATGACAGCGCCGAACTGGCACCGCGCGGCCTGGCCGCCGCCAGGGCCTATTCGCGCATCGCGCCGTCGGCGCCACATGCACTGCATATGCCGTCGCACATCTTCACGCGGCTGGGGCTGTGGGACGACTCGATCGCCTCGAACCTCAAGGCGCGTGCCGCCGCCCATGCCCAGCACGACATCGGCGAAGAGCTGCATGCAATGGATTATCTGACCTATGCCTATCTGCAACGCGGCCGCGCTGACGATGCGGCGCGGATCGTTGCCGATACGCAAGCGATGGCGGCGCTGCCCGTGACGCGCTTCAAGGTCGGTTATGCGGCAACCGCGATGCCGGTTCGTCTCGCCGTCGAGCGCCATGATTGGGACGCGGCTCGGCTCCTGGAACCCTTGCCAGCAACGGCGCCGCAGGTTTCTGCGCTCGTCTATTGGGCGCGGGCGTTGGGCCATGCGCGTGGCAAAGTGGCAAGCTCGGCCGATGCCGACATCGCGCAGTTGGAGGCCTGCGTCGACGCTCTCAACGCCAAGGGCGACGCCTATTGGGCGACGGAGACGCACGCGATGTTGATGGCGGCGCAAGGCTGGCGCTTCGCCGCGCAAGGCGATGCGAAATCCGCAATCGCCAGTTTGCGCGCCGCCGCCGACGAAGAGGATGGCTTGGAGAAGTTGCCGGTCACACCTGGACCGATCGTACTGGCGCGCGAACAACTCGGCGAACTTCTATTGCTGCTCCATCAACCGGACGCCGCCTTGCGCGAGTTTCAGAGCGCCCTGACGCTCGCGCCCGCAAGGCGTGGCGCGCTTTCTGGTGCCATCGCTGCCGCCGGGCAAGTCGGCGATACGAAGACTGTCGTTCGCCTGCGCGCGATTCTTCGCTAGTCCAGTACCTATCTTGCCACGCCCGTCGCTGATAACATAACACGTGTTCGGTCAACGCCGCCCGGCGTGACCATCGCATCCGATGCAACTGATATCAGGGGAAGACTCATGAAAAATCGCATCACATTGCTATTGGCATCCGCTGCGTTGCTGGCAATTCCGTCGCTGGCATCGGCGGCGGGACCAGCGGCGCGGCCTTACGAAAATGGGCCGGTCTGGGACGTCTCGGCGATCCAAACCAAGCCCGGACATTTCGACGACTACATGAAATACGTCGCGACGACGTGGCGTGCGCTGAACGAAGAGTTGAAGAAGCAGGGTCAGGTGCTGGACTACAAAGTGCTGACGGTCGCCGATCCGCGCGACAACGAGCCGGATCTCTATCTCCTGGTCGAATGGAAGAACATGGCCGCGTTCGACGCGACGCTCGACGAACAGGATGCCTTGACGCGAAAGGTGTTCGGCTCGGTTGCCGATGCCAACAAAGCGGGCATGGACCGTGAATCCATCCGCACCCTGCGCGGCGACATGCTTACCCGCGAGTTGATCCTGAAATAGTTTTTGATTGCGTTTACCAAAATTCGAAGCGGCGCCTTTGGGCGCCGCTTTTGTTTGTGAAGAGGCGCGGAAGTCCGACATTGTTTAATGCTCGGTCAATCATGACGGTTTAATTGGAACCATATGACGACGGCGAGCGACTGGATTTTCCAGACCTATAATCGACATGCGGAACTCGAGGGTATTCCCCATCGGGTCGATCCGACATTGTCCTTCGAGGCGAAGCCGTTGCGCGAAGCGTTGGCGGTGTGGCGCGAAGCCGCCAAAGGCCGCGTCATTCCCTGCCGGGTCGACATGACTCCGAAAGCGATGAAGGGATTTCTGCGCCACCTCGCCATCGTCGACGTCGTTCCCGAGCTAAAAAGCACGCGTTATCGTCTCAGGATCACGGGAACGGACATCGAGCGCACGCTCGGTCATCTCCCGAATGGGTTCCTGGAAGACATCATCCCCGAACCTTATCGCTCGCGCTGGCAGGCCGTTCTCGATCTGGCAATCACCACGAGAGAGCCCATTCGGATTTTCGGACGGATGGAATTTCGCGAACGCGCCTGGCTCAGCGCGGAAATCTTTCTTGGCGCGCTCGGCCTCTATCCCGAGGCTCCCAGCGCCATCCTGATCGTGGCGCACTTCGAAGCGAGCCCCGACCTCATCGGGCGGGAGTTCAATCCCGCGACTTTGGAAAAAACCTCGGCCGAATAGGCCGTTGGGGCGCACGGAAAGATGTGGGTGGGGACCTTATTTGTTGGTCGCCATGCGCCACTTCTGCGTATCCTAGCGCCATGCCCTTCTCGCCGAACCTGCTCGAGGAAATCCTGCGCCGGACCGACATCGTCCAGCTGGTCGGACGGCGCGTGAAACTCATCCGAAAGGGCCAAGCGTTCTGGGGCTGTTGTCCCTTTCACAAGGAAAAGTCGCCCTCCTTCAAGGTCGAGAACGGGCGGCGCACCTACAAATGCTTCGGCTGCGGCAAGGGCGGCGACGCCTTTCGCTGGCTGATGGAGACCGAGGGCCTTTCTTTTCCCGAAAGCGTCGAGCGCCTGGCGGGCGAGGCCGGCGTCGAACTGCCGAAATGGACGCGCGAGGACGATGCCCGGGAGGAAAAGAAGAAGTCGCTCTACGACATCGTCGAGGCGACGTGCGTCTTCTTCGAGGAACAGCTCCTGGCGAAGGGTGGCGCCGAGGCGCGCGACTATCTGCGCGCCCGCGGCCTGAACGGCGAGATCGCGAAGGCGTTTCGCCTGGGCTACGCGCCGAGCGGTCACGCGACGCTGATCGAACATCTCAAGACCAAGAACATCACGCTCGACGACATGGTCGCTGCGGGCGTGGTGCGCGCCGCTGCGGAGGATCGAGGCCCGCGCGATTTCTTCTTCGAGCGGCTGATGTTTCCGATTTCCGACGCGCGCGGGCGCATCATCGCCTTCGGCGGCCGCGCCCTCTCGCCCGACGCCAAGCCGAAATACATCAACACCGGCGACACCACGCTCTTTTCCAAAGGCCATCTGCTCTACAATTTTGCGCGCGCGCGGCCGGCGGCGATCAAGAGCCAAGAGATCATCGTCGCGGAAGGCTATATGGACGTGATCGCGCTGGTGCGCGCCGGCTTCGAAGCCGCCGTCGCGCCGCTCGGTACCGCGTTGACCGAAGATCAGCTCCATCTCATCTGGCGGACGGCGCCCGAACCGCTCCTCGCCTTCGATGGCGACGAGGCCGGATTGCGCGCCGCACATCGTGCCGCGCATCTCGCCTTGCCGCATTTGAGACCCGGTTATTCGCTGCGCTTTGCATTTCTTCCCGCCGGGGAAGATCCGGATTCGCTGATCCGCAGCGGCGGCGCTGCCGCGATGAAAAAGATTCTCGATGCCGCCTTGCCGCTCTCGCAGATGCTGTGGCGCGCCGAAACCGAAGGCAAAGACTTTTCCACGCCCGAGCGCCGCGCGGGACTCGAGCGCGCCCTCGGCGAAATCGTCGCTGCGATTTCCGACGCCAAGATCGCCGACTATTACCGGCGCGATTTCGAGCAGAAGGTCTTCGATGCGTTCAAGCGGCGGGCTGCGTCCACGCAGCCGCGTTTTGAGCCGCGCGGCCGTCAACAGCTGCCGCGTCCGGGCATCTATGGCGGCGGGGAAAAAGTTTCATCCGCGGTGAAGGCGAGTCTCTTGGCGCGATCCGGCCGACATGGCGCACGCCACCTCAAGGAGTTCGAGATCGCCGCTCTGATCCTCGCCGAACCCGAGATCGTGGAACGCCATGGCGAATTGCTCGCCGACTTGCCGCTCATCGACCCGGAGCTTGACAGCCTGCGCCGGCAACTCCTAAACCTCGCCGCCTCCGGCGGAAGGCTTGAAAAACAGGGGCTGGAGAACCATCTCGTTCATCTGGGCATGGCCGATCTTGTCGCGCGCCTCAAGGCGCGGCCGATGGGGGCCCCTGCGGACGCGATGTCGCAGACCGACGATGCCAAAGATGCCGATGCCAGGTTTCTGAAAGCTGCCGGCGATCTGCGCGAAATGGCAGAACGCGAGCCTGAACGGGCCCGCGCCATGGAGCGCTTCAAGAGCGAAGGCACCGAGGAAAGCTGGCGCGACGCGCGCAAACTGCTCGGAACCCCGCCGAGCGAGTAAGGCGCGGCGCAAAAAAGTGGGACTCTCTCGCCTCTATATAGGGGCCCTTATCTGGTGGAATGACGCGTGGCGACCAAGACAGCGGCTAAGAAACAGGCAAAACCGGCAAAAAAGCACGCCCCGGCCCGACCGGTGCACGTCAAGAAGGCCGCACATAAGCCGAAACCGGCGACGAAGAGCGCTGCCGCCGTCAAGCCGGCCGCGAAAGCCCACAAGGTCATTAAGGTCAAGCCTGCGGCGAAAACGGCTGCCAAGCCTGCCGCCAAGCCCGCGCTGAAGGCCGTTCCCACGCCGCCGCAACCGCTCGCCAAGGCCAACGGCAAGATCCCCGCCAAGGTCGCCTCCAAGGCCGGCAAGCCCGGCGAGGATACCCCCGGCGACGCCGACTCGCCTCTGCTCGACATGTCGGATGTCGGCGTTCGCAAGATGATCGCGAAGGCCAAGACCCGCGGCTACGTCACCTATGACGAGCTCAACAAGGTGCTGCCGTCCGACAAGGTTTCCTCCGAACAGATCGAAGACACGATGGCGTTGCTCAACGAGATGGGCATCAACGTCATCGAGAGCGAAGAGCAGGAAGAAGGCGCGGACGAGAATCTTCCCGCCGTCATCGAAGGCGGCAAGGAAGTCGTCGCCAAGACCGGCACGGCCGCCGAGCAATATGACCGCACCGACGATCCGGTGCGCATGTATCTGCGCGAGATGGGTTCGGTCGAACTTCTGTCGCGCGAAGGCGAAATCGCCATCGCCAAGCGCATTGAGGCGGGCCGCGAACTGATGATCGGCGCGCTCTGCGAAAGTCCTCTGACGTTCGAGGCGTTGACGGTGTGGCGCGACGAACTCAACGAAGGAAAGGTTCTGCTGCGCGACATCATCGATCTCGAAGCGATGTATGCCGTCGGTCCCGAAGGCCAGGCTGCTGCTGCCGCGCAGGCCGCGAGCAGTGCTGCGCATCTCGCCAACATCAACGCCGCCGCAGCCGGACTGCCGCGTCCGGTTCCACCGCCGCCGCCACCCCCGCCGCCGAAGCCGGCGCCGGCACCTCGTCCCCAAGGCGAGAATGGCGAAGAACAGGATCCGGCCGAAGCCGCCGCCGCGGCGGATGCCGCCGACGCCGACGATTTCGACGACGAGGGCAATCTGCCCTTGAGCGCCATGGAAGCCACGTTGAAGCCGCAGGTGCTGGAAGCGCTCGATGCCATCGCCGCACTTTATAAAAAGCTCGGCCGTCTGCAGGACGCGAGCGTCGAAGCCGCACTCGCCTCCGACGAACTTTCCACCGGCCAGGAACGCCGCTTCAAGAAGCTGCGCAACGAGACGATGGATCTCGTCAAGGGCCTCAAGCTCAACAACAACCGCATCGAAGCCTTGGTCGACCAGATGTACGGCATCAATCGCCGCCTGGTGTCACTCGAAGGCCGTCTCCTTCGTCTCGCCGAAGCCCATGGCGTGGCGCGCGAGGATTTCCTGAAGGAGCATTTCGGCAACGAGCTCGATCCGCATTGGGCGCGCCGCGTCGGGCGGCTCTCGCGTCTCGGCTGGAAGGATTTCGTCCAGGAAGAGCGCGACAAGATCAACACGCACCGCGACGAGATCCAGGCGCTGGCGCAGGAAACCCGCCAGTCGATCACCGAATTCCGCCGCAATGTGCAGACGGTGCAAAAGGGCGAGCGCGAATCCGGCGTCGCTAAGAAGGAAATGATCGAGGCCAACCTGCGCCTCGTCATCTCCATCGCCAAGAAATACACCAACCGCGGCCTGCAATTCCTCGACCTGATCCAGGAAGGCAATATCGGGTTGATGAAGGCGGTCGATAAGTTCGAATACCGCCGTGGCTACAAATTCTCGACCTATGCCACCTGGTGGATCCGCCAGGCCATCACCCGCTCGATCGCCGACCAGGCGCGCACCATCCGCATCCCGGTCCACATGATCGAGACGATCAACAAGCTGGTGCGCACCTCGCGCCAGATGCTGCACGAAATCGGCCGCGAGCCGACGCCGGAAGAATTGGCCGAGCGCCTCGCCATGCCGCTCGAAAAGGTGCGCAAGGTCCTCAAGATCGCCAAGGAGCCGATCAGCCTCGAAACGCCGATCGGCGATGAGGAGGATTCCCATCTCGGCGACTTCATCCAGGACCCGAATGTGGTGCTGCCGATCGATGCCGCGATCCAGGCGAATTTGCGCGAGACCACCACGCGCGTGCTCGCCACGCTGACGCCGCGCGAGGAGCGCGTCTTGCGCATGCGCTTCGGCATCGGCATGAACACCGATCACACGCTGGAGGAAGTCGGCCAGCAGTTCAGCGTCACGCGCGAACGCATCCGCCAGATCGAGGCGAAGGCGCTGCGCAAACTCAAGCATCCGAGCCGGAGCCGGAAGCTCCGGAGCTTCTTGGACAATTGAGTTGTGATGGCAAAACGCACAAAAGCCAGTGCGATACATCCGAGCATCAAGACTGCGCTTGGTTATGATGTCTCCGAAAAAGACGCGTCTGTGCTGGCTGACTAGAAGTCTCGCACCAGCCGCGTGTGCAAGCCTTGCTGGGAATTGAAATACTGTCCATACGGGCCCCTGGTGGAGCAGTCGCCAATATTGCCATCGTTATTGGCCGGAGCTCAGGAGCAAAACAAATATTTTGAACGATGCCTTCGTGACGATACGGTTGGCACTGCAACTAAGATCGACCAAGAGAGGCGGAAGGAAATTGAGCGTTGGCTCAAGGACCCCGATGTATTGCTAAATCAGGCGGCATTTCGTTGGGGACAACAGAAACAGCTGAGAGACGCAAGCTCAAAAACTGGTGATCAAGAGAAAATCGAGACGTGGTTGGGTCGAGGCGAGTTACCCCCGATCCAAGAGTACCGAGTTTCCTTTGAGCCAAGACTGGGGCCACCATCACGAGACGACGTGAGTGCTGAAGTTTGGGCAGAATTAAATAGGCTTGTAGCGGAAATTCGGTCAGAACACGAAAGGACTCTGGCCACTGGCGTTGATGACAATCGACAACCTTTGGAGCCGGCTCGTCGAGCTTGGTTTCAGCGTCGTGTCGATGAATTTGAGCCGGATAACCATCCAACAAATATTCCGGATGTGTTCGAGGAGGCGGCGTGCAACATATTTGGCCACATCTGTCCCGTATTTTTTGCTGCTGAAAGCGCGACTGAAACCAACGAAGCTCGGCGCATAGGTCGAGGAAAAATTCCGTTTGCGACGATGATGCGAATTGTCCGCCGCGACGATTATCGGTGCCAGCATTGCAAGAAGAAGCTACGCGACGACGAGGTCGAGTTCGACCACATCATCCCCGTCTCAAGGGGCGGAAGTTCTGAAGAGCATAACGTTCGCCTCACCTGTTTTGATTGCAATAGGGATAAGGCGGACGAATATACGCCTTAGCGCCGGTCCTGCTTGGCCTTGGCGTCCAGCTGTTGAAACCCCCTGCGCGCTCCCCATATCAATCCCTGCAACGCCGCAGGGATATCCCCATGAAGCGCCTCGCCACCGGACTTGTCGTCGTGTTCGCCTTGTCGGGATTGTTCGCCGGCGAGGCTCAAGCGAAGGGATGCCTCAAGGGCGCGGCCGTCGGCGCCGTCGCAGGCCACTTCGCGCATCATCATGCTGTTCTCGGTGCGGTCGCCGGCTGCATCGTCGGCCATCACCTAGCGCACAAGCATGATTATGATCACGATCACGACGTGCACCCGGCCAAGCCGCACGCCAACAATGGCGCATCGGGCCAGTATTAGCGGGAGATTCGTTTAAAGGGCTTCGCGGTGGCTTTGCTCCGCAAAGCCGTCTCCTTCGCGGTGTCCTCGCGCAACACGAGTTTCTCGGGCGGCGGCAGGAAATTCTTCACCACGCAAAATGGGCCGATCTCGCCTTCGGTATATCGAATGATCTTCTTGCGCGACGTCACGCCGCCTCCCTGAAACGCTTCACCTTGATCGATCGCTCGTGCTTCATCGCCTGCGAGAGGTCGTAATCCATCTGCAGGGCGAGCCACACCTCTGCGCCGCCGCCAAAGGCCTTGTCGAGCCGGATTGCCATCTCCGGCGAGATGCCGCTCTTGCCGTTGACCAGATTGTTGAGCGCCTGGCGCGTTACACCGAGCGCTTTGGACGCGTCCGTCACGCTGAGGCCAAGATGCTCCAGGCAATCGTGTCGGACCGACAGACCGGGGTGGCGTGGGTTCTTCATAAAGAGCGCTTGTAAAGTGACAAGTGTCACTTGTCAAAGCAATGACGACGTAAGGTGAAAGGGTCGCAGCGAGCAGCCAAAATATATGTAATAAATTCCTAGTCTATCCTTGAAGTCCTATTTTGCCATCCCATATCAGCTCGGACACCAACGGGAGTGCGGGTTTTCTAGGAAGCAGGATGCGAGGTCATACAGGTCAAGGGCGCGGCCTCGTGCGCGCCCCGCGCGACGTGGGTCGTACCGGTTTCCGCTGAGTCGTGAGGGCGGGGCCCGTCTCCCGCCTTCGTAACGACTGTGGGGTTGACAGCCTGGTGCTTGTGGTTGGCTGTGACGGCCTTCTTCCTGCCTGCCGCGCTTTGCCAGGCGGGTCACGCCCGGAAGCGACGCCGCTCGCGCGCCGCTTTCGGACTATGGCCCGCTTTATTTTTGCGCGATCAAAACGTGACTGCGCCGACCGCGTGATAGCCGAGGGCGACCGCACCGGCGACATCGCCGCCGAGGCTGACCGCTCCCGCCGCGAGCGCACCAAGCGTCACCGCGCCGACCGAGAGCACGCCGATGCTGACGGCGCCGATGGCGACGAGGCCGCATGCCACCGGACCGATGGCGATCACGCCCGTCGCCACCTGTCCGATCGCGACGATGCCTCTCGCATGCTGCGGGTGCGCGCCGCCGATAGCGATGTCGTAGAGCGGCAATCCGAAGAAGTGAACGTTGGAGGTCTTCCTGATTTCAAGCGTGCTGGCCATTTGCTTCTCCTGTTCGTCGTGGGATCGACAGGAGCAGCAGTGCCGGATCGCGCGCGAAAAGTGTTTGCGCCCGGCTTGGCAAAGCCTTGGGAATTCCTTGCGGCACGGAGTCAGCGCGCCGCCAGCGTCTTCGCGAGTTTGAGATCGGCGACGAACTTGCCGTATTCCGCCTTCTTGGCGCGTTCGTCGGGAAGGCGCAGCAGATAGGACGGATGCGCGGTGATGAGGCCGCGCACGCCGAGAAGCTCCGTCTCGCGACCACGCAGGCGCGAGATGGTGACGGCGCGACCGCTCAATGCCTGTGCCGCGGTGGCGCCAAGTGCGACGACGAATGTCGGCTTGAGCGCTTCGAACTCGCGTTCCAGCCACCATTTGCAGGCCTGGATCTCGCTCGCATTAGGCTTGGAGTGAATGCGCCGTTTGCCACGTGGCTCAAATTTGAAGTGTTTGACCGCGTTGGTGACATAGACCTTGGTGCGCTCGATGCCGGCATCTTCCAGCGCACGATCGAGCACCTTGCCGGCCGGACCGACGAACGGCTTTCCTGCAACATCTTCCTGATCGCCCGGCTGCTCGCCGACGAAGACGAGTTCGGCGTCGGCGGGGCCTTCGCCGAACACCGTCTGCGTGGCATGACGGTAGAGCGCGCAGCGTGTGCAGGCCGCGGCCTCCTTGCGCAAAGCGGCAAGAGAGGCTACCGGCATTTCTCACATTCCCGGATGCGCCGCCAGGAACACCAGCACGATGCCGACAAGGCTGACGGCCCAGACCAACGTACGCAGAAATGGAATGCCCGCGGCATACGTTGGAACATAGGCAAGCCTTGCCCAGAAGTAGAGCTGTGCACCCAAAGCGGAATTGGCGGTGTGTTTCCCCAACACCTGAAGGAGAAGTACGGCGGCGGCGAAGAATACGAAGGTCTCGAGAAAATTCGCCAGCGCCCGTTCGAGCCGCGCGCCGATCCGGGTGGATGGCGGTCCGGCTTCGTCGCGCGGACCAATCGCCCAACCTGTGCGGCCCAAGGCAAAAAGAACCGGCAACACGACCTGAACAAGGCCAAGCAAAATGCTCAGCCACAGCATCTGCAGTTCAACCGAACCGAAACCCGACGAATTCATGGTGCCCTCCCGCAGCAATCCGAATCGCAGGGCAGGATGCTACGCCTGTCGAAACGGGGCCAAAAGTCGTGTCGGCGCATCACGAGGTTTTTGTATCAGGTAAACCAGTGGATCACGGCCCACAGGAAAGCGCCCGCGATCACCGCGAACACTGCGACCCAGGCGGCACCGGCAAAGGTCATGCCGAGCATGCCGCTGAAGCTCGATTCGTCCGGCGCATCGTTGGCCGGTTTGGGCGGGAGATCGTCCTTGTCCATGGCGCGTCCTTTGCGGCGGAAGGATAGCCCAACTGGTCGGGACCCGTCAGCCCGGCATCCAGAACGCGCCCGATGGCATCCAAGACGAGGGTTGAACGTTGCTAACCACCCGGTAACTGCTAGGCGAGCATGACTTCGATAGACGCGAACCATTTCATGTTTCATAAGGCAGCGACATGACGATTATCTCAGAAGCCGAACGGATCTATTCCAGGCTGGAGCATCGCGCCGATGCCGCGATCCATGTCCTGGGCGTCCTGTTCGCCATCAACGCCAGCCTTTGGCTTTTGTGGCGTGTGACGGGTCTTCCCGTTGCGGTCGGCGTCTTCATCTATTGCGCAGGGCTGATGGGGATGATCTGCGCGTCTGCGGCCTACAATCTGACGCGTCACGCTCCATCAAAGGCCATCCTGCGCCGCCTCGATCATTCGGCGATCTTCATCATGATCGCGGGGACTTACACGCCCTTCGCGATGAACCGCCTCGGTGCGCCTTATGGCGGGTTCATCCTGGTCGCAATCTGGTGCTGTGCGAGCCTTGGCGTTGCTATGAAGCTGCTTTATCCCAGACGTTTCGAGGCTCTCAGCATCGCGCTCTATCTCGCGATGGGCTGGACGATCGTCACCGTGATCGAGCCGCTGCATGCCGCAATGAGCGCGGTGGACTTCTGGCTCCTGGTCGGCGGCGGCCTCGTCTATTCGGCCGGTGTCCTGTTCTACGTGATCGATCGCATTCCCTATCACAAGGTTATCTGGCACGGATTTGTTCTGGTGGCGGCGGTGTTGCACTTCTCGGCGATTGCCTTCGAATTCGCTGGGTGAGCCCCTTCATGGTTTCGGCGGTGATCTTCGATTGCGACGGCGTTCTGGTGGACAGCGAGATTCTCGCCCATGAGGTCGAGATCGAGGTCCTGCAATCGATCGGCCTGCATTATGATCGTCACGAATTCACCCAGCGCTTCATGGGCATGAGCGACGTCGCGTTTTTCGCGGCGCTCGATGAAGACGGCAAGGCACGACTTGGCCGCTCCATCATCGAGGAGATTCGCGGTCCGATGAACGACAAATTGCAGAAAACGGTGGCCGAACGGCTTGTGGAAGTTCCGGGTGCGGCACGCGCCGTCAAGTCGGTCGCACGCGCCAAGGCGGTCGCCAGTTCCAGCACGCTTGGCAGGTTGCGGATCAAGCTCGGCAAGACCGGTCTTTGGCAGAGTTTTGTTCCGCATATCTATTCGGCGGAACATGTCACGCACGCCAAGCCCGCGCCCGACCTGTTCCTGCACGCCGCCTCGGAACTCGGTGTCGCGCCTGCGGAATGTCTCGTCATCGAGGACAGCGTGAACGGCGTTGTCGCGGGCCGCGCTGCGGGCATGCGCGTGTGGGGCTTTGGCGGCGGCGGTCACATGACGGAACGGATCACGGCGCGGCTTTCCGAAGTCGGCGCCGAACGCATCGTCGCGACTTGGGCGGAAGCCGAGCCGCTTCTCGCGTGCCTCTAGACCTGCGGTCACGCCGCTGTGAATCCATTCGTGTTGGCGTTCGGCTAGCCTTGGCCGAGACGATCTGGGGCACCGTCATGAGAGGAATGCGCGCTCTTCTGTTTGGTTTGGCAGTGGGGATAGCGGCGCCTGCCGTTTCACTTGCCGAGTCGTCACAATTTCACGCAGGCCCAGATCGCAGCGGCGTGTTTCCTGGTCCCGGGCCGGATGGGTTCTATCAGCTGCTCTGGCGCTTCGATGCCGGTCACATGGTCGTGGCGTCGCCAATTGTCGCCGATGGCGTTCTCTACGCCGGCGCGAAGAACGGAAAATTCTATGCCCTGGATGCCCGTTCCGGCGCGCTGAAGTGGACGTTCACTGCCGATGCGCCGATCACCTCGAGCGCCGCGATCGCCGACGGTATTTGCTATTTCACGACCAACGCGAACACGGTTTATGCGCTCAAGACTTCCGACGGTTCGCTCGCGTGGAAGAAGGTCACCGGTCCCGATCTCCCCTTCGACGCGATGGCCGGCTTTCATATGTCGCAGGATTGGGATTACTGGACCTCCTCGCCGTTGGCGTTGGGCAATCGCATCTATGTCGGCAGCGGCGACGGCAAAGTCTACGCGCTCGATACGAAGAGCGGTGACGTCGTCTGGAGTTACGCTACGACCGGCCGGGTGCGCTCCTCTCCCGCGAGCGATGGCCACACGATCTTCGCGGGAAGCTTCGACGGCGAGATGGTCGCACTCGATGTACACAGCGGAAAGCCCCGCTGGACGTTTCACACGCTGGGGACGCCGGTCTTTCCGGCAGGGAGCATCCAGTCCTCGCCGGCCGTCAAGGACGGGCTCGTCTTCTTCGGAGCGCGGGATTTCAACCTCTATGCGCTAGACGCTGGGACGGGCAGGGACGTCTGGCACCAGTCGGTGAAGAATTCATGGGTACCATCGACGCCGGCTGTGGCCGACGGTCGGATTTATGTCGGTAGCGCCGATGGCCGCGCGCTGTTCGCCTTCGAGAGTAAAACCGGCAAGCAACTTTGGACCACGCCGCTCGACAATCTCATCTTCTCTTCACCCGTGATTGCAGGCGATGGCGTATACATCGCGACTCTGGGGGGAACGGTGTTCGGCGTGAAGGCGGCAAGCGGACAAGTGTTCTCCTATACGCTCACGCAAGATCGCGTGCTGTCGACGCCATGGATCGAGAACGCAATCCTCTATTTCGGAGACAATGACGGCTTTATCTATGCCTTTGGCTCAGGGCCAAAGAAGTTTCCGGGCGGTTGACGGCGAACAAAGACCCTAGAACGAGTCCTTGCGCCGGCGCATTTCTTCGAAGACCTCTACATCGCCTGCGTCTCGCAGTCCGAGCGAACGACGGATGTCCGCAGAGCCTGGCCTGAGGAAGGGATTGGTTTTCTTTTCAAGACCGATGGTCGATGGGATGGTCGGTGCGTTCTTCGCGCGCGCCGCTTCCACCTTGCGCATCCGCGAGGACAGCTCGGCGTTTTCCGGCTCGAGCGTCAGCGCGAAGCGGCCATTGTTCAGCGTGTACTCGTGGCCGCAGAAGACGCGCGTCGAGTCAGGCAGGCGCATCAGTTTGGAGAGGCTCGTCCACATCATCGCGGGCGTGCCTTCGAACAGTCGCCCGCAACCCATTGCGAAGAGCGTATCGCCGGTGAAGGCCGCATCATCGACGATGAACGCGATATGCGCGCGCGTATGGGCTGGAATCTCCAGGACGTCGACGTGGCGGCCGCCGAACGTCCAACCAGATCGTTCGTCAACGCCGGTATCGATGCCGGGAATGCGATCGCGATCTTTCTCGGGCCCGACGATGGTGGCGCCGAAGGCTTCCTTCAGCGGGATGTTGCCTCCGGTATGGTCGAAATGGTGATGGGTGTTGAGGATATGGGTGAGCTTCCAGCCATGCGCGGACAGGGCTTTCCGGACTGGCTCGGGTTCGGAAGGATCGACAATCGCCGTCAATTTGGCGTCGGGATCGTGCACCAGATAGGCGTAGTTGTCCTTTAGACAGGGAACTAGTTTGATCTCGAGCGCCGCCATTTGGATGGTCCTTTCGCGGATCGTCCAAGCCTAACAGCGCCAGCTGGTGCGTTGAACCGGACGCAGCGTCGCGCTACGCAGGACGGATGCAACTCGATGCCTCCGACCTCGCGGACTTCTACGAGGCGCCGATCGGGCAGTTGGCCCGGCGCATGATCTCGCGCCAGGTACGTGTCATGTGGCCGTCGGCAAAGGGAAGTTCGCTGTTCGGCTATGGCTTTGCAGTGCCGTATCTGCGGCCCTACCTGGCAGATGCAGAGCGGGTTGTAGCGCTTATGCCGGCTCAGCAGGGTGTCGTCGGCTGGCCTTCGGGACCGCCACTGACCGCACTCTGCGACGAAGACTCTCTTCCCTTCGCGGATGCATCGTTCGACCGGATACTTGTGGTGCACGGGCTCGAAGGTGCCGACGCTGCGCGGCCGCTCTTGCGCCAGCTTTGGCGTGTTCTTGCTCCGGAAGGCCGGCTGCTTCTTGTCGTGCCGAACCGAACCAGCCTCTGGGCCCAGCTTGAACGTTCGCCCTTCGCGCTTGGCCGTCCGTTCAGCCGCGGCGAACTCGACAGACTTTTGCGTGGTGCACTCTTCGAACCGCTGCGTTGGGATCGCGCGCTCTATCTTCCGCCTCTGCGCGGTCGCAGTTTGGTGAGATCGGGAAATGCATGGGAACGAATGCTACGGCGTCTCTTGCCGGCGCTTTCGGGTGTGCATCTGGTGGAGGCGGGCAAGTCGCTCTACGGCGCCACGCCGGTGCCAGTCGGCAGGGCAAGACGTCAATGGTCGCCGGTCCGCGAAGCGTCGGCCGCGTTGAGCAAGTCTTCCGATCAGCTGTGACAGTTCTGTGAAGCGGTTGGTACCAATGCGTGGCAGCTATTTTGAATTCACGATACTGTGAGTCCTAACGCGATATTGCATTGCGGATATGCGCAATCGATCCATGTGCGTTCATTCAATCGTTTTTCGAGGAATCGCGCAGCACTCCGCGCAATTCATGACGTGCAGAAAATGATCCGCACGAAACGGTGATTGGCAGCGACTTTCAATTCTCGTTTTCGATCCCACCTCCAACTTCGCTGGGCGTGTCTGGCGCCCGGCGCAAACCAGGAGGATTTCATGAAGTTTGCAAAAACGGCGGCAGTCGCCGCAGCACTGTGCATGACGCTTGTGGCGCCGGTGAGCTATGCGTCGGATGCAATGGCTCCGGCATCTGTCGGCAGTTGCGTGGACCTGGCGCGGCAGGTCAAAGAAGCGATCAACTCGAGCCAACAGTCGCCAAATCTGCATGAGGCGCAGAATCTGTCGACTGCTGCGCGGGAATTCTGCTCAAATCGGCGTTACGCCGAGGGCGTTAGCCGCTACAGCAAGGCGCTGGAGCTTTTGAACGCCTCCATGATGACGCAGAAAGACGCGCCCCGGGCGCAGTAACGACAACGCGCGCAATCACGACGATCTGGGATCCGATCGGTTCCACAAGTGGAGCGTGATCGGACTCCCAGACCCCCTGCGTGGAATCACTTACCCCGCAGCAAAAAGATTGCGCCGTTGGCGAATAGGTTGGGGCCCCAGGAGTTCGCCGGCATGGGGTGTGAGCGGCCCTTTTCATCCAATGACAGGGCTCGTTCGATCGTGGCACCCATATCCTGCGCGAGCTGAACGAAGTCGGCGATCGTGCAAAGGTGGATGTTGGGAGTGTCATACCAGGTGTAGCCAAGGGCTTGCGTACGCGGCATGCGGCCGCTTGCGAGCAGCGCGAACCGTATGCGCCAATGGCCGAAGTTTGGCAGGGAAATCACGGTCCGCCGACCAATGCGAAGCAGGTGGGCGAGAACCTCGCTTGGTGCGAATGTGGCCTGGATCGTCTGGCTCAGGATTGCGACGTCGAATGCCCCGCTTGGATAGTCGCTGAGATCGGTATCGGCGTCGCCCTGCACGACGGGCAAGCCGCGTGCAACACAGGCATTCACATTCTGTTGCGAGAGTTCAAGTCCGCGACCATCCACGTTTTTGTTGGCGGCGAGATGCTCGAGCAGTGCGCCGTCGCCACAACCGACGTCGAGTACGCGCGCGCCATACGGAATCATTTCCGCGATGGCCGCTAGATCTGCTCTCAGCGTCAGACTCATGCGCCGGCCTTGGTGGCGACCGCATTCAGAAAGCCGCGCATCGTTGCAAACATCTCGGGTTCATCGAGCAGAAACGCATCGTGTCCACGATCGGTTTGGATTTCGACAAAGCTGACGGTCGCCGCAGTGGCATTGAGCGCGTGGGCGACGAGCTTGTTTTCGGCGGTGGGAAATAGCCAATCGCTGGTGAACGAGATGATGCAAAAGCGCGTCTTGCTGCCGGCGAATGCGTCGGCGAGACGGCCGCCATGCTCGGCCGCAAGATCGAAATAATCCATCGCGCGGGTTATGTAGAGATAAGAGTTGGCGTCGAAGCGATCGACGAACATGACGCCCTGATGGCGCAGGTAGGACTCGATCTGGAAGTCCGGACCGAAGCCGAATGATATTTGTTCACGATTTTGCAGGCTTCGGCCGAATTTCCGTTGCAGCGCGGTCTCCGACAGATAGGTGATATGGGCGGCCATGCGCGCGACGGCCAGGCCCTTGGCCGGCTGGGTTCCGTGCAGCTGGTAGGTGCCGTTTTTCCAGTCCGGATCAGCCATGATCGCTTGCCGACCGACCTCGTGGAACGCAATATTTTGCGCGGAATGGCGCGCGGCGCAGGCAATCGGCACCGCCGCGACGACGCGTTCGGGATAGTCGGCAGCCCACTGCAAGACTTGCATGCCTCCCATCGACCCGCCGGTAACGCACAAGACTTTTTCTATTCCCAAGGCGTCGAGCAGCATCGCCTGCGCGCGCACCATGTCGCGGATCGTGACGAGGGGAAAGTCGAGTCCATAGGGCTTACCCGTCGCCGGGTTGATCTCTGCCGGTCCTGTCGATCCCATGCAGCCGCCGACGACATTGGCGCAGATGACAAAGAAACGGTCCGTGTCGATCGGCTTGCCCGGCCCGACCATCTCCTCCCACCAGCCGGGCTTGCCGGTGATCGGGTGGGCGCTGGCCACGAACTGGTCCATCGTCAACGCGTGACAGATCAGCACGGTGTTGCTGCGTGCTTGATTCAATGTCCCGTATGTCATGTACGCGACCGTCAGCGGCGCCAGAGACCTGCCGCAGTCCAGAACGAGCGGCTTATCTGGGCCGAACGTGATGGCTTGGCCCACATCCGCATGGGCTGCGATCACTGGCCGCAGGAAGCGGGGATTTCCGGTCTCGGCCATAGGGTTGTTGTTCCTGCCAGACTCAAGGGCGGTTTTGCTAAGGCCGGGCGCCTGCGCTGTCAAACGCAGAGCCGGTTTGCTTTGATTTTGCTCGAGCGCGACCTTATCAATACCGCCCCTTCAGGACTGGCCTTCCTGGACGGTGACGCCATCGGCCAGCAAGGTGCTTAGATCGTTCTAGCCATGCCCCCATCCTCGACATCCGATCTGGCGGGCGAACTCGATGCGCTGGACGACAAGATCCACGATTTCCTGATGCGCCGTGCCGCGCTCGCCGTACAGTCTAGGCCCGCAAGTCAGGCGAAACAGTCGACGACTGTGCGCCGGCTGGCAGCGCGCCACGATGGCGCGTTTCCGCTAGCCGTTCTAGTGCGCATTTGGCGCGAGATCATGGCGTCGGTTCCTGGCGTGGCGCCCCAGGTGCACGTGTTTGCGGGAGACAAGGTTGCGGACTATCGCGATCTGGCGCGCGCGTATTTCGGTTCGGTCGCTTCGATGGAGAGCCACCCGTCGGCATCGGCGGTCATCCATGCATGTGCCGGTGACACCGCCGCCTTCGGTCTCGTTCCGCCGCCTGACAGCGACGAGAATGAGCGTCCTTGGTGGGTCCAACTCTCGCCCTCGGGTCAACGGGGGCCACGTGTGATCGCACGCCTTCCGCTCGTTGGGCCTCAGCAGTCCGGCGCTTATGCCATCGGTTCGCTCGAGCAGGAGCCGACAGGCGCCGATACCACTCTGATCATTCTCGAGGCCAACGCCGGTCTCAGCCGCACCAAGCTTCAAGCGTTGATCAGAGAGGTCGGTTTCGAGGCCCAGCTCGTGGCGGTCGGTCGAGACTCGGCGCGCAGCAATTCGCGGCAGCACCTGCTCGAAATTGCAGGCTTCGTGCCGAGTAACGACTCGCGGCTTGGCGTTCTGCTCGAACAGGCCGGCGATACGATCCAGCGCCTCGTCTGCGTCGGCGGTTATGCCGATCCCGTTCCTCAGCCCGAGGCGATCTGATCATGGATCCGACTCCCAAAGGCGGCATTCTGGAGATCGAGGCCTATGTCGGCGGCGTCTCGCACGTCTCTGGCGTTGAGAAAGTCTTCAAGCTCTCGTCGAACGAATCCGCGACCGGCGCCAGTTCGCTAGCGATTGCCGCCTTCAAATCGGTTGCGCAAGACCTCGACATCTACCCCGATGGCAGCGTCAAGCTGTTGCGCGATACCATCGCGGAGACATACGGCCTCGATCCCGCGCGCATCGTCTGCGGCAATGGCTCCGGCGAACTTCTCACCATGCTTGCGAATGCCTATTTGCGACCGGGCGACGAAGTTTTGTTCTCCGCGCATGCCTTCCTGCTCTATAGAATCGACGCGCTGGCCAACAGCGCTGTGCCGGTATCCGTACCGGAAAAGAATCTGCGTGCCGATGTCGATGCGATGCTGGCCGCCGTCACGCCAAAGACGCGTCTGGTTTATCTTGCCAATCCGAACAACCCGACGGGGACCTATTTGCGCCATGACGAAGTGCGTCGTCTGCACGCCGGGCTTCGCCCCGACACCTTGCTCGTGATCGACGCGGCCTATTGCGAGTATGTGCGGCGCAACGACTATGAATCGGGCATCGAGATGGTGGCGAACTTCCAGAATGTTGTGATGACGCGCACCTTCTCGAAAATATACGGACTTGCGGGCCTTCGTGTCGGCTGGGCCTATTGCCCCGCGAAGGTTGCGGATGTTCTGAACCGCATCCGCGGGCCATTCAACGTCAACGTTCCGGCTCAGTGCGCGGCAGCAGCAGCGCTCAAGGATCGCGCCCATGTCGAAAGGGCATTCGCGCACAATGAGAAATGGCGCGACTGGCTGACCAGCGAGATTCGCAAACTCGGCTTTCGCGTCGACGACAGCGTCGCCAATTTCGTTCTCATCCATTTCTCGAATGAGAGAGGCAAGACTGCGCACGACGCCGACGCGTTCCTGTGCGGCCAGGGTGTCATACCCCGCCGTTTGGTGAATTACGGCTTGCCCGATTGTCTACGACTGACGATCGGCAGCGAGGAAGCCAATCGCACCGCGGTCGCGGCGCTGGGCAAATTTGCGGGCCGCAAATGAACAAGCCGATGTTCGACCGCGTCGCGATCCTTGGTATCGGGCTCATTGGCTCGTCCATTGCGCATGCCATGCGGCGCGGCCACGTGGCGCGCGAGATCGTGGGTCATGCCCATCGCGCCGAGACACTTAAACGCGCCCGCAAGCTCGGATTTGCCGATAGACTCACTGACAACGCCGCAGCGGCCGTCAAAGGCGCCGATCTCGTGATTCTGGCGGCTCCGGTCGGCGTCTTTGGTGCCCTGGCAAAAGCAATCGCGCCGCATTTGAAGTCTGGTGCCATCGTCAGCGATGTCGGTTCAGTCAAGGGCGCGGTGATCGCCGACGTGTCGCCGCACATTCCGCGAGGCGTGCACTTCGTTCCCGCCCACCCGATCGCGGGTACGGAACGTTCCGGGCCGGACGCCGGATTTGCCGAACTCTTCGACGGCCGCTGGTGCATCCTGACGCCGCTGAAGGGCGCCAACAAGCGCGCCATCAGCACGGTCAAAACATTCTGGGAGAGGCTGGGCAGTAGAGTGGACGTGATGGATGCCAAGCATCACGATCTGGTGCTCGCCGTCACCAGCCATGTGCCGCATCTGATCGCCTACAACATCGTCGGAACCGCAGATGACTTGAGCACCGTAACGCAGGGCGAGGTGATTAAATATTCCGCAGGCGGCTTTCGTGACTTCACGCGCATCGCCGCGTCCGATCCCACGATGTGGCGCGATGTCTTTCTCAACAACAAGGATGCTGTGCTGGAAGTGCTGGGGCGTTTCAGCGAGGATTTGAGCGCGTTGCAGCGTCAGATTCGCTGGAGTGACGGCGACGCGTTGCACAAGCTTTTCGCCCGCACGCGTGCCATCCGCCGCGGCATTGTCGATGCCGGGCAGGACAGCGCCGAGGTCAACTTTGGCCGCAATGTGACGGTGAAGAAGTCCGCTAGTAGAGCGGCTCCTCGGTTGTCGCGGGTTCGTCGCCGACGCTGACCACCGCGTCGTGAAATCCGACTACGGCACCGATCAATCCCGACCGGTTGCCACCAGCCTTGGCCGCACGATCGAGTAGTGCTGCGGCGATGCCATGATTGGGTGCTCGTTTGACGCCTTGCCGCGCAGCAGCGTCAAGCAACGTCTCGATGCCCGAAGTCTTGAAGGCGATAAGACCTTGGACGCCGTGAGACGTGCCGAGTGAAAGCGTTCCTGTGCCCATCGCACTCAAGCGATCCCAGGCAATGTCCAACATGTCGAGATGCAATGCGCCGCCGCTCCGGCGCCAGCCCTCCAGTGCACTCTCCCAGCTTGCTCCGGCGGCGCGAATTGCCGCGAACGGCCGCGAGGGCGTTGCTGATGCAGACACGCGTGCCCGCGTAATCGTTGGTCCGAACAGGGATGGTGGTTGAGCCACCTGCCTCAACGACGCAACTTCTCCGGCCACGTCGATAGTGTCGGCTTTTGGATCGATGCGGGCATGGAGTCCGATTCGGGACGCGATCAGGGCCGGTGAGCCGAAGCCGATCAAGTCCATGTCGAAACGTGTGAGGCCATGCTCGTCGGCGATGCTGCTTGCATGCCACTCGCCCACTTCGAAGGGCATAGTGTGCTGGCGGCCTGCAAGATCGATCCAGTTCGCGCGCTGTTTCCCGGCAGCCTCAAAAATCATCTGTTCGCGGCCGTAGGCGAGCGCATGGAGAGCGAAGCCTTGCGTTATCCATGATGAAGGTCCGTGAGCGGTCTGCACTTCGATTCGAAAATCGTGGAATATGACATCCAGATTGAAGGGAAATCCGCTGATCTGCTTTGATGAAAAGGTAAGGGTCACGCCCGGCATAGCCGGTCGGCCGTTCAGTGAATCCAGTTTCGCGGAAAGTGCGTTCGCCTCGATCCACCAGTTCGCACTGACTCCAGCCGCAAGAACAAGGAACAACGCAAATGGCGCGTAGAGGAAGAATCGACTCGAATAGTTCATGTAGTGTAGAGACTATCGCGCTTTGAGCGCCGATTTCGGGAACGCGATGTCGCGCACCGCACCGAGCCGTGCCTGGCGGACCAGTTCTTTTTCGAGCTTGCCGCGGCGCGCCTTGCTAAGCGTCAGGCGCGGTTCCAGCCACAGCGCCTTGACTGAGAGGCGGTCCTTCGCGCGCTCCGCCTTCATGTCGATGCGTCCGACGAAGCGTGAGCCCTCGAGAAGTGGAAAGACGTAGTAGCCGTACTTTCGCTTGTGACCCGGTACATAAATCTCGATGTGGTAGTTGAACCCGAAGATCCGTTCCAACCGCACCCGATCGCGCAAGACCGGATCGAAGGGCGAAAGCACACGAAGCCGGCTGGTGGGATCCGGCAGGTCGGCAAGGTGGGCTTCGATGTCGGGCCTGGCCCCGGCGGCGAAACCGCGTTTTCCGGATGCCCCTTCCAAGGTCACGTCGATGAGGCGGCCTGCCTTCCGTTCCATTTCGATCCACGTTGCGGCTTCCGCAATCGAGGCATGATCCCAGAAGTCGGAGAGCATCTTCGGAGTTGCCGCGCCCAGCCGCTCGAGCGCCTGGCCGCAGGACCATGCGATCGTATCGCGCCGCGTCGGCCTTGCCTCGCGCAGTGCCAGTGGAATGGCCCGTTCGGAGAGATCGTAGATCTTCTCGAAACCATCGCGCTTCAGAACTGCGAGTTCGCCCGTGCGCCAAAGATATTCGAGCGCCGCCTTGGCCGGACCCCAACCCCACCAAGGTCCTGTACGACCGCCCAGATGAGCAAAATCGCGCGCCCGTGCCGCGCCATGGGCTGCGATGTGGTCGCGCACCGTTTCGAGTACGCGCTCATCGCCGAAGCGTTCGCGCCACAGAGCAATGCGCGAACGCACGTGCGCGAAGCGGTGGCGCCAATGGGGGTAGTGCTCGAGCGGGATAAGCGAAGAGTCGTGCGTCCAATGCTCGAACAGCTCCGGTGCCTTGGCCTGCAACTTCTCGAGATGGCGAGGCCGGTAGACTGTGTGGCGCGAGAAGAGAATGTGATGGTGCGCTCTTTCGACGATGCGAATGGAATCGAGTTGTACATAGCCGAGTTTTCGGATGAGTGGACCAAGGGCGTTCGCACCGCCTTCTTGGCGCACGCCAGAAAGCCCGCTGCGTGTCAGGATCAGCGCCCGCGCTTTTTCGTTGGCAATGGGAAACGGCGTGTTCATTCGAAGCGTGAGCAACGCGGCTGCATGGGCGCAAGAAACTAAACTGAAATCATCCGCAACGGGAATAGCCGCAGGCGAGGCACGTATCGCAACCTTCCATGCGCACAAAGCTTGCCGAACTGCAGCGCGGACAAAAGCGCGCCGGCGCGCCCTCGGCTGCTACGGCTACCGCGCGACGCTCCTCTGGCACCAATGTCTGGTCGTGCGGCGTAATGAAGCCAATGTCGATCATATGCTTCTCTATGACGTCTCCAATAGCCGCCATCAGTGACGGCACGTAGCGGCCCTGGCTCCACTGTCCGCCGCGAGGATCGAAGATGGCTTTGAGTTCATCGACGACGAAGGAAACGTCACCGCCGCGCCGGAAGACGGCCGAGATCATGCGCGTCAGCGCCACCGCCCAGGCATAGGCCTCCATGTTCTTGGAGTTGATAAAGACCTCGAATGGCCGCCTGCGACCGTCCTTCTCGATGTCGTTCACCGTGATGTAGAAGGCGTGATCGCTGTCGAGCCATTTGATCTTGTACGTTTGTCCGATCAACACCTCCGGCCGATCGAGCGGGCGGGTCATGTAAACGACGCCACCGCTGGTTTCGCGCGGACGGGGCGGCGCGGACACTGCGGGCGGTTCTTCGGTGGCTTCAGCAGCTGGCGGGTTCGTCGTCCCGAGGACCGAACCTGTCACATCGTTCGGACGATAAGTCGTGCAGCCCTTGCAGCCGAGTTCATAGGCGCTGAGGTATACGCCTTTGAATGCCTCAAATGAGATGCTCGCCGGCACATTGATCGTCTTGGAGATGGAACTGTCGATATGCCGTTGCGCCGCCGCCTGCACGGCGAGGTGGTCGGTGGGCGACAGGGTTTGAGCGTTGACAAAATAGTCCGGCAGCTTTGCGTCGTTGCCGAAGCGGGCTCGAAACGCTCGGTAGGCATAGTCCTCCACAGTCTCCTGATGGGAGGAACCGTCGGCCTGCAAAACCTTTCTGGTGAAGCTATAGGCGAACACCGGCTCGATGCCGCTCGATACGTTTCCGGCGAACAGCGAGATCGTTCCCGTCGGAGCGATGGACGTAAGAAGCCCGTTACGAATGCCGTTCTTGGCGATCGCCGAACGAATATGTTGCGGCAGCCGCAACGTGAACGGACGTGAAAGGAATTCGTGCGCATCAAACAACGGGAACGAGCCCTTTTCACCGGCGATCTCGGCGGACGCGAGATATGCCGCGTCGCTCAATGTCGACAGCCAGGAATCGATCAACGCCACGCTTTCGCTCGAGCCGTAACGGGTGCGGCAGAAGATGAGAGCGTCGGCAAGGCCCGTGACACCAAGGCCGATGCGGCGCTTGGCGATCGCTTCGGCGCGCTGTTCTGGCAGCGGAAAGCGGGAAATGTCGATCACGTTGTCGAGCATGCGCACGGCGGTACGAGTCAGGGCCGAGAGCTCATCGAGAACGATATGCGCATCGTCGTCGAAGGGCTGCTTCACGAGTCTTGCGAGATTGATCGACCCCAATAGGCAGGCGCCATAGGGCGGCAACGGTTGTTCGCCGCAGGGATTGGTCGCCTGGATCGACTCGCAATAGCCGAGATTGTTCTCATCGTTGATGCGGTCGATGAAGATCACACCCGGCTCGGCGGTCTCGTAGGTCGCGCGCATGATGCGGTTCCACAAATCGCGAGCCTTGAGTGTGCGATAAACTCTGCCGGCAAATATCAGCTCCCAATCGGCGTCGGCGTTGACCGCATCCATGAAGGCATCGCTGATCAGCACCGAGAGATTGAAATTGGTAAGACGTCCGCGTTCACGCTTGGCATCGATGAAGGTTTCGATGTCAGGGTGGTCGCAGGCGAGCGTCGCCATCATGGCGCCACGTCTCGAACCGGCGCTCATGATCGTGCGGCACATCGCATCCCACACATCCATGAAGGAAACGGGTCCAGATGCATCCGCGCCGACACCTTTGACCAGCGCGCCTTTGGGCCTCAGCGTCGAAAAGTCGTAACCGATGCCGCCACCTTGCTGAAGGGTCAGCGCGGCCTCGCGCAAATGCGAGAAGATGCCGTCCATCGAATCTTCGATGGCGCCCATGACGAAACAATTGAAGAGCGTGACGCTACGATCGGTTCCTGCACCGGCAAAGATGCGTCCGGCAGGAAGGAAGCGATAATTGGCGAGCGCTTGCGCGAATGCGACGGCGTGTTCGCTGCGCTTCGCAGGCGCCTCTGCCGCAGCTGCGGCCAGCGCGACGCGCGCCCAGGTCTCAGCCACATCGCCATCAACGGGCGTGCCGTCCGGCTTTTTCAGCCGGTACTTCATGTCCCAGATCTGGCGGGAAATATCGCTCATGGCCTCGGTCTCGTACCCGCCCATGGCGGGCATGAGAGCTAACGCCGGAAGCGGTTAAAGTCAAGAAAAGTTCTTGTTTTGTTCTAGAATTAGCTGCAACCCCAGGCACCGATTAAGCTCCGAAACTTTCAACAGAATTCCTTCGCCTTTGCGCAATCGCCGCTCCGCGGAAACCGGTCTCGGATTCGATGCGTTCCATAGTGCTGGGATGGCCGATAGAAGCATGGAGACGCTCGTGTCAAACCCACAATCAACCGCAAAAATTGCCGGACATCCGATTCACCCGATGCTGGTGCCATTTCCGATTGCCTTCTTTGCGGGAACGCTCGCCGCCGACCTGGCATTTTGGAAAACGGGCGACGCGTTCTGGTTTCTCGCCACCGAGTGGATGCTGGGCGCCGGCATCGTCATGGCGTTGCTTGCCGCGGTTGCCGGCTTCACCGACTTTCTCGGCGACCAGAGAATTAGAGAGCTCTCGGTGGCGTGGTGGCATTTCCTCGGCAATCTGCTTGTCGTCCTCGTCGAAGCGTTCAACTGGTACCGCCGATATGAAATCGGACCGGATGCCGTCATCCCAACGGGTCTGCTCTTGTCGCTCGGCGCGGTCCTGGTCTTGCTGGTGAATGGCTGGCTTGGCTGGGAAATGGTCTATCGCAAGCATGTCGGCGTTGCCGACGAAGTTATGTAGCCACCGCGATCGCGCCGTTTGAGAGCTGGCGTAGTCCTTCTTCAACGAGCTTCGCCGTTGCATCTTCCACTTCGGCCTGAAGTCGCGCCATGAAGGCGCGGCGCGGAAGGCCTGACGGAATTGGCGGCAGGAATTCGATTACGATCGTGCCCTTCTTCTTCACAAAACCCATGGACCCGGTCCAGAAGAGGCCCGAATTCAGGGCCACCGGATAGCAGGCGACGTCGAGTTGTCCGTAAAGCCCCGCGACGCCCGACTTGTAGTCTGGCGGCGCGCCCGGCTTCTTGCGTGTGCCCTCGGGGAAGATCGCAATGGAACGTCCTGACGCAATTTCGGCGCGCGCAGCCGCAGCCATTTCGCGCAACGCGCCCGCTTTGCCATCGCGGTCGATCGCAATCATGCGCGCGCGCACAAGATACCAGCCATAGAACGGGATCCGACTCAGGCTTTTCTTGAAGATGATTGCCGGATTATCGAGCAACGCGTAGATCGCCATAGTGTCCCACATGCTCATATGCTTGACGGCCACCAGAACGCCGTTCGGCGGCCTTGCGCCGCGCACTTCGAAGTCTGTTCCGGCCAGGACCCGCAAACCCCAGAGACTGAGCAACGACCAGTGCCGGCCGACCCACGCGGCGCCACGCGGGAACGCAAGCAGTGGCAGGCAAAAGATCGCCATCATCGCGGACGTCGCTGCGAACCAGAGGAAGAATAGCGCTGAGCGGAAGAGCGTCATCGCTCAGGATCCCGATCTGGGTTTGTCGCCGTCCGCGTGATGGTCGACTGCCGTCATGACGAAGCTCGCCATGTACTTCAGGTATTCGTTGTGCAGCAGATGCAGCGTGCCCGGATGCCACCAGGCCGAAAGATTCACGCCTTCCGGCTCGACCGGATAGGGAACGAGCGTTACATCGGGCATCAGACTGTGGAAAAGCCTGAGGCTTCGCGGCATGTGATAGCTCGCGGTGACGACCACCAGGCTTTTATAGCGATGCGACGCCGTCCAATCGGCTGCTTCGACCGCATTGCCATAGGTGTCTTCCGCCGCATAGCCAAGATCGGCGCAACAGGCAAAGCGCATCCCGCCTTTTGCGCGGCGCTGCAACTCCTCCTTGGTCGAGGTTTTATTGACTCCGGTGATGAGTAGCCTCTTTCCAGTTCCCCGTTCGAAGAGCCCGACAGCCGCTCTCAGCCGCGCGTCCCCGCCCGTCAGCGTGACAATTGCATCCGCCTGCGGCGCTTGCGCCGGTCTGCTCGGCAATGTCGCTACGAAGAGTGCAAATCCCGCGACATACAGCAGTACCAAAACCAAGATGACTTTCAGCAATCTCATCGAATCCGATTATGCCATCAAAGCAAGACGATGCGGAACCGCGGCCGGCGGCGCTTGGCGCGCTCAGTAGATTTTGCGCACCACCGCCAGCACCGACAACCGTGCCGTGACCCAGGCAATCAGTGAAGCGACAAGAGGTACTGCCGCGAACCAGACGACTTCGCCGAACTTGAGCGCAATGGGTGGCAGGAACGGCACGGCTTCCACGCCGAAGACCTCAAGACCGCCAGCGGTCAGGAACAACAGTGCCGCCAGCGTTGCACCGAGTGCGCTGGCCGCGAAGGTGGAAAGCGCAAAGTGTTGTTCGAAGGCGCGCGCGATAAACCCCGCTCGAGCCCCCATCTGATGCAGAAGAGAAACCATCTCGTGATGGGCGGCGAGTCCTGCGCGTGTTGCAAACGTCACGCTCGCCGCCGTTGCGACAGCGATCAGAATCAGTATGGCGTAGGCCGTCCAGGTGATGGTGTTGGCGAGAGTTTTTAGCCGCGCCAGCCAGCGGCTATGATCGTCGAGTTGAGAATCTGGCGCTGCGTCTTTCAATCGAGCTGCCAGTGCCGTGAGATCGACCGGCGCGCCCGGACTTACCTCGGCATCGATCAGAGTAGGCAATGGCAATTCCGCGACGAGCGACCCTTTGCCGAGCCAAGGTTCGACCAGACCTTGCATTTCCCCTTCGCTCAGGGGTGCGGCATGCGCAATTCCAGGTGTCGATCGTAACACGGCAAGTGCGGCGGCAGTCTCGCGGACAAGTTCGCTCGGCGCATCGCCATGCGCGGGGACGAGGATTTGGACGGTCAGCCGGTCGGACAGTCCTGAGCGCCACCCCAGTGACGCGCGATCGGCCAGCAACGATGCGCCAAGCGCCAGGGCCGCAAGAAACGCCATGATCCCGATCATGATGTCGAGCGGCGCTGCGCCTTTTTCGCGCGGCATGAACTGAGCGGGTCCGCGGCTCATGCGCGTGCCGCCGTTCGCAATTCGACGAGGCGTCCGTCCACCAAACGCATCTCGCGCGCCTTGGTGCTTTCGATCAGGGCCCGGTCGTGGGTTGCTATCAGAACGGTGGTTCCCAGGCGGTTGAGCTCGGCGAACAGGCGGATGAGCCGCGAACCGATTTCCGCATCGACATTTCCGGTCGGCTCGTCGGCGATCAGGAGATCGGGACGCGCGACGACGGCTCGTGCAATCGCGATACGTTGTTGCTCGCCCCCTGACAAAGTCGCAGGCTTTGCGTGCATGCGGTCGCCAAGCCCCACCCAGGACAAAAGCTCCTGCACATCGTGCTCGTAGTCGCCTTCATGGCGTCCCGCCAGACGCAAAGGAAGTGCAACGTTGTCGAAAGCGGAAAGGTGTTCGAGCAGTCGGAAGTCCTGGAATACCACGCCGATGCGCCGGCGGATCGCGGGAAAATCCTTGCGCCGTGTCGTCGCCATGTCGTTGCCGAAGAGAGTAATCAGGCCGCGCGACGGCGGTTCGGCGACATAGATGAGCTTTAAGAGCGTAGTCTTGCCTGCGCCCGAGAGACCGGTCAGAAAGGTGAAGGATCCGGCGTCCAGCGCGAACGTGACGTCACGCAGGACTTCTGGCCCCGCGCCATATCGCATCCCGACATTTTCAAACCGAACCATAGGGTTGGACCATAACCGTCGGCTATCAGCCTTGCGAGAAGTTCAGGCTTAAAGCTATTTTCCCTCATCGGAGAAACGTGCGTACATGATTCTCACCTGCCCGCAATGTGCAACACGCTATCAGGTTGACGCGGGCAAATTTCCCCCTGCCGGCCGCAACGTCCGCTGCGCGAAATGCGGACATGTCTGGCATCAGTTTGGGCCTGCATCTGAGCCCGATGCCGACGCGGAAATCGTAGAGCAAAAGCCATCGCCCGCCCCCTACCATGAGACGGTTTCAGGGCCGGTACAGGATGTCGCGCATGCACCGATGAGTGCAATACGCGCGCAGCTTGCGCGGGAGGAGCCCGATGATGAAGTGCGCGCATCGCGGGTGGGCGGCGTTGCGGTAGTAGCCGGATGGCTCCTCTTGCTGGCGTTGGTTCTTGCGATCGGTTGGGCTGCGGTCGCCTTTCGAGACAGCGTCGCGACCTGGTTGCCGCAGAGCGCCTCTCTCTATGCAGCTGCCGGATTGCCGGTGAATCCGCGCGGCATGGATATCGCCGACATAGCCTCTCAGCGCCGGATCGAGGACGGTCAGCACGTTCTTGTGGTAACCGGCAATATCGTCAATCGCAGCACACACGAACTCAGCGTTCCACTGGTGCGGGTTGCGCTCTTCGACGCCGACAAACATGAGCTCTATCATTGGACGTTCGTGGCAGGGGTTTCGACACTTATGCCAGGTCAAACCACGCGTTTTCGGACGCGCCTCGCCAGCCCTCCAGATGATACCCAAGACCTCGAAGTCCGTTTCGCCAAGGCAGGCGAGTGAGCACGCCTGAGCTTCTCTTCTCGGAAGCCGAAATCGCAGTTCGCGTAGATGAGATGGCGCGCCAGATCGCGGCGCTTGCCAGACCACCGGAACTTCTTGTTGGGGTCCTGGCCGGCGCATTCATGGTGACCGCGGATTTGGCACGCGCCCTGGCGCGTCAAGGATTGCCTCTGCCGGTGGAATTTCTCTGGTTGCGCAGCTATGGCGAAGTTCGCACCGGCGGTGAAGTAAGGGTCATGGTCGGCGCGACGGATGCCGTGCGCGATAAGCATGTCATGGTCATCGACGGCGTGCTCGATATCGGCCGGACTCTTGTAAAGGCGAAGGACATTTTGCTCGGATGCGGTGCACTCACGGTCCTAACCGCAGTCGCGGTGGACAAGCTGCGCCCTGACGCCTTGCTACGAGCAGACTTTGTAGCGTTTAAAGGCGTCAACGCGTTCGTCGTCGGATACGGCATGGACGATGGAGGCAAGGGCAGGGCACTGCCCTATATCGCCAAGGCGACATCCTAATCGGCGCCGCGCGTCAGAATTGTTTCAGCAGCCGGTCGATATAGTCGAGCTCCTGCTGCGGGCGGCCACGTTCGCCGGCGCGGCGGCGCAACTCCAGTAGGATTCCGCGGGCCCGTTGCAGATCGGATTGCGTCGGCATCTTCACATCGCTCCCGAATGGATTGCCGTTGGCGCCTTCCTTCCGACCAAGCGGATCTTCTTCTCCCTCCCTGCCTTGCTCCTTCTGCATCTGCTTCATCAATTGGTTTTCGAGCTCGGTGGCGGCGCTGCGCATCGCATCGAGGGCATTTTTTTGGTCGACGCTGGAGCCGGGAAGATCGTTTGAGCCGAGATCGCGTCCGGACTGTTCCATCGAACGGCCGGCGCGTCCGAGATCGTTGGGCGCTGGAATTTTTTGCGTGCCCAGTCCCTTCAAAATGCCGCCGAGCTGGCTTTGCAGATCGCCTTGCTGCTTCTGTAGGTCGTTGGGCTTGACGGGTCCACCTTGCTGGCCGCGGAATGTACGATCGAGAAGACCGCGCTGCTTGCCCATGAGATCGCTCAAACCGCGGATCGCATCACTGAGCGCTTTGTTCTGCGGATTGTTCGCGTCGCCGCTGCCAGAACCGCCGATGCGGAGATTCTCGAGAAGGCTCTGCAGGAGCGCGAGCAGTTGCTGGGCCTGTGCGCGATCGCCCGACTGTGAAAGCTGTTGGATCGCCTTCAGCAAATTCCGCAGGTCGTTTTGGCTCAGCACTCTGGCCCCAGCAGGCGGCGGCCCGGGACTTTCCTGCGGATTGGCCGCAAGCGCCTGCATGTAACGCTGCATCGCATCGTTATAGCGCCGGAGCAATTCGTCGATCACGCTCTGCGGCGCGCCCTGTGCGAGCGCCTGTGCCAACATCGCCTGTAGCCGGCGCAGGTCCTCGGCCGCCGACAAAAGTCCACCGCGCTCGAGCCCGATCGCAATCTGCCACAAAAGATTTTCGACATGCTCGATCTCGTCGCCGTGCTTGGCGTTGGCAAGTGCCCAGCGCGCCGCGCGCAGGCCAGTGTAGACGCCAGCCGTGTTGGCATAGAAGATATGCGGCGCGATGGTCAGCGCATCCAGTAACCGCACCACGTGACTGCGATCCTGCGGCGAGGCGCTGACGGCAAGTTTCTGGCGCAATTCGATCAACGCGCGTGCCAACGGGGTCGTGAAAACGCGCTCGGGAAGCCTGTATTGTACGGGCTTTGTCGATGCCTTCTGGCCCGCGCCGTCGCTCGCCTCGAGAACGATGTCGACATTCAACCCGGCATAAGGATGGGCGGTGAGGTCGCGAAACGTGGTTTCGGAGACGGATTTGTCCGACGTACCCGCCAAAGGCAAATCGACGATCAACGCTGCCCCATGTTTGGCATGCGGGCGGATGATCGCTCTGACGCTCACGACACCATAGTCATCGCTCGCCTTAAACGAGAGTTTCAGCGCAGCGTGTTCTGTCTTTCCGGGAGGCGCGGTGAATGCAATGGAGGGTGGCTTGTCCACGACAGCGCTGATGGACCAGTCGCCGATGGCGCGCCCGCCACTGCGCACGCGTACATGTGCATCGTTCCGTACGGTCACGGTGGCGGAATATTCGCCATTCGCGCCCAAGAAGCCGAACTCGGAATCGCCGAGTGTGTCGAACGAGAGTCCCGGCGTGTGGCCTGCGCCATGGACGCGCAAGTTTAGCGTCGAGCCGGCGGGCACGGCGATGGCCATGCCCTTCGTCAAATAGACCGGCGCCAGTCCCGTGTAGGGCGGCGGATCGATCCAGGCGTCGACGGTAGCAAGCGCGCTGGCCGAGGAGTCGTTGAAACTTGCCCACAGCCGACGGCTCCAATCCGATCTTGAAACCAGAAGGGCGGCGGCGAGCAGAACCGCCACGGCGAAGCGAATATGACGCGGATCGCGTGCGCTCAGATCCGGCGACGGCCAGGCAACGCGGAAGCGGCCAATACCGGCCACACGCTGGGCCAGATGCACTTTCCAAAGCTCTTCCGCCCACGCATCGCCCAGTCCGGCGACCATGCGGTCATTGGCTTCGGAAATCGGTCGGTGTGCGAACCCGCTATTGCGTTCCAGCCGCCGCGCGCCATCGGACCAACTCGGCAGTTTGAGTTCGCGAAGCCCGAAATAGAGTGCAATTCCGGTTCCCGTGAGCGCGGCGGACAGGATCAGTGCATGCAGGGCCCAGGGAAGAGGCGAAAGGACGTCGAACAAAGCTGCCGCGACGAACAATCCCACGATCCCGCTGGCCGGCCACAGCGCCGGCCATGCCCGCTCCCACACCAGCGCGGCGCGCGATAGCGCCACATAGCGCGCGGTCTCGTCAGTCCGCGAGCCAGTCGGGAATTCGTTCGGAGCCAAATAGCGCGTCATCATCCGGTCTTGGCCGCACCACGCTCCACTGTTCGCCCTTGACGAGCACTTCGGGGGCCGGCGGCCGCGCATTGTAGGCAGAAGACATCACTGCGCCATAGGCGCCAGTTGTCAGGATCGCCACAAGTTCGCCCGATTTCAGTTCCGGCAAATCGCGATCCGCGGCGAAGATGTCAGCGGTTTCGCATACCGGGCCCACAACGTCATAACGCCTGCGCCCGGTATCGGGCGAAGGCTCGCTCACGCGCACGATCTCGTGATGGGAGTCGTAAAGCGCCGGACGGATCAGATCATTCATCGCGGCATCGACGATCGCAAAAGTCTTGCGCTCCCCGTCCTTGATATAGAGCACACGTGTCACAAGGATTCCTGCGTTGGCCGCAATCAGGCGACCGGGCTCGAGAATGAGTCTGCAGCCGAGCGAACCGGTCAGTTGTGTCGCAATCCTGCCGTAGGCGGTGGGATCCGGAGGCGGTTCGTTGTTCATCCTGTAGGGCACGCCAAGTCCGCCGCCGAGGTCGAGACGCGATATGGTATGGCCGTCGGCGCGCAGTTGGCCGGTGAGTTCGGCGATCTTGCCGAAGGCGCGCTCGAACGGCTCCAAGTCAACGATCTGGCTGCCGATATGCAAATCGATGCCCACGATTTGGAGTCCGGGCAATCGCGCCGCGAGCGCATAGGCGCCTCGCACACGGCTCCAGGGAATGCCGAATTTGGTTTCCGCGGTACCGGTGGTGATCTTGGCATGCGTCTTTGCGTCGACATCGGGATTGACGCGCAAGGCGATGGGCGCGGTTTTATCCATCGCCGCGGCCACCTCGCTCAAGGCCAGGAGTTCGGGTTCGCTCTCGACGTTGAACTGGTAGATGCCCGCCTCGAGAGCGAGCTTCATCTCCGCCTTGGTCTTGCCGACACCCGAAAAGACGATGTGGTCGGCGGGCACGGCGGCCCGAAGCGCCTTCTTCAATTCGCCGCCGGAGACGACATCGGCGCCCGCGCCCTGGCGCGCAAGCGTTTTCAAGACGGCGATATTGCCGTTGGCTTTTACCGAGAAGGCAACGAGGGAGTCTTTCGGAAAAGACTCGGCAAACACCCGATAGTGTCTCTCAAGCGTTGCGGTCGAGTAGCAATAGAAGGGCGTACCGATCTTGTCGGCCAGCGCCGAGAGATTGACGGCTTCCGCATGCAGCGTCCCATCGCGATAGGCAAAATGATTCATCGTTCTTGCGGCTGCACGGGCGGCTTGGAAGGATCCTTTTCGCCCTTGGGCGTTGGCTTTCCGTCCGGCAAAACGAGATCGTTCTTCACGCCGCAGCCTGCCACGCCGAGCGCCAATGTGAACGCCACTAAGATACGCAGCTTCACTTGAGCTTTTCTTTCCAGAATTTAAGTTGTTCGCGCACCCGTTCCGGCGCAGTGCCCCCATAGCTCTTGCGTGCCTTGACGGAGGCTTCGAGCGAAAGCACGGCGAAGACATCCTGCGTGATCGCCGGCTCGATCGCCTGCATTTCGGCAAGTGGAACTTTATCGAGTGTTACGCCCAAGGCTTCCGCACGTGCGACGATGGCGCCCGCACCGTGATGTGCTTCGCGAAATGGTCTACTGAGTGTTTTGACGATCCAATCCGCCAGGTCGGTCGCTGTTGGAAAGCCGTCCCCGGCGGCTTTGCGCATGGCATCGGCATTGACTTTCAGATCGGCAATCATCGCTGCCATCGCGGAGAGTGAGATCTCAAGTGTGTCGGCCGCATCGAAGACGCGCTCCTTGTCTTCCTGCAGATCGCTGGCATAGGCGAGCGCAAGGCCTTTCACCACCGTGGCGAGCGCCACGAAGTCGCCGAGCACCCGACCGGTCTTGCCACGGATTAGTTCGGCGGCATCGGGATTGCGCTTTTGCGGCATGATGGAAGAGCCGGTGGTGAACGCATCGGATAGGCGCACAAAACCGAAGGCCGGAGTCGACCACTGCACAATCTCACCGGCGAGCCGCGACAGATGCGTTGCCGCGATTGTGGCTGCGGCGAGATATTCGAGGGCGAAGTCGCGCGCCGACACCGCGTCGAGCGAATTGCGCATCGGTCGCGAAAATCCCAATGCCTTCGCCGTGACGTCGCGATCGATGGGAAACGGGGTGCCGGCAAGCGCCGCGGCGCCGAGCGGCGATTCGTTCATCCGCCTGCTTGCATCTGCGAAACGGCCGCGATCGCGATCGAACATCTCGACATAAGCCAGACAATGATGGCCGAAGGTAACCGGTTGCGCTGGCTGCATGTGCGTATAACCCGGCATGATCGTCGCGGCGTTGGTTTCCGCCTGAGCATGCAGGGCGCGTTGTAATTCTCTCAGCGCCTGATCCGCACGGGCGCAAGCCTCGCGCAGCCATAGGCGAAGATCGGTCGCGACCTGGTCGTTGCGCGAGCGTGCCGTGTGCAGTCGCCCAGCCGCATCGCCGATGAGGTCTTTCAGCCGCGCTTCGATGTTGAGATGGATGTCTTCCAGTTGGCGGCTGAAGACAAAATTGCCGTCCATAATTTCTTTCTCGATTGTATCGAGACCCTGAACGATCTGTTCGCAATCGGACTGGGAAATGATCTGTTGCCCTGCCAGCATGCGCGCATGCGCTCTCGAACCGGCGATATCTTGAGCGGCCAGCCGTTTGTCGAAATCGATGGAGGGCGTTATGACCTCCATGATGGCTGCAGGACCGCCTTCAAACCGGCCGCCCCACATTTTGTTCGTAACCATGAGACGCCCGTGACGCTCTTTCGTTGGCCTTACATAGTACTTGGCGCTGCTGTCCTGAGTGTAGCGCTGTTGGCAGTTCTATATGGGATGCCGGGTCGTACTGTCCACGCGTACGCTGTTCCGCCCGCGTCACTAGCGCCTTTTACCGCGAATGCAACACCGCTGGCTGTTCCCCAGGTCGCCTTCAGCCGTGCTGGCGGGACCCGCATCGCGCTTTCCCAGTTGAAGGGCCGCTACGTCCTGCTCAATCTCTGGGCGCCTTGGTGTGCGCCATGCGTGCGCGAACTTCCCGCACTGGCCCACCTGCAGTCGTCGATTCCAAGCAACCGCTTGAGCGTCATTGCCGTCGACGTCGGGCGCGGCACGCCGTCCGATGCGCGAAAGTTTCTCGATGCCCATGGGTCCAGGGCGTTGATGACGTATGTGGATTCCAACCACGCCCTGCTTCGTGCTTTCGGCGCCTTCGGATTGCCGCTCACGATTCTGATCGATCCCAAGGGTCGCGAGGTCGGTCGCGCCCTCGGCGCTGTAACCTGGGATTCGCCCGAAGCGCTCGACTATTTCCGCGCGCTGACTGCGCCACACGCCGCGTCGTAATCGTCCCACATCTGCGTGCAGTCGACCGTCACGCGCTCGCGCATCGCCCGGTCGATGGCCATGACGGTGAGGCCGGCCTCGAGCGAATCCTGTGGCGTCACAGGAAATACCGCGCGGCCTTCGAACGAGGCGAGAAGGTCCGTCGCCATCGCCTGGTCGGCGCCGTTGTGATTGTCATCGGTGCGATTGGCATAGTCGATGCGTTCGGGCTTCTTTTTGTCCATCGCGGAGCGCACCATCAACTTGTTGCGCACGAGATCGGCGATCAGCGTTCCCTGGGTCCCGGCGATATACCAGCGCCGCTCGCCCAGACTGACATGACTGTTGGAGTGGAAGGAAAGCTGCGTGCCGCTCTCGTATTCCACGATTGCCGTCTGGTGATCGGCGACATCCATGTCGGAATGGAAGGCGTCATTAGCGCCGGCCCAGCCTGCATCGCGCATCGCATAGGCGGCGGAGCCATCGCTATAGGCGCGCGGCGTGTCGGTGCGGCCGGCGTGAAAGATGCGCCTGCCGCCGAAGCTGGCGACTCTTGAGGCACGCGAGCCTGCGAGGCGGGCAAAGATATCGAAATCGTGGCAGACCTTGTCGAGGAAATAGGAACCGCCCCACTCCTCCCTGCGTCGCCAGTTGCGCGCCAGATAGGCGCCATGCTCGGGCGGCAGATGCTCGGTGGCGTCCATCGAGACCAGTTCTCCGAGCTGACCGGAATCGACGCGTGCGATCGTTTCGCGCACGATCGGCATGGAGCGCATGACAAGCCCGATATAGAGCGGCGGTATTTTCCTCGTTGCGAGGCGACGGGCAAGTGCCAGGCTTTCTGCCTCCGTGCGCACGATCGGCTTCTCGGCGAAGATCGGAAAACCGGCTTCGAATGCCGCAAGCAGATGCTCATGGTGGAGATGGTTGGGCGAGCCGATCATCACAAGATCGAACGGCCCGTCTGCAAAAAGCGCGGCGAGGTTTGAATAGGGGCTGCCAGGCGCGATGTCGCGCTCCGCTAGAATGGGCAGCCCGACGGGCGCGGGATCGACATAGCCGGCGACATTGATCTTCCAGCCGACCTCTTCCATGGCGCGCAAGACGTGTGCGATCCTCTGGCCAAGGCCGATGACGCCGATGCGGTAGGTCTTCATGGCGACGAAGCCAACCGGTGCTACCGCGTTGGGACGGGATGATCCCCGCGATAGTCGTAGAAGCCGCGGCCGGTCTTCTGACCGAGCCAGCCGGCTTCGACATATTTCACCAACAGTGGGCAGGGCCGGTATTTCGAATCGGCAAGGCCTTCGTAAAGCACCTGCATGATCGAAAGACAGGTATCGAGCCCGATGAAGTCGGCAAGTTGCAGCGGACCCATCGGATGATTGGCGCCAAGCTTCATGGCGGTGTCGATTGCTTCGACATTCCCGACACCCTCATAGAGCGTGTAGACCGCCTCGTTGATCATTGGCTGCAGAATGCGATTGACGATGAAGGCGGGAAAATCCTCCGCATAAGCGGCGGTCTTGCCGACATGCTTGACCACTTCGAGCGCCGCCTGGAACGTGGTGTCGTCCGTGGCGATGCCGCGGATCACTTCCACCAGCTGCATCATCGGCACCGGATTCATGAAATGGATACCGATGAAATGCTCCGGCCGATCCGTCGCCGTGGCCAGCCGTGTCACCGAGATCGATGAGGTGTTCGTGGCTACGAACGCGTTGGGCGAAAGCCGCGGACAGAGTTCCTGGAAGATCTTCTTCTTGATCGCCTCGTCTTCGGTCGCCGCCTCGATGACGAGATCGCGGTCCTTCATGTCGTCGAGTGCCTGCGTGACGCGAATACGCTTGAGAGCTGGTTCGATGGCGTCGCTTTTGATCAGCCCGCGCGCGGCCTGGCGATGCATGTTCTTGTCGATGCGTTCGAGCGCTTTGGCGAGTGTGTCCTTGTTGATGTCGTCCATCACGACATCGTATCCAGACAGCGCGAGGACGTGCGCGATGCCGTTTCCCATCTGGCCGGCGCCAATGACGCCGATGCGTTCAATAGTCATGCACTCTGATCCTCGGGCTTTCTAGTAGCCCATCTTCGTAAGCTCTTCATCCATCTCAGGCACCGCCTTGAATAGATCCGCAACCAGCCCGTAGTCGGCAACCTGGAAGATCGGAGCTTCCTCGTCCTTGTTGATCGCGGCGATGACCTTCGAATCCTTCATGCCTGCCAGATGCTGGATCGCACCGGAAATGCCGACGGCGATGTAAAGTTCCGGCGCCACGACTTTGCCAGTCTGTCCAACCTGATAATCGTTCGACACAAAGCCCGCATCGACGGCAGCGCGGCTGGCACCGACCGCGCCATGCAGCTTGTCGGCAATCTTGTCGAGCAGATGGAAATTATCGCCCGACTGCATGCCGCGCCCACCGGAGATGATGATCTTGGCCGAGGTAAGCTCGGGACGTTCCGATTTCGACAGCTCCTCGCCGACGAATTTTGCGAGCCCAGGATCACTACCCGATGACACTTTTTCGATCGCTGCGCTGCCGCCCTCACCGGCGCTCTTGAACGTCGTGGTCCGCACCGTGATGATTTTCTTGCCGCTTCCTGCCTGGACGGTGGCGATGGCGTTGCCCGCATAGATCGGACGCTGGAATGTGTCGGGACTTTCCACTGCGATGATTTCGGAGACCTGCGGCACATCGAGTTTGGCGGCGACACGCGGCATGTAGTTTTTGCCGTTCGTTGTGGCCGGCGCGAGGATCGCGTCATACTTGTCGGCGAGCGAGAGGATCAAGGTCTCCATGGTCTCGGCGACCATCTTCGCGTAGAGCGCGTCGTCGGCGAGCAGCACCTTTTCTACGCCCGCAAGCTTGGCGGCTGCGGCAGCAACCGCATCCGCACCCTGGCCCGCGACAAGGACATGAACCGGTGCGCTCACCTGCGCAGCGGCCGTAACGACCTTGCCGGTCGCTTCCTTGAGCGACTTGTTGTCGTGTTCGGCGATGACGAGCGAAGCCATGTTCAGATCACTCCCGCTTCGTTCTTCAGCTTGTCGAGCAATTCCGCCACGGTCTTCACCTTGATGCCGGCTTGACGCTTGGGCGGCTCGCTCACTTTCAAAACCTTCAGCTTGGGAGTGATGTCGACGCCGTAGTCGCTTGGTGATTTCTCGTCGATGGGTTTCTTTTTGGCCTTCATGATGTTGGGCAATGAGGCATAGCGCGGCTCGTTGAGGCGCAAGTCCACGGTCATGATCGCGGGGAGCTTCACTTCGACAGTCTGCAGCCCCCCGTCGATTTCGCGCTCGATCTGCGCGGTTCCCTCGCCAAGCTCCAGCTTGTGCGCGAACGTGCCCTGCGCCCAGCCTAGCAAAGAGGCCAACATCTGGCCGGTCTGATTGCTGTCATCATCGATCGCCTGCTTGCCCGTGATTACGAGTGCGGGCTTCTCTGCGTCGCAGATGGCTTTCAGGATCTTGGCGACCGCGAGGGGTTCGACATCCGCATCGCACTTCACCAGGATCCCGCGATCGGCACCCATCGCCAGCGCGGTGCGGATTGTTTCCGATGCTTGCTGTGGGCCGATCGACACGGCGATCACTTCTGTCGCGTTGCCTTTTTCCTTGAGCCGGACCGCCTCTTCGACGCTGATTTCGTCGAAAGGATTCATCGACATCTTCACATTGGCCAGGTCAACGCCGGACTGATCGGCCTTTACGCGGACTTTCACGTTGTAGTCGATCACCCGCTTGACGGGCACCAGTACCTTCATGGCTTTCGAATTTCCCTGATCGATGGCGGTTGGTTTAGCTTGGGCGCGCGCTGCACGCGCCGCGTTTTTAGGCGACCGCCCCCTGTTGTGCGGCGCAAAAACTAGGACCGGGTCTTGGCCCTGTCAACGAACCGTCATTCCGGTTTCGTTGAGGAAACAAGCCTGCCGAAACATTGATCGATTTGGTTGCGTTGCAGCATTTTGGCCCTGCATGCGTCATTCCGCCGCAACCGAATAGGTGACAGGAGACCGCCGCCAGAAGAGCGCTGGCCGCTACTTCAGCGTGCCAAGATAGGCGACAACCTCGTCCGCCTGCTTCGGATTGTTGATCCCGGCGAATGCCATCTTGGTCCCCGGTATCATCTTGGCAGGACTAGTGACCCAAATTTTGAGCTTGTCGGGTGTCCAGGTGAGGCCCGACTTCTTGAGGGCGGGAGAATAGGCAAAGTTGGAGAGAGACGCCGCTTTGCGCCCGACGACACCAAAAAGGTTGGGGCCAAGTCCATTGGCTCCGCCTTTCTGAACGGAGTGGCAAATTGCGCAGCGCGAAAACACGGTCTTGCCGCCTGACGCATCGCCGGCGGCGGCCGAAGTCGCAAGCAGAGCGAACGAGACAGCACAAATCATGAAAAGGCGCATGAACGTCTCCTATCTGGCGCGCGAATCTCACCCAATTCTTGGTCAATGCAAGCGCAAGTACGCCGCAGCATCTGCCGCGCGCGTTCAGCGCGTATAGGTTCGTGACTTGGCCGTCTCGATTGCGGCGCGAAATGCGATGGGATCGGCGATGTCAGGCAAATCGACGTGATCGACGCCCGTACCTTCGATGCGAAGGTGCCCATAGCCTAGACGTTGCCCCCAGAAGGTCTGCGTCACACTCACGCCTTCGATGTTGGGCAAGGCCACTTCGAACGTCTTGAGCGTCAGCCAGCCTTCCTTTTCGACGAAGCGGTGCGTGGTGACACCGATCTCGGTCGTCCATCTGCGGATCATCATGCGCGCGAAAATCACGATTCCGATAAGGAGCCAGCCGAGAAGGATCAGTGCCGCCCACGCCTTGAAGCTGTACCACCAATGAAAGCGCGCCCGCGCGATCAATGTCTCACCCGCACCGAGCGACTGTTCGATATAGGACATGCACCCTCCGCTGGTCGCGCCCCCCGCGCGCAACGTGTCGCGATCGCTGAGCTAGCTTAACCCTCGTCGTGATCGGGCAGAAGAACTTCTCGCAGGCCCTTGTGATTGGGCTTCGAGACGACGCCGTCCTGTTCCATTCGCTCGATCAGACTGGCGGCGCGGTTATAGCCGATCTGCAGGCGGCGCTGGATGTAGCTCGTCGTGGCTTTACGCTCGCGCGCTACGATGGCAAGCGCCTTGTCGTAGAGATCGTCGCCCGAACTTCCATTACCTGAACCCATGAGCGCATAGGGATCACCGTCCTCCTCGTCGGGCTCCTCGGTGACCGCGTCGAGATATTCCGGCCTGCCCTGCGTCTTGAGAAAGCGCACGACCTCCTCGACTTCGCGATCGGTCACGAAGGGGCCGTGAATGCGTCGGATGCGCCCGCCCGCCATCATGTAGAGCATATCGCCCTGACCGAGCAGTTGCTCGGCGCCTTGTTCGCCGAGAATGGTCCGGCTGTCGATCTTGCTCGTCACCTGGAAAGAGATACGCGTTGGGAAGTTTGCCTTGATCGTGCCGGTGATCACGTCGACGGACGGGCGCTGCGTTGCTGCGATAAGATGGATGCCGGCTGCGCGCGCCATCTGTGCCAGACGCTGCACGGCGCCTTCGATTTCCTTGCCGCTGATCATCATCAGATCGGCGACTTCGTCGACCACGACCACGATAAACGGCATGAAGTCGAGTTCGAGGAGTTCGTCCTCGTAGATTGGCTTACCGGTCTCGCGATCAAAGCCGGTCTGGACCGTGCGTTTGAGCTGTTCACCCTTTTCCTTGGCGCGCCGAATGCGGTCATTGAAAGCTTCGACGCCGCGCACGCCGAGCTTCGACATCTTGCGGTAACGCTCTTCCATCTCGCGTACCGCCCATTTGAGCGCCACGACCGCCTTGCGCGGATCTGTGACCACCGGCGAAAGCAGGTGTGGAATGCCGTCATAGACGGACAATTCAAGCATTTTCGGATCGATCATGATCAGGCGGCACTGGTCGGGCGGCATCCGATACAAGAGCGACAAGATCATCGTGTTCAGTCCGACGGACTTGCCCGATCCGGTCGTGCCGGCGACCAGAAGATGAGGCATCTTGGCGAGGTCGACCATCACCGGCTCGCCGCCGATGGTCTTGCCTAGCGCAAGTGTCAGAGGTGCGCGGGCCTTGTCATATTCGCCGCTCGACAGCATCTCTCGCAGGTAGACCGTCTCGCGCACTTGATTGGGAAGCTCGATGCCGATGACATTTCGTCCTGGGATCACGGCAATGCGGGCAGCGACGGCACTCATCGACCGCGCGACATCGTCGGAGAGCGAGATGACTCGACTGGATTTGACGCCAGCGGCCGGCTCGAACTCGTAGAGCGTGACGACCGGGCCGGGACGGACCGCCATGATGCGGCCCTTAACGCCGAAATCCGCCAGCACCGCTTCCAGCATGCGGGCGTTCTCTTCCAACGCATCGTCCGAGAGTCCGGTGGTGTCGTGGATATGCACAGGCTCATTCAGCAGGCTTAGTGCCGGTAGCTGATATTCGCTGGAGACGAGATCCAGTGCTGGCTGCTTGCGCAACCGCGCCGGAACCAGAGCCTTTTTTGCCTCCTCGCGCTTGATGCGGCTCTCGCGTCGCTCTGCAAGCCGGGTTGCTGCGATCGGTTCCGGCGCCACGTTGAGCGAATAGCCTTCGGCGTCCGACTCCTCGTCGTGTTCGAATTCGCTTTCCTCTTCGTCATAGACCGGCGCGGCTCGCGCAGAGACTCTGGGAATTCTGAGCTTTGAGCCGAGCCAGTAGAAGAAGGCGGCGACGTTGGCGAAGCCGAACAAGATCGGCCGAAGGCGTAAGCCCGTCGCGACGAACGCCAGTGGCAGCCCAGCGGCGAGCAAGAGCGACGGGAGCGCGATGGCGATCCAGTGCGCGTCATAGACTTGGCCCGCATGCGCCGACAAAGCGGCCGCGGCAATCCCGATCAATCCACCTGTGCCTGCCGGCAAGTTCAGCGGCGCTGGAAAGACTCCAAGTCCGGCGGCGAACAACACAGTGCCGAGTGGCCAGGCAAAAGCTCGGCCCATGGTGTGGCTGAGGTGGCGGCCCATCAGCGCGCGCAATCCCCAGACCATCGGCGGTGCCAGCGCGGCGATTGCGGCCAAACCGAAGGCCTGGAGCAGCAGATCGGCAGCCGTCGCGCCCAGTCCGCCCAAGAAGTTGGATGGTTCAACACCTGTCGCGTTGTTCAGACTCGCATCGCGCGAGTCATAGCTGACCAAAGCAAGCAGAGCCGCGGCAGCGCACAGGAACAGCAAGATGCCGGCGCCCCGCATGATCAACATCTGAATCAATCGCGCGAGCGAGCGGCGCGCATCGGCGAGTGCGTCGGCCATGGCCGCGCCTCTCGAACGAGGCTGATAGACACCTGCCGTCATGCGCCGCGAGGCCTGGCTCATGCCCGCTCCCTATCCAGCACTTCGACCATCCTTTCGAGTGCCGCCATAATGGTTGACAGATCGTTAACAAGCGCCACGCGGATGTAGGAAAATCCGGGGTTTGTGCGGCTTTTTCCAGGCTCCGTTTCGCGTCCCATATAGGCGCCCGGCAGCACGCGGACGCCGGCGTCGCGCCACAACTTCAAGGCCATCTTTTCGCCGTCGCCGACATCGAGCCAGAGAAAGAAGCCGCCCTCGGGTACGCGAAATCCGGCGCGGTTGCCGAGCATGCGTTGGGCGAGCCTGAATTTCTCCTGATAAAGGGCGCGGTTTTGCGCGACGTGCGTCTCGTCGTTCCAGGCGGCAGTCGAAGCCGCGATGATCGGCAGCGGCACCTGCGGTCCGGCATAGTTTCGAAAGGCGCGGAAGCGTTCGATCATCGCGGCATCGCCGGCGACGATACCCGAACGCAGCCCAGGCAGTCCCGAACGCTTCGACAAGGAATGGAAGGTGAGCAGGCGCTTGTAGGGCGCGCCGCGCATCGGCAGCGCGTTCTTGGGCGGAGCACTGAGATAGATGTCGGCATAGCATTCGTCGGAGAACACGGCGAAATCGTATTGGTCGGCGAGCGCGAACAAGGTGCGCCAATACTCCTCAGTCGCACAGGCACCTTCAGGATTGGATGGCGAGCAGATATAGACGCCAGCCGTGCGCTCCAGCACTGAGCGAGGCAGCGCCGCGTAGTCGGGCAGGAAACCAGTTGCGGCAGTGGCCGGCACAAATATGGGCTCGCCGCCGGCGCTCAACGCGGCGGCGGCATAGCATTGATAAAACGGGTTCGGGAGCAGAACGACGGGCCTTTGCCCCGCCTTTGTTTCGGGCATCACCGTGAACAGAGCGAGGAACAGACCTTCGCGTGTGCCGTTGAGTGGCAGCAGGTTCTTTTCCGGATCGATCGATGCGTTCGCAAGGCCGAAGCGCCTGACGAGCCATGCACTCGCGGCTTCGCGCCATTCAACCGTGCCGTTGATCGCCGGATAGACGCCGAAATCCTTCGAGTGCTTCGCAATGGCGTCCAACACGAAAGATGGCACGGCACCATTGGGATCACCGACCGAGAGACTGATCGGTGTCATGCCTGGCTGATACGGATCCAGCAACGTCGCAAGCTTGGCGAACGAAGACGGCGGAAGTTCCGAAAGACGGCCGGGGAACATCTGCGGAATCTAGTCGCCTTGTCCCGCATCGTCCAACGTCAAGCGTGAGCGAGTAAAAAAGGGGCGTCCCTTTCGGAACGCCCCAGTTAGGGGACTAAAAGTAGCGAACGTCAGCCGTGGATCGTTTCGCCGTGAAGATTGAGATCGAGTCCCTCGACTTCAACTTCTTTGGAAACGCGCAGGCCGATGACGAGGTCGATGAGCTTCAGGATCACGAAGGTCACAGCGCCGCAATATAGAAACACGATGGCGACGTCATAGAATTGAATCAGCATCTGGTGACCGTTGCCGTCGATCAGCCAGCCTTTGGATGCCGAATTGATTGCGTTTGAAGCGAACATGCCCGTCATCATGGCGCCGAGTGCTCCGCCCACGCCGTGCACGCCCCAGGTATCCAGCGCGTCGTCATAGCCGAACCATTTCTTTACCCAGACCGAAGCGAAGTAGCAGACGATGCCGGCGGCCACGCCGATGATGAGCGCACCGAGCGGGTTGACGAAGCCCGATGCCGGCGTGATCGCAACCAATCCAGCCACCGCACCTGAAATCATGCCCAGGACGCTGGGCTTCTTGTTGACCACCCACTCGGAGAACATCCAGCCGAGCGCCGCCGCCGCGGTGGCGATTTGCGTCGCCGCTGCCGCCATGCCGGCGTTGTAACCTGCGGTGACTGCCGATCCGGCGTTGAAACCGAACCAGCCGACCCAAAGCAGCGACGCACCGATGAGCGCGAAGAGGAGATTGTGCGGCGCCATGTTCTCGGTGCCGTACCCGGTGCGCTTGCCCAGCATCAGGCAGGCGACGAGGCCGGCGGTTCCCGCGTTCAGATGCACAACGGTCCCACCCGCATAGTCGAGTGCGCCCCAGGCCCCAAGGAAGCCGCCGCCCCACACCCAGTGTGCGATGGGACAATAAACGAAGAGCAGCCAGAGCGACATGAACCACATGAAAGCGGAAAACTTCATGCGATCGGCGATGGCGCCGGCGATCAACGCTGGCGTGATGATTGCAAACGTCATCTGGAAGAACATGTAAACGGACTCGGGGATCGTACCTGCCAGCGGGTTAATCGACTTCAGTGTGACTGGGCCGAGCAGGAACGAATTGAAGCTGCCGATATACTGGTTGAGGCCGCTGTCGGCGTTGGTCGTGAACGCGACCGAATAGCCAATGATCATCCAGAGCACGGTGATGATGCAGGTGGCGCCGAAACTCTGCGCCGCCGTCGCCAGGATGTTTTTCTTGCGAACCATGCCGGCATAAAACAACGCCAACCCCGGAACCGTCATGAGAAGCACGAGTGCACTGGACGTGATCATCCAGGCCGTGTCGCCGGAATTCAGCGGATCGGGCGCCGCCGCGGCGAAGGCCGGCGCGACCGTCAGCGCCAACGCGCCAAGCCCGGCACCAAGACCGAGCCCCATTCTTGTGATGCGAGAATTGCTCATTGAGATGTTCCCCTGATTGTTCACGGACTGCGGCTGGCGCATGGCACTAGAGTGCATCGCCGTCGGTTTCACCGGTTCGGATTCGAACGACTTGGTCGAGTGGTGTGACGAATATTTTGCCATCTCCGATCTGGCCGGTCTTTGCTTTCGCGGCGATTGCCTCCACGACCGCATCAGACATTTCGCGCTTGACGGCCACTTCGATTTTCAGCTTGGGCAGGAAACTCACGGCATATTCGGCGCCGCGATAGATTTCGGTGTGGCCCTTCTGTCGTCCGTAACCCTTGACCTCGGTCACCGTCATGCCCTGAACGCCGAGCGCAGACAGCGACTCCCGGACCTCATCGAGCTTGAAGGGTTTGATGATCGCCGTGATCAGCTTCATCTGCCGTCCTTCCATGATTGTTCGCACCCGGACCCAGCCCCGGGCCTTAACGCTTCATCAAGAACCGTGCCGCGACGCAGTGAGTCTGGCGAGTCATTGATTGCAAAGGATTATTCCCGACAATGGGCCAATCAACGGCTGGTCAGCGCGCCTCGATGTGCCCAATCTGTCGGCGTTTTCTCCAAGTCGCCCGTTTTTTGTGCTGACCGCGCACAGATCGTTGCACCATCGCCCTTCGCCCGGGCTCGTGGCGGAAACGGCCTCTTTCAGGCATCGTCCACGACGCGTGCAGTTGGAGTGTCGGGGTAAGAATGGGCAATAGGATTGTCAGCCGTCTGGTCATTCTGGCCATGAGCTGGGTCGCGGCCGCCTCACTCACATGGTTCTTTTGTCCGCCTCCCAATCCGCCGTTCAGCCATCCCGATGCGCCCGACTCGTCAGCGCGGATCGTTTACCCCATCTATTGCTTGGGATTTTGGCCGGTCATCGCGTATCAGACGTTTGTCGAGAAACGCTGATCACGACTTGAAGCATTCGCCGCGAGTTGCGGTCGAGATTTGGCAACATGACCCATTGTGACGTGATCATTGGTGGCGGAGGCATGGTTGGGCTCAGTCTCGCGATCGCGCTCGCCAAAGGCGGCCTCGATGTCGTTGTCGCCGATCCCATACCGCAAAGCGCCGCCACCGACGTCAAGTTCGACGGCCGCGTCTGCGCGCTCTCGTACGCATCGGTGCGGATGTTCCAGGCGCTCAGCGTCTGGGATCATCTGAAGAACGACGCGCAGCCCATCAACGATATAATGGTGACGGACGCCAAACTGGGCGGGGAGCCTTCGCCTTTTTCGCTGCATTTCGATGCGGCCGAGGCACATGCCGACGCGCTTGGCCAGATCGTCGAAAATCGCCACACGCGCACTGCGCTCTTCAAAGTGGCATCGACACTTTCGAATTTGCGGCTGATCGCCCCGGCCGCATTGACCAATCTGACCCATCAAGGCGCTGGTATCGTCGCCACACTCGCAAACGGCGAGACGATCAAGGCGAGTCTTGCGATTGCCGCCGACGGTCGCGAGTCGCCGATGCGTGAACTCATGGGCCTCAAGATCATCTCCTGGTCCTATGCGCAATGGGGCATCGTCGCGACCGTTGCGCATGAAAAGCCGCACAATGGCGTGGCTTATGAACATTTCCTACCGGCCGGTCCGTTCGCAATTCTGCCGATGACATCCGCGCCGGGTGACGACGGTCGAAAGAGGATCAATCGCTCATCCTTGGTGTGGACGGAAAAAGACACGCTCGCACCCGGCATGATGAAGCTCGACGGTGACGCCTTCGATGCAGAAATTGCGCGGCGGTTCGGAGGCCATCTTGGCACAACGAAAGCCGCAGGCCCGCGCTGGTCCTATCCGCTGAAATTCCATCTCGCACGCAGCTATGTAGCGCCGCGCTTTGCGCTCGCCGGCGATTCGGCGCACGGCATTCATCCCATTGCCGGCCAGGGATTTAACCTTGGCCTCAAGGACGCGGCAGCGCTCAGCGAAATCGTGCTCGACGCCGCCCGTCTGGGCCTCGACATCGGCAATCTCGACACGCTGAAAAAATATGAACGCTGGCGGCGCTTCGACTCGCTCATCATGTCGTTCGCAATGGATGGATTGAACCGAGTCTTCTCCAACGACAGCACACCGCTGCGCGCGCTGCGCGACGTGGGGATGGGGCTCGTCGACGCTGTGGGGCCGGCGCGCCGCTTCTTCATGCGTCATGCTGGCGGCGACGTAGGCAAGCTGCCGCGGCTGATGAAGGGCGAAGCGGCTTAAACCAATCGGGACACTAGTTCAGCTTTCCGTCCTGTTTGCGCCTCGCCAGTGCCATGGGCAGCTCGACATAGAAGCCGCGGGCGATGGCACGGATCTTCTCGGCGCGAACGCGCTCCGCTTCGAAGCGCGAAGAAAACTGCTCACCCTCGAAAACATAGCGCGCCACGGGCGTACCGAGCCGCTCGTCCGGAACGGTAATCTCGCTCACGTCTTCGACTTGTTCCTCGGCCACCTTCAGCGTGTGGCGGAAGTGGGCGATCGGATCGCCGCGATCACGCTGTTCCTCTTGGATGCGTCTGACATTGCGCGCGTCGAAGCGCGCGAAGGCCGCCGCAATCTCGTGACGAAAGCGAAAGACCACGAGCAACCCGGCGATGATAAGGCTGGTGGTCAGAAGGTCGCGCAGCAAAGGCGTCGTTCCGTGAAGTTGGCCGCTGTTGATTCAGAGCACAAGACTATCATGGCTTCGGTGTCGGCGTTTCAGATATCCGGCGCTCTGCATTTCGTTCAGGCGCGAGACTGTACGGCGAAAGGCTTCGGTGGCGTCGCCGCCTGGATAAAGTTGTTCGGGCGGCGCGGCGGCGGAACAGATAAGTTTAACGCTTTCGTCGTAGAGCGTGTCGATCAGGACGACGAAGCGGCGCGCCTCGTTGCGCTGCTCGGGACCAAGCCTCGGAATGTGATCAATCAGAACTGTGTGGAACGTGTGCGCGACTGCGAGATAGTCCGCTGCTGCGAGGGGACTGACGCAAAGATCCGCAAAACTGAAGCGCGCGACACCTTTCGCAGCTTGCGGTACGGATAGTGAGCGTCCGAGGACAGTGAGCGTCCGCGCAACGCCTAGCCTGCAATCGGTCAGACTTTGCCACGCCGCATCCATCGCTGCGTCGGACTGTGGCCCGAGTGGCCGAAGGTAGGTGTCGAGGCCGGACATGCGCTGCAAGCGATAGTCGCGCGGACCATTCAACTCGACAATTTCCAACCTTTGTTTGATCATTTCGATGAAGGGAAGAAAGAGTTGTCGGTTGAGCCCCTCCTCATACAAATCATCCGGCGGCGTGTTGGACGTCGCGACAACGACCACGCCGAGAGCGAATAGCTGCTCGAACAAGCGGCCGAGGATCATCGCATCGGTGACGTCGCTGACTTGGAATTCATCGAAGCAGAGAAGGCGCGCCCGTATCGCGATGGCCTCTGCGACGGGCGGGATCGGATCGCTGCTGTCTTCTCGCTGACGCTCGCGGTGAATTTGCGCGTGCACGTCGGTCATGAAGGAATTGAAGTGGATGCGCTGCTTGAGCACGATCGGCGTTTCCGCAAAGAACAAATCCATCAGCATGGATTTGCCGCGTCCGACATCGCCCCAGATGTAAAGCCCGCGCGGCGTAGGCCTCGCAGCGAATAAAAACCGGCGGCGCGGCCGGTACTTCACCAACGCCCTTGCCAGGGACTGCAGGCGCCTGGCCGCGCGACGCTGTGCGTCGTCGTCTTTCAACTCGCCTTTGGAAACGGCGGCGCGATAGCGATCGAAAAATGTCATCCGCGCGGTAGGATCGCCCAATAGTCGAAATCGAGGATGACGTTCTCGGGATAGGCGCCGTTGTCGTCCTTGTCGGGGAATTCGCCGCAAGGGAGATTCTTCGTCGCAACCAGGCGAAGCCTGAGTGCACCGACGTCCTTGCGGTGGCCGAACGGCTGCTTGTCGAGCACCTGACTCCAGGCGAAGACCGTGTCGCCGGCGAAGAGCGGGTTGGCATGCCGCCCGCCATTGATCGCGGCTATCGTGAACGCATTCGCCAAGCCGTTGAACGAGATCGCGCGTGCGAGGCTGATCGCATGGCCGCCATAAATCAGGCGGCGGCCGAAGCGGCCCTGACTCTCGACGAACTGGTTGAAATGCACGCGCGCTGTGTTCTGGTAAAGACGCGTCGCCATCATGTGCTCGGCTTCCTCGACGGTCACGCCATCGCCATGATCGATCTTCTCGCCGACAGCGTAGTCGCCCCACAGATGCTTGCTGCCCGACTGAACCGGATCGAACAGCGTGTCAAAGTTCATGTGCGGGGGGACGTGCAGGTCTGTCAGGGCTACTGCTTCGACAAGCTTTGGCACGCTCTGCTCGGCGACAGGGGCATCGGCATAGCGCTTTCGCACCATCACCCAGCGCACATAGGAGAGGACCTGCTCGTCCTTCTCATTCATGCCGTGTGTGCGCACATAGACGACGCCGGTCTGGCGGTTCGAGTTTTCCTTAAGCCCGATGATTTCGGAGTGCGCCGTCAGCGTCTCACCGGTGTAGACCAGTTTGAGGAAACGCCCTTCCGCATAACCAAGATTGGCGACGGCATTGAGAGAAATATCGGGAACGGTTTTTCCGAATACGGTGTGGAAGACCAGCAGATCGTCGACAGGACTGCGCGGCAATCCGACCGTCTGCGCAAATATGTCGGACGAGTGCAGTGCAAAACGCGAACCGTACAGCGCGGCGTAGAGCGCGGCATCGCCGTGCGTCAATGTTCGCGGCGTGGCATGCGAAATCTTCTGACCGACACGGAAATCCTCGAAGAAGTTACCGGAATTTGTTTTCGACATTCGTCCTACCCCAGCGCGGCGATGGCGTCGGCCATGGCCACGGTAGCGCGCGCGATTTCGGCATGCAGCAATTCGACCATGCGTCCGTCGAGCTTGATCGCGCCCTTGCCTTTGTTCTCGGGTAGTGCGAAGGCAGCAATCAGCTTGCGCGCGGCTTCGACCTCCTCGGCAGACGGCGCGAAGACGGCGTTGCACGGCTCGACCTGGCCCGGATGGATGAGCGTTTTGCCGTCAAAGCCGAAGCTCTTGGCTTGCTCGCACGTCGCCCGGAATCCTTCGGCGTTCTGGATGTCGTTATAGACGCCGTCGATGACCGCGATGGCGTTGGCGCGCGCCGCGAGGACAGAGAGGCTCAATGCCACCGCAAGATTGGCGCGGTCCGGCGTGTGATTTCCGCGCATTTCTTTGACGAGATCGTTGGTGCCCATCACGAAGCAGGAAAGCCGGCCGCCGGCCGCGGCAATCGCGCCGATATTCAAGATGGCAACCGGCGTCTCCACCATCGCCCAGACTGCGATCGAACGATCGGCGTGATGCCGGGCCAGATGCTCCTCCACCGCGTGCAAGTCCTTAGGTGCGGAAATTTTCGGCACCAGGACCGCGTCCGGCTTTGCCGCGACTGCAGCCGCAAGATCGGCTTCGCCCCAGGGCGTCGACAACGCGTTGACGCGGATGATGATCTCGCGCTTGCCGAAGCCCTTTGCCTCGACGGCCGCGCAAACCTGCCGACGCGCGAGTTCCTTCGCATCTGGCGCAACCGCGTCTTCGAGGTCCAGGATCAATGCATCCGCAGGCAACGTGCGCGCCTTTTCCAGCGCGCGGGCGTTCGAACCCGGCATGTAAAGCACGGAGCGGCGGGGGCGGATGGTCGTCATGCAGGTTTCCGAGGGAAGGCTCACCGAGACTTACGACAGACCGGCCGATCGTCCAAGTTCAGCGCTTGGCATAGCGGGCGCGAACGGCTGCGGCATAGGATTCCACATCGGCTCTGGCGCGGAAATTGGCGGCCCAGCGTTGCATCACCTTGGCTATGCGCTCGGGCGGCACACCCAATTGCGCCTGCGCCACGCCGCCATTGACGCTTTCATGATACGCCGCCACCAACCCGTCTCTCAGGATGAACCGGCTGATGCCGTCGATCACCACTTCCTTGTCCTTGAACTGCGGGATCGTCGAGACAAATCGCGACAGCGACCAGGCATAGCCGACGCGGCCATCTGTGACCGGATCGAAGAACTGCCAGTCATATTCGGAAGCGTCGCGGTGGAAGAGATTTTCCAGCATGTCGGCGATCGCCTCGCGGCCGGCGTGTGGCCCATAGATGTAGTCGTGATAGACGCCCTCCGCGGTAAAGCAGCGCGCCAACGCCTCGCCGTCGCCTGCCGTCGCGGCCGCGCCGAAACGCGCTACCAATTTGGCGAACTCAGCCTGGTTCATGCCGCGCTTCTCAAGAGCTTGCGGTTGATCAGGCATTCGGCGATCTGAACCGCGTTCAACGCCGCGCCCTTGCGCAGATTGTCCGCCACGATCCACAGCGAGAGACCGTGCTCCACCGTCGGGTCCTTGCGGATGCGACTGACATAAGTCGCATCTTCGCCGGCGCATTCGACGGGCGTGACATAGCCGCCGTCTTCGCGCTTGTCGACGACGAGGATGCCGGGCGCCGCTCGCAAGAGCTGGCGCGCCCGCTCGGCGGTGATCGCTCGCTCGAATTCGATGGTCACCGCCTCGCAGTGACCGATGAACACGGGCACGCGCACGCAGGTGGCGGTGAGTTGGATGTCGGGGTCGAGGATCTTTTGCGTTTCGACCATCATCTTCCACTCCTCCTTGGTCAGGCCGGAGTCGAGAAAATCGTCGATATGCGGAATGACGTTGTAAGCGATCTGCTTGGTGAAACTCCCGGTCTCGATCGGATCGGCAACGAACACCGCCCGGGTCTGCCGGAAAAGCTCGTCCATCGCTTCCTTGCCGGCACCGGAAACCGATTGATAGGTGGAGACGACGACGCGCTTGATCTTGGCTTCGTCGTGCAGCGGCTTCAGCGCCACCACCAGCTGAGCAGTCGAGCAATTCGGATTTGCGACGATGCCCTTCTTGATGCCGCTGAGCGCATCAGCATTCACTTCGGGCACGACCAGCGGCACGTCGCGGTCCATGCGCCAGGCGCTCGAATTGTCGATGACGATGGCGCCTTGCGCCGCGATCTTCGGCGACCAGGTCTTGGACACCGCACTTCCGGCGCTCATCAGAACGATATCGGTGCCCTTGAAGTCGTAATGCTCGAGCGCCTTCACCTTCAATATGCCGTCGCCGAACGAAACCTCGGTGCCGACGGAGCGCTGTGAGGCCAGCGCCACGACGTCGCTGTAGGGAAAGGCACGTTCGGACAGTACACTCAACATCTCGCGGCCCACATTGCCCGTCGCGCCGGCCACCACCACTTTGTACTGCATATGCTGGATTGCCTTGGGTCCGCTTGCGCGGCTCACATACGCCAAACCGGCGAGGGTGAAAAGCGCCCTACCAGTTCAGCTTGAGCTTGATGCCCGCGCCGTCGATCTGACCGCGCAGCTCGGTTGCATTCGAAGGCGCATTCTCGAGCCGGAAGCGGAACAGCTGGGCACTGCCCTGGGCGATGCCGAGTTTCATGGCGATGATGTCGCCGATCGGATGCTCGACCAATTGCGGTTCGGGGCGCTGCGGCGACCAAGGTCGTTCGATCGGCTGGGAGGCATAGGCCGAGTAGGCGGCGTGGAAGTCGTTGGGAATGTTCAAGGTCGCGGCACAAACGGGAGTTGCTGCAAATATGGCAGTTCCGAAAAGGATGCTGACATTGACTACTGTGCGCATGTCAGGCTCTTGCGACAGAGCCCAAACGATCTTCCCGGATCGTTGGTTGCACAACCGCTGTCTGAAACTTCGGTTTATTTAACTATACGACTCGGGCTTTACGCAGTTTCTGCAACTCTGCCGAGCCGATGCCGAGCAGGCCGTTCAACACCTCCTCATTGTGTTCGCCCAGAAGCGGCGGCGCGGTGCGATATTCCGGCGGCGTGCGCGACAGGCGAAGCGGGCTTGCGGGAAGGTGCAACTCACCGACGGTCGCGTGCTGCATGGCGACCGTCAGTCCGCGGGCGATGGCCTGTGGATCGGAGAAGACCTGATCCACGCGATTGATCGGACCGCACGGTACATTGGCCGTCTCCAAATCGGCGATCCATTGCGCGCTGGTGCGCCCTGCAAGGACGGGCCTTAACGCGTCGACCACAAGTTGTCGATGTGCAACGCGCTCGGCATTCGTCGAGAAGCGTGGATCCTTCGCCCAAGCCTCGAGCCCTGCGACCTTGGCGAAGCGGCGGAATTGATTGTCGTTGGACACGGCGAGGATAAGGTGACCGTCTTTCGTGGCGAATACCTGATAGGGCACGATATTCGGGTGCGCGTTACCAAGCCGCCCGGGCACGATACCGCCGGCGAGATAGTTGGTGGCCTGGTTGGCGAGTGCTGCGGCCTGGCAATCGAACAGGGCCATGTCGATGGCCTGGCCTTCGCCGGTTCTCGATTGGTGGATGACGGCCGCGAGAATGGCGACCGTCGTGTAGAGGCCGGTGACGAGATCGCTGACCGCAACACCCACCTTCATGGGTTCGGCGCCGGGCTCGCCATCCTTTTGGCCCGTCACGCTCATCAATCCGCCCATGCCCTGGATGACATAGTCGTATCCGGCCTTGTCTTTGTAAGGCCCGTCATGGCCAAAGCCGGTCAACGAGCAATAGATCAACGCCGGGTTTTCGGCAGCCAAGCCGTCATAGTCCAAACCATATTTGGCGAGAGCGTCTGTTTTGAAATTCTCCACCACGATGTGGGCGCGGCGCGTCAGCCGCTTGACCAGCGCTGCACCCTCGGGCTTCGAAAAATCTATGGTGACGGATTTCTTGTTGCGATTGGCCGTCAGGAAATAGGTCGCGTCGCCCTTCGTTCCGTCGGCGGCGGTCAGGAACGGCGGGCCGAAGTGGCGGGTCTCGTCGCCTTCGCCGGGCTTTTCGATCTTGATGACCTCGGCGCCGAGATCGCCAAGGATTTGCGTCGCCCATGGCGCCGCCAGCACGCGGCCGAGATCGAGCACGCGCAAGTGTGAAAGGGCACCCACCTAGATCTCGCTCCTGACCGCCCAGAGCTCCGGATAGAAGGTGAGATCGAGAGCCTTCTTGAGATATTTCACGCCCGACGTTCCGCCCGTGCCGGGCTTGGCACCGATGATGCGTTCCACCGTCTTCATATGGCTGAAGCGCCAGAGATGAAACCGATACTCGAGATCTACAAGCTTCTCCGCGAGTTCATAGAGGTCCCAATACTTCTCGACGTCGCGATATACGGTGCGCCACGCCTCGGTCACTCGCGGATCCTCGACATAGGGCTCGGCAAAGTCTCGGCGCAGTTTTGAATCGGGGATTGCAATGCCGCGACGTGCGAGAAGCGCGAGCGACTCGTCGTAAATGCTGGGCTCGATCAGCGCCGCTTGGATCTGGCCGGCCAGTTCGGGATCGGATTCGAACACGCGCGCCATTTTCGCGTTCTTGTTGCCCAGCCGGAACTCGAGCATGCGGTATTGGAAGGATTGAAAGCCCGATGACTGGCCGAGACTGTCGCGAAAGCCCACATAGTCGAATGGCGTCATGGTCGAGAGGATTTCCCAGGACTGGATCAACTGCATTTGCACGCGCGCGATACGCGACAGCATCTTGAAGGCTGGCCCAAGTTCACCCTCACGGATCTGGCGGATCGCTGCCGTCAACTCGTGCAGGCAAAGCTTGATCCACAATTCGCTGGCCTGGTGAATGGTGATGAACAGCATCTCATCGTGCTGCCCTGAGAGTGGACGCTGGCATTGGAGTAACGCCTTCAGCCCGAGATAGTCCGCGTAGGACATGGCATCACGGAAATCCCAATGAACATTCTCGCCGGCGAGATCGATACCCGGTGGAACTTCTGGTTCATCTCGTTTGCGCGATGCCATGGTCGCGTGGAACTTTCCTTTGGGCTGCAGGGCAGGGCAATAGCTCTCGTTAAGGGATTAGCAGCGTTAAAAAGTGGATGCTATGGTCCTGTGAGTAGCCAGACAATGAGCCATAACAACATGGAAAACGCATGGAAGGCAGGCGTTTGCGCGTTTGCCATGTCGGCAGCTTTGATTGCCGACGCGCAGGCTGCGCGTCGTCCGTCGCTCAAGTGTGCGGAGCCCGACGAAGCCGCAGCCATCCAAACAACGGTCGTGGACCAGCAGCTCGTCGACGCGGCGTTGACCTGCGGCGATACCGTCCGCGCTAGCTTCAATGCCTACCGCACCGCCTTCGGACCTGAATTGCGCTTGTCCGATCGTGCTCTGCTCAACTTGTTCACGCGCGTCTATGGCAGCACGAAGGGCGATGCGGCCTACAATCTGTTCAAAACCGACATGGCTTCGAAAGCGGAGCTGCGACGCATTCACGATTCGACCAGTTTCTGTCGTGCGGCCAACCTAGTTCTCACCGCGGCGAATGCGCCCGAGAAACCGAGGCTCAAGGATTTCGTCGCGGGCGTGCCCATCTCCGACACGGAAACGCCGATCAGCAGCTGTTCGGTCGAGGTCAACTTCGGCTTCAAGGGCGTCCAGGCGCAGCCGAATGTGGTTCCGCAGCCGCGTCCGCCACAACCTGGCGAAGCCCCCGGCGGGACAACGTTGGTTGCTGTCGTTCCGAGCAATGCCGGTGTGAAGGTCGGTTCGCTCACCTGTAACGTCAGCGGTGGCTTCGGCTTTCTGTTCGGATCGTCGAAGGAATTGCGTTGTACCTATTCGCCGAACTCCGGCGCGGGTGAACACTATACGGGCACCTTCTCCAAATACGGCCTTGATATCGGCTATGCCGACAAAGGCGTCTTGGTGTGGGGCGTGGTTGCGCCAAGCAGCGACGTGCGCAGCGGCGCCCTCGAAGGCGACTATGCCGGCGCCACCGCCAATGCCACGATCGGCATTGGACTTGGCGCCAATGTCCTGATCGGTGGGCTCGACAAATCGATCGCTCTTCAGCCGCTCAGCGTTTCAGGAAACACGGGCCTCAATATCGCCGCCGGCGTCGGTGTCATCTCGTTGAAGCACGTGCAGTGAACGTGATTTGAAATCCAAGAGCAGAAAAAGGGCGGGCTTTTGGCCCGCCCTTTTGCATTCTTGAAAACAGCTTCCTGTTCAGCCGCCGAGGTCGATAACGGCGCGGCGGTTCTGCGGTTCGCGTACGCCTGGCCCGGTCGGAACCAGCGGATCGTGGAAACTCTTGCCCTCGATCGCGATGCCGTTTCCGTCAAGTCCTTCGCGGACCATCTCGTCCTTGACCGACTGGGCACGGCGGATCGACAGCGCCTGATTGTAGGTGTCGGAACCGACGGTGTCGGTATGGCCAGTGACAAGCACCTTGACGAAGCCGTTCGACTTCGCGGTCCTGACCGCTTCCTCGACCACTTCCTGTGCCTTGTCCGTCAGGTTCGACTTATCGAAGTCGAAGAAGACGATGAAGGTCTTTACGGCCGGAGGCGGCGGAGGTGGCGGTGGTGGCGGCGGCGGCGGTGGCGGTGGCGGGGGAGGCGGTGGCGGTGGCGCGGCATGACCCAGGAACCAGCGAATACCGAGCAGAGCGACATGCTCATTTTCCTGACCGAGTCGAATCGAGTTCGGGCCATCGGGGCCATTGAAATCGTTTCCGATGTCTGCTTGACGATAGCGATAGTCTGCAAAGAGCGTCGCGTTGTCGGAGAGCGCGAAGTTCAGCCCGGCGATTCCCTGCCATTCGAATCCGGTTCGCGCTCCGCCGACGGACCGCACGCCGGCGACATGCTCATAGTGGTTGACATCGCCGACGCCGACGCCCCCGCCAAGCGAAACACCCCAGCGGTCGCTGACATTCCAATCGTAGACGACATTGAAGAGGGCTGTACTGGTTGACGTTCCGCCGCTCAAATCGGGCTTTGTAACGAATAAGCCGCCTTCACTCGCCTTTGTTGCATCGTGACTGTCAAAGCCGAGCTCAAGCTCGGCGCGAATGCCCGAGTCCCATTTGTAGCCAGCCGAAGCCAGATAGATCGCGTCTCCGGAGTAGCTCGCCGTGACACCTATCGGCGGAGCGGTAAGTGTACGTCCGTGAACCCTCTGCAGCTGGTCGTAGCCCGCGCCGAAACCAAGGTACCAACCGGGATAGTCGGCCCAGGCCGGTGTGCTCAGGGCAACAATGGCTATGCCAGCCAATGCGATTGAACGGACAGTCATGGTGTTCCTCATGTGAAAGATTGCGATGGACGCTCGTCCCCTGCCCAACGCGTGAACGATAAAAACCTATAAATGCGATTGTGGCGGGTCGGCGCCGACCAAGTCCATGGCTGACGTTTATTTTCAATGTAATATCATAGAGTTAAGCTAGTTCTGTGACCCTGCTGCAACAGCTAAAAAGACTTGCTTTGCAGTTTTTCTGCCTTGCACGATAGCGCGAAAGCATAGCGACCCGGCAGAAGTACAAGACCGTCCTGGGCGCCAAAATGGCGCTCGAGAGCCGCCAAGAGCTCGTCTTGAGGGGTGACATGAAACAAGCCAAGCCAGGCCCGTAGCGACAATTCTATTAAGGATGCCAAGCCCTTAAGGTCGCCGAAATCGACGATGTTCAAACTACCGTCCGGCGCCAGCGCTCGGCTCGCGGCGCGCAGGGCCGCCCGCCAGTCCGGAATCATCGAAAGCGAATATGAGAACAAAATGACGTCGAAGGCCTCGGTTTCGCCGAAGAGGCTGGGCGACAGATCTTCGGCATAGGCGCGCACAAGTTTGACCCGCTGATAGCCCGCAAGGGCATGTTCTGCTGCAACCAGCATCTGCGAAGAAGCATCGAGGCCGTAAAGTCGGACGTCAGGACGACGCTTGGCGATCCGAACCAAATTGCGCGCGGTGCCGCAACCCACTTCCAGGACCCGCGCCCCTGGCTTCAGATCGAGACCGTCGATCAACCGATCGCGGCCGAAGAGATAATATTTTCGCGTGAAGTCGTAGATATGGCGCTGGCGCCGGTAGATCCGGTCCATTAGCGCGGCGTGACTGTCGGCTGCCGGCACGATCAAGAGAGTGGGCGGCGGATATAGACGTGAAACCCGCCGTAGATGGACGAGCGGTCCTGACCATGGCCGGCTTTGCTCTCGGCTTCCAGATAGATCCAGGGCGCGAGCAGGCTAGCGGGAAGTTTTCTTGGCAGGGGCGAGTCTGCGCCGGCGGTACGAAAGATCACCCGCGCATCGCGCGTGTCGGCGGTGCGATCGATCTCGCGCCAGAGCGCCGAGATCTGTTCGCTGTTCATCCAGTCTTGCGCATCCAACAGCACGTAGCGGTGCATGGAGTGTGACGGTTGCCGCGACAGGAAGTCGGTCAGTGCGGCGTGATGCACTTCGACCTTCTCCGTCCGTGTACGGATGAACTCGTAGGTCTCGCGCTGCAGATAGGCCGGTATGGCGGCGCGATGCTCGATGTCATAGCCGCGTCCGAATGCTTGCCAGGCGAAGTAGTTCTCGTGAATGGGAAAATCGCAGGCGAGACGCTCCACCCGTTCGCGCAGGACCGCGATGGGATCACCGGCCGCGACCAGTTCGTCATACTGCGCCGGCGGAATGCCCAACGCATAAAGCGAAACCGGACTCCTGGAGAGCATGCGGATCGACTTGTAGTCGAACAGTGGTGCGATGTGACGTTCGAACAACCTGCGTTGTTCAGCCGGTGAGCGCGCAGTGAGGATTGGCTCGAGCTTCTTGCCGTGCAGCCGCGCGACCGCATGCAGCACGCCGATGAAGCGGCCGAGCAGTCCGTAACGATAGAGATTGCGCGCGAACATGTTGATGCGTCGTCCGCGCAGCGGAACATGCTTCTCCCAGTAGCGGCGTGTGACCTTGTCGAGACGCTCGCTCAGGAAGTCGTCATAGGCGGTGCGATTGGCCCGGTCGTTGGCCTGACCGAAGAAGCGGAAGAACTCCTCATAGGAGGGAAGATTCCTGAGCGCCGAGAGTTTCAACTTCGTCAACGCGACATGGTTGGGGTTGAGATCGACCGCCACGATCTTCGCCGGGTCGGCGGCGAGATAGTTCAAGACGTTGCAACCGCCCGACGCGATCGTCAGGACGCGGTGATGCGGTTTGAGTTCGAGGGCAGCGAGGTCGACCTCAGGGTCTTCCCAAATCTGGTTGTAGACAAAGCCTTGAAACATAAGAGTAAAAAGCCGCTCCAAGGCGCCGCGACGGGTCGTGGCGGGTTTTTGATGGGCGGCCTTTTCTAGAAGCGGATTTGCCATCGGGTTCCTTGGCATCCCTCGCTACAGCATCGAGATCAGGGAATGGACTCTTTTTATGACGGAACGACAAAGACTGGCAAAGAAATTCAACGCATTTGTCATGGGCGAGACGCCTTGCGCACGAATGTTTGTCCCTCTATGGGAGCGCCATGACCAGCAAAGCCAAAGCGCCCATCGCGGAAGTTCTCGACCTGCTCGATCTTGAGAAGATCGAGGAAAATATCTTTCGCGGCCAAAGCCCAGAAGACCGCATGCAACGCGTATTCGGCGGCCAGGTGCTGGGCCAGGCTCTGGTGGCCGCAAGTCGGACTGTCGAAGGCCGTATCTGCCATTCGTTCCACGGCTACTTCCTGCGCGCCGGCGATCCCAAGATTCCGATTCTCTATGAGGTCGATCGCAGTCGCGACGGCGCGAGTTTCACCTCGCGTCGCGTGGTGGCGATCCAGCACGGCAAACAGATCTTCACGCTGGCTGCTTCGTTTCAGATCCAGGAGCAAGGCTTGGAGCATCAGTTCGCAATGCCCAAGGTGCCGGATCCCGATCAGCTCCAGGACGAACACGAACTGCGCAAGAAATTCCTCGACAAGATGCCGGAAGAGCAACGCGCCTGGATGAGCCGTCCGCGCCCGATCGAGATGCGTCCCGTCGTCGTCGATGATTGGACGAACCGCAAACCCCGCGAGCCGTTCGACAACGTCTGGATTCGTGCGACCGGACCGGTTCCCGACGACATCATCGTGCAACAGTCCGTACTCGCTTATGCCTCGGACATGTCGCTGCTCGACACCGCGCTCCTGCCGCACGGCCGTTCGTGGAATTCGCCCATCCAGATGGCGAGCCTCGATCATGCAATGTGGTTCCATCACCCCTTCAAGATGGATGACTGGCTGCTCTATGCGCAGGATTCGCCGAGCTCGTCGGGGGCGCGCGGCTTCAACCGCGGCTCGGTCTTTACCCGCGGCGGCAAGCTGGTGGCTTCCGTGGTCCAGGAGGGCCTGATGCGTCCGCGCGACGGCCGCAAGACCTGAAGGACTCGTCTGACGGAAACTTTCGCGTAAGCAATGGTCTCTAGACTGCCCCGGCAGGTCGGGGTTCTAAATGCCTTTCTTCGTCGAAGTCATTGCGGGTTACTCGCACACTTTGTTGCGCTTCGTGCCCTATCTCGTCGGCATGGGCGTCGTGTTCGCGGCGCTTTCCGCTTTCTCGCCGTGCAATGCGGGTAGGCCCTGGTGGCGCAAAAAGGGTCTTGTCACCGATCTTTGCTACTGGTTCGTCGTGCCTGTGCTGACGCGCTATGGCCGCATCGGCTTTACCGTTCTCGGGACCATCTATCTCTTCGGGATCAATACGTCCCAGGACATTCTGGCTTATTACGATCACGGCCATGGCCCGATCTCACACCTACCCTATTGGTTTCAGGTTGCGCTTTATCTCGTCGGTACCGATCTCGTTCTCTACTGGATTCATCGCGCCTTCCATTCCTCGCGCCTGTGGCGATTCCATGCCGTGCATCATTCCACCGAAGATCTCGAATGGGTTTCGGCATCAAGGTTTCACCCCGTGAATCTGCTGTTGGGCTCGATCCTGGTCGACGTCGTCGTGCTGATGTCGGGCTTTTCGCCGGAAGTATTCCTCGTCGTGGCGCCCCTCAACCTCGTGGCATCCGGGATGGTGCATGCCAATCTCGACTGGACGTTCGGGCCACTGAAGTACGTCATCTCCAGCCCTGTCTTTCATCGCTGGCACCATGACAGGAAGACGCTGGGAATGAACTTCGGCGGAACACTTTCGCTTTATGACTGGATGTTCGGCACGTTCTACATGCCGAAAGGCGAGCTACCCGGCAACTACGGCTTGATTGAAGACACCATGCCGCAAAGCTTCGGCGCGCAGGTTCTCTATCCGCTGGTCGGCTGATTGGGTCGGTCGGTGCCGGCTAGTGGCCCTTGGTGCCCATCTGATCGTGAACGGCGGACTCGCCCATCACTTCGCCGAAGCGTGCGTCGCCCGGAACAGGTGATTCTTCGCAGCGCACGCCGGAGCATGACAGGGTGGTCTGTGTCACACCTTTCGATGCTGTGGCGCCCTTTGTCAGAGTCACGATCGCACCGTTGGAGCCCGAGACGCTGACATAGGTATTGGCGACTTCGTGTCCGCTGGTGTCGAGCGCGATGATGTTGGTCGTGCCGAATCTCTTGCCGAGTACGAAGGCATGGCGCGCATCGATCATGTTGATGTCGGCGATCGAGGGGTTGCCGACATAGACGGTCGCCACGGGTTTCGCGAAAGCGACGGTGCGCACTTCATCGAGCGGAACGGCGACGCCGCCTGCAAGCGCTTGGCTGCCGGTCAAACCGGCGGCGACGGCAAAGGCAAGGGCGACGGTGCGGCGCATGGCGATCATCCTGTGAGTACTCGCGCAAATTTAAGCCGGGCGATGTAAAAGAAGATTTAACTCATGAAGGACGTTTGTCTCGAATGTGAATGACCGCAAAGCGGTCGGCGTACAATCGGCGCCAGCTGGGAAGGCTGTCCATGACGCCGACGACCGGCGAGCCGGGAGCGAAAATGGTCCACTGAATGTCGTCGGCGCTCAGGGTCGAACGGATGACGGCGGAATCCGGCGATATGATTTTCGCATAGCGATCCAGGAACGCATCGCCATAAAGTTCGACGCGCGAGTCCACGAAGGGGCGTACGCCGGAAAAGATGAGATATCCGCCGAAGCTGTAGTCGTTGAGCACGTGCTCGGCGCGCAGTTCGGGCGGCACATGCTCCAGGGCGGTGATCGGCGCGACCGGGCCGTCGACTCGAGCCGCCGGAATTGCGAGCCGTAACGACGCCGCGCCAATCACAAGCGCGACCGCTGCAAATGACATCACGGCCGACAGCTTGGCCGTATCACGGGACGGACTGATGCCGGATTTGCCGAACGCGCGCGAGAGCGCTTCGGCCAGAAGCAGCGGTGCGGACAATGCGAAAATGATCTGGTGACGCTGGTGCAGCAGCGCCATATACAACAAGCTCAGAACAATGAGTGCGCGCCATGGCGGAAGCTTCACACCGCGCGTTGTGAAGACGTAGATCGCTGCCAAGAGGACGAGCTCGAACGGTTGAACTTGTGAAAAATCGGCTGCCTGCCACTCCGCCACATGGGCGAGGCCCGCCGTTGCAGTCATGTGGAGCGGGAAGAGCAAGCCTGCCAGGCCATGCGGATTGAGCAGCGCCGCCACGACAGCGCCTGCTGCGAAACTGCCCCATTGCCGCAAGGCCGTGACGCGATCTTCGTCGCTTGCGATCGCCTCAACCCCGAGCGCGACAACGAATGCGAGGCCAAGCAGAAAACTCCCATGGATATTGACCCAAAGCGTCATCAGCGGCAGGAGCGCAAAAGATGGCGCACGGTGCTCGCTGCGCGCGATAACGAGACCTGCAGTCCATAATTCCAGCAACGGCAGCGTCAATAGATGCGGTCGCGCCAACAGGCTCGGCGTCATGCAGGACAGTGCGAGAATCGTGACCAGAGCTTGTGCGCGCCAATCAAGCCAACGCCCGAGATGATATGCAAGCAATCCTGCCGTGCTCGCAGCGACAACGGCAAACAGAACGAGAAGGAGGCTCCATCCACCCAGTTGATACGAGGCCGCCATCGCGACCTCCGCCAGCCATTCATGCGCCTCCCAGGAAGCGCCGGCGAAGGTGTAGGAGAAGGGATCGCGATAAAGCACGGCGTGACCGGCGAGCATGCGCGCGCCCGCAGCGATGTGGAAAAATGTGTCGCCATCATTTAGGACTTGGGGCGCGAAGGCGGTTGCGCAAAATGCGATTGCGGCTGCAACGAACGCGATGGCGTCGCGCGCGCGCAAGACTGCACCAGGCGCCAATACCTGCGTTTGAACATCGCCGCTCATGAGCCGCCAAAATAACGTCGAGACGTGAGAGAATGATTGATCGGCCGATGCCGACGTGTCCGGCGACGTCGCGCCGATCGCATTTCAAGGTTTTTTCGGGCGTTTTGGGCGTCATGGTTAAGGAATGGAAAAGATTGCATTCCAAATTGCGTGCATCCGGCCAATTCCGTGTCACCGCGAAACAGTCTCTAAGCTGATCAAATTGTAAATTTAAGTAGCCGTTAAGCGAGCGCGCCTAGTGTCGCCACCGTCCAGGTTGGTCTCTCGCAAATGGTGCCGGCCGGACGTCCTAGGGTGTCACTATTGTGGAGGCTTACATGAACAACCTTTTCGCTCGCTTCGTACGCGACGAATCCGGCGCCACGGCCATTGAATATGGTCTGATCGCCGCTTTGATTGCGGTCGTCATCATCGGTGCGGTTACCGCTGTTGGTACCAAGCTGTCGACGACCTTTACGTCGGTTTCGACCGGGCTTCTCTAAGCATCCGCTTCCAGCGAATGCTTGTGCGCGGCCGCTTCCAAAAGAAGCGGCCGTTCGCACATTTCAGGGCTTGAGATGGCAGCCGAATTTCTCGTTCTCTTCGTTTTTCCCCTGTTGCTGGTACTGGCTGCCGGCTGGGACATTGCCAGCTACACCATTCCGAATTTTCTCCAAATCGCATTGCTGGTTTCTTTCGCCGCATTCGTTGCTGCAACCGGCATGGCGCCGGCTGTGATTGGGGCACACTTGCTCGCAGGTTTTCTCGGTCTTCTAGTCGGTTTCACGTTGTTTGCATTGGGCTATATCGGCGGCGGCGATGCGAAGCTCTTCGCATGCATCACGCTTTGGCTCGGATTTCATAGTCTGCCCGAATACGCTTTGATGGCGTCGATACTGGGCGGCGCGTTGACCATCTTTCTGCTTGTCGTGCGGCGCCTCCCGTTGCCGGAAGCGCTACGCGGTCAATCCTGGATCTTAAAATTGCATGACGCGCGCGGCGCCATTCCCTACGGCGTAGCGCTTTCGGCCGGCGCCTTTTTCATTTTGCCGCAGGCTGAAATTTTCCGCATGGCCGCAGCGCTTTAAACTCTCACTGGCAAGCGCGTGCATGCTTCATTTGCACAGTATTTTGTTAAGCAAATTCTAAAGGGTTCTGTGGTGGTATGCCGCCAAAGGAGCCGCTCCCCATGAACATGCCGCGTATGCTCATTCTTGCAGTGGCCGCTATCGCCGCGGGCGCCGCAGCGCTTCTCGCGCGCAGCCTTTTGGGCGGCGGAACACCGGCCGCGGTCGCGAGACCGGCACCGATGATTGCGACCAGCGATGTACTTGTCGCAGCGTCCGCGATTCAGCCCGGACAAAAACTCAATCCGATGCTGGTGCGCTGGCAAAGATGGCCGACGTCGAACATCGATGCCAGTTTCATCACGCATCGTCAGCAGCCCAGCATCGAGCGGGCAGTTAAGAACACGGTCGCCCGCACGCCCATCCTGGCGGGCGAGCCGCTCAGCGGCAGCAAGATCGTGCACACCGACTCGGCCGGCTTCATGGCCGCCACGCTTGGCGTCGGCATGCGCGCAGTTTCGATTCCGATCACGACGGAGTCTGGGGCCGGCGGATTCATTCTGCCCAACGATCGCGTCGATCTCATGCTGAGCGTTCAGATTTCGGACAATCCAAAGCGCTATCAGGCGCAGATCGTCCTCGCCAACATCCGCGTGCTGGCGGTCGACCAGACAATCAAGCAGGACCAGAACCAGAAAGTCGTTCTTGCCAAAACCGCAACGCTTGAGCTGACGCCGGCACAAGCGCGCGCAGTCGTTCGCGCACAATCGACGGGCCTGCTGACGCTGGCGCTGCGTTCGCTGAGCGACAGCAACGTAGCGGTTGCGTCCGTCCAGCAGCCTGTCGCCGCACCGTCGCAAGCTCTTCAGTCAGCCGATGAGGACGCGCCCGGCGACAGCATCACAGTCATTCGCTTCGGTGTCGAAGGTAGCGTCAACGGGAAGAAGGATTAGGCCATGCGCAGATCAATTCTCGCCATCGCGCTTTCGACGCTGGCCTATTTCGCCGGCTCGGCCGGCGCCGCGCCGGAGAAGCCGCCGGCCGACGAGTCGCGCGTCATCAGCATCTCGACTCATGCCGGCGCCTTTGCGCAACGCGTGACACTGGGCGTGAACAAGGCTGCGATCGTTCAGCTCGACGGCGACGCCCGCGACGTCCTGGTTTCCAGTCCTGACATCGTCGACGCGGTCGTGCGCACGCCCCGTCGCATTTACCTGCTCGGCCTCAAGACCGGACAGACCAACGCATTCTTCTTCGATGGCGGCGGGCACCAGCTCGGCTCGCTCGAGATCCGCGTCGAAAAGGACATGACCGACCTGTCGAACATGATGCGCACGGCCTTGCCTGGCTCCAGCATCAAGGTCGCAGCCGTCAACGATCACGTCGTACTCACAGGGTCGGTCGCGAGTGCCCAGGAATCCGTGCGCGCGCAAGACATGGCGGCCCGCTTTGCCGGCGATCCGGCCAAGGTCGTCAACATGCTGAAGGTACCAGGCAGCGAGCAGGTGATGCTGCGCGTTCGCATCGCGGAAATGCAGCGCAATATCGCCAAGCAGTTCGGCATTGATCTCGCCGCCGCAGCAGTTGCCGGCGGCGTCCCCATCGCGGCCGCTTCGGCACCGCAGTTCGCGCTCGTCGGCCAGGCCCTCAACGATTTGATGGCCGGACAGGCCGGTCAGGTATGCGATCCCTTCAAGAACACCGGCAAGTGCACTGGCGGGCCCAACAATCTGCAAGGCACGCTGAAGGCGCTCGAGCAGATCGGTCTTATTCACACTCTCGCCGAGCCGAACCTGACGGCGGTGTCGGGCGAAACCGCGAAGTTTCTTGCCGGCGGCGAGTTTCCCGTCCCGATCAGCCGTGACCGCGACGGCAATGTGACGATCGAGTTCAAGCAGTTCGGTGTCGGCCTCTCATTTACGCCCGTCGTTCTGAGTGCGGGCCGAATCTCGCTGCAAGTCTCGACGGAAGTGAGCGAACTGACCAACACGGGTGCGTTCACGATCCAGGGATCCACCGCCGGAAGCGGTCAGACGATTCCGGCGCTCTCCGTGCGGCGCACGCAGACGACTGTCGAGTTGCCGTCGGGCGGCAGCTTCGCGATTGCCGGCCTGATGCAGCACACGTCCAAGCAGGTGATGCAAGCGCTACCGGGGGTCAAGGATCTGCCGATTCTGGGAGCATTGTTCCGCAGCCGCGACTTCGAGAACGACGAGAGCGAGTTGGTGGTCATCATCAGTGCCTATCTCGTGACACCGACTGTCGCATCAAATCTCGCGTCGCCGACTGATGGCTTCGTCAATCCGTCGGATCCGGAAGCCATTCTCCTCGGCCGCGAAAATGCCGTTTACGACAAGCCGTCAGCTCCGGCCAAACCCAATCCATCGGGTTCGGTCGGGTTCATCGTTCAATAGGGGGCCAAACATGATGCCCAACTCCAAAGAGTTCCTCCGGGTCGCCTCGCTACTTGCTGCGCTGGCGGCGGGAAGCTGCGCAACGCCCTACAACAGCAACGATGGCCCCATGGAAGATCCGGCGGTCAATCACCCGATCGTGGTCGAACCCACCTATCATTCGCTCAAGGTCGCCTTCTCGGCTCCGAACGCCGGCCTGATGCCCGACGATTCGCAGCACTTCGATGATTTCGTCGCCGATTTCATGCAGCGCGGCAACGGGTCCATCTCGATCACGGTGCCGTCGGGGCGCGACTCGTCGGCAACCATTTCCTATTTCGGCGAACGTATGGCGTCGGCAGGCGTGCCGCGCAATCGCATCCTGGTCGGCACGCGCGATGCGGCTGGCGGCGATGCGCGCGTCGAACTCGGCTTTATCAGCTACCAAGCATCGACCGCACCCTGTGGCGACTGGTCGACCAGCGTCACCTACACGGCGTCGAACCACCCGACACCGAATTTTGGCTGCGCCGTGCAGCACAACATCGCCGCGCAGGTTGCCGACCCGCGCGATTTGATGGGAGCACAGCCGCTTGCGTCCGGCGATGCTGGGCGCCGTGCCGTGGTCTACGACAACTACAAGAACGGCAAGCCGACCGGTGCCACCAAGACGGAAGAACAGTCCGGCGCCGTCACCGACATCGCCAAGTAATCGAGGTTCGTCATGTCAAAGCCGAAAGCGCAGGAGAAGGAAGAGACGTTCGGCGCAGCGCCTCATGAGAGGCCGGTGCCACGCATTTCGATCTCTGCCTTCGTGGAGTTTCCCGACACGGGCGCAGCCTTGCAGCGCGCCGGTTCGGATCGCCGACTCGCCAAGGCACATGTCTCCGTTCAGCTTGGCGGCATTCAGGGCGCGGTCGAACATTTTCATGGCCAAGTCACGCCCAATCTCCTGGTCGTCGAAACGCGTCTCAAGGGCCAGGAAGCGCTCGACGAACTCGATCGCCTGGCGGAAGTCTGCGACCCCTCGACCAAGGTGATTGTCGTCGGACGGGTCAACGATGTGGAGCTCTATCGTGAGCTGATGCGCCGTGGCGCTTCGGAATATCTCGTAGCGCCGCTAAACCCGTTGCACCTCATCGAAGTGGTGTCGGGTCTCTATCTCGATCCGGATGCCCAGCCCATCGGCCGCATCGTCTCTTTTGTCGGTGCGCGCGGTGGCTGCGGTTCCTCGACCATCGCCCACAATGTCGGCTGGTGCGTGGCCGAAGAGTTGAACATCAACACCACGATCGTCGATCTCGATCTGCCGTTCGGCACGACGGGGTTGGACTTCAACGACGAGCCGGGACAGGGCATCGTCGATGCGCTGTCTTCGCCGGAACGCCTCGATGACATCCTTCTGGATCGTTTGCTGGTCAAGCGTGGCGAGCATCTCTCGATCTTCGCAACGCCGGCATCGCTCGATCGCTCGTATGACGCGCCGCCGGACGCCTTCGAAGCCGTCCTCGATGCGGTCCGTCAGTCGACGCCCTGCGTGATTGTCGATCTGCCGCATGCCTGGACACCGTGGATCCAGGCGACGTTGATTGCTTCGGACGAGATCGTTCTGGTCGCGACGCCGGATCTCGCCAGCCTGCGCAACACCAAGAACATCGTTGAATTGATTCGTCAGGCGCGCCCGAACGATGCCCCACCCAAGCTGGTGATCAATCAGGTTGGAGTGCTCAAGCGTCCTGAGATTCCCGCCAAGGACTTCGCCGAAACGGTTGGGCTGGAGCCTGCACTGATCATGTCGTTCGACGCCGCCGCCTTCGGACAAGCCGCCAACAACGGCCAGATGCTGAACGAAATCTCGCCCAAGTCTCCGGCAGCCGAGGGCATTCGAAGAATCGCCGAGCTTGTCACCGGGCGTACGCCGCAGGTCGTCGAAAAGGCGTCGCCGATCTTGTCGTTCCTCAAGGGGAAGAAGAGAGCATAAGGGATGTTCGGCAAGCGTTCCGCGACTAACGAGGCGCTGGCGCCGAAGGCGCCGCCTCCGCCGGCTCCAGTGGGCTTGCCGCCCAAAGCGGACACGCCGCCGCCGGCGCCACGTACTGCTACGCCCGCAAGCCAGGCTCCGCGCTCCGAAGCGCTCAAACCGTCACAGGCGGCGCGCGTCGTCGTCACCGACAACAAGTCGGAAGACTACTATCAGATCAAGACGACTATCTTTTCCGCGTTGATCGACACGATAGATCTGGCGCAGCTCGCCCAGCTTGATCCCGACTCGGCGCGCGAGGAAATCCGCGACATCGTCAACGAGATCATCTCGATCAAGGCAGTGGTGATGTCGATCGCGGAGCAGGAACACCTGCTCCAGGACATCTGCAACGACGTGCTCGGCTATGGTCCGCTCGAGCCGCTTCTGGCGCGCGACGACATCGCCGACATCATGGTCAATGGCGCCAGCCGCGTCTTCATCGAAGTCGGCGGCAAGGTGCAGCTGACCAACATTCGCTTCCGCGACAATGCGCAGTTGATGAACATCTGCCAGCGCATCGTCAGCCAGGTCGGTCGCCGTGTCGACGAATCGTCGCCGATCTGCGACGCGCGCTTGCTGGACGGTTCGCGCGTCAACGTGATCGCACCGCCGCTGTCGCTCGACGGCCCCACACTCACCATTCGTAAGTTCAAGAAGGACAAGCTGACGCTCGACGATCTCGTCAAGTTCGGCTCGATCAATCAGGCCGGCGCACGCGTCTTGGGCGTCATCGGCCGCTCGCGCTGCAACATCTTGATCTCCGGCGGTACCGGTTCAGGTAAGACCACGCTTCTCAACTGCTTGACCGCTTATATCGACGCCGAAGAACGCGTCATCACCTGCGAAGACGCCGCCGAACTTCAGCTGCAACAGCCACACGTGGTCAGACTCGAAACCCGTCCGCCGAATCTTGAAGGTCAGGGCCAGATCACCATGCGCGATCTCGTCAGGAACTGCCTTCGTATGCGTCCGGAGCGGATCATCGTCGGCGAAGTGCGCGGACCGGAGGCGTTCGACCTCCTGCAGGCCATGAACACGGGTCATGACGGCTCGATGGGTACGCTGCACGCCAACTCGCCGCGCGAAGCCATGTCGCGTCTGGAATCGATGATCACCATGGGCGGCTTCCAACTGCCGACCAAAACGATCCGCGAAATGATCGTGGGCTCGATCGACGTTATCCTGCAGGCCGAGCGTCTGCGCGACGGTTCGCGTCGCATCACCAAGATCACCGAAGTGGTGGGCACCGAAGGCGATGTCGTCATCACGCAGGATCTCTTGACCTACGAGATTTCCGGCGAAGACGAAACCGGCCGGCTCAAGGGCAAGCATATCGGAACCGGCATCGTCAGGCCCAACTTCTGGGAACGTGCGCGCTACTACAACCTGGAGCGCGAACTCGCCGAGGCGCTCGACGCCGTACAGTCGTGAGGCGGCCATGGGCATAGCCATCATCGTCATGTTTCTCGTCCTGGCCGGCGGCGGCGGCTACTTCTATTACGCGGAGGCGACCAATCGCGCGGGTAAACGACTGAGTGCAATCGCCGCGCCGCAGGCGACGGGGCGCAGCGTCAAGTCTCCGGTCGACAGTGCGGCCAAGCGCAAGAACGTGCAGGCGCTGCTCAAGGAAATCGAAAAGAAGTCGGCCGACGCCAAAAAGCGGATGACGCTGCGCCAAAGGCTGCAGCAGGCCGGCTTTCCCAACGCGACGCCGCGCCAATTTTGGATCGCGTCCGGAAGCCTTGCGGGAATCATCGGGCTCCTTTGCTTGGTCACGGGACAAACTTTGCTCGTCACCGCCTTGGTCGCCTTCAGTGTCGGCCTCGGTCTGCCGCGCTGGGTTCTGGGCTTCCTCAAGGGCCGCCGCGAAAAAGCATTCACCGCCGAATTCGCCAACGCCATCGACGTCATCGTGCGAAGCGTCCGCTCGGGACTTCCGACCAACGAAGCGCTGCGCATTGTGGCGCGCGAGCTGCCGGATCCCGTTGGCAGCGAATTCAATACGCTTTGCGAAGGCCTGAAGGTCGGCGTCACGCTCGATCAAGGCGTCAAGAAGATGCTGGAGAACATGCCGACGCCGGAGGTCAACTTCTTCGGCATCGTGATGACCATTCAACAGAAGTCCGGCGGTAATCTCTCCGAAGCTCTGGGCAACCTCGCGGGCGTGTTGCGGGACCGCAAACGCCTGCAAGGCAAGATCAAGGCGATGTCGTCGGAAGCCAAGGCCTCGGCCGGGATCATCGGCGCGTTACCGCCAGGCGTGATGGGCATCGTCTATCTGACGACACCTGCTTATATCACCCTACTGTTCACCGAACGGATGGGCAATCTCATGCTCGCCGGCTGTGTCATTTGGATGAGCATTGGAATCGGCGTCATGCGCAAGATGATCAATTTCAAAACCTGAGGCGCACATGCTCAGTACCGGCATCTTCGAGATCCTGTTCGACCCGACGTTCCTGGCCACGATGGCGGCGGCGATCTTCGCGTTCGCCACTATCATCACGCTTGGCCTGCCGCTAGCCGAGCGCGATCAGCTCGGCCAGCGCTTGAAAGCGGTATCGGAGCGGCGCGAACAATTGCGTGCGGCGCATCATGCGGCTCTGAATGCCAAGCGCATTTCGCTGCGCAGCGAGCCGGTCGGTTACATGAAAATGACGCTCGATCGCCTCAAGCTCGGCAATCTTCTGGAATCGGAAGACACGCGCGACAAGCTGGCACGCGCCGGCTTCCGCGGCCAAGGTCCCGTCGTCACCTTCATGTTCTTCCGCTTTGTCATGCCGTTCGTCGTGCTTCTGCTGGCGCTGGTCTATCTCTTCGGCATCAGCAACGTGACCTGGAGCTCGTTCATGAAGATCAACGCCTCGGTCGGCGCGGCGTTGCTCGGCTTCTATCTGCCCGACTTGTTCCTCAACAACACCATCGCGCGGCGCCAGCAATCGATCATGCGGGCATTTCCCGACGCGCTCGACCTGCTGTTGATTTGCGTGGAATCGGGCATGTCGATCGAAGCATCGTTTCAGCGCGTCGCTTCGGAAATCGGTTCGCAGTCGTCCGAACTGGCCGAAGAGCTCGGTCTGACAACGGCCGAACTGTCCTATCTGCCTGATCGACGCATGGCATTCGAGAATCTGGCCAAGCGTTGCGGGCATCCCGGCGTCAAGGCGGTGGCGACGGCGCTGAACCAGGCAGAGCGCTACGGTACACCGATGGGCCAGGCCCTGCGCGTCGCGGCTCACGAAAACCGCGAGAACCGCATGATGCAGGCCGAAAAGAAGGCGGCCTCGCTTCCGGCCAAGCTTACCGTGCCGATGATCCTGTTCTTCCTGCCGTGCCTGTTCGTGGTCATCCTGGGCCCGGCGATCATGAAGATCATGCACATGTCGCATCACTGATTTGCGTCCGCGCAAATCGGCACGATGCTAGTCTTGCGGTTCAGCCCTAGGGGTAATCCGCATGCAGTTCATGATCATCGAGCGCTTTCGCAATCGCGATCCCTTGCCGATCTATCGGCGGCTGCGTGACAAGGGCCGCCAGATGCCCGACGTGCTGCGCTACGTCTCAAGCTGGATCGAGGTGAACTTCGAGCGCTGCTTCCAGGTCATGGAGTGCGACGACCTGGCGCTGCTGCAGCCCTGGATCGCGCAATGGAGCGACCTGATGGAATTCGAAATCGTGCCGGTTAGGGCATCGGCCGAAACCCGCGCGGCGCTCGAGCCTTTGCTCTAGCCCTCTAGGGCTTGGCGGCGTCGGCCGTCATGCGCAGCGCCGGGATATGGTCCAGGACTGCAGGTTTCGCGCCCGTCTTGGCGGGCTTCGCTGGCGTCGCTGCCGCAACGTTGACCGTCGGAACGGCGGCCTTGCCGGGCTTCGCCGGCGTCCAATGGGGGACAGGGCCCGCCTTCGGATCGACGGGGACGGCCTGCATCACAACGGAAACGCCATTGTGCGTGATGCGTGTCGGCGCTGCACTGGCAGTGCTCGGCGCTGCAACGGTTGCCTTGGTGACGGGAGCGATCGGTTTGGTGACGACCGGGGTCGGGACGTGGCTGACGGCGGGTGCCACCGCACGGCTGACGACTATCGGCTTCGCCGTGCCGACCGGCGCTGCGGCCGGGGCGATCGAAGCGGTCACCGGCGCAGGTTTCACAGGCGCAGTGCTCTCCAGAAGCGCAAGATTGCTCTCGATCTTGGGATCGGTCGAGCCGCTGGCCTTGGCCTCCATCATCAACGCGCGTGCGCCGGCGGCATCGCCTGCCAGCATGCGCGACATGCCGTAATTGTTCAGGATCGCGGCTTCGCCGGGCTTGAGCGCCAAAGCGCGTTCATAGGCAAGCTTGGCATTGGCGGGGTCGGCCAGCCGGTCATAGGCCACGCCCAGCGCGGAATAGAAGGTCCAGTCCGACGGCGCCAGCTCCACGGCGCGGCTCAAGAACTGCACCGCATCGTTGGCACGGCCCTGTTGCACGAGGAGTTTGCCATATTCGCCCACCACGCGCGCATCGTCGGGCTGGGCCAGCATGAGCTGACTGATGACGCGCAATTCGGCGTCGAGATCGCCCTTGGCGCGCATAGCCTGTGCCTGATGGATGACAGTCGTCACATCGGTCGATATGGCCGCAGCGTTGGTGTCGGCGGGGCGAGGAGCGGCGGCGGCGACCTTGTCGCCGCCCGTCATCATACTGCATGCCGACAATGCGCTTGCGCTCAGCGCCAGAGCCGCGACCCGAAACAGCGTCCGTTGCATGTGCAAATTCCTTTCCCCAACCCAAGAGAGCTGGCGTAAGAATGCACGGGGGCGGGTCAATAAACCCTTAAGTATATTCGGCCATAAAGAGACAAAGGCGCGTAAAGACAGGCTGCTGGGAGCGGGGAAAAAAGCTGGTCGGTCGATGCGCGTGTGACGGTCCAATTCCTGACGCAATGATGGGATGGATTTCGGGCATGAGTTTTCGCCGCGCCGCGCTTTGCGTCGGGGCTGGCCTGGGCGTTCTGGTCCTGGCGAGCTTGTTCGTGGTTGTCAGCTTCACCTCCGCACTGACGCTTCCGACTCGTATTTCCTTCCAAATCGTTACCGGGTCGACGGCCGGAACCTATTTCCCGATCGGCCAGTTGATCGCAGGTCTGGTGAGTCATCCTCCCGGTGTCGATCGTTGCGAGAGCGCGCCGGTCTGCGGGCCCACGGGACTCATCATCAGCGCGCGTACGTCGGACGGCGCGATTGCCAATGTGCTCGCGGTCAATCAAGGCGGTGCCGATTCCGGTTTCGCTCAGACCGATGTGATCTCTCAGGCCATCGCGGGCGACGGCGCGTTTCGCAAGTTCGGCAAGCAAAGCAATATCCGCATCATCGCGGATCTGTTTCCCGAAGACATTCACCTCGTCGTGGCGCGCAAGTCGAAAATCGCAAGCGTGGCCGATCTGAAGGGCAAGCGCGTGTCGATCGGCGCGGAGAGCTCCGGAACAAGCGTTACTGCGCGCGCCATCCTTGCCGCCTTCGGCGTTTCGGAACGGCGTCTCAAATTGCGCCACGATAGCGCCGACGTCGATGCACAATTGCTGCAGCAAGGCCGCCTCGATGCGTTCTTTTTCGTCGGTGGCAGACCCGTCGCGATGATCGACGACCTGATTGCGCGCGGCGTGGCGCGCGTGGTTCCGATTGGCGGCCCGGGTCGTGATCAACTGCTCAAGGCGGACCCTGACCTCTCCGCCGACACGATTCCGCAAGGGACCTATCGCGGGACACTCGCGATCGAAACGGTGAGCGTGCAGGCTCTATGGATCGTCAACGCCAACGAACCCAATGACTTGATCTATGGCATCACCAAGTCGCTCTTCAATCCGACGAACCGTGCGGCCCTCGACGAAGAGGGCGGGTCGGCGGCAGCGATCCGGATCGGCAACGCGACGCGCGATCTGCCGGCACCCTTGCATCCCGGCGCCGAGCGCTATTTCCGCGAGATCAACCGGTTGCAACGGCCCTTCATACGATCGGGACGAAGCTAGTGTCTCGATTCCAACACTAGGCTAGGCCAGTCCCGCATCGACTTCCTTTTGCGCCGCCGCGCCCCAATCGCGCATTGCAGGCAGAGCCATCATGCGTTCCATATAGGTGTTGACGATTTCGGGAACGCGGACGCCATAGGTCACGAAGCGCGAAACGACCGGCGCATACATGCAGTCGGCGACCGACATATCACCAAAGAGGAAGCCGCCATTTTTCGAGAATCGCGACAAGGCCGAAGACCAGGCGTCGATGACGCGCGCCAATTGCGCTTTCGTCTCGTCGCGCAAGACCGGCATCGATTTTCGCCGCGCGAAGTCCATCGATAGTTGGTCGCGCAAATCCGGAAATCCCGCGTGCATCTCGGCCGCATAGGAGCGCGCTTCGGCGCGAACCATCGCATCGCTCGGCCACAGTTTCGCGCCGGGATGCCGCTCAGCCAGCGTTTCGCAGATCGCAAGACTGTCCCAGATTGTTGTGGTTTGGCCGCTGTCTTCGATCTTCAGAATCGGCACGCGTCCAGCCTTCGAGTGTTTGCGGATTTCATCGCCAGTCAGCGGCTCCTGCCGCAACGGCACGAGGATTTCTTCGAATGGCGCACCTGTCGCCCGCATCGCCACATAGGGGCGCAAGCTCCAGCTTGACCAATCCTTGGTTCCCAAGACCAGCGTATAGCGAATGGACATGGAATCTCCGGCGAATGGCGTTTGCGAATGTTGCAGACTTCAAGGACGTTCGGCCACCGTTCTTCGCGCACGCCGGATCTGTTGTTCTTGCAGAGAGGCAGCGTTGCACCTCCGGCAGTGACGGCCTATCCATGTCACGGAATCGAACGCCAGGACACATCCGATGCATGCGAGCTTCAGTAAGGCTGCCCGCAACGCTATTCCGCTTCACGCCGTCGCCTCTGGCGATCTGAAGCGCTTCCTGGCGCGGCGGAACAAACGCGAAGCAGCTTACTTGAAGAATAGCGGCTTTGCGGGCCGCGACGGCGAGTTGAGACTTGTGCCGAATGCGTCCGGCGACATCGCTTGCGCTGCGCTTGGTCTCGGCAAGGGCGACGACAGCCTGGCGCTCGCGTACTTTTCCGAGCAGCTTCCCGCTGGCACCTACCGCTTCGACGACGTTCCGGCAGCGTTTGGCGGTGCAAACGGCGCACTCGCCTGGATTCTCGGCACCTACCAGTATGCGCGCTACCGAAAGGCGAAGGTGCTCGGCGCAAAACTTGTTCCGCCGAAAGGTGTCGACGTCGAAGAGGTGACGCGCATTACCGAAGGCGTCTTCCTCGCGCGCGACCTCATCAATACGCCACCCAACGACATGGGTCCGGAAGAACTCGCTAACGCGACACGCGATCTCGCCAAAAAGCATGGTGCAAAATTTTCGCTGGTCGCGGGGGATCAGTTGCTCAAGCAGAACTACCCGTTGATTCATGCGGTCGGCAAAGGCTCCGATCGCGCGCCGCGGCTGGCAAGCTTCACTTGGGGACGCACCTCTGCACCGAAGGTGACGTTGGTGGGCAAGGGCGTCGTGTTCGATACGGGCGGTTACGATCTGAAGCCTGCAGCCGGCATGGCGGCGATGAAGAAGGACATGGGCGGCGCCGCGACAGTCCTGGCGATTGCCAGCATGGTGATGGGCGCGAAACTCGATCTCAGACTTCGCGTGCTGATTCCGGCGGTCGAGAATTCCGTCTCCGGAACGGCCTACCGGCCGAGCGACGTGTTTCCCTCGCGCAAGGGCCTGACGGTCGAAATCGGCAACACCGACGCCGAAGGTCGCCTCGTTCTCGCCGACGCTTTGACGGAAGGCGACAGCGAAAAACCGGACTTGCTGATCGACATCGCCACGCTCACCGGCGCGGCGCGCACCGCGACCGGCTTCGAACTGCCGCCGTTCTTTACCGACGATGAGGCGCTCGCCGCCGATCTGATGAAACATGCCCGGATGGAAAACGATCCGATGTGGCGCTTGCCCTTGTGGCGCGGTTACGAGACGGCGCTGAATTCCCAGGTCGCCGATCTCAACAACAATCCCAATTACGGTTATGCCGGCGCGATCACGGCGGCGCTCTTTCTCAATCGCTTCGTCGTCAACGCGAAAAGCTGGGTTCACTTCGACATCGCGGCCTGGGTCGACCGGCCGAAACCGGGCCGACGCGCCGGCGCGGAAGCGATCGGCGCCCGCGCCATCTATTCGTTGCTCAAGGCCCGCTACGGAAAATGAAGGACCCGCGCACGACGCCGATGCGGCACGGTGCGGAAGTATCGGGCGGCGCAGCACACACGATCGCGCGTGGTCGCGCGGCGATGCGCTCTTCGCCCTCACCTGATGCGGTGCAGGACGACGAAGTTTTGTTCGGCGAACCCGTCACCGTCTTCGAAAGCAAGGATGGCTGGTCCTGGTGCCAGTCGGGCATCGATCGCTATGTCGGCTATGTCCAAGACATTGCGCTCGGCGATCCGGTCGGCGCCGATCATCGCGTCACGGCGCTCTCGACCCCGATGCTGAGCGGCCCCGACATCAAGCACGCCTCGCGCGATTTGCTGCCCTTCAACGCGCGCGTAAAGGTGCTCGCCCTCTCGAACGGCTATGCGGCGATCGAGAATGGCGGTTACGTCTTTGCCGGCCACCTGGCGCCGCTCGCGCGCACCGCGCCCGATTGGGTGGCGACGGCGGAGCGCTTTGTCGGCACGCCCTATGTCTGGGGCGGCAAGACCCATGCCGGCATGGATTGCTCCGGTTTGGTGCAAATCGCCCTGGCGGGCTCCGGCATCGCCGCGCCGCGCGATACAGACATGCAGGAAGGCGAACTCGGAAAGGATTGTTCATCGAGTCCACGCCAACGCGGCGACATCGTTTTTTGGCCCAGCCATGTCGGCATCATGCTCGACGCCGAACAACTGCTTCACGCCAATTCGTTTCACATGCAGGTCGAGATCGAACCGTTGGCAGAGGCGCTGGCGCGCATCGTGGACAAGGTGACGGCGATCAAGCGATTTTGACCAAAATCGTTGAGCTAATACCCGCGCGTCATGTCGACGACATTCGCGAGCGTGTCGCCGCGCTCCAGCGCCGCGATGCCGTCGAGGACATAGCGCGCGGCTGCAACTGGCGAAGTGATCGCCGCGATATGCGGCGTGGCGATGATCTTGGGATGCTTCCAGATCGGGCTGGACTCAGGCAAAGGTTCGCCCTCGAAAACGTCAAGCGTCGCGCCGGAGAGATGACCGCTGTCGAGCGCTGCGATCAAGTCATCCGTAGCGAGATGACCACCGCGCCCCACGTTGATGACATAGGCACCCTTGGGCAATTTCGCAAAGAGTTCGGCGTTCAGGATGTGGTGCGTCTCGGGAGTCAAAGGCAGAACACAGACGAGATAGTCGCACTGCGCCAGAAACGCGTCGCGTTCATTCTCTCCCGCGAAGCTTCGGATGCCGTCGATCGCTTTTCTCGTGCGGCTCCAGCCGGAGACGGCGAAACCGAGATCGCGCATGCTTCGCGCTGCGCCAGAACCGATCTCGCCCAAACCCAGAATGCCGACCCGCGTATCTTCGGTCCGTCGTGCCAGCATCGCCTGGCGCCACGCGGCGTCGCGCTGCGCCGCGGCGAACATCCGTTCTGAACGGTGCTGGATGAGAACATGCAGGACGATGTACTGCGCCATTTCGCGCGACAAGGTTTCATCGACGAAACGAATGAGTGGAACATGCCTCGGAAAGTCCGGATCGTTCAGGAATCCGTCGATGCCCGCGCCCATGGAAAAAATCGCCTTCAGCCTGGGCAAAGTCTTGAGGAAACCGGATTTGGGCTGGAAGCCGAGCACATAGTCGATCTCCTCAAGAGCGTATTGATCCCGTCCGTCGACCAGCACGCGCACATCGGCTGCGGCAAGCGGCTGGTTCCAATAACGGGACCATCCGGGCGGAAGAATCATGAGAAGATTGGGGCGCGCGCTCATCGTACGACGCTCACGCGCTTTTTATTGCCGATCAAGGCGATCTACTTCGCGGCCGGCTTGGCAGGAGCCGCCACCTTTGCTGGTGCAGGAGCAGGAAGCGGTGCTGGCGAGTCTGCTTCGGTACGCAGATAGGCGAGCAGGTTGATACGGTCGTTGGCGCTGCTCAACCCGGCGAAGCTCATCTTGGTACCCGGAACCACGCCTTGCGGTGACTTCAGATATTTGAACAGCGCCGCGTACGTCCACGGACTGTGGTCGCTCATCATCGCGCTCGAATAGGAGAAGCCCGGCTCCGTCGCGCGCGGCCGTCCGACGATGTCCCACAGCTCCGGACCGATCTTGTTCGGACCGCCCTTGGAGATGTCGTGGCACTGCTCGCACTTGCCCGCGACAGTCTTGCCAGCCGTCACATCCGCCGAGGCAAGCACGGTCCCGAAATCGGGCAGCGCTTCTTCGGCCGGCGTCGCGGCGCTCGTGCTGGCAGACGCGACCACACCTTGGACGTGATAGGCTTCCTTCGCGGGCTTTTGCACTTCAAAAACGGCTTCAGCAGTAAAGCGGACGACGAGCGCAAAAATCAGCGTGCCCAGAACCGCGCCCGCGATCTTGTTCCATTCATAGGAATCCATAAGGTCAGGCTCCGCTAGGCCATGAGGCGGGGGGACATTACTGATCGACCCGGTGTCGTCATTGTGGCGAAGCGTCGCAGAAATCAAGGAATTCAAGGGTTTCGATGAAGCCGATTGTTCTCATACCCGCGCGCATGGCGTCGCAGCGATTGCCCGGCAAACCGCTTGCCGACATCGCCGGCGTACCGATGATCGTGCGCGTGTGGCGGCAAGCGGTCGCAGCCGGAATCGGTCCTGTCGTCGTCGCCGCGGCGGAGCGCGAGATTGTGGCCGCGATCGAAGCGGAAGGCGGTCGTGCCGTCTTGACGAAGCCGGGGCTTCCTTCCGGTTCGGATCGCGTCTTCGCGGCGTTGCAGATGATCGATCCCGGCGGCGAACATGATGTGATCGTCAATCTGCAAGGCGATCTGCCCGATCTCGATCCCGGCTACATCCGACGAGTCGCGGACATGTTGTCGGATCCGCACGTCGAAATCGCCACACTCGCCGCCGAGATCGACAATCCGCGCGACCGCGACAATCCCGCCGTCCCCAAGCCAGTCGTTGCGTGGCAGGGCGATCAAGGCCGCGCGCTCTATTTCAGTCGCGCTACGGTTCCAACGGGAGCGGGCGCGCATTTTTTTCATATCGGCATCTATGCCTTCAGGCGTGCCGCACTCGCACGCTTCGTCGCACTTCCGCCATCGCCGCTGGAGAGGCGCGAGAAGCTCGAACAACTGCGCGCCCTTGAAGCTGGCATGACCATTCAAGTCGCACGCGTGGACAGGGTGCCGCTCAGTGTCGATACTGTGGCCGATCTTGAACGGGTGCGCGCGATTTTGGGGAAGAAGACTGCGACATGAGTGGAACGGCCATCAGCAACGCCACACGCGTCGCCTTCCAGGGCGAGCCCGGCGCCTACGCCCATCTCGCGGCGCGCGAGGTTCTGCCGCATGCGGTCGCGGTGCCGTGCCCGACATTCGAGGATGCGGCCGAAGCGGTACGCAGCGGCGAAACCGATCTCTGCATCATTCCGGTGGAGAATTCGCTGATGGGCCGCATCGCGGACATCCACCATCTTTTACCGGAAGCCGGCTTGCACATCGTCGGCGAGCATTTCCTGCGCATCCGCCACCAACTGCTGGGCCTGAAGGGCGCCAAGCTTGCAAACCTCAAGCGGGTGTTCAGCCAGGGACCGGCGCTGGCGCAATGCCTCAAGGTCATCCGCACGATGAAATTGAAGGCCGAGAACTGGCACGACACGGCGGGGTCGGCGCACCACGTTGCCGAGCTGAAGGATCCCTCCATCGCGGCCATCGCATCGTCACTGGCGGGCGAGCTCTACGGCCTTGAAGTGCTCAAGACCAATGTCGAAGACGAATCGCACAACATGACGCGCTTTCTCATCATGGCGCACGAGCCTGACGATGCGCCGAACAAAGGCAAGATCATCACCACCTTCGTCTTTCGCGTGCGCAACGTGCCCGCCGCGCTCTACAAGGCGATGGGCGGTTTCGCCACCAACGGCGTCAACATGACGAAGCTCGAGTCGTACCAACTCGGCGGCTCTTTCAACGCGACGCAGTTCTATGCCGACATCGAAGGTCATCCGCAGGACAGGAGCGTCAAACTCGCGCTCGAGGAACTGGCTTTCTTTACTTCGAAGCTGACAGTGCTCGGCATCTATCCGGCCTCGCCTCTGCGCGACGAATTGCCGTGAAGAAACTTTCCTCCCCGTTCACGGGGAAGGGGGTTGCACTCGCGCAGGCTCCTATTTCGATTTGTCGGTTGGCAACGTAATGAGTCCCTGATGAAAATTGCCGCGCACCAATCAGGAAAGGCACTATGAAGTACCTTCTCACGTCCGCTGGCATCAAGAACGCGAGCATCCACGACGCACTGGTCGGCCTCTTGCGCAAACCGATTGCCGAGTCCAACGCCCTCTGCATCCCGACCGCCGGTTACGGCCACCCTCAGGGCAGTCCTGCCGGAGCGTGGCGTTTCATTACCGGACGCGCCACGACCCCCATGTGCGAATTGGGTTGGAAGTCCATCGGCGTGCTGGAACTCACGGCGCTGCCGAGCGTCGGTAAGGAGCGTTGGGTACCTTGGGTCCGAGACGCGGACGTCCTGTTGGTGAATGGCGGTGACGCCCTCTACTTGTGTCACTGGATGCGGCAGTCCGGGTTGGTCGATCTCCTGCCATCGCTGCGCGAGACCGTGTGGGTGGGGTTGAGCGCCGGGAGCATGGTGATGGCCCCACGTATCGGAGAGGAGTTCGTTGGTTGGAGGCCTCCCACGGACGGCGACAGCGCGCTGGGCATCGTCGATTTTTCGATCTTCCCACACTTGGATCACGAACTCTTGCCCGAAAACACTATGGCCGATGCAGAGAGATGGGCGGCCAAGATCGCGGGTCCCGCGTACGCGATCGATGACGACACCGCCATCAAGGTGACCGACGGTTCCGTCGAAATCGTCTCCGAGGGACACTGGAAGTTGTTTATGCCCTAGCTACTTCCCGTTTACGGCGAGGAAAGACGTCTTCAAATCTGCAATCGAATACCGAGGAAGGGCAAACCGAGGCGCGCGATGACGCGCTGCGACGACAAATTGTCCCGATGGGTGCCATAGAACAGCGGCCGCGTCTGCAACGCCGGATGCGCGCTCCAGCCTGCCGTCACCGCCGCTGCCAGGCCGCGACTGCGATACGCCGGCAGCGTATTCACGCCAAGCTCGGCTCCTTGCTGGCCCAACCTGACCGCGAAAGCGAGGGCGGCGATCTTGCCGTCTACCGTCGCCACGCACCAAGGTTCCCAGAAATGCGTGAGATCGAGGAAGCCGGCATCCACCAAATCTTGCGGCATACCATCGCGCGCGATTTTGTCGACGAGCGCATCGCCCTCGTGCGTGCCGTGACAAATGAGCGTGGCGCCGCTCTCCCATCCTGTCCGATGCGGCAGGTGATGGATCACGCCGAAATGGTGATCGGTCAGAGGCTCGCTGACGCCCAGCAACTGGCAATACTCGTCGCTGAAGCGCGGGCTGGCCAAAGGACTTGTCAGCGGAAACTCGCGTGCCGCCAAGGTTTCGATTTCATCCGCGATTCTGGGGTCTATATCGTCGCGCACTCTGACGATCGCGCCGCCCGCACCGAACGCGAGATGAAGACGTGGCGCAGGTGCGCGGTCGGGTCCGGCACAGCGCACGATCCTGCCGTCCCGCGAAGTCACGAAAAGGGTATCGACCTGAATCTGCAAAAGGCGTTGCGGAGCGAGGTCGTTCATCCCTCGGCGAAGGCCTTGATGAGATGATGCGCGATCGCGACGGCGGGCGGCACGGAGATGTCGGGCAAGCGCTCGCCCTTGATCAGCCGTCGCGCCGTGTCGCGGTCGAGCCAGCGCGCGTCGGAGATCTCTTCGCCATCCGGTTTGAAGTCGCGGTTCTCGGCTTCGGCGAGGCAGCCGATCATCAGCGAGGATGGGAACGGCCATGGCTGCGTCGCGTGGTAATGCACCTTGCCGACTTTCAAATTCACTTCTTCGAGCAATTCTCGCCGCACCGCTTCTTCGATGGTTTCGCCCGGCTCCATGAAACCGGCGAGCGCCGAATAGAAGTTGCCCGGAAAGCGTTTGTTGCGACCCACGAGGCAGGCATCGCCGAGGACGGGATCCTTATGCGTCGCCAGCATGATCACGACGGGATCGGTGCGCGGAAAATGCTCCGTCTTGCACGCCTCGCAAAGACGGCGCCAGCCGCCATCGACAAGTCGCGTCGCTGTTCCGCACGTGGCGCAAAAGCCGTGCCGGTTGTGCCAGTCGATCATCGCCTTGGCCTGGCCCATGATCGCGGCATCCTTCATCGGCAAGGTTGCGCCGGCGACGCGCGCATCGCGGAAATGGCCAAGCCCGGCGATGGGGCCGTCGCTTACCGGATCGTTCGCGGCGGAGATGTCGAGCGCGAACATCGCGTTGTCGCCCTCGAGGCCCAGGAAAATGCAAGGCGCCTCTGGCGCCGCGAGCGGCTCGGCGAGTCCCGGCCGGAGCAGTCCAAGCTCCACCGGCGGTTGCGCCTTTTCGCTGCCGAGAATGAACGGCTGCAAGCGCCACATCGGCAGGATCAGCGACGACGGAGCGTTGCGCCGCGCTGCGATCCAATCGGCGTCGGTGCGCTTGACGCTCGCGCGATCGAGCGGATTGCCGGAAAAAGGGATCATCCATCACCTGCGGCCAACGAATATCGGGAGAGCACAGAACAATATTTTGCTTCGCCGCGCCAGCAAAGGTGCTCGATTCGCAATTTCCGCTGCGCCACTCTATATCCCTCCCGGGAGGTTGGTGCGGACGTGGTGCTCGCCAACCCGGTCAGGTCCGGAAGGAAGCAGCCGTAACGAATCCGCCGCGGGTCGTGCCAGCCTCTCACTTACCCCCAAAACATCGCGACAAATGCCGCGCGAGAGCCGCATCCGCTTGCTATAGTTCGAAGGCACCCCGATCTACGGAACGATGAGCGACGAACCGTCCCTGAAACTTGATCCCGCGCCGGCAAAACGCGATGCAGCCTATCGCGTGCTGGCGCGAAAATATCGCCCCTCGGACTTCACCGGGCTGATCGGGCAGGATGCGCTGGTCCGCACACTCTCCAACGCCTTTGCAACGGGCCGCATCGCACACGCCTTCATGCTCACCGGCGTGCGCGGCGTCGGCAAGACGACGACGGCACGCATCATCGCCCGCGCCCTCAATTGCATCGGTCCCGACGGCAAGCGCAAGGAACCGACGATCCATCCCTGCGGCGTCTGCGAACCCTGCATCGCCATCGCCGAGTCACGCCATGTCGATGTGCAAGAGCTCGATGCCGCGTCCAATAATGGCGTCGAAGAAGTGCGCCAGATCATCGATGCGGTGCGCTATGCGCCGGCTTCGGCGCGCTACAAGGTCTATATCCTCGACGAAGTGCATATGCTCTCGAAGCCGGCCTTCAACGCCATTTTGAAGACGCTCGAGGAACCGCCGGCGCATGTGAAGTTCATCTTCGCGACCACCGAAATCCGCAAAGTCCCGGTGACGATCCTGTCGCGCTGCCAGCGTTTCGATCTCCGCCGCATCGAATCACCCGAGCTCATCGGTTTGCTCGCCTCGATCGCCGAGAAGGAAAAGGTGGCGATCGCAGACGACGCGCTCGGGTTGATCGCGCGTGCCGCCGAAGGTTCGGCGCGCGATGGGCTCTCGCTGCTCGATCAGGCGATCGCGCATGGCGAGGGCGGCAGGATCGAGGCCGATCTGGTGCGCGACATGCTGGGCCTCGCCGATCGCGGTCGCGTCCTCGATCTCTTCGAAAAAGTGATGGCAGGAAAGATCGGCGAGGCGCTTTCCGATCTGGGCACACTTTACGATCACGGCGCCGATCCCCTGACCGTCGTGCAAGACCTGATGGAGATCGTGCATTTTCTGACGCGCATCAAGGTGGCCCCGGGCGCCGAAGGATTCTTCGACGGCAGCTCCGGCGAGGCGAAACGCGCCGCCGAAATGGCAAGCAAGCTCTCAGTCCCGTCTTTAACGCGTGCCTGGCAGATGCTGCTCAAAGGCCTGATCGAGGTGCGCGATGCGACGCGCCCGGTTGCGGCTTTGGAGATGGCGCTGATCAGGCTATCCCACGCGGCCGATCTGCCGCCGACCGACAAGCTGGTGCGCGACGTGCTGGATGCGGATTCCGCGCCGCGTCCGCAAGCCTCGCGTGCCGCGCCTGCACCTTCCGCCGGCGGGGGCCTACGCAAGCCCGTTTCGCGCACAGGAGAAACAGCAGCCGCACCCGCCAAGGCCGAACCGACCATGTCGGTTCAGCCGCAGGTTTTGATCCGTTCGCTTCAGGACATCGCGACGTTGGCGCAGACCAATGGCGCGCCCGTGCTCAAGGTGCACATCGAGAACGACATCCATCTCGTCCATCTCGAGCCGGGCAAGATCGAGTTTCGTCCGAGTGCGCGGGCGCCGCGCACACTGGCCGGCGATCTCTCCCAGAAGCTCAAGGACTGGACGGGCGTGCGCTGGTCGGTCTCGATCGCGCGCGAAGGCGGCGCGCCGACGCTCTCCGAACAGAAGAAGTCCGCCAAGGCCGCCAAGTTCGAAAGCGCCACGCAGCAGCCGGTGGTGCGCGAAATTCTCGACCGTTTCCCCGGTGCCGAAATCATCGCGGTGCGCAACATCGCGCAGGAAGACGAGATCGCCGAGCCGGCTCAGGACGAAGAATCCTGATGGCGTCGCTTTCGGCCGGTCCGCAGATCGAACGCCTGATTCAGTTGCTCGCCAAGTTGCCGGGATTGGGTCCGCGTTCGGCGCGTCGCGCCGCCCTCGCACTTCTCAAGAAGCGCGACGTCTTGCTCGAGCCGCTGTCGGCGGCGATGCGCGACGCGGCGGCCGCGATCAAGACCTGCGAGACTTGCGGCAATCTCGATACCGTCACGCCGTGCTCGATCTGCCGCGATGTGCGACGCGACACGCATGTGCTGTGCGTCGTGGAGGATGTCGCCGATCTCTGGGCGCTTGAGCGCGCGGCGGTTTTTCGCGGCAAGTATCATGTGTTGGGCGGGGCGCTGTCGGCGCTTGACGGCGTCACGCCGGATCGTCTCAACGTCGCGCCCTTGATCGAGCGCGTGAAGGCGGGTGTCGACGAGGTGATCCTGGCGATGAACGCGACCGTCGAGGGCCAGACGACGGCGCACTATCTGGTCGACACGTTGTCGAGTTCGGGCGTGAAGGTGACGCGGCTGGCGCATGGCGTGCCGGTCGGCGGCGAGCTCGACTACCTGGACGAGGGCACGCTGTCGGCGGCGTTCAAGGCGCGCCGTTCGCTTTAGCCAGACAAACTTATCCAACACTCTCTCCAAATTATTTCAGGCAGAGTGCGGATCGTTGCGCGCGAAGTGTTGGATAAGTTTGTACGCCGCGAAGAAAGTTTGAAATTTCTTTTGTAAGAATCGAGACGGCTCTTGAACCGTCACGGTCCAATACCCAATTGCGCTATATCCCCATAAGTGCGCGCTGAACTCAACCCTCCAACGGAAGTTGCGGCAACTGCGGTGTTGGCGCTGCGGCCTCGCCGACAGAAAGTTCGACCTTCTCGATTTTCTCGGCGCGCGAAGTGATGCGGCCGGAGCGCGTGACGATGTCTTTCATGTCGCCCTCGGCCTGATCGAAACGTCTCTGGAGTTTTTCGGTCGCATCCGTAAGCAGCCGCACGTCCTTAAGGAGGGCGCCGACTTCTTTTTGGATCAGGTCCGCTTGTTCGCGCATGCGTGCGTCTTTCATGACGGTCTGCACCGTGTTGATCGCGAGCATCAGGATGTTGGGAGAAACGACGATGACCTGCAAGCGGTGTGCCTTTTGTATCAAGTCGGAGAACCCGTCATGCAAATCGGCATAGATCGATTCGGAAGGAACAAACATGATGGCAGGCGATTGCACTTCACCCGGAATCAAATATTTGCCGGCAATGTCGGTCACGTGTTTCGAAACGTCCGTCCGCACGCGCGCCAGGGCCACTTTCTTTTCCTCGTCGGTCGCTGCGTTTCGCAATAGCGTGAAACACTCGAGCGGAAATTTAGAATCGATCACGATGCAGGTCTTCGTGCCTGGAAGGCTGATCTTGCAGTCGGGCCGGTTGTTGTTGGAGAGCTTGCCCTGAAATTCGTACAGGTTCGGCGGCAGGCCATCGCGGACAATGTCTTCCATTTGCGCTTGTCCGTAAGCGCCGCGCGACTGCTTATTGGATAGGACCTGTTGCAGGCTCACGACCTGGCCGGACAGGGCGGAAATGTTCTTTTGCGCTTCATCGATGACGGTAAGGCGTTCGCCGATGCCGGAAATCGTTGCCGCAGTCTTTGTCGCGCTGTCGGACAAGGAATCGCCCAGGCGCTTGTCGAGCGCCTCAATTCTCTGGGCGAGCATGGTTTGGAGTCTCGCCTGCGAGTCGAGGGATTCCTGAAACCGTCCTTTGATCTCGCCCTGCGACTGCAAGAGCGTATCGAGCCTGGGATCCGGGCGGGCGCGGCGCAGCGCCAGGAAGACGAGGGCAGCGGCGATGACGATGCCGACCGCCAGTATGATCAAGCCCGTTTGCATGCGTTTTCCAGCGTTCCCTTGACCCCAAAGGCCTCCAAGACTATCTCCCGGACATGACCATTCGCCCCATCCTTACCGCGCCCGATCCGCGCCTCAAAGCGCTGTCGAAAGTTGTCGACAAGGTCGATGCGGCCACGCGCAAGCTGATCGACGATATGATCGAGAGCATGTACGAGGCCGACGGTATTGGCCTCGCGGCGGTCCAGATCGGCGTGCCCGAACGGGTCATCGTGATGGATCTCGATCAGCGGGAAGGCAAGAAAAATCCGCGCGTCTTCATCAATCCCGTGATCACCTGGGCGTCGGAGGAGCAGGCGAAGTTCGAGGAAGGTTGCCTCTCGGTACCCGAAATCTGGGAAGAGGTGGAACGCTCGGCGCGAATCAAGGCGGAGTATCTCGACCGCGACGGCCAAAAGCAGCTTCTCGAAGCCGATGGCCTGCTCGCGACCTGTCTGCAGCATGAGATGGATCATCTCGAAGGCGTGCTCTTCATCGACCACCTCTCCAAGCTCAAGCGCTCGATCGCGCTGCGCAAATTGCAAAAGGCCAAGCGCCTGAAAGCGACGGGGTGAGCAACAAAGTCCTCATCCTTCGGCAAGCTCAGGATGAGGTTCTTGGCTATGCCCTCATGCTGAGCCTGCCGAAGCACGACGGTCTCAGGATGAGGAATTGAGCCGCGCATGACGCTCCGCCTCGCCTTCATGGGCACGCCCCCGTTCGCAGTCCCGACGCTGGTCGAACTGATCGGGCAGGGGCACGATATCGCGTGCGTCTATAGCCAGCCGCCGCGACCCAAGGGTCGTGGGCTGGAAACCGAACCCTCGCCGGTTCATGCTTTGGCGCTGAAGCACGGCATCACCGTCCGCACGCCGGCGTCGCTCAAGAAGAAGACAGAACAAGAGTTGTTCGCGCAGCTTGGTCTCGATGCGGCGATCGTCGTCGCCTACGGCCTTCTGCTGCCGAAGTCTGTTCTCGAAGCGCCACGACTTGGTTGTTTCAATCTGCACGGCTCGCTGCTGCCGCGTTGGCGTGGCGCCGCACCAATTCAGCGCGCCATCATGGCGGGTGATTCTGAGACCGGCGTGATGAGCATGCGCATGGAAGAAGGTCTCGATACCGGACCCATGCTGATAGCCGAACGCACGCCCATCGCGCGCAAGACGTACGGTGAGTTGGAGGCTGAACTGTCGCGACTCGGCGCCGACGTGATGGTGCGCACGCTCGCCGCCCTCGAGCGCGGTTCGCTCGTCGAACAGCCGCAACCGGCGGACGGCGCAACGTATGCGAAGAAGATTTCGAAGGAGGAGACGCACATCGACTGGACCAGATCCGCGCGCGAGATCGATTGCCTGATCCGCGGCCTCTCGCCTTCGCCAGGCGCATGGAGCGACGTGAAGGGCGAACGGATGAAACTGCTCAACTGCGAACCGGTAACGGGACAGGGAGCCGCCGGCGAGGTGCTCGACGATGCGCTCACGATCGCCTGCGGCAGCGGCGCCTTGCGCATCACGCGGTTGCAGCGGCCCGGCAAGGCGGCGATGGACGCGCGCGAAGTCCTGCGCGGCTTCCCGCTGCCGCGCGGCACGAAGCTCGTTTGACATGCCGCGCTATCGCCTGACCCTGGAATATGACGGCGGCGAATTTGTCGGCTGGCAGCGCCAGGACAATGGCCGCTCCGTTCAAGGTGCGCTCGAAGATGCGATCGAGCAATTGTCCGGCGAACGCGTCACCGTGCACGGTGCCGGCCGCACCGATGCCGGCGTGCATGCGTTGGGCCAGGTGGCGCATTTCGATCTCGAGAAGGAATTTGCCCCGGAGCGCATACGTGATGCGTTGAATCACTTTGTCCGGCCGGCGGCGATTGCAGTTCTCGAGGCGGACGTCGGGGCGCCGGATTTTCATGCGCGGTTTTCCGCCAGCAGGCGGCACTATCTTTATCGCATCCTGGTCAGGCGTCCGCCGCCGGTGCTGGAGAAGGGCAAAGTGTGGCATGTCGTGCATGCGCTTGACGCCGAGGCGATGGATCATGCCGCCAAGGCGCTCGTCGGAAAACACGACTTCACCACGTTTCGCGCCGCGGAATGTCAGGCCAAGTCGCCGGTGAAGACGCTGGACAGGCTCGAAGTGAGAAGAGTGGCCGATGAAGTCCAGATCGAAGCGTCGGCGCTCTCGTTCCTGCACCATCAGGTGCGCTCCATGGTCGGTTCGCTGAAGCTGGTCGGAGAAGGAAAGTGGCACGCGCGCGATCTTGCCGACGCCCTGGCCGCGACAGACCGCGCGCGGTGCGGCCCCGTCGCGCCGCCGGACGGGCTTTATCTCGTGAAGGTTGAGTATTAGAGACAACGCACTTTCGCGTCGCCCTGATGCTTCGACAGGCATGAGGACTAATGGAAATGCCTCATTCTGAGCTTGTCGAAGGATGAGGAGTTGAGGTTCACGAATTCTGCAAGTCGATCAATTCGACCGAACCAGGATCGATCGGCCGGCCGATGAAGATCTCGCCGACGCGGGCAAAGCGGTCTGGTGAATCGGTCGCCAGGAAGCGCGGCGCGTGAACGCCACTCTTGTTCGCGAGGTCACGTGCGCGCAGCAGCTGCGCCACGGCTTCGGCAGTCGTGAGCGCACTGTCGACGAGGACGATGTCTTCGCCGGCAATGCGCGCGATGGCTGCTTTGAGCACCGGATAGTGCGTGCAGCCGAGCAACAGGCATTTCGGCTTGGGAACGGTCGAGAGGAGCGGATCGAGGTAACGATGGACCACGGCGTCGACGATCGGTCCGGCGACCAGACCCTCTTCCGTCATCGGCACGAAGAGCGGACAGGCTTGCTGCGCAATGGGAACGTTCGAGCCCAGGTCGCGGATCGCGCTGCGATAGGCGCCGCCCTTGACCGTGCCTTCCGTCGCGATGATGGCGATGGGTCCATCGGGTGCAACGCTGAGCGCCGCAGTCGCGCCCGGCTCGATCACCCCGATCACAGGGAGCGGCGCGAGCGCTTCGCGCAAGGCGGGGAGCGAGACCGACGCGGTGTTGCATGCGACCACAAGAAGTTTCACGCCGCGCGCCACCAGCGCGGCCGAGGCCTGCAAGGCATAACGGCGCACCGTGTCGGCGCTCTTGGTGCCGTACGGCAATCGCGCGGTGTCGCCGAGATAGATGAAGCTCTCGTGCGGCAAGCGCTCGTTCAGCGCGCGCATCACGGTCAGTCCGCCCATGCCGGAATCGAAAACGCCGATCGGCGCGTTCATCTCGGCGGCGCGGCGAAGTAGGAGTTCAGGACTTGCGTGTAGATGTCGGCGAGCAAGTGAATGTCCTCGATTTTCGAACACTCATTAGCTTTGTGCATTGTGGCGTTTGAAAGACCGAGTTCGGCAACCGGACAATAATCTTTGATGAAACGCGCATCCGAAGTTCCACCCGTCGTGGAATATTGCGGAACCTTGCCTGTCACATTTCGAACCGCATTGGAGAGAAGATTCGTGAAGGGTCCGGGCGCCGTCAGAAAGGAGACACCGCTCAATTGAAAAATCGTTTCGATCTCGCAACCGAATTGCTTACGGATCGTGTCGACAGCCTTCGCGATGCGTGCCTTCAATGAATCGGGTGTGTGCTGGTCGGTGAAGCGGATGTTGAAGCCGGCCTTCGCTTCGGCGGGAATCACATTGGTGGCCGTGTTGCCGGTGTCGATGGTCGTGAAGTTGAGCGTGGAAGGATCGAAATGCTCGTTGCCTTGATCGAGCACCTCGGAGGACAACAACGTAACCAGAGCCGCCATGGCGGGAAGGGGATTCGCAGCCCGCTTGGGATAGGCGACATGGCCTTGCGTGCCGCGCACGGCGAGGCGCGTATTGAGCGAGCCGCGACGGCCGATCTTTATCGTGTCGCCGGCGCGTACTTCCGACGTCGGCTCGCCGACGATGCAATGGTCGAGCCGTTCGCCCTTCTCGGCGAGCCAGGTGAGTACTTTCGCGGTGCCGTTGGTCGCGATGCCTTCTTCATCGCCGGTGATGAGCAGGCTGATCGAACCATAAGGCTTGCCGCTTTCGATGTAACGCGACGCCGCGGCGATGAATGCGGCGATGGCTGACTTCATGTCGGCAGCACCGCGGCCATAAAGCGTCCCGCTGTCGATCACCGCGGCAAAGGGATCGTGGCGCCACAGCTTCGCGTCACCGGGAGGCACCACGTCGGTATGGCCGGCAAAACAGAAGTTCGGTCCCTGTGTTCCGATCCTGGCGTAAAGATTTTCGATCGGCGCGGTGCCGGATTCTGCGAACTTGAGGCGATGGCAGGCGAAGCCGAGCGGCGTCAGCGCCGCGTCCACTACGGCAAGAGCGCCCGCGTCCGCCGGCGTCACGGAGGGACAACGGATCAAAGCTTGCGATAACTCGATCGGGTCGGGCGTGCTCATCGGTTGCGATGTACCGGCACGCCTCGCTATGGTCAATCAACGAGCAAATGGAGGACTGCATGACGGGCCGCCTCGAAGACAAGGTCGCCGTGATCACGGGTGCCGCCAGCGGCATCGGCCGCGCCACCGTCGATCTCTTCGTGTCGGAAGGCGCGCGGGTGATTGCCGCCGACATTCAGGACGACAAAGGCGCAAGAATGGAGGAAGACCACAAGGGCATGGTCCGCTATGTGCGCTGCGACGTCATGCAGGAGAAGGACATTGCCGGTGCGATCAACGCGGCCAAGACACATTTCGGCCGGCTCGATGTTCTGTTCAACAATGCCGGCACCGGCGGCGCCAGCGATCCGGCCGATGCCGTCACAGCCGAAGGCTTCGACTCGGTCATGCACCTGCACGTCCGCGCTGCTTTGTTCGGGATGAAATACGCCGTGCCGCTGATGCGTGCCGCTGGCGGCGGTTCGATCATCTCGACGGCTTCGGTCGCCGGCATCCGCACGGGCTACGGCCCAATCCTCTATTCGATCGCCAAGGCGGCGATCGTCCATATGACGCATGCTGCGGCCGCGCAGCTCGGACCGGAGAAGATCCGCGTCAACTGCATCTGTCCTGGACTGATCGCGACGAACATCTTTGCGCAGGCCTTCGGCGTGCCGAGCCAGTTGGCCGAGACTCGCATCGAGGCGATTGCCGAATCGACCAAGGGTTCGCAGCCCATTCCGCGCGGCGGACGCGGGCGCGACATCGCCGAGGCCGCGCTTTACCTCGCGAGCGACGGATCGGGCTTCGTCAACGGCCACGCTCTTGTCGTCGACGGCGGCTTGACGCTCGGCGCCACGGGCATGGCGCAGATGGCCGTGTTCGCGCCTATCGTGCAGGCGCTCGGCGTCGATCTGGAAACGCTCGCAGCGGCCCTGCAGGGGAAACCTTAAACCCCGGCCAACGGATCTGACCCGAAGCGGTTGTTGCCGATCGTGCCGCGCAGACAATAGAGTTCGACGAAGGCCCATAGTGTTATCAGCGTTGCAATCCCGCGCGTGATCACGACGAACGGCGGCTCGACGGGCGGCACCGGCGGCGCCGCATGCGTGCGCACCGCCTCCATCACGGCGGAGAAGTGCGCGAGCATGGTCGGCATATACATCATGGCCGGAATCTGCAGGACGAACGGCAAGGCATAGAAGATGAGGAGCCACCAGGCGCTCTTGTTGCGGTCGTGCAGCCGCTTGGCCGAAACGGCAAGCGCAATATAGAGGCCGAGGAGATAAAGCGCGCAGGCGATCAAGCCGAAGAGGTGCGCCTGAGGTGTGGAGACGAGTGCCTCGAAAGTACTTTTTCCCTGCGCAATCTCAGCGATCGCCGCGAAACCGATCATGCTCGCGAACAGAAAGGAGACGATGATGCCGTTGACGATGAGAACGATGAGCAGCGCCCATTGCTTGGCACGATTGATTCGGCCGCTGAAGCTGAAGAGATACTGACCCAATCCCACGGCCCGCCCCCGCATTGGTTTTACCGGAGTATCGCGCGGGTGAGGAGCATGGAGAAGCGCGAAACTATGTTGCGCTGCGGCAATAGCGCGAGCGAGGACGAACGCGTTTGCGTGCCACGCTGATTGCATATCGGACATTCGGCGACCATAGTTGGCGCACCGCTTTTTCGCGAGGTGACGTATGAGTGCCGTTCTGAAGCCAATTCCCGCTGCCTTGCATCGCGGTGAAAAGGAGTTGCCATTCGTCTCCTACCAGGAAGGCGTTCTATTCCAGTTGCTGCAGGCCGACATCGAGGGCGGGCTCTGGGTCGTGCGCATCAAGGCGCAGCCCGGCGTAACGATCCAGAAGCACAAGCACACCGGCGAGGTGTTCGCTTTCACACTGGCGGGTTCGTGGCGGTATCTCGAATATCCGGAAATCAACACCGCTGGGTCTTATCTCTACGAGCCGGCCGGATCTGTTCACACCTTGCACATGCCCAAGACCAACACGGGCATCACCGATGTCTGGTTCGCTATACGCGGCGCCAATCTCAATCTCGACGACAAGGGAAATGTCGAAGCAGTGATTGATGCGGCAGCGGTGCTGGAAATCTATCTCGCTGGCTGTCGTGCTGCGGGCATCTCGAACCCGCCGGTGATCGTTGCCTAGTGTCGTGGTTTCGAAGTTCGCCTGCACATCATGTCACCCGCTTTGCGAACTTCGAAACCGTAACGACACTAGGAATCAATAGATTGCTAGTGTCCCTTTGATTCCGAAATTCGCGAAGCGCCGATGCCGAGAGCTTGCGAATTTCGGAATTGGGACACTAGTCGCGCAACAATTCGTTGATCGATGTCTTGGCGCGAGTGCGTTCGTCGACGCGCTTGATGATCACACAGCAATAGAGTGCGGGTTTGCCGGGGCCGCCGCCGAGCGAGCCGGGCACGACGACCGAATAGGGCGGGACTTTGCCTTGGAATATTTCACCGGAGTGACGATCGACGATCTTCGTCGACTGGCCGATGAACACGCCCATCGAAATCACCGAACCTTCGCCGACGATGACGCCTTCGGCCACTTCGGAGCGCACGCCGATGAAGCAATTGTTCTCGACGATGGTAGGTGACGCCTGCAGCGGCTCGAGAACGCCGCCGATGCCGGTGCCGCCCGAGATGTGGCAATCCTTGCCGATCTGGGCGCAGGAACCGACCGTCGCCCAGGTGTCGATCATCGTGTTTTCGCCGACATAAGCCCCGACATTCACGAAGCTCGGCATCAAGACGACGCCCTTGGCGATGAAAGCTGAGCGGCGCACCACCGCACCGGGCACGGCACGGAAGCCGGCCGCTTGGAATTCTTTTTCGCCCCAGCCGGCGAATTTGGAATCGACTTTGTCCCACCAGGAGGCATCGCCTGGCGCGCCGCTGATGCGCTTCATGGCGTTTAGCCGAAAAGAAAGGAGGACCGCCTTTTTAAGCCACTGATGCACGAGCCATTCATCACCTGACTTTTCGGCGACACGGCGCTTGCCGCTGTCGAGATCGGCAAGGACGGTTGCGACGGCGTCGCGCACCTCACCCTTGGTGTTGGGTCCGAGCGCGTCGCGCGCTTCCCAGGCATCGTCGATGATCGTTGCGAGATCCATAGTCGACGAAGATGGTCGATCACCGCGTCCGGGGCAAGCGCTGCTAGCGTCGCGCCGAGCGAAGCAGTCCTGTTTCCCCGACATGCGCGGCGAAACCGGACAAACCTTTCACCGGCGTCGCGGCGAAGCCCAGCTCGGCGAGGCCGCGATCCTTGCAGCGCAAACGACCCTGGATGTCGAACTCGATGTCGGCAACGCAGAATTTGTCCTTGCCACTGACGAGCGCCGGTCCGCCCACTTTCTGGACATAGAGATAGAGCGTGTCTGTTGCCAAGGGGGCTGTGATCGCCCTGGCGCAGCTTCGCGGCGCGATCTTCCACCAGCCATGGGATACCCAGCTGGCCGCGGACTTTTCGCCAAGCGCCGCGGCAATCGGCTTCATTGTATCGTTGCAGATGGAATAACCGGCCGGCGTCGCGACTTTGAGGGCGTTGGTTTCGAGTGCGCCGAACAGATCCGCCGCGCTGGCTTCGAGCTTGACGTGTTGGCGTTTTCGGAAATCGGCCAAGGCAGTCTCGGCCACCTTGTCGGGATGACCATCGATCGCCGCGATGGGGTAGCCCAGATCATGCAGGAGCCGTTTCAATCCAGCTATGCGCGCGTCGGTCAGGCTGGCAAGCGACGGCGATTCGCTCAACGTCGATGTCCACGACGCCATGCGATGGGTGTCGATCCGCGCGAAAGGAAGGAGATAGAAATTGTCGGACGGACAGTCGTGAATAGTGCTGGGCTGGCGGATGTTGAAGTTGATGTCCTGCACGCAAACTTGACGGTCGCCGCCCCAGGCCCGCGCCGGCCCCGAATGTGCTTGCGATGTTCTGGCATAGATGTCGAGAGCGACAGCACTGAGATCACTGGCCAGGACGCTTTGACACCCACCCGGCACGACCCGAGCCCAGCCTTGGCTCGCAACCTCGCTCGTCGTCTCGGTCGCGGTCGCCACATCGAGGATGTAAGACGTGCGGTTGCACAGCGTCAGCGCGGCCGATGCCGGAATGGTAAAGATGCCAACGAAAACGACGGCGAGCGCGAGTGTGCGCAAGAATGTACTCATTCGGCCGTGATCAGTGTTCCGGCGCCATGCTCGGTGAAGAGTTCGAGCAGCAGCACATGTGGGATGCGGCCATCGAGGATAACGGCCGCGTTCACGCCGGCCTCGACCGCATCGATCGCGGTCTGAATCTTCGGGATCATGCCACCGCCAATGGTGCCGTTGGCGATCAGGGCGCGCGCTTCGGCAACGGTCAGGCGCGGGATCAGTTTCTTGTCGGCGTCGAGCACGCCTTCGACATCGGTGAGCAGAATCATTCGTTCCGCCTTCATCGCGCCGGCAACGGCGCCGGCCACCGTGTCGGCGTTGATGTTGAACGTCTCGCCATGGGCACCAACGCCGATAGGGGCAATGACCGGAATGAACTCCGAGCGCATTACTGTATGCAGCACCGCGGGATTGACCTTCTCCGGCTCGCCGACGAAGCCGAGATCAACACCATTTTTGCTCAGCTTGCGCGCCAGGATAAGCGTGCTGTCCTTGCCGGAAAGCCCGACGGCGCGTCCGCCGGCTGCATTGATGCCGCTCACGATCTGCTTGTTGATCGAGCCGGTCAGAACCATCTCGACGACGTCGATCGCCGCCTGGTCGGTGACGCGCAGGCCATCGACGAAGGTAGAGGGAATTTCGAGCTTGGTCAGCATGGCGCCGATCTGGGGACCGCCGCCATGGACGACGACGGGATCGATGCCGGTCTGTTTCATCAACACGATGTCCTGCGCGAAATCCGCGGCGGTGGCGCCTCCCACCATGGCGTTGCCGCCGAACTTCACGACGATCGTCTTCTGGTCGTATTTGAGAATGTAGGGCAGTGCTTCGACCAGCACGCGCGCGGTCGAACGCCAGCGCGCCATCACGCGCAGATTGCGTTCATGTCCGAACTCGTCCTGAAGCGCCATGCCGAAGCCTTCGCAGAGTCGCGGGCCTTATAACCCAATCATCAGTGCTCAGCCAGCGCAGCAAGTTGTACCTTCATCGGATCGAGGCCTGCATGGCGCAGCGCGGATGTAGCGGAGATCTCGGGAAAGGCAGCCGTGTACTTGCGCGCCTCACTATCGACGACGGCGAGCGTCGCGGCGAGCTCATCGGGCGTCAGCTTGTCGCTCTTGGTCAGCACGACTGCGAATGAAACCGCCGCGTCGTCGAGAAGGCGCATGACGTCGCGATCGAGATCCAACACGCCGCGCCTTGCATCGATCAAGAGTGAGACTCGGCGCAGGCTCGCGCGACCGCGCAGATAGGCGAAGATGAGCTTTTGCCATTCGGCGGCCATCGCCTTCGAGGCTTTGGCATAGCCGTATCCCGGCAGGTCGGCGAGCATCAGACGGTCGCCGAGTTTGAAAAAATTGATTTCGCGCGTGCGGCCTGGCGTGTTGCTGACACGCGCGAGCGACTTGCGGTTGGTGATCGCGTTGATGAGGCTCGACTTGCCGACATTGGAACGCCCGACAAAGGCGATCTCCGGCAGTTGCTGCGGCGGCAGGCTTTCGATGTCGCCCGTGCCCCAGACGAATTCGCAAGGGCCCGCGAAAAGCCTGCGTGCGGCCACAAGCTGTTCAGCCGCTTCGTCGGCCTCGCCGCTCACTCGCCCGCGGCCGGTTTGGCGCTGCCCCTGAGCCGCTGCATCAGTCGGTCAAGGCGGAGGTTCTTGAACAGGTGAACTTCCACGCCTTGACGGCTCATGATGTACCACTGTTGTGCGATGCCGAGCAGATTGTTCCAGGTGTAGTAGATGACGAGGCCGGCCGGGAAGGTGGCGAACATGAAGGTGAACATGATCGGCATCAGTCCGAACATGCGCGCCTGAATCGGATCTGCCGGCGCCGGATTCAATTTGGTCTGCACCCATTGCGTGATGCCCATCAGGATCGGCCAGATGCCGATCGACAGGAACGCCGGAATGAAGGACGGCGGGTGAAACGGCAGAAGGCCGAACAGATTGATGATCGACGTGGGATCGGGCGCTGCCAAATCGTGAATCCAACCATAGAACGGCGCCTGGCGCATCTCGATGGTGACGAAGAAAACCTTGTAGAGCGAGAAGAACACCGGAATGACGAGCAGTTGCGGGACGCAGCCGGTGAGCGGGTTCACCTTCTCGCGCTTGTACAGCTCCATGATTGCTTGTTGCTGCTTGACCGGATCGTCCTTGAAGCGTTCCTTGATCTTCTCCTGTTCGGGTTGAACCTTTTTCATCTTCGCCATCGTCTTGGCGGACGCGTTGGCGATCGGGAAGGTGACGATTTTCACCGCGACGGTAAGAAGCAGGATGGCAAGACCGAAATTGCCGAGCAGCTTGTAGAACTGGTCCAGCACCCAAAACAGCGGCTGCGTGATGATCAGGAACCAGCCCCAATCGATGGCGAGATCGAAGCGTGAGATACCAAGCGTATGTTCGTAGTGGCGCAACGTGTCGACCACCTTGGCGCCGGCAAAGAGGTGGTGGACCACTTGCATCGTTCCGCCTCCGGCCGCCGCGGTGCGCGCGCCAAGGCGATAATTGGCCTCGTAAGCCTTAGTACTTCCATAGGGCGTTGCGAGGTACGAACCGTCGAAGTTCGTATTCTGCGGCGGAACCACCGCAGCCATCCAATACTTGTCGGTGATGCCGACCCAGCCGCCGGTCGACGAGAAAGTCTTCGGCGGCGTACCTTCGTCCTTGAAATCGTTGTAGCTCGCATCCTTCAAGCTGCCGTCGGCGACGCCGACAAAACCTTCGTGCAGGACCCAATAGTGCTGACCGGGCGGAACGCCGTCGCGCACCACGAGCGCATAGGGGTAAAGCGTTGCGGCATTCGTACCCTTGTTCTGAATGCTGTCGGTGATGGTGAACATGAATTGGTCATCGACTGCGATCTGGCGCGTGAAGATAAGACCGTGGCCGTTGTCCCATTGCAGCGTGACGGGGCGGCCGACTGAAAGCGTGTCACCCTTCACCAGAGTCCAAACACTTTTGTCGTCTGGCACCGGCACGTTCACGCCTTGCGCATTGGTCCAGCCGAAGTCGACGAAATAGGGATAGTTCGTGCCCTTTGGCGCGAGGAGGACGATCTCCGGACTCTTGGGGTCGGATGTCTCGTGATAGTGCTTGAGGCGCAGATCATCGAAGCGTGCTCCGCGCAACATCAGCGTGCCGTCGACAGAAGGTGTGTCGATTTTGATGCGCGTGCCGCCAAGCGCCAGCGCTTTCTCGCGCGGCAGTTGCGGTGGCGCGCCGGGTACCGGCGCTGCAGGTGGCGACGCTTGTTTGTGTTCCTTTGCGAGGAGCGCCTGCTTCGCCTGATCGGCTTTCATCGCGGGCATCGCGACGAAATATTCCCAGCCGAACAGGACCGCCGCGGACAGTGCGATGGCTAGCATCAGATTGCGGTTGGTGCCGGTGTCGTTCATCAACAAACCTATCGGGGCGGAACGGGATCAAAGCCGGATGAGCCGCCGAGCCAAGTGATCGGATGGCAGCGCGAAAGCCGCCGCAGAGCGAGTGCGAAGCCCTTGCGCGCGCCATGCGTTTGAATGGCCTCGATCGCATATTGCGAGCAGCTCGGCTGGAAGCGGCAGGCCGGGGGGAACAGCGGCGAGATAAAGAGACGATAGAAGCGAATCGGTGCAATCAATGCCGTCGCGGCCCAGCCGCGCAGTCTCAGCTTGCTCTCGCTCAACGGGCTTCTCCTGCTCGGCCAAGCTTCACATGGGCCGCACGCAAGGCCGCTGCAAGGTCTTGAACGAGGCTGTCGAAGGGCCTTGTGGCCGTGTCGCGGCGCGCGACCAATACATAGTCGGTGCCGGGGAGCCCTGAAAGGGGAAGGACTGCCGCGGCTGCGGCGCGCAGCCTGCGCTTGGCCCGGTTGCGCACAACGGCGCCGCCGATTTTCTTGCTCGCCGTATAGCCGACGCGCAGCGAATTCGCGTTCAGGCTGGCTTGGGGGCTGGCGCAAACTTCCAGCGTGACGCCGGGGGTAATCCTTCGCACCCCCTTCTGTGCGCGCAGGAAATCGGCACGAACCCGAAGGTGCTCGAGAAATAATCCCTTGTCAGGGCTGGAACCGCGCGTCTTCAGGCAGAAAGCTTCGCACGACCATGCGCGCGTCGACGCGCGAGAACCTTGCGCCCGCCCTTGGTCGCCATGCGGGAACGAAAGCCATGCCGCCGCTTGCGGACGATCTTGCTCGGCTGATAGGGGCGCTTCATGGCGGCTCGCGAAAATGATTGAAAAGAGCGCGGTTTCTAGGGTTTGGCTAGTTGGCTGTCAACCATCGCAGACAGGGCGGGTGCGGGCTCTCCAGCCCTGTTTTTTGCCGTCCAATTGGGGCTTTATGACGTCCATGCTTGGCCGTGTGCGCGCCCGACTTGCTGAAGCCTATGGGCTTGTCGCTCATAGTCTTTCTGGGCGACTTCTGCTCTTGACCATCCTTTATGTGATGGTCGGCGAAGTTCTCATCTTCGTGCCTTCGATCGCGCGGTATCACCGGGAACTCCTCGAAAATCACATCCAGTCCGCAGAGCTCGCGATCCTGCCGTTCACCGAACCTGGTGGTGACAAGCTTTCCGCTGCACTGCGCGAACAGCTGCTGAAGCGCGCAGGCGCCGCAGCCGTTTTGCTCAAGCGCGCCGAGCAACGCGAACTGTATTTGGTAGAGGGCATGCCGCATGCCATCGACAAGACGATCGATCTGACGCGCATGATGATGGCCGGCCGCATGAGCGATGGACTCGATTGTCTCTTGAACGGAGGAAATCGCACGCTGCATGTCATCGCGCCGACTCGCATCAAGGGCGCCGAGTCGATTGGTATCATTCTGGGAGAAGCCCCGATCCGCGTCGCACTGGTGGATTTTGCCTGGCGCGTGATCATCACAGGCCTCCTTGTCTCGCTTGTGAGCGGTATTCTGGTTTTTGCGAGTCTCTACTTTGTCATGGTCCGTCCCATGCGGCGGATCACCGGCGCAATGGTCTCGTTTCGCGACAATCCGGAAGATCCTGCACGCATCGTCAGTGCCGGCGCGCGCAAAGACGAAATCGGAATCGCTGAGCGCGAGCTCGCCGCGATGCAGCGCGATCTCTACGGCTTCCTGCAACAGAAGACGCGATTGGCTGCACTCGGCGCGGCTGTGGCGCGCATCCAGCACGATCTCAGGAACATATTGTCGACTGCCCAACTCGCGTCCGACCATCTCTCATCGGTGGAAGATCCCGTGGTCAAACGGTTGGCGCCGCGCCTTGTGGCCTCGATCGACCGCGCTGTGTCGCTGGCGACGAGTACCTTGCGTTATGGCCGCGCAGACGAGCGGCCGCCGAAGCGAAAACGCCTGCCGCTGGCTCCCTTGGTCGGCGAAGCTGGCGATGCAGCGATCGATGCACGGATTGCGCCGGTCGAGATCAGTTTCGACAATCAGGTCGCGCTCGATCTGGAGATCGATGCCGATCCCGAACAGATCTACCGCATTGTGCTCAACCTGATTCGTAACTCCGTCGAAGCTCTGGTTGAGCGCGGTACCAAAGGGTGCGTTCGGGTGACCGCCTTGCGTCACGGTCAGCGCGTCCGCATTGAAGTCTGCGACAATGGTCCGGGAATTCCGCCGAGCGTGCATGCCAAGCTCTTTCAGCCATTTGCTACCGCGGCCCGCAGTGGCGGCTCCGGTCTCGGTCTTGCCATTGCACGCGATCTGGCGCGGGCACATGGCGGCGACATCGTCCTGGTATCGACTGGAGAGGACGGCACAGTGTTGCGCATCGAAATCCCGGACAGCGAGATGGCCTGATGGTGTGGAATCCATCGGTCTACATGGCCTATGGCGACGAACGAACGCGTCCGGCAGTTGAGCTTGTTGCGCGCATTCGTTCCGAAAAACCGGCCCGCGTCATCGATCTGGGTTGCGGCCCGGGTAACTCGACCGCTGTCCTCGCCGCACGTTGGCCAGACGCGAAACTCGAAGGTCTGGACTCCTCGCCCGACATGCTGGCGCAAGCGCGGCATTCCGAAGTTCGTGCGGAATGGATCGAAGCCGATCTTGCCTCCTGGTCAGCACAAGAGAGGTACTCTGTCATCTTCTCCAACGCGACATTGCAATGGCTGGCCGACCATCAAGCGTTGATCCCGCGGCTGATGGGGTTGGTCGAACCGGGTGGCACGTTCGCCTTCCAGGTGCCGCACAATATGGGCGCGCCGTCGCATGTCCTGATGCGCGAAGCAGCCGCAGCCGGACCGTGGGTGGCCAAGCTCCAGAACGTGCGCGAAGTAGCTGTACTTTCGCCAGCAGATTACTTCGAAATCTTTGCGGCTTGCGGCGCGCGAGCCGACATCTGGGAGACAGAATACCTTCATATTCTCGAAGGCGAAGACGCGGTTTACAAATGGGTCAGTGCTACTGGTCTTCGACCCTTCGTGCGGGCGCTGGATAATGACGAACGAGACGGCTTCGTCGCTGACTACAAGCGAAGGCTAAATAGTGCGTATCCGCCACGGCAAGACGGCAAGACATTGTTCCCGTTCAAGCGCCTCTTCGCCGTGGCGCAACTCTAGTCGCCGAGTGCCACGCCATCGCGTCTGGGATCGGCGCCGCCGGAATACCCGCCGGTGACACGCTTCACGATGTGCAGTCCACTTTCCAGGTCGGCATCGACGACCGTGTGACCCATTGCGGTCAACTGTGGCGTCAGCGCATCGACGACAGTGCCTTTTTCGAGGATGGTCCGACCATTGAGGTTGAGCGTATGGGGTGCTGCAGCCGCTGCCTCGGCACCCATTCCGCCGTCGATCATGTCGATCAGCGACTGGGCGACGAAATCGATGATTGCCGGTCCGCCTGGCGATCCGGTCGCGATGGCGAACTTGCCGTCCGGACCGAAGACGATGGTCGGCGACATCGCGCTCATGGGCCGCTTGCCGGGGGCAGGCGCGTTCGCGACCGGCTTGCCGTCGCGTACCGGTTCGAATGAGAAGTCGGTCAGTTCATTGTTCAGGAAAAAGCCGTTCGCCATCACTTCGGAACCAAACACGAATTCCACGGTCATCGTCATTGCGACGACCTGGCCGCGATCATCGACCACGGAAAGATGGCTCGTTCCGGGCAACTGCGGTGTTCGTTGCGGCGCATATTGCGCATGCTTCTGCGGCGGCGTGCCTGCCACTGCCGCACCCATATCCTTGGATGCGTCGATCAGCGCTGAGCGTTGGGCGAGATAGATGGGATCGAGAAGACCGGCGACCGGAACGTGAATGACGTCGGGATCGGCCAGGTACATGGCGCGGTCAGCAAAGGCGAGACGACTTGCCTGGGTGAAGAGATGGACTTGGCTCAGCGTGCTTGGCTCAAGTTGTACTGAAGGAAACCGCTCGAGCGTGCCGAGGATCTGCAGGACCGCAACGCCGCCGGAACTGGGCGGCCCCATCGAGCAGAGACGATAGTGTCGGTATTCGCCACAGACTGCGGGCCGTTCGACGGCGTGATACGCGGCGAGATCAGCGAGCGTCATGCCGCCCGGATTGACGGGCGCATGCTCGACCGCAGCAACGATATGCTCCGCAATTGGCCCGGTGTAGAACGCCTTCGGACCCTTCTTTGCGATCAGGCGCAGGGTATTCGCGAGCTCGGGGTTTTTTAGAGTTTCGCCTTGCGCCAACAGAGTACCGTCGGCCTTGTAGAAATAGCGCTTGATATCGGGCATCGAGGCAAGTTGCGGAATGGCGCGCAACGTGGCCGCAAGCTTGCGCCCGACGGGAAATCCCTCTTGTGCCAGCTTGATCGCGGGGCCGAACAGTTTCGCCCAAGGCAGGCGGCCATATTTCTTATGCGCCATGTCGAACATGGCGATGACGCCAGGCACGCCAGTTGAGAGCCCGCCAGGAATTGCATCGAAATGCCCGCGAGGCTTGCCGGTCGCGTCGAGGAACATTCCAGGAGTAGCCGATGCCGGCGCGGTTTCGCGACCGTCGAAACTTGTGACTTTCCCGGTCTTAGGATCATAGACCATCATGAAGTCGCCGCCGCCGATGCCCGACGACTCCGGCTCGACCAGGGTCAGGACGAGTTGCGCCGCGATCGCCGCATCAACGGCAGAGCCGCCATCGCGCATCATCTGGCGTCCGGCTTCGGCGGCATAGGGATTGGCTGCCGAGATCAAATGGTGCTTCGCGAGGGTCTCTGCTGCGCGCACGGGCAGCGCCGACGTCAGTGCCAAGATGACAACATAAAGCACACGGCGCGCGATGTTCATGAGACCTTCTCTTTCCGGCTGCAAGCGCTAACGTGACACATATGGTACGGCCTGGCCCACGAAATCTCATCACCGACGTAGCAGGATTGCGTGTCGGTCATGCCGAGGACCATAACGTGCTCAGCGGTACGACGGTGCTCGTTGCCGACGACCCTCTCCTCGCCGTTGCCGACTTGCGGGGCGGTGCGCCGGGTTCGCGCGAAATCGACGTGCTCGATCCGATCAATCTGGTGGGGCGCGCCGATGCGATCGTTCTTTCGGGCGGTTCGGTGCACGGATTGGACGCTGCTTCAGGTGTGGTTGCGGCATTGCGCGCCAAGGATCGCGGCTATCGCATGTCACTTGTCGCTCCTTCGGCGCCAATCGTGCCGGCCGCCGTGCTCTTCGATCTCGCCAATGGCGGCAACAAGGAATGGGGCGAGGAGTCGCCCTACCGCGCGCTCGGCCGTGCAGCGTTTAATGCCGCCGGCGAAACTTTTGCGTTGGGCAACGCTGGTGCTGGTCTTGGCGCACGCGCCGGAACCTATAAGGGCGGACTCGGAAGCGCGTCGGCGATGACAGATGACGGTTTCGCGATCGGCGCACTGGCGGCGGTCAATTCCGTCGGTTCTCCCTTGATACCGGGCACGAATGTTTTTTGGGCTTTTCCGTTCGAACAGCACAGCGAGTTCGGCGGGCGTCGCCTGAAGGGCGAAATCCGCGGAGAGCTCGATCTGCCTTCCGACATGAAGGTTGCCGATCCTAGTCAGAACACCACGATTGCGATCGTAGCAATCGATGCCGATGTGACTGCTGTCGAGCTTAAGCGCATCGCAGTCATGGCGACCGACGGCTTCGCCCGCGCTCTGCGTCCAGTCCACACACCCTTTGACGGCGACATCGTGTTTGCGGTCACGACGGGACGCCAGCCAGTCAGTGAGCCGCGTCCGCATACCCTGATGCGGCTAGGCAGCATTGCATCCGATTGTCTCTCGCGCGCCATCGCGCGCGGCGTCTACGAGGCTCGATCGATCGGAATAATGACGAGTTATCGTGAGTTCTTTCCGTAAAAGCGTATTTCGCAAACCAGGAGAAACAAATGGATAGACCTGTCGAACCTGTCTTGCCGCCAATTGCGCGGCGCACCTTCGTGGCCACCCTGGTGGCCGGCTTCACGCTTGCCGCTGGGCCGGTGCGCGCCGATGCAATTGTGACGGACGCCAACGGCCTTGATGCCGGTGCGGTGGACGTCACGGTATCGGATGGGAAAATCCCTGCCTATCGCGCGAAGCCCGCAGGCAAATCAGGCGCGCCCGTAATACTTGTCGTACAGGAGATTTTTGGCGTGCATGAACACATCAAGGATCTCTGTCGGCGTCTTGCGCATGCCGGCTATTATGCCATCGCACCGTCACTATACGCCCGTTACGGCGATCCGGGAAAATATGACATTCCTCACATCATGGATCTGATGAAGGATGTGGTAGCCAAGGTTCCCGATAAGGAAGTGATGAGCGATCTGGATGCAACCGTCGTATTTGCCAAGAGCGAAGGCGCACAAACCGCGAATCTCGGCATCACCGGTTTCTGCTGGGGCGGGCGTGTCGTGTGGCTCTATGCGGCACACAGCCCTGCGCTAAAGGCGGGTGTCGCGTGGTATGGCCCGCTCGCCGGCACCGACAATGAGCTGAGACCACATACGGCGATCGAGCTCGCGTCGCAGATCAAAGCCCCGGTCTTGGGTCTATATGCCGGTCTCGATCAGAACATCACTGCGGCGGATCGCGAAGCCATGAAGAAGGCCCTGGCCGACGCTGGAAACAAGAAATCGACCATCGAGGTCTTTGACGACGCGCAGCACGGCTTCAATGCGGACTATCGCCCATCCTACAACGAGAAGGACGCGAAAGAGGGATGGTCGCGCATGTTGACCTGGTTCAAGGCGAACGGTGTTGGCTGACGTACGTCGCCTCAGCGGACGAAAACGCGCACTTCGCTCGAGGTTGCGTTCGGATCGGTGGCCGAGGCGACGGCAAGGCGCGTCGCGGGCACGCCCATGTCCGTCATCGAGCGCAGGACTTCCTGCGCATGATTTTTCGCCGACGTTTGGGCCAGTTGCACTGCCGCCGCCGACCCACGCGTAGGCGAAACGGCGACGACCGAGAAGCCGGCATTGGGTCGCGATTGCAGGGCTTGGCTCAGCGCCGCGTAAAGGATTTGCTGGTAGTCGACGCCCGGATGATCGAAGCGGATCACCACCAGCGGCGTCCCGGCATAGGCAAGCGTCGCTGCCGACATCGGGCCACCGGCGGAGGCGACGGCCGGCGAACCAAGGTCTGAACCATAAAGTTCGCCGTTCTTGATGGCCGCGGCCAGCGTCGTCAGGTTGGCGCGTTCGTTGGCGGCATAAGCCGTCTGGCGCTGTGTATCCTCGGAGACAGAACGCAACAGCCGATCGATCAGAACAATCGTCTGGTTGGTTTCGTCTTCGAGCACGCGCAATTGACGATGATCTTCGTCGACCGCTCCCGAGACGGCGTAGGTCGACTGGATCTGATCGAGCGCGAAGTGCGCGGATGACGAATCGGTGGCGATCGTCGCACCCAGTGCATTCATGTTGTTGATGTTGGTCGCGAGCGAATCGAGCGCGCTTTGCGCGATATTCCACTCGGCCACCAATTCGGGGTTGCCGCGCGTCGTGCCAACCTGGAGTCGGGTCGTGATGTTCGCCTTGGCGTCCTGGTAGGTGCGGGCTGCATCGGCGCCTTGATTGCGCAGCTCCGTCAGATGCGAGGCATTGGCGCCGACATGATCTTCGATGGTGACGAGCGCGCTGCGCATCGTGGCAATAGTCGCGCTGACGGCTGTGCCGGTATTGCTTCCCGGTTCGATCGTCACCGGGGTGATCGCGATGACCGGCGCCCCGCCGCTCGCCGTGGCGGCCGCCGGCGGAAGCGTTCCAGGCGTTCCGGGTGGCGGCACATTGCCTGGCGGAAACTGGTCCGCCGAAGCCGCCGGCGCGCCGCCGTTGTCCGTTTCCTCCCCGAACAATGCGTTGTCGATGTCGGAGCAGCCGGCGAGTCCAAGACCGGCGGCAAGCGCCAACGCACTGAAAAGGCGAGACTTAGTTCTTGGCTCTGCCGCCAGTATGCCCCACATCTGCCGATCTCCGCCCAACCGGTCATCACTTCCGCAAAGAAGGCGTCCGGTCCTGTCCAGCCCGCTCGCGCAAATTCAGACGATCACGCGAGTCTGGTGCGCAGTCTTAAACAGCGGGCGCGACCGGGACAAGGGTGCTTGGGGATGCTTTCTGATGAGATTCTTGTGGGCGGCGGAAGGACTTGGGCCAACCTGCGCGGCCGAACCGCAGCGGGAACATCGCTTGCCTTTGGCATCGCCCCTGCATAGGTTCTGCGCCCTTAATTGCACCCGTAGCTCAGCTGGATAGAGCATCAGACTACGAATCTGAGGGTCGGGCGTTCGAATCGCTCCGGGTGCGCCATCTCTCCCCATGCTACTGCGTCAGAAGGGCTAGTAAGAAGTGGCCTAGCTGGGAATACAGACCGGCATGGCCTCGAAGCCCTTCACAAAATTAGAGTTCATCCGTTTGGGCTCGCCAACCACCTCGATGCGCGGAAAGCGCTTCAAGATTTCCTCCCACATGATGCGCAGCTGCATCTCGGCGAGGCGCATGCCGACGCAGCGGTGGATTCCGAAGCCGAATGACACGTGCTGGCGTGGGCGTTCACGATCAATGAGGAACTCGTCCGGCCGCCCGATCGCATCTTCGTCGCGATTGCCCGAGACGTACCACATGATGACCTTCTCGCCCTTTGCGATTTTCTTGCCGCCGATCTCTGCGTCCTCGAGCGCGGTGCGCCGCATATGCGCGACCGGGCTCTGCCAGCGGATGATCTCGGGAACCATGCTTTCGATCAGACCGGGATTGGCGCGCAGCTTGTCATATTGTTCAGGATGCTGGCTGAGCGCGAGAAGACCGCCGGTGATCGAATGGCGCGTCGTGTCGCTGCCCGCCACGATCAGAAGGACGATATTGCCGAGATATTGCTGCGGATCGTCACGCCGCGTTGCTTCGTTATGGCAAAGCATCGAGACCAAGTCATGCTGCGGCGGCTTGGCCAAGCGTTCGTTCCATAGTCCTGTGAACATACCGAAGGTGTGGAAAAACTCGATCTGGCGTTGCGCCTCCGTTTCCACCAAACCGTCGGGTCCCGGTTGGGTGAGGATGAGATCCGATGCACGGGGCAGCAAGCGGCGGTGCTCGAAGGGAAAGTCGAACAGAGTGGCCAGCATCTGGCTCGTAAGTTCGATGGCGACTTTATCGACAAAATCGAAGGTTTCGCCGCGCGGCAGTTCATCGAGTATTTTTGCCGCACGTGTGCGGATCAGCGGCTCCAGCACGAGAAGACTGTCGGGTGCGAACATCGGGGCGATCACTTTTCGCTGCTGATCGTGCGCAGGCGGATCGAGTGCGATGAAGCTCGATTGTTCGCGCGGCTGGCGCCCCTCGAAAATCGTGATGCCGCCGATCTCCGAGTCGGACGAGAACACGCGGTGATTGCTGTCGACGGAAATGATGTCGCGATGTTTGGTCACTGACCAATAGGGTCCGAATTGGCTGGCCGCGCAATAGTGCACGGGATCCTCGTGGCGAAGCCGTTCGAACCATGGCCACAAGGTATCGTTGCGGAACAGTTCCGGATCGGAGACGTCGAACTTGTCGAGTGGCGTGGCAAACGCCTGATCGCGCGCGTTCCTGGCCTTCTCATCGAGCGCTAAGCCCATGCCCGTCTCCCCTGAGATGGTGATATGAGACCCGAATTCGCTTGCATGGCGCAAGAGTGCGTCGCCACTCAGCCATGCCAGGTCGAAGGAATGTGCTCGGGATCTTCCTGGGCGTTACGTTCGGAGGAGAGAAAATCATAGTAGCCGCAGCGCCCACCAGGGTAGGTCCGACAAATTCGCGGTCGTGCCTCGTAGATCGTGCAGCTTCGCTTGTCGGTATCGAAGAAGCGGCAGACCTTGCCGAAATGCACATCCGCCTTGCGGCGCATGGCATACTCCTCGTCGCCATCCTCTTTGGTGAACTTTCTTCGGGCTGTCTCAAAGCTCAGAGCGAAGTGTCCGGCGAGGCGACGGACATCGCGTTTGGTCAGAGGAATGACGGGATAGGAACAGCAATAGCCTGGACATTTCGCGCAATTGTACATGGGTGACCTTGAACGGGGCTCGGTCATTCGATACCGGATTCAGTGCGACCAATGCAAAGTGTTTGACGCACTTGGCTTGCAGAGGAATGTCACGATAGTGTCACAGCATGTCGGAATTTAAACTTTTGCAAATCGACGATGTGCGCCTGCGCGCTGCAGTTCAGGGCACCGGACCTCTCGTTGTGATGGTGCACGGCTTTCCGGAGTCGTGGTTTTCATGGCGCCATCAGATGAGTCCTGTCGCGGCGGCCGGCTTCACCGCTTGTGCGATCGACGTGCGCGGTTACGGCGGCTCGGACAAGCCACGCCCAATCGCCGAGTATTCCATGGAGCGGATGATCGACGACGTCGTCGGCGTGATTGAAACCCTGAGCTCCGACAATCGCGCCATTCTTGTCGGTCACGATTGGGGCGCACCGATCGTCTGGAATAGTGCGTTGATCCGGCCGGACCGTGTTCGAGCTGTTTGCGGCTTGTCCGTGCCCTATCTGGGTCAGGCCGCACGGCCGTTTACCGAGACATTCGACGAGATTTTCACCAAGCGCGGCCGCTTCTTCTATCAGGCCTATTTCCAGAAACTCGATGAGCCCGAGACGGAAGCAGAAGCCAATCCGCGCGATTTCTTGCGCAAATTCTACTATGCGCTTTCGGGCGACGCGCCGGATGGAACCTGGCCCACCAACAAGACGTCGCAACAACGGCTGCTGGAGGGTCTTGTCGACCCCGACCCATTCCCGGCTTGGCTGACGCCTGCAGAACTCGACTACTATGTCGGCGAGTTCGAGCGCTCGGGATTTCACGGTCCTATCAGCCGATATCGTAATCATGAGCGCGATTTCGAATATCTGCACGCCTTTTCCGCGCGAAAGATCGAGCAACCGGCGTTATTCATCGGTGGCAGTCGCGATCTTGCCTTCAACATGCTCGGTCGCGGTGATCCCATCGCGACGATGCGCCAACATGTGACGGATCTGCGCGGTGCCGATGTCCTCGATGGCTGCGGTCACTGGACCCAGCAGGAACGACCGGCTGAGGTGAATGCGCGCCTGATCGCCTGGCTCAAGTCGCTTTAGCCGATTTCCTCTTTGTATACGTACTCGCCATCCAACCAGGCGATGATTTCGCGCGCCGCGTCGTGATCGATGCTGCCGTAGCGACGGCGAAGACGTTGTGCGGCTTTGCCGAGATGCTCGAGTCCTACGTCTTGGAAATAAAGGATGTCCTCCTGAAGCAGGCGAGCGAGATCAACTCCAGCGACTGCAGTTGCAGCGCTTAGGAAGGCGCGGCCATATTGATAGCCTTTGCCGAGCTCGTAACTCTCCTCAAGGCTGACAGCAGGAATGCGTGACAGAACGGGCTGCAAGGCAGGATTGACGCTATGGGCGCTGAGATGAAGGCCGATGTTCGCGGATCGTCCCGTGACAGCCCGCACATGCAGGTAGGGTGACATTCGCCGACCATCATTGACCGGGTAATTGTCCCAGAGGAATGGCTTTCGCCGAAGCTGCTCCGCCACGCGTTGCAGATGACCCGGCGAATATTCACGCGAGCAGACCTCTTCACCTGTCCAAAAGACTTCGATGGAGGAATCGAGCAGGCGCCCAAAATCCTCCAGATATTTTGCCGGGCGCTGACCGAAAAAGCGGTCGAGCATGGGATCGTCGCTGTAATAGCTCGGACAGACGATCAGCGTCGTCGCCCGCGTTCGTGCCGCAACCCAGTGCATGATCTCCACCTGCGTCGTCGCGAGCTCGGCAAGGTCGCCACGCATGTCGTCGAACAGAATGGCGAGATACTCCGCACCCCATGCATCGAATTGTGCCAGCTTGTCGGCGAGCGCGGCCTGCGCCTCGGCGTTGAAATCGCGATAGAGCTCGAAGGGACTTAAGCCAATGCCAAATCGCACCTGAAGTGCTCGACAGCGGGACGCAAGATCTCCTAAGGCAGTTGCCTCTTCAGGCGGATGTGCTTCGCGCCAACGCTTGCGCAGGAAAGCATCCGCCTTGGGAGCGTAGATATAGAAGTCGTAGCCGTGCTGTTTGAGGAACGCGATCGTCTCCTCCCGCGCACGCCAACTCCAAGGCTTGCCGTAATAGCCTTCGATCAGTCCCAGAGCGGGCGTCATGGTGTTCCTTGTTTCGCTTGGTGGCGGCTGTGCCAAAGTCTAGCCCAACCTGAATTCGCGTACAGTTTGCCGCGGCCTTTTGCCCGCGTCTCGGTCAAACTCCCGCCACATCCAGGCGGCAAGTCCGAGGTCGGACGACGACATAAGCCCAGCTTTGTCATCTGCCGGACGAATGAGATAATGTACCGCTGCCGTCGTGGTGGGGCATCACGGCGCGCATGGAGCAAAAAATGACAAGCGATAATCGGGCGACCGATGCGGCCATGGGGCGGCGCGGAAAGCGCTAGAACATGTCCGACAAGCCCGTCTTCTTCGACGCCAGCGGCCGACGTGCAGTGCGTGCATCCGTCGTGGGATGGACTGCGGCTGTCGTCAGTTTGGTGCTGGGCGCAGTGTTTGCCGCGAGCCTCGTTGCCGCGCCCCAAGTCACCCAGCTGCGTCTTCCCGGGCGCTTGACGGCGATCTCAACGCAAGTCCTGGAAAAGAAGGCGCTCGATCCCGGACTGTTGCGCTCGGCCGCGCGCCTAGCGGCGGAAGCGCAGACGCGTCGGAAGGAACGCGCCCGTCTGCGTTTGGAGCGCGAGCAGCGCCATTTGCCGACGCGCGTTCTCTCGGCGATTCTCAGGCCTCAGCAAGGCCGACCGCTCTCGATCGCCTTTTATCCGAACTGGGAAGCCTCCGCTTATTCGTCATTGAAGAGCGCGTTGCCGAGGCTCGACTGGCTGATGCCGACCTGGCTGGCGTTGCAGGGACCCGACTTGAAGTTGAAAGCCATCCACGATCCGCGGTTGCTGAGCGAAGTGCGTGGACTCAAGCCCAATCTGGCGATACTGCCCGTGTTGCAGAATGCAACGCTCGGCAAGTGGGACGGGCCTGGCCTGGCGCGCCTGCTGGCAGACAAGGCGCGTAGCGACCAACTTCTAACCCAGCTCGTCGCCTACATCGCAACGAACAAGCTGCAGGGCCTCACTGTCGATTTCGAGGAAGTGCCGCAATCCGCCCATGGCGATCTAGGGACTTTTCTCAAGCGGCTTTCTGCTGCGTTCGCACCAAGAGGATGGGTTGTCGTTATGGCGGTGCCCTTTGACGACAACGAATGGCCTTATGGCTCTTATGCCCAACTCGTCGACTACACGCTGCTGATGGCCTACGACGAGCATGACGGTTCGAGCGGGCCGGGAAGCATCACGGGCCAGAGCTGGTACGAAACGACTCTCGACAAGCGCATGCGGATTCTCTCGCCGGGGCGCACTATCGTATCGATCGGCAGTTATGCCTACGACTGGAATAGCGATCGGGCCGACAATCTAACGTTTGAGGATGCAGTCGTCGCCGCACACGACTCCGAAGCAAAGATCGTGTTCGACGACGCTACGAACAACCCGCACTTTTCCTATGTCGAAGACGATCAGACCAAGCATGACGTTTGGTTTCTCGACGCCGCGACCGGCTACAACGAAATTCACTCTGCCGATATCTATCGCCCGGCTGGTTACGCGCTGTGGCGCCTGGGGAGCGAGGATCCGTCGATCTGGACCGTGATGGGACAGAAGTATGGTGCAGGCGCGCCAGCGGGCATTCGCACCATTCCCATCAGCGCTGACATTGATTTTGAGGGCGAGGGCGATTTTCTCAGTGTCGAAGCTGATCCGCAGTCGGGCACGCGCAATATCGAATTCGACCCACTCACAGGCGACATCGCTGACGAGACCTATGTCAAAGTTCCAACCAACTATGTCATCCGCAAATATGGCAGCGGATCGAAGACGGTCGCGCTTACCTTCGATGACGGGCCAGATGCCGAATGGACTCCCCAGATCCTCGACATCCTGAAGGCCAAGCATGTCGTTGCGACGTTTTTCGTGATCGGCGCCAACGCTCAGGCGAACCCGGATCTCATTCAGCGCATTGTCGCCGAAGGTCACGAACTTGGAAATCACACTTATACGCACCCCAATCTTGCGGACACGCCCATCCAGGTTGACACGCTGGAACTCAACGCCACGCAGCGACTGATCGAGGCGCTGACCGGCCGTTCGATGCGGCTGTTCAGACCGCCTTATATCGGAGACAACGAACCGGGCGATCCGGGCGACATCATTCCGGTCGAGATTGCGCAAAGCCTCGGCTATCTGACGGTCGGCGAGCGCGTCGATGCAAATGATTGGTCGTTACCAGGGGTCGAAGCCATCGTCCAACGCACGATCGCGCAGGTCGCGCGCGCACCCGAGGGCGGTGACACGATTCTCTTGCACGATGCCGGCGGCGATCGTTCGCAGACCGTGGCCGCTCTACCGGAGCTGATCGACCAGTTGCGCGCCAGAGGCTACACGTTCGTTCTAGCATCGAAGCTTGCGGGACTTTCGCGCGACCAGGCGATGCCGCAACTGCCACTGACGATCGCCTTGTTCAACGACCGGGTCGTGTTTTTGACCATGAGCTGGGTTGGGCGATTTCTCTATTACGCTTTTGTTGCAGCGATCTGGCTCGGCGTCTCCCGCCTGCTGTTCCTGGCCGGTCTGAGCGTCTGGAATGCGCACAGGGAGCGTGCGCAAAGCATTGCGGCAAAGCCCGATCCCCGCCACGTCTCGGTGATCATCCCGGCGTTCAATGAGGAAAAGGTGATCGCGAGCACGGTGGAACGCATACTTGAAAGCGACCACCGTGATCTGGAAGTGATCGTCGTGGACGATGGTTCGAAGGATCGCACCGCAGCGGTGGTCCGTAACCGGTTCGGCAACGATCACCGAGTAGTTCTTCTCTCGATCGCAAACAGCGGCAAAGCCAATGCGTTGAATGCGGGCCTAAAGCTTTCACGCGGCGAGATTGTCGTGGCGCTTGATGCGGACACTCAGTTTCAGACCGACACGATCGCCAGGCTGGTTCGTTGGTTCAGCGATGAAAAAGTCGGCGCCGTCGCCGGCAATGCCAAAGTGGGCAATCGCACGAACATGGTCACGCGTTGGCAGGCGCTTGAGTATATCGTCGCGCAGAACCTTGAACGTCGCGCGCTTGCTGCACTCGGAACCTTGACCGTGATACCGGGAGCAGTCGGCGCCTGGCGCCGCTCAGCCCTTTTGTCGCTGGGCGGCTTTCAGTCCGACACCCTCGCAGAAGACCAAGACCTGACAATCGGGATGCAGGAGCATGGCTTACAGGTCCGTTTCGACAGTTCCGCGATTGCTTGGACGGAGGCGCCCTCGACATTCCGCGCGCTGGCGAAACAACGTTTCCGCTGGGCCTACGGTACGTTGCAGTGTTTGTGGAAATATCGGCACCTCACATTCAATCCTAGGTTCGGGGCGCTCGGCATGATTGCCTTGCCGCAAGTCTGGCTGTTTCAGATTGCGCTGACCGCCTTTGCACCGATCGCCGATCTACTGCTGATCTGGCAGCTGATCAGCCAATGGATCGCTTACGCCCAACATGGCGCGGAGTTCAGCAACAACGATCTCATCACTGTGGGCGTGTACTATGTCGTGTTCGTCGTCGTCGATCTGCTGGCAGCCGTGTTCGGATTCCTCATGGAACGCAATGAACAATGGACTTTGTTGTGGTGGCTTCCGCTGCAGCGCTTCGGCTATCGCCAGCTGATGTACTATGTCGTCGTGCGCTCGATCACGACCGCGATCCGCGGGCGTTTCGTCGGATGGGGCAAGCTGGAGCGCACCGGTACGGTCAGAGTGGCGCACTAGCGTGGCGACAGAAACACGCGCTCGTCATCGCGTCGTACGATCTTGTAGTTGCGTATAACAGCCTGTTCGACCCCGCCCGCGATCGGAAAAGGTTTCAACGACTCCAACTCGATCATCGCGAAGCGCTTGGCCTTGATCATGCCTAGGAGCGGCACTTCGCTTCGGATGTCGGCGCGAATGCGCTGGTCCACGTTGAAGATATCGACTTCAGCGGTCTTGTCTGCCCAGTAACATAGCGAAAGCATTTCGCAGAGCACGGGTTCGGGGCTTGATCTCAGAAGCGAAATCTCTGCCGCCGCCGCGCGCCGCTCGTCCGCCATGGGATGCAGCCAATACGAGGAGTTTGTCCAATCGCCATCGACGTTTCGCAAAAGAAAGCCGAGGGGGACGACATACAGGATTGCGGCTACTGTGATCCAGATTTCCCGGCCGAGACGATCAAGCAGCAGCGCGGCGCACAGGATGAGCGCAATGTCGGCGTCAAACATGGCGTTGGCATCGACGCCTGCGCCGCTCGAGAATAGAACTCCTCCCACGCTCGCAACTGCCACATAGATCAACACCAGGATCGTGTCGCGATCGCGCCGTGCGATAAAAATGAGAATAATCGCGCCGCAGAGTGGCAGAGCAGCCCAGGGCAACCAGTTCTCAAGAGCCATCGTCACATTGACGAGCGAGTAGATACGGGCCGAGGAGAGTTGTCGGAACAGATCCGTGCCGAACGCGTCACGAAACAATCCAAGCCCAATCAGCAGAAAGATGACGCCAGCGGCGATGAAGGTAAGCGCTGAGCGTCGGTTGGCCAACATCAGCCAGAGCGCGAGCGCGGACGGCAAAATAATCAGATTGTGCTTGACGAAGAATGCAACGGTGAAAATGAGCGCCGCAAACACCATGCTTCGAGGATTATTCGGTGCACGGAGAATTATGACCAGCCCCCAGATAGCGATCGCATGACCCAGCAATTGGGGATCGTCCATGCCGACGTAATCGCTCGTCAGGAGGAGACAGGAGACGAACAAAAGTGCCGCGAACATGGCCTTGCGCGGCGCACAGCCCATGAGGCGGGCGGCGTGGACTATTCCGAAAGACAGGACTCCCAGCGCCAGCAACGAGACAAGCCGCCCGGCGACGATCGCATCGCCGGTGATGCGCGCAATTCCGCCGATGATGTAGAACGAGAGCGGCGGATAATTATTGACCAGCAGCCCGACCGCTGGTGGATAGGGACTTCCCGTGCGCATCGCCAATTGCGCGAAATAAGCGTTCCACCCTTCGTTGGGATCGAATGGAATCTGATACCCGACGACAGAAATTACGTGAAGGAGACCGGCGGTACAGCCAAGGGCAAGCACGCTGAGCGCAAGCAAAAGTCCGGCGGAGCGCAGCGTGGCGCTCATGAGTGCGAGCACTTCGCGTCGTGAGAAATATCATAGAGTGAAAAGAAACTCGCCCGATAACGCAGATGCAGCATTGGAGGTATGCGCGACGCGGGTCCGTCGCCGCGAATGACGATTGCCTCGTCGAAATGGCACTGGAAGTAAAGGAGGTAGGGAAATATGTCCCTGATATCTTCGTCGGCGTCGATGCGACCGGCGGCAAGATCGTTCAACTCGTCTATGTCGGGCGGCGAGCCCTGCTGCGCCGTCGCTGCGGCATAGCGATCGAGTGGGGGCAGGACTCTGACGATGTGCTGCCCTCGCGTGGTGAAGACGAGCGGCGTAAAGGCGCCGCGGTCGATCACCGCGAATTCCGCCATGTGCCAATAGGGTTGATCCGCAGCCCAACCCAGGGAATCGCCGTCGAGAACGGTGAGAAGGCGCGCGCTAGGCGCGATTCTGTTTTCCGCCGCTTCGAATTCGCTATAGCGGGCGTCGATCCTCTTCCAGTCGAAAGTCAGTACCAGCGCTTGGATGGCGAACAACCCAAGCGCTGCAGCTACGCCAATCGTAAGCCAACGGCGGCTAAGCTTGAAATCAGATGATGCTAGCGTGAGCGAGCCGAGAATTGCCGGCAGACGAAAATGCACACCCCAGCCGCCCAGCGCCCATTCGGGAGCGAAGATCGTGCACGCCAAGAGCAGCGCAAGTCCGATTCCCATTCGTGACGCAACGCGCAGTCGCTGCGTCACTACAGCGGCCATGAAGAGAAGGAGGAGCGTCGCGGTGACGATGTAGGCAGGCTGATCGAAGCGGAACTGGATTGCCGCTTCAAACCGCTCAGCCATGGTGTCCAGAAGGTTGAACTGCACAGATGCGTCGCCGCCCGGAGGCTTCATGATGAGATAGAAGAGTGTTGCGGGCGCCATGAGAGCGGCAAGCATTGCAAGTCGTCTTGATAGGTGACTCGCAGTCCGCTGTTTTTCTTGTAGCCAGGCGGCGATTTCGTATTCGCCGATCAGCAGCGCCAGCACTGCGAAAGCGAACAGATGCGCGAAATAGACAAGTGTGAGCGCAGCAGAAAAGCCGGCCAGGAAAAGCAGGCCGCGCCTTCCGTCGGTTGCGATCCATGCCGCCAGAACGAGGAAGCTCAAACCGGTCGCGAAGGCAAAGTTGAAGAAGCCCCACATGAAGGTGGCGTTGTAGGTAAAAGCGGCTGCAAGAACGCCACCAAAACCGAACCGGCCGAACAAGGCGCGCTGGATCATGGCCGGTCCCAGGACCCATAGCCAAACGGTCACCGTGAGGAAGATCTTGGTTGCCGCTTCCAGATTCGTCAGCTTGGCCAGGGGCGGTACGATCGCTTCGCCGGCGAGATTGGGCAGGAATGCCCAGGCAACGCGATAGTAGTGTGAGGTACCACCGCCGATCAGGTAGAAGTCGGCGAGATGTGCGGGATAGTCCGGCATCGGCGGTGAGACGACGCACCATAGCGGCGCCGCAAGGATCGCGCAGGCGACGACGGACGCGAAAAGCGGCCAGCTTGGGCCGCGAATTCTGGTCATGCGAAAATCGAGTGCTCTGCCCCGAGGCCGAAGCGTATAGACCCGTAGAGCCCTAATGAAAATCCCGCGATTTGGGCAGGATTCGCACCTGGCGCGGATGGCGGGGTGCGCGCGAGTCAGGACGTTGGTAGGCGAGGTCTTCGAGATGGCCGGGGAATGGGCGCAGGGTGTCTTCTGACAGGCGGTCCAGTTCCTGCGTGCGGTCGAATACCCGTTCGGCGACCAGATGCACGACGCCTTCGCTCTTCTGCACCTTACCTTCGACCAGGAGCAGCCGTGCCCCCATGATTTCGCGCCGGAATTGTTCGACCAGTTTCGGCCACACGACCACGTTGGTGATGCCGGTTTCGTCGCTTAACGTGATGAACACCACGCCCGCATCGCCGGGCATCTGGCGAACGAGGATGACGCCGGCGCAGCGCGCGCGCTTGCCGTCGTCTGTCGCCTCCAGCTCGGCGCAGCTTTTGACTTTTTCCGCCGCAAACAATTCGCGCAAGAATTGCATCGGATAGCCTTTGAGCGACAGGCGCAGCGTCTGGTAGTCGGCAAGCACATGTTCGCTGAGCGGCATCAGAGGTAATGGAGCGGTGTGTTCGGCAGGAAGCTCCTTGATGCGCTGTGCCTCGAACAGCGGTAGCGTGTGTTGATCGGGCAGACGCCGCACCGCCCACAGAGCTTCGCGCCGGTCCATGCCTAAGGAACGAAAGCCGTCGGCTTCGGCCAGCACCATCAAGGCCTTTTTCGGCAATTCGCTGCGACGAAGGAATTCCGCGAAGGTTGCATAGCCATAGCCACGATTTTCCACGATCAACCGTCCCCATTCCTCGTGGAAGCCGTCGATCTGGCGAAAGCCCAGACGCATGCACAGCGCTTCGTTGCGTTCGAGCGTGTTGTCCCAGCCGCTGAAATTGGCGTCGGGTGCCAGCACCTCGACGCCATGTTCGCGCGCATCGCGCACAATCTCGGCCGGCGCATAAAATCCCATCGGCTGCGAATTGAGCAGCGCGCAACCAAACGCGGCCGGATGATGACATTTGATCCAGGCCGAGATGTAGACGAGCAGCGCGAAACTTGCCGCGTGGCTTTCGGGAAAGCCGTAAGAGCCAAAGCCTTCGATCTGCTTGAAGCAGCGTTCCGCGAAATCCTGCACATAGCCGCGGCGCATCATGCCGCCGACCATCTTCTCTCGGAACGTATCGATGGTGCCGACATTGCGGAACGTCGCCATGGCGCGGCGAAGACCATTGGCTTCTTCCGGCGTGAACTTCGCAGCCACGATGGCAAGCTTCATCGCCTGTTCCTGGAACAGCGGCACACCCTTGGTCTTGTTCAGCACCTGGTAGAGTTCGTCCGGCGGGCCATGCTCCGGCGAAGGCGAGGGATATTCCACTTTCTCCTTGCCACTGCGCCGGCGCAGATAAGGATGCACCATGTCGCCCTGAATCGGTCCAGGGCGGACAATCGCAACTTCGATGACGATGTCGTAGAAGCAGCGCGGCCGAAGCCTGGGCAGCATGTTCATCTGCGCGCGGCTTTCCACTTGGAACACACCGATCGCGTCGGCCTTGCACAGCATGTCGTAGACGGCCGGATCCTCACGCGGCACGTTGACGAGATCGAAGTCTTTACCCTCGTGCAGACGGATCAGGTCGAAGGCTTTGCGGATGCAGGTCAGCATGCCGAGCGCCAAAACATCGACCTTCATCATGCCGAGCTTGTCGATATCGTCCTTATCCCATTCGATAAAATAGCGGTCCTCCATTGCGGCTGGGCCGATCGGAACGATGGTGTCGAGCCGGTCGTGCGTCAGCACAAAGCCACCGACGTGCTGGGAAAGGTGACGGGGAAATCCCATGATCTGGTTGGCGAAGCTCACCGCCTGCACGATCGCCGCATTCTGAGGGTCGAGCATGCCCTGACGAACCTGGCTTTCCTTCACCGCATGGCCCCAGCTGCCCCAGACACTGTTCGCCATCGCCGCCGTGATGTCCTCGCTGAGGCCGAAGACCTTGCCGACTTCGCGGATGGCGCTGCGCGGGCGATAGCAGATGACGGTGGCGGTCAGCGCCGCCTTGTCATGGCCATAGCGCTTATAGACATCCTGGATGACTTCCTCGCGCCGCTCATGTTCGAAATCGACGTCGATGTCGGGCGGTTCCTTGCGTTCCTGCGAGATGAAACGCTCGAACAGAAGATCGTTCTGTGCCGGATCGACGGCCGTGATGTCGAGTACGTAGCAGACTGCCGAATTGGCGGCTGAGCCGCGGCCTTGACAGAGAATGTTCCTCGCCCGCGCGAAGCCGACGACATCGCGCACGGTGAGGAAATATGGCGCGTATTCGAGCTTTTCGATCAACGCCAATTCTTTTTCCAGCGTACTGCGCACGGTCGAGGGAATGCCGTCAGGATAGCGCCTGTTCGCACCTTCCCATGTCAGCTCGCGCAGATATTCGTCCGGTGACTTACCGTGCGGCACCGGTTCTTCGGGGTAATTATATTTGAGTTGGCCGAGCGAGAAGGAAATACGCTCGGAAAATCGCACTGTCTGCGCAATCGCGTCAGGCGCATCGGCGAACAGCCTTGCCATCTCCTCCGGCAGCTTCAGATGGCGTTCGGCATTGGCTTCCAGAATCTTGCCGGCCTTGTCGATCGTCAGATGTTCGCGGATGCAGGTGACGACATCCTGCAATTCGCGCCGTCCCGGTTCGTGATAGAGCACATCGTTGATGGCAATCAGAGGCACGCGCGTTTCTTGCGCCAACCGCTTCAACCGTTTCAATCGCCGTCTATCGTCGCCACGGTGCGGCATCGTTGCGGCAAGCCATGTCCGATCCGCGGCGATGTCGCGCAACGTCTGAAGAGTCGCGCGGAGCTTCGTGAACGCAGCGCGTGCCGGCGGTATTACGGCCAGCAGCAAGCCTTCCTGCCATTCGAATAGATCGCTCTGATAAAGCGTGCACTCGCCCTTTTTCGCGCGCAGCTTTCCGACCGTCAGAAGGCGACAGAGGTTGCCATAGGCGTTGCGGTCGATGGGATAGGCGAGGATGTCCGGCGTGCCGTCGTCGAAAACCAGACGCGCGCCGACCAGGAACTTTGGTTTTTTCTCCGGCAATTGCGGATGATCGAACCCCGCATAGGCGCGCACCACGCCTGCGAGTGTGTTGCGGTCGGCGACGCCGATGGCGGCGTAACCAAAAAGGCAGGCTTGTGCGATCAATTCCTCCGGCCGCGATGCACCGCGCAAGAACGAAAAGTTCGACGTCACCGCGATTTCTGCATAAGGCGTCATGCGAACAACCCGTGGACGTACCAGCGCGGCGCGAAGTGCTCGCGGCCATAAAGGCCATCGCGGTAAAGCCAGAAGCGCCGGCCACCTTCGTCTTCGACGCGGAAATAGTCGCGAGTCGGTTGCGGCTTTTGGTTCTTCCACCACTCCATCGCGATGCGCTCGGGACCTTCGGCCCGCGCGACGGCGTGCAGTGCGCGACGCCAGCGAAAGCGCAAAGGCGGCCCGTCCGGAATCTGCGCCATCACCTCGATGGGTTCAGGCTTGGTAAGCATCCGCAAAGGGCGCCTCGGCGCTTCGCCCGGGATGCGCGGCTCCCAGTCGAGTTTCGTTTCCGGCGCATGCTGTGCCGGGACCGCGACGCCGGCTCCTTCGGGAATGTGCGTGTCCTGCGGCTGGAAAGTGAGAATGCGATGCGAACCGAACCGCGCTGCCAGGCGGTCGATCAGGAAAGCGATCTCCTTGTCGTCATCCGGTCTTGCTTCCAGGCCGACGCTCTCGGGAACAAGGCGCTCGGCATGCAGCGCGGAAAGCCGGATCAGGTCGAAGCCAAATCCGGGATCAATGGGGTCTGAGAGCGCATCCAACCGCTCGCGGAACAGCCGCGCGATGATCTTGGGCTCGCGCAAGGGCCTCGCCGTTTCGAGTGCGATGCAGCTGACCTGACCGTCGCTGCGAAAAAAGCTTGCCTCCAGCTTGCGTGCACCTTGGCCACGCTCTTCCAGAAGATGGCAGAGCGATTGCGCCAGCGACAGGATCGAGCCGGCGATGAAGTCTTCTGCCACCACCGGCTCGGCGAAGCGATGCTCCGCCATATAGTCGGGCAGGATGTGGCGCGGCGAGATCGGCTTCTCGCTGAGGCCGAGCGCACGATCGAGCTTGAACACCATCTCCTTGCCAAAGCGCGCCGTCAGTTCACCACGCGTGCGGCCGGCGACTTGGGCGATTGTCTTCAATCCCGCACGGCGCAAGGCATGCGTGTCCGCCGTATCCAGATTCAGCGCAGCCACGGGAAGAAGCGCGACCGCTTTGGCCTCCGTGCCGGGGGCTGCGATCGTTGCATGCGCATAGCGGGCCAATGCACGCGCCGCTGCAGCGGTTCCGGCGATTGCCGCACGGACGGTGAAGCCTTGACGCGTGATGGCCGTGCATACGGCTTGGAGCATCGCTGGTTCGCCGCCGAAGAGATGCGTTGCACCTGTCACGTCGAGCAACAAGCCATCGACGCCATCGATCGAGACGAATGGCGTGTAACGATCGCACCAATCGGCGATTGTAGCGAGCAGCTTGGCATCGGCCGGCTCGTCGGCCTCGACGACGCTAAGTTCGCGCACCATGGCGCGGGCGCTCGCCAGCGCCATGCCTGGCGTCAAGTGCAGTTGCGCGGCCTTGCGGTCCACCGCATAGAGGATGCGCGCATTGTTGCTCTTGATCGAAAGAACAAGCGGCCGATCATCCGGCGATGCGCATCGCCGCTGCAAGCGATCCGTCGGCATGCGCGCGAACCACAAAGCCAGAATGCGCCGCCTGATTGTCGGGCTTGCGGAAAACTCCATCGTCACAACTCCACTCCATCACCCAGTGCCCGGTCTCTCCTTGCCGGTTGCGAACAAGTTCGGCCTCGAAGCGCGGCATTCCCCAATCGTCTGTTGCAGCTGAGCGGTGGCTGCGGACTTGCCAGCGCGTCTGCGCGGCGCTCGGTTCGGCCACTGCACCTTGACGCAGCAGAAACATCGTCACGTTTTTGTGCTGGGCTGCGAGCACCAGCCTGCGGCTCGCGACGAGATCGAGTACTTTGGGATTGCCTGCGATCTCCAGGATCACCGCGCCAAGGCCATAGCAGGACAGAGCATCGATAGAGGCGCGCAAGGCATCCTCCGCATTGGCGGCTCGCAGCATCAGAAGATGTGCGGGATCGATACCCAATTCGGCAAAGCCGGTCGGCACCGGCATTCCATATTCCAGTGCGGAAAAATCCTGGACGATCCAGAGCATTCGTTTTGGGCCGCTTGCGCATTGTGCAGCACAGACAGCAAAGCCCGAAGCGCTTGCATCGATGGCGAAAATCTCGTGCACCGCGCCAAGCAGAAGTCCGCCGCCAAGAATCCGGTCTACGTCCCCATGACCAAGCGGATGACGCACGTGGCTTCTGCCCTCATTTAGAATGGGGTGAATCAGCTGACGTGTTTGTTCCAGTTTTTTGATGGCACTGGGCATGATGTTCACTATTTGTTCTATTATGCAGAAGCACAAGGAAGGGAGTCAAATCTCCATCTAAGTATCTGTATAATAAGATTATTTTCTAGTCTTTCGCGCCTGATGATGGCCACAGACAGCGCGGAAGCCTTCGGCGCTGTATTTCACAAGCCTGGTCTCGATCTCATCGAAGTCCCCGGCACGGCAAAGACCGGCCGACAGATGCTCGATTGCACCGGTATCCATGTTCAAAATCGCGAGCGAACCGCAGAACAGGTGATAGCTCCAGAACAAATCGGCCTCATCGGCATGGGGCAGCGCCTTGCGTAGCATGGCGATGAAACGCCTGACGACGGGATCGAACTTCTGCGCGAAGATCTCGCTCACCTCGGGAGCAGATGCCAGGTTTCCGACAAAGCCGAAAAAATTACGCCAACCCTGGCCGCCTTGACGATTGAGGCTGAACACCGGCCGAAGATATGCGGCGATGACCGGTTCCAATTCATAGCGACCCTTATTCTCTGCCTCGTAACGATCCATCTCGCGCATATGTTCAGAATTTAAAACCTCAGCGCGACGCGCGAAAACCGCGTCGAACACTCCGCGCTTGGACTCGAAGTAATAGTGCAAGAGCGCGGTGTCGACGGCTGCAAGCTCGGCGATCTCACGCATCGTTACGCCGTAAATTCCATGTTGTGCGAACAATTCCTCCGCTGAGTCGAGTATGCGCTCGCTGGTCGTAAAGGTCCTTTGCGCACGTCTCGTGGGCTTGTTGTCCAGAAGTGCCCGGCGGAGAGGTCGACGATGTGCCACCCGCTCTTTGCTTGTGCGCTCGGAGGCTGGAGAGGCGTTGCCCTGGCTCATACAACTCTCAGAAAGAGGGAGTATCAGCTACTAATTTACATCGTTTGATGAAATTTCCAAGGCGCTTTGGAAACCAATTTTCCCGTTCCAAAAAATGTTCGCATGAGCGAGATAATATAACGGTGTAAGCCAGTTAGTGGCTCCTCGGTCACACCGAAATCCATTTGGTCGATAGACAATGGATTGTCTTTGACAAGAAAATTGCCGGCATGCATCACTCATCGATCAATGAATTTCGTCATTGTAGGGGAGATTTGTTCGTGGTGATCAAGCGCAATTCTGCAACCTTGCTCGGTGCACTTTTCTTGACGACGGCCTTCACGGCCCCAGCATTTGCCCAGATCGAAGTTGTCGTGGTGACCGCCGAGAAACGCTCCCAGGACGTGCAAACAGTCCCGATCGCCATCTCGGTGTTCGGCAGCGAGAAACGCGATCAACTCGGCATCACGTCCATTCAGGACATGACAAACTTCACGCCGGGACTCCAATACAGCACCTCGACCGACCGCATCTCGCTGCGCGGCGTCGGACGTCTCACCAACGTGCTCTCCGCCGATGCCTCCGTCGCAAACTATGACGATGGACTTTATGAAACCTTTGCAGTGGCCGCGGGACGCTCGCCTCTAGATATCGAGCGCGTTGAAGTCCTGCGCGGCCCGCAAGGCACTCTCTATGGACGCAACGCTATTGCCGGCGCCTTGAACGAAATCACCCACGGACCGACGGCCGAGTTCCAGGGTGAAGTTCGCGCGACCTACGGCAACTATGACCACGTTACGCTGGAAGGCGCCTTTTCAGGTCCGATCGCCGATGGCTGGGAATACAAGGCTTATATCAACTGGGACTATCAGAACCAGGGCTACGCCAAGAACATCGTTCCGGGCAGAAAGTCGGAATATGGCCGGCTGAACGACCTCTATCTTGACGACCAGATCCAGAAGACGTTCTTTGGTGACAAGCTCGACTTCTGGCTGAAGTACCAGACCGCATGGTGGTACGGCGGCGCCGGTAACGCCGGTTCGCAATCCGCCGGTTGGGATCGTTATGACACGCCAACATTTGAATTCGGCACCGCATCGACCGGCTTGAATCCGGGCTATGGCTGCACCGCCCCGGGCTTCACCGATGCGACGCCGAACACGACGGTTGTCAGCGCGACCAGCCCGCTTCCAGCGGCGACTGCGTGCCGCAATCCGGGCGTCAGCACGCCTTGGAAGATCGCGCATCTCGTTTCGTACAACGTTGTTCTGCCGTCCTACGACAACGTCAACATGCACCTGACGTGGCACGCCAAGGATTTCGACATCAAATACATCGGTGGCGGCACCTACTATCACTACATCCTGACCGGCGGCACGCAGAACGGTGGCGAGGGCTCGTCGAACGCGCGTGCGCCGATCTCGTCATACACAATTGGATCACTGTTCGGCCCAGCGCATAATCTTGTCGTCAACCCCGTCGAGTCGTTCAACTACCAGGAACACAACGGCTTCATCAGCAACGAAGTGAACTTCATATCGACAGGCGACAGCCCGTTGCAATGGGTAGCAGGCATCTACCACTTCCAGCAGCATTACAGCCAGCCGGTATTCACCACGAGCCCGGTCCAGCCGCAGTGGAACGGCCCATTTGCAGCTCCTGCCTTCTTCTGTAGCGCCCCGATGGTACCATTCGACGGCAACGGCGTCGGCACGAATGGCGTCTGTGCGCCGGAAACCGGCTTCCGCCGCTTCGATAACCGGCCGAGATTGCACGCGACGTCGGAGGCGGTCTACGGCCAGGTTGAATACAAGTGGAGTGACGAACTCAAGTTCACTGGCGGTCTGCGCTACTCGGAAGACCGTAAATACGGCACGGAAAGCGTGCGGCTACTCTGCTTCGGGGTGCCGGCCTGTCTTGCTGCCCCTGAGGTTCAAGGCGCTCCAACACTACCGGTGCTTCCTGCAGTTGATCTGACGCAGCTGGGGACGGTCGTCGCCAGCGGGTTGGCCATTTTTGGTTCGACGGTAAATCTCCCGCGCGGAGTCACGAGCGTCACCACATTCAACCCAACGACGGGTCTGGCGTCGCGCAACTACCATGCAAGCTGGGGCGCATTGACTGGAACCGCGAAGGTCGATTGGACGCCCGACGATTCGACGTTGGTCTATGCGAGCTACAGTAAAGGTTACAAGTCCGGTGGCTTCAACGTCGGCATCTTTACAGTCCTGAGTTTCTCGCCCTGGACCGATAAGGAAAAAGTCGATTCGTTCGAGATCGGCGCCAAAAAGAGCTTCGGCGACTGGCTGACTGTCAATACCGCTCTGTTCCACTACGCCTATCGGAACCTGCAAGTTCCGTTGGCCGTGGTCCAGTCGGCAGGCGGACTCTCGCAGAGCGAGACTTCGTTCATCAACGTGCCGGGTTCGATCTCTCAAGGCGCAGAATTGGAGACCATCATCTCGCCGATCGAGAATCTGCAGATCCTGTTCAACTACTCCTATCTCGATGCCCATATTTCGAGAGGTATCTTCGCCGATCCTGCAGACCCCAATGCGACCGCACCTGGCGCCACGCCTGCACTCACCGATGAGCAATGCTTCAATGGGGCCAAGGCGGGAGGAATCCCCTGCTCGGTCGACATCTACACCAGGAACGCCGGTCCGTTTGCGGCGCCGGGTGGACTGGGCTGGAACAAACCACAAAATCTGCGCGGCAATCAGTTGCCAAACGCGACAAGGAACAAGATCGCGGTCAACCTGTTCTACACCTGGGCGACCGATTTCGGTAAGTTCGAACCTTCTGTCAGCTATACGTGGCGCGATAAACAGTACGGCAACTTCTTCACGCGGTCATACAACAAGGCGCCGTCCTGGGATCAGGTCGATGCGCGCGTAACCTGGGTCTCTGAGGATGGTGCGTGGGAAGCCGTGGTCTTCGGCAGGAACATCCTCGACAAGGTGGGCTATGACGGCGGCGCCACTGGCCATCGCCTCGCGGGCACGATCGATCGCAATTGCGCGGGCACGGGCTTCGGCACGTGCAACTTCGTTCAGGGCGTGAACAACCCGGTCGGCTATGGCGCCGTCCGCGGAGAGAACGCAACCGGTCAGGTCACTACGTACTCCGTCACACCGCCTGCGCTCTATGGCATCGAGCTGCACTACAAGCTCTGAGCCGTCTGATTTGTTATGTCGCGCGTGATGCGTGAAAGAGTGGCGCCGTGAGCCGGCGCCCTCTTCCAGATCAGTGAATCAAGGTTGTCGGGCCAACCGCAGACAACCGGTGCACCCCATCGCTCGGCGCTCTCCCCAGGAGCACGGGCATGGGAAATCCCCCGGTCGAAGCTCCTCCTCGGGCCAGGCCGGGGGATTTCTTTTTGGCCGAATAGCCGGCGAAGTCGGCACATACCTGCCGACGTCCATCGGCCTGATTGAGCGTGCAGCAGCAATGTGCAATCTGCTCCCCGTCGCAGGTTCGGGAGCACCGCTCTGAACGTACTTTTCATCACTGCCGACCAGTGGCGGGCCGAATGCCTGTCCGCTCTCCGACATCCCATTGTGCGCACACCCCATCTCGATCAACTGGCGAGCGAAGGCGTGCTGTTCGCCAAGCACTATGCCAACGCCGCGCCCTGCGGCCCATCGCGCACCTCGCTGCACACGGGCATGTACCTCCAGAACCACCGCTCGGGAACGAACGGCACGCCGCTCGACGGCCGCCACACCAACTGGGCCAAGGAAGCGCGGGCGCAGGGCTACGATCCCGTCCTGTTCGGGTACACCGATACAAGCCTCGATCCGCGCGCGCTGAAGGACGACGATCCTTGGCTTCGCACCTATGAAGGGCCTCTGCCGGGAATCCGTCCACTCGTGCTGATGGGCGAGACGCCCACGCCTTGGACCGACTTTCTGAAGTCGAAAGGCTATTCCGTTCCCGAACCGATTTCGCGCGCCTACGGCTATCGAGCCGAGGGAACGGAATACGAAGACGGCGCGGCGGTGCCAAAGCCGCTGGCCTATCCGACGGAGCTGGACGACACCAATTTTCTCGTCGATCGCTGCATCGACTATATCCGAAGCGCGTCGGGACCGTTCATCGCGCATCTCTCGATCCTGCGACCGCATCCGCCGTTCATCGCGCCCGAACCCTATAATGCGATGTACGATCCGATGACGGTACCCGGCTTCACGCGTCTCAAGACGCCGGCCGAAGAAGCGGCGCAACATCCCTGGCTCGCCTATCAGCTTTCGCGACGGGAATACCGCGCCACAGCCAACGACAAGAAGCTGCGTCGGCTGAAGGCGGTCTATTACGGGCTGATGAGCGAAGTCGATGCCGCGCTCGGCCGCGTTTTCGCCATGCTGAAGGAGACGGGCCGCTGGAACGACACGCTGATCATCTTCACCTCCGACCATGGCGAGCAGATGGGCGATCACTGGCTGCTCGGCAAATGCGGCTATTTCGATGCGTCCTACCGAATTCCGCTGATCATCCGCGACCCGCGCAAAGAAGCCGATGCGGGGCGCGGCACCATCGTCGAGCGCTTCAGCGAAAATGTCGACATCATGCCGACCATGTTGCAGGCCATCGGCGCGGAGATCCCTCTGCAATGCGACGGCCGTTCGCTGAAACCCTTCCTCGAGGGACGAGGCGCGCCGGCCAATTGGCGCAGTGAAGCGCATTGGGAATTCGATTTCCGCGATCCGGCCGACGATGCGGCCGAACGCGAACTCAGCCTGACGCTGCACCAATGCACGATGAATGTGATCCGCGACGAGCGCTATAAATATGTCCACTTCACCAAGCTGCCGCCGCTCCTGTTCGATCTGTCGGAGGACCCGGACGAGTTCGTCAATCGCGCCAACGATCCCAAGTACCTGCCGATCACGCTCGAATATGCGCAAAAACTTCTGTCCTGGCGGATGAATCACGACGAGCACGCCTTGACGCACATCGCGCTGACGCATGACGGGCCGGTGACGCGGGCGGCACCGCGTTATTAGACATAGTCCGTACACGGATTGCCCTGACTATTCCTCGGGCGCCATCCTCGCTTCGAGCGCGCCAATTCTGTCGATCTCCACGCGCACCGTATCGCCCGCTTTCAGTAGCTTCGGCGGCTTCATCGACTGCCCGACGCCGCCGGGCGTTCCGGTGAAGACGATGTCGCCCGGCATCAGCGTCATTGCCCGGCTCAGATAAGAGATCTGGTCGAAGCAGTCGAACACCAGGTTCTTCGTGTTCGAACTTTGCCGAGTCTCGCCGTTGACCAGGCAGCGGATGCCGAGCGCATGCGGATCGCCGATCTCGTCGGCGGTGACGATCCACGGACCGAACGGCGCATGCGTGTCGAAGGATTTGCCCACGATCCATTGCGCGGTATGGAACTGCCAGTCGCGCACGCTGACATCGTTGCCCGCGGCATAACCGAAGATGACTTCGGGCGCCTTCTCCTTCGTGACATGGCGGCAGCGCTTGCCGATCACGAAGACAAGCTCGGCCTCATAATCGATGGCGTTCGAGGCCTTCGGCATCTGGATCGGATCGTACGGTCCATGCACGGCATTGGGCAGCTTGGAGAACCAGATCTGCCGCTCCGGCGTCGGGGCGCCGCTTTCGGCGATGTGGTCGGCATAGTTCAAGCCGATCGCGAGAATCTTCTGCGGCCTGGGCACCGGCGCGAGGAGATGGACGTCCTTCACGCGATGGTGCGTCTTGCCCTCTCGCGCGAGCGTCTCCGCCTTGTCCTTGAAGCGCGGCCAGCCTTCGATCAAGGAGATCATCGTCGACGGGAAACCGTCGCCGGAGAATTCGACGATCTCAGTGTCCACCACCGCTCCGATTTTTTCGCGGCCGTCGATTTCGAATGTTGCAAGCTTCATGCGCGTGCCGCCTTTGGTTTGGTGCCCTTGACGCTGGTCCTGACCATCTCGCGGCGATGGCCGTGATAATCGTTGAGCGCGAAGTGCTGGGTACAGCGATTGTCCCAGATCGCCAGCGTGCCCTTCGCCCATCTGAGCCGCCAGGTAAAATTCTCGTTCACCGCGTGGCGATGAATATGTGCGAGCAGGGCGTCCGACTCCGCTTTCGACCAGCCCGCGATGCGTTGCGTGTAGACCGGATTGACGTAGAGCGCTGCTTTGCCGGTCTCGGCGTGCGCGATGACGGCCGGGTGCGTTTGTTCCTTATAGGCGTCTTTCGACGGTTCGATCTTGGTCGAGAGCTGATGCTTGACGGTATCGAGATAGCCGCCGGTGCCATAGGCCGGACCGGCGGAATGCACCGCGTTCAGCCCGAGCAACGTGTCGCGCAATCCCGCCGACAAGGTCTCGAACGCCAGATACTGATTGGCCCATACCGTGTCGCCGCCGACCGGCGGCGTTTCGAGGCAATAGAGAATGGTGAAGCTCGGCGGCGCTTCGAGATACGACAGATCCGAGTGCCAGGCATTGGCGAAGTTCAGCTTGTCATGCGGCTCCTTCAGGATCCGGATGACATGCGGTCGCCCTTCGATCGGCGCGACGAACGGCGTGATGTCGCGCCCACCGAGCGCATCGGTGAAGCGCTCGAGATCGTCGAGCGAGAGCGTCTGATCGGGAAGGGCGACGACGAGGTGATCGAGCAGCGCCTTGCGGATGCTCGCGATCTCTTGCGCATCGTTCGGCTCGGAAAGATCGACGCCGGTGACAAGGGCTCCGGCCGAGCCGCCGGCCGGCGTCACCGTCACGCGCATCTTCGTGTGAATTGCGGCGGACATGGTTCGCTCCTATTTCAGCGCCGACGCGAAGAATGCGACGGCCAGCGCGTGGCTTCGTTTAGTCGCTTCCGGATTGTAGCGCATGATGACCTTGCCGCCCTTGCCCTGATTGCCGAAGGGATCCTCCACCTCCATGTCGACGCCCGGCATGTCGAAACCGTGATGACTGTCCGCCATGACCTCAAGGCGGATCTTTTCGCGGTCCGTCGGCGCAAGTCCGGCGACGAGCTTGGCCGAGATTTCGGGATCATTGTCATACTGGTCGAGCGCGCCGGTAACGAGCAGGAGAGGTGCGTCGACAAGCTCGCCGAACTCGAAATTGGGCACGCGGTTGTAGGTCCAGGTCGCGGGATAGACCGGCATGAAGGCGCGGAAATGATCGCCCTTGAGAAAGCCATCGTTGAGCTTCCTCGTCGCCGCCAGCATGGTCGCGACGCCGCCGAAGGAAAATCCGCCAAGGCCGATGCGCGCCGCGTCGACGGCCGGATGCGCCGCAAGGAACGCGCGTGCACCGTAGACGTCAGGCAGCGTCTCGATCACCGTACGCGGCCGTCCCGACGCGCCGCCGGCGAGCCCGCGCGCCGACCACTGATCCGGCTCGAGCGTGACGAGGCCCGCCGCGTTCAGGACATCGGCATAGCCGCCTTCGCGCGCGCTCGGTCCCGCGGAGCCGTGCAGCAAAATGACGGCCGGATGCTTTTCTTTGCCATCCTGCGGCACGCGCAGCCGCGCCGCGAGCGAAAGCGGTTGCTCGTGCAGCGATTTGAATACGACGTAGTGCAGAATGGCCGTCACAGCCAACCTCTTGAAATCAAACGATCGGCGTACATTCGAACCGCCCAATTTGCGATTTTAGTGGGGGGTACCCCCGGCTCGCGGCATCGTAGGTCTTACGTCTCGCATGCGCGATTCTTGTTTCATTTTTCGGGATCAATTCGTCCCCTCCACAGTCGACAGTTGGAGATAGGAAGATTATCTCCGACTGCAAGAGGTCGGCGAAAGTCTTACGGCGTCAATTTTTTCAGTTTGAGTCTGTCTGGTTCTCGGCCGCCCGAAGAAGACGTCTCTTTGTCATGGCCCGCCGGAGTGCGGGCCACCCAGATGACATCCGATGTACTCCTGAAGAATCGAACGCGGCTTCAACTGGGTGGCCCACACTAGTGGGCCATGACACTGAGGCGTTTGGCGGTCTATCACATCTCGGCCATGCGCTTCGCCGGGGTGAACGTCACCGGCATCACTTGCGGGCCGGAGATGAAATTCGACGGCAGCCATTTCGGTTCGCCGGCGAGTTTGAAGTTCTTCATGCGCGTCAGAACCTCCACCAGCATGGCATCGATCTCAATGCGCGCGATGTGCTGGCCAAGACAGCCATGCGGGCCGGTGCCGAAGGCGATGTGCTCGTTGGGCTTGCGCGCCAGATCGAGCGTGTCGGCATGCGCGAACTTCGCCGCATCGCGGTTGGCCGAGGCGAAATACATCACCGCCTTGTCGCCTTCCTTGAGTTTTTTGCCCGCGATCTCGAGATGGTGCCGCACGCGCCGGCGCATATAGATGACCGGGCTGCACCAGCGCAGCAATTCCTCGCGCGCGGAAGCGAGACGGTTCGGCAGGTCCTGCATCAGCCAGTCGAGCTGATCGGGATTGTCGAGCATGGCGATCATGCCCGACGACAAGAGGTTTCTCGTGGTGTCGCCGCCGGCATCGATCAGAAGCAGAAAGAAGAGAAGGAATTCGATGTCGTCGAGCTTCTTGCCGTCGACTTCGGCCTGCAGCAGCTTGGTCGCGAGATCGTCCTTCGGCCGCGCGCGCTTCTCGTCGATGACCTTCCTGCCATACTCGAACATCTTGAAGACGGCCGTCGCGCCGGTCTCGGTGGGCGAGCCGCCGGCGGTGGTGTGGATCGCTTCGGTCAGCTTGTAGAGTTCGCGGCCATCGTCGAGCGGGATGCCCATCAGTTCCGCGATGACATAGGACGGCATCTCGCCCGCCACCTGGCTGACGAAATCGCATTCGCCTTTCTCGATCACTTCGTCGACGATCTGGCGCGCCAGTTGCTGCATGCGGGGCGTGCGATTGGCGGAGACGGGAACCGTGAATTCCTGGCGGATGAGCTTGCGAAACGCCGTGTGCTGCGGCGGATCCATCATCAGCATCATCTTGTAGCCGCCGAAATTGTTCGTCTGTTCCGGCGAATCCTGGATCATGATCGTCGGTTCGGAGGAGAAGGCCTGGAAATTCCGGTCGACTTCCCAGACATCCTGGAAGCGCGTGATCGCCCAATAGCCGGGACCGTTCGGCTCTTCCTGGAAATGCACCGGATCGTTGGCGCGCAGCCAATCATATTGCGCGTGCGGATGGCCGTGCGCAAAACTTTCGGGATCCCAAAGATCGATCTTCATGTCGTCAGTCCCGTTGGCTTGCCGTCGATGATCTGGTCGAGATATTCGCTCAAGCCATAACCCGTCATGCCGTTGCACGTATATTCCGTCATGCCTTCGGTGATGCGGGTGTTGAGCTCCTTGCCGTCCGGCGTCTTGCGTCGGTTGCGGAGCGGGATCAGCGACAAGACCTTGCCGCTCACCTCATAACGTTGGCCGGACTCCGTCTTCACCCTTGCGCGCAACGCCGTCTGGTACCAATTCTCGTCCCAGTCCGTGTCGATCGCGCATTCGGTGATGAGATCGTATTTGCCGTCTTTGAACACCATGCCGCCTTCGCGCGGTTTTCCTTCCGTGCCGGCGACGATGGAAAGCATCATGCCGAAGTCGCGGCCGAAATTCATCGGGCACCAGCGATACCAGTTGATCGCCTGCCAGTAGCGCGGACCCCAGCTCTTGTCGCGTAGGCCAAAGCCTTCGACCGTGAATTTCTCGTCGCCGATGAAGAAGGTGCCCTTGGCCGCCATGTGCTGTTCGTAATGCGCCTTGGCGAAGGATTTCTCCGGATCGATGGCGATGGGCTGGCCATCCTCGCGCACCGTCTCGCCGCCATACATCGGTGAGACGCCTTCGTAATCGAGCTCGACCTTGCAATCGAGCGACGGGTTCTCGCGAAAGGCTTTCGACGGCTCGGCCATGTCGAACGGCCGCGCCAGGACGCACGCCTTGCCGTCGTAAGTGACCTTCAACTTCTTGAACGGCTCGACGACGTCGATGCGCATGCCGCCGGCGTTCATTGCTTTGTTGTCGGTGATCCCGGGGCGGCCATACATGAAGGCGACGCGGCCGTCGGGAAGATAAAGACACGTCGTCATCTCGGCCTGGCCCTCGTTCGGGCGATTGCCGAGGCGGAACCAGCCGCCGATCTTGCGCACCGGATCGAAGACGTTGAAATACATGCTCTCGTTGTAATTGGCGGCGGCATCGGGCGTGTGGGTGTACTCGTCCTTTGGCTCCAGCCTGAGCTTGAATCCGGTTCGCGTCGCCATCGGGGCCTCCCGTGTTCGGCGGCAATCTTGTCGCCTTAGCCGCAGCATCTGCAATCGCGTTGTTCGTCGCGCCGACACTTATTAGAGTGAGACAAAAGAACGTTGGGCGGGCTTCCCCAGCGTCAGCCTGCGCGGGAGAGACGAATGGCGTGGAATTTCGGCGACATCCTGGACGCGATCGCGCCCGTAATCCCCGGCGATACACCGGCTCTCATCCATGGCGACCGCGTCATCACCTGGGCCGAAACCACGCGCCGCTCCAACAATCTCGCGCGCGCCTTGATCGCACGGGGCGCCAAGCCGCACGACAAGGTCGCGTTTTATATGCGCAACCGGCCGGAATATACCGAAGGTCTCGCCGCCTGTTTCAAGGCGCGGCTGACGCATGTGAATGTCAACTATCGCTACAAGCCGGAAGAGGTGTTCTACATCTTCGACAATTCCGATGCACAGACGGTGATCTTCGGCTCGGAATTCCGCGACACGGTCGCCGAGATCAGGCCGCGGCTGACGAAGGTCAAAACCTTCGTCGAGGTCACGGACGGCGGCACGCTGGCCGATTTCGCGGTGGACTACGAGACACTGGCTGCGGAGGGCGATGGTTCGCCACTCAAGATCGAGCGTTCGCCCGACGACGAATTCTTCCTCTATACCGGCGGCACCACCGGCATGCCCAAGGGCGTGATCTGGACGCATAACGATCTGCGCGAGACGTCGCTCGTGGCGCTGCGAAAGCTCGGTCCCGTGCCCGAGAATGTCGAACAGGTGGTGGCCGCGATCCGGACGGCAGGTCCGGGGAACCGGCTGTTGCCTGCGTGTCCGTTGATGCATGGCACAGGGCTTTTGATGGCGGTGAACACGATCCTTGCCGGCGGTACCGTCATCACGATGCAGCATCACTCGTTCAATGCGCACGAGATGTGGCGCGCGACCGAGAAGAACAAGGCGATGACGCTGGTGATCGTCGGCGATGCGTTTGCCAAGCCCATGCTCACCGCACTCGAGGAAGAGCCTGGCCGCTACGACACGTCCAGCATCGTCAACATGGTGTCGTCGGGCGTGATGTGGAGCCGCGAAGTGAAGCAGGGACTCCTGCGCCACATCCCGCAGGCGATCCTGGTCGACAGTTTCGGTTCCTCGGAAGCGGTTGGCTTCGGGACCTCGATGATGACCAAGGACGGCGAAGTGCAAACTGCGAAGTTCCAGATCGGCGAACGCTGCAAGGTGTTCGACGAAAACGACCAGCTGGTCGAGCCGGGCTCCGGCAAGGCCGGCATCATCGCCATGAGTCCGCCGATCCCCGTCGGCTACTACAAGGACGAGAAGAAGACGGCGGAGACGTTCAAGTTCATCAACGGCGTGCGCTATTCCATGCCGGGCGACTGGTGCGTGGTGGACAAGGACGGCACGCTCACGCTGCTCGGCCGCGGCAGCGTCTGCATCAACACGGCGGGCGAGAAAGTCTATCCCGAGGAGATCGAGGAGACGCTGAAGCTGCATCCGACCATCGAAGACGCGCTCGTTGTCGGCGTGCCGGACGAGAAGTGGGGCCAATCGGTGACGGCGGTGGTGACGGTTTCCTCGCCCGACGATTTCCGCGAGGAGGATGTGCGCGCGCATGTGCATCAAAGGCTCGCCGGCTACAAGACGCCGAAGCGCGTGTTGATCGCGGGCGTGCCGCTGCGCGCCTCGAACGGCAAGGCCGACTACAAGAGCGCGCTCGACTTCGCCAAGCGCGCGCTCGGCATCGCCTAAGGCAGTTCCTGCCACGTATCGGCGCCATCGAAGCGGCGCACGCGTGCCTTCGCCAATATCTCGGGCGGCATCAACCGCGCATTCACGCCCATGCGGTCATGGTCGGGCTTGGTGGCGAGCCAATGGGTGATGCAGCCGCAGATTTTGCAGCGGTGAAGTACGAGCATCTTGTCGCCCCATACATAGACGTCGGTTGCGCCGTCGGTCGTGAAGCGCACGCGCTTCGGAGAATAATAGGCCCACAGCGCGCCGGTACGGCGGCAGATGGAACAGTTGCAGCTGGTCACCTCGCTGAGCTCGGCGTCGACCTCGAACTTGACGGCTCCGCAGTGACACGAGGCTTCGATCGCACTCATCTCGTTCCTCCTTATGCGCTTGTTCGCTCCTTGAAGAATTGGATCACGCGCCGCTCGGTCTGGCGCGTCATGCTGTCGGGATCGCTGTCGCGCAGGTTCAGCGTGAGCACCGAGTGTGGCCCGAAGCCCGGCGCAGGTTCGGCATGCTCGTCATCGAGCTCGATGGCCTCGAACTTGTCGCCGAAGGCGTTCTTGAACGACTGGAAGCGCTCCTTGGTGACAATGGGATCGCCCTTGAAGCGCAGGCCGAGGCACGACAGATCTTCGTCGATGAAGCGTTTCTTGGCGTGGGCGATTTCCTCGGGCGAAATTCCCGTCGCCGCTTTCGCGGCCGCGCTGAAGCCAAGCGGCAGCGACGGTTGCGAAAGCACCGGCGCGACGACCGCAGGCTCGGTCATCATCGCCAGCGCGAAATTGCCGGTGAAGCACATGCCGATCGCGCCCACGCCCTTGCCGCCGCATTCCGCATGCACCTTGCGGGCGAGGGCGCGCAGCCAGTCGACGATCGGGCTCGAGCGGTTATGCGCCCAGACGCTGAATTCGCGCCGGATGCAGATGCCTTTCAGCATCTCGCCGATGGCATAGCCGGGGCTGACCGGCCTTCCCGGCTGGCCGAAGAGCACGGGCAGGAACGCCGTCATGCCGGCGTCCACCACGCGATCGGCGAAGCGCACGACGAGTGGATGCAGCCCCGGCATCTCGTGGATGATGATGACGCCAGGGCCTTGGCCCTTGCGATAGACCGGGCGCGTCCAACGGCCGTCGCTGAAGTCGAACTTCGTGTAGGCTTTCAGAACCTCGTCCATTTCTGCCCTTTCGTGTCCAGCCGCCGTCAAACTAACATGCGATGTCATCCCCCTGGCCAGAGGCAATGCGCGCGCAGAACATGAAGGAGCTGGTTCTGCCGCTGCCCAAGGCCAGGCTGCGCATCGGCGTGACAGGCCACCGGATCGGCACAAAATTCTCGCAAAGTCAGGCCGACGCCGTGCGTTCGACCATCGATCGCCTCCTGTCGGACATCACCCGCCTCGCGCAGCAAAGCGTCGAGGCCAACCCATGGGCCTTCGTCGAAGGCGAGGCGGTCGTCTCGACGATCTCTGCGCTCGCCGAGGGTTCGGACCGCATCCTGGCCGATGCCGGTCTTGCTCAGAGCCATCCTCTGAATGTGATCCTGCCCTTCGCCCGCGCCGACTATCGCCGCGACTTCCAAAGCGAGGAATCGCGCCAGACCTTCGATGCGCTCCTGACCAGGGCCGGCGCCGTCTTCGAACTGAACGGCAATCGCGACAATGCCGAGCGCGCCTATGAAGCCGCCGGACTCCTGATGCTCGCCAATGCGGACATCGTGATCGCGATCTGGGACCAACTTCCGGCCGACGGCATCGGCGGAACGGCGATGATCGTGGAACACGCGGTGGCCGAAGGCGTGCCGGTGATCCTGATCGATCCGCGCACGCCGACAGATGCCGCCGTCTTGTGGCGCGCCGACCTCGCGCTGCCGACGGCGCGTGCCGGCATCGAGGATGTACCCCGCCGTGCGATGGCGACGATCCTGCCGCAGATGATTTCGCTCCTGCTGGCGCCGCCCGAAGGCGAAGAGCGGGCTGCGTTTCGCAAGGCGCTGGCCGAGAGGTCGCGGCGGTGGAATTTCGCGCTCTCCTATCCGCTGCTCCTCTTTCTGATCGCGGTGCGTGGACTGAAATGGTCGGATATGCGCCTTCCCGACCATCGCCAGGATGGCGCGATGCGCTGGCGCGCCTATCTCGAAGCGGACGGGCGCAACACGCGCCTTTCGACGGTGGTGACGGAAAAATTGCTCGACGCCTACTCGTTCGTCGACCATCTCTCCATTCGCTACGCACAGATCTATCGCAGCGCCTATGTCTTCAGTTACGTCGCCGCCGCGGCGGCGGTACTGCTGGCGCTGCTCAGCCTTCTGCTGCCGCATACCGCCAGGCTGTACCTTCTAGGCGCCGAAGTGATCCTGATCGTCGTGATCCTCGCATTGATCGGGCAAGGCTCGCACAAGCAATGGCATCGCCGCTGGCTCGAATATAGGAGGCTCGCGGAATTGTTGCGTCACTTGCGCTTGCTTCTGCCGCTGGCTGCTGCGGCGCGGTTCGACCGGCCGGGAAACCGCTCCGACAGGACACGCAACTGGATCAGTTGGTATGCGCGCGCCATCGAACGCGAGATCCCGGTACCCAATCTTGCGATCGATCCGGATTATCTCGCCGCCGTGCGCGATGCCGTGCGCGAGGCCGAGCTCAAGGCTCAGATTTCCTATAACCGCAACAACGCGATCGCGATGCAGAAGGCGAGCGACAGGCTGCACCTGCTCGGGTCCTCGCTGTTCTGGACCACCTTCGTGATCTGCTTCGTCGAACTCGCAGTCGTTTATTTCCGGCCCGACATCGCAGATGCCTACAGCGAATGGGGCGTCGTCCTGACCGCGCTCTTTCCAACCGTCGGCGCGGCCGTCAACGCAATCCGCGCGCAAGGCGATTTTCAGTCCGTGGCGGAGCGCTCCGACGAAACCGCGATCAATCTCGAAGCCCTGGATGCCGCACTGGTCGAAGAGCCGCTGGAATTCGCCCGCCTGGCCGACCGGATCGAGAAGGTCGCCGATCTCCTGATGGCGGACCTGGTGGAGTGGCATGTGCTCTTCCGCACCCTGCCTTTGAGCCTGCCGGCCTAGCGGTTCGGCCCGTGGCTGGCCCAATACTTGCCTTTACCGCGTCCGATCATATGGCCGTCATTTAAGGGAAAAACCCCCACGATTTGCTTGCGTTTGCCCCCCTCCTTCCCCTTAAGTGCGCCCCGCAAAGTCGCGGGGGTTCCCGAAGAATGGATATGTCCAGTACGCCGATACGCGTGGCGCTTGGGGCCGTTCTGGTCCTGATCGGCCTCGTCGCGGGGTGGTTCGGCCACAAGGCCATCAACGGCCAAGCCGATATCGCAACCGTTGCCCTCTATCAGGACTGGCGGCTGGCCTGTCCGCCGATGACCCTGAAGGACGGCACCTGCGAATTGCAGCAAGACGTTCTCGACGCCAAGACGCACAACGAACTGGCGCGCCTGTCGATCTTCCGTATGAAGGACGAGAACACGCTCATCGTCACGGTACCGTTCAACGTCCTGCTCGAGCCCGGTCTGGCGCTCGGCTTCGGCAATGACAAGCCGACCGTCTATCAGTACGAGACCTGCAACGGCGTCGGCTGCATCGCGCGCATCAAGCTCGACGACAATCTGCGCAAGTCGCTCGGCAATACGACCCAGGCACGCGTGCTCTTTGCCGGATTGGACGGCAAGCCTGTCGGGCTGCCGTTCTCGGTCAAGGGATTCAATGATGCGTCGGCGGCCTTCGACACGGCCGAAGCGCGGCGCCATTCCTGGTGGCGGAGACTCTGGTCATGACACCTATGCGTTTTGCCCTCACAGTCGCCGCGGCGCTTCTGCTGTCGCTTGGCGCTGCCTCTGCCCAAACTGCGCCGGCATCCGGTGCTCCCTTGCAGCCGAGCGAGACCAAGACCTTCGGCGACTGGACAGTTCGCTGCTATCCCATCGCCTCGCCGTCGCCTTGCGACATGTACGAGTTGTTGGCGAACAAGCAGAACAATCAGCGCGTGATGAGCCTGTCGATCGCCTATCTCCCGTCCGGCGACAAGCATGTGATCCAGGTGGCGGTGCCGCTGGGCATTCTCATTCCCAAGGGTCTCGTGATCGAATCCGACACGTTCACGTCGCAGTTGCTGCACTATCGCCGCTGCGACCGCGGCGGTTGCTATGTCGAAATGCTGTTCGACAACGCGGCGATCAACGCGCTGGCGACGGCGAGCGGACCGGCGCGGATCAAGATCGTGGCTGACAACGGCAAGGTGTTCGAGATTCCTTTCTCGCTGAAGGGCTATGCCGACGCACATGGCGCAATGATGGATCTGGCACGCAAGAAGGTGGCAGAGAAGCCTCCCGCGGCACCGACTCAAGCGCCTGCAGCACCGGCTCCGGCGACGCCCTAGTGGTTTCGAAGTTCGCCGTATTTCGGGAATTTTGGAATCAGGACACTAACCGAAGAGCGCGTGATACGCCGAGCCGAGAGGGCCGAGTGCGGCTGTGCCGAGCGCGCCCGCGGCGATCAGCACGGCCGACCAGAGAAGCGCCGACGATACGTTTGAAATCTGAAACGGCACGAACTGCATTTGCGAGATTCCGGCGACGATAGGAACCGTGGCGCGCAACGGTCCGGTAAAGCGTCCGATGAAGATCGCCCAGATCCCCCAGCGGCGAAAAAAAGTCAGCGCCTTTTCCATCTGATCGGGAAAACGCGAGATCGGCCAGATCGCGAGCGCGTGCTCTTTATAGTGATGGCCGATCCAGTAGGAGATCCAGTCGCCCAGGATGGCCCCGGCCGCGGCGCCCAGCCAGATCGGCACGGGGTTGAGGCCGAGCGCCTGGATCAGGACGCCAAGCCCAACCAGAATCGTCGTGCCCGGCACCAGGAACGAGACGCCAACGAAGGATTCACCAAAAGCCGAGATAGAAGCGATGGCAAAGGCCGATTCCGGGTAGGTGCGCGCAACCTCGAGCAGCCACTTTGCGGCGTCCTGTATCCAGGCAAAAAAGCCATGCATTTCGCGGGAATCCGGGTAAGGGCGCTGAATCGGGGCGGAGCTTACAGTTTCGATATGAGGGTTCCAGCCGCCCACGCCAATGAGGGTCGCGACACTTTCGACAAATTTCGAGCTTAAGCGTTTGGTATCAGCCCGCTGTCGGGGCAGCGAACGGATTTCAGCGAGACTTTCGATGAGCAGTCCCGGCAACCTCAAACAGGTCTTCGATACGGCATGGGACCAGACCGAGAGCGCCTGGCGCTGGGGCGCTGCCAGGGTCCCTGGCGGCGGCAAGACCTTGGCCATCGGCCTCGGCCTCCTGCTTCTCTTTCTTCTTCTCTGGGCCATCCGACCGGCAAGCAATTCGGCCCGCAACGGCGCATTCGGCGCCGGTGGTCCGCAAGCGGTGGGTGTGGCGCGCGCCGCTTCCGGCGACATGAACATCACGTTGAATGCGCTCGGCACCGTGACGCCGCTCGCGACCGTCACGGTGCGGCCGCAGGTGAGCGGTCAGCTCGTCCAGATCCTCTTTCATGAAGGACAATTGGTGAAGGCGGGCGACGTCTTGGCTCAAATCGATCCGCGCACCTTCAAGGCGGCGCTCGATCAGGCCGAAGGACAGCTGGCACGCGATCGCGCCCTTCTCGAAAATGCGCGAGTCGATCTCGTGCGCCAAAAGGGTTTGCTCGCCGCCAACGCCACGTCGCAGCAGCAATATGCGACGCAAGCCGCACTGGTGAAACAGGACGAAGGTATTGTGCAGTCGGACGAAGCCAACGTGGCAGCCGCCGCGATCAATCTTGGCTACACCAAGATCACCTCGCCGGTCGACGGCCGCGTCGGCCTCCGGCAAGTCGATGTCGGCAACATCGTCCAGGCCGGACAGAGCAACGGCGTCGCCGTTGTCACGCAGGAAGAGCCGATCTCGGTTCTCTTCACGCTGCCCGAGGACAATATCGGTGACATCCTGTCTCGGACCGGTTCGGGTGCCACGCTCGTCGCGTACGCCTATGACCGCGGCCAGACGCGATTGCTCGCGACGGGCACCCTCGCCACCGTCGACAACCAGGTCGATCCCACGACGGGCACGGTGAAGATGCGCGCCCAGTTCGACAACAAGGGCGGCGAGCTCTTTCCCAACCAGTTCGTCAATATTCGTCTCCTCGTGAACACCGAGCACAACCAGACGCTCGTTCCCGTGGCGGCGGTGCAGCGCGGCTCGCAGGGCGACTTCGTCTTCGTCGTGGAGCCGGACAAGACGGTCAGCATGCGCACCGTCAAGCTCGGCGCCAGCGACAGCACGAAGATCGTCATCCGTCAGGGCCTGAAGCCCGGCGACACCGTCGTCGTCGATGGCGCCGACCGCTTGCGCGACGGTGCGGAAGTGACGCTGCCCAACGTCTCGGCACCGATCGCAAAACCGAGTGGTTCGGCCAGCGGCGACAGCGCACGTGCCGCCCGCCGCGCCAAGATGGCGGCGGCGCTCAAGCAGTTCTGTGTCGACGACATGAAGAAGTACTGTCCCAATGCCCAGCCGGGAGCGGACACGTTCATGTGCATCCGGCAGAATCGCGACAATTTCAGCGCCGATTGCCAGGCGGCGCTCAAGAAACTGCGCGGCGGCGGACGACGGGGTGGCGGAGGCGGCGGACCCTAGTGGTCCGATTCCGATGAATCCCTCCGCGCCTTTCATCCATCGCCCGGTCGCAACGTCGCTGCTGATGATCGCGATTTTGCTGGTGGGGCTCGTCGGCTACGGATACCTGCCGCTCTCGGCCCTTCCCGAAGTCGATTATCCGACCATTCAAGTGCAGACGTTTCTGCCCGGCGCCAGCCCAGAAGTGATGACGTCGTCCGTGACGGCGCCGCTGGAGAAACAATTCGGACAGATGCCGGGTCTCAACCAGATGTCGTCCGTCAGTTCGGCGGGCGCCTCCGTCATCACGCTGCAGTTCGATTTGAGCCTCAATCTCGATATCGCGGAGCAGGAAGTGCAGGCCGCGATCAACGCGTCCGGCAATCTTCTGCCACAAAGTCTTCCAGCGCCGCCCGTCTATGCCAAGGTCAATCCGGCCGACGCGCCGATCCTGACGCTCGCGATCAGTTCCCGCTCGATGCCGCTGACGGTGGTGGAAGACATCGCCGACACGCGCATCGCGCAGAAGATCTCCCAGCTTTCCGGCGTGGGCCTCGTCAGCATCGCGGGCGGTCAGCGCCCGGCGGTGCGCGTGCGCGCCAACCTGCAGGCGCTCGCGGCCTATGGCCTCAACATCGATGATCTGCGCACCACGATCTCCAATGCCAACAGCAATGCGCCGAAGGGCAGCTTCGACGGCGAGGCGCAATCCTACACCATCAATGCCAACGATCAGCTGCAGAGCGTCGACGACTACAAGAAGATCGTCGTCGCCTATCGTAACGGCGCGCCCGTCCTTCTGTCCGACGTCGCGAGCGTGTTGCAGAGCGCCGAGAATGTGAAGCTTTCGAGCTGGATGAACAAGACGCCGGCGATCCTTTTGAATGTGCAGCGCCAGCCCGGTGCCAACGTCATTTCGGTCGTGGACAGCATCAAGGCGATGCTGCCGCAGATCCAGGCCGGCCTGCCGGCGAGCATCGACATGACGGTGTTGACCGACCGCACCAACACGATCCGCGCATCCGTCAACGACGTCGAATTCGAGCTCGGTCTTGCCGTGGTGCTCGTGGTGCTCGTGATCTTCCTCTTCCTGCGCAATGTGCCGGCGACCTTCATTCCCAGCCTGTCGGTGCCGCTATCGATCATCGGCACGTTTGCGGCGATGTATCTGCTCGGCTATTCGCTCAACAATCTCTCGCTGATGGCGATGACGATCGCGGCCGGCTTCGTGGTCGACGACGCCATCGTGATGATCGAGAACATCACGCGTTATCTGGAGGCCGGCGACACGCCGATGCAGGCCGCGCTCAAGGGTGCGGGCGAGATCGGTTTCACTATCGTCTCACTGACGGTGTCGCTGATCGCGGTGCTCATTCCGCTTCTCTTCATGCAGGAAGTGGTCGGACGGCTGTTCCGTGAGTTCGCCGTCACGCTCGCCATCACCATCCTGATCTCGGCCGTCGTGTCACTGACGCTGGTGCCGATGCTGTGCGCCAAGTTGCTTCGTCGCCACGACAAGACGAAGCAGGGCGCTGTGGCGCGGAAATCCGAGGCTTATTTCAACCGCGTCATCAGCGAATATGACCGGCTTCTCACCTGGGTTTTGGACCATCAGCCTCTGACGCTGATCATCGCGGTCGTCACGCTCGCGCTGACCATCCTGCTCTATATCGTGATCCCGAAGGGCTTCTTCCCGACCCAGGATACGAGCCTCGTCCAGGCCATCACCGAAGCGGGGCCGACCGTCTCGTTCAGCGAAATGGCGCGGCGGCAGAATGCGCTCGCAGACGAAATCCTGCGCGATCCCAATGTCGAGAGCCTGTCATCCTTCATCGGCGTCGACGGCACCAACAACACGCTGAACAGCGGTCGCTTCCTGATCAATCTGGTGCCCAAGGACCAGCGTTCGCAAAGCGTGACCTCGGTGATCGACGATCTCCTCGGCCGCGCCAGGAACGTGTCGGGGATCTCGCTCTATCTCCAACCGGTGCAGGACCTGACGATCGATTCGACCGTCAGCCGCGCGCAATACCAGGTGGTGCTGGAGGATGCGAGTTCGGCCACGTTGACGGAATGGGTGCCGAAACTGATCGCCAGGCTCTCGGCCGCGCCGGCCTTGCAGAACGTCTCGACCAACTTCATGGATCGCGGGCTTTCGGCGACGGTCGTGGTCGACCGCGACACGGCGGCGCGTTTCGGCATCACCTCGGCGACGATCGACAATGCGCTGTATGATGCGCTCGGCCAGCGCATCATTTCGACGATCTTCACCCAGTCCAACCAGTACCGCGTGATCCTGGAATCCGATCCGGCGGTACAGAACTCGCTGGCCTCGCTCTCCGACATCCACTTGCCGTCGGCCGGAGGCGGGCAGGTGCCTTTGTCCGCCTTTGCGCGCGTCGAGGCGCGACCGGTGGCGCTTGAGATCGATCATCTGGGCCAGTTTCCGGCGGCAATGATCTCGTTCGACGTCGCCCCGGGCTATTCGCTCGGCAGCGCTGTCGACGCGGTCAAGCAGGCGGAGAGCGACGCCGGACTTCCCGCCAGCATCTCGACGCAATTCCAGGGCTCGGCGCTCGCCTTCCAGTCGGCGCTCCTCAATGAACTCCTGCTCATCGTGGCAGCCATCGTGACCGTCTATATCGTGCTCGGCGTTCTCTATGAGAGCTTCATCCACCCGGTAACGATTCTTTCGACATTGCCGTCGGCGGGCGTTGGCGCGCTGTTGGCGTTGATCATCTCGGGCAATGATCTCGGTGTCGTCTCGATCATCGGCATCATTCTGCTCATCGGCATCGTCAAGAAGAACGCGATCATGATGATCGACTTTGCGCTCGAGGCCGAACGCAACGAAGGAAAACCGGCGCGCGAGGCGATCCACCAGGCGGCCCTGTTGCGCTTTCGCCCGATCATGATGACGACGGTCGCTGCCTTGTTCGGCGCTCTGCCCTTGATGATCGGCAGCGGCACGGGCTCTGAACTGCGCCATCCGCTCGGCATCGCGATCGTCGGCGGTCTTCTGGTCAGCCAGGCGCTCACACTGTTCACGACGCCCGTCATCTACATCTATTTCGACAGGCTGGGCGGGCAGTTCCGCGAGCGGCGCGCGGCGGTCGCAACATGATTTTCTCGGAAGTCTTCATCCGCCGGCCAATCGCCACGACGCTGCTGACGATGGGTTTGGCGCTGATGGGTATCGTCGCTTATTTCCTCTTGCCGGTGGAACCGCTTCCGAGCGTCGATGTGCCGGTGATCGCGGTCTCCGCGGTGATGCCCGGCGCAAGCCCGGAAACGATGTCGACCAGCGTCGCGACGCCGCTCGAACGCCATTTGGGCGTGATTGCCGACGTCGACGAGATGACATCGACCAGTTCGGTCGGCACCACGCGCATCACTTTGCAATTCACCTCCAGCCGCAACATCGACGGCGCCGCGCGCGACGTGCAGGCGGCCATCAATGCGGCGCGCGCCGATCTGCCGGCGGCGCTGCGCAGCAATCCCAGCTACCGCAAGTTCAATCCCGCCGACCAGCCCATCTTGATCCTGTCCTTGACCTCGGCCTCGCTCACGCCCGGACAGATCTACGATTCCGCCTCGAACATCTTGCAGCAGAAACTGAGCACGGTGGACGGGATCGGTCAGGTTCAGATCAGCGGCGGCTCTTTGCCGGCGGTCCGGGTCGAGCTCAATCCGCGCGCGCTGTTCAAATACGGCATCGGCCTCGAGGACGCGCGCGCCGCACTCTCCGCTGCCAACGCCAATGCGCCCAAAGGCGCGATCGAGGATGGCGCGCGGCGCTTTCAGGTCTATGTCAACGACACGGCGACACGGGCCGAACAGTATCGCTCGCTGATCATCGCTTATCGCAACGGCGCCGCCGTGAGGCTCTCCGACGTAGCCGAAGTCTCCGACGGTGTGGAGGACGTGCGCAACATCGGCATGTCGAACAACAAGCCGGCGGTGCTCGTCATCCTGTTCCGCACGCCGGGCGCCAACATCGTGCAGACCGTCGCCAACGTGAAGGCGGTCCTGCCCGAGCTGCAGGCGGCGCTGCCGCCGTCGATCAATCTCGCCATCGCGATCGATCGCACCGCCACGATCCATGACTCGCTGCGCGATGTGCAGCGTTCGATGATGATCTCCATCCTGCTCGTCATGTTCGTGGTCTATTTCTTCCTGCGCGACGGCAGGGCCGCGATCATCCCAAGTGTCGCCGTGCCGCTTTCGCTCGTGGGCACGTTCGCCGCGATGTACATGCTGGGCTACACGCTCAACAATCTCTCGCTGATGGCGCTGACGGTGGCGACCGGTTTCGTCGTCGATGACGCCATCGTGGTCCTGGAGAACATCACGCGCCATGTCGAGCAGGGCCAATCGCGGCTGGAGGCGACGCTGAAGGGCACGCGCGAGGTCGCCTTCACCGTACTCGCGATGAGCATTTCGCTGGTCGCCGTCTTTCTCCCCATTCTCCTGATGGGCGGCGTCATCGGGCGGTTCTTCAGTCAGTTCGCGCTCGTGCTGACGATCGCAATAGCGATTTCACTGGTCGTATCGCTGACGACGACGCCGATGCTGTGCGCGCTGCTCGACCTGCATGCGCCGGAGCGCAAACAGAGTCTTCTATTGCGCGCATCGGAGCGCGGCTTCGAAGCGGGCCGCAGATTCTATGGCCGTACACTCGAATGGTCGTTGGAAAATCCGGGCACGATTCTCTTCATACTCGTGGTCGCGATCATCCTGAATTTCTATCTCTACATCATCGTGCCCAAGGGGTTCTTTCCGTCCGAAGATACCGGCCAGGTGTTCGGCGGCATCCGTGCCGGTCCGACGATTTCCTTCCAGCTGATGAAGCAGAAGTTCGAAGCCTTCATGCGCATCCTGAGCGAGGATCCGGTCGTCGAGTCGGTCACCGGATCGACGGGCTCCGGCGGCGGCGGACCGCGCGGTGGCGCCACCAATACCGGCAATGTCTTCATCCAGCTGAAGCCCTTGGCGGAGCGCGGCGACTTGAGCACCGACGACGTGATCCAGCGGGTCCGCGCCAAATTGGGCAACGTCACCGGTGCCAGGCTTTTTCTGCAGGGTGGTCAGGACATCCGGGTCGGCGGACGCCAGGGTAACGGTGCTTATCAGTACACGGTCATGGCCGACACGCTGGAAGATCTTGAAAAGTGGATGCCCAGAATCACCAACGCGTTGCAGGACGTGAGCGAGTTGCAGGATGTCAATTCCGACCGCGGCGACCAGGGCCTCGAAGTCGACCTCAGAATCGATCGCGCGACGGCACAACGCCTTGGCATCACCGCGTCCCAGATCGACAACACGCTCTATGACGCCTTCGGCCAGCGCCAGGTCTCGACGATCTACAATGAGCTCAACCAGTATCATGTTGTGATGGAGGTGGCGCCCGAGTTCTGGCAAAGCCCGGAGACGCTCAAGGAAATCTACATCAGCAAGTCGGGCGGCTCGATCAGCGGCACGCAGGCGACGGGCGCCGTCGCGGGCACGACGGTGATCGCGAACACGACGGCGTCAACCGCGGCCGATGTCGCGGCCGATCTCGTGCGCAACCAGCAGCAGAACGCGCTCATCAACAGCGCGCGCGGCAGCGCCTCGACAGGGGCAGCGGTCACCACCCGAGTGGAAACCATGGTGCCGCTCTCCGCGGTGACGAGTTACGGTCCGGGAACCGCACCGCTCTCGATCAATCATCAAGGCCCGTTCGTCGTCACCACCTTCTCGTTCAACCTGCCGCCCGGCGTCTCCTTGAACCAGGCGACCAGCGCCATCCAGCGCACGATGGCGACGATCAAGACACCGGCTTCGATCTCGGGCGTGTTCGCGGGCACGGCCAAGGTTTTCCAGGAATCGCTCTCGAACCAGCCGGTGCTGATCCTCACCGCCATTCTCACGATCTATATCGTGCTCGGCATTCTCTATGAGAGTTACGTTATTCCGCTGACGATCCTCTCGACGTTGCCGTCGGCGGGTGTCGGTGCGCTACTCGCGCTCCTGATCTTCAAGACCGAACTCAGCCTGATCGCGATGATCGGCATCATCCTTCTGATCGGCATCGTCAAGAAGAACGCGATCATGATGATCGATTTCGCCATGTCGGCCGAACGCACAGAGGGACTCAATGCGCGCGATGCGATCTACAAGGCATGCATGATGCGCTTTCGCCCGATCATGATGACGACGTTCGCCGCGATCCTGGGCGCGATGCCGCTCGCGTTCGGCTTCGGGACGGGTGCGGAACTGCGCCAGCCGCTCGGCATCTCGATCGTCGGCGGCCTTGTCGTCAGCCAGGTGCTGACGCTCTACACCACGCCGGTGATCCATCTCTATCTCGATGGCTGGCGCAACCGCCGCAAGGCCGCATGGGATCGCTGGTATGCGCGCTTCATGGGTGACGATTCACCCGCACCGGCGGAGTAACGATCAGAGGTTCGGCAGGTTCTCGGTATCGGGCGCGCCGTTGCGGATTTCCGCGTTGCGGTGCTGGCGATAGAGGCTGCGCGTCGTGGCGTAGAGATCGACGGAGGTGCGCTCGATCTGGTCGAGATTTTCGACATTGCGGGCGCGCACGTCGAGGATGCCGACGCCGGCACGGATGCCGTACCACAGCGAGCTGTTGTTGAAGCTCACATAGAAGAAGGGATCCATGAAGATGTCGGCCACTTCGCCGGTGAGATCACGCGGATTGCTGGGGCCTGCGAGCGGCAAGACGAGGTAGGGTCCTTCGCCCACGCCCCACACGCCGAGCGTTTGCCCGAAGTCTTCGTCATGACGCGGGATGCCCACCTTGGCCGCGACGTCGACGAGCCCGCCGACGCCGATCGTCGAATTGATCACGATGCGACCCAGCGTCTGTCCTGCACGATCGGGCGAGCCTTGCAGCACGTCGTTGCCGAGCGTGACGGGCGCATCGAGATTGCCGAGGAAATTGTGAATGCCGTCGCGCGCAAATTGCGGAACGGCGTGATTGTAGAAGACGGCGACCGGACGGGCGACGGCATGATCCAGCGCCTGATCGAAGGCGAAGATCGACCGGTTGGTCTTCTCAAAAGGATCGTTCTGGCCGCTGGGATCGGTGGTGGCGCAACCGGCGAGAAGAACGCACGCGACGAGCGCCGCGCAGGGGGGCGATAAACGGTTCATGACCTCACCAATACTTCCCGGCCGATTTCAGAATCGTTTACCGGTGAAACTATGTTGCGAAATATCAGGGTTAATTTGGCACAGGGCAAGTGCCTCGGACGTGTCGCTCAGATGCCGCCATACCATTGATAGCCCTGATCTTCCCAATAACCGCCCTTGCCCCCACCGATACGCGCGAAGGCGTCGGTCAGTTCAATCCGTTGGACATATTTCGGCATTTTGTAGCCAAGTTGCCGCTCCGCGCGCAGTCGGACGGGGGCGCCATGCTCAACAGGCAGGATCTCGCCATTTAATTTGTAAGCCAGAATTGTCTGTGGATGGGTGGCCTCCAACAGGTCCAAACTTTCATAATAGTAAGGCGGTTGGATGATGTTTCCATTGCCATCCATGGTCGCCTCGCCCATCGGGTCGGCGCAATGGAAGACGGCGTAACGCGCGCTGTCCTTCGGCCGCGCCATCGCCAACACCAATTGCAGGGGCGTTCCGGTCCATTCGCCGATGCAGCTCCAGCCTTCGACGCAATCATGACGCGTGATCTGGGTGCGCGACGGCATGGCATGCAGTTCCGCGAGCGATAGCTTGAGCGGCTTCTCGACCAGCCCGCCGACATCGATGATCCAATCCTTGAAACCGTTGGCGAGATGGGCGGTGTAGTCGTTGGTGTTCGGATTGAGCGTGCCGTTGGCGCGAAACTGCGGCGCGATGTCGGCTTTGGAATATTCCGGCGCGAGCGCATGCCCGCCGGCGAAAAGACGTTGGGCGCTGCGCGTCAGATTCTCGACCTCGCCCAGAATGTTCAACACCCAGGGGCTTTGCGACGGATCGCTGCAGCCGACGAGACCGAGCGTGCTCGCCAGCGCCGCGCTACGCGCGAGAAAATTTCGCCGACTTGTGTTGCGCGTGTCAGCCATTGCGGTTCTCCTCGATCGCATAGCGGCCGGTGATCATCGAACGCAGATTGTTCCAGGTGCCGGACAGGATGACCATGACGATGTGTACGAGGAAGAACGCGACGAAGGAAAACGCGCAGATGAAGTGGATCGTGCGCGCACTCTGACGGCCGAAGAACATCCAGGGCAGGAACGGGAAGGCGCTGTCCATCGTCGGCGACATGGTGAGACCGGTCAGCACGATCAAGGGGCCGAGCACGAAGATCACGATAAAATAGGTCATGCGCTGGATGCCATTATAGTGCTTCGCCGCCTCGCCCCTGGCAAAGCGCAGCCTCGCATGGTTGGCGATTTCGTGCGGCAGTTCGGCGAAGTCCTTTCCCGTCGGCAAAAGCTCCTTGCGGAAATGTCCGCTCGCAAACGCATAGGCGAAATACGCCGCACCATTGGCAACGAGAAGCCAGGCGAAGGCGAAATGCCAGAGCCGCCCAAGCGCCAGGTTCGGCGAGGCCGCCGGCAGCGTCACCCAGTCGGGAAAGCCGCGCACGCTCTTGACGCCATCGGAGGTGGACGCGCCGAGGACGCCGTCCGTGTTGAACGTCCAGGAACCGATCTGAGTCACGCCATGGAAATTGTCTTGTGTCCCGACCGCGGTGAGCGAAACGAAGGGATGATCGAAGTCCGCGCCGTTGCCCCAATAGAGCGCAGGATGCGCGTTGAAGATCTGCAAGCCGCTCATCAGCATCACGAGCATGATGAGCGCGTTCAGCCAGTGCAGCGCTCTGACCGGAATGGTGTGGCGATAGAACAGATAATTCGGCTTGCGGGGCCGAAGGCCGAGCGCGGCACGGACGCGATCCGACAGTCCGCCGGCGTCAGCGTTCCCCTGCGTCATCGATCCTGCCGTATCCGTCATGCCAAACTCTCTTGAATCGGCCGCGCACACCATAGCAGGCCCACCACCAATTCGCTGCTGTTGCCCAAATCGTTACGCCCGCTCAATATCGCCTTTGAGGCCCGAAGAGGCCGGACATTGGGAGGTGGGGCATGGCCATGCTCGCGCGCGACGGCGTGAATATCTATTACGAAACGCATGGCGAAGGGCCGGTTATCCTCTTGAGTCACGGTTATTCGGCGACGTCGCAGATGTGGCGGGGCCAGATCGAAGCGTTCTCGAAGAAGCACAAACTCGTCCTATGGGACATGCGCGGCCATGGCCGGAGCGACTACCCCGAGGACCAGTCACTCTATAGTGAAGAGGCGACGGTTGCCGACATGCTGGCGCTTTTGGACAAGCTCGGCGCCAAAACCGCCATCGTCGGCGGCCTCTCGCTCGGCGGCTACATGTCGCTCGCGTTTCATGCGAGCCACCCCGAGCGCGTGCGCGCCCTTCTGATCATCGACACGGGTCCCGGCTACAAGAACGACAAGGCGCGCGAAGGCTGGAACCAGACGTCGCTGCGCACGGCTGAGCGTTATGAGAAGGAGGGTCTCGGTCTTCTCGGCAATGCTAGCGCCGAACGCGCCACCGCGCAGCATCGCGATGCCAAGGGACTCGCTCGTGCCGGTCGCGGCATGCTCACGCAGAAGAATGCGCGCGTGATCGAATCGCTGCCGAACATCAAGGTGCCATCGATCGTCATCGTCGGCGCCAACGACACGCCGTTTCTCGCGGCCTCGGATTATATGACGGCGAAGATTCCCGGCGCCGAGAAGGCGGTCATTCCCGATGCCGGTCACGCCGCCAACATCGATCAACCGAAGGCCTTCAATGCGGCGGTCGAAGCATTCATCGCCAATCTGAACTAGGAGAACGCCCATGGATCGCGTCAAAGGAAAAGTCGCACTCGTCACCGGCGGCGCCAGCGGCATCGGCCGTGCCAGCGCGCAACTTCTGGCCAAGGAGGGCGCCGTCGTCGTCGTCACCGACGTCCAGGACGATATGGGCAAGGACTGCGTGGCCGCGGTCAAGAAAGCGGGCGGCGACGGCATCTTCCTGCACCACGACGTCGCGAGCGAGGAGGCGTGGGTCGCGGTGATCGCCGAGGTCAAGGCGCGGCTCGGCAAGCTTCATGTGCTCGTCAACAATGCCGGCATCGCGATTGCGGGTTCGGTTTTGACCATGACGCTGGCCGATTGGCGGCGCCAGCAGTCGATCAATCTCGACGGCGTGTTTCTCGGCGTGAAGCATTCGCTGCCCTTGATGCGCGAATCCGGCGGCGGTTCGATCATCAACATCTCTTCGCTCGCCGGTCTCAAAGGTTCGGCGACGCTCGCCGGCTATTGCGCCACCAAGGGCGGGGTGCGGCTCTTCACCAAGGCGGTGGCGATGGAGTGCGGACTGGCGCGCGACAATGTGCGGGTGAATTCGGTTCATCCCGGCATCATCGAAACGCCGATCTGGCTCGGCATCGTTCCGACCGGAATGCTCCCCGGCGCCAGCGCTCAGCAGCCGGGCGCGAACGCGCCGAACCTCGACCTGATGTCGGAACAGGTGGTGCCGATCGGCAAGAAGGGCTTGCCGGAGGATATCGCGGCCGGCGTGCTCTATCTCGCGAGCGACGAGTCGCGCTACGTCACCGGCAGCGAACTCGTCATCGACGGCGGCTTGGCGACGCGTTAGCGCGCCCACTTGTCATGGCCCGCCGGAGAGCGGGCCACCCAGGCGATCGTTAGACTCGACTACGCAAAGTTGGGCGCAGACACTTTCTGCATTCGTGGAGTGCTCCTTCCGCTGGATGGCCCGCTGTTGCGGGCCATGACAGAGGAGGGGACAGGGGTTTAGCGAGGTAGAACCGACATGCCGAAGATCGACATCACTGCGGTGCCCAAAATCAAGGGCGTGGGTTATCCGCCGCCGTTCAACGCGCCGTCTGCCGAACGCATCCGGCAGCGGCTCGGCAATGCCGGCGGACTGCAAGACTTCGGCGTCAACCTCATGCACCTGCCGCCCGGCAATTGGTCGAGCCAGCGCCATTGGCACACGCATGAGGATGAATTCGTCTATGTGCTCGAAGGCGAAGTGGTGCTGATTGAGGATCAGGGCGAAGTCGTGTTGCGCGCCGGCGACTGTGCAGCCTTCGCGAAAAACACCGGCAATGGCCACCACATGATCAACCGGTCGAACACGACCGCGGTCTATCTCGAAGTCGGCTCGCGCTCGCGCGAAGACCTGACCACCTGCTCCGACATCGATCTGAAGAGCGCCGCCGCCGATGGCCACTTCGTGCACAAGGACGGCTCTCGCTACGCCTAATCCGCGATCGACGCGTAGACGATGCTCTTGAGCTGGCCGCGGAAGTTGAACGCGCCCGACGGCATGAGTTGCGTCATGAACACGACGGCGAGGTCTTCCTTGGCGTCGACCCAGAAGATGGTGGAGGCCGCGCCGCCCCAATACCAGTCGCTGCCGACGATGCTGCCCGACGTCACGCTGTCGAGCGTGCAGGCAAAGCCGAGCCCGAAGCCGACGCCTTCGTTGGCGGTTTCCGAGAAGCCGCCGATGGCCATCTGCGTCAGGTCCTTGCCGTCTTTCAGGTGATTTCTGTGCATCAGTTCGATGGTGCGCGGGCCCAGGATGCGGGCGCCGTCAAGCTCGCCGCCGCGCCGCAGCATCTCGCAGAAGCGCACATAATCCGCGGTCGTGCCGGTCAGCCCGCCGCCACCCGAGAAGAAGGTCGGCTCCTTGAGATACGTGCTCTTCTCCGCGTCTTCGATCAGCTGCAGTTTCTTGTCCGGCCCGCGGCGATAATTGGCGGAGAAGCGGTTCAACTTCTCGCGCGGCACGACAAAAGACGTGTCCTTCATCTTCAGCGGTTGGAAGATTTCCTCCGCGAGGAACTTGTCGAAGCGCTTTCCGGAAATGATCTCGACCAAGGCACCGCAGACGTCGGTCGACAGCGAGTACATCCAGCGTTCGCCCGGCTGATAGCGCAAGGGCACGCGGCCGATCTTCTGCACGAACGATTTCAGGTCTTCGCCGTCGCCGCGGCGAACGCCGATGCGGGCATATTCCTTGTCGACGGGATGGCCGCTGTCCGGCGCACCCAAGGCGGCGAGCGCCGCGCCATAGGTGATGCCGCCGGTATGACAGAGCATGTCGCGCATGCTGACGGGGCGGGTGGGCTTTTCCGTCGCCATCGCCGGACCTTCGCCCGAAACCCAGACGCGCTGATCGCGCCACTCCGGCACGAAGCGGTGGACGGGATCGTTGAGCTGGAAATAGCCGCGCTCGTACAGGGTCATCAACGCGACCGAGGTGATCGGCTTGGTCATGGAATAGATGCGGAAGATGGTGTCGTCGGCCATCGGCTTGCCGCGCTCGCGGTCCATCTGGCCGAGCGACTTGAAATAGGCGAGATGACCTCGCCGCGTCACAGCAACCTGCGCTCCTGCGATCTTGCCGTTGTCGATATAGGCGCGGTTCAGATGATCGGCGATGCGCTCCAGTCGTCCCGGTGCAAACCCGGCCTTGCTCGGTTCCAATTCCATCTCACGCTCCCGACTGTTTCTTCAAATAGGCCCTCGACTGGCTTTTCACGACGTCGATCATATTGCCCATGAACAGGTTCATGTCGATCAGGTGCAGGCCCCAATCCTGCTGCACCTGGCCGCCGATCATAACATCGCCGGGAATATCGTCGACCCGTGCATCGGCCGGATCACCGTGCACGGTGATCGCGAGATAGTTGCCGACATCGTTGTGTGCGCATTCCGCGCTCAGCATGCCGGGAAGCGAGACGAACGGCGTCTCGATGGTCTTTCCCGTCGCCCAGGGTTTGGGCTCGACCGCCGCCCCGAAGGCGCGCCCGCTTGACGCCATGTAGGCGTGCACGTCGCCCGAGCCTCCGCCGAGCGCGGCGGGATTGACGCACGCCGCTTCAAGCCCCGGTCCGCCGCTCTTGCCGAAGCGGCTGTTCGCCGGGGGCGGCAGATTGCTGCGGAACGAGGCAAAGGCGATGACGCAGCCGACGTCGGCATCCGAATGGCAGAGCGCGACGTGCTGGAAGTCCCCGCCGACGTCTTTTCCGACCGGCACCTGCAGCCGCGTGCCGCCGAGGATGGCGAGCACCAATTGCTTCTGAATCGGCTTGCCGTCGATCTCGTTCTTGATCAGCGCGTTGAGCACGCTCGAGCCTTGGCTATGACCAATCAGAACCACCCCACGGCCGTGATTGTAGTTCGCGAGATAGTAGTTCCAGGCGTCGACGACATCATGATAGCCGAGCATCGGATCGCCGGTTGCCGCCATCGGCCGACCAGCCATGCGCTGGATGAGCGCCGTCAACGTGAACTGGCGATAGAGCGGTGCGTAGGTCTTGCATACGCTGCCGAAGCGCGCGAATTGCTGCGCGATCACCCTCATCTCTTCGGCGCCCGGCAGCATGTCGCTGTTAGGTGTGGGATCGCGCGAGACGGTCGGATAGACGTAGAAGCAATCAACGGGCGCATTTTTTGCGGGGCGGAATTTCTCGTGCTTCAAAGTGCCGTCGGCTTTGACCACGGTCGCGTCTTCGTCGGCGCTGCAGGCGTCTTCATGTCCCGGCAGGCAGAGCCAGTTCGACGCGATGGAATAGTCGTTCTTCGCCGACATCTCGTCGGCGCTCGCCACGCCGCTCGCCATAAGTCCCGCCGTCAGCAAAAGCGCGTATGCAAATTTGGTCATGGACTGCCCCTGCACAATTCGTCCTTGAAGTATGAGCAAAGGCCTTGATCCAATCAATTCGCGCGACCGGGACTCTCCCGTCTCGCGCCCGTCCGATCAAAAAGTCGCAGGCTGCTGACGGCCGCGGCGGCCAGCGCAAAACCGACGCCGATATACAGCGAAAGCTGCGTGCCATGCAGCGGCAGGCGCGCAAAGGATAGCGCCACGAGCGCGGCGCCGATCGTCTGTCCCAGGAGCCGTGCGGTGCCGAGCATGCCGCTCGCCCCGCCGCTGCGTTCGAGGGGCGCCGACGAAATCATCGCGCGCGCGTTCGGCGACTGGAACAGGCCGAAGCCGGCACCCGCCAGCGCCATGCGCCAGGCGATGTCGATGACGCGCGCATCCGGCGGCAGAAGGGCGAGCGACAAGAGGCCGATGGCGAAGACGACGAGTCCGATGGCGCCGAGCAATCCTGCGGGATAGCGATCGGCCAAACGTCCGGCGAACGGCGAAATGATCGTGATCGCGATCGGCCAGGGCGTGATCAATAGTCCGGTTTCGACGGCGCTGTAATGCATTCCGCTCTGCAGGAGAAACGGCAACGACACCAACGCCAGCATCTGCCCGGCGAACGAGCAGACCGCGGTGCCGATCGAAAGCGCGAACATCGGGATGCGCATCAGGTCGACAGGCAGCATCGGCGATGTTGCCTGGTGCTCGCGCCTGACCATCACGTATCCGATCGCAAGCGCCGCCAGCAGCTCGGCGACGAACCAGACAAAGGCTTCGCCATGGCCGAGCGCGTCGATGCTGGCGATGAGGAGGCCGAACAGCGTCGCGACAAGCACCGCGCCGGCGACATCGAAGCGATGCGGTGCGCGCGGTGTCTTCGGCAGCGCGCGGAGTCCGAGGATCACCGCGAAGATTCCGAACGGGATGTTCACGGCAAAGAGATAGGGCCAAGTGGCGACGAACAGGATCGCCGCCGCAACGCTTGGTCCGGCCGCGGCCGAGATCGCGACCACCAGCACGTTGATGGAAAGTCCTCGCCCGAGCATGCTTTGCGGATAGATGAAGCGGATGAGCGCCGAGTTCACGCTCATGATTCCGGCGCCGCCGAAGCCTTGGACCACGCGCGCGAAGGCCAGCATGGGAAGCGAATGCGACAGCGCGCAGAGCGCCGACGCGATGGTGAAGAGGATCAGGCCTGCGAGATAGACGCGGCGATAGCCGACGATGTCGCCGAGCGCCGCCAGAGGCAGAAGCGAGATCGTGACCGCGAGTTGATAGCCGTTGACGATCCAGATCGAGAGCGCGGGATCGGTGTGCAGATCGATGCCGATGGTCGGAAGCGCGACGTTGGCGATGGCCGAATCCATCACCGCCATGATGACGCCGAGCGCAATGGTCGCGACCGCCCAAGTGCGTTGGGGAAACGGAAGTCCATCGGGGTGGCTTGGCGGCGTCAAAACGTATCCCTCACCCGGAAATGCTTCGCATTTCCGACCTCTCCCGTTTCACGGGAGAGGTGGATGTTATGCCAACCTCTCCCGCTTGCGGGAGAGGTCGACGCTGCGCCGGCAGCGTCGGGTGAGGGGTCCTAATTTCCGACCCAGCCCTGCGCCACGGCCGCGTCGTGGCGGACCTTCTCCGGTCCGCCCAGCGCCTGACGGTCGAAGCCGATGCGCTTGAACCAATAATGCAGGCCGAGAAGATCGGTAAAACCCATGCCGCCATGCACTTCGGTCGCGGTGCGCGCGACGAAGGTACCGACGTCGGCGGTATGCGCCTTGGCGTGCGCCGCCATGCGCCGCGACTGGTCGGGAAATGCGTCGAAGGCATAGGCCGCATACCATATGAGCGCGCGGCACGGTTCGAGTTCGGCCACCATCTCCGCGCACATATGCTTGACCGCCTGGAACGAGGCGATGACGCGGCCGAACTGCTGTCGTTCCTTGGCATAGGCGACGGCCTTCTCGATCATGCGGCCGCCGGCGCCGAGTGTGTCCGCCGCCAGCATGATGCGCCCGGCATCGATCATGTGATCGAGCGTCGCGGCAGGATTGCCGGATGACAGCGGCTCGGCGTCGACGTTGTCGAAGGCAAGTTCGCCAAGAGAGCGCGTGGCATCGATGGTCGTGAGTTGGATCTTCTCGAGCCCCTTCGCCTTGGCATCGACGATGTGAAGTCCGGCGAACTTGTCGGCAACGATGAAGAAATCGGCACCCGCGAAATCGAGCACGAAGAGCGTCTTGCCGGAGAGCTTGCCGCCCTTGGCCGAGATGCCGGCCTTCTCGCGCGCGCCGGCTGCCTGTTCGCTGATCGCAACGCCGGCGATGCTTTCGCCCGAGGCGAGCTTCGGCAGGTACGTCTTCTTCTGTTTCTCCGAACCCGCGCCCGCGAGTGCCAGCGGCGCCATCACGGAACTCGCGACGAAGGGAACCGGCGCGACATGGCGGCCGAGCGCTTCGGCTGCAAGCACGGCGTCGAGCAGGCCGAGGCCCAAGCCTCCGAATTCTTCTTCGATCAAAATCCCCGGGACGCCGAGTTCGACCAGCGCCTTCATCACGTCGGGAGCGAACGGCTCGCGTCCCGCTGCCTTGCGCACGCGTTCCAGCGGCGCGACGCGTTCGAGCGTGCGCTCGATACTCTCCTGCATCATCTTCTGGTCGTCGCTGAGACCGAATTCCATGGATCAGGCCTTCGCCGCTTTCGGTTCGCGCGGCATGCCGAGCCCGCGCTCCGAAATGATGTTCTTCTGGATCTGTGCCGTACCGCCGCCGATGATGAGACCGAGATCGAACATGTAGCTCGACTGCCAGTTGCCGCCGTTGCGCAAATGCGGCGAGGCGGAATAAAGCATGCCGAGTTCGCCGAGCGCATCGATGGCGAAGGCGGCGAGCTGATGATTGAGCTCGCAGCCCATCAGCTTGACGATCAGCCGCGCCACGCCAGGGTCTTCGCCCTTGAGACTGGCAGTGAGCAGGCGAAGGCCGTGATACTCCATCGCATGCACGCGCGCCTGCAGCTTGAGGAGACGATCGCGCAATACCGGATTGTCCATCAGACGGCGGCCATCGACGTCTTCGCTCTGCATGAGCTCGATCAGCGCCCGTAGCCGCGTGCCGGCCTGGTTGGGGTCGCCCAGCATGCCGCGCTCATGGCGCAGCGTCGCGTTCGCGACATACCAGCCCTGGCCGCGCCGGCCGACAACGTCCTTCTTCGGCACGCGCACGTCGGTGAAGAAGACTTCGTTGAATTCGGCGCGCCCCGTCATGGTCACGAGCGGCCGGACTTCGATCCCCGGTGTCTTCATCGAGAAGAGGAGGTACGAGATGCCTTCGTGCTTCGGCTTGTCGGGCTCGGTGCGCACGAGGCAGAAGATCATGTCGGCCTGCGCCGCGGTCGAGGTCCAGATCTTCTGGCCGTTGATGACGAAGTCGGCGCCGTCTTCGACCGCGCGTGTGGTGAGAGAGGCGAGGTCGGAACCCGCGCCCGGTTCGGAATAGCCCTGGCACCAGATGATCTCGCCGCGCAGCGTCGGCCCGATGAATTTTTTCTTCTGCTCCTCGCTGCCGAGTTCCAGCAGTGTCGGCACCAGCATCGAGATGCCCTGGCCCGCCATTCCCATCGGCAAGCCGAGCGCGATGAACTCCTCCGCGATGATGCGCGACTTCAGGACGTCCGGCTCGGCGCCGTAGCCGCCATACTCTTTGGGAATCGTGCGCGCGGCATAGCCGTGGGCGATGAGGAGCTTCTGCCACTCCCTGGCGCCGGCCATCGTCGCTGCCATGCCGCCGCGCGGCGCTTGTGCGCCATGCTTCTCGGCAAAGGCGCGGATCTCGGCCCGGAAGGCCTCGTATTCGGGGCTATAGGAAAGATCCATGCCTCACTCCCAAACCGTTATCGCCCGCTTTATGCGGGCGACCCATTTTCCATGCGCGAAGAGAAAATGGGTTGCCCGGACAAAGCCGGGCAATGACGTTTGTGTTTGCGCTTACACCCGCTCCACGATCGTGACGTTGGCGAGGCCACCACCTTCGCACATGGTCTGGAGGCCCCATTTCTTGTCGCGATCCTTGAGGGCGTAGAGAAGCGTCGTCATCAGCTTGGTGCCCGAGGCGCCGAGCGGGTGGCCGAGCGCAATCGCGCCGCCATTGACGTTGAGCTTTTCCGGATTGGCGCCCAACTGCTGCAGCCAGGCGACGGGAACCGAGGCGAACGCTTCGTTGACTTCGAAGAGGTCGATGTCGTCGACGCTCATGCCGGCCTTTTCCAGGGCGCGCTTGGTCGCGGGCAACGGCGCCTCGAGCATGATGACCGGATCGCCGCCGACGACCGTCATGTGATGGATGCGCGCCAGGGGCTTCACGCCCAGCGCCTTCAAACCTTTGTCGTTGACGACGAGAACACCGGACGCGCCGTCGCAGATCTGGCTCGATGTCGCCGCGGTGATCGCGCCGCCTTCGCGCAAAAGCTTCACGCCCTTGATCCCATCGAGCGAGACGTCGAAGCGGATGCCTTCGTCGGTCGTGTGCAGGGACGTCGAACCGTCTTCCGCCTTGATCGACAGCGGCACCACTTCGTCCTTGAACTTGCCGCCTTGCGTCGCCGCGATCGCCTTCTTGTGGCTCTCATAGCCGAACTGATCGAGCTGATCCTTCTTCAAACCGTACTTGGTCGCCATCATCTCGGCGCCCATGAACTGGCTGAACTGGATGTTGGGATATTTCTTCTGCAGTTCCGGGCTCATATAGGTGCCCATGCCGTTCTGCGCCGGCAGAGCAGCCGAAGCACCCATCGGCACGCGCGTCATGCTCTCGATACCCATGGCGATGACGGCGTCCATGCTGCCCGACATCACAGCTTGCGCGGCGAAGTGCAGCGACTGCTGCGATGAGCCGCATTGGCGATCGACGCTCGTGCCCGGCACATGTTCGGGGAGGCGCGACGCCATCACGGCGTTGCGCGCCACATTGATCGCCTGCTGGCCCACCTGGCTGACGCAGCCGCAGATTACGTCCTCGATCAGGCTGGGATCGGCCTTGCTGCGGTCGAGCAGGGCGTTGATCACCTCTGCGCCCATGTCGACGGGATGCCAGTCCTTCAACTTGCCGCCGCGCTTGCCGCCGGCCGTGCGCGCCGCCGCCACGATGTATGCGTCACCCATGCCATTGCTCCTTGTTTGCTGACGGTCCTTTTAGCATCGCCGCTGGCGCGCTGCACCAGTGGACAAACGCGTCCTTTTGGTTGCCGCAGCGGAAGTCGGGCTTGCCTGAATTCCGCCGATACGCAACCGTCATACGAGCGTGATTCAAGGAAGCGGGGCCCCACGCATGAACCGACTTCTGATTCCATCGCGTCGCGGCGTGCTGACTGGCATCGGCGCGAGCGCGGCATGGCTCGCGTCCCCGAACATCGTAAGGGGCGCGCCGCAATTGCAGGACAATCCCTTCACGCTCGGCGTGGCGAGCGGCGCGCCCGCGACGGACGGTTTCGTCTTGTGGACGATGCTTGTGGGAAAATTCGAAAAGTCCGGGGCTTCCGTCCCGATCACGTATGAAATCGCCAGCGACGACTCCATGCATCGAATCGTAAGGCGCGGCACTGCGCGGGCGGAGCATGAATTCGGATATTCCGTACACCAGCAAGTTCGCGGACTGAAGCCGGGGCGGCCCTATTGGTATCGCTTCCGATTTGGGGGCGAAGTGAGCGCCATCGGCCGCGCGATGACGTTGCCGCCGCGCGGCGTCGACAGTCTGCGCTTCGCCTTCTTCTCCTGCTCGCATTACGAATACGGTTACTTCTCGGCCTACCGCCATGCGGTCGAGGAAAATCCGGATTTCGCAATCTTCCTGGGCGACTACATCTACGAATATGCCGACAAGAAACGTCCGACCGTGCGCACGCACTCCGGCGGCAAGGCGTGCGAGACGTTGGACGAATATCGCGCCCGCTACACGCAATATCGCCTCGATCCCGATCTGCAGGCGCTGCATGCTGCTATGCCTGCGCTCGTCACCTGGGACGATCACGAGGTGCAGAACGATTATGCCGGCCGGTTCGGCCAGGACTTCCAGGATCCGCAGGCGTTCCTGCTGCGCCGCGCCGCCGCCTATCAGGCGTTCTACGAATTCATGCCGGTGAAGCCTGTGTTCTCCATGCCGCACGGACCCGACATGCGTCTCTATGATCGCTACGACTTCGGCGATCTGATGCGCGTCGACCTGATTGATGGGCGGCAATATCGTTCGCGCGAAGCCTGCTACGGCGATCCGATGAAGAAGCAGGGTCATGGCGGCGGCGGCCACCAGGAAACACCTGTCACTTGTCCCGAACTGATGGACGCGACACGCTCGATGATCGGCATGACGCAGGAAGCGTGGCTGTTCGACGGTCTCGCCAGTTCAAAGGCGCGCTGGAATGTCATCGCCAACGACGTGTTGATGGCACGGCTGCATCAGAAGAATTCCGATGGCCAGGATTCCTATTGGACGGACGGCTGGGACGGCTACCCGCCCAGCCGCGCGCGGCTCATGCAGCACATCGCCGATTCCAAGCCGTCCAATCCGGTCGTGATCACGGGCGACATCCACTCATTCTGGGCCAACGATCTGAAGACGGATTTCGACGATCCGTCATCGCCGACCATCGCCAGCGAACTGGTCGGCACCTCGATCACGTCGTTCGGACCGCCTTACGATCAATTCAGCAAACTCCTGCCCGACAATCCGCATATCAAGTTCTTCGACAGCCGCAAGCGCGGCTATGTCAGCGTCGAGCTCACGCGCGCACGATTGAAGGCGGACTACCAGGTGGTTTCGGACGTCACCGATCCCAAAGCGACGCGCGCGACTCTTGCGTCGTTCGTCATCGAGGACGGCAAGCCCGGACCGGTTGCCGCCTGACGGCGCGCCATGCCAGCATCGGGCATGGCGGACAAACCTCCGATGAAACCGGCAACGGTCGCAGCCCAGGCGCTGGGCTGGATCGACGAACAGACGCGCGCGGTCTCGCCGCCGATCCATCCGTCCTCGACCTATATTCGCGATCCCGACAATCAGTTTCGTTCCGGGCGTTCCTATTCGCGCTCCGATAACGCGACGTACGACCAGGCCGAAGCCGTGCTGGCGTCGCTGGAGAATGCGAAGGGCGCAGCACTCTTCTCGTCGGGCATGGCGGCAGCGACGGCGGTGTTCCTTGCGCTGAAGCCTGGCGATCACGTGCTCGCGCCCGAGGTGATGTACTGGCTGCTCAGAAGCTGGCTCGTCACCTTCGCGACCAACTGGGGATTGAAGGTCGAGATCGTCGATATGACCGACCTCGCGGCGGTGAAGGCGGCGCTGCGCCCTGGCGAGACCAAGCTCATCTGGACGGAGACGCCGGCCAATCCGCTCTGGGACGTGACGGATCTCGCCGCGGTGGCCGAGCTCGCGCATGGCGTCGGCGCGCGCCTCGCGGTGGATTCGACGGTCGCAACGCCGGTCTTCACCCGGCCGATCGAGCTCGGCGCCGACATCGTCATGCATTCGGCGTCAAAATATCTCAACGGACACTCCGATCTCATCGGGGGTGCGCTCGCCACGCGTGCCGAGGATGAGCAGTGGAACGCGCTCAAGACTCTGCGGACGCAGCTGGGGGGCGTGCCGGGCGCGTTCGAGGCCTGGCTGCTCCTGCGCGGCATGCGCACGCTTTTTCCGCGCGTGCGCGCAGCTGCCGCAAGCGCCTTGACGATTGCCGAACATTTCCGCGGTCATGCGCTCGTCGAGGACGTGCTCTATCCCGGACTGACCAACTTTCCGGGTCACGCGGTGGCGGCGCGCCAGATGAAGGGCGGCTTCGGCGGCATGCTCTCCATTCGCGTCAAGGGCGGCGAGCGCGCGGCGATCGCGACTGCAGCGCATGTGCGGCTCTGGAAGCGTGCGACTTCGATTGGCGGCGTCGAGAGCCTGGTCGAGCATCGCGCCTCGGTCGAAGGTCCGGACACGCCGTGTCCACCCGATCTGCTCAGGCTGTCGACAGGGATCGAGGACGTCGGCGATCTGATCCAGGACCTGGAAGACGCGCTCAAGGCCGCTCATGCTTCGACAGGCTCAGCATGAGGAAATTGGAGCCTTCCTCATCCTGAGCTTGTCGAAGGATGAGGGCAAGAAAGCTCACTTGACGAAGTTCGAATGCTTCTCTATCATTCAACCATATGGTTGAACGTACGGCCCAGCTCGACTTGATCTTCGGCGCGCTCTCCGATGTGACGCGCCGCGATATTCTCAGGCGTGTCGCCAAGAAGGAGTTGTCGGTCGGCGAGATTGCGTCGTCCTACGACATCTCGTTCGCGGCCGTGGCGAAACATCTCGTCGTGCTCGAGAAGGCGCGGCTCGTCACCAAACGCCGGGAGGGCAAGCTTCAAGTCGCGGCGCTCGCGCCAGACGCCCTGGGCGACGCCACGAAACATCTCGAACGCTATCGCGAGATCTGGGAAAGCCGGCTGGATCGCCTGGAAAAATATCTGGAGAAGCAACGATGACCACCACCACGAAAAACGAATTGACGCTCGTTCGCGTGCTCGACGCGCCACGCGCGAAGGTCTGGAGGGCCTGCCGCGACGTCGAAGCGCTCAAAGAGTGGTGGGGTCTGCCCAACGACGCCACAATGCCGCTTTGCAAAGTCGACTTCCGCGTCGGTGGCTCCATGCTTTGCGAGATCGCGCATGAAGGCTCGCCGATCTGGTTCAAATGGATTTATCGCGAGATTGTCGAAGGCGAGAAGCTGGTCCTGGAGCAACACTTTTCGGACAAGAACGGGAACGAACTGGATTCGACCGACCGGCCGGTTTCGACGATCACGCTCCGCCTGGAGGACGTGAACGGGAAAACCAGACTGACCGTCGTGCATGCGGACATGGCGTCCGAAAAGTATCCCGTCGAAGACTACAAGGAAGGCTGGTCGCAGTCGCTCGACCGGCTCGCCAATAGCCTGACCGGTTAGGCCTGCCGTTCGGCGCGCGACGCCACGAAAGCAACCGGCAAGGCAGCCGCCATAAGACCGCCGCCGATGTAGAACACGAGGCCCGACCAAGCCGTCTCGAACGCGATCGACCAGGCAAAGATCTGGGTGAAGAAGATCGGTCCGATGAGTCCGGTCAGCGCGACCAGGCTGGTCAATGCGCCCTGAAGCCGTCCTTGTTCCGTCGCACTGACTTGCCTCGTTTCCAGGGCCTGCAACGGAGGCCCGCATATATTGCCGAGGCAGGCGGGAACACAGGCGAGACAGAATTCAAATCCCGTGCGTGCCAATCCAAGACCGGCAAAGCCTATTGCCAGAAGGCTGAGGCCGGCGAGAAGCGTGACGCGTTCACCGAGCCATTCGGCAAGTCTGGGCGCAAGGATCGCCATCACGAAGATGTTGCCGCCGCCGAAGGCCATCAGCAGCAGGCCGACATCCATCGACGTCCAGTGATAGCGATAACCGGTGTAGAGAACGAAGATGGTGTTGGCGGACGTCGCGCCCAGTTGGATCAGGAAGCCCGCACTGACGAGACCGGTCAGCTTCTTGTCCCGGCTGATGATGCCGAGCGAACGAATGGGAATGGCGCTCTTCCAATGGATCTTGGTGCGCAATTCCGGCGCGAGCGATTCCGGTAGAATGAGCAGTCCATAAAGCCAGCCGAGCGCGGCGAACCCCGCCGCCGCAAAGAACGGCGCGCGTGGGCTGATCTCACCCAAGAGACCACCCGCCGCCGGGCCCAGGATCATGCCGGTCGCCGAGACGGCGGAGAACACCGCAAATCGGCGGGTGCGTTGAAGCGGCGGCGTGACATCGGCGAGATAGGCCGCGGCGGCGGAATAACTCGCGGCCGTCAATCCCGACACAACGCGGCCGGCGAACAGCCAGGTGACGGTGGGCGCCAGCGCCATGACCAAAAGGTCGAGCGCGAAGCCGAAAGCCGAGATCAGGATGATCGGACGGCGGCCATAGCGATCCGACAGCACGCCCAGAACCGGTGCGGCGATAAAATTCGTCACCGACCAGGCAGCGGACATCCAGCCGAAATCCTGTGCGGCGCTCGCAAGATCTCCACCGGACAAGCTCAAGACCAGCTTCGGCAGAATCGGAAAGATCAATCCGAACGACAGCGAGTCGAGAAATACATTCGCCAGGATGAAGCCGAGCGCCGCCGTACGCCGCTGCGCACTCACGGCCGTTCGCCTTCGAAGCAGATGTTCATTTCCAGGACCCAGAACTCAGAAATCAGAAGCCAGAACTTTTTCTTTCAACTAGCACAATTGTCATCCCCGGCGAGCACCGCGCAAGCGGTGCGAGGGAAGGGGACCCAGGATTCGGAAATCAGAACGCGGAAGTCAGAAGCCAGAACAAAGAAGCATTTCCGTTTCCAATTTCTGACTTCTGATTTCTGTCTTCCGACCCCTGGGTCCCCTTTCCTCGCGCTGCTTTGCAGCGCTCGCCGGGGATGACAATGAGGTTTAGACGTTGGAACGAATAGCTTCGAGGCCTGTTTTAACTACTCCAGCAGCGCTGTCCGCGGAGCGATCTCGTGCAAAACGCAATTGCCAAATCCGACCTCGGTTCACTCGTCATCATCAATCTCGGCACAACGGCGATCACGTTGGGCAGCCTGCTCGTCGCGCTCGCCATCCTCATTCTGTCGTTCCTTGCCGCGCGTTTGCTGGTCGCAGGCCTTGGTCGCTTTCGCGAACGGATGACCGGCTCCGCGACCTCTCTCTACATTTTGGAGAAGCTCGGTGGATATGGGATCGTCATCGTAGGCGTATTCTTTGCGATTTCTGCGCTCGGCTTCAATCTCAGTTCACTCGCGGTCTTTGCCGGTGCAGTCGGCGTCGGTGTCGCGTTGGGAATCCAGGGCGTCGTGAAGGAATTCGTTTCCGGGCTCGTGCTCTTGTTCGACAGCGTCATCAAGGTTGGCGACTATGTCGAATTGCCGGGTGGCGAACGCATCCGCGGCATCATCCAGGAGATCGGCACGCGCGCGACGCGCATCAGGACAAACGACAATGTCGATATTCTCGTGCCGAACTCGCGGCTGATCGAGGACCGCTTCGTCAACTGGACGCTGAAGGGCCAAACGCGGCGCATTCACATTCCGTTTTCGGTGGCCTACGGCGCCGACAAGGATATGGTGCGCACGGTCGTCATTGCCGCCGCAAAGGCTCTGCCTTTCACACTGCCCGACGATCTGGTGCGGAGCACGCAAGTGTGGCTCGTCGGATTCGGCGAATCCGCCCTGAATTTCGAGTTGCTGGTGTGGCCGACACTGCACGCGGTCAAGCGGCCGGCATCGACCCTTGCGGCCTACACCTGGGCCATTGACGACGCCTTGCGCAGCGCCGGACTCGAGATTCCATTTCCGCAACGCGACATTCGCATCGTCGACACCCGCGCGCCTGAGGCGCTCGGACGCAACGCGCAAGCCGCCGTTCGTTCGAACGACGCTGCGCAAGATGTGTCGCTTCAGGACGAGTGACGACAAACAGCGGAAGAAACCTTACTCCCGCGGCACTTTCAGATCGAATGCCGGTATGATGGGACAGCGGCCGCGCCCTGTCTCGCAAAGTCGTGCCATGTTTTCGAGCGCTTGCCGCGCTTTGGTCATCGCGACAATTTTTTGATCGAGTTCACGGATGCGAGCACGCGCCATCTCGCGCGCGCGTTTTCTGTTCTTGCGCGCATCGAGCGAGAGCAGCTCCTTGATTTGATCCAGCGTGAACCCGGATGTCTGTGCCGATCTGATGAAGCGCAGGCGCTCCACGTCCTCGTCGCCATAGCGCCGCACACCGTTCGCCGAGTTGGAACCCTCAGGCCGAGGAGGCGTCCTTAAAAGACCTCGGCGCTGGTAGTAGCGAACGGTCTCAATGCCGACACCGCCGGCTTGGGCGAAACGCGAAATGGTCAGGAATTTCATGACTTGACTCCGTACCATAGTACGGAGGTCATAGTGAAGAGGCAGTGCCTTCACACCGAGACGAACGAGTTCAGAACCGTTTATGGCGACAATCCAGCCGAAGACAGCCGACCTCTATCGCATGGTCATGGAAAAGCATGTCTGCCCTTGGGGGCAGAAGTCCAAGTATCTCCTCGAACGAGAAGGCTTTCGGGTCATAGACCACCCGCTGGCAACGAAAGCCGAGACTAACGCCTTTATGGCGCAGCACTCGGTCAAGACCACGCCGCAGACCTACATCGACGGCAAGCGCATCGGCGGTTACGAGGACTTGCGGCGCTACTTCGGAAAGCCGGTGCCGGATCCGAAAGGCGTCTCCTACAAGCCCGTCATTGCCGTCTTTGTCGTGACGTCGCTCATGGCGCTTGCCGCAAGCTATGCCGCCTTCGGCTCGGCACTGACCGTTCGCGCAGGCGAGTGGTTCATCGCTTTCAGCATGTGCGCGCTCGCCATGCTGAAACTTCAGAACATCGAGAGCTTCGCGACCATGTTCCTCAACTACGATCTCCTCGCGCGGCGCTGGTTGCCCTACTCCTATATCTATCCGTTCGCGGAAGCGCTTGCGGGCATCCTCATGATCTCGGGCGCGCTCAAGATCGTTTCGGTGCCGGTCGCATTCTTCATTGGCAGCGTGGGCGCGGTCTCGGTGATCTACGCTGTCTATATCCAGAAGCGCGAAATCAAATGCGCCTGCGTCGGCGGCAACAGCAATGTTCCGCTCGGCTTCGTCTCGCTCACCGAGAATGTGATGATGGTCGCGATGGCTCTCTGGATGGTCGTCTCCTAGTTGCTTTTCCATGCGCCGCATATGGACCATTGCATCATGATTGTGCGCGTCTTGCTTTTCGGCTGCCTTCTCGCGTCGCCCGCCTACAGCGACGAGATGTCCGGGATGCCGATGGATCGCCAAGCCATGCCGGGTATGACGATGACGGGCGCGTTCGGTTCGTACCCGATGTCGCGCGACGCATCCGGAACGAGTTGGCAGCCCGACCTCGCGGAGCATCACGGCATTCATGGGACAGCGGGCGATTGGATGTTGATGGGGCATGCGATGCTCTGGGGCATCTACGACACGCAAAGCGGCCCGCGCGGCGACGACAAGTTCTTCCTGGCCGGGATGCTGATGGGCATGGCGCGGCGCGATTTCGGCGAGAACGACGCGCTCAGCTTCCGCGCCATGTTGAGTCCCGATCCGTTCATGGGGAGGAGGGGCTATCCGCTGCTTCTTGCAACAGGTGAGACTGCGGATGGCGCAACGCCGCTCGTCGATCGACAGCATCCTCACGACCTCTTCATGGAACTGTCCGGCACCTACATTCACAAATTCACGCACGACGACAGCGCCTTTGTTTATGCCGGCTATCCCGGCGAGCCGGCGTTGGGTCCACCAGCCTTCATGCACCGGGCATCCGGCATGGACATCCCCTTCGCGCCCATCACGCATCACTGGCTCGATTCGACGCACATCGCATTCGGCGTCGTGACGGCAGGCTACGTGCATGACGACTGGAAACTCGAAGTCTCGCAGTTCACCGGACGCGAGCCAGACCAGAGCCGGTTCGATTTCGACAGGCTCACATTCGACTCCACCGCCGTGCGCGCGAGCTATAACCCTGACGAACATTGGTCCCTGCAAACCTCATGGGGCTTTCTCAAGAGCCCAGAACAGCTTGCGCCCGCCGTCAACGAAAACCGCTTCACGACATCGGCCTCTTACGTCACAAAGTTCGAAGGCGACTCCTCGCTGGCGGCGACCCTTGCCTGGGGCCTCAAGGATATGAGCGACGGACACCGGCTCAACGGCGTGCTGTTCGAGACCGAGTATAAGCCGACTGAAGCTTGGACGGCGTTCGCCCGCGCCGAATGGGAGCAGAACAACGAGATCGACGCGTCAGGTGTCGTGCGCGGCGTGGGCGAGGTGACGTTCGGCGGCATCCATGACTGGAAGGTGGCCGATCATGCCAAGTTTGGGCTCGGCGCTTCCTTCACGTTCGATTTTGTGCCGTCGTCAGTTTCGCCAAACTATGGCGGTGACCCCCACGGCACGACCGTGTTTGTCAGGCTCGCGCTCGAATAGAGATTCAGACTTTGACGCCGAGCGCCTTAAGCAACGCGGTCGCTGCGGCGGGTGCGCGGACCTTGGCGCCGTTGATCATGTAGACGAAGACGTCGCGCTTCTTTTTCGCCGCAGGTTTGTCCAGCAATTTGAGGCCCTTCGGCGAACCGCCGGCTTCCCAGGCCTTCGCGGCGTCAGCCCAGGTCTTGATCGCGGCCGGCTTGTAGCCGGTCGGCACACTCTCCTGCGCATTCTGCAAGCGGCAATAGACAAAGTCCGCCGTCGCATCAGCGATCATCGGATATTTCGCCGAGTCAGCGAAGACGATCGCGGCGTTGTATTTGCGCGCCAACGCGATGAACTCCGGCACCAGGAAGCTCGTATGCCGGGGCTCGATCGCATGGCGGAGTTTCACGCCGTCGATCGTCGGCGGCAGCAGTGCGAGAAAAGCTTCGAAATCCGCCGCATCGAACTTCTTGGTGTGCATGAACTGCCAGAGGACCGGGCCGAGCTTGGTTTTCAACTCGCTGACGCCGCTTTCGAGAAAGCGCGTGATCGACGGCTTCGCCTCGCCTAGCACGCGCCGGTTGGTCGCAAAGCGGTTCGCCTTCAGCGCAAAGACGAAATCGTCGGGCGTTTCGCCATGCCACTTCTGGAACGTGTTCGGTTTGAACGTCGAGTAATAGGTGCCGTTGACCTCGAGCGTGGTCAGATGCCGGCTGGCATAGTGCAGCTCCTTGGTCTTCGGCGTGCCCTTGGGAAAGAAGACGCCGCGCCAAGGCTCGAAATTCCAGCCGCCGATGCCGGCCCTGATCATGCCGCGATGCGCTCCCTTTGCCGCGCGGTCAGTCCCGCGAGCGCTGCATCATATTCGCGGACCAGCCGCGCCACCAATTCGCCGGCGCCGAGGACGCTCTTGACGCTGGCGATGCCCTGGCCGCAACCCCAGATATCCTTCCAGGCCTTCGCCTTGGTGTTGCCGCCGGAACCGAAATTCATCTTCGAGGGATCGGAGACCGGCAGATTCTCCGGATCGAGCCCGGCAGCGATCACCGACGGCCTCAGATAGTTGCCGTGCACGCCGGTGAAGAGGTTGGTGTAGACGATGTCGTCGCCGGCACTGTCGACGATCATGGACTTGTAGCCCTCCGGCGCGCGCGCTTCCTTCGTCGCGATGAAGGCGGAGCCGACATAGCCGAAATCCGCGCCAGCCGCCTGCGCTGCTAGCACGGCGCGGCCCGTCGATATTGCACCGGAAAGTGCGAGCGGTCCGTCGAACCATTCGCGGATCTCCTCGACGAGCGCGAAGGGCGAGAGCACGCCGGCATGGCCGCCGGCACCCGCCGCGACCGCGATGATGCCGTCGGCGCCTTTCTCGATCGCCTTCTTGGCAAAGCGGTTGTTGATCACATCGTGCATCACGACGCCGCCATAGGAATGGACGGCGGCGTTGACGTCTTCGCGCGCGCCAAGCGAGGTGATAACCACGGGCGCCTTGTATTTGACGCAGAGCGCCAGGTCCTGCTCCATCCGCGCGTTCGTCTTGTGCACGATCTGGTTGACCGCAAACGGCGCGCTCGGCGCTTCGGGATGTGCGCGGTCGTAAGCCGCGAGTTCTTCGGTGATCTCAGCCAACCACTCATCGAGCATCGAGATCGGGCGCGCGTTCAGCGAGGGAAATGCGCCGATGATGCCGGCCTTGCATTGCGCCAGCACCAGCTCGGGACCCGAGATGATGAATAAGGGCGAGCCGATCACCGGCACGGAGAGACGTTTCTTCAATGCACCTTTGAGAGCCATGATTTCCTCTAAGAAGATTTCGAATTTGGGTCGCGCGACATGTCAGGCGCGCTTTCTGGTTTTGAGCGCGCGCGACGAGGGCGTCCGCGCGCCGCGAAACGTAAGCCGCATGGTTTCGAAATAAAGCTCGTGCACATCCATGCCGCGCGGCAGCCGGCCGGCGAGATAGAGCACGATGACGCCGTGCGACGCGGCCCAGAGCGCATTGCCGACCAGTCTCGGATCGCCCTGGACGATGCCGGCGGCCGCGAGATCCTTGACATGGCGCGTGATGGTTTCGCCGGCCCGTTCGCCGGCGCGGCGCAAGCCCTTGTGCTTGGCCTCGTCGGGCGGGCTCATGTCGAACATCAGCCGGTAGGCGTTGGGATTCTGCAAGGCGAAGTCGAGATAGGCGCGGCCGACTGCGCGCGCCCGCGCGAAAGCATCGTCGCCGGAGGCGAACGCCGCCTCGAGCGCATCGGCAAAGCGGTTGAAGGCATCGGCGCGCACGAAGGCGAGAATCTCTTCCCGATCCTGGAAGTAGCGGTAGAGACCCATCGGGCTTCGGCCAAGCTTCTTGGCGATGTCGCGCATCGTGATCGCGCCCGCACCCTTGGCGGCATAAAGCGCCGTCGCCGCTGCGCCGATCCTGGCACGCACCGCTTCGACATCGTCGCCGGAAAGCTCTTTGGGCATCGTATCTCGTACAACGTACTCGTACATAGTACGAAATGTCGGCTGAGAGTCAAGAAGGCGCGTTGCGGCTGGGTTAAATCGGTCGCAGGTCCTTTGAGCCGCATGGCGGATTTCCGGGCGCTCCTTTATGTTCGCGGCCCGACGGGGACCACATGTATTTTCGCAATTCGCTTTTCGCAGCCACTGCGCTTGCGTCGCTTGCACTTGCCAACGCGGCCCACGCGGCCGTCGAGACGGTGGTCGTCACGGCGAGCCCACCCGATCCGGTCGGCAACGATGCCTTTTCCGTAACGCGTCTGACGGCCGACGATCTCCACCACTCGACCGAACTCGATACGGCGCTCGAACAAGTGCCCGGACTTTCGCTCTTCCGCCGTGACGTGAGCCTCTCCGCCAATCCGACGACGCAAGGCGTCTCGCTGCGCTCGATCGCGCCATCGGGCGCAGGACGGGCGCTCGTCACGCTCGACGGCGTGCCTCAGAACGATCCCTTCGGCGGCTGGGTGATCTGGTCGTCGCTGCCGCCGGAAGACATCTCGGCGGTGGAAATCGTGCGCGGCGCTGGCGCGGGGCCGTACGGCGCGGGCGCGTTGACCGGCGTGATCGCACTCAACGAGGCGCGCGGCGACGGCCTGGTGGCGGGGGACGCCTCTCTCGCCAGTCTCAACGGCAGGCGGATTGCCGCGGCCGGCGGCGCGACGCTCGGACCGATCGCATTCTTCGCCAGTGCGTCGGACGAAGACAGCGACGGCTGGATTCCGGTTTCGCCGGCCCAGCGCGGCGCCGCCGACGACAATGTGAACCTGCATGCGCGCAACGTGTCGCTGCGCGCCGAAACGACACCCTGGTCCGAAACGCTCGTCTCGTTGCGCGTCAGCGGCTATGGCGAGAATCGCGACTCCGGTCTCGTAGGCGCGCAGTCGTCAGCGGATGGCGTCACCGCAAGCCTGACGCTGGCGCATCCCGAACGCGCGGACGAGCTCGGCTATCGCGTGCAGGCGTGGCTGCGCAACACCGGCTTCTCCAACACCTCGGTCTCGATTGCGCCGCACCGCGTCTCGACCACGCCGACCAACGACCAGTTCTCCACGCCCGCACTCGGCTTCGGCTTCAATGCGGCACTGCGCGGCAGCGACGAGGGCTTCGATTGGGAAGTCGGCGGCGACGCGCGCTTCACGCAAGGCGAGTCCAAGGAGCATTTTCTGCTCTCGGCCGGCCATTTCACCCAGCGTCGCGTCAGTGGCGGAAAGACTGCCGTCGGCGGTCTCTATGCCGAAGTCGCGACCCGCTTCGACGATTGGTTGCTCACAGCCGGTATTCGCGGCGATCAATGGGCCTCGACCGGCGGTCATCTCATCCAGAGGGCGCTCGCGACCGGTATCGTCTCGGTCAACCAACACAGGCCGTCAAAGAGCGGCATCGTGCCGACGGCGCGGCTCGGCGTGCGCCGCGAGCTCGAACAGGGACTCTATGTGCGCTCCGCCGCCTATGCCGGATTTCGTGCGCCGACCTTGAACGAACTCTTCCGGCCGTTCCGTCTCGGCAACAACATCACCGAGGCCAATCCGGATCTGTCGCCGGAGAAAATCTATGGCGTCGAGATCGGCGTCGGCCAAAATGTCGACGCCTTCGGATGGGACGTGACCGGATTCTACAATCAACTGCACGGCGCGATCACCAACGTCACGGTTGGACACGGTCCGCTTGTCGTACCGGGTCTCGGCATGGTGCCGGCCGGCGGTCTTCTCATCCAACGGCAGAATGCTGGCAACATCGACGCGGTCGGCATCGAGACAGAGGCGCATTGGCAGGCGACAGACTGGCTCTCTTTCCGCGCTGCCTTCGACTATGTCGATGCCGAAGTCCGCGGTGGCACGGCCGCGCCACAGCTGACGGGAAGACGTCCCGCCCAGGCGCCGCGCTTTACGTTGACCGGGGGGTTCCGCGCCATGCCGCTCGAGGATTTGACGATTACGGCGGATGTGCGCCACGAGAGCACGCGCTTCGGCGACGACCAGAACACGCTCGATCTCGGTTCGGCCACGACTGTCGATGCGCGCATCTCCTATCGTGTATGGCAGGGGCTTTCTGCCTATATCGCAGGCGACAATCTCTTCAACGAGCCCATCGCCACCACCGAAAGCGCCGATGTCATCCCCATCGTCAGCCGCGCCGCGCCCAGAATCATCCGCGGCGGCTTCTCCTGGTCGGAATAACCGGCGCGTTTCAGCGATACTCACGCTATAGTCGTGTCATCCAACAGCAGGTCCGACATGAACAAGGTCTATCCCGATCCCAAATCGGCGCTCGACGGGCTTCTTTTCGACGGCATGACGATCATGTCGGGAGGTTTCGGGCTCTGCGGCATTCCGGAGAAACTGATCGCCGCCTTGCGTGACTCCGGCGTGAAGAACCTGACGGTGATCTCGAACAATGCCGGTGTCGACGATTTCGGGCTCGGCCTTTTGCTGCAGACGCGCCAGATCAAGAAGATGATCTCGTCCTATGTCGGCGAGAACGAGACGTTCGAACGGCAATATCTCGCCAAGGAACTGGAGCTCGAATTCAATCCGCAAGGCACGCTCGCCGAGCGCATCCGCGCCGGCGGCGCCGGTATTCCGGGGTTCTATACCAAGACGGGCGTCGGCACGCTGATCGCCGAAGGCAAGGAGCACAAGGAGTTCGACGGCGAGACCTATATCCTCGAACGCGGTCTCGTCGCGGATCTGTCGATCGTGAAAGCCTGGAAGGGCGATGCCCAAGGCAACCTTGTTTTCCGCAAGACGGCGCGCAATTTCAATCCCATGATGGCAACGGCCGGCAAGGTCACGGTCGCGGAGGTCGAAGAGCTCGTGCCGGTCGGGAAACTCGACGCCGATGCCATCCACACGCCCGGAATCTTCGTGACGCGGATCGTCGCCGGCCGCGACTACGAAAAGCGCATCGAGAAGCGCACCGTCAGGGAGACTGCGTGATGGCTTGGACACGCGACGACATGGCAAGGCTCGCGGCGCGCGAATTGCGCGACGGCTTCTACGTCAATCTCGGCATCGGCATTCCGACGCTGGTGGCGAATTACATTCCCGCCGGCATGGACGTCACGCTGCAATCGGAGAACGGCATGCTCGGCATGGGACCGTTTCCGCGCGAGAACGAAGTCGATCCCGATCTCATCAATGCCGGCAAGCAAACGATCACCGAACTCGACCGCACCTCCTATTTCTCCTCCGCCGACAGTTTCGCGATGATTAGGGGCGGGCACATCGATCTCTCAATCCTGGGCGCAATGGAGGTGTCGCAATCCGGCGACCTTGCCAACTGGATGGTGCCCGGCAAGCTGGTCAAGGGCATGGGCGGCGCGATGGACCTCGTCGCTGGCGTCAAGCGCTGCATCGTGACGATGGATCACACCGACAAGGCCGGCAATTCCAAGCTGCTCAAGGAATGCACCTTGCCGCTGACGGGGAAAGCCTGCGTCGATCGCATCATCACCAATCTCGGCGTCTTCGACGTGGTCAAGGGCGGTTTGCACGTGGCCGAGATCGCACCGGGTGTGACGCGTGACGAAATTGCGGCCAAGACCCAAGCGGCGCTTGTTTAGCGAAGCATTCGGTGTTGGATAAGTTTTTGCGCTAAGTCGGCGTTATTGCCCGCAAGACATTGAATGTCCTCGCGCGATTTATTCGCACGGACTCGACTTATCCGCATTCCCGTGACGCTGTCGCGCACTTATCTCCCTCTCTCATGGTGAAGGAGAATGAAATTGACCCAGGCACACCCCAAAATCCGTCATCGCCCGGCTTGTCCGGGCGACCCAATTTAGCGGACGCGGAAGAAGCAAAATGGCTCGCCCGCATGAAGCGGGCGATGACGATTGTGTAAGCGCAGGGGGGGAGGGGCTCGACAAAGTCGAAAACGAATAAAGCCAATGTTCGCAAGGGTTAGAGTGTTTCTTACGTACCTTCGGTGAGGATAGCTTTGGACAGCCCGTGTCTCAAAGTTGGACCAAGCGACGGTCGAGCGTCGCTCGACATGTTCCGGCGCGGGACTTCGAACAGTTCGACGAAAATAAAAAGCAAATGTCGCGATGCCGGTTCAGCGTGATGTAACGGGTGAAGGCTCTAATGGCGAACAATTCTGTGTCGGCGCGGGATTTCCGCCGAAAGGGACCAATGCATGTTCTCGTGATGGCCTCGCAAAAGGGCGGCTCGGGCAAGACGACTTTGTCGGGCCATCTCGCGGTCGAGGCGGACAAGGCGAACATCGGCCCGGTGGCGCTGATCGATACCGATCCGCAAGGCAGTCTCTCGCATTGGTGGAACGCGCGCGAGGCGACCTCGCCGCACTTCGCCAAAGTCCATCTCATGCAATTGGGTGAGGCGTTGGAAGAGTTGCGCCGCACCGGCATCAAGCTCGCCGTCGTCGATACGCCGCCGGCGATCACCGATTCCATCTCGCAGGTCGTGGCGCATGCCGATCTCGTGGTCATTCCGACGCGTCCCAGTCCGCACGATCTACGTTCCGTCGGCGCCACGGTCGACATTGCAGAGCGTCACGGCAAGCCGCTCGTCTTCGTCATGAATGGTGCGACAGCCAGAGCGCGCATCACCGGCGAAACCGCCGTCGCCTTGTCGCAGCATGGCACGGTTGCGCCCATCACGCTGCATCATCGCGTCGATTTCGCGGCCAGCATGGTCGATGGTCGTTCGGTCGGCGAAGTGATGCCGAAATCGCAGTCCGCCAAGGAAGTGCGCGATCTTTGGACGTATCTGCAGGACAGGCTTTCGCGCCTGACGCGCGATACCAAGCTTCTTCCCGATATTCGTCCGGATCTCTCTATCGAGGCTTTGACATCGTTGACGGAAGAGACTGTCGATGCGGGGCCGGAAGCCGACAGTGCTCCCGAACCCGTTGCGGTCCCGGAACCCGTTCCCGAGCCGGCAGCGATCCGCGAGCGCCGCGTGCTTGGCGAGCGGCGTACGAACTTTGCGACATTTGGTGGCGCGGAGCGCCGGACCCATCCTTTCGGGCGCCGCGCGCAAGATCGCAATTAGCAACCGAGGTACAAGGTGAGCCAACCACGATTCATGCCGGTGACGTCGAACCTGTTGGCCCGCAAGGGCGATGCGGTTCCCTCCGCGATCGCGCCCAAGCCGTCGCATTATTGGTCCGCCGAAAAAGCGCTTCCGCCGCTCGTATCGAACGACGCGTCGACCGACGCTCCGGCTCTCAAGCCGCATCGGATGGTGGTGACGCTGTCGGCCTCCGAGTTCGAAAAGCTGGGCATCGCGGCAGTGAAAAAGAATGTCACGCGGCATCAGATCGTGCGCACCGCGCTGGAACTCCATCTCGAGCGGCTGAAGAGCGAATTCTGCGCGTGCGGTTGCCTGGCCGTCGACGGAACCTGCCTGCAGGGTTGCGGCGCGGGCTGAGACCTTGGCTCGTGCGCCGGTTGCGCTAAGCTCCCAACCGGGAGCAAAGCCTCATGCACTACAAGATTCTTGGCCGGACCGGACTCAATGTCAGCGTTGCGGGCCTTGGTTGCGGCGGCCATAGCCGGCTCGGCCAAACCTACGGCAACACATTGGAACAAAGCGCCGACGTCGTCAGAGCTGCACTCGATCTCGGCATCAACTTCATCGACACCGCCGCGGCTTACGGCACCGAAAAGATCGTCGGCGAAGCGGTGCGCGATCGGCGCGACAAGGTCATCATCTCGACTAAGACTGGCATCGCCTCTTGGGCCGATCCCAAGGCGGCACCTTTTACTGGCGCGCAGGTGCTCGAACATCTCGACAAGAGCTTGGTGCGGCTCGGCACCGACTATGTCGATGTCTACAACCTGCACGGCATCGTCGCGGCGCAGCTCGATTATGTCGCCGCGGAAATCGTGCCGGCGCTTCTGCGGGCGCGCGAGCAGGGCAAGATCCGGTTCCTCGGCATCACCGAGCATTTCGGCGCCGACACCGATCACCGCATGCTATCCGCGGCCGTACCGACCGGAGTTTGGGACCTCGTGATGGTCGGCTTCAATCTGCTCAACCCGTCGGCGCGGCGAAACGTGCTGCGCCTGACGCAAGCGCATGGCGTCGGCGTGCAGGACATGTTCGCGGTGCGCCGCGCGCTCAGCAGTCGCGACGGCCTCAAGGAAGCGCTCGACACCATCGAGAAGGCCGGCCAACTCGATCGCAGCAAGCTCAAGCCTCACGATCCGCTCGGATTCCTGACGAAAGACACTGAGGGCGTCGTCGATGCCGCCTACCGCTTCTGCCGCCACGAACCGGGAATCGACGTGGTGTTGACCGGTACCGGCAACATCGAGCATCTGAAGGAGAACGTCGCGTCCATCAATCGCGGCCCGCTGCCCGCGAAGATGTTGGCGAAGTTGGAGGAGTTGTTCGGCCAGGTCGATTCGGTCTCGGGAAACTAGCCCGGCATGTCCTTCAGAAGCCCGAACGGCACGATCTTGTTCTCGGCATCGTGGCCGATGTCGGCGTCTCCGAGATAGGGTATGTCGGACTGCTTGCACCAATGCTGCACGATCTCTTCGGGCGCCTGGCCGAATTCGGGGTCGTTCGAAGGAATGTCGCTGCAGCGCCCGAGCCGGACACCGGCGACGCGGCGGATGGTTTCGTCGCTCGTGATATGAACCAGCGAACGATCGATGGCATAGAGATGCTCGGACACCTCCTCCAGCATCAGCACGTGCCCCGAAAGATCGGGCATCAGCCTGGTTCCGACCAGGTGGCTCAGAATCGTGATGTTGAACGCCGCAGTCGGATGCTTGCCGTCGATCGTGGGCTCGAGTGCGGCAGGAGCGCGTTCCACCATGAACGACAGCGCACGCTTCACCGCTTCATCGCCGCCGGCACGCCTGATGTCGTGCGGGATGGGTCCGTGCGCGACATGAAATCCGTGGCGATAGAGTCCGGCGAGCAGGAATGCGCCGTCGCTGTAGCCGAGATAGAGCTTTCGCCGGGCGGCGGCGTTCAAGCGCGAGAGGACCGCTTCGACGATGCGTCCGCTGCCATAGCCGCCGCGGGCGAACCACAGTGCCGAGAAACTCTCGTCGTTGGCGAATTCGACGAAGGCGTTCGTTCGCGTTTCGTCGTCGCCGGCGAAATGGCCGCTGGAGAAAAAACATTGCGGGTGAAAGACAAGCTCGACGCGGCCGGGCAATGCCGTCTGTGCGATCTCCTGCACGCGCTCGGCCGTTTCCGGTTCGAGACGCGAGGCCGGCGCAACCACCGCGATTTTCGTCTTGCCTTCGCGCATCGGTCCCGTCGCTTGTCACGCCGCAAAACGGCTTATAGCGTCCGCTGATGCATCCAAACAGGCCCTATTTCTTTTGCGGCATCGGCGGCAGCGGGATGCTGCCTCTGGCGCTCATCCTGCGCGCCCGCGGGATGCGGGTCATGGGCTCCGACCGCGCGCTCGATCAGGGCCGCCTTAAGGAGAAGTTCGATTATCTGCGCGGCAATGGCATCGCATTGTTCGCCCAGGATGGTTCGGGAGTCACCAGCAGTGACATGATCGTCGTGACGTCGTCCGCAGTCGAGGAGACGGTTCCGGATGTCCAGGCCGCGCGGCAAAAGGGCGCCAGGCTGATGTTGCGCGCGGAACTGCTGGCCGAACTTTTCAACAGTGCGCCGAATGCGATCGGCGTCGCCGGCACCAGTGGCAAGTCGACGGCAACCGCCATGCTCGGCTGGATCCTGCACGCGACGGGCCGCGATCCGACGGTGATGAACGGCGCGGTGATGAAAAACTTCATCTCGGCGAAGGCGCCCTTTGCCAGCGCGCTGGTCGGCAACAGCGATCTCTTCGTCAGCGAAGTCGATGAAAGCGACGGCTCCATCGCCTGGTTCAGCCCGCGGGTCGCGGTCTTGAACAACATCGCGTTGGATCACAAGGCGATGGATGAGTTGCGCAAACTCTTCCGTGGCTTCGTCGCGAGAGCGGAGCTCGCAATCCTCAACCTCGACAATGAAGAAACCGCGGCGCTGGCCGCCGGGCGCGCCGCGAAGCTCACGCTCACTTACAGCCTCAACAATACCAAAGCCGATCTCCTGGCCGGCGTGATCGCGCCATTGCCGGACGGCATCGCATTCGAGGTCAGCGAACGCAACGCCGCGAAAGCGGCAAAGGTGAAGTTGCGCGTGCCAGGGCGGCATAACGTCTCGAATGCACTCGCCGCAATCGGCGCCGCGCGCGCCGCTGGCGTTACGCTTAGCGAGTCTGTGGCAGCGTTGGAGGAGTTCACGGGGGTGCGGCGCAGGCTCGAGATTGTCGGCAGCGCCAGCGGCGTGACCGTGATCGACGACTTCGCGCACAATCCCGACAAGATCGCCGCCACGCTTGCTACTTTACATGACTTCGCAGGCCGCCTGCTCGTCATGTTCCAGCCGCATGGCTTCGGGCCGTTGCGCCTGATGAAGGATGCGCTGATCGCCTGTTTTGCCGATAGTCTGCGCGAAGACGACGTCTTACTGATGCCGGAACCCGTGTATTTCGGCGGCACCACCGACCGCAGCGTTTCGAGTATCGATATCGTAAAGGGTGTTGCGGCACGCGGCCGCGCTGCCTACGTCTATTTCGATCGTGCAGAGTTGGGCCGCCGTCTTGTCGAACTGGCGAAGAGCGGCGACCGTATCGTTGTGATGGGCGCGCGCGACGACACGCTTTCGCAATTTGCCGGTGAATTGCTGAAACAACTCGGGGAACACTGAGGACGCAATGAGTAATGCAGGAACCGCGACGCAAAGGCTCTCTCTCGTCTCGGTGGTGACGTTCTCGGTGGCGACGTTTCCGGTTTCCGCCCTCGGCGTCGCGCTCTTTGTGTACTTGCCGCCTTACCTCGCAGGTCATCTCGGTGTGGCGCTGACAGTGATCAGCGGAGCCTGGGCCACGGTTCGCATCGTCGATCTCTTCGTCGATCCGGTTCTTGGCCACATGATGGATCGCACGGAAACGCCGCTTGGCCGGTATCGCGCTTGGCTTGGTGCCGGCGTGCCGGTTCTGATCCTCGCCGTCTACATGCTCTTCATGGCCCCGAAGGGCATCGGCCCGCTCTACCTGCTGGTCTGGCTCTTCGTGCTCTACGTCGGCAATTCCATCCTGACACTGTCGCAGAGCGCCTGGGGCGCAAACCTGGCGACGCAATATCACGAACGCTCGCGCGTGTTCGGCGTCTTGACCGCCGTAGGTGTAGTGGCAGGCGTGATCACCTTGCTTATCCCCATCATTGCTCCGGCATTCGGCTATAGCAACGCCGAGGGCGTTCAGGCGATGGGTTGGTTCGTCATCCTCGTCGCGCCGATCTCGGTGGGACTGACGGTTTGGCGAACGCCGGAGCGCGTCAGCAAAGACACGAATCCGCAATTCCAGTTGACCGACTACCTCGACATCGCGCGGAAGCCGGAAGTCATTCGCCTCTTTCTCTGCCAGATGGCGTTGACGCTCGGACCGGGCTGGATGAGCGCGATGTATCTTTTCTATTTCAAGGATGTGCGCGGCTTCACCACGCAGCAGGCGACGGTGCTGTTGCTGGTATACATCCTGGCGGGCGTGATCGGCGCGCCGCTGACGGCGCGTGTTGCGTCGCGATTCGGAAAACACCAGACCTTGATGGCGACCACCACGGCATTTTCGCTCGGCCTGTTCGCCGTGTTCGTGATTCCCTTGGGTAATGTCTTGGCAGCAGTCCCGGTGATGCTGTGGTGCGGCTTCATGGCGGCAGGCTTCGGCTTGATGATCAACGCCATGATGGGCGATGTGGGCGACGAAATCCGCCTCCATCAGGGCAAGGAGCGGATCAGCCTGCTCTTCGCCGTCCTGACCTTTGCATCCAAGATCGCCGCAGCCGCGGCCATCAGCGTGACCTTCATCCTGCTCTCGCGCGTCGGCTACAACGCCGCCGAAGGTGCCCACAACTCCGCGCAAGCGCTCAGCGGCTTGCAATGGATATTCTTGGCGGGCCCCATCGTCTTCGTCATGCTGGGCGGGCTTTGCGTCGTCGGCTGGAAACTCGATGCCCATCGTCACGCCGGCGTGCGCGCCCAACTTGATGCGCGCGACGCGGCTCTTGCCGACGCACCGATCCTGACAGCTGTTTCGGGCGCGCCGCCACACATTTCGTTGTCGTCCGAGCCGGATTCCGCGCTGAGAGGATGAGTGATGCAAAAAGTGGCGCTTGTAACGGGAGCTGGCAGCGGCATCGGCCGGGCTGTGGCGTTGGCGCTCGCCGGCGCAGACTATAGCGTCGCGCTGGCCGGCCGTCGTCTCGATGCATTGAACGAAACCATCTCACTCGCACCGGGAAAGTCGATGCTGGCGGTTCCGACCAACGTCACCGATGCCAAGTCCGTCGAGGCGCTGTTCGCTCGTACGCAAGAAGAGTTCGGTCGGTTGGACCTGTTGTTCAACAATGCGGGTACCGGTGCGCCGCCCGTCCCGATGGAAAATCTCACGCTGGCGCAATGGCAGGCCGTAGTCGACACCAATTTGACTGGGCCCTTTCTCTGCACCCAGGCGGCGCTGCGTCTCATGAAGTCGCAGACGCCGCGCGGTGGGCGCATCATCAACAACGGTTCGATCTCGGCGCACGCGCCGCGACCTAACTCCGCGCCATACACCGCGACGAAGCATGCGATCACGGGGCTCACCAAGGCGACGGCGCTCGACGGACGCGCCTTCGACATCGCCTGCGGCCAGATCGATATCGGCAATGCCGCGACGCCGATGACGGCGCGCATGGCGAAGGGTGTGCCGCAAGCCAATGGCACACTCGAGCCGGAACCGACGATGGATGTCGATGCAGTGGCCAAGGCCGTGCTCTACATGGCAAGCCTGCCGCTCGACGCCAATGTGCTTTCCATGACGGTGATGGCGACGAAGATGCCGTTCGTCGGGCGCGGCTAGCGTTGACGCAGCAGCTTTCGAAATTCACGATCGCGTTTCAGAAAAACCTCGCGCCGCATCGCGGCATTGCGCGTGCGATAGCGCTCCGCATAGATCAATATCCACTTGCCGCCGCGCGTCGTTCGGGCGCCCGACCCTTGATTGTGCTGTTCGACACGTCGCTCGAGATTGAGCGTCCAGCCGACATAGGTTCTTGGCGGTCTGCGGACGCTCAGAAGGACATAGACGAAAGCGGCCACGTCAGGCGGCGATTGCCATGTCGGTACCCGACCAGAGCGCGATCAATTCGGACTCAATCTCCTTGGGCGAAACCAGACGACACAGGCGAGACTTTGCTTCGCGCCGGAGGGCGGTGCTTTGAGGATAGGGCGCGCGCTCGACATACCAGCCGAGATGTTTGCGAAAAATCTTCACGCCGTGCAGATCGCCGTGAAACTTAAGACTGTCGCGAAAATGTTCGAGCACGATGCCCAAACGCGTTGCCAGATCCGGTTCGACCATTGCGCGGCCGTCCGACAGCGCCTTGTCGAGCGCCGCCGCCATCCAGGGCCGTCCGTAGGCGCCGCGACCGATCATGATCGCGTCCGCACCCGACAGCTCAAGCGCAAGACGCGCTGAAAGCACATCGACGATGTCGCCATTGACGATCACGGGCAACCTGGTCGCGGTCTTTACGTCAGCCACTGCGCGCCAATCGGCCGAGCCGGTATAGAACTGATTGCGGGTACGGCCATGCACCGTAATAGCTTGCACGCCCGCGCGCCCGGCACGCACCGCAAGGTCGCCGGCATTCTTCGTCCGCTCATCCCAGCCGAGCCGCATCTTCAGGCTCACAGGCCGTCGGGTCGCGTTAACGACCGCTGCAATCAGACGCTCAGCCTCGTCGAGATCGCGCATCAGAGCCGAGCCGGAAAGCGCGCCGGTGACTTCCTTGGCCGGGCAACCCATGTTGATGTCGATGATGTCGGCGCCGGCCGCTTCCGCCATCTTGGCTCCTTGCGCCAGCCAGCGCGCATCGCGCCCGACAAGCTGGATCACCGTCAGCGGCAAGCCCTCGCCGACGGCGGCACGGCGGATGACATCAGGCCTGCCGCGAGCAAACAATTCGCAAGCCACCATCTCGGTCGCGACATAAGGCGCGCCGAGGCGCGACGCCGCGCGACGAAACGGCAAGTCCGAAACGCCGGTCATCGGGGCGGTCAGGACCTTTCCCTCGATCCGCACCCCGCCAATGTTGAAACCGGCCGCCATCAATGGCCCGAGTGCGCGACGGAAATCAGTTTCATGTCGAAGACGAGTGTCTGGTTCGGTCCGATGTCGGCGCCGGCACCCGCCTCGCCATACGCCAACTTCGAAGGAATGACGAGTTGCCACTCATCGCCCTCATGCATGAGCTTCAACGCCTCAACCCAGCCGCGGATGAGATGGCCGGCCGGAAAGTTCGCGGTCTGGCCAGGCCCAGTCTGGTCGAAGACATGGCCGTCGATCGTCCAACCTTTGTAGGTCACGGTCACGGTGTCGTCAGGCCCATGAATTTGTTTGCCATGACCCGCGGTCAAAACCTTGTATTGCAGCCCGCTCGCCGTGGTGACGACGCCAGGTTGCTGCGCATTGTCGGTCAGGAATTTCTGGTTGGATTGCGGCGTCAGGTCATACTTCATGTCGGCCTTCGTTGGGTTGCCGCCGATCAAAACGGCGAACATCAGGGTTGCAAGGGCAAGCTTTACATTCATCGGACAGGACCTCGGTTGCGTCTCCTAGGCGGCTTAGAGCGCGTTTGCCGCTGGTCACGCAAGAGCAAGCCTGTCTTTTCCGCGCTGTTTGCGCGCCGAACCGTCCTTGGCGATGATGGGTCATGACACGCATTCTCGCGATCCACGCCCACCCGGACGACGTTGAGGTGCTCGGCGCCGGTACGCTAGCTTTGCTGGCGGAGGGTGGGAACCACGTCACCATCGTCACCATGACGGCCGGCGATTGCGGCTCGGTCGAGATGAACTTGGCCGAGACCGGCCGTGTGCGGCAGAAAGAGGCCGCGGCTGCGGCCGCCATCATCGGCGCTGACTATCATTGCGCTGGCTTTGGCGATCTTTGCGTGTTCAATGACGATACGTCGAGGCGGCGCACGACCGAACTCGTGCGCGCCGCCCGGCCCGACATCGTCATTACCGCTTCGCCTGCCGATTATCATCCCGATCACGAAGCGACCAGCATGCTGGTGCGCGATGCGCTCTTCGCCTCGTCGGTGCCGAACTACGAAACAGGGCCAGCGGCCGCGCTGGCTGCGATTCCCCATCTCTATTTCATGGATCCGATCGAAGGCCGTGATCGCTCGGGAATCCGCATCACACCCGATTTCGGAGTCGACATCACCGCACAGTTCGAGACCAAGGCCCAAATGCTCGCGGAGCACGCGAGCCAGCGGAACTGGGTTATGAAGCAGCACGGCATAGACGATTACATGCTCTCCATGAAGAAGTGGTCCGCCAAGCGTGGCAATATGTTCGGTGTCACTTATGCCGAAGGCTTCAGGCAATATACCGGCACGCCATATCCGCGGACGAAACTGCTCCAGGATTTGGTGGGCGAGGCGCTCGTGCTTCCTTGAATGCACGTGCTTGTGATCGCCTTGCGGCGCCGCCGCGCGATACCTAAGTTTCGCCGTTCCCAACGATTGCTCCAGATGTCTTCATTTCAGCGCGCGCCATTCCTTCTTCTACTGCTTGCGATTTTCACCGGCTTTCCCGTTGCCGCCGAGGAACAGAAGGAGCGCGAGTTTCGTGAGTGTCCGGATTGTCCGCTGATGGTGGGCATTCCCGCCGGCACGTTCGTGATGGGCAGCCCCGCGGGCGAGCCCGGCCGCTTCGACGCGGAAGGTCCGCAGCATCGCGTCGCCATTCGCGCCTTCGCGCTCGGCAAATTCGATGTCACGACGGCGGAGTTTCTCGCCTTTCTGCGCGCGACCGCCTATCAGCCTGCGCCGTGCAACGAAACACTCACGCTCGGCTGGCAGTCGCCCGGCAACGGTCACGCCTATCCGCGTTCCGATGCCGAACCGCCGACGTGGCCAGCGACGTGTGTAAGTTGGAAGGATGCGCAGGTCTATATCACTTGGCTGAACGCGAAGGTGCGCGCTGCCAATCCCGCGCGTGGCCGTGGCATCGGACCTTACAGACTGCCGAGCGAAGCGGAGTGGGAATATGCGGCGCGCGGCGGAACCACGACTGCGCGCTGGTGGGGTAGTGCCATCGGCGCGGACAATGCGAACTGCAATGGCTGCGGCAGCAAGTCCGACGACCGCGTCCTCACCGACGTCGATGGTTTCGCGGCCAATCCGTTCGGTCTATACGGCATGCTCGGCAATGCCTGGCAGTGGACCGCAGATTGCTGGCACAAGAGTTACGTCGGCGCCCCTTCGGATGGTCGGGCCTGGCTCGGCGATGATTGCGGCAAGCATGTCTTGCGCGGCGGTTCGTTCGACAACGTGCCGATCTTCGTTCGCTCCGCGGCGCGAACCGCCGGGGGCAGCGAGAAGAGCGCCTACGACTATTCCAGCCTTGCCGGCTTTCGCGTCGCGCGCACGCTTCCCTGACGTCTATTGCAGTGCGTCGTGCGGGTTGAAGTTCAGAACCATGTCCATCACCTCGGCATAGTTTCCCGCAGGAAGCGGCACCGGCGAGGAGAGCAGCACAGCGTTGCGGGCACTGAGCGCAATGTCGCGGAAGACGGCGTCGGTGCGGTAGCGCTCCTTATCGACGATTTCCGCCTTCTCGATTTTGCCGTCGCGCCTCATGACGACACGGATCGCGATTTGGAACTGGCGACTGCCGAGCGTGTGCAAGTCGAGGCTCCAGTGCCGCACGACCTGCTGGCGCACGAAGTCGCGCACGCCATAGGCGGCTTGGTTTCCCGCAGCCGCAGCGTCGCTTGTCGAGGTGACATCCGACTGCCCTGAATTGTCGATCACGCTCGGCGAAGTATCCGGCTGGCGCAGCCTTGCGAGCGCGCGCAACTTGGCGTCGAGATTATCGAGTGGGACGGGCTTTGTGCCGTTTGGCGAAACGCCTACCGGTGGCACCGGACTCGACTCCTCCTGCTTCTTGGTCGGAACACGCTTCTGTTGCGGCACGACGGACTTCAAGATCGCGGGCGGCGACGTGGTCTCTTCGCCGAACTGCACAACGTCCACCGGGACGATGCGCAGTGCGGCCGTTTGCGGGGACGCCCCGATCTGCATATGCATTAGGATGATCAGCGCAACGATGAGTCCGTGCAATAGAAACGCGCTCGCAAGACCGGGTCCGGTCTCTCGCGCGTGCTTCCTTGCGGCGCCGAAGAGGGCACCGACGTCCGCTTGAGTCGCCAATGCAAACGGCATTCAGGGCAGACTTATACTAAAGCAGATCGCCGCCCGCCGCCGACGCGGTGGTCCCGAATTGCTTATACGCCTTGATGACGTTGCGCCCGGTGGTCCAGCGGTGCACCTCGTCTGGCCCGTCGACCAGTCGCTGCGAGCGGATGTGCGTGTACCAGGCCGCGAGCGGCGTATCCATGCTGTAGCCCAGCGCGCCGTGGAGTTGGATCGCCGTGTCGACGACCTTGTGCACCATGTGGGCGAGAAACACCTTGGCGATGCCGTTCTCCTGGCGCAGGTCCAAACCCTTTTCAGCCTTGTAGGCGATGTGCATCAACATGAGGCGTGCGATGTAGAGCTCGCTGGCGCAATCGGCGAGCATGAACTGGACGCCCTGCCGTTCCGACAGCGGCTTGCCGAACGTCGAGCGGCTGGTGACGTGCTTGACCGCCATGTCTAGCGCGCGCTGTGCCATCGCGACGTTGTGCATGCCGTGACGCAGACGGCCATAGGCGAGGCGGTGCTGGCCCATGTTGAAGCCATTGCCGACGCCGCCCAGAATATTGTCCGCCGGCACTTCGAGGTTTGAGATTTCAATCTCTGCATGACCGCCACCGAGGATGTGAGAGAGCGGTCCTTCGATTCCCATCGTCTTGATGTTGCGCTTGATCTTGTAGCCAGGGTTCGGCAGCTCGACGAGGAAGGTGCTGAACTGCTGATGGCGCGGCGCGTCCGGATCGGTTTTCGCCATGACGAGGGCGATATCGGCGACACTCGCTGCGCTCGAGAACCATTTCTCGCCGTTCAATACGTAGGTGTCGTTGCCCTTCTTCTCGGCGCGTGTCTGCATCCCGGTCGCATCTGCACCGGCGGCTTTCTCGGTCATCGAGTAACAGATACGCTTTTCACCATTCAGCAGGGGCTTGAGAAACTTCTCCTTCTGGTACTCCGTGCCGTTCTGCAGGAGCGTCAGCATGGTCGCGTCGTCGGGGCCTTGCGTGTTCATCGACAGCGCGCCGAGATAGCTTTCGCCCAGCTCCATCTGAACCAGCGCGTTGGCGAGCGGGCCGAGGCCCATGCCGCCATGCTCCTTCGGAATGAACGGGCACCACAGACCTTGCGCGCGCGCCTTCTTGCGCAGCGCAGCCAGCGTCTCCTTGTAGTCGGCGCCGGCGAGCAGCTTTTTCTCCGCCGGGATGCATTCGTCATGGACCCATTGGCGCACCCTTTCGCGCATGGCCTTGGCTTCGGCGGGAATTTCAAAATTGAGCGACATGGGAGGTCCTTTCCGGATGGCGGGGTTGGGATAGCGTGGGTGCGACTGTAGCGGAAAACCGTCGCCGACATGTGGCGCTCGCAACGATGGCTCGCAACCGCCGCTGGCCAATCGGTCCGATGATCAGGGGCAACCGCTGGGTAGAGAAAATATTTTTC